>Ga0209726_10000004_pt1 | contig 574464 bp, 581 predicted proteins | sample Subgrocontami54m_FD_187453 | JGI IMG/M metagenome (GOLD analysis project Ga0209726, IMG submission 187453) | Subsurface groundwater microbial communities from S. Glens Falls, New York, USA - GMW46 contaminated, 5.4 m (SPAdes) (version 3) | ecosystem: Environmental > Aquatic > Deep subsurface...
GTGCCAGCGCCCTGGCTATTCTTGCTGCTTTATCGCTAACTCCTTTTTCCGCAATTGCGCGTTCAAAATCCAGACCAGTAAAAACTCCTCTTTCTCCAAAATCGAAAACATTGCCATCAGTAAAAGGCTCACCGCTTACCTCAACTACCACAATAGTTGGCTTACCAAATTTTCTTTGGGATCCTCATCAGTTGCAAAAACTTTAATTATTTTTCCTCCATGTCTAACGCCTTTTTCATCTAACTTGGAAGTAAAAGTGGTCCAATCCTCAAAACGTAAATACATGGGGGCAATTATAGCACCCCACTTCGCGCAAGGCTACGAGGGGCAAGGGAAGAGTTTGAGTATGTTATAATTAGGCCATGGCAAAATCTCTTTTGAAAAAAATCTTAAAATATACGGCTATCTTTGAACCGGCGCAAGAAGGCGGGTATGTAGTTAGTGTTCCGGCACTTCCCGGATGCATGAGTCAGGGAGAAACCTTTGAAGAGGCAACTAAAATGATAACGGACGCTATAAAAGGATATCTTCAGGTTCTTAAAGAAGAAAAACAAGAAATTCCACAAGAGGAATCAAATGTTGTCATTGCACAAATTTCCGTACAAAACCCAGCAGCATCTTTATAAATGGCTAGCTTTAAAGCAAGAGAAATAGTTAAAATCCTTCAGAATCTCGGATACATAAAGAAAAGACAAACCGGCAGCCATCTTATTATGTACAATCCCAAGTCAAAGAAAATTATTCCTGTTCCAATTCATGTAAAAGAACTTAAGAAAGGTTTGGTAAGAGGAATAATTAAACAAGCGGAGTCAACAGAAGAAGAATTCCTCAAGCTTAAATAACTAGGGGCAATTATAGCAGAAGCCTAATCTTCAAAAGCCTTTTTTCTTATTTCGTAAAAAATGACTACTGGAATAAAATAAGTAATTTCTGCAAAAATCGAACCTAAGAGTATTGCAATTTGATAATTGTCAATTAAGTAAGGGGAAAATGAGAGATAAAAAGGTCTTATTAAAAAACTATCTAAATATTCAGCAGGCCCAAACTCAAAGATCATATTTCGTAATTGTTTGAAAATATTTGTGATTCTTGGACCTTCTTCTTTATTTTTCCTAAGGTCCTTTATGTAGATATAACCATAAAACGTTATATTGTCTATCCAGGTGGCAAGTATGCCTGCAATGATATTATTTCCAGTTAGAATCTTAATAATAGTTGCAGAAATAATGGCTGCTAATGTGGCTAAAATCAAAGGAATAGAATATCTTTTAAACCATTCTTTTGTTTTACTTCTCCACATTGGGCAATTATAGCAGAGGTTATAAATTTATATTCATTGGGACTTGAGTTGTTTTCTTGAAACCGCAATTTTCGTAAAAATGGACGAATTCCTGCTCGACATTTATAGGAATATAAATAGTTCCAAGCGTCTGAAGTTTAGCGATTACCTTTTCTACCAATTGCTGACCAAGTCCTTTTTTTCTAAGCTTTTTATCAACTACCACTTTTTGCAGATATCCACGTCTTCCATCAAATGAACCAAGCGCTGTTCCTACAATAACTCCATCATCTTCTGCAAGAATACTAAGATTTGGATTCTTTTCCAGAAACAACTTAAATCTTTCGTAACTATCCATTTCATTTACAAAGTAATTTTCTTTCCAAAATGGAATTAATCTTTCATAGTCTTGAATGTCAATTTCTCTAAATGTCATTTAGTTTTCTTGCGACTGTCCTCAATATCCTTATGGAGTTCTTTTTTTAAATCTTCTGCAGTTTTTTTAATTTTGTCCTCGATGTTATCGACTCTACTTGTTAGAAGTTTCCAAATCTTGTCATGTTCATCTGTTGCTAAAAGCAGTAAAAATTTCTGTTTGTCTTTATCTGAAAGTTCAGATAATACTGCTTCAAGAATTGCATGATGGAGGTTTTCCGATGCAAGCTGAATCAAATGCTTTCTTTCATCAGGAGAAAGCTCCATTTCGCCCAGCGCCAAGCTTATAGATGAGGTTTCGACAATATGTGAGTAAAAATGTTTCTTCATAGTTCTATTGTACAGGTTCGATTGGTCCTAATGGAATATTGTCTGTTGGGTCATTTATAAAATAATACAATACCGCTCCGCGCCCGGCACCGTCCACTCTTTCCAGGTGACTCATTACTTCAGGAGATCCCCCTAAATGTTTTCCAGTCCACTCAGCCGGTCCTGCATCCCCAATATCAGTAACCACAGCTTTGCCATTTTCCGGGTTAACAACCAGCATTTTTCTAAATTTAAAAAAGTCCCGGTATTCTGCAACTTTTTTACTAAAATCAGGCGCCAAAAAAGTTTGCACCGCTATGTAATGCTTCTCTCTTTGATTGTCTTCCGGCGTCATTTGAGAAACTGAGGTTGCAAAATATCCCCATGCGCCAAGACCGGGCGCCATTCCCGAGGAATAGTGCTTACTTGTTTCCTCCCCATTGCCATCAAAATGTGTTCCCATGTTATCTCCTGGGTATCTTGCTAAGTGTTGTTCTGCTCCAATTAGGCCGTAGCTTCTATTAAGTCTTAGCCCATTAATGCTTGACGAAACATTTATGCCATATGCTTGCGAAAGAGTGGCGCTTATTGTTGCTTCTTCACTATCTGTTAAGGGACGAATCGTATCAGGCAAAACTTTGGATAAATCAGCAACTAAGAATACTTTACTGTCTACTCTTTGCGCTTCCTGTCCAGCTACTTTAACCTGAGACTTTATTGAGTCTTTTTGAATAGGGCTTGTTAGAAGTAAAAGGCTCCCAAGGGATCCTAGCGCGAGTTGTTTGGAATTATTGGCAAGCCACTCAAAAGAATTTTTATGTTTTTTGATAAGACTTTTTTGGAGTGCCTTATGTTTTTTTATCCACTTGTCCGCGAGGAAGCTGTATGAGCCTACTTTTTTGTTGGGCATAACTAAATCCAGCACCTTTTAAAATACACAGTTTTCCCAGTTAGTTAAATTCCCGAGAAAAAAGGTGCTGGATAAATCATAGCAAATTTATCTTCGCAATAAAAATTTATAGTGCTATAATCAGTGAATGCGTGAGAGAATGTTTGAAATTGCGCTGATTTTGGTTGGACTAATAGGCCTATTGATTCTTTTTACTCTTCTTTACGCAGGGCCAAGATTTATTTTAAGAAACATTTTGGACTTTTTTTAATATTTTCTTATAACCTAATCGTTATGCCAAATAAATACTTCGCAGTTTTGATTTTGATAATAATTTCGCTATTAGGAGGTTATTTTTTCTTAACTAAAAACAGCACCTCCCCCTCCAAAGTTCCGGCGCAGACCAAAGAAGAGTCTATGAAGATTCCGCAAACTGGTGTTTCAATAGTTTTGAGTGAGCAAAACAATTCAGGTCAAGCAGGCATTGCGACTATAATAGAAAAAAATGGTAAAGTTGTAGTTAGTTTAAAATTAACAGGAGCGCTTGTAGATACATCGCAACCCGCCCATCTTCATTTGGGAGTCTGTGATGACCCCGGAAAAGTCGTATACCCCCTGACAAATGTTGTTAACGGAGAATCTGAAACTGTTCTCGGGGTAGATATGGCCACATTTAATCAAAGTTTGCCTTTAATCTTGAACGTACATAAATCTGAACAAGAATCAGATATCTACGCATCATGCGGTTTGTTATCCCAATCTAAATAAAATCCCGCCAGTTAAGACAGGATTTTAATAAATACCAATAGCGGTATGATTTACTTTTTGGTCAACTTGGAATACCAATCCCAAAGAAGCCAAACCCCCGCTACTCCTACTAATACATATACGGCCCATTCAACCTGAGGCATTACGCCTAGAATCAGATTTACAACGTTCCAGTCGGCGTTCATAAATCCTCCGAGCCCGACCAATCCCCAATTTATAGAACCAATAATAACTAAGAGTGTCGCTACGTGTTCAACTTTTTTTAATGTTAATGCGTTCATTCTTTATTCACCTCCTTTTTACCCGCCTAAATTCGCTCTTTAAGTCGCGCTACGAGCAGTAGGTAAGACTTAAAGCAAGAATGGGTGGGCCCATACTCCCTATACATTTAGTTAGACATAACTAAAACTTTCTGTCAAGTCCGTTGTCACGCGTTCACTTAAGGCTAAATCCCAGAGGTTTTACACTATTCCATCGCTCATCAGAAATAGTCTTAATCTTATCTTTTTTTATCAACAAACATGAGGGTTTACTATTTATCAAAAGCCTTAGGTATTGCCTGTTGATTTCCTTAACGGTTGGCTTTAAGTTATTTTGCTTGAGTAGCTTGCAAGCGTCATAGTAAAAGTCAGGAGAATTTTTGATAAACATAGCTGTTCGCTGTGAGCTATATTTATCAATGTAGGGCATAATGGATGTATACCACCCGTACTTATATGAGGTATTTAGATCCGCAACCCAGTATATTAAGTCATGGGTTCCTTCCAAGAAAAGAGTATCGGTTGACTTGCTCAGGAGTTTTATCCCAGTTCCATATGCATATTCATTTGCATAGCTATTATTAAATTCCAGCATTTTGTCAGTTTTTTTAAGAAATGAATCTTTTGATAAAAGAGAGTAAATAGTAATTAAAAAAACCGGTAACATTATTATCCAGAATTTTTTTTCTTTCCTGATCCATTCGGAAATACATAGAAAAATCGCAAAAATAAATAATCCATACCAAATAAGCATGTGAAATGCTTGAAAATACATCGTCCCCGGAGCGGTAAATCTTATATTCGAAAGTCCAAGAACCAATATAATTAAAAGAATTTGCTTGAATTCTTTTCTTTTGAAAAGATTGAGCAAAACATCAAGAAACATAATGCTTGTAACGATCAATACGTATCTAAAAATAGATTTTTCGCCTGTAATAAATACGTAAATCGGGTAAAAAAGGGCTGTAATGATATTTGCGAGCACTCCTCCGTGGCTTGAAATCTCACTTCCAGTTCCTTTCTGATTAAAAGTAAACAGATTTAAAATGTAGTCTTGTATCGGAAAAAGGAATAATGTTCCTGCCGTTAAGATGCCGAAAATGAAGAAAGATAAAACTTTCGGTTTAACCTCATTTTTATCCAGCACCTCTTTAAAACCCCGCAACTTGTTGCGTGAGTGTCGTTCTTCATTTTTCTCAGTGAGTTTGATACTCCATGGAAAAAAGGTGCTGGATTTATTAAATATGATTAATAGGTAGAGTAATACTCCGACCGGAATAAAAGGTTCTCTCATAAAAATTACAAACCAGGCAAAAATTCCGGATAAAATATAATCGTAGGTTTTTATGGCCTTCTTTCCTATTTTTAGCCAGGTAATCCCAAATAAATAAACGAACGGGTAAATTATAAAACCCTCTGCTAGAAATCTGTCTCCAAATAAGTAAAATTTAGTTGACTCAAAAACTAAAAGAAATGCTAGGGCGTTCCACTTGAAGCGAAAGATTAAAATTATGCCCATCAGGAAAGAGAATAAATAAATAAAGAGCCTATGGTACAGAATCAGTTGGTATATGCTTGAGGGACTGCTAATTTTTTGAATAAAATAGCTAAAATATGCCATTAGAGGTTGATGGTTATAGAAGAATTCTGAGTAAATGACCTTTCCTTTCAATAGGAAATATCCTCCCATGTAGTTAAAGCAGTCGTCAAAGCAACCGAATGAGCCGATTCTTTGGTAGTAGAAATAAGTTATTGCGGTAAAAAATAGGGTAAAAATTATAAATGGGGAAAAAGCTATTAAGTACTTTCTCATGATAATTCAAATTAGCATATTCTCTTAGAAAAACCAAATGATAAACTGACCTATTTTGAATATTAATATTCTACTTTTATTCTATTGATTTTCGTGTATTTTTCTAATACGCTGATATAATGCAGCGAGTAATCCTACATATTGATTTTGACTCATATTTTGCCTCCTGCGAGCAGCAGTTTGATTCCAATTTGCGGGGCAAACCAATCGGAGTTACGGCAGCCAACGGCAGGACTTGCATTATTGCCGCGAGTAAAGAGGCAAAAGCGCTTGGGATTAAATCTCCAACGCGCACTTGGGAAGCTAGACAAATTTGTCCTACGCTAATTACAATTCCGGCCCATTTTGAAAAATATTGGGAAATAACTCAAAAGTTTTTAGATATTTGTAAAGATTATTCTCCTTATGTTGAGCTTTTTTCCCTGGATGAGGTTTTTATTGATATTAGTTCAACCGAAAATTTATTCGGTGGCCGTTTGGAAATTGTTCGTAAGATTAAACAAAGAATAAGTAAAGAGATTGGAGACTATATTACTGTTTCGGTAGGACTTTCCTATAATAAGCTTCTTGCTAAGTTGGGTTCTGGACTTGATAAGCCTAATGGTCTTGTCGAAATCAACCCATTGGATGTAGAGAAGATTTATTCCCGCGCAAAACTTACTGATTTTTGCGGAATCGGAGAAAGAGTTAAGGTTCGCCTAAACAAAATCGGAATCTACACTCCCCTTGCGCTTAGAGCAGCATCTCTTGACAGCTTGATCTCTGAATTTAAGGATGTAGAAGGGCATTTTCTAAAAGAATTAGGTTTGGCTCAGGATTACAGAGAAGTTACCCCCTATTATCTGCCTAGCGAAACAAAATCAGTGGGACGAAATTATTGTTTGCCTAAAAATGAATACGATCAAAGAGCAATTTTACAAAATGTATATGAGCTTTGTGAAGAGGTTGGAATAAAACTTAGACGAATTAATAGAAAAGCCCGGACAATAGGGTTGTATTTGAGCGGAACAAACAGTTTTCATGGCAGAAAAACAATTAGCGGTTATATAGATAAAGGCTCTGATATTTTTAGTTTGTGTAAAATTCTTTATGATCAGTGGGACTTAGCTGGTTTGCCAAGAGAAGAAGGAATGGTTCGACAAATAGGTGTTTGGGCAGGCAATTTAGAGGATAGCTCAAACCTGACTCTTTCATTGTTCGATTTAACCAATAAGAGTTCAAAAATTCAAAAAGTTATGGATGAGATTAATGAGAGGTTTGGAGACCATACAATAAGAAACGGATTTGTTTGGAATTCCCCAAATTTGAAAACTGTTCCCAACGGTTATATGGCGGATAAATTTGAGAGGCAAAAGCTGGTTGAAAAGTTTACAGATTACATACAGCCCTAGCTTCTTCTAGAATCTCATCTCTTTTGTTCGGCGGCAGCGAAATGTGATTAAGAAGAGTTGGATCAGTACAGATTTGCTTGATTAAAACTACGTCTTTTGCAAGAAGTTCCTGTTTTTGGGCTGAGGATAAATAAGAAAGTTGGGTTATGGGATAAAGCTTATATTTTTCAATCAGTTCTCTCAGACTTGCCTCTTCTGGATAGGTCCAGCTCATGACTTCTATATTCTCACAAAGCGCATAAGACAGCGCATCCGAAGTCATTTTTGTATTGGTAACAAGCATTGCCTTTGAGAATCCGTGTTTTTGCGCCAGATCATCAAATCTTGCTTTTGTATATAAAGAAACATGAACTTCAGATTTGATCCCCGGTCTATTATGAAATTTGCATTCTACGAATATTTTTTCCTCTTTTGATTTTGCAACTATGTCAACCTCATGATTAACGCAGTTACCCAGAAGAAAAGTACCTACTTCTGTTTGAAATCCCTGTGCTTTTAGAATCTCCGAAACGTAAACTTCAAAAGGAAAACCCGTGGGACCAAGCTCCATGATTGCACTTTTAAGAGAATACTTAGCTTTAACATACGGCTCGTCATTTTTTTCCAGAAATTCCTCGATATGTTTATAGATTTCGTAAGTTGGAATATTGTCGTATAGTTTTTCTTTAACGTGGTTAAGCACTAGGCTATGGAGTTTTGAAGGAACCCCCGCTCTTCTAATTGATGAAAGAAGCTTTTCATCCGAGAATTCCTCAATTGTTCCATCCGCTTTTATAACTTGGGGCATATGGATATATTAGCTTAAAAATTAAACCTTTTAAATACGTAGAAATTACTTTCTTCATGGACTTTATAAAAGTTAGGATCAAGTTCCATTTTCAATAGAAATTCTTTCTCTTCCTGAGTTGATGAATTTCTAATTAAAAGCAAAACTCTATCTGCTTTATCTAGTCCTTTTGGAACAACATATATCTGTCTTCTGTGGGATAAGTGCGAGCCTAGATTATTTGATGCGGAGATGCGTTCTGATGAAGGAATATTTCTTAAGTAATTTTCAACTGTGTCTTTATTGGCAAGAGGTTTGGTAAACATATCCATATTAGGACTTTTGCTAAATGGGAGCGGGCCATAGTCGTAAGCGGATATTGTTGTAAGAATTAAAAGAAATAAAGCAAAAGCTCCATAAGGGATGCCTGTTTTGGATTTAATAAACTTAACAGAGTAAATGACTGATAAAAATATAAAAGGAGTAACTGTTGCGCTGTACTGATAATAAATCTGATGCATTTGGGGGAAATTACTAAGAAGGTTTATTCCTAGATCGGGAGCAGCAAAAATTAAAAAAACAGGAGCGAGAAAAGACAGATATCCTAAAGGCATAAACAATTGCTTAATATAGTCTATTCTGTCCGGCAAAAGCAGAGTTTGAACAGTATTAACAGGGTTAGTTGCAATTCCTTTTATAATTTCCCCTGGAGAAGTGCCAAAGTCCGAATAAAACTCCAGGGCAAAGTGTTCTCCGCCTAAGGAATTGGGAATTGCAATCCAGATTAGAAAATAAAAAATTAGAGATGAAATCGTAAAGATAGTTAGCCCTATTAATTTCTGTTTTTGATTAAAGAATATAAATAAGCCTATTAGTGCAGTAATAATCCAGACTTGTTCTTTCGTGATTCCAGCTAAAATCAAAAAAAGCAAAGCAAATTTAAATTGTTTTTTTGAAATAAAATAAAAAACAGCAATCAGAAAAGTTGTAGCAAGAGTCACAGGGTGAAAATCAAAGAGATTTGTAAAATTAACAGCCGGATTTAGATAAAAACATAATGCGAGGACTAGGGAAATATTTTTATTCTTGAGAATTTGATTTGAAAGAAGATAAACAAATATACCCCCGATTGCCAAAACTTCTGTTTGAACCAGCAAAAGTATCCTTGGATCTTCCCACAGTAAATAAAGGGGAGCAAAAAGAACCAGAATGAAATCAGCATGGAAAGCAAGGCGAGACACTTCCCTAGTTCCATTTGGATCAGTCAGCATGAAAAAATTCCCATGAAGTGTATTCCAAACGGTTTGCGCCATATTTCCAAGATCAAATCTTCCTGTGTAAAAATTGTTGTATCTAAAAAAACTGGCAATTGTGAAATAGCTAAAATAACTAATTGCTAATAAGCCAAGAATTAGTTCGAATTTTAATTTTTTGAAAGTCTTTTCCATAAGAATACAAATACTAGAAATAAAAGTTCTGAAATGATAAGGACAATTCTTGTGTAAATCGCAATCACTCCGGCATTTGTTAGACTTGTAATTTTAGTAAGTCCTAGTGTTACCACTCCTTCCCTAACGCCTAACCCCATCGGAGTTATAAAAGAAAGATATCCCATAAGGAGTGAAAATGCAAAAAATGAGCTCAATATTAAGGGGTTTTCGTATGTTTTATAGATAGAAAGAAACGCAAAATAATTTCCAACCCCAAATGTAGCGTAAGTAATAACCGCAAGTAGCGATAGTTTGGTTTTGGAATTAAATGCAAAACCCGGCAAAAACAGACTAGAAAATGAAATTACTTCGATACGACGTAGTGTCGAAGTATTGTATCTTTTTGTATATGCAATACTGGTTGCGATAAAAAAAATTGCGATTGCGATTATAGATATTGGAAAAAAACTCACGAGTTTGGCCCTGAGTTCGATTGGTGAGTTAAGTAACCAAGGAATCGACAATAACGAAACAATACCACAGCCTATTATCACAAGCTGAATGTCTGCAAGAATTGAGACTCCAACTGTTTTTTTGTCAACGCCAAGCGCTGAAAATTGATGGGCACGGCTCAAAAACGACCAAATGTTCCCAGGAACATAGCGTTTAATTTCTGAAAAAGAAAATCTATATGTGTTTTCCCTAAAGTTTATCTTGTATCCTTTTTCTTTTAGTGTTTGCTGCCATAAAAAACTTCTCAGGATGAAATAAATGAAAAAGAAAGTTATGCCGATTAGAAGATATAAATAGTTAATATTCCCTAAATCCAAACTAACCCCACTGCTTTTGTCGATAACTAGTTTAACGATAAAAGCAATAGATATGAAAGAAAGCGGCCAGCCGATAAGAAATTTTCCCCAGGGAATAATTTGAGATTTATTTAGCTTCACTCCATAAATTATAGCTGATTTTACGTTTCAGAGGAAGATTTGTGGAGGTTTTCAATAAGTTTTGGAAGTTTAGATATATGGGGAATATTAAAGTCAGCGCCAAAATTTTCTTTTGTGTTTGAAATCAGAATTGACTTTATATTCGCATTTTTCGCGGCTTCCACATCTACCCCTGTGTCTCCTACGTAAACTGCGTTTTCAGAGGAAACACTGAGTTTTTGCATTGTAACAAGAAGGCCTTCCGGGTGAGGTTTATGATTCCGCAAATCATCTCTATCGATAACAAGGTCAAGATATATGTCTAACTTGTGTAGCTTTAGAATCATTTGGGTAGTTATTTTTCCTCTATTGGTAATCAAAGCAATTTTGTGATGTTTTTTAAGTTTTTTAAGTACTAAGGCTGCGTCTTGTACAGGAAGTATTCTTGCAACATATTTTTCAGACAATTCCATGCCATATTTAGATATTTTTGAAATTTCTTCTTCGCTGGCGCCACTTGGTAAAAGTATTTTTGTAATTTCTGTTACTTTTAACCCAAACATATAAGAGGTGAAATCTTTAGTATCCGGGACAGGATAATTGAAATGTTTAAAAGCTTCCTTGATGAAGTCAATAGTTGACTGTCTTGAATCAATCAAAACTCCATCCAAATCAAATAGAACTGCCTTAATCATTTTTTAATTATATCAAAAGCAACATAATCACTTTTCTTGAGGAATATAAGCCCATCTGGTAAAATTGTTGTATGCGCCCGTAGCTCAACGGATAGAGCACTTCGCTTCGGACGAAGGGGTTGGGGGTTCGATTCCTCTCGGGCGTGCAAAAATGAATTGGTACGTTTACATCTTAGAATGCAAAGATAAGAGTCTTTATACTGGAATTACGACTAATATCGAAAAGCGAATATCAACACATAACTTAGGAAAAGGTTCTAAATCATTATTAGGTAAATTACCAGTAAAACTAGTGTATAATGAAGCGCTTGAGAACAGATCTAAGGCGTCAATCAGAGAAGCAGAGATTAAAAAACTGGAAAGAAAAGAAAAGTTGAAATTAATTACGGGCCGATAGCTCAATTGGTAGAGCACCTCCCTCTTAAGGAGGTGGTTACAGGTTCGATTCCTGTTCGGCTCACAATGACGGCACAAACGTCATTTGAGCTTGACTTTTTAATTTTCACGTATTAAAATTTTACTCCTCTGAATTTATTTATTTTCAAATGTTTAAAAAATAATTATGGCAGAAACACTTCAGGGACATCCTGATGGACAGGGTGATAACGGCGGGCCGGCGGATCACCCCTTGCAACCATTCGATGTCTCGACTCCGGATCAGGCAGAAGACTTCGTTCGTAAAATTAGACAAGCACGGTGGCAAGATGTAATGCCACATGATGCCGCTGTAGCCCTTGCTAGAATGGATGTAGCAGACACCCTATACGCTATACGTCCAGACATGGAATTGCATCCGGAGTATACGCAGCGACAAAGACGAAGAGTAGCTGAGGCAATAGAACTAATTCTTGAAGCAAGAGACCGAGTAACGCCGAGTGGACTACCTAATAGTTTGAATAGGCCAGCAGATATCTGGGCAGATTCTATAGCAGCAGGGGCAGCTCTTAGGAGAGAATCTAGAGGAAATGTTACACCATTCCGCTCAAGATAAGTAGCTTCCCACATTTCGTGTGGGAACACGAATAAGATATGTTTTATTACCCTGTGGCTCACAAAGTCTAGGCGGCTTTTTGATCAAATTGGTCAACTAACGCTGTACATCGCTTATAAATTCAACTCAGTCCAGTTATATTACAAACAGGAATTATAGGTTTGCAAGTCTGAGATTAAAAATTAGGTGGTTTGCTAAGAAAAGCAACTGCGTTTTTTCCTCCAAAGCCAAAAGCCCCAACGAATATAGTTTGAGGATCAAGCTTTGTTGCAGTTCTTACAAAATTGTCCATAGTTAAGCCCAATTCTTCAATTTTAGGGTCAAGTGTTTCAAGGTTTATTGTGGGAGGAACCCAGCCTGTTCTTAAGGATTCAATCCCGTCTAAAATTGTTTGCATCCCTGTGGCTCCCAGAGAATGTCCTCTCATACCTTTACCGCCATAAATTCTAAGTTTTCTACGGTTTATTCCCAAGGACGATCTTAGGGTTGCATCGGTTTCTGCAACGTCTCCTAAAGGAGTAGATGTAGCATGCTCAAATATTACAAATGGTCTCAAGTCACCTGCAGTCTCAGAAATAAGGTCGGATGCTCTATCCTTATCCATTGTGGTTGCGTCAAAACCATCGGATCCTTTATTCGCTGAATTTAAAACTGCCAGGACTTTTGCACCTCTTCTTTGGGCATGTTCATATGTTTCCATAACCAAACTCCCTGCTTCTGCCAGTGATAAAACAAACCCATCTCTGTCTTTGTCGAACGGTCTACTTGCATGAGATGGATCATCACGTCTTTTAGAGAGTGCATTGAAAGAATGGAAGTCAGCAAATGCTAACTCAGGATCTTCAGCAAGATATTCATATGCACCTACTAACACGATTTCGTTTCTTCCGTCTTTTAGTGAATAATATGCATCAGAAGTGATTGAGACACCTGTTGCGCAGGCTTCTGCAGCTTCGAGGGCATAACCTTGAAGCCCCATTCTTTCCTCCACTCTAGCTGCTGCTTGCTCTAGGAATTGTGATTTTACTGCAGAAGGCTTGAAAGGTCTGTCTTTCCCAGCTCTTTCCACAGCTTGATTATGAGCTCTAGACATATAAATGGAAGAACCTGCGCCGTATCCAACTGCCATGCCAGCTTTCCTAGGATTGATTCCGCTTATCAGCCTACCATTGTCATCGAGAATTCCTGCCATTCTTGCAGCCTCATCGCTAATAGCCATAACCATTTGGCCGTATTCCGATAAATGTTCTTTTACTACTGATTGTTCTGAAAGTACCGGATATTCCGAGGGCCTAAATCCTACAGGGGCTGCAATGTCTCTAAATGCTTTATTTTGTAGTCCCAAATCTTCACCTGTAACTAGTGTTATTTCAGTTTCTCCTGCAAGCTGTCTTCTCCAAGCCTCTTTAGTTCCGCCAAGAGAGTTATTTCTTGCATAGCCTGTGATTACAATGTCATTTGGCGCTAATGTTCTTATTGTTTCAGCCATAAGGTGAAATGGTAACAGAGGCTTAGGCTTAAGTCAATTACGAGGCTTAATTTATGTTTTTACAGAAATCTATTCTGTGTAAATCGCATAATCCGTTTACTCGCAATGCATTTCTGTGTTCCAGCGTTCCGTAGCCTTTGTTTTGTTTGAAATTATAGTTTGGGAAAGTATTCGATGCTTCTTTCATAAGATTATCTCTGTAAACCTTTGCGATTATAGAAGCGCTGGCTATCGATAGGCTTTTCCTGTCCCCTTTTATGATGGCTTTTTGTTTCTTAATCCCTCCCGGTAAATTTTTACAATGAAAACCATCAATTAAAATAAAATGATTTAAATCATTAAAGTTTTTGAGCATGGTTTTTAATACTTTTCGGAATACTGCAATATTCGCTTTTCCGATTCCGTGTACGTTTATGTAATCGATTTCAACAGATTCGATTGTGTAAAACAGTGAATATTGTTTGATTAACTCAGATAGTTCTTCACGAAGTTTAGGTTTGAGAAGTTTTGAATCATTAACTTTCTCCAGAAACTTATGTTTAAAATTCGGGGAATAAATAACTCCTGCTGCGACAATTGGTCCTGCAAATGCACCGCGTCCTACCTCATCAAGTCCAACCACATGGGTAATTCCGCTTTGCCAATAAAAATCTTCTTCATCAAAAGTGGGTTTGGTCATCTGAGCCTTCTTCCAGAAGCATGGAGTCAACACCATCAACTTCGGGTAAGTCTTTAACAATTGATTTTAATTCTCCATAAAAATTAACAGTATTTGTGTCTAGTTTTTCAATCTGAGATTCTTGTTTTTTCCACCGCAAGATTGTTGATCTTTTTTCTGCGTCAAGAGAATCCCGCAGCTCTTTTATTCCGTCAAAGTGAGCCTGCATCCTATGTTTAAAAGCGTCACTTAGCATATAGTCTCGGATTTGCCCCCACTCCTCGTCTGTTTGATTTGCTCCAGATTTAATTGTCGAGACTGTAGTAATTAAAAACCTGACGTATCTACAAATGCTAAGCGCGTGTTCATAGGTAGTAATCCAGACCCCGTCTTTCCTGTCGAAATTGCTCACCTCGTTTGGAAGAGTTGTTGAAACAATGATTGCCTCGCTGGCTGAAATTTTTGCTGCATCGTTTTTGAGCTTTTTAGGCCAAGAATTGCTCCATGCTTTTGTTCTTTTCGTTTCCCAGATAATTGAGCCGACTACTTTTCCGTTAAATCTTACTTTTTGCCAGATGTCCCCTCCTTCAACTCCTTTTGGAACTGGTACAAACTCGTCACCTGCAAAAGATGCTTTTAATTTTTCTTCAAGATCAAGTTCCAGGACTTCTCCTTGGCGCTGTTGTGAACCTTGCTCTAGTTTTCTCTTTAAATCTTCGTTAACGCGGCGAATTTCATCTAGCTGCAAATCTTTTTCTTTAAGTCTTAAACGCTGTTCGTCTTCCGCAGCTTTTCTGGCATCAAGTTTTATTTTTTCTTCATTCTTTTCTCTTTCTTCTTGTTCTTTTTCAAGTTTTTCCAAAAGTATTTGTTCTTTCTTCTTTGCTAGTTCTAATTGGTTTGCTGTTTGTTTATTTTCCAAAGCGAATTCTTCACGGAGCTTCTTTTCCTGATTTGCCTTTTCTTCAGCTTTCTCACGCTCAAACTCAGCTTTTAGTTTTGCGGTTTGTTCGATCTTCACTTTTTCTTCAAGCTCATGTTTAATGGCATCAGACATTGGAAAAGATCTACTGCAATGGGGACAAGTTATATTATCCATAAGCTGTTCTATAATACCCTGCAAGACTTTTCATTTCAAGTCTAATTTGCTACTCTTTAATTATGATCCCGTTAGAAGCCGCGATCGCGTACGGTATCTAGTTGGATAATATATGAAATTAAATAGAAATATAAAAGAAAGGAGATTTAAGTAGATCGCGATCTGCTTCTAACGGGATGAAAGGAATTCTTAAAAAAACAATTTTTAACGCAATTTCTCTTTTTATTCTCTCGCAGGTAATAACTGGGGTTAAGATAAACGGAGGAATTCAAACACTTCTTTTTTCAGGGCTTATCTTAGCACTTCTTTTTAAAGTTCTTAAGCCAATTCTGAATTTATTTTCTCTGCCTCTTAATATGGTGACTCTTGGGCTTTTTTCCTTTATTACTAATGCAATCTTACTTTATTTATTGACTATCTTTGTTCCAAATGTTATTGTTTCACAATTCACTTTTAATGGATTTAGTTTTGCAGGATTTATAATTCCCGTAATTAAATTTAACACAATTTCTGCATTTATTGTTTCCGCTGCAGTTCTTTCGCTTCTAATTAATTTCTTCAATTGGCTGATAAAAAGATAAATAGCTTCCCGCTTGACATGTGGGAACGTAGATTTCGGTCTCACGAAAATTTCTGAGGCTGTAAAGTAATATCGAATCCGCACAGCTTTCGCTTGACAACGACAACAATTTCTGAAACTATGTAATAGGCAGGTTTTTGTGAAGAAAAGATCCCAAAAATCAGTCCATAAGAAAAAAGGGGGCTTGCGAAAATATGGTCACATTACGCTTCTTACTTCAGCTATTTTTGTAGGAATTGTTTTTGCCCAGAATGGCAAAACTCCGCCAAAAATTGATTCTGTCTCACCACAAGCAGGTAGCTTAGGCACACAACTTATTCTCACTGGTTCGAGATTCACTCCAAATACAAACGATATTCTCATACAGGGAAAAACGTTTTTAAATGATCTTCCATCTCCTAATGGTACAACCGTTACATTCACATTACCCGGAAATACTCCCTGCCAACCGAAGGCCGCCTGTCCAATTAAAGTTTCGAACGAAAATGGTATTAGCAATGCAGTGCCATTTAAAATGGTGGAGGGATCTACAGCTTACGGGAATGGAGTCACAGTAACTATTCTTACGCCAAACGGAGGCGAAATCTGGGATCCGGGCACAAACTACCTTATAGCATGGTCTATCTATCAAAACGGTACCTTGGTAACACATACAGTTAGGGGCAATAAGGATCAAGGCCTTGTGGGCGTAAAGATTGCTCTTGTGAAGGATACAGCAACCAATACTACTGATCCTTCAAATCTTATCGTAGGTTGGATAGAAGCCTTACCAGATAGAATCGCGGCAATACGAAACTATGCATGGGCGGCATCAGATGTTACTGATGCCGATAATAATTTGTCATATCTTGTTTCTGCTGGCACTTATAAAATTCTTATTGTTGCCCAGGATGAAAATGGCCAATACACTCTTTGGAACACGACCAAAAATACGCCTGGCAATTTTGATGTAAGTGATGCTCCGCTTACTATTCTATACAGGGAACGACAATAGTTCTTGCCCAAAACTATCACTGCTTGGGGAGTCTTCGTAAGATAAATTTACCCCTTTTTGACCCTCATCAATAACAGAGCGTAGCTTCTCAATTGACATGTGGGAACGTAGATGTTCGAGAAGTTGAAATGGGACTACTCAAAGGGTATAATTAGCCTAATGATTTTGAATATTTTGGAAATTATAGTGGCGGCACTTTTAGTAGGAGTAATTCTTATGCAGGTTCGGGGTTCAGGACTTTCCGCGAGCTTTGGAGGAACAGGTGAGTCTTTCAGAAGCAGACAAAGCGTTGAAAAACTATTAATCTGGGCAACTATAATTCTTGCAATTGTCTTTGCGATTCTTTCAATATTACTTCTAATGCAATAATCCGCAAAGTTATGATTTTTTTAAAACGTAAAAGACTCATTTTCTGGTTGTTTCGGGCTTACTTAAAAAAATGGGGAAAAACAATTTTAGCATCTTTCATCTTTGGACTAATAATTTTTTTATTCATATTTTTAAACAGAAATTTTTTTCTCTCTAAAACTCCGGTAGTTGATAATCAAAGCATTGGAATAGCTGGAATTTACTCCAGACGTGATCTCCCAAATAACTTACCGGATATTATACAAAACCAAGTATCCCGGGGCTTAACTAAAGTTTCTGCAAAAGGCGAGGTGTTGCCTGATCTTGCAAAATCCTGGGAAATAAAAAACGATGGTAAAACATTTATATTTTACTTGCATAGAGGTATTTATTTTTCTGACAAAAAAGAGCTTGATTCTCTGTCTATTAATTATAATTTTGAAAATGTGCTAATAGAACGACCTACCAAACAAATTATTGTTTTCAAGCTTAAAGATAAATATTCTCCATTCTTAGTAACGCTGGCAAATCACAAAATATTTAAAAAAAATTATGTTGGAATTTCAAATTATAAAATAAAGGATATAGAAACTAACGGGGATTTTATCCGGAGTATAGAGATTAGCTCGGCAGTTGACAAGAAGACATTTAAATATATTTTTTACGATACGCAGGATGCTTTGAAAAACGCGTATGTTTTAGGAGAAGTTAGCTCAATTATAGACATCAACAGTCTAGATTACAAACAAAGAGTTAGCCTTGGTACTTTTAAAAATACGAATATATTAAAAAACATTAATCACAATAAGATTGTAACAATATTTTTTAACAATTCTGACCCTCTTTTATCTGATAAAAAAATTAGAAAAGCACTTGCTTATTCACTTCCTGATTCTTTCCCGGACGGCAAAAGAACTTACACGCCCTATAGGCAAGAATATTGGTTTAACAATAGCTCTGAGGTTTATCAAAAAGATTTAGAATATGCAAATTTGCTGCTGGGCCAAACTGATGCGTCAAAAAGTGGCGGTCTAAAAGTTGAATTAAAAACACTTCCTCAATACAGCGCCCTTGCTAAAGAAATCGCAGGATACTGGAAGAAGATTGGAATAGACACAAAAATAGAAACAGTAGATGCTGTTCCGTCTTTATACCAAGCATTTTTAGGAGAATTGCCGGTTCTTAAAGATCCTGATCAGTATACTCTCTGGCATACAGGTCAAAGAAGTAATATCACAAATTACAGAAATTTGCGAATCGACAAACTTCTTGAGGATGGTAGGAGAACTTATAAAATAGAGGACCGCACGAAAATTTATGCGGATTTCCAAAAATATTTACTGGATGATATGCCTGCAACGTTTCTATTCTTCCCCTATACTTACACGGTAACCAGGAAGTAGGTATAGCGCGTGGCGAGTAGCATTATCGATATCGAGTAATATTGCTGAAGGGTCTGGGAGCTCTACTACAAAAGATTTTGCCCATTATTTAGATATTGCCATAAAATCAACAATCGAAACAGTTTCTCAATTACTATTTGGAAAAGAAATGAATTATTTTAATGACAAAGACATTAAGTTATTGTACGATCAGGCAGAATTACTAATAAAACGGATTCAATCTTTCAAAAAGTCTTTAAAATAATTACACAGCACGTTAGATTTACTATTTGCTACCTGCTATACGCTACCTGCCACCAAGTATTTGCTCCGCAGTTTTCTGTGATAAGTTATGGCAAATCTATGAGCTTCGTCTCTGATTCTTTTAACCAGATTAAGAGCGTTTGAGGTTTTGCTTAGCCTAATAATCTTAAAGTCCGATGTGATCAATTGCTCTTCTCTTTTTGCGATTCCAATAACCGGAACCTCAACATTTATTTCAAACAAAGCCCTGTTTACAGATGAGATTTGTCCTTTTCCCCCGTCAACTATGATCAAATCAGGGCTCCCCCAGTCGGAATGGTTAAATCTTCTCTTGACTACCTCTTGCATCATTGCAAAATCATTCGGAACAACTTTTGGCGGACGTTTAATTTGAAATCTGCGATAAGACGCGCTGTCTTTTTCGCCATCAGAAAAAACTACCATAGAGCCGGTTCCGTGTTTACCTGAAATATTAGAAATATCATAACATTCAATTCTTGTAAGCTTTGAAACGTTCACTTTGTTTGCTCTCAGAATTTTTAATAACTCCTCTAGTTCGCTATTTCTCAAATCTGACCGGAGATTTGGATTTATTTCATATTCAAAAGGGCTGCGTCTTGGAGTAGTAACTGCAATAATAGAATCGATTTTTCTTTGGATCTCCTGGGCTTTTTCAAACTGTTCGTGCTTACTTTGTGCGTCTCTTTCCTTCGTGAGCTCTTTAATTATTCTCTTTGTTTCTCCTTTAAAAAATTGCAGAATATGGCGGATATTTTTTTTATATTCTCTCATTTGTTCACTATTTTGAAACATCGGAGGGCAAGGACAAAGACCAAGATGAAAATACAAACAATACCTCTTAGGATGATTTTCAACAGACTGATATGGAAAAATTCTCCTTATAATTTTTAAGACAAGTTTTAAGTCGGAAGAACTGGGAAAAGGGCCGAAGTAGATTGAATTTTTTTCATCAAAGCGTCTTGCAAACAACACCTTTGGAATCTTATCATTTATTGTGATTCTGGCTCTGATATAACTTTTTCCGTCCGTTAATCTGGCATTATATTTAGGATTATATTTTTTGATTAGGTTTGCTTCAAGAAGAAGCGATTCCAATTCAGAGTCAACAGTAACCACCCGAATTTTTTTTATTTTCTCAACAAGAGCTTGCGTTTTTGCGCCTAGGTCTTTGTTTAAAAAATATGAAGAAACACGTCTCCTTATGTTTTTGGCTTTTCCTACATACAAGACTCCCCCATTCTTATCAAGAAATAGGTACACGCCTTCTTTTGTAGGCAACAGCTGATATGATTGCGATAGAACTTCCAAGAATTATTCCTCCAAAGGCAACAATAAAATAGATGTGCTTATAAAAAGGCAAGAGCGTGATTTGCTTTTCAAGGGTATGGTTGCCGATTGCAATTTTAATCGTATCGGATTCATTTGTCAAAATAGGTTTTGGATTAAATTTAACCGAGAGCACTTTTTTGCCATATGGCGGAATTTTTTCAAAGAATAGGTTTTGTGTAGAGGGAGTAAGCTTGTCAGAGAATACTCCGACCGTTTGATTAGGAGCAAGAACGCCAGAATCATTGCTTATAATAATCTCACCTGTAATAGGAAGCCCTCCTAAGTAAGTTTTTGAGAAATTTGTTGAAGCAGAGAGAGTGGGTTGAGTTTTCTCATAGCTTTTTGAAGTTGTCACCCGGACGTCTTGAGTGCTTTGTTTCCCGGGAATTTTATAACCTCCTGCGGGAACAGGATACTCACTATCTACCCCTTTAATTACAAAAGCAAGATGATCAAAATCAAAAACATTAAAATAATCTATTCCTTGGGTTGTGTTTTGCCAAGTAGGATCTACCATGATCCATGCCCGCTTTTTTTCGTCGTAATACTCGGGCCATGAATGGAGGACGTCTTTAAATAAAGACAGTGGTCTTTGTGCAGAATTACTTGTATTGGCAAATCCTTCTACCGCTCTAGCTGGAATTCCGGCCGCCCGGGATAGAGCAACAAAAAGATCGGTAAATTCAAGACAAACTGCAGAATTTTTGTTCTTTAAGACGCCTGCAGCCCCGGCTCTAACCTGAACTTCTTTCACGCGAGTTGAGTCATAACTGAGGTTATCTACAACGTATTTATATATTGCTTCGGGAGTTTTGAGTCCATTTGCGATTTTTTTAATTTCCGGGTTATCGGCTTCCCAATATTTTTGCGGCGCTAAATAAATCTCTCTTTGTTCTCTGTTTAAGATTTCTATTCTTGGTTTGTAAGAAACACTAGCTATTCCTCTCACTACTATATTTTCAGTACGGGAAGGAAGGAGTCTGTATTTTGCGAGCCAATTGCCGTCTTTGTCAATAGTTACATCCATTGGCCTAGGACTAATATCGTTAATTTTTATCTCTTGGTAATTATTATTTGAAGGAATTACAATTTCCGTTGTAATAGGATATAGATTTTTGTTTTGCAAATGATAGCTTAAATCAAAAGTGTAGATTTGGTTGCTGCCATATGCAATCGATATTCCACCAAGGCCAAGATCATTTTTTGAAAAATACAAGGAATTTTTTGACGTTTTTAAGTCTTTTGCCTGGGGTTTTATAATTTCAGGTTTTCCAAAATCTTGAGGAACATCAATCCTAACATTAAAAGCTGAATAATTTTCCTGATCCGTAACACCCGGGATATTTACTTCCCAAATACTTCCATAATTTTTAGCAATTTCTCCTGTTGTGAAACTTACCTCGAATTTTTGCGTATTATTAATTCCAACGACTTTTTTATTAAAATCAAAAGAAAGAACTGTTCCCTTATCATTTTTTTCCGCGGCGTATTTTAAATTTCCTCCCAGATCAGATGCTTTAATGTTGTTAATTTCCTTGAAGCCTGTCTGTACGCTATAAGAGGAAGCATAGAAATCCGTAGTGTCATTTGTTAAATCGACATTTAAGGTTACTTTTGTGTTCCCGTCTCCTGAGACTTGATAAGTAACGTTGTAGTATGTAGAAAAATTACTTTCTGCGTTTGCGGAGGGAGAAAATACGATAAAAAAAACAAAAAATAGAAAAAGGGACAAAATTTTTTTCATATTGTTTATCTAACGGGGTAAAACTTTTTTCAAAAATTGGCCTGTGTAGGAGGCGGGATTTTTTGCAATCTCCATTGGTGTTCCAGTTGCGATTAAATTCCCTCCTCTTTCTCCCCCATCAGGACCTAAGTCTATTATATAATCTGCGTTCTTAATAATATCAAGGTTATGTTCAATTACAATTACTGTGTTTCCAACGTCTACCAACTTTCGCAGTACGTGTAAAAGTTTTTCCAAGTCTGCAAAGTGTAGCCCAGAAGTTGGTTCATCTAATAAGTATAGAGAATTAGATCCTCTTTTTGAAAGCTCTGTTGCAAGCTTTACTCTTTGAGCTTCTCCTCCTGACAAAGTTGGCGCGGGTTGTCCGAGTTTTATATAGGAAAGTCCAACGTCATTTAATGTTTGTAATCTATTGTTAAGTGCCGGAATAAAGCTAAAAAAATTAAGTGCTTCAAAAACACTCATGGAAAGCACTTCAGCGATGTTTTTGCCGTTAAATAACACTTCAAGCGCTTCCTTGTTATACTGTTTGCCTTCACAGACCTCGCAAGTTATATAAACATCCGGTAGAAATTGCATCTCAATTTTAATTTGTCCCTCTCCTTCGCAAGCTTCACACCGTCCACCCCTTACATTAAATGAAAATCTTCCGGGGCCATAGCCTTTTAGTCTTGCATCTTTTGTCTTGGCAAAAATATCTCTTATGTAGTTAAAAGCGCCGGTGTATGTTGCGGGATTACTTCTTGGAGTACGTCCGATCGGAGACTGGTCAATTAAATAAATATGTTTGATATGTTCAAATCCCTGTATCTCTGTGTGCTTCCCAGGTTTTTCTCTGTGAAACGGGTTTTCTATTTGCATAAGTCCGTGGTATAAAATGTCATTAACAAGGGTTGACTTTCCGCTTCCTGAAACTCCTGTCACAACTATTAATTTTCCCAGCGGAAACTGGACGTCAATATTTTTTAAATTATGCTGCCTGGCGCCTTTAATTATAAGTTTGTTATTTATTCCATTTGATAATGTTGGCTCAATTTTTATTTTTTTTGTTTTAGAAAGATATTGTCCGGTCAGGGAGTTTTTATCTTTTTTAATTTCGTCAAAAGTTCCCTCGAAGATAATTTGGCCTCCTCCCTCCCCGGCCAGCGGCCCAAAATCAACAATATGGTCAGAGGATCTCATTGTTTCCTCGTCGTGTTCAACTACCAAAACTGTATTGCCAAGATTTTTTAGTTTGATGAGGGTTTCAATTAGCTTCTTATTGTCTTTTTGGTGAAGACCAATTGAAGGCTCATCCAAAACATACAAAACTCCAGTGAGACCAGATCCAATTTGGGATGCAAGACGGATTCTTTGCCCTTCTCCCCCGGCTAGGGTTGCTGCTCCCCGGGAAAGTGTGAGATAATCCAGTCCTACGTCGGTTAAAAAAGTTAATCTTTGTTTGACCTCTTTTAAAATTAATCTTCCAATAGATTCTTCACGCGCACTTATTAATTTTGGAAGCGAACCTATAAATTCCAACGATTTATCAATTGACATATCAGACACTTCAATTATTGATTTTCCATTTATTGTTACAAACATCGCTTCTTTTTTGAGCCGGGATCCGTTACACGCCGGGCAAAGCTCATATCTCATGAATTTTTCAACTTGCGACTTGAAAAACATTGAATCGGTATTTTGATATCTATTTCTAAGTTCCTGCAACACTCCCGGAAATTTCTCAACAATTGTAGTGTCTCTCCCCCAGCGGTTTGAACCCTCTACGAAGTATTCCCGCTCTCCGGTTCCTTCTAAGAGCAATTTTTTCTTCTCGTTTGGTATATCAGATAATCTCAGATGAATTGCAATTCCATTCTCTTCGCAAAAAGTCTTAAAAGTACGTGAAAACCATGTATCGTGAGACAAAAGGCTTGAGAAAGGTAAAATTCCGCCTTCTAAAATTGTCAGATTATTGTTTAAAATCAGATCCTTATCAACTGTTAAAATATTTCCAAGACCATTGCAAGTGGGGCATGCACCATGCGGAGTATTAAAAGAAAAAATGCGTGGCTCTACTTCAGCTATCGAAATATTGCAAACAGGACATGCAAATTTGGTGGAATATAAATGATCTTCCATTTTTTCTGGTTTGTCCGGAATCTCAAATCCTGAGTCTTTAATATGAGCTAAAATTATTTCGCCTTCGCCAAACTTAAGTGCTTGTTCGATATCTGTGGAAATCCGGGACCTATCGGTTTTGTTCGAAAGCATAATTTTATCGACCACAAGCTCAATTGAGTGTTTGTTTGTTTTAATTAGAATAAACTGCTCGCTTAAATCATAAATCTGCCCGTCAACTCTGACCTGTTTGTATCCGCGTTTAGCTAAATCCGCAAATAATTGGCTATACTCCCCTTTTCTGTCTTTCACAACAGGAGCAAGGATCATTGCTTTGGTTTGTTTAGAACTTTGTGTTCCGGCAAAATCCATTACCATATCTGTAATTTGTTCAGGAGCAAGATGGGAAATTTCACGGCCGCAATTTGAACAATGAGGATGCCCAATGCGCGCAAATAGCAAACGGAGGTAATCGTAAATCTCAGTAACTGTTCCAACTGTAGATCTTGGGTTTCGGGAAGTCGATTTTTGGTCAATTGAGATTGCGGGAGAAAGCCCTTCTATTAAATCAACATCGGGTTTTTTCATTACGCCCAAAAACTGCCGCGCATAAGAACTAAGGCTTTCTACGTAGCGTCTCTGTCCTTCTGCGTAAATTGTGTCAAAAGCCAGGGATGATTTTCCGCTACCCGAAAGTCCAGTAAAGACAACAAGTTTATTTTTGGGAATTTCTAAGTCAACGTTTTTAAGGTTATGTTCCCTTGCCCCCTTGATTCTAATAAAATCCATATATCGAAGTTTTAATGAGGTAATATTATAGATGAAATTTCCAATTTCAGCAATTAGCCATAAGCATCTAGGCTTCAGTTAATTTCCTAAGTTTCTAGAACTAGTTGCTAAATGCTAGAGGCTAGCAGCTAGTTTAGGGTTTCCATGTTTTAAAGACGTAATCGCGCGCAATTAATGACATTGAGATTTGACTTCTCCTGAGTGATTACTGATGTGTGACAGTTGCCTGATAGACAATGACTTCGCCGTAGTTTTCATCATTGCAATCAGAGGTTTCTTCTTTACTGCAATTGGACTGCGTGTAAGCTCCTGTTTTGAAATATGCGTCTGAATATTTTTTGTCAAGCGTATACACGGGATCTGGACTGTAATTGTAATAGACTTTTGTTTGGTTGTCGCCTACCACAAACTTAATCCTAAATCTTTTTCCAAGCGTGTAGTTTGTGTCGAGTGTATGCTTATTGTCACCATCCACATTAACATATAGATTGCGATCTTCAAGTCTTATCACAATCACATCATCAGACTTATCATGAATCTGTCCTGCAACAACATGCTTTTTTTTCAAAGGGACAGCTGTGATAGCCTGATCGATAAACATTGTGTGAATTCCTGAAGATGAGTTCCAGCTTGCATTTGAAGTTCCATTATCAGTCATTTCCCGGAGTTCCGAGCGTGGATAATCTGAACCACTTGTAGTTACTCCATTTACTGAAGACCGGAAACGCACGCCGCTTGGGCTTGCTACGCTTATAAACCAAGGATCTGCTTCAAATGTATCAAGCTCTGGTTGTCTAATCTCTGTTGGCTTTTCTGAAGCTCCGGTAGGCAGAGTAAGCTTCCAGTTTGTCAGATTAAGAATTTTAGAAGCAATTGTAAGAGGCGGCGCTATAACACGAATCATGGGTGTTGGTGCTTGGATTACCTTCTTTTCCAGCACCAAAGCTTCTTCTAAGTTTTTATCAGAAGCCTCATTTAACTTCATGAAAGACATTGCTGAGATAACAATCAAAACAAACAAAAGTATGCTTATGAGAACCAGTAAAATGTTTTGAAAATTTTGCAATTTTTGATTTATCTGACTAATCACTTTTACCCCAAAATGAGCTATCTAATATTAAAGGAGGGAAGCTTTATTGTCAAACGCATGGGATGCTCGTTTTCAAGCTTGGTAGATTCTTTTATGTAGGCTGCGATATCCTTACGATTTAGTTTTATTTTGTTGGTCCCCAGAATATTTCTGAATTTATCACTGGTTTTTGTATAAACACCGAATTTTTTGTTGTACATAATATCATTTCCCAAAACCATATTGCCTGTGGCTTCATTCAGAAAGTAAACTCCTATTCTATTATCGGAAATTTTATTGTTAACCACCTGATTTTGATCTGAACTGATATAAACGGCTGTATTGTTATTTCTAAGATCATTTTCCAGAATATTATTCCTATTTGAGCTGCCATAAAAATAAACCCCATACTGTCTGCTTCCGGAAATTATGTTATCTACTAGGCTGTTTTCAAAAGAACGGGCATTTCCCCTTATTCCGTTTTTATTATTATAGATGTTGTTGTTTTTTATCAGATTTGAGCTTGAATGCCATAGAGCAATCCCGTCTGTATTCCCATAAACCTTGTTTCCTTCAACAATGTTGTTGTCAGATTCTTCATGAAGCATGATCCCATGGCCCTTATTGTTATAAGAGATATTATTTCTTATAACATTATTGACGCATCTTTTTGAAAAAATGATCCCGTGCGAACCATTATCATGCGCAATGTTTCCTTCCACCAGGAATCCATTGGAATCGTCATGAGGGTCAAGTCCGTATCTGACATTATTATAAAATTCATTGTTAATCCAGGTCATTCCTGTCGCCCCGAAGGTATAGGCTCCGAAATAGTTATCGTGAAATTTACTTCTTAAAACATCTCCGGTAAGGATCGTCGTCCCCAATTTTCCATTACTCATTCTCCAGGAAATTCCATACGGAGAAACCGTTAAATCGGGAGTTCTTGGATAGCCAAGATATGCAATTTCCGAGTCGGTAATATCCATTCTGGACCCGTCCTTTACCAAAATGTAGCTTCTCTCATCGGATATGTCACGGTCTACGTCCTTTTTATTGTTGTCCCAGGAAGTGATCTTTACTCCGGTTATGAATATATTTCCATTATTGGCGCGGAGAGTTGCAAGCTTACCCTTAGTACTGTTAAGCCGAAGCCATCCAACCTCTTTCTTATCAAGAGTGAGCGTAACTCCAGATCTGATAAAGATAGTGGCAGTTAAGTACCACACTTTAGGCTCTACCTCCTTTAAATACTGGGGATAGCTTTTAGCGATTTCCGATAAATTAATCTCTTTTCCGCGTCCTGAAACGTTAATCGTATTATTTTTTTCATCGTAAGTAGTTCCTAACACGTCATCGTAGATTCTTTGGAAATTAAAATCACTTGAAGGCCTAAGGTTTATCCCTTTTCCCGGGATATTTAGAAGCATACCAGGTTCTATTCTGTTCCAATTCGTAAGTCTTGCCAAATTCGCGTATAGAAGATTGTCTGAGGATATTCCAAACTTTGTTGCAATACTTCCAATAGTATCATTTGGCAAAACTGTGTATTTTCTTACTCTTAAATCATCAATTCCGACAGTTGGTCCGCGCCTTACGTTATCTTGGGCCACAGCATTAGAAACTAAAGGCAGCGCTTTTGAAAGGAAGTTCCCTTCTCTTTCTAAAGGTTTGAAATAAGTATGTTCTTTGATTAAGAAAACGCCAATTCCTAGGAAAATGAGAAGAATAATTGTTGCGCCGTATCCTGGTACCAGCTGCATCCATCTTAAGGTAGGAAGCCTTGACTTATCCCATCTGGTTATCCAGCCTTGTGTATTCAGGGTGAAAGTAGCATAAATCTTAAGTATCGCTGTTAAGAAACTATATATGATAAAAGCCGGGAGTATTAAGATATCTTGGGGTCGTCGCTTTAGGTGGGGATACATTTTAACTGTACGGCTTATAAACCACCATATAAAAATAACCGCAGCTACCTCCCAAAGTCCTGTTAGAACAGATATAGCAAAGTAAATCGGGCTAAGTATTACCACAACAGCTTGTGCAAATTTATCTATTTGGAAAAAAACAAAGGTCGGATGCTTGAATGGCCAGCCATTTCTTAGCGCTTTCAGATCCGCCCTTATTCCGTTCCGGGTCCATCTGAGACGCTGTTTGAGATAAGACGCTACGTCTTCCATGCCAGGAGTAAATACGTGCGAATTGCTTTGGTAAGCTACTTTCCAGCCATGCTCTAAAACTAAATAAGTCAGTCTTTTATCATCACCTGAAATGACCTTTTTCCCCATAAAAGTTTCATTTACAAGGTCCGGAAGCATTGGTGTTATAATTTTTCTTCTATAAAACGCTGTTCTTCCTGAAAGACAAACCAGCGCATCGCCTGAGGCGGCCAGGAAAGGCATTTCATCGCAGTATCTAAGATCTAATTGGATATCAAAAATTTTTTGAGCGAGGGACTTGGGATTAAGTACATTTTGATATGTACCAACACCAGCCACCTTCCTATCTTTGAAAGGAGGAAGGCCATTTTTTATAACACTTTTTTCCCATATGGTATCAGAGTCAACTAGAGCTACAATTTCACTTTTTGCTTTCCTTATTCCCAAAGCTAAAGCAGGTCTTTTCCCGGGAACCTTTGTGATTATTAACTTTACGTTGCGTTTCTTTTCTGCGAACTTCTTAAATACTTGAATACACTTCTTATCCGTGTAGTCTATAACAGCGATTATTTCTTTAGGGTTGTTCTTTTCCCACGACTCCAGTGCCTTAAGAAATATTTTAGAGTTTTCGTTGTAGACAGGACTGACTATAGATACATCAGTTGTGTATTTGCCTGTGGCCGGCTTATATTTTCTGGCAACCATCTCTTTGAAAAGCCATACGCTCCATCTCCAAATTCCAATAATACCCAATGGTACTAGAAAAGGGTGAGCGTACAAATACTGCTGGATAAAAAAATAGATATCCTTAGCCATTTGGATTTAAAGAGTTGCACCTAGGATTTCTTTTTCAATCCTATGTCCGTTATTTTGGCCTTTTTCAATATTTTTTTCTTGAGTTTGATCAGCAGATTTACTCTGAGTTGTATCAAGTTTAGATAAAATACTGTCATTAACACTCATTACAGCCTCTAAAAGGGATACATTGTATCCGTTTTTTTGGGCCCATTCAAGAAATGCTTTGGTATCTTTGGGAAGACAGCTTCCGGAATACGGACCCCTGTCCCGCGTACCGTACTTGGGATTCCACATTCCTTCTGCTGATATGGCTGTCAGATCAAATATTTTATTTGCGTCTAATTCCAATGTGCTTGCTATTTCCCGCATCTGATTAAAGAACGAAATCTTGGCAGCATTAAATAGATTGTGGATATATTTCTGCATCTCTGCCTCCTTAATTTTGACTCTATGGATAGGAGAATTAAAAGTCTTATAAACAGATTCAAGCATATCGCCGGATTTTTTGTCATACTCCCCGATGACTATAACCCAGGCGTTAAGAGTGTCATCGAAAGCAAACTCTTCTCTTAAATATTCCGGATTCATGCATAGCCCAAAGTCTTGACCAACTTTCTTTCCCGAATACTTTTCCAGATTTTTAAGTACCAAAGTCTCGGTGGTTCCCGGAGGAACAGTGCTTTTAACAACTGCCAAATGATACTTTTTCATGAATTTGATTTTTCTTCCTAAATCAATTGAAGTTTCATTGATAGCCGAGAGGTCAATTTTCCCATTTACCGTAGGGGTGGGAACTGTGAGCATTGTGATATCAAAATCATAACTTCCGTTAACAAGCTCTTCTTTTGTGTACGCTTTGTAACCCAGGCCCACTAATTTATCCACCTTTTCCCTGGTTCTTCCAACGAAGACGGTGGGAAAACCTTTAGCAGCAAAAACTTTCCCTGTGGCTTGACCTACAACACCTGGACCGATAATACAAATTTTTGGTTTAGTCATAATTTAGATTGGACTGGAGGGCAGAACTTAATGTGTAATTGTATTATATTGTGGTAGAAACTTGCAAGAGGCAAAATATTTCCCTATTGACTTCATGAAAATCAGGAATTATAATTCCCGTCACTGTCAATTTTACTACGTTCTGTCCTCAAAACATGATAAAATTTGTCCGGCCGTTTTTAATTTCTTGCATTGCGTTGCTGGTATTTAGCGTTGTCTTTCCAAAAGCATATGCTGTTCCAGCACCAAAGTGTAATGACGCAAAGCCAAGCGATACGCCTAGAATTCAACGGATTGATGCAAAACCAAAGCAAATAAAACTTTACACATCCTCAGTTGCAGAAAATAACTCTTATTACTATATAGCTTATGGTTATCAGCCTGGTGATGAGAGATTCGGCGTGGAATTCCCATTTGGCGCAATGTCCGGACACTCGGTAAAATACGTAGTTAACCACCTGTCTCCTAACACTATTTACTACTTTAAAGCGAGGGGCGGGAATGGCTGCAAGCCTGGTAATTGGTCAGCGTGGGTAAAAGCTAGAACTCCAGTTCAAGGCATTCTGATATACAATTATTAAATTTTTTTATAAGGATTCTTCTTCTGATTCGTCCGAAATATTTACTTTTCCCACTATGTTTTTAAGATTTTTATCCAGTTTGTTGTAACCCAATATATTGCTAAAATCTGTCTCCACCTTCGTATAAATACCATAGACTAGACTATTTTTAATCTGATTGTTGGCTAGGATATTTGCAGAAGCCTTATCTTTAAGATAAATTCCAATATTGTTGTTTTTTAGCAAGTTTCTTTGGATGTTATTTGAGTTTGACTTAACATACATAGCAACGTTATTCCTTTCAAGTATGTTATCTCCTATCAAATTACTGTTGGCATTGTCGTACACATAAACTCCATAAAGTATGCTTCCGGAAATGATATTCTTTTCAATGACGTTATTATTAGAGCTGACGTTCGCTCTTATCCCGTGTCTATTATTCTTCACCGTATTGTTACGGACTATGTTATTGCTGGACCGCCATAAGGCAATACCCGAGGTATTTCCATCAACTGTATTGTTTTCAACAATGTTATTATTAGATTCTTCATGAAGCATGATCCCATGGCCCTTATTGTTGTATGAGATATTATTTCTTATAACGTTATTAATGCATCTTTTCGAAAAGATTATTCCATGTGCTCCGTTATCATGGGCAATGTTTCCCTCAACAAGGAATCCATTGGAATCATCATGAGGGTCAAGACCGTATCTAGTATTATTATAAAACTCGTTTCCCCGCCATAACATTCCTGTTGCTCCAAATGTATAAGCTCCGAAGTAATTGTGGTGAAATTTGCTATTGATAACTTCTCCAGTCAACAGTACTTTTTTGAGATTGTCCTTACTCATTTTCCAGGAAACCCCATAAGGGGAAACTTTAAGGTTAGGATTTGTAGGGAATCCAAGATACGATAATTCTGAACTATTAATGTCCATCCTTGAGCTGTCTCTAGCCATAATAAAACTACGGCCGTCATTCATATCTTTATCGTAATCGTTTTTATCGTTATCCCATGATGTAATCTTCAATCCATTTATGCTAATATCGCCGTTACGGGAAAGAATTGTTACAAATTTTTCATTATTACTTTCAAGCTTAAGCCACTCAACCTCACTTTTATCAAGAACAAGGGTTGCTCCGTTATAAATATAAATTGTAGCTTTAGCATGCCAAACTTTCGGATTCACCTCTTCCAAATATTCCTTACCAACAGCTTGCGCAATATTGGTTAGGGTCACTTTCTTTCCGCGTCCCCGGACCAGAACCGTATTAGTCACCGTGTCGTATTGAATCGTAAGTAAATTATCCTTTGTGGGCGTTGTAAATTTTGTATCCTGTTCAAGCTTTATATCTTTTCCCGGGATTGTTAAATTAGTCTCCGGCGCAAGATACCCATTTGGCATCTTGACGCTGTTTGCAAAAAGCAATTGATTTCTATCAACTCCAAATTTTTTTGCAATCTCCGTTAGTGTTTCATTTTCTCTGGTTTGGTATCTCTTTGTAAGAAGATTCATTTGCGCCGTGTCTGAGGCGGTTGATGCTCCGAGAACAAATTTATTATCAGAAGCATTAGCCAAAGCAATGGTTTTAAGAGTAGATGCCAAGAGTTCCTGTTGCTTCGCCCGCGGAACGATATATGTGTGCTGTTTATATAGATAAACACTATAAGTTAATAAAAGAATAAGTGTTATAGTTGCGCAGTAGGCCGGGAGCGAATTTATGATTTTTAACTGCGGAAGCCTAGATTTATCCCAACGTGTTATCCAGCCCTGAGTATTGAGCGTAAAGAAAGCATAAATTTTAATTATTCCTGTCAAAAATGTATAGAGAATATATCCCGGTACTATAAAAATATCTGAAGGACGAAGGGCAAGATGATGGTAAATCTTTACAGTTCTTGAGATAGACCACCAGCCAAGAATTATCGCGGCGGCAGACCAAAGTTGAAAATAAAGAGATACAAAAAAATAAATAGGGCTCAGAATTACTACAAAAGACTGAAGAAACTTATCTATTTGAAAGAAAAGAAGAGCGGGGTGTCTAAGAGGCCACCCTTTCCATATCGCGGCTATGTCTGCCCGCAAACCATTCCGTGTCCATCTAAGTCTTTGCTTGAGATAAGACGCGAGGCTTTCCATGCCCGGTGTGTAAACGTGTGATGAGCTTTGGTATGCTACTCTCCAACCTGCCTCAAGAACAAGGTAAGTTAGTCTTTTGTCATCTCCCGAGATAACAGGTTTTCCCATAAACGTTTCATTTACAAGGTCGGAAAGCATTGGTGTGATAACTATCCTTCTATAAAATGCAGTGCGTCCGGAAAGACAAACAAGAGCGCCGCCCAAAGCAGCAAGAAATGGGTATTCATGACGGTAGCGTAAATCAAGCTGTATATCGAAAATTTTCTGTGCGAAAGTTTTTGGATTTAAGACGCTCTGATATGTTGCTACGCCTGCAACCCGATGGTCATGGAACGGAGGAAGACCGTTTCGTATAACATCTTGCGCCCAGATTGTATCACTATCCACAAGCGCCACAACTTCACTTTTTGCTATTTTGATTCCATCTCTTAGAGCTTCGCGTTTCCCGGGAATTTTTGTGATTATAAGGACGGATTTTTTAAAAGTATTTTGAAACTGCTTGAAGACCTCGATGCATGCAAGGTCTGTATAGTCGATCACAGCAATAATCTCGTCCGGCCTATTTTGACTCCATGATTTTAGGGCCGTTGCAAAAACTTTTGGATTCTCATTATATACAGGAGTTACTATGGAAACTTTTGCATTATATTCCTTTGTTTTGGGATGATAATAGAGGCCAACTACCTCTTTCATCATCCATACAGACCACCGCCAGATACCAATTATTCCAAGAGGAACCAGGTATGCATAATGGTCAAGGTAGGAATTAAAATAAAAATAAATTGCTTGAAATGTTTCAGTATTCATATTGCAGGCTTTGGGTGAAATGTTTTATATTTCTGGGCGATAACGAAGAAAATAAAAATTAAAATATTAAGCTGTAGGAAATAATTACAGAAGAAGTTATTAGACGGGCACGAGCCGTTAATTTTTAGAAAAAGTAGGTATACTGCCATGGGAATAAAAACAGAACCTATTTTATTGAAAGCGCGGAACTTACTTGAGATTAAAAAATAGGCAACCAAAAGAAGTATCTCTGCTCCAAGCAACTGCCAGCCCATGCACCGTTGGCAAGTTGTTGGTAAAACAGACGAAGAGGCTCCCATTACTCTATCTTCTTCTGTGGAAGCAAAGCCGTTGCCTGTTGAGTCAGTTTCGTAGATGGACAGATTGGATCCAGCCGAAGATGGTGTTTTGAATCCTGTCACAGCTGAGAGTTTGTTGGAAAGCTTACCGCCTTTACATCCGTTAACCGCCCTTACTTGAAAATAATATTTAATTCCCGGACTTAATTGTTCGACTGTAAACGAAGCGGTTCCTTTTGGTCCGACATTAGGGAAACCGTATTCCCTATCGGTTTGGGATGTTCCGTAGGTAACAAGGTAATAAGAGACTGGATCGGGTGCTTCTGTCCATGTTAGCTTGACGCTGGTATTTCCTGCTACTGCAGAAGTGAGTACGGGAGGACCGCCCGGAGTGGGATCCTTACAGCTAATAGCTTCTACCGCATTTAGCCTAGATGATATTAGAAAAATAAAGATGAGCGTAATAAATACGAATAATTTCCTGCCCATAGGTCTTATAGTCTGTGGCATTATAGCATAAATATTGAGAAATATCTCCAATTATTTAAAAATGAAATTAAGAATGATCTATGAAAATGTTAGGTTTTGAGTTTATTTTTCTAATTTGGGAGTGGATTTCGGCAAACAGAATTACAACGGTTATAACGGCGAAAAGAGATTAATTGTAACTGCCCTGCCACAAAAAGAAGCCGATTTATGACAGGGCAGTCTTTGTCAGAACCCCTCTAAAAATTAGTATAACTTGACAGCAGTAAATAAGTAGTTATATATTATTGTTCTATGGTTTGTTTCGTTTTCCATTACGACTAAATCATGTTAACCGCTCGTCCGAGCGGTTTTTTAATGGAAAAGTAAGGAGGTGAATAAATAATGAATATTAAAAAAATAGTAGTTTCTGCAGGCGCTATTGCAACAATGTTTGGACTTTCATTAGTCTCGGCCGTCGCTGCGCCTCCTGTTCTTTTTGGAGATGCGAGTATAGTTGTTGGGGGTAATCCTGGTAACGCTGCGCAATTACGATCTGACGTATCTGTGGCACCAGGATACGGCGGGGCAACATTTGCTCTTCCGGCAGACACAGCTTGGACTGCTTTAACAACAGTAAGCACAGACTATAACGTAACTGATGATAACTGCGGAGGAGGCTCACCACGTTTTCAAATAAAAGTTGACACTGACAATGATGGGATTTCGAATGGAAACGTTCATGTAGCAATAGGCCCGTCACCTAGCTTTACGGGATGTCTACCTGGCTGGCAATCAACAGGAAACATTATTGGTAACGAAGATGCAGGTAGATATGATTATTCTGCATTCGGAGGGTCACCTTTTACTACATACAGTAATGCACCGGCAAGCGTTGTAGCAGGAGAGGTAATATCCGTACAACTAGTTGTAGACGGTAGTTGGAATGCACCAGCAACAGGAGGAGACAGTGAACAAACAATTCTTGTTGATAATGTATTAGTTAATGCTGATCTACATACGTTTGATCCAAATGTACCCACAAGCAAGGAACAATGTAAGAAAGGTGGATGGAAATCTTTAGAAGATGCCAATAGTCAGCCTTTCAAAAATCAAGGACAGTGTGTTAGTTATTTTAACCATAATAATTAAAATAACACTGGTCCATAAAAATAGCTCACCTCAGGTGGGCTATTTTGTTATTGAAAAATCCTAAGTAAAAATGCAATACTACTTAATATGTCTCTAAAACCTCTTGCAATAAACACTCTTCCGCCTGCCCCATCCTTTCGAAAATTAATTGGTCCCAGTTTTATTTTCCTGGGTTTGGGTCTTGGGAGCGGAGAGATAATTCTCTGGCCGTATTTAACCGCCAACTACGGAATGGGCATAATCTGGGCTGCGCTTTTAGGAGTAACATTTCAATTCTTCATGAATATGGAAATTGAAAGATATGCATTAGTCCACGGGGAAAGTGTTTTCGTTGGCCTTGCCCGGAAATTAAGATTTATCTCTTTCTGGTTTTTACTTTCTACTTTTATTCCTTGGATTTGGCCTGGAATTATCGCCTCTTCTGCAAAATTATTTGGAGCGACATTAGGCATTACCGATACGACAAACTTAACAATTGCACTTCTTGTACTGATTGGGATCATTCTCTCATTTGGGCCTGTTCTATATAAAACCGTGGAATCTTTTCAAAAAATATTAATTAGCATCGGAGTCCCTACCATATTTGCTCTTAGCATAATTCTGGCTAAGAAAACTGATTTTACGGCTCTAGCTAAGGGATCTGTGGGAATTGGGGACGGGTATATGTTTTTTCCTGAAGGAATTGTAATGGCCTCATTTCTAGCTGCTTTTGCATATGCCGGAGCTGGGGGAAATCTTAATCTTGCGCAGTCTTTTTATGTCCGGGAAAAGGGATATGGGATGGGTAAATATGCAGGGCGCATTACGAGTTTGTTCACAGGAAAAGGCGAAGAAGTTTCTTTAACAGGTTCCCGGTTTGAAGTAACTACTGAAAGCTTGGTTATATTTAAAAAGTGGTGGAGAAATATCAACACAGAGCATTTTGTAATATTCTGGTTAACAGGAGGAATTACCATAGCTCTCTTAGGACTTCTTTCCTACTCCACAGTTTTCGGATTGGAAGGAAACAAAGCCGGAATCGGATTCGTTATAAATGAAGGAAGAGTAATAGGCGAGATGCTGTTTCCTTTTGTTGGAACTTTTTTCCTTCTGGTAGGAGGACTTATGCTTTTTGGAACCCAGCTGACAGTTTTTGATGCGACAAGTAGAATTCTTGCCGAAAATACAGTTATTCTTGCCCATTCAAAACTCTCAGAAAGAAGCATCCCAAAAGTTTATTACGTTGTCTTATGGACACAGATAGCTGCAGGAATCGTAATACTTCTTTCAGGATTTACAGAACCCTTGGCGCTTCTAATAACTGCCGCGGTACTTAATGCTTTTGCTATGTTTGTTCACATTGGGCTAACGCTCTGGCTTAATTCAACAAGTCTTGAAAAACCGCTCCGTCCAAGTTTAGTCAGAAAATCAGCAATGCTCTTAGCTTTTCTTTTTTACGGGGGATTTAGTCTATATGTAATTTACGACAGATTCATAAAGCCTCTGTTTTAATTACCTAGAACATTTTTCCTCTCGAGCGGATTTTTGTTCCAATGACTAATTTCATTGCTCCACATTCATATAAATTAATGATATTCTTATATTCATATGGCAGACGAAAAATATCCTAAATGTGGTTCACCTTTGGTTATTCGATTTACCCGTTTTTGAAAAAAGATGAGAGTTTCATAGTCGGTTGAAATCCAAATTATGAGTGAAGAACTATCTTTTGAACAAAGTTTGCCCCAATGGATTAAAGATGAACAACACGAAGTTATTGGGCCACTAGACACAATACTTCTCAGAAATAATACCCTAGCGATAACCAGACAAGGATTTACAATGTACCCACAAGCATTTAAGAGTATAGATGAGTTTATTAGATTTAATGCGGGAGCCTTTAGTCATGCGCGCAACTTAAGTGGAGGTTTAATAAGGGTACCCATGAAATATCCTGAATTAGTTTTAAAGCAAGATAATGGTGGTGAAGCAGTAAATACCCTGCTCACATTATCAGCAATTGGGAACGCAGTTCCCAGTGAAACTGACAAATATAAACTGCAGAAGACACCCTTATACTGGGCGTTTGACCAGCCCAACGTCAGCATGATAGCCATGGGAAGAGTGGAACCCCTAAATGCTTGGGATCAAAATACTCACAGGAGATATATAGAGGCAAGAAGAAGTTTTATGGAAGAGGCTCAAAAAGCAGGGTTCCCTGTAAACCCATTACCATATCAAGACCTTCTGTATTTGGGTAACACGGAAGTAGGAAAGCCAATTATTACTTTAATAGATGAAGCAGATGCAGATATTCTTGCGAAGATACGATAGTCTAGTTATTTCCTCTCGAGCGGATTTTTGTGCTAAGTTTATTAAGACTTACATTAGCAGAACGCTGTCAGGATTGTGTCGAGCTAAAAACTAAGTGAATCTATAAAATCAAGTAAATGGTTGAGTTTGAAGTCCCTATTGGCAGGAATGCTTATGCCCCGGATGGCACCCAAGCAAGCGCCCAAGTCTTAAATCCGGTTGAACGTGAGTGCGTAAGTTCGACATCCTTTCATGAAGGAATTCACGCATTTCTTTTAATAAAACGAGGGGTTGGGGTAAGGAGCGCATCAAGAATACCCGGGCCAGGGTACAAAGGGATTACGGAGCCGTTAGGGTTTGATGCTGTTGCTGCTGTTGGACCTGATGCCCTTGGCATGGAAGGCGGTGGGCACGACTTAGACTTAGCAGCATACATGGGCGCAGATATTGAGAGCGCAAAGATGGTAGCCAGACAAATGGTTAACGAAGATCCAAAAGGAGTCAAAAAAATAGCGGTTTTGATTGAAAAAAACGGAACAGTATCAGGAGGAGAGATGGAAAGAGAGCTTGAAAGAGGAGAAGATGTTTTAGTTACTCTTAAGAGGCCGGATGGATCAATGGTTGAGCGGATTGAGAAAGACGTTAAAGGAGAAGTTGTTATGTTCCCTTTTCAAGAATACGAACTTGCTCAAGCAGCCTAGAGCAATAATGGTATAATTTGACTTATGAATAAACCCAGCACCCACAGCCTTACGGCTCGCCTCGATTCGGCGAAGCGGGTCAGGGCATTGGGACATTTCGCTTTGCGTCCATCATTAGACCCACGTACTAACGAACGGGGCATTAGGGTGCTGGGTAAAGGTTTTTCATATTTTTCAAAAAATGGACAGATTTTGCCAATTAATGAGGCAGTTATTCCTATTGAAAATATTGAATATTCATATGGATTTGGTGTTTACGAGACAATAAAGGTTAGAAACGGAGTTTTATATTTTGCCAAGGAGCATGTGGATAGATTACTCAAATCAGCAGAAATAATCGGCCTTATTCACCCATATGGGAAAGCTCAGATTAAAAGTTATCTAGAGGATTTGATAAATAAGCTAAAGACAGAGTCCTGCAATATAAAAATGCTTCTTATTGGGGGAAGAGAACCTCAGCTCTTTATAATTCCTCTGGCTCCCCTATTTCCGGACCGCAAGCTTTATTCGCATGGAGCCAAAACAATAACAGTTGGGTATGAACGTCTGTTTCCAAATGCCAAAACTCTAAACATGCTTCCCAGTTACATGGCTTATAAAAAAGCCAAAGAAAGTGATTGCTATGACGCAATATGTATAGATTCGGAAGGTTTTATAACAGAAGGAACACGAACAAATTTTTTTGCAATTAAAGATAGCATTTTGTTCAGCCCTCCGGAACCGAAAATATTAGCAGGAGTTACAAGAAAGACTGTATTGTTTGTTGCAAAGAAATATGGATTCAAAGTTCAGGAAAAAGACATTCTTTTGGCGGAAATCGGACAGTATGACGGCGCTTTTTTAACAAGTACAAGCACAAAAATTATACCAATCAGACAAATTGACGATTTTGTCTTTGGAGAGATTCCTGTAAAACTGAAAGAGTTAATGAGTACCTACGACACTTTCCTCAAAGAGTCAAACGGAATCTTTAAGGAGTAGTCTAACTAAGAGTTCTATTTTTGGTAACTGTGGGGCTAATTCTTTGGAAATGGAAGTAAAAATGTGATCCCGCTAGTACCTTAAACAGACTGCGAGAATTCTTTGAATTATTCCTGTCTGACGGCCTAAACTCGTGAGTACAATAGCTATTTCTCTTTTAAGATATAATAAGTTGCTTTGCCTTTACCTTTTCTACTAATTAATCCTAGCTCTATTAATTTTTTAAAATCTAACGCTCTGGTTGCTTTTGCCCGGTCAACTAATCTCCCATAATCACGGTCTGCAATAAATCCCTTTTCTTTGATAAACCCGAGGATCTTTAGATGATAATGTTTTAGTTGAGTCTCCGGACTTATTCCAATTTCAGGAAGCAGTTTTTGGACTCTTAAAAGTTCATCAATAATTCCTTCTGTGAAATATTCCAGCCAAGAGATAAAATCAATTTTATCTTTTAGTTCATAATAATTACCAAACTCTCCTACAGTCTGAAAATATTTAGTAACATTTTTATTGTAGTAATTTTCAAAACTAAAAAGATTAAAAGTATTTAATCCCATCTCAGCAAGTAAAACTTTCGTAGTAAGACGGGTTGTTCTTCCGTTTCCATCCATAAACGGATGGATTATTACCATCTGCTTATGGAAAATACCAGCTAAAATAAGCGGATCAATTTTATCTCTGTTACTATTCACAAACTCAGTAAGATCTCCTAGAAGCTTTTTTACATCTTTTGCATCAGGAGGCAGATATATAACTTTTTTGGTTCTAGGATCATTTACAACCACCGGTTTTTCTCGTAATTTTCCAGATTCAGATTTAGGCAATAGCTCTTCGGTAACTTGTTTTTGAATTCTTAGGATTAGATCAATGGATAATTTCACTTGCCCTTTTTCGAGTTTTTCATTGAGGTCCTGAAGCGCCTGGTTATAATTTAAAACTTCTTTTTCACTATCTCTAATATGAGCAGGTTTTGATTTGAGGATTTTTTTAACTTCTGTTAAGGGCAGGGGATTACCTTCGATGCTGGTTGAAGCATAAGTTGAAACAGCTCTAGCTACTTTTTCAAATTCTACTAAAATAACGTGAGGAAATCGCCTGTTATTTAATTCATTTACTAAAGTGCTAACTCTTTTAATGTTGCCCAGGAGACGATCTGTGATTGTATAAGGAGGATTGAACATATAGACGTATTATAGACGAATATTAGACGATTCGCAATGAGTAAAATTTCGATCCCTGTGGCCATGATTGATCAGATAAATTTCTGCCAACAGTCGCTCCCTAATAGTAGGATACTTTCACCACAAGGATCATTCGGTAAAAATTACTATAGCACAAACTTTCTGTTAATTTCTGTTATATAATGGAAATCGCCAGAGCGTTGTGGGTTTCTATAGAGGAGTTACTAAAATAATATGAAAAGTTTTGAGTCATTAACGGTTGATAAGCTTGAAATTCAAGTATTGGTTGATAACGCAACTGATAGCTTGTCGACCAATCCGGATAACGTACAGTCGGAATGGGCAAGTTTATCATCGCAAGGTCGTCTGCAATCCCTTTCGGGACGTGCTACTTGCTGTGCTCACCATGGCTTGTCTCTACTTATCAGTGCTTTTATCGGAGAAACGAAGCGTGTACTTTTATTTGACACTGGACCGGAAGGAGCGACATTCATCCGCAACGCCGGTATTCTTGGTGTCGATTTTTCAACTATTGAAGCAGTGGTCCTATCGCATGGGCATTGGGATCACGCGGGCGGGCTTGTACCTGCAATTGAAACAATCTCAAAGGCGAGAAACAATGACAGAGTAGATTGTTTTGTACATCCCGGTATGTTTGCAGAGCGGGCGACAAAGCGACCAAATGGGGAATTGCTAAAGTTTGAACCAGTACCGGATCTGGATACGCTCGCGAACGCGGGTTCCAACATCGTCAATACGCGCGAGCCCCAGTTTATAGCTGGCGGGGCGTTTTATGTTAGTGGTGAGGTCCCGCGTCTCACCAAGTATGAAACGGGATTTCCGGGTCACGTTCGCAGGAGCGATGACGGCCAGTCCTGGGACCCTGACCCCCTCATCATGGACGAACGATTTGTTTCGGTGCATGTAAAAGACAAGGGGCAATTTATCTTTTCGGCATGCTCGCATGCCGGTTTGGTTAACGTACTTACCCACGCTCGTTCGATGTTCCCTTCCGTTCCGCTCTACGGCGTTATGGGTGGGTTGCACCTCTCTGGATCCACAGAAAAAATCATTCCAGAGACCATTGTCGGCCTCGGACAGTTCAATCTTAAATTTATTGCGCCGGGTCATTGCACCGGATGGCGAGCGTTGGGCGCTATGATGGACGTTTTTGGTGAAAAGCTCGTTCCGTTGGCAGTTGGAAAACGATATGTCATTAAAACTTAATACAAAGAAAAATTTGAAATCGTCCTTTCCGCTCCAGTTCCTCCTTTGAGCCGTTAAGCAATTACTTTTAACTCCTTTTAACTATTTTTAACAATTGTTAATTTGTGAGCGAGCATGCTCTTGAGTGGAACTCGCTTCAAGAACACTTTATCAGAATTTATAATACTTTCCAGCAGTTTAATATACAAGTGCCGGCTTACGCCTGAATTTATATTAGATTTAGGCTAGAATGTCTATTCCTATATAGGTTAATTGTTCTCACCGGATGGGACGATTTCCTAAAACAGAATTGGATCGAAAAAATTGATTCTCCTCAAATATGATTAGGTCAAATACATTATTTATTTAGTAGTTAGATTATTTCTCTTTATTCTCTTCATTGTCGTCTATTGATGGAGATGCGGATGGAGAAGCTGAAGGAGAAAAAGAAGCGGATGGTGATGGAGAAGGACTTAAACTAGCAACCGGAACTGTTCCTTGTCCTGCCAATGTTGCACCCGACATCATTGTACCAATATTTCCAAGCATATAAGAGTCTGCCATTACTGCTCTTACTAATGATTTAGGCATATAAATAATGTTAGTCGTTTTCGCAGAATCTTGTACTATGTTTCCTTTATTATTTATAGTAACTTTCCATTCTACTTTAAATTCTAATTTCCACTCACCTTTCATATCAAACCCATATGAGATGAGTTCGTTCCTTGAGGTATTTTCAAATAATTGTCTATAAATTACAGTGGATGACCAATAATAATCATTTCCTTCATTCTTAATAAATACTGGCTTACTTACTCTATATTCTGGTTCTGTAGAAGGTATCCAATTCTTTTCATTAGTTACCCACCCAAATCCATAATATTTATTTTCTTCAATTTCTGGATTTGCAAATAAAGAAGGAAACTTCGCCAATATTTTTTGAGGCAAATTTTCTTTATAAAATAATGAGTCTTGTCCTAATGGCGTATAAAAAGTTGTATCAGCTTCTTGGCTAATTGCATCAATTAGCTTGTCGTCATCTTTTAATAAATGCAATTTTATTGCAGATTCAAAATCTAAAATACTCGGATAAATTTTTAGATTATTATATTTTTGAGTACTACTAGCAATAAAATCCGAAAGTAAACCATCTCGTACTAAAATAACAATATTAGAATCTTTACTAATTTTAGGAAGATTTATTAAAATTGTTTCAGCTATTACTGCGTCTCTAAATCCTTTTTCTTTATCTTTCTCTGGATTAAATGGAGGCTTTTTATATACAGCACGATTTACGAGATCAGCCCAATTTATCTGTTCGTAAGGAGTTTTAATAATTTCTAAATTATTTTCTTCGAATGATTTCTCTACAAGACCAAATATTTGATTCTTGGATTGATCTACATCAACTAATTTTATTCCCTTTAAAACAGCTTCAACTTCTTTCGCTCCAGTATCATATTTTAATTTAGCTTCTTGAAAGTCTTCTAATAAATGTCGTTTTGCTTCGTCTAAAACTGTTTCTGGTACATAAAATTTAATTTCAAGATTTTTAACACCTTTGAAATTATTAATTAAATCAGTAAGCTCTTTTCTAACAGGTTTGCCATACAAGACGCTTGATTCAATTATGACATTGTAATTTATTTTTCTGTCTGACATAGTGGAAGAATTATACTCCGATTAATACAATTTTTCTAGAATTGTTACTTATTTATTTTAGTATTTAAATTGAGAGGTGTAATAATGGTTGAATAATTATTTTTTTATCCTTAATTAACAAGACAACACTTCTTATACTTTAACCCACTTTCGCATGGACATAGATCGTTTCTTCCTATATCTAGGTTATTATTTCTTTATTTTTTCTATATTATTTCGCTGGTCTACTTTAATCAGGATTTCAAAAAACTTTAATAAATGATCTCTCTGTTTCTCTGCTTCGGTAGTGCTTATTATTTGACCATATTTTTGTTTCATTATTCTTTGATATTTTTCAACAGCTTGCCTTAATAACATAATTAAAGTGTTGAAACGTAGGATTGTTTGACCAGTCTAAAAATATAATCCACATCGCTATCAGGTTGTAATTTGAGCATCCCTTTATAACCCAACTCAAAACTTGTTACATCTTTTACAAGATGTTCTAAGTCAGTTTTATATTCAGGATCTCTTAACAACACTTGTATCCAAGTAGGTCTAAACTCAAAACGAACAAAACTTTTAGTAGTTTTATATGTAATACCGGTTTTTTGAGAAGATCTTTCTTCTACCTCTGGCAATTCGAGTATTCTTGACCTGATTAAATTAAACTTTTGTTGTAGATCTTTTGAAGTTATATGAAGGTGATAGTCAAGATTATATTCGTGAGTATCTTCTAACTCGTGTTTTTTTGTAATTCTTTTTACTTCTTGGGGGGTATAGATTGTTTCGAGATGAAGAATGTCAGGTTGATAAAATGTATAAGTAATCAACTCTATGTGTTTTTCTTGCTGTACTGCTCCAATAATGTATCTACCGAAACCTTGAGCAACAAGAATGACTCTTGGTTGATCCCAATTTACTTTAATACCATTACCAAGTTGCTTTTCAGCCAGCAGCTCAAAGTGTTTCTTATTCCTTATTAGCCAATTAAAATAAAAAAGTCCCTGAGCTAACACCTCTTCATTTTCTTTCCACTTGTACTCAATAATTACAGGAGAATTATTCTCGTCTAACCCTAAAGTATCTATTCTTCCATCAGGCGTTGAGTATTCTTTTGCAATAAACCTTACACCAATAAGTTCCTCAAGATTATCGGCAAACAAATCTCTGAGATGAAACTCATCTCCAAATCCATCGTCTTTAACGGAACATTTAATAACTTTATTTTGACTTAATTTGTAGATAGGCATATTTTTACTTTTCCATGGCTCCCTTTCAATTTTTAATTGGTTAAATTTTCGTCTTCGTCATCTTCGTTTTTTAATGCTTTTCCCGGTCGTGACTTATTTAATAACAGCAATTTCTCTAAAATTTCCCCTTCGCTTATATTCTTATCCCAACCATATGCTTCTAATACCGCTAAATCAAGATTATCGTGAATTTTATCTAATTCTTCTGCTTCTTCAAGAGATATTACCTCTTTCTCTATATTTTTTTTCCATTCTACTTCATCTCTGGAGCGTCCTTTAATTTCCTTTCTGAAGAAATCCAAAGCATTATATAAATTTGTTAGATTTCTTTTTTTGTATGTTTTCTCACTGAAAGTTATCCCAACACCTTCTGGATATAACCACTTGTTTCTAAATTCCATTAATAATTTAGATAAATTACTTATATTCAGTAGGAGCTTGTTATCTAAAGGTTCTTTTCCGGGTGTCCAGGGCATAGGAAAAGTTCTAAACGTAGTCTTTGGCGTGTATCTAAAACCGCTAACTGAATCTCTTAATTGTGTACCTTGTTTTCTTGCCCAAGCCTCGTGCACCTTGGAATGCAGAATACCGATAAAGTAATCATCACTTCTAGCAAAAACTACTAACTGGGCATCCGGTAATATGTTCTTATCTAACCATACAAAAATCCTATGCTTAGCCACTCTTGGAGTTGCAATATATCTCGGTATTTTGGACAAAGCTTTTTTCATTTCTGTTCTTGGGTTCCAATGTATCCACCACTTTTCTCTTGCTTCTATTTGATTTGCTTTTTGTCTATCCGCATACACATTTTCTTTAATGTACTTGAATGGAACTTCGTATTTTTCGGCGATTTCCTGAGGAGTATTAATTCCAAAATCAATTACATATGAGTCTTCCGATTTACTTAATATATCGGCTCCTGTTTTTCTAATTTTTATTACTTCTGAGTTCAACAATCCACTAGGATTTTTTCTCTCAAGTATTTCTTTTGCTTCTTTTTGTGTAATATCAAATTTTCCTCTTAATACTACTCCCTGAAAAGACAAATTCTCATTTTCAATAAGCGTTTGAGCAGATGAAAGATCGTTTTCTGAATCCAAATGCGAATTTATTAATTTTACGGAATTTCCGTTAAGATAAATGTTTTTATTACCGCCTTTATCAAAACCTACAATAGATACATGGACCTTAGCCCCATCAAGTATCCATTCTTTATCGCTCCAAGCCATAAATATTTCTCCATTTTTAACAATCCTTTCTAGTACCTGCCTATTTGTTCCACCTCTTATTGCTTGCGTCGCGAGTAAACCCACTTTTTTTACTTTCTCTTGTTCCAAGAGTTTCTGTGCTTTATTAAACCAATAACATACTAAGTCTGGAATCCCATCCAAATCTTTTTTATAAACCTTTTCTAGGTTATGAACATATGTTTCACCTAGGATAGGCCTCATTTTTCTGTTACCCAAAAACGGAGGATTACCTATTATAAAATCTGTTTTCGGCCAGCTTGGCTCAGTTGGATTATTCTCTTCATCAAGTTGCAAGATTGAGTCTTTCTTAATAATTTGATGTAAAGGCTGTAATACCGGTTCTTCAAATTCTTTGAATCCATTTTCGTTTCTCCACTGAATATAACCAATCCAGATAACAATTTGCGCAAGCTGATGAGCATAAGGGTCTATTTCAATTCCAAATAACTGCTTGGGACTTACTGAAAGGGAAAGATTTCCTAGTTCTTTTTGTTTTGCAAATACTATAATTTCTTTTTGCAGATCCAAAAGACGCCATAAAGTGACATAAAGAAAATTTCCACTTCCACAAGCAGGATCTAGAACTTTAATAGAAGCTATTTTATTTGAGAATTCTTTTAAACTTTCCTTTGCCTTTACCGCTTTATTTTCTTCCAGTAATTTAATTGCTGATCTTTTTATTTCATTCCATTCTTCTCTAAGATCATTAACTATAACAGGATCAACAATTGAGGCTATATCCTCTCTGCTCGTATAGTGAGCTCCTAACTGCGCTCTCTTATTTTCGTCTATGACTCTTTCAAAAAGAGTACCAAAAATAGATGGATCTATGGAGGACCAATCAAGCTCAGTTGATCTTTCTAAATAGCCAGCTACCACATGTATAGCTTTAGGAACATTTATTGATTCAAAAAGAGTGCCGTTAATAAATGGAATTTTATAATATCCATACATTCCTCCCTTTCCCATTATTTTAAATAAATCTTCAAGTCTAGTTTTTATGTTGCCCGGTAGATCTTTATCATAGCTAACAACTTTGCTGAATAAACCATCGGGTAATAATTTTATATCTTCAGCGAATAAACAAAAAAGTAATTGAATTATGAAATGACCCATTGCTTCTTTTGAGTTAAAATCTTTGTCAGACTCATTCCATATACGCAATTCCTCAACCATTTTTATAAATGAGTTTGCACTTTTTACAGTTATTTCTTCTTGAGTATCTGATGGTTTTAGTGATTCTTGGTCAAAAAATGCAGCTTTTAAAATATCAAATTTACTTGGATTAGTTAAGTCTTGAATATCAATTTCGTATCTCTTTCTAACAGTATTTGTAAAGTTTGTATTAATAACGATTTTATGCGCATTTGAAGCAATTAGTAATCGGGGGTTCCCTAAAGACTCTCTATACAATTGCAGCTGTTGATATGCTTCCTCAAGGTCACTATCCCCACCTTTATATTCCCAAATAAACTTATTCTTATACCAAACATCTGCTCTTCCTGGTCTCCCTCCAAATTTCTTAGCTGCTATTTCAAATGTAAAAAATTCGCCTCTAGGATCTAATGTCAAAGGGTTAGGGCTATTAACTAATTCACAAATGTCATTAAAATGGCTTTGAGCAAATGAAATTTCTTTCACCTTGACCTTTTCCCATTTATTAATGAATTGTTTTGGAGTCATAAAATATTATATTTGAATTATAGCAGGGTTACTTTTTCTTTCTTTATTTGTATTTTTCTTCATTGTAATCATTCTTTTTCTTTTTTCTTTTTTGGAATAGATTTTATAAAGTCTTTGTATTTCTTAAACTCTAAATGATCATACGCTCCATAGTGTATAAGAAAAAATCTTAATATAGAACAATATACTGCAAAAGAAACAGCAGCCATGCGTTCAAAATCATCTAGTGACCCATATATCACAAGGGTTGAACTACCATCTTTGTTTTTGTTAAAAAATCTCTGTAATCCAGGCATAGTAAGGTGTGTTATTTGAGAAAAGAACTTATAAAAATTGACATATTGAAATTACAGTGAAGACTCCTGCTTTAACCTCTTCAATGATTTTAAGTAGTTATCCGCTTCCACAGCCCTACTCCGTAAATCAGGTATAACCATTTTAAATGGTATCTTATTTTTCTTTTTAAGCCTTAAGACATCTTTCTCTTTTTTATCAATAAATTTCTCCCAATCGGCAACAGTCTTTATACCTCCAAACTCTAAATTCCAGGATGGATACTTAGACATAAATTTTTTATATTTTCGTGCGAAATCTATGGTATCTTCCAAAGAGTGTATTAAAAAAACCTTTGCATTTCTTTGTGTCCTCCCAACAAAAATATAATCTAAATTTATTAAATTTTCTGTCAATGACCTAAACAAGACTTCTGCAGCTTTATCGTAAACATTAGGTGGAGTAATAAGCTCTAATATGCTCTCGCTATAACTCTGGGTAGCACCCATAATTAAATACAACAACACCTTTTTTTGTCTTGTTTTTGTATAGTCTAATGGAATCGTACTCATTTTTGAGTATCCATAATGAAGCACTTCTTGAAAAATTTTAAGTAGTTCTTTTTGATAGTTAGTTAAATTCATATTTATACCCAAGACATTTTTGAAATAGTTTTCTCGATTTCTCTAATTACCTGATCTACAAATTTATCAATATGCAATAAATCTTTCTCAACGACCTTTGCTACTCCTCTGTCTTTTGCTTGTTGATTGTATTTGGGAACGGACGAAATGGCAATTACTTTTTCCGCTCCGAGTACTTATATATCCAGAGCGTGAAAGGATTTGTTCATTTTAACAGGGTAGGACAGTTGGAATAATTGTCTAAACAACTGTGCGAGAGAGTATCTGTCCGTTTAATCCCCTCATGCAATTTTCTATTTGAATTTTTGCCAAATTTCCACCGCCCCACAAATGAGCTTGATTAATTGATTTTACGACTAAGGCATAATTAAGTCTTTCTTGACTAATATCAAAAGCCTTAATTGCTTGTTTAATATATGTCTCTTGCCATGATGGATTAGACCACATCAACGTCTACTGATACATTACGGGAAACTCGATAGGTTCAATATTTGGGGTATTATAAGCGTTTTCTGTCCAGTCTATGACAACGATCTTTTCATCCGGTTGCCTAATAAAATTTCTAAATTGAAAATCACCATTCGTAATAATGTAATCATTTTTCTGTTCCCCAGACAAATCGCGAGAAAGAAAATCAGAAACTCTTTGTAGCTCATTGGAGGGAAGTAGTCCGTTTGCCGTCAAATTCTGTGCTTTTTGAATTAAATTCAAATACCAAGAACATTTATCAACAGGCGGAATAACATCGGCAAATAAATTTATATCAATCGTTTTCAAATCACGAAGCATGTCCACAAGTACATCCACATAGTCTACTGTAATACTCTTTCCTCCTGCATGAGCCTCGTCTGTTTCATCCCATTGAATGATATTGTTACCATAATATTCCATAAGCACCCACCAACCGGAATTTAAGAACAACGACCCAATCTTGATTCCCGTCGGGAGTTTTAATTTACGAAATTTTGTTTGATCTACCTTGGGAAAACAATCTCTAAAAAGTTTTAGTTCCTGTTCGGCAGTAGACATTTTCAAACAGTAAGTGTTTGTATCAGCAGAATCGGTTTTTCTTACGAGCAAAACGTTGTTTTTTAACTTTCTGATATAATCCAACTTCAGTTGGTTGAACAATTCTTCCATTCGATAGATTATACCAAACGCATCTGATTCACTTATCTCTTGTTGACTCTGTGAGATAATAGACACATGACAACTTTAAGACAAAAAATAGCAGCCTCAAAAATCGTGGAAAATCGTGGAGTTATAGCTTCAGAGAACTTAATCAAACTTAATAATTATAATCCTTATGAGATAATTTAAAAATATGGGAGTAACAAAAATACTCAAAATAGCTTCAAAACAACCTCAAAAGAAAAGTCGGGGTGGCAGACCGCGGATAGAACTTACAGAAAAAGAAAAGTTAATGGCTATTAAGTATGTAACCGCGGCAGGGTTTTGGAAGGTAAGATTGGCAGATTTTCTTAAAATTAGCTTCCCAACTTTAGAGAATATCTTAAAAAAAGATGCTAGTTTTTTTAATGACCTCAAGGCTGCAGAAGCCGTTTTTATTGGAAAAATCATACAGAAGGCTAAGCCAGAATTTATTCTCAGAGCAAAAGCTGGAGAAGAATTTCCGGATAGCACTCAATTAGACAACGAGTCAGAACAAGCAAGTGAGGAGATCCGGAAAGTTGTACTTAGAGTCAGGGAGATTCTACCGGAATCGGGACAATAATTTGTGTATGAAAAGAAAACTAAAACGATCTACAAAACACTCAAGAGAGCTTTCTAAGCTCAAAATAAAGTTTATCGAATACTACAGTAAACTTCCTATTCAAAAATTGGCAGCAGAGGCTATTGGCAAAGACGAAGATACAATCATTCGCTGGAAAAATAATGATAAGAAATTTGCGGATCAGGTAGCTTCAGCAAAATCCGCATGGGCATTAGAAAATGCAGGTAAGGTAAAAAGTACGGAGTGGTTGTTAGAACGTGTAATGCACGATCATTTTGGAGAGAAAAAAGATGAAGAAGATGATGGGCAGACTAAACGACTTGATGGTTATATGGATAGACTGGCAAAGATGCTTCCTTGATAAAATCAAGTTTAGCCATGTTCTAAGTCGCTTTCAAGAGCTTGCATAGCAGAAGTTATATTTCCATTATGCCATTTATCAGCAACACTTTTCAGTTGTTGTTCTAGTGTCTCAGGGTGTTCCTGCGCCCACTTGTACAGAATGGGGAAGTTTTCTTGATTAATTTCCTCTCCGAGTATTTTGATTGATTTTATAAGTCGTTTGAGTTTCATGACTATTTAAGGACATCCGGTCATCCATGGGTATGGGTAGCATCTTTCAATTACTCCGTTGAAATTAAATCCAAAGATAAAATACAGCAATGCTAGGATTGCAAATAAGGCTAAAGCGCCTACAATGTACTTACCCACAATTAAGAGTTGCTTCTTGAAAGCTTTATCTTCTGCTTCCTCCACATTCATTAGTAAAATAAATGCCAATAGCACAGCGCTTGCAACTTTGATTACTGTCCAAGCTATACTTTCTGGGAGCAACCCCCAAAATCCTAATAGTCCAGCAAGTAACCAAACAGCAAGCACATAACCGATAATTATGTGCAACGTACCCCAGGTTTTACTGAGAAGTTTCATCTTCTTTCTTAGTTTTCTTAATGAGTTTTATAATTAAATAACCTACTCCATAAATAACCCCAACAACTAAAATTGCACTTGAAACATCCGGTACTTTATCTCCGGGTTTCATAGCTGACAATACAGTCGCAAGAACAGTAATTAAAATAAAAGAAAAAATATAAAAGACCCACTTCATACTAATCAATCACTCCCGGCTGTTTTTCCATTCACCGTGAAACAAACTTTTTACCTCTATAATCCTACCTTTAGTAGGACTTTATGTCAACCATGATGCTGTGCCTGTACTCCAACTATTTGTATGAGCCTCAAAAACAATTATTGACAATAATAATGTCATGTCTAAACGCATACCAAAATCTCTCGGTGAAAAGATTAAATTTTATAGAGAAGGTAGAAATCTCTACCAAGTTGAGTTAGCAGATATAGCTGGTGTCAGCACGGGCTATATTGGGTCAATTGAACAAGGAGTAAGATCTCCGTCATTAAAGGTGTTAAAAAAGATTGCAAAAGCCTTAAAAGTCTCCCCTAAAGATTTAGTGTAGCGTTTCCACATTCCACTGGTATAATTAGAACTAAATAGAGATTGATATTCCATGATTATTAAGTATAAAAGTAAATATGAAAAATCTAGTGGTTTCGTTTACAATAAAACGTATTATGTTTTGACAGCAATTTTTAGCTCTGAAAAGTTTGGTAAACACCTTAAACTAATACTTCAACAAATTGAAGAAAAAAGATACATAATCCCCATAAACACCCCAAGCTCAAAAAAGATATATACCCTTTCAAATATAATAGACGAGTTAAAAGCTAAAGACATTGATATTGTTGAGCGTGGTAGTAATATTCTTTTAGATTTCGGTATAGAGGAATCAAACTCCGGTGAAAATTATTTTAATTACCTTGAGGGTATTCTCAATAAAATTATCTATGATATGTCTCCCTCTTTTGAGCCATACGGTTTTCCAAACTATAGATATGATGATGAGAATAATCCTACAGAATTATGGATACAGGTACATCCGTGGACTACAAAAAAAGTTTATGACAGCTATTTTCCTTTAATAACACTTCTTAAAGAAAAACTTCTCAACAGCATACATAAGATTAAACCTTGGGAAACATTTGAGAGAGATCTTGAACTGTATAGACTTTATTTGAAAGTAAAAGATAAAATAGAAAAAGGGTTAGTTAAAAAAGAAATAATCGTATCTGGTTATAATACGAAGGTATCAAAATCTCCCACTATTCAAATTCTTTATTACTCTGAGTACAAAAACATTAAGAAAAGATTTTCAAAACAGAAGTTTGATGATGGAAATATAGCAAGGCTAATATATGATACTCAAATTAAACTTGATAATATACAGCTTTTGTAATTCGGACACTTAACTACCCCACTTATCCTTCCTTTCGCTCTTTTTTCCGTTCATTTACCATAGTAGGAAGCTAAATTGATATGGAAAACTTTACTACTTATGACATTTGTCTCTGTTCGTTCCTGCTAACCCAGAAAGAAATATCCCTTGTAGAAATTAAAGAGGCGGCTTCCGGGCAATTTATTTTCATCCTCTCAAAGGCTTCGTTGTGCGAAAAACTTTCCAGAAAATATCTTAACAACGCACAGGCTCCGGCGCGAGAACTCTTTTCAAACAGAGAAATGCTTATCAGCGAAATAAAAAAGAAAAAGTAATTATGACGCAGACAAGACAACAAGTTTTCAATATCACTCGACAATTATTTCTTCAGTCGTTTTTTAATGAAAAACAAGGCTACGAGGAAAAAGAAGTCAATGGTTTCTGGCTTATAAAACAGTTCAATAGCCAGCAAAACAAATGGCAGGTGGCCATCTATACCAAAGAAGCATTTTTGAAAAGAAAAACTCATGAAGCTCGAGTTAAAGATCTAATAGTTACTCGTAGGAATAACGCAAGCGAGGATAAATAAATAAGCGTTTGGAGTACCGCTTGTTGCCAAGCTATGGAAATGGCAACCGAGTCAAAAGCAGGAAACAGGAAAAAATGGGCGGGGATTATCTTCACGCACTAGGAGAACCCCCCTTCTTAGCCGAAAGGTAGAGTTTGGGACAGTTAGTTTGCTTAAATGTACCGAAATAAAACGGAATAATGCATTGATATTTTGAAACCTTTAGGAAGGAAAGACTATCTCGTAAAAGCAAGATATATGAAAAGTAACAAAATCGACAAAAATTTAACAAAACAAATACGGATAGATTCCGGACTGCACCAATTACTCAAAATAAAAGCCGCGAACGCAGGAGTGTCTATTAAAACGCTGTTGGAGGGGTATCTGGCAGACCTTCTGGCAGTTGATAACAAAACATTATGACAATACAACGAGCGCGCGAAATATTTGGCTCACAAATAGAACACCTGTCCGATCAGGATGTATCTCAAGATCCTGATGATTTAATGCGTAAGTTTATAAACATGATTATCGACCGGGTTCTTGAAGATAGAAAGCAAGGAATTATTAAGGGGTTGAATTATAGAAAACATTCTGACTAATATGGATAAGGACATGAAAACACTAGCGATAGGGCTACTTCGAGTATCAAGTACTAAACAAGGACTTGCAGGTGATTCTCCAAAAAGACAGAGGGAAGATATTGCAAAACTTCTACCAAAATATAACGCAGAAGTAATAAATTACTTTGAACTTATTGAATCCGCATCGGGAGACATTCAGCCAGCAGTTAAAGTTATTGACTTTGCAAAGGAACATCCAGAGATTAAATATTGCTTCATTACTTACATAGATAGATTTTCAAGAGCAGGATCTTATGTTTATCAGTTCTTAAAATCTCAGCTTGCTAAATACGGCGTTCAATTAATTGATGTTGCAGGAGTAATTTCTCCTGAAGTTAAGAACACTCTAGATACTTACGGAATTGAATATCCGTGGAGTAAATATAATCCAAGCCATATTGCGGAAATTATGGCCGCGGAATCAGCACACGATGAGATAAGGACAATACTAACTAGACTTATTGGATCAGAAATTAGGTATGTAAGGCTTGGTTACTGGGTAGGTTATCAGCCCTATGGTTACATTTCCGAAAAGATAGAAACAGAACACGGCAAAAGAGTAGTTCTAAGGCCCGATCCCATCAAAAGCAAGTGGTTCTTAAAAATGTTTGAATTAAAAATACAAGGTTTATCCGATGATGAGATCGTTAAGCAAGTTAACGCGCTAGGCTATAAATCCAGAAGACTAAATGTAAGAGATAAACAAGACAAATCTAAAATCATAGGGTATAAAGGAGAAATACCCTTAACGACAAAACAACTAAATGTTTTTATTAAAGACCCTATCTATGCCCTTGTAAGCACCCACAAGTGGCTTGAAAAGCCCATGAGGATAAATGGTACTCCTATTATTTCAATTGACATGTTTAACAAGGCAAACCGAGGGAAAATAAGAATCGTTGACGATAACGAACAAATAACGATTCTAAATGGTAAACCGCTTGATAGGTATTTAAGAAAGTCTAAAAACATTCCTCTTTATGCTTATAAAGATTATGTTTTATGTCCGCTATGTAACGATAGGCTCAGGGGATCTGCTTCAAAAGGGAAAACCGGCGAACACTACCCTGCATATCATTGTTCAAGAAATCATAAATACTTGAGAATACCAATAGACAAAATGGAGACAACAATACATGAATTTGTTAAGAAAGTTGAATTTAGCGATGAATTTAAAAAGAAATTTAACAAACTAAGTGTAGAGGAATTAGAGAAAAGATTGAAAATTGTATCTAGGGATTCAATTTCTCAGGGAGAAAGAGTTTCAAATCTTAAAGCAGAAAGAATGTTAATCGTAGATAGGATAAAACAGCTATCTTCACCGGCTGCAATAAAAGCAATGGAAGAAGAAATAGATAGGGTTGAGCTTGAAATAGCTCAAGCTACCTCAAATCGGGATGAAACTGAAGATATAGAGATTGACTTACAAACCCTTTTAAATCATTGCAAGTATTATGTGGAACACTTAGAAGACTTATTGTTGGGTAGCCCTAATCCTATTCAAAACGCAGCTTTCTTTGGCCTAGTCTTTGATACTCCTCCAACCTATGATGAGCTAAAAAGTGGAACACCTAATTTAGCTCCTCTTTTCAAGCTAAACGAAGCACTTACTGCTTCTAATTCTGGAGTTGTGAGCCGGACAGGATTCGAACCTGTGACCAAGAGCTTAAAAGGCTCCTGCTCTACCGCTGAGCTACCGGCCCTAAAAAAATTTGCGAATTTTTCAGGGTAAACCCCGAACTTTTGTATTATACAATTTCGAACGTAAACTTGACAAGCTTGGTAAATAAGGAATATATTGCCAATAAGAGACAAAGCGAAACCCGCCCGCTTTTGCCGTTCGCCTTTTCAGTTCTATTCGAACACGGCTCACGGAGCAAGCTTTGGCGGACATAAGAAACTCTAGAAACTCATAAATTCGCTAAGAGTTTCTAATGGGAGGGGGTGATTAAATGTTAGATGACATAAGAAACACTCTGGTAAACTCTCTAAATGCAAATTTACAAGCTGTAGTAACTTTTGTTCCCAGATTTATAGCCGGACTACTCATACTTCTTATTGGGATTGTGATCGCATCCATCATAAGACAAGTGATTTTAAGCGTTTCCAAATCTTTAAACATAGACTCATATCTTAGAAAATACGGAGTTCCGGAGCTCAGAACCAACTATACGTGGAGCAATATTCTGGCAGAAATAGTCAGATGGTTTGTAATCATTATTTTCCTGATTCCAACATCTGATGTTTGGGGAATGCCTAGAATCGGTACTCTTCTTAATGAATTATTGCTTTATCTGCCAAACGTATTCGTAGCAGTAATAATTGCTTTAGTTGGATTTGTACTTGCACGTCTTGCTCATGACGTAGTTTTGGCCTCAGCTAAAGGCATTACAAAAGAATCAGCAAATATGGTGGCTTCTGCCACACAATGGATAATTAATGTTTTTGTAATTTTGGCTGTTCTAAACCAACTTGGTGTTGCATCAGATTTGGTCAGAATACTCTTTACCGGAATTGTGGCGATGATAGCATTGGCCGGGGGAATTGCGTTTGGGCTTGGCGGTCAGAAAAACGCGCAGGATATTCTAGACGGCGTTAGAAAAAGACTTAAATAATTGTCTAAGGCTAAGTTTTACGGTATAATTAGATTTATGCCCCGTTCGTCTAGTGGCCTTGGACGCTGGGTTTTCATCCCAGAAATCATCGGTTCGAATCCGATACGGGGTACTTGATTATTTACCTTCCCACGTTCCAAGTTGGAATCTACTCCTTCGTTGTAGTATAATCCGTTCTTTATGCCTGTAGAGATAAGATTAAGACAAGAAGGAGTTCCCGTAGAAGGCGCGAGTTCAACTATGAGACTTGCCACAGTTCCTTCTGAAACTACCGGATTTTATGATCTAGCCACAGGAGAAGCTGCGAGAATTTCTTTTTTACCCAGAAGAGGAACAAGACCGATGCAGGTTGTGATAGATGGGTTACAAGAACCAGTTCTGAGAGGTGCTAGGGATCGAGCATTGAGAACGGTTCAATTGGACTACTACGGGTTTGGCTCAACAGATCTTGGTGGTGGCTCAGCTCTCGAAGTGGATTTTGGTAGGACTGGTCTTTATGAACCAAAAAAACACAGACAAAGAGAACTTGAAAGACGTGAGGCAATAGAATTAGCGAAGATAAGAATTGAGCCAATTAGGGAAAGATCCGATCTGGTTTATGAACATGAAATTGTTGATCATGATGAGTTCGGTGTAAGAAAAATTGTCGCAGACAAAGCATTTAAATTTATGTTAGGAACAGGAACGTCAAGAGAACAACTTTATGAACCATTCCCTTATCCATCAGGAACGATGAAAGATTTTGAAGGTAATCCGCTACCATCAGGTTTAATACGAATCCTAACGTCTTTACCTAAAGACGATGATAGAAGAGCAAGATTTCACGAGTTGATAAAAGAAGCAAGGGAAATTCAGGTCGGTAATCATGCAGCCGGAATTACTAAAGAAGAAGCAGGAAAAATCCTAGCTGATTATATTGATCGAAGACTTCCTGAGCTTGATATCTTCTAAACTTCTCCGTCTTGGGGTTTTTCTTCGCCTTTGGGTTCTGGGGGGAGGAATTCTTCGCCGCCGCTGTCTTCTTCTTGTTTTTTATATTCAGTCTTAAGCCATTCCACATAAGGACATCCTGTAGCTTTTCTCTCTTCCCTATCCCAGCCGGCAGTTGAGCACTTTTTCATTCTTTTCCCTGAATTTGTTGTAAAGAGAACTAGTGGTTTTCCGCATTCGGGGCACGCTTCATCTAATTTTTCTGTAGTTCCATTTATCCACTCTACATAATCACAGCCTTCACTTTGTTTGGTTTCTTTATTCCAGACATTCGTAGAGCATTTTTTCATCTTCTTGCCAAATCTTGTTGTCTGAAGAATAAGAGGAGAACCACATTTCGGACACTTTTCATCAAGTGTTTCAGGCGGGGTCTCAAGCCATTTTACATAGTCACATCCCTCATTTTGTCTGGTCTCCTTATTCCAGTTCCCCGTAGAACAACGCTGTAGTTGCTTTCCTGTAGATGTAGTACTAACTTCCGCAAGCGGACTCCCACATTTTGGACAAATCTCATCTGTCATAAGAATAAATATAACATTATTTAACTACATCTGTAAATCGGAGAATTTGTGGAATGATTTTATAGAACCTTTTTGAACTTCTACTTCAATAACTTCCCCTCTCTGTACTACATTAGATTCGTTTTCAGGGCTCCAGATATATTCTGGTAAATCTTTATTTTGTAAGTGATAGTAAAGTATTGTAAGTCCCTCACCGTGCGAAACTAAGATGCAGTCTCTACCTTCCTTTATTTTTTCCTCGAATATACTAAGCGTGCGAGCTTTAACTTTTTCATGAGATTCTCTGGATGGATCATCTTCTTCAACAATCCATGGATTTTTTTCAGGAATTGGTTTGCCTTGCAGATTGGGACATTTCACTTCAGTAAGCCTTTCGTCTATCGTAACAAAAGAATCTGTAGCTGAAGCAATAATCTCAGCAGTTTGGATCACTCTGACAATTGGACTCGTAAAAATAGGGTAATTTTCCGTACCTTTTGATTTCAGCCATTCCCCTATCTTCCTGGCTTTTTGTCTGCCCGGAATGGAAAGGTTAAACGGGAGATCAAAAGCAAAAAGAGCATCTGGATTGTCATAGACAGTATGCCTAACTAAATAAATCTTCATAAAGATATTCTAACATATTGACTAATTTTGATATTGCGGGACTTATCCCTTCAGAGCAAGGAACATAAAAATAACATGATATAATTAGTTTATGAGAAAAAGATTCTCCAAAAAAGATCAAAAACTCCGAGATTTTCTTAAAAAAGGTGGCCGAGAAAACTCAAAAAAAGACTTCCTGACACTTCTTAAACGTGCAACAGGCACGAAATAACGCTTGATTTTTATTTGTCATTATGCCTATAATTAGTGAGAATCAATTTTGTTGATTTGTTCCCTGGTTTTAGGTTTCTTCCAAGAAATTTAAAACCTAAAACCAGCAATAAGCCAACAAATAAAATTGGGCTTGTAGACTTCTAGGAAGGGGGTTTACTAGCTGGAAACTTATTAACAAAATTTTTTTGTTTTAGGTAGCAACTAGTAGACCGCAGTTCTTGGGAATGCGGTCTTTTTTGTTGGCAGAACATTAAAAATCGGAGTCTCTATCGGACTAACTATTACGAAGTTAAGGGCTCGTAGTACTAATGGTAAAACGAGTCCTTTGCTAGCGACCAGTTGCGGGTTCGAATCCCGTCGAGTCCACTTACTTTGTTTTAGCTAGTCCGATAAAAACCCCGATAAGATATACGAAAAAAATAAGAACAGACTTTTGGATTTTGAAGTATACCACTCTGATTAATCATAATCAAGAGGCTAGTAGTTTTATTCCTGCCTTCTATATAATATACAACAAATCGTGTCACACTTGTCAATATCCCGAAAATAAATTAAATTGTATCAATCGCTTTCACTTGCAAAACTTGATTAAATAATCTCTCAAACATTTTTCCACCACTTAATCTATTGTTATATCTCCAGCAATACTCATCTACGTAAGCCTGTAAATATTTAGCGGATACGTTTCTATAAACTCCATATACACCTCTTTTTAAATGCGACCAGACATTTTCAATTGAGTTATTATGCTCAAGTCTATTTCTTACAAACTCTCCTGCGGAATGATTTACAGCATGATGATTATCGTATCCGAACTCATATAAATTTCTATATGCTGAATACTCGTCTGACATTATGTGGGCTTTCGGGTCAATGTTTTGTTTAATCTGATTAATTAAAGTCCATTTCTGAGTATTTGGTATGTGTTTCATGTAGGCTTTCCCTTTTCGCTCAACTGCTCCCCAAACTACTTCTTTTTTAACGTCAGCTCTCCATTGTGTTGCTCGGTTTTTCCCCTTACCTCCCATAAAGGTCTCATCAATCTCAACGATCCCTGTCAGTAAAGATGGCTCTTGAGCCATTAGAAGCCTTATCTGCTTAAACATACGCCACGCAGTCTTATATGTGACGCCCAACATTCTTTCAAGCTGTTTAGCGGATACCCCTGATCTTGTTTGAACCATAAGGTACATAGCGAAAAACCATAAATCCAATGGAGTTGTAGATTTCTCAAAAATAGTACCTGCTAGAGGGTAAACGTGATGACCGCACCATTTACAGGCAAAGGACGATCTATCTCCTACTCTATAAAAGACTGATGGAGTGTTACATTTAGGGCAATCGGTGTTTTCGGGGTATTTCATGTCCTTAATAGCTTCAAGGCATAAGGAATGTGTACCATATTTATACTTAAACTGTCTGAGGCTAAACTTGTTATTCATAGCCGTAGTATATCATACTATTTACTTGTTGTCAAGGGATAAGTGCCGATATTGCTATATTTTGATCTATATTGTCCTATTGACTCGTGCTTTATTTGGGTATATGATTATTTTTACCTCAAATACGCAAGTATTGAAAGGCAGGAAAACTTTCGCAAGAAAGTGGCCCCGAAAGAACCCCAGCAATGGGGTTTTTTTGCGGCTTCGACTCAAAAGTCTCAGTCTAAAGGCCAAATGAATCTAGGCTGTTATTTTATCAGCCTTTACGCAGGAAATCGTTACAGTGTACTCACCTGGCGAATCTTCGCTTGGCTCCACTAAATAATTCTTCCCACCAATATTACTAACTTTAACTGTTCGTCTTTCGGAGTTATATATAATTCCACTTGTGTTTGGGCGTCCTGATTCTGGCGGAACAAAAATATCTACAGTTCTTGCAGGAGCTTGCACACGCAATCCTCCCTCTGGGCCCTGTGTTATTCTTACGAAATCTCCTACCGGTTTTCCGAATAAGTCCTTTTCGCCTCCTAAAACCGCACCATTTCCTGTAAGATCAATCGACTGAGTAGCGCTCTGATCGGGGGTTGTGTTGCAATCAGACAACGGAGTTTGACCATTAATTTGATTTTCTGTTCTATAATTTAAGGTCACTGACGCGCCAGACAATCCTGCTGTTAGAAGTATAAATCCTATTGCTAATCTTCTTGACATAGGCAGTCTTCGTGGTTCTTGTGTATCTGGTCCTGACATGGGCCTTAATATACTATATCTAGAAGTTGAAAGTCAATAAATGTTAGCTTCTAGCAAACATATAATATATAATTTAGTTCTCATGAAAAAGATATGTAATTGTTTAATTGTTTCATTGCTGACTATTGTTTTCTTGTTCGTTTTGAGCTTCGAACAGGCATCAGCGGTTTATGATCCTCTATCTGTTCCAAATAACAAAATAGGAATTCATATACTTTTTCCTGACGAGTTGGATAAGGCCCGGGAACTGGTGAATTCCAACAATGGAGATTGGGGTTATGTAACAATTCCTATTCAAGCAGGAGACAAAGACCTTAAGAAATGGCAGGATTTTATGAACAATGCAAAAAAGCTACACATAATTCCAATAATTAGAATCGCAACAGAAGGAGATTATTTTAAAACGACTACTTGGAGAAAGCCAGAAGATAGCGATATTGTAGACTTTACGAACTTTTTAGACTCACTAAACTGGCCTGTTAAAAATAGGTACGTCATAGTTTTTAATGAGGTTAACCGAGGTGACGAGTGGGAAGGAAAAGCAAATCCCGCCGAATATGCACGACTTCTTTCATATGCAACAATAGTTTTCAAGTCAAAAAATCCGGACTTTTTTATAATATCCGCAGGTCTTGATAACGCTTCGGTAACCACCGGAAATACCTACAACCAGTTTGATTTCCTCGATCTTATGAATCAGGAGGTACCGGGAATTTTTAATCAAATTGACGGCATATCTTCTCATTCTTATCCAAATCCTGCTTTTTCACAGCCTCCATCGATTCTTACGTCAAGAAGTATAAGTAGTTTTCTTTATGAGCTTGAGGAAATTAGCAAATATACAAATAAAAAACTTCCTGTATTTATTACAGAAACCGGCTGGGATAGGGAAATTTATACAGATAAAGTAATAGCTTCGTATTTTAAAGAAGCCTTAGAAGGAGTTTGGAGTGACTCGCAAATTGTTACTGTTGCACCATTTCTTTTAAAAGCAGGGGCAGGCCCGTTTGAAAAGTTTTCCTTCATAAAGGATAATGATGAGCAAAACGAAATATTTAAAATGTTTGTAAATTTTCCTAAGACAAAAGGGACGCCTACGCTTTATCCTGCAAAAAAAGTACTTGGAACAAGTGAAATCTCCCAAGAGTTACAAGTTAGAAATTTTTCTGAAGAAAAAGATAACAGTAAAGAAAAAAACATGAAAAATATCGTAAAGTGGTTATTCTTAGGGATATAACTGTGATATAATTAGCTTCTGTTTTCAGGCTTATGGACACACTTGACATAGAACAAATTAAATTTGAAAGCATAACTCACGGCCAACTAAACGCAGGACAAGTCCTTCAGATAATCAAGGACTTCCTCGAAGAGCGTCCTGGGGATGAGTACAGCCTTGTAATTGGAACTGATTCTCACGAAAAAAACGGCTCTAATCTTAGTAATAGAGAAATAAATCTGGTTACTGCAATTTTGGTTCACAGGCGGGGATATGGCGGAAAATATTTCTGGAATAGAAAATATGTCTCAAATATTCACAGTCTCCGGGAGAAAATTTATGCTGAGACGCTTGTATCATTAGATTTTGCAGCTGCATTTGTACCTCTTCTTAAAAAGAAATTGAATGGTCACTCTCCTGTTTACAATTTAGAAATTCATATTGACGTTGGAGAACACGGAGACAGCCGGGACATGATAAAAGAAGTTGTGGGTATGGTAGTCGGAAACGGTTTTGTTGCGAAAACCAAACCCGATGCTTACGGAGCAAGCTATGTTGCCGATAAACACACTTAGAATCCACGAAGTGGATTCTAATTCAAAATTCAAAATTCAAAAATCAAAATTTGCGAGGGGTGGTGCGAGTGGAAGGGATCCCGACAGCGCGGAATCAGTGAATCGTGAATGAGCACTGGCGGAGCGGACGAACGAAGTGACGGAGCTCGCCTGCTTGACAGGCGTGGCTGGGAAACGAGCGACAGGACCCCGAGCAAAATAAAACAATGAAAAGAGCGAAATTAGAGTGGCAGGACGCAAAAGACGTCAAAAGAGAGATTGTTAAAATTATTAAAACACTTGAGTTTAGTCATATAAAAACTTCCCGAGTTTTTTGCTACCGTACAGAAGGCTCAAAAGCCAGAGCGTATGCCAGAACCTGGATGATGCCTAAGATATTTCAAAACGCACTTGATATTGAGCCTGCTTACGTTATCGAGGTACTTTCAAAATATTATGATAAACTATCTGAGGATGAAAAAGTTAAAGTTCTAATTCACGAACTTTTACACATACCTAAGAATTTTTCAGGTGCTCTGCTTTCCCATAGAGGACGAACTAGACATATTGGACACGATGCTAACGCACTTTTTAAAGAATACAAAAATAAATCCAGCACCTTTTTTCCACGGAGTATTAAACTCACTGAGAAAAATGAAGAACGACGCCCACACAACAAGTTGCAGGGTTTTAAAAAGGTGCTGGATAAAATATCAAGCTGATTATAACTTGAATGTCTAAAACAGATAAAAAGTTACGAGTAAGTATCGGAGTTTTCTCATTCAATGAGGAGCAAAACATCGCAAGATTACTTCATTCACTTCTTAAGCAAAAGCTAAAATCATCCGTAATCACTGAAATTCTGGTAATTTCAAGCGGATCAACTGATGCTACAGATAGAATTGTTAGAAAGATATGCAAAACAAATTCAAAGGTCAGGTTAATCCGGCAGAAAAAGCGCATTGGAAAAGCTTCAGCTGTTAATTTATTTATATCCTCCGCAAAAGAGGAAATAGTAATACTTAGCAGCGCAGATATTTTAATTCCTAATGATACAGTAAATAAAATCATTAGTCCTTTGAAAAAGCAGGACATCGGCATAGTCGGTTCTCACCCTATTCCAGTTAATGATCCTAGTTCTTTTTTTGGATTTGCAGCTCATTTAATGTGGGAGCTTCACCATCAGATATCATTGACAAGTCCGAAGATGGGAGAATTTGTCGCATTTAGAAAAATATTTAAGCAAATTCCATTAACTTCAGCAGTTGATGAAGCAAGCATTGAAGCGTTGATTAGAGGCCAGGGATACAAAGCATTTTATGCGCCATATGCAATTATTTATAATAAAGGCGCTGAGAATTTTAGAGAATTTATTACAAGAAGAAGACATATATATGCGGGGCATTTGGAAACAAAAAATAAATACAGTTATAATGTTTCAACTATAAGCGTATCAAAAATTATTTTTGCATTGATTAAAAACTTTAAATTTTCCAGACGCTTTATCTTTTGGACGCCATTTGTAGTACTAATCGAAGCATTGGGAAGGTTTTTGGGTTTATTAGATTATAAATTCTATCCCAGAAAACATACTATATGGGAAGTAACGCCGAGTACAAAAAAACTTTCAAAAGCGAGTCTATAGAGCGGGTATCTGAGGACTCTACCCCCTGGTATTCCAGAAGACTTTTTAAAGAGCATAAAATACGTTATCTTTTTGTCAAAAAGTTTGTAAAAAACAAGATTGTCGTAGATATTGCATGCGGAAACGGTTATGGCACATATTTACTTGCAAATTCCGGCGCGAGATTTGTTTATGGAATTGATAATAATAAAAAAGCAATTAAACGCGCAAAGAAAAATTATCAGCAAAAAAATATTAATTTTATCCTGGGAAACGCTGAAAAGATTCCTTTGAAGAGTAATCTAGCTGATGTAGTCGTTTCGTTTGAAACAATAGAGCACCTGAAATATCCTAAGAAATTTTTGAAAGAAACAAAACGGATTCTTAAACCAGGCGCAGTACTAATTCTCTCCACTCCGAACAGAGAAATATCATACGAGGACAACCCCTATCATCTGAAGGAATATAGTTTATCCGAGCTGGATTTTTTATTATCGGTCTTTTCCAAAAAAATCTACTATGGCCAACGGCCTGTTTATAAACATATTGTCCGTTTGTATAAAAGTATTTATAAAAATATTTCCAATATTCCTACCCTTGCTTTCCTCAAATTTTTCTTACGGTTTAGACCTTGGGAAAGTCAAAAAATATGTAAATTAAAAAATTCATCAGACACCGGATATATGTATATAATTGCTATATGCAAAAACCATTAGTACCCGCAGATTATTATTGCTGTGTTTGTGGTAAAAGTTCTGAAAAATGGATAATTAAAAAAATAATTTCCGATGATTTAGCAAGATCATGGAAACTTTCAAGTAATTTGCGAAGAAAATTTAATCTTAGAGAATCACAATCTTGTCCAAATTGCGGGAATTCCGCGCGAACAAGAATTTTCGCGCAAGCGATAATGAATACGTATCCTATTGATTATGTAAGAAATCTTAAAGATTGGGTGACAAAATCCAAAAAATTAAACTTGTCAGTTGCTGAAATAAACTCGTGTGGTAAATTACATAACATTCTTGCTAAAATTCCGGATATTTCCTATAGTGAATATCCGCCAGCGCGGATACTTCCAAGAATCTATTTTTCTATAAAACGGATACGAAATGAAGATATAACTAGCCTTTCCTATCCGGATAAAAGTTTTGATCTTGTGCTTCACAGTGAGGTTTTGGAACATATATCCGATGTTGATAAGGCGATCTTTGAATGCCGAAGGATACTCAAGCCCAACGGAATTTGTCTTTTCACCACTCCATTTATTCCAGATAGAAAAACAAAACAACGCGCAATTATTGATAAAAAATCCGGCCGAACAATTAACTTAAAAAAACCTTCTTTTCATGGCTTAGATAATAGAGAGGATAATATGGTGTGGTGGGAGTTTGGATATGATTTTTTAACAAAATATAAATTGAAGATAGTGGTTGGTAATCCACAACTGATGACATATGTTTTTTTAATGCGTAAATATGATTAATCGAACATATATAAAAGCCCCTAAAACAGGAATAGTTATAGTTGCCTACAACTCAGAGTCAGTTATAAAAGAGTGTTTAAAATCTCTGTTTACAAACAATTATCCAAACATGGAAGTTGTTGTCGTAGACAATGCTTCTTCGGATAAGACGGTCTCAAGGATACGCAGGTATTTTAAAAATGTTCATATAATAGGAAATAAAAAAAATGTAGGTTTCGGCTCTGCTAATAATATTGGGATAAAGTATTTACGCAAAAAAAACTGCGATTTTTTTCTATTACTTAATCCGGACACGGTGTCATCCCCTACTTTAATTAAAAAACTTGTTAATATTTTTCAGGAAGACGATAGAATCGGAATTGCCGGATGCATTATTACTTATGCGAAAAATCATAAGAAAATATGGTTTGGGGGAGGATACTTTAATAAACTATTTTGTTTTACAAGACATAAATACATGAATCAGTCGCTTAACAGCGCAAAAGTAAAGTCCGGAAGGGTTGATTTCATAACAGGAGCTTGTATGATGATAGATTCAAAAATTATCAAAAAAACAGGATTTATTCCTGAGCAGTATTTCTTATACTTTGAAGATGTTTTTTTCTGTCAAAAAGTTAGAGAGAAAGGATTTTCTTGTTATTTACTCGCAGAACCACTAATTAGCCATCATGTTTCAAGCTCTACCGGAATTAAGGAAACTAATAAAATGACAAATCTTCGTGCATATTTCTTTGCCCGAAATACACTTTTATATATTAGAGAAAACGTAGGGGGATATCTTAAATTAACAAATTTATTTGGGCAGTTTTTTATCCGTTTTCCTATTTATATACTTAAAATTATAAGAGAAAAAAATATAAAAGCTATTGAGTTTTATTGTAGAGGAATATTTGACGGATTATTCCGTGGATCTTCCAGCGTTTCTCTGAATAATGAGTAATATCGTGTTTTAAGTTCACTTACTTCATTTTTAGAAATATTACATTTTGCGTACACATCTCTTAGAATAATATAAAAGGGTTCGTAAATCGGATAAAGTTCAATGCCAGTTTTAATATTTTTTATGGAGGAATTACAATCTTTGTCTAAAGCTAGCTGGACAATTCCAAGTTTTACATGCGCTAATGAATTCCTGTTATCTATGTAAACTGCTTTTTGAAAGAATTTTCTTGCAAGCTTTAAATCATTATAATAGTCATTTAGAAAAGTTCCCACGTTAAGAAATCCGTTAGCATAGGTTCTTGTAATATCAGGAGTTGTTAGATTCTGTTCTGAAAGCGGAAGAGTTTCTCTTCTTGGAATATGAAGATTTGAAATGGTTTTATTAACTGTTTTTATATATTCTTCCTCTTTAGGAATATTTTTCTTTTCAATAACTTCATAATAAATACCTCTGGGAATCAACACTAAATTTTGATCATTATGTTGTAAAAAGAAAGTTACGAAGAATGGACGCTTTTTAATTATTGTAGAGAGCTCTTTTATCATGACGTCTTCTCTTGTTAATTTACTCTTGGGATTTTTTTTAAGAAAATCTTTATACAGTGTTTCCTGGAAATAATCATTTCCTGCGATTTTATTAACCAACAATGTTACATCCGGTCGCATTTTCAAAACATAGTGCATGTACCAAGTGTTAAATGTGTTTGAATCACCGTGGGTTAAAATTATCGCATTTGGAGGAAGAGAGGATAAAATGTCGTATCCTAAATTATTCCCAATATTGGTTTTTGATAAATCATTCTTTTCAAAGTTGTAAAAAAGCATTTGGAATGGCACGATCAAGAATACTGCAATGAATATTACCGGATTTATTTTTCTAGGCAATAATCGTTTTATTAAATCATGAATATATAAAAACCCATAAGGCAAAAAGAAAATATATACAATAAAAGATTGGACATAAAGTCTTTCTATGACTCCTAGGGAATCTGCGTCTTTAATTACCGGAACAATATAGAGTATAAAAAGTGGCCCTGAAAATAAAAAAGCACAAACGTAGCTGATTAATTTTAATTTATTCTTTTTGGCGAGAGCGAAAATTCCTATAATACAGATCAGGATAATGAGAATCGAATAATTATTAATAAGCGATGAAAAATAAACGCCTATTATCGGTAGCCTTTCCGATAACTGCAGATCCCCTTTTGCAAAAGTCACATAATCCGCTCTTGTGATTAAATATATAAAATTTTGCAAATTTGACGCATTATCCCAATTCACAACAGGTTTTCTAGAAGCTGCAATTGGAATATATAAATATGGTAAGAGTCCTAAAAACAGCGCAAATAATGCTTTAACAATTGCCTTCTTTTTTTTAAGATATGACCTGATTGTAGGTAATAAAAGTATAAACAGCGCTGGATAAATGAGTATAATTTGATGCTGATTTGTTAGCGACAATCCTACAAGAAAAGAGAAAATGTATAAATGTCTTTCTTTTCTTTTTTCATAGAATTGAATTGCAAAATAAAAAAGAGCAATAATAAAAAAATTATTAAGCGCAAAGACTTCAGGAATCTCCGTAAAAAACCAGAACATGTAAGAAAATGCGAGGATAGAAGTTGACAGAAGTGAAATGAAAAAGTTTTTAGTTTCTCTAAAACAAAATTTATAAAAAAGTAAAAGCGCTATCAAAGACGAGATTACAGATACAAGAGCAACTTTGCTAACCGGAGGTATCGGTAAAGGCAAAAGCGACAAAATAAATCCTGAGAGTGTCAATAAAGGATAACCGGGAGGATGTGCAACTCCAAAAACATTTGCAGCTGTAACTAAATCACCTAAGTCACCGCTATAAATATCTCTAGTTATATTGTTAAGATAAATAGTCGCTGTAAATGTAAAAAAAGAAATAAGAGCTATTTTTTTAAACAATTCTTGTCTTTTTTTGTTCACGATTTATCCAGCACCTTTCTAAAACACTCTGTAGAGTAAAGGTGCTGGATTTATTATAACACTGGTTATAAATGATAGAATACCAGGTATGATTACTATCGTTCATGGCTCAGACTCAGTCTCGTCGAGAAAATATTTTTTAGATCAAAAAGATGGAGAATCAATTACTTTTGACGCAGAGAGCTTAAATCCAGTTGAATTTAACCAGTCTTTGCAGGGCTCTGGACTTTTTGGTGTTTCTAGCAAGATCTTTATTGAGAATTTATTTACCAGAAAAGGCACAAAGAGTATAACGACAGTTGGTGAAATACTTACCAATAACAAAGAAGCGGTTATTTTTATCTGGGCTGATAAAGAAATTGGGGTCAAAATTCTTTCCTCCTTTCCTAAATTTGAATTTCAAAATTTTAAAATTCCCCAAAATATTTGGTCGTTTCTGGATGGTTTAAGACCAGACAATCCACTCAATGTTTCCTCATTTCACAAAACACTTAATGAAACAGATCCAGAAATTATATTTACAATGATCATCCGCCAGTTTCGACTTATGATTGGTTTATCCGAAAGTTCGAACAATAATATTGACGAGATTAAAAGGCTTGCTCCATGGCAAAAAAGTAAGCTTGTGCGCCAAGCGTCATTGTTCGGAGTAGACAAACTTAAACAGATCTACAAAAAACTTTATAAAATTGATAAATCTCAGAAAACAGGAAAATCTCCCCTAACTCTCGTGCAGGATATTGACATTTTAATGCTTGAAATATAACATACTTTTATGCCTCAACTGAAACGGACAATGTTTCGCGAATACGACCTACGGGGTCGTGAAGCAGATGACGAACTCAATGATTCCTCGATGTACTATATTGGCCGTGGTTTTGGAACCTACCTTCGCAAAAAAAATATTGATACGGCTGTTGTAGGCCACGATGCCAGGGGAACTTCTGAAAGCTTTCACGCAAATGCAATTAAAGGTCTTCTCGAGTGTGGAATTAATGTAATTGATATTGGCACAATTACAACCCCGATGGGTTATTGGGCGCAATACTTTCTGAAAGTTAAAGGTTTGGTGACAGTTACAGCATCTCACAATCCTGTTGGCTGGAATGGAGTTAAGCTAGGATCTGATCTCTCCTACACTCTTCTTACGGACGAATTACAGGAAGTTTACACGATTATTGAAAAAGAAGAATTTATAGATGGCAAAGGAACCATTCGGAAAGAAGACATAGTAGAGCCTTATATAAAAGACTTATTGTCAAGAGTAAAAATTACGAAGAAATTCAAAGTACTTGTAAATACCGGTAATGGAACGGCAGGGCCAGTGCATGTTGAGGCACTAAAACGAACCGGATCAGATGTCGTAGAACATTTTACAAACGTAGACTCTACTTATCCCAATTACACTCCTAATCCAGACGGCACATCGATGATGGAAGATACTGGGAAGCAAGTGGTTGCTAATAACTGTGATTTTGGATTTGCATTCGATGGAGATGGCGACCGTCTTGGCTTAGTTGATGAAAAAGGAAATACAATATGGCCCGACCGTTACATAATATTATTGTCAAGATTGGTTTTATCAAAACATCCCGGTGCGAAGATTATTTTTGACGTAAAAGTTTCAGAAGCTTTGCCTGAAGATATAAAAGCACACGGTGGAGTTCCCATCATGTGGAAAACAGGCCATTCCTACATAAAATCAAAACTTGCGCAAGAGGGTGCTGCAATGGCAGGAGAAATGAGTGGACACATTTTTTTTGTTGATGACTTTTACGGTTTTGATGATGGATTATTTGCTGCGCTTAAAATGCTTGAATATCTTTCAACACAAGACAAATCATTATCAGATATTATTGCTGGCACTCCCTATTATGTTTCAACACCTACCATTCAAGTTAAAACAACGGACGAGGATAAGTATAAAATAGTAGAGGAATTAACTGAAGAATTTAAAAAAGACGGAAATAGGGTAGTTGATATAAACGGTGCAAGAGTTTACTTCGACGACGGGTGGGGTTTAGTAAGAGCTTCCTCAAACACTCCAACACTTGTCCTTCGTTTTGAAGCCAAAACTCAAGAAAGTTTGGATAAAATAAAAGTAATATTTAAAGAAAAATTGGATAAATTTGAAGCTGTAAGTAAAGATTGGGACTCCACCGGAAATTAAGTATGAGCGATTTAAATACTTTAGACAAGTCGAATTTTAGACAGTTTATAATTGACACCCCATCTCAATTTAAGGTGGGAATGTCTCTTGCAAAAAACACAAAAGTGGAAGGAAACTTTACTTCTGTTACTGTTTCTGGAATGGGAGGATCTGCGCTTCCTGCAAATTTACTTCGTGCATATTGCAATAGCTTCTTTAAAACGCATCTGGAGCATAAGCTTTTTGAAATCTACGTAAACAGGTATTATACGCTCCCTCCAGAAGCACAAAACCAAGATTCGCTTAACCTAATCTCCTCTTATTCTGGAACAACAGAAGAAGCAATATCGTCCCTAGAAGAAGTCAGGAGGCTTAATTTGCCATTCATAGGTATTTCAAGCGGAGGAAAAATTGAAGAACTTTGCAGGGAATATGGGAAACCTCATGTAAAACTCCCAATTCCCTATCCAAACTATCAGCCAAGAATGGGTACCGGATATTTTTTTGGAGCCATGTTTCAAATTTTAATAAACCAGGGACTAGTGCCGGATTTAACCAATGAAATTACTGCTTCCGCCCAAAGGTTTAATGATTATATGAAGCCATATGAAGAGAATGGGAGGAATTTAGCCAAAAAAATAAACGGCAAAACTCCTGTTATCTATGCTTCACCTAAATATAAATCTGTTGCAATGGTTTGGAAGATAAAGCTTAACGAAAATGCAAAAACTCCGGCTTTTTGGAATTTCTTTCCAGAGTTAAATCATAATGAAATGGTAGGCTTTACTAATCCTCAGGCAAAGTTTTTCATAATTATGCTTAGAGACCCCCAGGATCATCCTAGAAATCTAAAAAGATATGAAACAACTGCTGATTTACTAAAATCAAAAGGGATTGAATCAGAAATTATTGATATGGACGGAGAGGATGTGTTTTCGAAGATATTTTTAAGTATTACTTCTGCTGATTGGACTTCTTATTACCTTGCGCTAGAGTACGGACAAGATCCAACTCCGGTTGACATGGTTGAAGAGCTTAAGAAAATTTTGGCATCATAACAACTCCCCTACTTGCTTAATTTCTCAAATATTTTCATAATATAATCAATGCCCCAAAGGAATGTAGTTTGGTTTAAAGATGTAGGTAAAGAAGATATTGCTCTGGTTGGCGGAAAAGGAGCCAATCTGGGAGAAATGACTAACGCCGGTTTCCCCGTCCCTCCAGGCTTTATTGTTACTTCCCACGCTTTTTTTAATTTCTTAAAAGAAAATAATCTTGAGCGGAAAATAAAAAATCTACTAAATACTCTAAACGTTGATAATTCTCACTCCCTAAAGCAAGTTTCTGATCTCATAAAAAAAGAGGTTGTTTCGGGACAAATGTCAGACGAATTAAAAAAGGAAATATATTTGTCGTACAAGGCTCTTGGAGGTGCGCTTGACGACTCTTTGGTTGCAGTTAGATCTTCCGCGACAGCAGAAGATCTACCAAATGCATCTTTCGCAGGACAACAAGAGACATATTTAAATGTGAGGGGTGAAACAAACCTCATTATAAAGATTAAAGAGTGTTGGGCATCATTGTTCGAAGAAAGAGCAATGTTTTACAGACATGAAAATAAATTTGATCATGTTAAGGTGGGAATTGCAGTCCCGGTCCAAAAAATGGTTGAATCTGAGAAATCAGGAGTTATGTTTACAATTGACCCTGTAACTAATGACAAGACAAAAATAGTGATAGAGGCTGTTTACGGACTCGGGGAAATGATTGTTCAAGGGCAAGTCAGGCCTGATCACTATGAGGTCTCCAAGACTACAGACAAAATTATCTCTAAGGAAGTTTCTTTACAGGGGAAAATGCTTAAAAAAGTTGGTTCCGCAAATAAGGAAGTAAGAGTCTCGCTTTTATCAAGAAAAAGGCAAAAAATTACGGACAATCAAATATTAGAGCTTTTCAAGCTTGGAAAAAAACTGGAGAAACACTATTACTTTCCCCAAGATATTGAATGGGCAATTGAGGGGAATAATGTTTATCTAGTACAAACAAGACCGATAACAACGATAAATCAAACTTCTCTTCGGCAAGCAGAGGACAAAAAAGTCAAAGGCCTAAAAGAAATACAGGAAAGCCACAATCTTGGAAAAGCTATTTTAAAAGGAGATGGAGCAAGTCCCGGCATTGTTACAGGACATGTTAGGATTTTAAAAAACGCATCAGAGAATAACAAAATTGCACCTGGAGAAATTTTAGTTGCAGAGCAAACAAATCCGGATTTTGTTCCTGCTATGAAAAAAGCCAGCGCAATTATTACTGATATGGGAGGCAGAACTTCTCATGCAGCAATAGTTTCCAGGGAACTGGGAATTCCCGCAATAGTTGGAACAGAAAAAGCAACAAAAATACTGCGTACCGGTTTGGTAGTTACCGTAAACGGAGCAACCGGGGAAATTTTTAAAGGAGGAATTGTTACAAGCTCTGTGAGGCTTAGTGAGACAGTTGACGAAGATGAGAGTATTAAGACTGCGACTAAAGTATATATGAATTTAGCAGAACCGGAGTTAGCAGCTAAACAGTCAGCAAGAAAAGCAGATGGAATTGGGCTACTGCGGGCTGAGTTTATGATGGCGGGAATTGGGACACATCCTAAAAAAATGATAAGAGACGGAAAGAAAAAAGAATTTATAAATCAACTTGCAAGCAGTCTCGAAGAGTTTTGTTCTGCTTTTAATCCAAGACCGGTCGTGTATAGGGCTTCGGATTTTAAAACCAATGAGTATAGGAATTTGATTGGAGGAAAGGAATTTGAGCCCAGTGAGCCCAACCCAATGTTAGGTTACAGAGGTGCTTTTAGGTATATTCACGACCCGGAGGTTTTTGAACTTGAGCTTGAAGCAATAAAACAAGTTAGAAATAAAAAAGGATACAAAAATTTATGGCTGATGATTCCTTTTGTCAGGACCCCAAAGGAGCTTGAAGAAGTGAAAAAAATAATTTCTGATTCCGGCCTTCACCGCTCCCCCACTTTTAAAATTTGGATGATGGTTGAGATTCCCAGCAATGTAATTTTGCTTGAGGATTTTATATCAAAGGGGATTGATGGAATTTCAATTGGGACTAATGATCTTACGATGTTGATTTTAGGAACTGACCGTGATAATAGTGAGGTTGCGCATGAGTTTGACGAAAGAAATGAGGCAGTGCTTTGGGCAATAGAAAAAGTTATTAAAACAGCAGAAAAACACGGAATTACGTCTTCGATTTGTGGACAAGCTGCGTCATATCCTGAAATTCTTGAAATTGCAATTAAAGCGGGAGTAACAAGCGTATCTGTAACGCCTGATCTTATTGGTCCGGTCCGAAAATTGATAGCAGAAAAAGAACAAAAAATATATGAAAATTAAACAAATTTATGCCCGGGAAATCTTAAATTCAAAAGGTTATCCAACTGTTGAAGCAAATGTTGTTCTTGATAGCGGCATTCAAGCCTCGTCTTCAAGCCCCACCGGCACATCTGTTGGTAAATACGAAGCTAAGGAGCTGCGAGACAATGATCCTAATAGATTTGGGGGGGAAGGCGTCTTAAAAGCGGTAAATAACGTTATGAGCGTAATTGGTCCAAAGCTTATCGGAATAGATGTTCAGAATCAACATGATATTGATAAATTAATGATTCAATTGGATGGTACTCCTGAAAAAACTAATCTTGGAGCAAATTCAATCTTGCCAGTATCCATGGCTGTTGCAAAAGCAGCTGCAAAAAGCCTTAATATGCCGCTATTTTCATATATAAGGCACTATACTAGCATTCAAGCATCTCCTTTTAAAATTCCAACTCCTGCCTTTAATATTTTAAATGGAGGAAAACACGCAGGAAATAACTTAGATTTTCAAGAATTTTTAATTATTCCGGCTTCTTCTATGCCATATCAAAATTCCCTTAACATGGCGGTTTCTATCTACCAGTCTCTTAAAAAAACTTTAACTGACAAAGGCGCGTCCACTTTGATTGGAGATGAAGGAGGCTTTGGCCCAAGCTTGTCAACCAATCGGGATGCTCTCATTATGCTTAATGAAGCTATCAGCGAAGGGAGATTTAGAATTAATTACGATGTTTTTCTGGGAATTGATGCTTCTGCTAATAATTTCCATCAAGATGGTTCTTATTTAATTAAAGATAAAGAAGCCAGAATGACCTCGGAAGAGCTTGCTACTGTTTATGAAGGGCTAAATGAAGAATACAACCTTTATTACTTGGAGGACCCATTTTCAGAAGATGATTGGGAGGGATGGGAAAATTTAAACCGTTTGACCTCAAAAAATACTCTTATCGTAGGCGATGATTTAATTTGTACCAATGTCAATAGACTCCAAACTGCTATAGGAAAAAAGGCAATTTCAGGAATAATAATTAAGCCAAACCAGATAGGCACTGTTATAGAAACATTAGCGGTTGTTGAGGCGGCAAGGCAGGCTGGATTAAAAATTATAGTTTCACATAGGAGTGGAGAAACAAACGATGATTTTATCGCTGACTTTGCAGTTGGAGTTGGAGCAGACTATGTGAAATTTGGGGCCCCTGCCCGGGGTGAAAGAGTTGCAAAGTACAACAGGCTTTTGGAAATTGAGCAACAAATAACAAGTTTTTAGTATTTGGCAAATACTTCGACACGACGTAGTGTTAAAGTATTTGTATTAATTTTTAAGGTTAATCAAGAGCACAAACTCCCCTTTTGGACTTTGCTTTTCGTATTTGGAAATTAAATTTTCAACAGACTCGGAAATCCTTTCTTCATGAATCTTCGTAAGTTCTCGCATTAGAGTTATTTGAATATTTCCGAATACCGAATGAATACTAGTCAAAGATTTAATTAAACGGTGTGGGGCTTCATAAATAATAATTGTTGCCTCTAGTTTTTCGTTTGCGCTTTTTAAGTTTTCTAAAAGCTTAAGTTTGTGACCTGGTTTTCTTGGCAAAAAACCTAAAAAAATAAATTTATCTGGAGGTTGGCCTGAAGATACTAAAGCTGATATCAAGGCTGAAGGACCAGGAATAGAAACAACATTTATGCCGTTCTTTATTGCCTCACGAACCAATCTATATCCAGGATCAGAAACTAATGGAGTGCCCGAATCAGAAACAAGAGCGACATCTTCCCCGTTAATTAGAAGGTTTAAGATATTGGGAATTCTTGCTTCTTCTGTTTGTTCATAATACGAAATAAGCATCCGCTTGTGACCAATATCCAAACTCTTGAGTAGAATCCCGGTTTTTCTTGTATCTTCACAAGCGATATATTCGACGGTTTTTAAAACTTCAATTGCCCGAAGAGTAATATCCCCCAAATTTCCAATAGGGGTGGCCACTACATATAATATTCCCTTATCCATACTCTCATTTTATCATCACTGTTCCCATAATTCATAATTCTTGCTTCATAATTCAAATACTGTTACAATTTTCAGATGGAAGTAATAGATATTTTTCTCCACTTAGGTGATTATTTAGGAAAAATAATTGATGCTTTTGGTCCTTTTACATACGTAATTCTTTTTGGAGTTATTTTTGCTGAAACAGGGCTCGTAGTTACCCCATTTCTTCCGGGAGATTCTCTTTTATTTATAGTCGGAGCATTTTCAGGAACAGGCCACTTAAATATTATTATTGTATATATTACTCTTCTTACTGCTGCAATTCTTGGAGACACGGTCAATTATTGGATTGGGAAAAAGCTGGGACCCAAAGTTTTTTCTAAAGAAAACTCCAGAATATTTAATAAGAAATATCTTGAAAAAACCCGTGAATTCTATGCAAAATACGGTTCAAAAACCATTATCCTTGCCAGGTTTGTACCAATTGTCAGAACTTTTGCTCCTTTCGTCGCCGGAATCGGAAAAATGGACTATAAAACTTTTCTTACCTATAACGTAGTCGGAGGGTTTATATGGGTAACTTCTCTAACTTTTGCCGGTTATTTCTTCGGTAATCAGCCTATTATTAAAAACAATTTCGAAACAGCAATTTTCGTAATTATAGGCATCTCTCTTCTTCCAATGGTTTTTGAGTTCGTTAAGCATAAGCTTGAGAAAAGAAAGGCTAAGAAACATGATGACACAACAGACTATAAAGAAATTAAAGAAACCTTCAAAGAAGAAAAACTCACCTGATTGATTTTGAGTTTATTCGCAAAGCTATCAAAAATTCGCTAATATTAAATTGTGTTCGAACAGCTTACATGGCCGGTAACTAATCTTATTCTATCCTTCGGATATCTTGGGGTATTTATTTCGATGATAGTAAACTCCAATTTTATCCCAATTCACTCGGAGATCATTCTTCCATTTGCCGGTTTTTTGGCAAGTCAAGGAAAGCTGTCTCTTCCCTTAATTCTTACAACAAGTGTTCTAGGGGACTTAATAGGAGCAACAATTGGATATCACGTAGGATATTTTCTTGAAGAGACCGCTGTAACTAGTCTTATTAAAAAGTACGGGAAGTTTGTTTTTATAAAAGAGAATGATTATAAGAAAGTCACGGATTGGATTAATAAATACGGAGCTCCTGTTGTTTTTGTCGCAAAGCTAACTCCTGGTCTTAAATCTATATCTTCAATAGTAAGCGGATTGTCGAAAATTAAATTCTCAAGATTTCTCTTATGCGTTCTTTTTGCGTCTGTAATTTACAATTTTATATTAATTTATTTAGGATTTTACTTAGGCAGTAATTGGGCAATTTTAGGGTTTTACGTCAAAAAAGTCGAGATTATAATTATGCTCTTAGTGCTAGGAGGGATAGTATTCTACATCAACCACAAGTTAAAAATTATCAAACTTCCGAAGGTTCGTTAGTAGGTTTTGAATTTGCGGACGACCCCGACTGCGATTCCCTGAATTTTAAGACTGTTTGGATAAATTGGCTCCATTGAAGAATTTGCAGGCTTTAGGACTATTTTTTCTCCTTCTTTATAAAACTTTTTAAGAGTAGCCAGATTATCATCAACTAGAGCAACCACTATGTCCCCATTATTTGCAATATCTGACTTTTCTATGACCACATAATCTCCATCTAAAATTCCATCTTCTATCATTGACTCTCCTTTGACTTGAAGAACATATGCTGTTTTTTTACCTGTTATCATAGAAGCTGAAATCTGAAAAGTGGCATTGGGATCAGTGTGAGGCTCCAGAGGCTTTCCTGCAGCTATAAAACCCATCAGCGGCAACTCAATTGACGGAGTCTGACCAAGCAAAGCTAAAGCAGCCTTTTCATCTATGATTTTAAGGACCCTTGTATTACCGTCTACTTTTTGAACGTAACCTTTTTCAACAAGCGCTCGGATAATCGTGTGAACCGTAGAATTACTTTTATGGCCTGTTGCTTGGGAAATTTCAGTGAGCGTTGGAGAATAACCGTATTGTTTTTGGAATTGGGCAAGATATTCTAGCACTTCTCTTTCTTTTCTATATAAAACTCCTGGCATATTTTTATAAGGCAGCCTGCCCGACACGCAAGCAAAGCTTGACGGTCGTTGCGGGCGGGTCCGATTCATTCGAACTTTACCGTATGCAAAAATTATACGAAAATTACCAGAACTTTAGCAAGATGACAAAAGACATCACAACCACTCAGTTTGCATTTTCTCCAACACCGAACTGTGTTAAAATGTTAGATTGACATAAAGAAATAGTTGCATAGCTAAATAGCTAATTGCTAAAAAATTAACCATATAACTATTAAGCTATTCTGGCTATTAACACTTATGAACTTTCAACTCAAATCAGATTATAAGCCGGCTGGAGATCAACCGGAGGCTATAGAAAAACTTACAAAAAGTATTGAATCAAGCAATCAACACCAAGTTCTTCTTGGAGTTACCGGAAGTGGAAAAACTTTCACAATGGCAAATGTTATTCAAAAGCTGCAGCGCCCTACTCTTATTATTTCCCACAATAAAACACTTGCTGCACAACTCTATCAGGAATTCCGAGATTTTTTTCCTGATAACGCCGTATCTTACTTTGTTTCATATTACGATTACTATCAGCCGGAAGCTTATATTGCAACAACAGACACTTACATAGAGAAAGAGTCTGAGACCAATGAAGAATTAGATAAGCTGCGCCTTTCCGCAACAACAAATCTATTAACCCGCAAAGATGTAATTGTGGTTGCGTCAGTTTCATGTATTTATAATCTTGGCTCCCCTATTGAATACGGAAAATTTGTTATGGAGATTAAAACAGGCATGAAAATCGACCAAAAAGGTGTTGTTCTCCGCCTTGCTGATCTTCAATATGAAAGAAATGATTATGCGTTTCAAAGAGGAGCGTTTAGAATCCGCGGAGAAACAGTAGATGTTTTCCCAGCATATATAGATAACGGAGTCAGGATTGAAATTTTAAACGATAAAATTGTTTCTTTGACAGAATTTGATCCGTTAACGGGAAAAACTATTCAAATTTTGAACGGCACTATAATTTATCCGGCCAAACACTACATGACAGATCCCGCTACTTATAAAAATGTATTTGAGCAAATCAAACACGACCTTAATTTAAGAGAAAACGAACTTAAAAAGCAAAACAAACTGGTTGAAGCGCAAAGAATAAGACAGCGTACTACTTATGATCTGGAAATGATTGATGAACTGGGCTTTGTTAACGGTATTGAAAATTATTCTAGGTATTTTGACGGAAGAGCCCCCGGAGAACCTCCTTACTGCCTTTTGGATTATTTACAAGCCTGTTCAAAAAATTGGCTTTGTTTTGTAGATGAATCTCACATGACTCTTCCTCAAATAAGAGGAATGTATAATGGCGACCGGGCAAGAAAGGAAATGTTGATTAACTACGGATTCCGTTTACCTTCAGCGCTGGACAATAGACCGCTGCGGTTTGACGAATTTATGCAGCGTACTCACCAAATGGTTTATGTATCAGCCACTCCAAACGATTATGAACTGTCTTTGGCAACTGAATCAAAAGATGCAATTATTGAGCAATTGGTCCGTCCTACAGGGCTTGTGGATCCTCTGATTGATATCAAACCAACAAAAGGGCAAATTGAAGATTTAATTGCTGAGATTGAAAAAAGAGTTAAGAAAAAGCAACGGGTTTTGGTTACAACTTTGACTAAGCGCATGTCTGAAGATCTTTCCGCATATCTTGCAGAAAGAGATATCAAGGTGAGCTATCTTCATTCAGACATTGAAACACTCGAGCGCCAAGATGAGTTAGATCGTTTGCGTTCCGGTAAATATGATGTTCTGGTTGGAATTAATTTGCTTAGAGAAGGTTTGGACTTGCCCGAAGTTTCACTTGTCGCAATTTTGGACGCTGACAAAGAAGGATTTCTCCGCTCACGCACTTCGCTAATTCAAATTATGGGAAGAGCTGCAAGGCATGTTGATTCTCAAGTAATAATGTATGCGGATAATGTTACAGGTTCAATGAAAGCGGCAATTGATGAAGTTGAGAGAAGACGGGAAGTTCAGCTTGCATACAATAAAAAACATAAAATCACACCTGTTGGAATTGAAAAATCTATTAGAGCAAGATTGGTTGAGCAGGAAGAGGAAGATCAAAAATCTGCGGAGTTCCTAATGCATCTTCAGGGGAAAGAAGTTTTACTTCCTGATGAGAAAGAACATCTGATCAAACAGTTGCGACGTGAGATGCAGCAAGCAGCCAAAGACCTAGACTTCGAAACCGCTGCCATCCTAAGGGATCAAATAAAACTTCTGAAGCAATAAAATCAATGTTATAATGAAAGTATGAACTTGAAAATTCATGAAGATTATTTAAGGTCTCTAATGTTTGGGCTTCAAGATGGAATTGTTTCCACAACTGGGGTTGTAGTTGGAATCAGCGCCGGTATTGATAACAAGGCAATTATTGTCCTAGCAGCTTTAGTTGCCGTAACTGTTGAGGCAAGCTCTATGGCAGCCGGACAGTATTCAAGCGAAAAAGCAGTCCACCAAATGGATAAAAGTAGCAAACACACAGATAGTCTGCTAATCGGAGCTGTAATTATGTTTTTCAGCTATCTAATCGGAGGCTCGTTCTCTATAATTCCTACGCTAATCTTTAATCAACCTCTAGCTCGATATATTGCGATTGCTTCCGCCTTCATTGGACTGATTGTGATAGGTTATGCAAAAGGAAAAGTAGTAGATCATAAGCCAATCAGGTCTGCAATTGAATTGTTCATTATCGGAGGAATCGCCACCGTAATCGGCCTTATTGTAGGTTTAGTTTTAAAAGTCTAGTCGTTTTGAAATTCTCCTCAGTGCTTTGTCTTTTTCGATTGGATCAATTTTAGATCGTCTGACTGCGTGTTGGAGAACGGCGATGGTTTGATCATAAGTTTGGCGATCTACTGGATAAGGAGTGGAATCTTTTCCTCCGTGAGCGAAAGAATAACGTGCCGGATCCTGATAAGAGGGTTCTGCTCCGTAGATAATTTCTGATACCAAACTTAAAGCACGGATGGTTTTTCCTCCAACTCCTTTTATGGCCAGCAGATTTTCAAAATCTTGGGGAGTTTCATAAGTCACTTTTTGCAAGATTTTTTCCAGATATTTACTTTTTGTAAAATCCTCAAGTTCTACTCCATGATGTTTAAATTCTTTCCTATCAAACTCCGCAAATACAAATTCCTGCTGGCCGGTAGTTTTAACAGCGAGCATTCTGGACACTTCTCCGCTATGACGTCGCAGAATCTCAATATCTTTCATAAGGGTTTTGTACCCTGACTCAACTAGTTCGATCGAAATATCTTTATTCTTTTTACTATTCTTTGAAACCAAATTGCGAGTTTGTTTCCTAAATAACTGTGAAGCAATTCCCTTGTGCGGTTCTTCTGTAAAATTTATGTCCGAAGGATTATCGCTGTACCAGTGGTATCTTCGGGCCGTTGCATTAGCCGTATTCATTCCCTGTTGAACTACAGTCCACGCGCCGCTTCGGGAAAAGAAAAATGCGTGGTGATAAAGAGTGTATTCGTCCTGGATTAGCGAAGAGTCTACTTTCGCAGACATTTTTGAAGAGTATACAAGCTTGTCCGTGGTTGTTTGAGGTAAACTTAATACTCTCCCCCAGTTAGTAATTTCATCAGGAGTTTTTCTACTTGTTGCGCCTTTTCCTCCTGCAATAAATACTCCCAATTCTTTTTCCCGTCCTCTGATCGCTTCTTTAAGAGCAGCTGTTAAAATAGTAGTCAAACCAGAAGCATTCCAGTCAAAAGCAAGAACTGTTCCTAAAGACTGAAACCAGACAGGATCTGCAATTCTTTTTATGTATTCATCGGGTCCGTATTCCTCAATAAGAACATCCGTCATGGATTTGCCAAGCTTCACCATTCTTTCAAAAAACCACGGCGGACATTTTCCGGTATCAAGTGTAAAAGTAGCAATTCCACGCTTCATATTTTCCTCCTATTGTCATCCTGAACTTGTTTCAGGATCCAGAAAACTATAGATTGCGGATCAAGTCCGCAATGACAAACGACACAAAACTCAGGATGACATCAAAATCCAGAAATGTTTTCTATATGTTCTATCTTAACCGGATTATTCGAGTAGTCAAGAATTATTGCTATTGCATCAATTCTAAGATCATCCGGAAGCTTGGGGTTTAGTAATTTATAAAACTGCGCGGTTTTAATTAGTGATTTAAGTTTAAAATATGATATTTGCTCAAGGGGAGATCCATAAAGATTTCCCGTTCGGGTTTTCACTTCAATAAAAACCAAGGTCCGACCTTGAATTGCTATGATGTCAATCTCTCCATAGCCCTTGCGGAAGTTTCTTTCAATTATTTTATAACCTTTTTTCTTGAGGAATTTGGTGGCTAACTCTTCTCCCCTTATGGCAATAGGGTTAGAGATTTTCATTTAAATTACGGGTTTACTCTTGCAGTTTTTAAATAATTCAATTTTGCTCGTCTAACTTTCAATTTTGGTTTTGCTTTAAACTCTACTTTATCTACGTTTGGATTTCCAACATGCCAAATACGCTCAACTGAAATATCTCCGACAGTTTTTCTTACTGTATAGCTTTTATTTTCTCCGCGGCCTTTAATTTGAAGAACAGTTCCTTCAAACATCTGAGTTCTGGTTTTTTCACCCTCTCTGATTTTTGTATAAACTTTTACGCTGTCCCCAACCCTAAAATCTATTGTGTTTATCATAAGAAGCATATTATAGACTAAAATTAGCTTTTCTTCAAACTGCTTACCGCGTCAATAAAACCGAGGAATATAGGGTGCGGTCTTAGTGGTCTGCTTTTATATTCCGGGTGACCTTGTGTTCCTAGATAAAACGGATGAAGTTCCTGCGGAAGCTCAATAATCTCTGCTAGATTTTCCACGACAGACCGAGCGGAAATAATAAAACCTAATTTTTCAAACATTTCCTTATATTCATCGTTAAATTCGTATCTGTGTCTATGGCGCTCAGACGTTAAACTTTTTGATTTGTCAACAAAATCATTATACTTATCATAAAGCTCGTAAGCTTTTGTTCCTTTTTTAACAATTGCATCCCAACGTCCCAGCCTCATTGTGCCACCATAAGCTCGGCGTTGCATGAACTCTTTTTGCTTAGGCATTAAATGAATTACTAGATCTTTTCCTTTTTCGTCATTCTCTTCTGTGTTCGCGTCCTTCAAACCCAAAATATCTCTCGCGTATGAAATAACGGCTAGCTGCATCCCATAACAAAGCCCAAGATAGGGTATTTTTTTATCTCTGGCGTACCCTGCTGTTCTTATCATTCCTTCAGCGCCTCTTATTCCCCAGCCGATTGGGACGATTATTCCATCCGGGTTTCCGATAAGTTTTTCTAAATCTTTTTCTTCCTCAGCTTTTTGAGCATCGACCCAGCGTGTTTTAACTGGAATTCCCAAACTGTATGAAGCGTGGTCAATTGCATCAAATAGCGCAGCATAGGAATCGCGCAATTGATAATCTCCGGTTCCAAAATATTTACCGACAATCGCAATTTCTATACTTTCTTTTTTTGATTTAACTACTTTTATTTTTTTAACAAACTTTTCCCATTCCGAAAGATCAGGCTTAGTAACTTTAAGATTTAGTTTCTCTAGTATTTTCTTACCTAATCCTTGCTCATTCAAAACAAGTGGTACTTCATAGACTGAGGGCAAATCAGGACTTGAAATAACATTATCAGGCGCTACATTGCAAAACAGCGCAAGACGATCCCGTCTTCTTTGATCAAGAAATTTTTCTGAACGGGTAATTATAAAGTCTGGTTGAATTCCTAAAGAATTGAGCGTTCTGACTGAAAGTTGAGTGGGTTTTGTTTTAGGCTCACCAAGATGCGCAGGAGTCGGAACATAGCTTACGTGAACATGCAGAACATCTCCTGGATTTTTTAAAGCCATAATACGGGAAGCTTCATAATAAAAAACGTTCTGATATTCTCCTGCTGTTCCTCCAAGTTCAATAACCACTATGTCTGCTTTATTTTTCTCTCCTACAAATTTAACTCTTCTGATTATTTCATCCGTAATATGGGGTATTGCTTCTACATCTTCTCCGTTGTACTCAAATCTTCGCTCTTTATCTATTACAGTTGCGTAGATTCTTCCCATTGTGACAAAGCTGTCTTTATCCATGTCTTCATCTAAAAACTTTTCATAGGTTCCTATATCCATGTCACCTTCAGTTCCGTCTTCGCATAAGAACGGGTCACCGTGCTCGATGGGGTTAATAGTTCCTGCGTCTAAGTTAAGATAGTTTTCAAATTTAATTGGCGAAACTTTATATCCTGAGGATTTGAGAAGAAGTGATATTGAGGCTACTGTTATGCCTTTTCCGATGCCTGAAATGACTCCGCCTGAGACAAAAATATACTTTGTTCTTTTGTGATTTTTATTACTATCGGGCACGATTAATAATATCAAAAAAACCTAGAAGAGTCAAATTTGAGCGGGATACGAGAATCGAACTCGCCTCTCCACCTTGGGAAGGTAGCATACTACCGATGTACTAATCCCGCGTTAACGAGATTATATCACTCTATTTCACGTTTGGAATTATTAGCTTTGTGCCCGGTTCGATGTTATCAGGATTATTCTCTAAACCGTTTGCTTTTGCTATATCTATCCATTTATATCCATCTCCATAAAATTTAACTGCTACATCCCACAATCCCTCGCCAGTCTGCAAAACATAAGCATTTGAAGCTGGTTGAGCTGATGGGACCGCTTTCTCTACTGGTAGAGTTGAAGGCTTATTAAACGAATTCTCTTTTATAAAAATGAAGAAAATTATTGACAAACCTAAAACAACTATAGCTCCCAAAACAAGACTTATATATGATTCACCTAGATGAAGTTGGGAAGATATATCTCTTGCTACGCTTCTCCCAGCAGATAAGGTTACGTTTTTACGTGTAGTCTGTGGGCTTCTCTTGCTTTTAACTTTTGTTTTTCTAGCTTTTGCCATTGATGCTCTACTTTATAACAAACAGTACGATACTATGCAAGGGGTTAAATCATTGACCAACGAGTGTACCTTTTGTTAGAATACGGCTTAGCCATTAGCTATTAGCAATCAGCCATTAGCCAAATGGGGTGGTAGCTCAGTCTGGTTAGAGCGCTTCCCTGTCACGGAAGAGGTCGCGGGTTCGAGCCCCGTCCACCCCGCCACAATCTATGAAAAAAATAACAGTAGGAATTAGCTTTTGGTTCATGTTCGCAGTAATACCTACCGGTATGCTGTTAGTGTTTTTGATTATTTTCTATTCACCTTTGCAGGGAATTGGTCATGAATATTTTTACGCACGAGGAACTTTACTTAAACAAGAATCAAATATGTTTTTTATGAAGTTTGAAGAATCAAGTACGTTTTGGGATACATCTGATGTTGCTCCTATTGGAAGTAACTTAGAGCTTAGGAACGTCACTAATCCAGAAATATACCAACCAGGAACTAAAGTTATCATAAAAGGAACTAGAGTGGGTTCTCTTGGTCAAATTGATAATGTAACTATTTACAAAAACCATTTTCAACCAATAGGAGTTGATTGGAGGAAAGGAATGATAGTTCTTTTTGGAGTGCTTAGTGGAGTATCATTAGTTTTTTTTAAAAAAGTTTTTAAATAGGTTCCAACATAGTCCCTCCAGAGGCGGGCAGGCAACTAGGCACCGGAGTTTGCTCCATAAAAACTTGCTTGCCGAATACTACCTGAAGTGATAATATTTCCCTAAAGTGACTAATAAAGAAATCGCAGAGCTTTTCCGGGACGTTGCAGCTTCTTATTCTATAAAAAACGAGGCTAAATTTCGTTTTCAGATAATCGCCTATCAGAATGCCGCCGATGCAATTGAAGGATTAACTACTCAGGTGCAAGATTTATACAAAGAAGGTAGACTTGAACAGATTCCAGGAGTAGGGCCAACAATTAAAACCAGACTTGAAGAGCTTCTTAAGACAGGAAAAGTAAAACATTTTGAGGAGGTTACGGCGGGAATTCCTCCTGCCGTTTTTGTACTTATGCAAGTCCCCTCTTTCGGACCGAAAAAAGCATATAAGCTTTCTGCTCATTTTCATTTAAATAATGCTGATACTGCAATTGACGACATAGCCAAACTCGCAAAAAAGGGTGAAATTGCCAAGCTGGAAGGATTCGGAGAAAAGTCTGAAAAAGATATCATCCGTGCAATTACAGAATTTAAAGAAGGAAAAGGTAAAACTACAAAAATGCTACTTCCTTACGCACATGAGGTATCAGAACAGATATTGGATTACTTGAGAACAAACAAAGACGTTGTACGGGCAGAAACTTTGGGAAGCTTGCGCAGAATGAAATCTCTTGTTGGAGATATTGATATCGCTGTTGCCTCAAATAATCCTAAAAAAGTAATTGAACATTTTATTAATTATCCAAGAAAAGATAGAGTTATAGAAAAAGGCCCCGCAACTTCTTCATTCCTGACAACAGGAGGAAATCAAGTTGATCTTATGGTCCAACCGCCTGAGGGATTTGGCGCGCTCTTACAACACTTTACCGGAAGCAAAGATCACAACGTTCATCTTCGGGAATATGCACTAAAAAAAGGACTATCTTTATCTGAGCGCGGAATAAAAAATGTTAAAACCGGCAAAATGCAAAAATTTAAAACCGAAGAAGAATTTTATTCGGCAATTGGAATGTCGTGGATTCCTCCGGAAATGCGCGAGGACAGCGGAGAAATTGAATTAGCAATAAACAACAAACTTCCAAAAATAGTCGAACTTAAAGATATAAAAGGAGATTTTCATATTCATTCAAGTTTTGCAATTGAGCCAAGCCATGATTTAGGAAAAAATTCGATTACTGAAATGTTAAAAAAAGCGGAATTGCTAGGTTATGAATATCTTGGTTTTTCTGAACACAATCCCAGCATCTCCAAACATACAAACAGGCAAATTGTGGATTTAATAAAAAAAAGAAATGAAGAGATAGATATCTTAAAAGAAGCAAGTAATGTTGCTATTTTCAAACTGATGGAAACAGATATTTTGCCAAGCGGAAAGCTAGCATTGCCTGATAATGCGCTTGAGCAGCTTGACGGAACAATTGTCTCAATCCACAGCGTTTTTAAGATGGACAAGAATGAGATGACAAAACGTGTACTTTCAGGACTCTCTCATCCTAAAGCGAAAATTTTAGCCCATCCAACAGGCAGGCTTTTGAATGAAAGGTATGGTTATGATCTAGACTTCGAACAAATTTTCCAGTTCTGCAAGGAAAATAATAAAGCGCTTGAGATAAATGCATATCCTAACCGTCTTGACTTAACAGATACTTTAGTGAGACTTGCTATTGAAGCCGGGGTAAAATTTACAATAAACACTGACAGCCACGCTTCATACCAAATGGACTTGATGAAATATGGCGTTGCCGTTGCTAGACGTGGCTGGGCAATAAAAAGCAATATTGTTAATTGCTTAAATTACATAGAAGTAGTAAAATGGTTTAAGTCTTAAATATATATGAATCCAACAGTAATTATCGCAGCAGTAGTAGGAGCAGTAGTCCTATTTGCATTCTATCTCTACAACTCTTTAATTTCCGCAAAACTAAGAGTTGGTGAGGCATTCTCCCAGATTGATGTTCAGCTGAAAAGAAGAACAGATTTGATTCCAAACTTAGTTGAAACTGTAAAAGGATACGCAAAACATGAAAAAGATACGTTCACAAAAGTAACAGAACTCAGAACAAGCCTAATGCAGGCAAAAACACCGGAAAAGAAAGCTGAAGTTAATAATATGTTAACTGATGCGCTGAAATCTATCTTCGCGGTTGCCGAGGCTTACCCACAGCTAAGAGCTAGCGAAAATTTTAAAGAACTCCAGCAGGAGCTGGAAGACACAGAGAACAAGATTGCATATTCAAGACAGTTTTATAACAGCAATGTTTTGGATTACAACACAAAACTTCAGGTTTTTCCAAACGTAATATTCGCAAAAATTCTTAACTTTAAGCCTGCGGAATTCTTCGGAGCCACGCAAGAAGAGAGAAAAACAGTCAAAGTAAGCTTCTAAGCCTATGAACATCTACGGAGCTATTTCTTCCAACAAGTGGAAGACATGGTTAATCATGATACTTTTCGTTATTTTTATAACAACTATTGTCTATGTTATGAGTAAAGCTCTTGGTTTAAGCGCCCTATCAATGTCAGGACTGGCACTTGTGATAGCCGGGGTAATGAGCATAGGAAGTTTTTATTATTCGGACAAACTTGTTTTATCAACTTCCGGAGCAAAGATTGCCAGAAAAAATGAATTCCCTAAGTATTTCAGAACTGTGGAAAATCTTGCAATTGGCGCCGGTCTACCCCTGCCTAAAATTTACGTAATAAATGATCTTTCTCCCAACGCTTTTGCAACAGGAAGAGATCCAAAACACGCGGTCGTAGCTGCTACCACAGGCTTATTAGACATGATGACAGAAGCAGAGTTGGAAGGAATAATTGCTCATGAACTTTCACATATTAAAAATTACGATATTCGTCTGGCCGGAGTTATAACTGTACTGGTCGGATTCGTAGCAATTTTATCTGATTTGTTTATAAGAGCTACTTTTTTCAGAAATTCTGATGACAACAAAGGCAACGCTATATTTCTTGTAATCGCAATTGTTTTGGCAATTCTTTCTCCTATAGCGGCCTCTCTAATTCATCTCGCAGTGTCGCGAAAAAGAGAGTTATTAGCTGATGCTTCAGGGGTACTTTTGACAAGATACCCGGAAGGACTTGCTTCAGCGCTGGAAAAACTTGCAAAAGATCACACTCCGCCAAAAACGGCTAGCAATGCCACAGCTCATTTATTCATAGAAAACCCTTTTGACAATAAGAAAGTTAAAAACATGCTTACAGGGCTTTTTAACACCCACCCCCCGCTTGAAGAAAGAATAAAAATTCTCCGATCGATGTGACATACCTCTTTTTTTAAGCTAAAATATATTCTAATTATGCTGAATCTTTTGGCTATAACAATTGGAAAGGTTCTTATCTTGATGAGTCAAGCTTTAAATCTTGGTTCCGGATCAACTTGGCCTGGACATATTGCGCTGAAACTTAACCCAAGCTTCATTAAAGATGTTTTGAGAAATTCAAAAACAAGAATAGTAATTATTGCAGGAACAAACGGCAAAACTACAACCGGGAGACTTATTGCTGAAATTCTCAAAGCGAACAATAAATCTGTATTCCATAACGAAGCCGGAGCCAATTTACTTAATGGATTAGCATCTACTTTAATAAAAGGCTCAAGTTTATTTAGCCTTCCAAGGCCTGGCCTTGGAAGGCTAAAACAAGGTTATTTGATTTTTGAGTGTGATGAAAATGCTTTGCCTGAAGTAATTAAACAAACAAATCCCGATTATATTGTTTGTTTAAATCTCTTCCGTGATCAGCTTGATAGATATGGCGAGATTGATACGATTGCGAAAAAGTGGCATAAATCATTTGGAAAATTAAATCCCAGTACGACATTGGTATTAAACGCTGACGATCCACAAATATCTTATTTATCGTCTAACACTAACGCAAGCTCTCTTTATTTTGGGCTATCGGAAAAAGGAAAAGAGAAAACATCGCATGGGGCGGACACAACACATTGTCCTAAATGTTCTGATAAACTGGATTTTGAAACTGTTTTTTTCTCTCATCTTGGAGTTTGGCATTGTCCAAACTGTAAGCTTAGACGGCCGAATTTGGATCTATCAAAAATAAATTACTATCCCCTCCCAGGAACATACAATAAATATAATTCCCTAGCTGCATCGCTTGTTGCTATTTCAGAGGGAATAAACTTTGAATCTATTGAAAAAACGTACACAAATTTTACTCCAGCTTTCGGAAGACAAGAAAAGATAAGCTATAGAGGCAAAAACGTACAAATTTTTTTATCAAAAAATCCCACAAGCTTCAACGAGTCATTACAAACGATAAGAGACTTAGGCGGAAAAAACCTACTGATCGTTTTAAACGATAAAATTCCAGATGGATTGGATGTGAGTTGGATCTGGGACATAAATTTTGAAGATATTTTGGACAAAAAATTCAATATTGCAGTTTCCGGAGATAGAGTTTATGACATGGCGCTTCGTTTAAAATACGCTTCAATATTTGTTCACTTTGATAAGGATTGCGGGAAGGTTCTTAATAAAATGGTTGAGAATTTGGATTCGGAAGAAACTCTTTTTATTCTAGCCAATTACTCAGCAATGTTAGACGTTAGAAAAATCCTTACAGGCCGAAAAATCCTATGAAATCAAACTATACCCTAGACGCTAAACGCTATACCCTAACAATCGGTTGGCTCTATCCTGAACTCATGAATATTTATGGGGACAGGGGCAATATTATAACCTTGGTCAAACGCTGTGAATGGCGTGGAATTAAAACAGAAGTCAGAGAACTAAACGTTGGTTTCAACCATAAGCTACTTACCACATGCAACCTGGTAGTTATGGGCGGAGCACAAGACCGCCAGCAAACAATAGTTAACGAAGATTTAAAAAAGAAAAAGAAAGTTCCATCGGAGCTAATTGAAAACGGTGTTCCCGGACTTTATGTTTGCGGTGGATTTCAATTCTTAGGAAATTATTATAAAGAGGCCGATGGAACTATAATTGACGGGTTGGGTATTTTTGATCTTTATACTGAAAACCCAGGTCCAACCGTTCCTCGTTTGATAGGTAATATCGCCGTCCAGCCAAATTTTGATATTCTTCGAGTGAGCGAAAGCGAATCGAGAAGTAAGTTCTCGACAAGCTCGAACAATAAATCCGTCATCGTTGGCTTTGAAAACCATGGAGGAAGAACCATACTGGGTAAAAATATAGAACCGTTTGGAAAAGTATTAAAAGGACACGGAAATAATGGGAATGATCAAACAGAAGGAGCAAGACATAAAAATAGTTTTGGAACTTATCTTCACGGCCCAATCCTACCTAAAAATCCCCATTTCGCTGACTACTTGCTCCGTTTGGCACTCGAGCGAAAATATCCGGAGATCAAACTGGATGATCTCGACGATGAATTAGAATTAAAAGCCCACTCCGCGATTGCAAAAAGACTCCAAATTGAAATATAATTCAAGCATGAAGTTTGATATCTCCCACATCGCTAAATTAGCTAATCTTCCCCTGACCGATGAGGAAAAGAAAAAGTTTGAAAAACAGCTCGAGGAAACAATCAGCTATATTCAGAATCTAAACGAGGTCGATGCTACGGGAATCGAGCCAACATCTCAGGTTACAGGACTTGAAAACGTAACCCGAGAAGACGTGGTCAAACCATCCCTCTCCCAAGAAGATGCTTTAAAAAATTCCGGGTCCACCCACAACGGCTTTTTCAAAGTGAAAGGAATCCTAGGTAATGAATAAGCTGGCTACGTTCTACATCGTTAGACATGGACAGACTGCATGGAATGTTGCAGAGATTATGCAGGGAACTTCTGACTCATCGCTTACTGATGAAGACATAGAAAGCGCAAAAAAATTAGGCAAAAACTTTAAAGAAATTAAATTTGATTTAGTTTATTCTTCAGATCTTATGCGTGCAAAAAGAACAGCAGAAATTATTTTGCTCGAGAGAAAGCTCGCAATCCAAACAACCAAACTTCTTCGAGAAAGAGCTTACGGCGAATTCGAAGGTAAACATAATCAAGAATATAAAATAGTTAACGAAACATTAAATAAACTCACGGATGAGGAAAGATACTCATTTAAATACTCTAAAGAGATAGAAAGTGATAAAGAAATTGTTGAGCGTTTCCTCACATTTATCAGAGAAGTCGCAATTGTAAATCCAGGAAAAACTATTTTGGTAGTTAGCCACGGTGGCATTATGAGATCTGTTCTTGTCAAGCTTGGATTCGGTAATTATATCGAATTGAGAACTGGATCTGTTAAGAATATGGGTTGGTTTAAATTGGAAACCGATGGTGTAGATTTTTTTATCAGAGTCACTAAGAATATAAGGCGATTAAATTAATAATGTTAAATAAACTAACTATTAAACAAGCAAAAGTAGGACTAAAAAATAAAGATTTTAGTTCGGTTGAACTGACTAAGGCTTGTTTAGAAAGAATTAAACAAACCAACAGCAAACTAAATGTTTTTGTAACTCTTACCGAAGAAGAATCCCTCAAAAATGCAGAAAAAGCTGATAACGCTTTAGCCTTCCAAGGCCTGGCCTTGGAAGCTCAACCGCTGTTAGGGATTCCGATTGCGATGAAAGACATGTATTCTACCCTTGGCGTCAAAACAACAGCAGGTTCGCATGTTTTAGAAAATTATATTCCTCCATATGATTCGACTGCTGTTGGAAAACTCAAGGATGCCGGGGCAATAATTATTGGCAAAACTAATCAAGATGCCTGGGCTCATGGTTCAAGCGGTGAAAATTCTGATTTTGGATCCACAAAAAATCCTTGGAATCCAGAATACGTTCCCGGAGGCTCAAGTAGCGGCTCCGCTGTAGCTGTTGCCACAGATATGGCTTTTGGCGCAATGGGAACAGACACTGGAGGTTCTATCAGGCTCCCAGCAAGCTTTACTAACACAGTTGGCTTAAAACCTACTTATGGCAGAGTCAGTAGATATGGAATAGTGGCTATGGCTTCTTCTCACGACGCAATTGGACATTTTACAAAGACAGTCGAAGATAGCGCACTTCTTCTTAATGTAACAGCAGGAAAAGATGATAATGATGCTACGACCTCTAGCCATAATGTGCCAGACTACACAAAAAATTTACAAAACGGAATTAAAGGACTTCGAATAGGAATTGATCCTGACTTTTTTTCCAAACATATTGAAAGCGAAAGCGCAGGCTTGCTAACAAAAGCTTACAACACAATTAAAAACCTGTTGGAATCTGATATTGTTCCAAATATTTCCCTACCACATTCAAAGTACGGAAATGCTTGTTACTATATAATTCAAACGTCTGAAGTTTCATCAAACCTCGCAAGATATGACGGAATTAGATATGGAAATGACCGGAGCAAGTTTGGAGAAGAAGCAAAGAGAAGGATAATGCTGGGAACCCATACTTTATCTTCTGGATATTATGATCAATACTACAATAAAGCTTCAAAGGTACGTTCAATGATAATTGAAGAGTTTAGGAGAGTTTTTGAAGATGTAGATGCAATTATTGCGCCTGTTTCACCTACCCCTCCTTGGAAAATAGGAGAAAAAGTAGACGATCCGTTGAAAATGTACCTCTCGGATGTATTTACAGTTACGGCAAATTTAACAGGTTTTCCTGCGTTATCGATTCCAATTGGATTTACAAAAAACGGACTTCCGGTTGGCATGCAGATAATCGCTCCTCACTTTTCTGAAGAAATATTATTTCAGGTTGGTTACGCATATGAGCAAGCAACAAAAAACGAAGAATGGAGACAAAACGAGCCAAACTTAACTTAATAAATAATACTTCGATGATTCGAATCATCGAAGTAAACGATAAGTATGAATAAATATACACCTGTTATTGGATTAGAGGTTCACGTTGAATTAAAAACAAAAAGCAAGATGTTTTGTGGCTGCTCTGCTGATTATTTTGGGCAAAAACCAAATACGCACACTTGCCCGGTTTGCCTGGGTCTTCCTGGAGCTCTGCCTGTTCCAAACAAGAAGGCAATTGAATGGTGCATAATGATAGGCCTTGCTCTTAACTGCGAGATTCCTCTTTTCTCAAAATTTGACCGAAAAAACTATTTTTATCCGGACTTAGCTAAGGGTTATCAGATTTCTCAGTACGACCAACCGTTCGCGATTAATGGGTTTATTGAACTATCAAATGGCAAGAAAATCGGCATAACTCGTGTGCACATGGAGGAAGACACGGGAAAATTGATTCATGAAACAGTTGACGGCGAAAAAGTTTCCCTGATTGACTTTAACCGCTCCGGAGTTCCTCTTGTCGAAATAGTAACTGAGCCGGATTTTGATAACGCAGGAGATGTTAAGGAATATTTACAAAAACTTCAGCAAATTGTTCGCTATTTAGAAGTTTCAAATGCTGACATGGAACGCGGAGATATGCGTTTGGAGCCGAACATCTCTTTAAGAAAAACGCACCCCTCTCCATCATCCTCTCCCTCAGGGAGAGGTCAAGGTGAGGGCAATTGGGAATTACCAAAATATAAGGTTGAGGTAAAAAATATTAATTCTTTTAATTTCGTAAGTAAGGCTATTGAGTTCGAAATTAAGCGTCAAGCAGAAATCTTAGATAAAGGCGAAACTCCAACACAGGAAACAAGAGGTTTCGTAGAATCTTCAAGTTCAACCGTATCCCAACGCTCTAAAGAAGACGCGCAGGATTATAGATATTTTCCAGAACCCGATATTCCGCCATTCCGCTGGATGGAATCTCAAATATCAAATATCAAATCTCAAATACCTGAACTTCCGGACGCAAAAGTAAAACGATTCGAAACCGAATACTCTCTCTCATCTTACGATTCAGAAATTTTAACCAGAGAAAAAATACTTGCTGATTATTTTGAAAATGCTGTAAGAGACGGAAAAGAATTCGCTATTTCAGCCAAGCAAACCGCAAATTACATTATCAACAAAAAACCAGATATCGAAGAAATCCTACCTGCTCAATTAGTTCAGAATATTCTTAAATCAAGCAAGGCTTCAGACGTAGATGAGAATAAACTTAATGAAGTTATTGAAAAAGTGTTAAAGGAAAATCCAAAGGCTGTTGAGGACTACAAAAAAGGCAAAGAAACAGTTATAATGTTTCTTGTAGGCAAAGTGATGCGCGAGTTTAAAGAACGCATTGATGCAGACAAAATTAAAGTGGTTTTAACCGCGAAACTAAAATAATATGTCAGAAACAGGTAGTCCACCAGAAGTAGCAATCCCAGCATCAGAACCTCAAGATACGGAAATACGATCGAGTCAGCAGTCAGTGTCTATCGCAAAGCCAGGAAGAAGTCCTATCCCAGAACCAATTAATAGATGGGAAAGACTTCGGGAACTTGAGACCCAAGTAACAGGAAAAGCACCAGATCTAATTGCGCGAGATCTGTTAGCGAGAGAGAGGCTTATAGAGCGAGAGAGAGGCTTTAGAGCAGTAGATCCACTAACAGAACTTTACGCAGCAGGTACATTTAATGGCACCCTAGAAAGAGAAATGGAAGTATTAGAAAGAGAACCGTCAAGGGTTGGATTAGGTTTAACGCTTTTAGACCTAGATGATTTCAAAGATTTCAATAAAAGACAGGGAAAGCTTGCGGGAGACACTGTTCTGAAAAACGTAGGTAGAACCATAAAAAAAACTGTAAGAAAAATAGATATTCCTTTTAGAGAAGGCGGAGAGGAATTGGCAGTAATTACACCTTACATTACAAACGACCAACCAGCATCAACCGATAAAGCCCCTACGCACCATGCGGAAAGACTAAGGAAAAATATTAAAGCATCAAGAACTCCAGAAGGATACAAAGTAACAGCAAGCGTTGGAACAACTGATTACATAAAGGGTGAAAAACTTATAGACTTCTATACTAGGGCTGACAGAGCAAGAAGAATGGCTAAAGCGAGAGGAAAAAACAGAACTGTTAGGGCTAGAATTGTAAACGGACAGCTAATAGCAGACGATCTTACTACAAAGGAATCGTTTACAGTGGCAATTTCTATAAATGAGAGGAGTGAAGAAACTTTTCAATTTACTCCTCTAGCTCAAGCTGCATAATTATGGCTGATTTTGTACATCTTCATAACCACAGTGAGTATTCACTCCTGGATGGTTTATCGAAAATCGAAGAAATGGTAGCGCAGGCTAAAAACCTCGGAATGAAAGCGCTTGCCATAACAGACCATGGTAATTTGTATGGTGCAATTAAGTTTTACAGAGCGTGCATTGATGCTGGGATAAAACCAATCATAGGATGCGAAATTTATGTTAGCAAACGTACCCGTCATGACAAAGAAGCAGGAGTTGATTCAGACAGTAACCATTTAATTCTTCTTGCTAAAAACGAAACAGGGTACAAAAACTTAATGAGAATAATCTCTATTGCAAACCTTGAAGGTTATTACTACAAACCACGAAGTGATATGGAACTTTTAAAGCAGCACCACGAAGGACTTATTTGCTTAAGTGCTTGCGTTAACGGATACATCTCAGACCCCCTGCTTCAAAATCAGGGAGAAACTGCAGAAAAAAGAGCACTACAATTATCTGAAATTTTTGGTAAAGATCATTTCTATTTAGAAATTCAGAAACATCTGAACGTAAAAAAACAGGATGAATTAAATGAAAAAATTATTGCTCTTTCTCAAAAATTAGGACTCCCACTTGTTGCAACAAATGACAACCATTATGTAAAAAACGGTGATGCGGAAGCGCAGGAAATTCTACTTTGCATTCAAACACAAACAACAATTGATACTCCCAACAGAAAGCTTTCAATGATTGACTCTCCTGATTTTTATATGAAAAGTCCTGAAGAGATGACAGGTCTTTTTATTCAACACCCCCAAGCAGTTGAAAATACAGTCAAGATTGCAGACATGTGCGATTTGAAGATACAACTGGGCAAATGGATTATGCCGGTGTATGAAGTTCCGGACAAAAGCTCAACAAGTGATTATTTGACCAAATTGGTGCACCTTGGACTCAAAAAAAGATACAAAAAAATCACAGAAGAAATTACGAAACGCGTTGCGTACGAACTCTCCATAATACTTGGAAAAAAATATGAAACGTATTTTCTCATCGTTGCTGATTTTGTTAATTGGGCTAAGTCTCAGGGAATAAGTGTTGGTCCTGGCCGGGGATCTGCTGCTGGATCAGTAGTTTCTTTTGCCCTGGGAATCACAGACATTGACCCTTTCTTCTTTAATCTTCCTTTTGAGCGGTTTTTAAATCCCCAAAGGCCATCCGCTCCTGATATTGATTTAGATTTTGCAGATACAAGACGAGACGAGGTTATTGCATATGTCACAAAAAAATACGGAAAAGACAAGGTAGCACAAATTATAACCTTTGGCACCATGGAGGCAAGAGGATCTGTCAGGGATACTGGACGCGCCTTGGGAATGCCTTATTCTGGGCCTGATAGAATTTCTAAAATGATTCCTCCTGGCTGGCAGGGACACGCTATGACAATAGACAATGCATTAGAGCAAAGCCCTGAGCTTAAGATGGCTTACACTACAGAGGCTGAAACAAGAAAGCTCTTGGATTTGGCAAAAAAAACAGAAGGAGTAGCAAGACACGCTTCAGTCCACGCCGCGGGAGTAGTAATTGCAGACAAACCGCTCACTGAATATACCCCGCTTCAGCGGGAAACCAATGGGGATAAAATTGTTACACAGTACGATATGTATACAGTTGGGGAAGACGGCGTAGGACTATTGAAAATGGATTTTCTAGGACTTCGTAATCTTACAATTATAGAAGAAGCGCTTAATTTCATAAAAGTAAATAAGGGTAAAGAGATTGATTTATCAAGTCTTCCACTCGATGACAAAAAAACATATGATCTCTTATCAGACGCTGAAACTACCGGAATTTTTCAACTAGAATCAGCAGGTATGCGTCGATATATAAAGGATTTGAGACCGACTTCAATTTTTGATTTAATGGCGATGGTAGCACTTTACCGCCCCGGTCCTATGGCAAATATTCCGGAATTTATATCCAGAAAACGTGATTCTTCGAGAATAAAGCTACCGGATCCACGGCTAAAGGAAGCTCTTGCTCAATCATATGGAATGCTTGTTTATCAAGACGATGTACTCCTAACTACTATTGCTATTGCCGGCTATAACTGGCTTGACGCTGATAAATTTAGAAAAGCCATGGGTAAAAAGATTCCAACAGAGATGAAAAAACAAAAAGAACAATTCATGAAAGGAAGTATTGCCAATGGTCTTTCTGAAAAAAAAGCAGAAGCTATTTTCAATTTAATTGCCCCTTTTGCAGGGTATGGTTTTAACAAAGCCCACGCTGCTTGCTATGCAACGATTGCTTACAGAACAGGGTATCTAAAGGCTAACTATCCAGTTGAGTTTATGACTGCACTTCTTACTGCTGAATCTCGTGGTTCAACAGGGCCTATTAAAAATGAAAAGATTTCCCAAGCCATTGCTGAGTGCAAACGATTATATTTAGTAGTTCTTCCGCCGAACATAAATAAATCAGGTAGAGATTTTACGATTGAAGAAAAGACTAAGATCCGTTTTGGACTTTCAGCTATTAAAAACGTGGGCGAAGCTGCTATTCTGAATATTCTTGAAAACCGGGATAAGGGTGAATTTAAAAGCTTCGAAGATTTTTGTAAGCGGGTAAATCTTTCTACCATAAATAAAAAAACTATAGAAAGTTTAATAAAGGCTGGTGCTATGGATATTTTTGGCAACAGAGCTTTCCTTCTTTCTTCCCATCAAGATATAGTTGAGCAAATTAACAGAATAAAGAAGCAATCAAGCGCTGGACAAACAAGTCTTTTTGGAGATTCAAAACAAGATGAAATTACAACTCCAGTAAGCAGCATTGAGGATTTTACTTCTGACGAAAAACTCTCTTTTGAAAAAGAATTTTTAGGATTTTATCTTACGTCTCACCCGCAAATGGCTAATTTGCTTGCTCTTAAATCAATCGTTACTCACGAACTTGAGCTCCTCGAGGAAGAAAAAGAAGGTCAAAGAGTAACTATTGGAGGCATCATAGAAACATCCAGAAAAATATTTACAAAAAGAAATGGAAGCGAAATGGCTTTCGTGACAATTGGAGATGAAAAAGGAATTATCATTGAATGTGTAGTTTTCCCAAAGATTTACGAAAAGTATAAGGCATACATTACAAAAGATTCACTTATTATTATGGAAGGCCATATTGATACAAAAAATGACAGACCTGTTATTATTGCAGAAAAAATCTCAACCTTAAAATATTCCCCTTCCTAGGACCACTGATGTATAAACTCTTCTACTTAGCTTAACCCCTTAGCTTGACACCCTTGGGGTGGATTCCCCTTGACACCTGCGGAAATTTAAAATAATCTATTTGTATGCCATCAAGAACTACCCCGTTTGTAAACGGACAATATTATCACGTATATAACCGTGGTACTGAAAAAAGACCTATTTTTAATAATCGGGTTGACTATAACCGCTTTATGAAAACCATGCGTTACTACCAACTAGAAGGCCCTAAACCAAAGCTTTCTAATTTCTTCAAGTACAAACTCTTTGAACCAAATTATAATAAGAAAATAGTTGAAATTACCTGCTACTGTCTTATGCCTAATCACTTTCACATCTTGTTGAAACAGCTAAGAGATGGCGGAATCACAGAGTTTGTAAGCGAACTTTCTAATAGCTACACTAAATATTTTAATGTAAAAAATAAAAGGATCGGACCTTTATTTCAAGGAGAATTCAAGTCTGTAATTGTTCGATCTGACGAACAGCTATTACACGTTTCCAGATATATCCATTTAAATCCCTTAGTCTCTTATCTAGTAAAAGATCTTAATTCTTACGAATGGTCTTCTTACTTGGAATATATTAACGGTGATAAGGGAATATGCGCTAAGGAAGATATTCTATCTTTTTTTAAGTCTCATGCGAAATATAAACAATTTGTCCTAGATCAGGGTGATTATGGAATGACATTGGAAAACATCAAGCATCAAACTTTGGAAGAAATCTAGATTGACACCCTTGGGGTGGAAAGCTAAAGTAAAATGTATATCCCTTTCTGTAAGATCCTACAGCGGACTATTCCCCTTCTTGACTAGAGGCTGAAAAGATTAGTAAAATATAGAAGAATTAATTAAGAAATGGCTAATTTTGCACCGGAAGTGTTTTTCCAGGTAGGAAAGCTTCCTATTACTAACACAATTTTAAACACCATCCTAGTAGATGGTTTTTTAATTATTCTTGCATTAACTGTGAGTAAAAAAGTTGCACTCATTCCTGGTAGATTTATGACCGGAGTGGAATACGTCGTTGGAGGGTTTTATAGTTTCACGCAGTCAATCGCCGGAGAAAGAGCAAAGCAAATCTTCCCCTATTTTATGACATTTTTTCTATTCATTTTAGTCGCCAACTGGAGCGGTCTTATACCTGGAATTAATACTTTTGGAATTATTGAACATCACGACGGAAAAACTCACGTCATCCCTTTAATCAGAGCAGCTACAAGCGACCTAAACACAACACTGGCTTTGGCAATTGTTTCCTTAACCGCAACCCACATAATGAGCCTCAGGTCCTTAGGGTTTAGCGAATATCTTTCAAGATTTATTCCATTCTTCCCTTTTATTGTTTCTGTTCTAAAGGGCAAGCCTAAGTTTAAACTTGATACAAACGGACCAATTAATTTAGTTATGTCTTTTTTTAACCCAGTTGTTCTTGTTTTCGTGGGAGCCCTTGAGCTTATCTCGGAATTTGTAAAAGTCATCTCGCTTTCTTTCCGATTATTTGGCAATATATTCGCGGGTGAAGTAGTTCTGGAAACAGTCTCCGGAATTTTTGCTTTTATTTTCCCCCTTCCGTTTCTAATGCTAGAAGTTGTCGTAGGAATGGTTCAGGCTCTAGTTTTTGCTATGTTAACAATGGCATTTATGATAATATTAACAACGCCTCATCATGAGGAATCTAAGGAGGTGAGTCATTAAATGGAATTTAGTATAACAGGAGGTTTAATCGTAGCAATCGGAGGATTTGCTCCGGCAATCGGAGTCGGTCTTATTGGAGCAAAAGCAATGGAAGCAATAGGCAGAAATCCAGAGGCTTCAGGAAAAATTTTACCGGCAATGCTTTTGGGAATGGCCTTTGCTGAGGCTATCGCAATTTACTCTCTTATTCTTGCCTTTACTGGCTAATAATTTATGAATATTCTTAAAGATTTTGGGGTAAACCCTGTTCTTTTGGTAGCGCAAATTGTAAACTTTTTAATTATATTGTTTATTCTGAAAAGATTTATGTACAAACCTGTTCTTGATACTCTCAAAAAAAGGGAGAATGAGATAAAACAGGGGCTCAAGGACGCGCAGGAAGCTGATAAAAAATTGATTTCAGCTGAAGAGAAAGAAAAACAGATTTTGCAAAAGGCTCACGCTACAGGAGAGAATATAATAGCAGAGGCTAGGTTAGAGGTTGATGAACTCAAAGCAAAAAAAGAAGAACAAACAAAAGCGGAAGCACAAAGGCTAATTGAACAGGCAAGATTAACTATAGCACAGGAAGAAAAGGCCGCTGAGGAAAAACTTACTCAAAAAATAGGACAAATCGCATTGAATCTTCTTGAAAAATCTCTAACTGGGATTTTTGGGGAAAAAGAACAGAAATTAATCCTTAAAAAAGCGCAAACACAATTAATGAAACATGAATAATCAGAGAAGGAATTTGATAAAGAAGTTAGCTATTCAGTCCTATTCAAACAATAATTTGAATAAAAAAACAACAATAGAAATTGCAAAATCTCTAAAAAGATCGGACTTGAAAGTTTATGTAAAAAAACTAAAAACTTTGGAAGCAAAGAAAACTATCAGAGTAACAATTCCTGATAAAATTGGGCTTGATAAAAAGAAAAGATTTTTTTCAAAGATTTATCCTGACCAAAGAATAGTCTTTGATATTGATCCAACACTTCTCACGGGAATAAAAGTTATTGATTTTGACAATGAATATGAGCTATCTCTTAGAGGAATGCTGGAGCATGCATTGAAGGGAAATAGGAATGATTGACGAAAATAACATAATAGCTCAGCTTGAAAAAAACCTGACCAGTTGGAGTAGCGATCCAAAGATTCAAAACGTAGGTGTGGTTGAGAGAAATACTGATGGAGTAATTGTTGCCTCGGGTCTTTCTAAGGCAACAATAGGAGAAAGAGTTGAGTTTGATAACGGCACGTCTGGTGTCGTTTTAAATTTAGATGAAGACTACGTATCAATAATACTCTTGGGAGAGGGGGACGATCTAAAGGAGGGAGATAGGGTGAAAACAACCGGAGAGATGTTATCCATTAACGCATCCGAAGATTTGCTTGGAAGAGTTGTAACTTGTCTAGGAAGCCCACTTGACGGAAAACCGAATATAAAAAAGGGCAAATTAATGCCTCTTGAAAAAATCGCTCCTGGTGTTGTAGAGCGGGAACCTGTTAATACCCCACTCAAAACCGGGATAAAAGCGATTGATGCAATGTTCCCAATCGGACGAGGTCAACGCGAACTTATTATTGGAGACAGGGGTCTTGGAAAGAGCGCAATAGCAACGGACACAATTATCAACCAGGCTGCATTTCGAAAAAGAGGATCAAAACTTAGGCCGGTTGTTTGTATTTATGTGGCAATCGGCCAAAAAAGGAGCACAATTGCTCAAATTGTAGCAAAACTAACAGAGAATGAAGCAATTGATTACTCTATTGTTGTAGCGGCGTCTTCCTCTGAACCTGCAGCTCTACAATATCTGGCTCCTTATGCCGGAACCGCGATTGCCGAGTATTTCTTGGAAAAAGGTCAGGATGTTCTTATTATATATGACGATTTAACTAAGCATGCGTGGGCTTATAGACAGATTTCTCTAGTGCTAAAACGCCCTGCCGGACGCGAAGCTTATCCTGGAGATATCTTTTATCTCCACTCTCGTTTGCTGGAACGCGCAGTGCGTCTTAATGACAAAAATGGGGGCGGCTCTATCACTGCTCTTCCTATTATTGAGACTCAAGCAAATGACATCTCCGCCTATATTCCAACCAACGTTATCTCAATAACTGACGGACAAATTTTCCTGCAATCTGACTTGTTTAATAGTGGCTTTAGACCTGCAATCAATGTAGGCACTTCTGTCTCTCGCGTAGGGGGCGCAGCACAAACTCCCCTTATGAAGTCAGTTGCTGGTAAAATGAAATTGGAGCTTGCACAGTTTGCAGAACTTGCTGCTTTTTCTCAATTTGGGTCAGAGTTAGACGCTGCAACTTCCCAAACATTAGAGCGAGGAAAAAGAACTCAGGAAATTCTAAAACAAGCTCAGTACGCGCCACTATCTGAACCTTATGAAGCATTAAGTATTTGGACTGTTACTAATGGCTATATTGACGACATTCCCGTTGAAAATGTAGGTAAATTTGAACAAGGCTTTCACCAATACGTAAAAAGAGACTATCCAAAGTTAATTTCAACGCTTGCAACCGGTGAAAAAATAGGAGAAGCAACCATGAAAGAAATGCAAAAAGCTATTGGAGAATTCAAAAAGATTTTCAAATAATATATGGCAAGCTTACAGATATTAAAAAGAAGAATAAAAACAGCACAGAATGTCAGTAAGACAACCAAGGCAATGCAAATGATTGCTGCGTCAAAATTAAAACGTGCCCAAGACGCTGCGCTGAATGGCCGTCCTTATGTTGAAAAACTTACTTCTCTTTCAAATAGTATTTCAAAAAGAGTTGATTCTGATAATCTAATTGATTATATGAAAACCTTAACAGATGCTGAGAATAAACTTGTTATTGTAATTGCTCCTGACAAGGGTCTTTGCGGAGGACTTAATACCAATCTTACACGAGAGCTTTGGAATTTTTCAAAAGAAAACAAAAAGCTTAGCTTCATTGCTGTTGGTAAAAAAGCAAATTCAGTAACAAGGCTTATTGGCGGGGAAGTTATTGCGTCGTTTGATTTTGGCACTACACTCCCCTCTTATGAGGGTGTTTACCCCATAATGACGATCATTGATGACTATTTCCTTAACAAAAAAAGTTCAGAAGTCTACATTGCCAATTGTAACTTTGTGAGCGTCTTTTCCCAAGTACCTACTATCAAAAACCTCTTACCTGTTAAGTTTGAACAGCAGGAAGAAAAAGGAAGTCAAACTATTTTTGAGCCAAGTACTCAAGAACTCCTCCCCGGACTAATCAGACATTATCTTGAAATGAGTGTTTACCAGGCGTTTTTAGAAAGCTATTTGTCCGAACAAAGTGCTCGCATGCTAGCCATGCAAAATGCTACAGACAATGCAAAAGATATTATCGAAGAATTAAAACTTCTTTACAACAAATCTAGACAAGAGAAGATTACAAATGAGATATTAGATATTTCAGGAGGAATATATGCCGCTAGTTAAAACAAACGAATCAAAAGACGGAGTAGTCATTAGAGTTGCAGGACCAGTGGTGGATGTCAGATTCTCAGGCGATGTTGCATTAATCAACGAGGCTTTGATTATAGAACTACCAAGCAAATCAATTTTGACTCTTGAGGTTGCCTTTGCAACAGGAGATCATGAAGTTAAAGCCTTAGCGCTTGGTCCAACAGATGGACTATCCCGTGGCATGAGCGTTAAGGCAACTGGCTCCCCTATTAAGGTTCCTGTTGGGCTTCCGACTTTAGGCAGAATTTTTAACGTTTTAGGCCAAACCATTGACGGAGGAAAAGCACTAGAGACAAAAGGACTTACCTATAGCCCAATTCATAGAAGCGCGCCTCCTTTGACCGAACAAGAAACAAAGCCTCAATTGCTTGAAACCGGGGTTAAGGTCATTGATCTTATCGCTCCATTCACAAAAGGAGGGAAAATTGCTGCATTCGGAGGAGCAGGAGTAGGAAAAACAGTAATCATTCAAGAACTCATTAGAAGTATTGCGGTTGAACACAAAGGTCATTCTATTTTCGCGGGAGTAGGCGAGAGATCCAGAGAAGGCAACGATTTGTGGCTGGAAATGACTCACAATAAAACCATAGATAAAACAGTTATGGTCTTCGGACAGATGAATGAACCACCCGCAAATAGACTAAGAGTCGCGCTAACTGCTCTTACAATGGCCGAATATTTCAGGGATGTTAAAAAAGAAGATGTACTATTGTTTATCGATAATGTTTTCAGATTTGCACAGGCAGGATCAGAAGTCTCGGCGCTTTTGGGAAGAATGCCCTCAGCAGTAGGATATCAACCAACTCTAGCCTCAGAAATGGGAGATCTGCAAGAAAGGATCACCTCAACCAAAAACGGATCTATTACCTCTGTTCAGGCGGTTTATGTCCCGGCAGATGACTATACAGATCCCGCTCCTGTGACCATATTTGCCCATTTAGACGCAACAATTGCGCTAGAACGATCAATTGCTGATCAAGGAATTTATCCTGCCGTAGACCCTCTTTCATCAACTTCAAGAATTCTTGATCCCGGAGTTGTAGGACAAGACCATTATGACGTTGCCCGCCAAGTCCAAAAAGTACTTCAGCGCTATAAAGATCTTCAAGATATTATTGCGATCCTGGGGATCGATGAACTTTCTGAAGATGATAAGCTAATTGTTGTACGTGCCAGAAAAATTCAAAGATTCCTTTCCCAACCAATGTTCGTGGCTGAAATCTTTACAGGCTCCCCCGGTAAATATGTAAGCATAAAAGATACAGTAGCGGGGTTTAAAGAAATACTTGAAGGCAAACACGATAAGCTGCCAGAGGCAGCCTTTTATATGGTAGGAACAATTGATGAAGCAGTCAAAAAAGCAAAAGAGCTATAATCCCTCTCCATACGTCCTCTCCCTTAGGGAGAGGAATAAAAGGTGAGGGCAAAAAAATTATATGAAATTAACGCTTACAATCTTAACTCCGCAATCTAAAGTCTATAGCGGTGAGGCTGATGAAGTGATAGTGCCAACAGTAAGCGGAGAAATCGGCATACTTCCCAATCATGTTTCTCTACTCACTCAGATCTTGCCGGGAGAACTACGCGTTAAATCTAGCGGGAAAACCAACTCCTTTGCCATTCTGGGAGGGTATTTGGAAGTAAACAACAACCAAGTAAATGTTTTAGGGGATTACGCAGTTCGAGCAGAAGATATAGAAGTTGCAAAAGCAGAGCAGGCAAAAGCAAAAGCTGAAAAATTGATGAGTGAAAAAGTAAGCCAAGAAGATTTAGCAACTCTTCGGGGAGAGCTGGTCAAATCAATACTTCAGCTAAAAGTCGCCCACCGCCGCCACCCCGGAAGATCTCAATAATAACTCCGTGAGTATTATGTTTCCAATTCAACATACCTTTTATTTTCATTAAATATTACCTCTGGAAAAAAGCTAAAAAAATCTGTTCTACCTAGTAGAGGTAGTGACTGCCGAGAGCTAAAATCTACAAAAGTATTAATTTGTTTACTATTTACCCATAATTTAACAGAATGCCTATAAGCAATTAATTCAATTCCGCCAATTCCATGAATGGACTTTTTCTCACCTTTTTCTATTTTTATACCTGCCGCTAATCCCCAAGCTGCTGGAAACAGATTGGTATCTGAACCACTATCTACCAAACATTCAACGGGAATCTTTACCAGCTTATGACCATACTGAAGTCTAATTGGAATTACTGGCTTGTAGATTGTTTCTAGTTTATTAGTTTTAGGATTTAAATATTCTTCAGGACGGTAATAAAATAGAGTTTTTGACATCAAGGAGACAAAGTCGCTTTTGGATCGTTAAAATATCTGATAACTAAATCTTTTCTTTCCTCATCCAGCCTAGAATAGAGTTTTTTAAATGATTTATCGCTTTCCAAAATTTGATTATCCTTAGTAGAATACGCCACCCATTTATTAATATATTTTTTTATGTCTTCCATATAAACATTTTATACCATACTTTCAAACTTTAGTCTAGGTTTCATTATTTTGGATAGACCACTATAATCTACCTTCTCACTTTCCATGTGGGAATACGAATTAACATTTAGCATATGTGCTCCATTTGCCCTTTTGGGTTGGATTTCATAAAATACAGTTAGCGCCGAAGTAACTCCCCGGCACAGAGCTTACTTGCTCCCGAGGCTTACATCCTCGTGTCGCAAGAGCGCTTATACGGGGCAAGCAGCCGTATCGCCGATATAGTTTAATTCCGCCAGAGGCGGATAAAGTCCAAACAGCGGTTTCGTCCCAGCACTATCTTGCCATTTCGCCAAGGCGAATGGCTTAGAAGTGCGGGATCCCGTAAATTCTAGCCGTTTTAGCTCAGTGGTAGAGCAGCTCTTTCGTAAAGAGCAGGTCCTCGGTTCAAATCCGAGAAACGGCTCAACGAACGGCTGAATTTTCTGGAATAAACACTAGGTCGCAGGTTCGATTCCTGCTGTCGGCTCAAGATTAATGGCGAACTATAAATATGGCAAGAAGATCAAGACTATCACGAAAATCACAAAAAAAATCTACTCAAACACTTGTTTTGAGTATTTTGGGAATTGCCGCGATTCTTTTTCTTCTTTTCAGATATGGACTACCCCTTATAAGTGATGCGAGCTTTTTATTCGGGAGAATCACTAGCAGTCCTAAGAATGATCAAAAACAGAATGACAAACAAGATAATTACGTTCCTTCTCCTGAGCTTGATTTATTACCAAAAGCTACAAAAGAACAAGGTGTAAAAGTAACCGGCACTTCTCTGTCCGGTCTTAAAGTTTCAATTTATCTAAATGGTAGCAAAGATAATGAGGCAGAAGTTAGCGGTGATGGAACGTTTGAATTTAGCGTAGAACTCTCAGAAGGATATAATATTATTAAATCAAAAGCATTTAATAACAATGGCGAAAGTGAGTTTTCTGATTCTGTAAACATTAATTATAAAAAATCAGGTCCCGAACTTTCCATTGACTCCCCCTCTGATAACGCAGACCTTAAGGGACAAAATCCAATTGAAATCAAAGGCAAATCAGACCCGAATGTTACTGTTTCGGTAAATGATTTTCAAGCAGTAAGTAACAGCGATGGGTCCTATTCATATTTTTTGACCCTAAAAGATGGCGGTAATGAAATAAAAGTGGTTGCAACAGATTTGGCAGGTAATAAAACTGAAAAGACTATCCGCGTGAATTATTCTCAGTAATTAGGACTCGCTCTGTTGCTACGCTAGTTGCCACAGTGCTAAGCAGTTCTCCTATACCTAGTGGTTTCCCTCCCGCACGAGCCAAGGCCTTAGTACGCTCTAGTCCTCTTGCTTCCGGACCGTCAGGATTTGCTTCGGCTGCTACTCCTAATCTTTCGAAATAATCTGCGAACGCATTAAGATCAGCTTCTACGGCTGGCGGAAGCTGACGTGTTTCAGCAGCTAGATCTGGTGTCTCAAAAACTTCAACTACGAATCCTCCTGCAGCTTGCGCTCCCACTCCTGAAGGGTCAATTGGGTGTTCTGGTTCTACTGGCATAATTAAACGAATAATATCATTTTTGGTTGGATTGTCAACCTGTAAACCTAAGCTCTTGAATTATTCTCAGTAAGTCCCGCTATTAAAAAAATCCAGGCCATTGCAAAAGAATATAGCAAACTATTAATAAAAAAACTGTTTATCAAAAGCCCCCCTAGTGAAATTATTAAAACAATCCCCATATCATTTTTCGCCATCTTTAAAAAACCAAGTTTAAACATTTTATACAAAAGAAATACATAAGCGATAAATCCTGGAATCCCAGTTGTAACTAAAATAAGTATTAGACTGTTATCCACCCCTGCACCAGAACGACTCATAGAAAGTCTTTTATCACTAGGAAACATTTTTTTTCTTGTATAGCGAAGCATATTAAATCCTATCCCCAATGGATTTTTTTGGAAAATCGAAATACCCTGCTCCATGGTTTTTATTCTTTCTTTACTTGAAAATGTTCTAAGCAGATTGGTATTTTCTGTATGAAATCCAGGAGAAAGAATCACAAATATAATTAATAAAACTCCTATAACTGCTAAGATAACCTTCCAATTTCTTTTAATAATTGAGTATATAAGAGCGCAAATAACAAACATTATGAGAGCTCCCCTAGAATAGGTAAGTATTATTGCTCCAAAAGTTAAACCGAGTATAAGAAACTGCAATAATTTTTTATTTGAAAGAAGGTGGTCTCTAAAAATATAGAAAAAAACAAAAAATAGAACAAAAATTACTCCAGCAAAATTGGGATCAAGAAAACTTGAAAAGATTCTATGCATATGCTCATCCCAACCAAGATAAGTAAAGTTTTTAAGACTTGGGTAAAATATTAATTGTAAATATCCAAGTATTACAACAAAAATTCCTGAAAACATCATAAAATTTAGGGTGTACTTTTTACCTTTAGGAGAAAGGTTAACAACTGAGAAATAGATTCCTGTGTAAGATATCCATCTTAGAATATATAGTGATCCAATGAGGTTTTGATTTATTTCATAACTCCGAAAATTAATTGCGATCGAGAAGATGGTTGTTACTATAAATAAAAATATAGGAAGCTTAAGTAAAAATCCTCTCTTCCAAATTTTTTTTAAATAAAATAGGGATAGTAAAACAACCGCTATGTCAAATAATCCAATGCTTATGGACCCTGGAAATTGAATCTTTGCTACTTCTCCAAGCGAAAATGTGATAAAAAAAATAGGAATTAATAATTTTAATAAGTCCACATAGTTCCTCCCAAAGAATAAACTTTAACTTGGGTAATTTTATTTTGATAAACTAACCGCCAATAAGAAAATCTTTCAGGTAGTATAACATTTTGTGTTGCTATGTAATTGAATTTATCCCCTTTTCTGACAAAACTTTCGTGAACGAATGGGAAATTCACATAGTATAAATTGTGAAACCCGAATAAAAGTACCCTATCTTCTGCTTTAATTGTTTTTTTAAAAAAACCATCTGTATCATAAAAATCTCCGAAATTAAAATTTAGGTTTTTTGTTAAAAACTCTTCTTTAGTTTGTGTTCCCACTATTACCGGCAGATACCTTGCATTAGCCATTCCTCTGTAAACAATAGTAATCAAACAAACTAAAATAACTAACCCAACCAGATACTTTCTCAGCCAAACAATTTTAGTATTAGCAATAACCGCAGCAGCTAGAATAGAAAAAGCAGGTAGGTATGGTAAAATAAATCTTCCACCACCTGTTCTGGGAGTTAGATACCAAATCACTAGCGCTAATAAACTATAAATTGAAATAATCTTTAATTCCTTATTAAATTTTTTGAAATAAATAAAAAATAAAGGAAGGAAGATGATGTAAATTGGAGAAATCGGGTCATCAGCTTTGAAAAATAATATAAAAAAATCTTTTATCGCATTTATTGGGTTTAACAAACTCCAACTTAAACCAAGGGGATATAGGTCGGAAAAGATGGGATAAAATGGATTACCAGTATTGATAAGTGAAAAAACAAACCACGGAAGTGCTACTAATATACTAATATACATGTATACCTGTATATTAGTAGTAAATTGCTTAATATTTCGACTACTGCTTGTAAATACGTGTATTATCAAAACCGCAAAAATCAGTAATGAACCTAAAGCAACTAGTTTTGTTGAGATGGCAAATCCTAGCATAGTTGCAGATTTTATTAGCCATTTTCGATCTTTGGTTTCATGCCAATTTAAAAAACTCCATAAAGCCATTACCTCGAAAAACGTTCGCACCAAATCTATGTATGCAACTGTTGACTCCCAAGCAACGACCAAACTGCTATAAAAAATTATAACGGCCAAAAATGAGATTTTTTCATCAAAAAATTTTCTGGAAATTCTATAAATAACGATACTCGTTAAAATCCCAAATCCCCATTGGATTAACTTTGGAATTATTTCATTTGTAAACATTAGACCCGGAATAAACAACATTTCTCCTAGTTTTGGAATTACTGAATAATAAAAAAGTCCTCCTGGAATATAAAAAACCGCGTGGTTCTGAATAAATATTTTGGGAATTGTCAGGTGATACCATAGCGCGTCAAATGATAATTCAGGTCCGAGCGCACCGATCAAGTTAACTAAAGCCATTATGCAGAAAAGTACAACATACGGTCTTATTTTTTTGCTTTTGAAATTGACTTTTGGCAAATCATCCTTATGTTTTCGGAAATAAAAAATTGTGCAAAAAAGAAAAATTAAACTGCAGATTAAAATTGTTTCCTTGTACAAAAGTCCAAGAATTCCTAAAGTAAAAATAATGTAAGAGTAAATTCCAACTAAAAGTGCTATAGTAAACATATTCCACCTCTGCACAGAAGAATAATTAAATAGTAAACTAAAACAGAAAACGAATAGGCGACAAATATCAAAACTGTTTTTCTTTTTGCCATAATGTCCAAAGCTTTGCCCTTACTAGAAATGAGTGGAAACTCATTAGTATTGCGTGAACCAAGCCCGGCATTCCATCAAGAAATCCTAGTTTGAGAAAATAATTAACAATAAACTTTCCTTTTGCATATAAGACTATCGACATAAAACTAACTTTTGTTTTTTGTTCGTATAATTCATTTGCTCTAATGTCAGTATAAAAGTTAATCTCTTTTAGAAACTCAGAAATAGTAGGATGCGGATAGTGCTTTATTGAATTCGTTAAAACACCTACCTGATTCTTAGTCTCCCAAGTCTCATGAACCTTACCCTTTAAATTCCCCTTCTTTTTGTTAAATAACCTCAAAAGCTTAATATTCCCTGTCTCTCCATGCTCTAATTTTTTACCCCACATAGAATCAGCTCTGGGAATTAAATATCCACCATAATTTGAATTATCGGAAACGGCTTCTTTAATTTCTGTTGCTAAATCAGGCGTTATTCTCTCATCAGCGTCCACAAACAATACCCAGTCGTTTGTTGTTTTTTCGACTCCAAACTTTCGCTGTGCCGAAAAATCACCAGCAAGCTCTCGTTTGAAAACTTTTAATCCCCCCCGCTGTTTGCTAAATATTTCAATCAACTCCGATGTTCTATCTAAAGAATTATCATCTACTATGATAATCTCGTCGCAAAACTGTAAAGTTTCTAAACAATCGATAATATTCTTTTCTTCGTTTTTAACAAGAACAACTGCTGATATGTTCATTTTTCTTTCCTTTCAATTTCTATTTTATATGGTTGTTCGGAAATTATAAACTGTAGCTTTTCTTTCTTATCAGATGGGCCGTGTCCAAAATACCATGTGAGAAATTCGTGATTCATTGTAAAGCTTTTATGTTGGCTCCCTGCTCCTTTTCCAATTAAATTGTAAGGTCTCCCATTTGCCTCCTTTATAATTTTTTTAGCCGCATTTATCCTGTCGTTAAAAGTTATGTCAGTAAAATAGTTCTGATTAATAAAAAGAAAGCTGTTTGAAATTCCCACAAAAAGAATTATAAAAAAAATCGGAAGTAAAAGTAGTCGATGTTTTAAAAAATAATCAAAGGATATTCCAAGTATTATCATTATTGTTGGGAAAAAGATTGGAAGATATGCTTCAGAATTGGTTTTTTGTAATACAAAGCCGATAAGCGGAATAAAAAAAAGTAGAAATATCAAAAGATAAGATAACTTATATTGTTTGCTTCTTGTCTGTTTTAGAATTATCGCAATAAGCAGTAGCAAACTCGAAATTAAAATAACAAAAGAAATAGGCATGCTTGAGAAAAAAATCAATTTTTGAATAAAAAATGAGTTAAATGAAAAAAAAGTTGTCCAAGTTTCTCCTGGAACATTTGGATGAAGAGGTGGATATCCCAAAAAAACAGCAATTCTATAAACTACCCAGACAATAAACTTTAATGTTTGAGGAAATCCATGTGACAAATCATAAATTATCATTGGAAACATAGGAATTAAAAATGCTAGTATTGAATAAATTATTATTTTTAATTTTAAAACACCTCTCCCCCATTTGGTTTTTCTAAGCACCCCAAAAAGAAAAATTAAGATAAATGTTACAGTAAAACTAAATGTCGCAAGTTCCAGATTATATAAAACAGCGAGAAGGAAAATTGAAATCGGGAAAAATAATGTATTTCCTTTTATCCATTTATAAACGCTGTAAATAAAAAGAATTGTAAAGAATGGAATCGGGCTCGTGTGATACGACATTCTTGAATGAAAAATTATAAGAGGAGACGAGGCATATAAAAAAGAAGAAATCACTCCAACTCTAGAAGAGAACATACTGCTTCCCATTTTGTAAACTAAAAAAACACTAAAAGCTCCAAGAATAGCTGTAAAATATGCACCGGCTAAGGGATTAAAATTAAATAATTTGAAAAGAATTGCAAGAATATATGTCCAAAGTGCTCCTTGGTGAATCCAGGTGTGACTTGAGGCTATTCCTACTAAAGGAATTTCTCCAGTTAAAACCATGTCTCTTGCGGATATGTAGAACCATCCCTGATCTCCTATGAAAGTCATGAGTTCATCAAGTCTATAGGTTCTTAAAAATAATGAAAGAATAAGTATTCCCAAAAGAATAGGGCTATATTTGTTAATACTTGTTACAATCTGAACAATTAAGGCTGGAAGAAAACCATACCATTTCCTAAAATAGTAAAATTGGCTTTTTCTATAAATTTTTTTTATATCATCTCTTTTTTTTGTACTTTGTCCTCCAAGGTGTTTAATTTTAGCATCCGGAACAATGTAATTTTTAAGACCTATTTTTTTTATTTTCTGCGCAAGATCAGACTCCTCAAAAAAAAGAAATAAGTTCTCGTCAAATCCTCCTGTTTTTTCAAATATATCTTTTCTAATTAAAAAGGCAGTTCCAGGAAAAACATCAACCATTCTTGGTTTTTTCATATCCCATTCTCTTAAGAAAAATGATTTCGAGATGGGGTTATTTGGAAAAATTCTATTAATTAAAGAGAGACTAAATATTGTTCTAGTTGGTGAAGGAAATTGTGAACCCAATACTTCTTGAGGTTTATTTCCCCAGGATAACAGAAGTGGAGAAACAGCACCCACATTTTTTTTGTTTTTTATAAAGGAAACAAGATTTTCCAGTAATCCTGGTAAAAACTCTGTATCTGGGTTTACGAAGAAAAGAAAATCTCCTCTTGCCTTCTTTGTACCAACATTATTACCCTGCGCAAACCCTCTATTTTTGTTTGGAATGTAAATTATCTGCGGAAATCTTCGTTTAAGATCTGCGGAAATCGTTTTCTGCTCATCATTATCAACAACAATTATTTCAAAACTTACTCCTTGGGTATTTTTATATATAGATTCCAAACAATCAATTAGTAATTGTTTTACTTTAAAATGAACAATAATAATTGAAACGTCATTTTTTTTATTCATTTTCGTTTAAAAACATATGCTAGGCTTGCTCCGCCTGCTTTCACCGAATAAACTAATTTATAATCCTTTTTTATATCACTGTCATCAAAGCCATCGCGAATTATATGATAATGATTTACAATTATATAGTCGTATCTTTCATTAAGTACCCAATCAGAATATTTTAAAGAATTAGAGCGCGGAAGTACGTGGTCGGGGGATATTGCAAGGCCTACATCTGATCCCTTTGGCGCATTATTAATTACATATAACCCTGCCTCACCTAGTCCCTGTCCCCACCAGCCTGTTTGAAAAAGATTATTTTTGTGTACATTATTTACTCCCCCAACAACCTCGTTAAAATAATCCAGGTAGTATGGTTTTATATTCCAAAGTGAAATGAAAAGATACATAGTGATCGGCAGGAAAAGCAGGAATTTTCGAAACTCGCTTTTTGTAAATTTTGTTAGCGTATCAAATCCTACGGCAGCAATTAAAGCTATAGCCGGGTAAATTTCAATAATATATCGAAGTCCGTGTTGCCTCCATGAATAAACAGACATAACAAAAGGCATTAAAAACCATAAAAGGATAACCCAGTAATATAAGCTTTTTGATTTAACTATCTGCTTTACACCAAACAAAAACAGAAACAAAACAACAATAGGTATTGTAATTAAAAAATATAATACATAATAAAAAACAGGGGTTAGCATTAATCGTCCAAAAAATACTTCCGGAGGAGAAAGTGTAATCTGCCAAATCTTTGGTGAGAACTGAACTGACCAAAGTGTCTGGTTAATTTCATAAACCTCCCTAAAATGAAAAACAACCTGCGGCCAGATAAGAATGAAGGTGACAATCCCGATTATGGCAATTGCAAAAAGAGTTAAAACTCTTGTTTTGATAAAACTTATTTTCTCGCGGTCCTTAAGACTTCTGTATTGCAATAAAAATATTACGGCAAGAATGGGAATAAGCAGCGCATTGGATTGTTTTGCCTGAAGAGCAATTCCAATTAGAATACCTGACATAATAACCCTTTTTACCGAAAACTTTTCAATTAAAAGGATAAAGCTTAATATGACCAAGGGATAAATAAGAATTTTTAAACTCTCTGCTGTAACAAGCTGTGAGAGACCGAGTGAGAATGGAAGCATGGAAAGAATAATACCTGAAATAATCCCGACTGTTGGAGAAAATAATCTCCAGCCTATTATGGAGACTATTAACACGCCGAGACTAAACATCAAAGCAGATAACAGCCTTGAGAACGTATAGTCGTAATTAAAAACAGGCTCCCCTTTCACTGTTTTTTCTAAATCAAAATGAGCAGTTATTCCGTATAGGTATTTGACGAGCGGAGGATGATTGTAGCTCGTGTAGAAAAAGCTGTTATTAAAATCCCCTTTCTTTATTAGTTCCACGAGTTTATATCCCGGTTCCACGTACTCGGCCTCATCCCAAGTCCTACCCATCTCATTAATATTAACTAAGCGAAGTAAAAGCGCGAAAATAAAAACCAGGAGAAGTGCGATTATTTTAATCCGAGGATTCGAACCAACCTTAGAATCACTCGCAACTGAATTATTCAACAGGACCTGTTCGATTCTCTTCGTGGCCTTATCCCACGTCCAATTTGAAATGGCTTCATGTCGGGCTGCTTTGCCAATTTTCATTCTTAATTTTTTATCTGAAAGTAAAAGTCTAATTTTTTGTTTCAAATTGGGGGTTCCCTCAACCAAGAAACCCGTTTTCCCTTCAATAACTGTCTCCCTATATCCACCGCTATTTAATGCAACAACAGGAACGCCACAAGCCGCGGCCTCAAGCGGAATCAAACCGAACGGTTCGCTCTTTGCAAGACAAACTACAATTTTTGCCCGATTATATAGTCCTTTTAGCTCTTTTTCGCTCATCCATCCTTCACCCGTGACATGGTATTTCACGGATAATTTTTCAGGAATTAATTTCAAAGCGTTTTTCAACAGATCGTATCCATCAACTTGGTCTTTTGCTCCAATATATAAAACATCAATATCTTTTTTGCTCTTTTCGGGTTTGAAAAAGTCCGCATCTACTCCCAATAACCCAACGGTACTATCTATCCCATACGCTTTCTTAATGTTTGCTTGAGTATTTTTTGAATTAGCAATTAGAAGATCGGCGCAGGATATGTTTTTTTTATCGATTCCTTTACGAAGGTAACGAATAATTTTTTCATAAAAATATTTAGCATGTCCGATATTTTTATTGATTTGAAATTCCGGTTCATAAGCCATACGGAGCACCTCCTCACAGTAATAAATTTTTTTAGTTTTTAAAAAACGCAGAATAAAAGGCGCTTGAGTGTACCTTGAGGGGTGTACAAACGCAAGATCATACTTCTTTTTATTAACGTCTGATGCAATTTTTTGATGAAGTCTTCTTAGTCTATACAGTTCTATTGTGTCTTTGTATAATCTGATTTTCCAATTTCCTCCGCTCCATTTTTTTGAGATAAATTTATAAAAGAATATTTTATTAAAAAATTTCTTCTCCGCTTTTTCTTCTACTTCGCCTACAATATAAAGATCGACTTCGTGTTGCTCTTTCAGCCTCTTTGCAAATTCGTTTACCGCGCGCCTTGCCCCACCGTTATGAAGTTCATGAAAGATTGCAATTTTCATAGATTTACTCTAATAATATCAGGCATATTTTATGTATAAATTCCTGCAAGGTTAATTTTTTTGGTAGGACTTCGTAGATTATAGTATAATCTTCGATAACAAATAAATGAGATCAATTAGCATATATAAAACAATTGGGGAACATAAACATTTTGATGCATGCCGATTTTGCGGAAGCGATAATATACAGATAGTTATAGACTTAGGATTAATGCCTTTAGCCGGCGGATTTATCAAAAATATAAGGCAAAAAAACGAAGAAAAAGTCTATCCTCTTCAGCTCACTTTCTGCCGCGATTGTTTTCTTCTGCAAACAAACTCTTCCATAAACCCGGACACGCTGTTTAAAGACTACTTTTATTTCTCTTCTTCAATAAAAACATTGGTACAGCATTTTGAGAATATTGCGTCTGATTTACCCAAAATACTTCCCAACCCAAACGATAAGTTTGTCGTCGAAATAGGTGCAAACGACGGGGCTTTTATCACTTCACTTCAAAAAAACGGATACAAAGCGCTAGGAATCGATCCGGCAACAAACGTCGTAAAACCTGCAATCAAAAAAGGCACACCTATCTTAAATACTTACTTTACGCAAGCTTTAGCTCAAGAAATTGTAAAAAAATATGGAAGGGCCGACGCCATATTCGCCTTTCACTCACTTGCGCATATCGAAAACATGCATGATGTTATACGCGGCATTAAGAATCTACTAAAAAAGGACGGATTTTTAGCAATGGAGGTTCACTATCTTGGCGACCTTATCCGCGAAATGCAATATGACATGATCTATCATGAACATCAGTTTTACTATTCTCTTCTCTCTTTAAAGAGTTTTTTCCAACAATACGATATGGAAATATTTGACGTTAAACACTTTAATGTTCGTGGAGGCTCTATTATGTATTTTGTCCAAAATAAAGGCGGAGGAAAAAAAGTCAATAAATCAGTAAATGATTTGCTTAAGCAGGAAAAAAAACACAATTTAGATATGGCTGATACCTATATTACGTTTTCAAAAAAAATTGCCCTAAGAAAAAAGCAACTTGTTCTGCTTTTGAATGAATTAAAGAAAGATAAAAAAAAAGTGATTGGCTATGGAGCGTCCGGACGGGGAACAATTATTGCTAACTATTCATGTCTTACTAATTACCTTGACTATATTGTGGATGATGCAAAAGCCAAGCACGGCAGTCTTCTTCCCGGAACACATCATAAGATTTTTCCTTCCAATAAAATGATCCAGGAAAATGTTGATTTTGCAGTTCTTTTTGCATGGCCGTTTTTAAAAGAGGTTAAAGCGCGAAACAAGAATTTTAAAGGAAAATTCATCATTCCTCTTCCTAACGTAAAAATTGTATGAAAAACAATCATCCTCAAATTCTGGTGCTCGGGGCAACTGGAATGCTGGGAAGAACAGTTTACAAATATTTATCAAAACTCTATGGTAAAAATATTTCTGGAACATCAAGAGAAAAAAATAATGATGCTTTTAGATATTTTAATTTTAAAACTTCGTCAGATCTTGCTTCAATACTGCAGGACCAAAAGTTTGATTATGTCATAAACTGCATAGGCGCATTAAGAGGAGACTCTGCTAATAATTTAAGATTGCTAAATCATTCTTTACCAAAAAAACTTGAGGATGAAGGAAAGAAAAACAATTTTGTGATTATTCACATCTCAACAGATGCGGTTTTCCGTGCCAACGCGGGTGTAGTTTATGAGGATTCTAAGCCTAATCCTTCAGATTATTATGGAAAGACAAAACTTGGGGGTGAAATTAAAACCGGAATAAACATTAGGACTTCGACCTTAGGATTTGATCCTTTAGAGCACAAGGGGCTTCTTGAATATGTTCTAAAAAATAGAAATAAAAAAATCACCGGATTTGCTAATCAAAAATGGTCAGGATCTACAACTTTACAACTTGCAAGATTTATTGAGCGGTTAATTTTTAGTAAAAACTCGAGTAACATAATTAAGAAAACAAATACAATTCACTTTACCCCTCTCGGACCCGTCACAAAATATGATGTTATTAAAACTTTTTCAAAGATGATTAATAGCCCTCGCGTAATAAAGGACGTAGGACTAAAACAAACCAGAGTACTCAAAACACGATATATTGAAGATCTTGAGGTTAAAAGATATACTGATAATCTTGAAGAAGCATTTAACGACTTGATTAAATTTGAACCAACTTATGTCAAAACCTACAAGTAAAAAGAAAAAATTGGTTTTTGTTCTCGGCATTAGGCCCGATATTGTCCGTTCAGCTTTGATTATTAAAAATCTCGAAAAAGCAAAAGATATTGATATTGTCCTTGTGTGGTCCGGACAACATTATTCGGATAATTTGAAAGGAATTTTTTTTAGAGAATTTAAGCTTAGAAAGGCCGATTATGAACTAGGCTGTCGTGGAGACACTGACGTTGAGATTGCAGGCGAATTAATAAAAAAACTATATCCACTCCTTAAGAAAATAAAGCCGGATGCTGTTGCTTTTTTGGGAGACACTAATACAACAGCAGGGTGTATCGCTCCCGCCATGCTTAACATACCTATAGTGCATATTGAAGGATGCTGGCACTCATACGACTGGCGCATGCCTGAGGAAAAATACAGAACTATGACTGATCATTTATCAGATGTCATATACACATACGAGGAGGAATATAGGGAGCGCGGAATCGCAGAAGGCCTAAACCCTAAAAATATTGTAGTTACCAGAAACCCAATTGTTGATATTTTGAACGAATTCTATTTTAAACAAAAGGACAAATTGGAGAAAAAGGCAACACCGGATTTTTTCAAAGAACGCAAGATTGAGAACGGGAAATATTATCTTATGACCTGCCATAGACGCGAAAACGTTCACATAGATAGATCTTTTGATGCAATTTTAAAGTTTGTCTCAAAGGCTTCCCTTCCCGTCTACTTTCCTGCAAGTTACCGTACTCAAAAAGTTATTAAAAAGCGTAAAATAAAATTGCCAGAAAATCTTATCGTGGTGAATCCTATAGGTTATGAAGAAATTCTGATTCTTATGACTCATGCAAGAGGAGTATTCACCGATTCGGGCACTATAATTGAGGAGACAAGCGTTTTAAATATACCTGCTGTACAAATTAGGAAGTCGACAGAGCGCCCGCAAGTTTATGATGTAGAGGGTGCAGTAAAATTCGATCCTGATCAGCCGGAAAAATACACCTCTGAAATAGTCTATAAGAAACTTGAAAAAATCACAGGAACAAAGTGGAAACACACTCTAGGAGACGGCCGTGCATCTGAGAGAATTGCAAAAGATATTGTTCAAAGGTTGCGTTCGGGAAATCTTCGGGGCCATCTTCCAGAAAATAGTCATCTGCCTATCAAACGATCTTTCATGGAAGATGGAATAGAGATTTAACCCCATATATCCCAATACTTGGGCTCGAAACGAATATCGTCATTTTTTGATTGTTCTAGCGTTTTTGTTGAGAAAAATATTAATTTTGCATCTTTCGTCAATGATTTAAAACCATTTACATGTCCCTTAGGTATATATAAAATCTCTGGCTTTTCGGCGGACAATAAAAAGGCGTGAACTTTAATTCTTTTTGAAGGATGTTTCCAATCATCGATTCGCACAACCCCTACTTTTGCTGATCCTGAAACAACAAATACATACTTTGCTTCGTGTTTATGTCCATGCCAAGCCCTAACCATTCCTACTCTACGGTTTACAACAACATAAAATCTCCTTATTTTAGGAAAACTAAATCCGTTTACGAAACTGACCTTTCCTCTCTCGTCTTCTACCACATCACCCTTAAATAGATAGGGAAAATCAGATTTTAATTTTTTCTTGTTCATGAAGTTATATTCTTCTCAAATGGGTATTATACTTTGTTAGAAAGGTTTGATTTCCATATCGCACATTATTAACATCTACAATTCGACTTTCTTCGAGTAACTGTTTTAATTCCTCAATGCCTTGATCAATGGTATATTTAGCCTGAAAATTCAGCAGTTTTTTCGCTTTTACGTTTTTTACACGATAGTTTCTTGTATCTTCAAATTTCATCTTCTCCGTAAGTATTTTAATGCCTGGAAAGTGTTTTTTTATCTTTTGGGACAAATCCAAAATATTTATATTTTGTCTGTTTAAATTAAAAATTCCCGTATGGGAAGTGTTTAAGTTTTCAAAAATAGCGCGAGCAGAGTCTTTTACATGTAAAAGGGGACGGTACTGCTTGCCTCCATAAACCTTCAAAACCTCATCCTTATATGCTCTTACTGTCATGGTATTTACTACAAGGTCCAGGCGAATGCGCGAGAACTGGTCTCCTACTCCAAAAAGCGTACCCAAACGAAAAATAAGAGCATTTTTATTCTTAAGATGCTGTTCTGCTGTAAGCTTTGATGATGCATAAACTGAAAGCGGACTGGTTGAGGAAGATTCGTCAAGTAGTCTATCATGTGCACCATAGACTGAACACGTAGAGGTAAATATTATCCTACCATCATAAATCCTTGAAAGCCATTTGACAGACTTTTCATTCACATCCAATGCAACATCAGGATTAAGCGCACATGCCCCATCACCAACGAGCGCGGCCAGCCATACAACAACATCACACCACTTTAATAATTTTGACAATTTTTCTTTGTCGCGAATATCTCCAAAAATAAAATCAAAGTCTTTTCTATAGGTTTCTTCGTATATTAAAGAATCGTAAACTTTTACACAATGTTTTGAAGCGGCTAAAATATCTGTTAGTGCTCCCCCAATGTAACCGGCACCACCGGTAATTAATACTTTCATAAATTTATCTTTGAAAACATGAAGTAATATACCACAAAACTTATCTGTATGGGAATAATTTATTCAGCCTCTGCAGCCTAAACCTAATAAATGTTTTAAGGTATGGGACAGGAGAATAATAAAGACAGACAAAGAAAATAAGAATTTTTGTGCTCAATCTATTTCCCCTGCAAATTCTGGCTGCCTCAGTTGCCTTGCTGTAAGCTTCAGCTTTCACTTCCTTAGCTTTAGATGAAAGATTAGGAAGAGAATAAATTTTGTTTAAAACCTTTATGTGTTCCATCGCCATCGCAATACCCTTATCTTTAAGAGTCGCTTGACCCGGGTGCACGCGAGAAGTCGCTAAAGTTTTAGAAATTTTGGCAAATTGGCCGATAAGACCTGCCCTTAACCAAAAATCATAATCACTCACATATTTAAACTGAAAATCTCGACCTTTAATTTTTTTAAGAATTGTTTTTCGGAAGAATGTTCCGGGTCCTGTAATATTATCATGCGTTCTTAACATGTATTCGTAACTATAGTTAGGAGTGACTATCTTTTCAATCACTTTTCCGTTTTCATCTATCTTCACCCAATCCGGATAGACAACGATTATTTCCGGGTTTTGAGTCATAAACTTAACAACCTCACTTATTGCTCCCGGAAGCAAGGGGTCATCCGAATTAACAACACCGATTATCTCTCCGTGCGACATTGAAAATCCTTTATTTACTGTCTTTACTTCCCCAATATTTTTATGATGTTCATATATAAGCTTATCGCCAAACTTTTTAACGACTCCCGTTGTTTCGTCCACTGACCCATCGTCTAAAACTATGTACTCAATATTTGGATAATCTTGTTTTAGAACGCTTTGTATTGTTTCTTCCAAAAATGAGGCGCGGTTATAGGTAGGCGTAATAACAGTAACAAGTGGATATTTTTTCATTGTTTTATCTTAACACCTTAATTAAATAATAAATCATGAGGATTAGGGCCGCTAAAGATCCTAGTATCGCAGCCATTCCCGCCCCAATAAGTCCAAATTGATTGATGAGAGGCAGTATTGAAACAATCATTACAACAAAACTAACAATTGATATGACCGTAAGATACTTTTGTTTTTTTACGGCATAAAACACAGCACCTGTTGGACTACCTAATATGCTAAGCATTGAAAAAACTGCCAGAACTCTTAAAATATCTGCAGCCTCAATCCAATTTGGACCAAGAAATAAAAGTATTAATTGCTGCGGAAATAATAAAAACAACAATAATAAGGGTAAGGCGAACAAAGCAGTTAAAAGGATAGTTCTAATATAGGCTCTTCTTAATCTTTTTTTGTCTTCTGATATCTTTACATATACAGGAAATGTAACCCTTGCGACAATGTCTGAGACTTCATTTAAGGGGAGCGTTGAGATGCTGTATGCCATGTCATAAATTCCAAGTGGTCCTGTACCTAGCACTCTCCCAACAACCACATTGTCACCGTTTTGGAATAAATATCCAAAAATTCCAGCACCTGTAATCCACTTTCCACGAGAAACAATTTCTTTAAAAATCTTCCTGTTAAAATTAAAGGTGGGTTTAGGACTTATGAATTTGAAAGATATGATTACTTCAGAAATTGCTCCGGCAATAAGTCCATAAATAAGAGCGATAGGATTTTTCATTACGAGCACAAGTAAAATAGAAACTAATGTTTCGATTAGGAAAATGCTAGATCTATAATAAAACTCCTTATTGAAGTTTAGTTCCTTTTGGAATTTCACAACTGACGGATTAATAAATCCGCGAATAAACGAGACTACACCAATTAACATAAGGAGAGGAAAAACTTCCGGGTTTCTGAAAAAATCCGATACAAATCTTGCGCTTATTATAATGACTATTGAAATTAAAAATCCCCGAATAATTGATACTATCCACGCTGTATTGATATACCTGTCAATATCCTCTTTCTTTTGAATAAGAAAAACGTTAATACCAGTTTCCGTTAAGATTTCAATAAGAGAGAGTAAGAGCGTTGCAATTCCATATACGCCAAATTGCGAGGGAGATAAAATTCGAGCTATTATTATTGTTCGCAAGAAAGAAAGTACCCGAGTAAACAGCCTAAATGCTCCAAGCCAAGATATTCCTTTTATTGCTTCCCGTGTATATCCCATGCTCCTACATTATATCAAGCATGTTGTATTTTAAAAAATAACTGATATATAATAACGACAATCTAATTTATGGCAACAAAACTAAAACCTATTACCTCCTGCAGGATATGCTCTTCAACAAACCTTGCGAGAATTCTCAATTTAGGAAACTTATATCTTTCAGGTTTCGCAAGGGACAATAAAAAACCCCAAAAATATCCCTTATCTCTTATTTTATGCCGTAGCTGTTATCTTCTTCAATTGAAACATAATATTCCACGATCACTTCTTTACAGCGAAAATTACGGATATAAGTCAGGAATAAACCAAACTATGCAAAGGGAGCTTTCAGGAATTGTAGAAAAAGCAATTAAACAAATCGGTAGAGATGAGGAGGAATTGATTGTAGTTGATATTGGAGCAAATGACGGCACCCTGCTTAAATATTACCCAAAGAATTTTTTTAGGATAGGGATTGAACCGATTAAAAAATTTGCTAAAGAATGCTCCAAATATGCAGATGTAGTTATTAATGACTTTTTCAATTACAAGTCATTTAAAGATCAGCTTGGCGATAAAAAGGTAGATATTATTACAGCAATTTCCTGTTTTTATGATATGGAAGAACCCAATGAATTTGTTTCTGACGTTAAAAAGATTATGAATGAAAATGGAATTTTTGTTATTCAACAAAATTACGTAGTTAAAATGCTGACGCAAAATGCCTTTGACAATATTGTCCATGAACATCTAGAATATTATTCTTTGATTTCGCTTCAAAATCTTCTCGCGCGACATGGGCTTGAAGTGTTCGATCTTGAGTTAAGAGAATTGAATGGAGGAAGTTTTAGAACGTATATCGGGGCAGTAGGTCGCCGCCCTATCTCGGTTTCCGTTTATGAACAGCTGGAATTAGAAAAGCTCATAGGTCTGCATAGAAAAAAAATATATACTGATTTTGCAAAAAGGATAAAGTCGGTCAAGAAAGAACTTTACGGATTTATAAAGCAAAAGGCAAAAGAGGGCAAAAAAATCTATGTATACGGTGCATCAACCAGAGGGAATACTCTTTTGCAGTATTTTGATCTCAACAACAAGCTTATTGAAAAAGCAGTTGAGCGTAATCCTGAAAAATGGGGCACTAAGATTGCATCTGTTGGAATTCCTATAATATCTGAGGAACAAGCGCGACTTGAAAAACCGGATTATATGTTAGTTCTTCCTTGGTATTTTAAAGAAGAGTTTCTTGAAAGGGAGCAGGCATATATTACCAAAGGAGGACATTTTATTTTCCCTCTCCCAAAAGTAGAAGTTATCTGATATTGATACTTCACAATTACCATAAATTGCTTGGAGTTTTAAGATCGAATATTTTAATTACTCCTTTAAACTCTTTATCCAAACTGATCTTTGTGACTACTCTATTCTTATAAAACAAGGGGACATTGCCAAGATTGATTATGCAAGCTGCATTTTCTTTACAAGAGTCAAAAAGTATAATCGTGCTAAATCCCCCTTGTGTTTGAAACTTTATGAAATTAGAACTATTTGGTTCTTGATTAACGCTCGGGATTAATACTACTATTTTGTTAGCCGAATGCGTTGTGTAACTTTTAATGAAAAAGTTAATTTTACTAATATCACTACCTTCAATAATTAATTTGTTATTTTCTTCTAAATATCTATATTTATATATTCCTTCGGAATAAGGAATTTTTTTTAAGTTAACATCCATCAAATATTTCTTATAATTCTTTACTCCTCCTAATTCAACTGATGCAAAAAAATCACTATTTTCCTCTTTTTTTAAGATAATATGATTACCAATAACTGCAAAAGGATGGTAATTATTTAAAAGATATTTAAAGAGCTGCCTCTGCCTTATGTAATCAGCTACACCGTCTTGTATAACCGACTGGTGTGTATTTATGGCCACATATTCAATTCTATTATCTTGAATATATTTTACAGTTTGTGCTTGATTTTTCGCAGACGACCCCTCAAAAATTGCGTTGTAAAATGGAGGCTTTTGATTTAATAGCACATAAAATGCTGAATCTCCTGTTGGAAAACTAAAAATTTTGCCGTTAAAATTTGGTTGTTTTTTTATAAGATTTACAATCTTTACATAATCCGGGTTATTCTTTGAAAAAACTTTCAGATTTTTTTCAAAGCACGTATTGTTTGCTAAATGGCTAACATTTTCAGACAGATGGGAAAGGTTAACTACTGGTTTTTCTATGCTGGCGCCATAAATAATTGTTATGATTGTTACCAATGAGATATATATTATTCTTCTATTTCTATCGTTTTTAATTAAAAAACTTACAATTTCGTAGACTAAAAACATTAAAAGCAGAAGGGCAACAAATGCGATTTGTCCATCAATTGATCTTATTATGCTTTTATACTCAAGAATTAAAATATCGAAAATCAAAATTATTTGAAAGTATGAAGATAAATTAGGCTTAGTTTTGAAAAAAAATATTTTTAGGAAATTGAAGAAAATAGCAAAAGAAAGAATTGAAACTGTAAATATATTTGCGGGAGAGTCAATAAATGTAAAGAAAGGCGTTTTGGCAACTAAAACAATACGCCCCACATCTCTGAAGTAATCAAAGAATTGATAAACACCCCCATGATAAATTAGGAATAAAAAAAGAGGAATAATTCCAATCAAAAATCCTAACCCTACATATGGGGCGTCTTTAACAATATCTATGAGTAGTTTTGAAGATAAAAAATGTTTTCTCTTTGATTTAAAACCTGCGTTAAAAGCATAAATAAACATAAAGGAAAGAATTAAATAAATTCCTATGTCCGTTATAAAAGAAAAAAACAAGGCTAGAATTGCCCCCAGAAAAAACAAAGTTTTACCTCTTATTTTAACGCTTGAATAAAAAATATAGGAAAAGAGTAATGAAATTAAAGCTAAGATCCCATATCTTGAAAAAGTCTGAAATCCTATTAGTTTAAATACGAATAAGTAAAGAATAATGAATGAAGAATATAAGATCAACTTTTCTTTGATAATTTTTTTAAATAGAAAAAACGCAATTGTAAATAAAATTGGCGAAATTAAAAAGTATAAAAGCGCCAACAAAGCATTATAATTTTTAAAGTAGCTGAATAATCCATAGGGATAAAATATATCTCTGTATGGGAGGAGATTATTAAGAGATGTATAATTCCAGAGTAAAAATTCCTGTAAATCAAGATTGTAATAGTTTAAATAGCCACTGCAAATATCAACAGCAAACGGAGCCGACAGAAAGAAGGCACCTAAGAATATTAGAGAATGTTTCATTTGTTTTTATTAAAAACGTAAAGAGCAATAAAAGTAAGTATGGGAACAAAAATCATAAAGAAAAAAATCAAAGTGTCAAAATAAAATGGGTATCCGAAATATTGAGCAAACCCAACAAGCCCATCTCTGCCTATTTCAGGAGGAGAGATGTATGAACGGATCTTTTTGAAGCCAAGCAATAAAACCAAATTTAATATAATAGAAATTGTTATGCACTTAATTATTATCTTTTTTTTATCCAGCTTTAAATAAGCTTTATGTTTTTTAAACCAAATTATCCGGATAGAATTAATCATCATTATCTTCATTTTTGTATATTGAAATTCCATCCGGATAAGTAAAAAGTCCTAAATACGGATAGTAAAAATAATTATCAAAATATTTATAAGAAGAGAGGGTTAATGGAAAGTATGCGATCCTTTTATACTTTTTACTTTTTAATTTACTTACTAAATCATTCTTGGGAGAAACCTTAAGATATTTTTCCTCGAACGCAACATTCGAAATTATAATATACTCTGGCAGATTTTTTGTATCATTATCTATAATGAAATAATTGTATGTTGTTTTGCTGTTTGGATAATATTGTTTGTTGTAAAATTCTTTCAGAATAAAATCTGGTTCAAATTGATAAATAGGTATATTTTCTAATCCTATGTTTGAATTTTTGGGAATATTCTTCACTACCCACTCAGATGAAGTTTGTTGAGGAGAAGGAAGAACTTTCATTTGAACCCACAAGTATGACTCAAATATCTGGACTAGCAAAAAGAGAACAAAAAATATTAGAAAGATATTTCTTAAAACATATTTATTTTTAAGAAAATTAATTAAGTTTTTAATTGCAATTCCATCAATTATAACTAGGAAAGGAAGCAAAACTAATGCCCTATTTGCACTTATTGTTATTCCGAGCGGAATAAGGCTTAAACAAAAAATAAAAAATGACGTTACAATAAATAACTTTACTTTAGAATCAAAGTATTTTTTTTTCTTAAAGTCCTTAAATGTCAGAAACAAAACGTAAAATACAGCTGCAACGCTGGCAATATAAAAACCATGGCCAAATATAGCCGGTAGCTTATGGAGTAAGGTTAGGCTTAAGAGTGACTCCCCCAAAACATAATTTACGCTAAGTTGAGATGATTGAATTATATTTTCATAGAGATATATGTACATATTCCCTATCCCAAAAACTATATCCGGCAAACCTAGGAATACGGAATTAAAAATAAAAATCATAACTCCTAGGAATAGATAAATGTATTTTCTATTTGATAAAGGTGTGAATAAGAAAAATGCCAACGGGATAATTAGAAGCAGTGGAATAGCACTTACCTTTACCGCAAAAGCTACTCCTGAGAAAAAACATGCTAAGAGAAAATTTTTAGGTTCCGAATAAAAAGTATATTTTATGAAGAAGTACAAAGATAAAACGATCCAAAAGATTAGAGCTATATCATATTTAAAAAAATTACTTAAAACCAACCAAACAGGTGTAAAAATAAACAACAGGGTAATTAAAAATGAATTTAATTTAAGAAATTTGGCGATCTTTTGCAGCATAATCAAAGTTAAAACCCCAAAGAATAATGTATTTAGTCTAAGTAATATAAATAACTTTTCTTGTTCTAATAAAGAATCTAGCGCTGAGGTTATAACAAGCGGATTTATAATCCCAGTTATGTAAAACGGGATAAGAAGTATTCCTGAAATTAAAAAATGAAACATTGTGCCGTTCGCCGATCCTTCCACATTAGGCGATCCATAGATGAATACACTTCTGACCGCCTGCATCTGATGCCATTCATCCATTTGATATACAAAGGGGTGATTTTGGTTCGGAATCCCCGAAGTTATTACAGAAACCATTGTAACTATGTATATTATTAATAAAACTATGATTGAGAAATTATTATTAATAATGTTTCCAATTTTTATTTCTGTAAAGGACTTAATAAGCCCTATACTTGTACCAATTAAAATAGCGAGATCAGAGACTATTTGTAATATAGGCAAAATAATGAAAGCTTGCTTCTGACGAACGTATCTATGGTTTTTATTAATTGCCCATATAATGTAGATAGCGGAAGAAAATATTATTAAAGTCAAAAGAATTGAAGATTTGATTAACAAAAATAAAACAATAAGATACAAATAAAAAAAATATCTTGCAAAAACAAGAATAACTTTATTTCTTCCAATTCTTGCCTCACCATCCCCATATGCAAATCTAAGAAACATAAAAAAAGCTTCTTTAATATTTTTTCTTGGAAGATAGTTAACAATGGCATTTTTAGAAAAAATAATTTTAGCGCCTATTTTTTTTAATTTTTTAGCAAATACATAATCTTCGTTGTGTGAATACTTTTCACTGAAACCACCTGACTTTTCCCAAACCTTTTTTCTAAATGCCATTGATCTTGTCGCGGGTAGAAAGTTTCCAGAGTCAACTCGATCAGGCATGACCAAAACGTATGGAACCAAACATTTTTGGAACACTGTTTTAGCGTGTCCTTTATAGTAACCTGCGACCACATCAACTGACTTATCCTCAAAAGGTTTCATGATATTTTTAACCCAGTCCTTATCAAGTATGCACCCAGCGTCCGAACACAATATAATTTCCCCTTTCGCGTTTTTTATTGCCTCGTTTCTTCCAACAGATCTATTCCCCGGCTTTATTATTAATTTAAACTTTATTTTAGATTCTTTAATCTTTAATCTGCAATCATTAATCTCTTTGATAGTTTTGTCCGTCGATCCGCCATCAACAATTATTAATTCATTCACAAGCTTCGATTGGAAAAAAACAGATTCAATAAATCTTAATATTGTATTTTGCTCATTGTAAACGGTAACGATGATTGATGTTTTTATCTTTGTCATTCTTTAAGACTAAATCTAGTTAATTTTTTCCGCGATTATTACTATATTCCCAGCATTTAACGAAATAGGTATAGCTCCGATTCTTGTTTTGGATAATAATTTGTTTATATTTTCTTTTAATGGTCTTGAAATAGGCATTAGTTTCCACCAATACAAAATAGGATATCTGTTTTTTACGTCTAACACTTTTAAAGATTTTAAGTTATTTTTTTTAAATATTTTTGCCAAATTTTTTTTATTAAAAAGATAAATATGCTCTACGTCAAAAATGGGTGATTTTTCTCCGAACAACCTAACCGACAAACCATCTGTATCATGAACAACGCAAATTACTTTTCCATTTTTTTTCAAAAGGTCATGTACGATACCAAGAAAAACATTAGGATTAAAAACATGATCTAGGGTATGAAAAAAACAAATAATATCAAATGAATTATTCCTAAATTGATGAGGCTTTAAAACACCACATTTTATATTTTTTTTATTTGCTAATGATGCCTTTTTAATCGAATCGATGCTTGGTTCAATTCCGAATACATTTTTTATACCCATTTCCATTGCTTCTTCCATAAAAAAGCCGTTTCCACAACCAATATCCAAAATTTTTAGTTTGTCCAAATTATTTAAGGGCAGTACTTGTCTTAAATATTCTCCATATGTTTTTTTTAAGAATCTTGACTCCAGATTATAAGTAAATTTACTCTTTTTATATAAATTTTCAACTTTTTTGACAGGAAAAACGGGATTAGAGAATATGAGTCCGCAGTTTACGCACTTAACAAGTCTATAATGTAATTTATCCGGAGATCGTCTTGCCGAAAAAGTTTGAGCGTTAATCTGGTTGGCGGAAAAATTTTCTTTATAGACTTCTTTAATCTTTTGTTTTTTACCACACAACGCGCATTGTATTGATAGCATAACAACTATATAATAGCTACTAGATTTTAATCTATGGGTCGTAGAAATAAAAGAAGTATCTTCATAACCGGCGCCGGCGGTTTTATTGGAGCAAATTTAACAAAAAAACTATTAAAACAAGACTTCCATATTCACGTTCTCAACCGCACAGAGAATATTTCATGGCGTCTTAAAGCAGTTGCAAATCAGATTACAGTTCATAATGGAGATATAACGGATTACAACTCATTAAGGCGATCATTACTAAAAACCAAGCCTGATTATATTATTCATCTGGCAACATACGGAGCTTATTCTTTTCAGACGGAAATTGATAAAATTATTTCGGTAAATATTGAAGGTACAAAAAATCTTCTTGAAGCGTCCCGAGATATTCCTTATAAATCCTTCATCAATACAGGAAGCTCTTCGGAGTACGGATTTAAAGATAAACCAATGATAGAGAACAACTTTTGTGAGCCTGTGAGTTATTACGGGGTAACCAAACTGGCTGCAACACAAATATGTAAAGTATTTGCACAAATTAACGATAAGCCAATAGTAACTCTACGACTATTCTCAGTTTACGGACCTTATGAGAATCAAACCAGATTTATCCCAACTATAATTAAATCCCTAATTGTAAATGATGTAATAAATCTTACCCCGGGGAATGTTAGACGCGATTTTATTTATATCGATGATGTATTATCTGCTTATATAAAAGCGATTAATTTAGGGTCTAAAATGCAAGGAAAAATACTAAATATAGGCACGGGGAAAGAATATACTAATGATGAAGTGGTAAAAAAATTATTCGAGGTAACAAATAAAAGAACAAAAATTAAAAAAGGTGCTTACCCTAAAAAGATGTGGGACACAGAGCATTGGTTAGCAGACATTTCTAATGCAAAAAAAATATTAAAGTGGAATCCTAAGTATGATCTTTCCAAAGGCTTGCTAACAACCTATTCTTGGTTTGAAAATAATCCTAATCACTATAATTAATGAAACATGTACAAATTTTCTCTTAAAAAACTAACTCCCGAGCAAAAAAAACTAAGAATTAGAATACTGGAATTAAGCTATCAATCTAACCTATCTCATTTAGGATCATGTCTTTCTTCAGTTGATCTAATTGAAGCAGTTTATAAAACTAAAAAAAAGGATGAAAAGTTTATCCTATCCAATGGACACGCTGGTATTGCTTGGTACGCGGTACTTGAGAAATACGGATATTTAAAAAATCCTAAAATAATAAAAAAACTGAATATTCACCCGGATAGAAATATGAAACACGATATTCACGTATCAACGGGGAGTCTAGGACAAGGGCTTCCTATTGCGCTCGGAATGGCACTAGCAAATCGATCGGAAAACATCTACTGTATGATTTCCGATGGGGAATGCACTGAAGGAAGTATTTGGGAAGCATTACGCGTTGGGTGGGAAAAAAAGGTTCTTAACCTAAAAATCATAGTTAATGCGAACGGTTGGTCTGCGTATAATACCGTAGACTTGCCGTATTTATTAAGACGAATTAAAGCATTCGGATATAAAATACAAAAAGTAGATGGTCACGACAGTAAAAAGATTTTAGAATCACTCAAAAAAAGTCACGATGAAAACCCAACTTTATTATTTGCTTACACATCAGTTGAGCAGTTTACTTTTTTAAAAGGGCAGGATGCTCATTATTATATTTTAAGCAAAGTTGACTATGAAGCCGCAATACAATCCTTGATATGAAAAACCAACAGAGAACTCAGATGAGAGCTTGTTTTGCAGATTGCATATACAAGAAGATGGAGGAAAATAAAAATATTTTCGTTGTAGTAAATGATTTAGGATATAAAATGTGGGATAAAATAAGAGAAGACTTTCCGGATCGTTTCATTAATGTAGGGGCTGCTGAACAAACTCTTATCGGCGTTGGAATAGGTTTGGCATTGAGCAATAAAATCCCTATAGTTTATTCTATAACAACATTCTTGCTATATCGCCCTTTTGAGACTATACGTAATTATATTCATTATGAAAAAATCCCTGTAAAATTAATTGGATCTGGAAGAGATAAGGATTATATTCATGATGGGATTTCACATTGGGCGGAAGAAGATAGACAAGTAATGGCAGTGCTTAAAAATATTAAATCATACTGGCCGGAAGATATAAAAGAAATTCCCAAACTTGTCGACAAAATATTAAATAGCGAAAAACCATACTACATCAATTTAAAAAGATGAAAAAAAATACAAAAAAGAAAATTTCCGCTATTATTGCATGCTATAAAGACGCTCAGGCAATACCAATCATGCATAAAAGGCTTACAAAAACTTTTAGGCAGCTAGGTGTTGATTATGAAATAATTTTTGTAAATGATGGGAGTCCAGATAATTCAGAAGAGATTTTAAAGAAATTGGTGAAAAAAGATTCCTTGGTGATAGGGGTTAATCACTCAAGAAATTTCAGTTCTCAAATGGCTTTTACGAGCGGAATGGATATCGCAAACGGGGATGCTATTGTTTTTCTGGACGGTGATTTACAAGATCCTCCTGAAATAATAAAAGATTTTTATAAAAAATGGATTGAAGGTTATGATGTCGTTTATGGGATCAGAGCTAAACGTGAAGCATCTTTACTTATGTCATTCTTTTATAAACTATTTTACAGGATCTTTCACAAAATGTCATACGTACAAATGCCCCTTGATGCAGGTGACTTTTCCCTAATTGATAGAAAAGTTGTAGATGTATTGAAGCAATTCCCCGAAAGAGACAGGTTTTTACGTGGACTTCGTGCTTGGGTAGGCTTTAAACAAACCGGAATTCCATATATAAGGCCTGAAAGAATGTTTGGGAAAACAACTAATAATTTTCTTAAGAATTTTCAATGGGCAACAAAGGGAATACTATCATTCTCCTATGTTCCCCTTCAGCTTATGACCCTTCTTTCTCTCCTGGTATTTTTTATTGCATTACTCGGAATGGTAGTGCAAACAATTCTTAGATTTCTAATTCCCAATACTCCAGTTGGAATCACAACAGTTCTTATAGTCATACTGTTTATTGGCGCAATTCAGCTTTTGGGTATTAGTATTTTAGGAGAATATATAGGGAAGATTTTTGAGGAAGTTAAGCAAAGACCCAAATACGTTGTTAAAAGTACATTTAGAAGTTCAAAGTCAATAAGGAAATTTTCTAAATAGTTTATTTATAATATTACTCTTAAATGGATCTGCTTTATTCCCTACCGGAAAATATTTTACAAAGAATCGAATTTCTTCAACAGGATTACGTGGGTATTACGCTTGATATCAGTGTGTTTAATATTTTTTTTGTTTCCCTTGCATTTGCACTGTTTTTAACATTGCTCTCGTATTCATTGGGTAAAAAAATATCCGCCCCTTTTAACGGAAAAAGGGAGAATACCTATGACTATCTTTTTTTTATAGCTGTAGGATACATATTGATAGGAACCGGAATTGCTTTTTTAGGATTTTTATCTTTATTAAATTTTGTTTCTATAACATTATTTTTATCGTTGATTGTTGCTTATTCTTTTATTTTCCCTTTTTCCCTAAAACAAAACTTTTTTAATCTCACTAGTCACGTAAAAAATGATTTTCTATATTTAAAAACTAATAAATTTGTCTTTTTATGGACAACTCTTTTTATTTTATTAGCGGTAATTAAACTCATAAATCCCGAAGTAAGAGAAGATCAATATCACGTCGATTTACCAGTTATGTACCTCCAAAATAGTACTATTATGATTCCTCCCCGGGAACAAATTAGCGTTTCAGCCAGCCCGCTTTTAGCGGAAATGCACTACACAATAGGAATATTGTACTTTTCCAAAGAAGCAGCCCGATATATTCATTTCGTTTTTTATATTCTGGTACTACTCACACTTATAAATTTCTCGAAATTAAAAGACTATAAATTTGCAATCTATACACCAATTTTATTTGCGTCTGCGCCGGTTGTAATTCATGAAACATCCTCTATGTATGTAGACTTCCAATGGATTTTTTGTTTTTTGTTATCCATTATTATCCTTATAGACCATGGTAATAAAAGGCATGCATTAGCCAAATCAGGATTCTTATTCGGAGGAATGATTGCCGGGAAATTATGGACGATAGTGTTTTCCGTAGTGCCTGTTTTGTATTTATTAATGACCAAGGGGAAAATTAAGAAAAGGATCAAAGACATAACTGTATTTTTGTTAGCCACGTTAGTCGTTAGCTCTATATGGTTTGCAAGAGCTTATATCTTAACGGGAAATCCACTTTTTCCTGCCTTTAACAACGCTGCTAACTCAGATAGCGCATCATTTTTTAAATCTTTATCTTATTTTACAGGGATTAACTATCAGTTATTAAACATTTTTTCTTTTATTAACGTTTTCAGTCCATTGTTTTTTGTCAGTTTTGTTTTTTTGCTACATAAATTCAGAACAAACCTTAAGACAGTTTTGCAATTGAAATTGTTTAAATATTTATTTTTTTTGTTTATTCTCTATTTATCAATCCAGTATCCGTTCGGTAGGTACTTACTTGGCCTTTATGTTTTGTTTATATTCATTAATTCCTTCGCCGTTAATTCTGTTATAAGGTTTAAGCCGATAAAAATACTTCTCAATTTTGTTCTATTTATAGTCTTTTCATATTACTTTATTAATTCAGTTCTTGTTTTGCCTTATTCGTTTGACATTGCAGACAAAAATAAATACCTTTCCCGAATATTAATCCGCGATGCTTCAAGTTACTATGATTTTGGTTATAAGTTTGATAAATACATTTCTCAGGCTGATAATGTGGCCATGTATAATTTCCATGGATACTACTACGCAAATTTCAAATATACTGATCTTCGCTTTATATATGATAACAATCAGGATTCCCTGAATCTATTAAGACAAAAGAAATATACAAAACTTCTTATAAGAAGCGGGGACATTACGTGGTTATGTACTCAAATGAAACTTACAGATTGTGATACTTCACGTTTTTCTTTAATCTCTATGTACTCTGAGTTTCCATTCTATTACCTATATAATATAAACTGAATATGCAAGATCCCTACAGAATGGTCTTCGTAAACTTAGCTGCTTCATTAGTGCTTATTTTTGGTGTTTTATTTTATAAATATGTATTTCCTAAAAAAAATATTGATCTTTTTGCTTTGCTCCTCCTTGTATCAATATTACCTTTACTAAGTCTTCTTCGTCCCGGAGATTACGAGAGCGGTGATTTTAATATACATATTTATAGAATAATGTCATTTTATGACTCGTTACGCGAAGGACACCTCATGCCCTCGTGGGCGGGAGAATTAAATGCAACTTACGGTAACCCCCTTTTTATTTTTAACTATTCTCTTCCCTATTACATTATTTCTTTTCTCCATTTCATGGGAATTAGTTTTATTTCGAGCATGAAAATTTACCTAGGACTAACTTTGTATCTTTCAGGAATATTTATGTTTATGTGGGTAAAAAGACTTACAAATATTCAGCTTGCCGCGTTCACTTCGGCCATCTTTTATTTATTTAATCCGTATCATTTGATTGATGTTCACTTTAGAGCAACGCTAGGTGAAACAACCATTTTCACATTAGTTCCGTTACTTTTATATTTTGTTACATTATTTATTCAAAAAAGAAAACTTATTTACTTACCGTTCATAGGCTTAATTTCTCAGCTGCTATTCCTCGCCCATCCAATGGTAGCAGGCATTTTCATTATAATATCGGCTCTATTTGCTATTTCTATAAATATTAAAAAAGAAATTAATAATATATTTTTTGTATTTATCGCGCTTGCTATCGGAGCGATTGGGTCTATTTATTCGTGGGTCTCATTCTTAATATATTCTCCTTATATGTTCTCAAACCCTATTGTATCTGTTTTTCAAGATACATTTTCCGGACTTGCTTTTTCTCCATGGAGATACGGTTTCCTTTTTCAAGGACCAAATGGGGAGCTTGCTTACATCATAGGATACACACAGATTTTTGTAGCTATTACTGTAATTTATCTCTTGTTTAAAAAAAGGGTTTCAAAAAAATTAATGTCTCCTTACATCTTTTGGTTATTTATTTTTTTTACAGTATTGTTTTTCATGTCCCCTTATTCAAAAACTATTTGGGCGAGTCTTCCATTTCTTTCAATGCTGCAAAGTAACCGATTGCTGCTCCCTATTGCCTTATGCACATCCGTATTAGCAGGGTATCTGGCAGTTTCTTTTTCAAATACAAAAAAAAGGGAAATGTTTATCTACATCCTTTTGCTCATTACAATCGGATATACAATTCTCAACTGGGGACATCGAAGAGTAATTCCGGAAATTAACGATAGGGTTCTTCGTAGTAATGTTTGGAAAAGCACTGTAACAGAAGGAGTAACTGCTTATTTTCTAAATAACAAATGGGCTGACATTAATAACTTTTGGTTCTCGGAATTGCCAAAAGAACCTTTAGAGATAATAGAAGGAAAAGGTACGGTTATACAAATTCAAAGAACACCAACGAAGCATACCTATATAGTTAACGCACAATCACCTCTTGTAATTAAAGAGAGTACTCTTTATTTTCCGGGTTGGTCATTAAAAAGTAACGATGAACAAATTACAACATATCCAGGAAAAAGAGGCGTAATTAATGCAAGAATACCAAAGGGTTTGCAGAAGCTAGATCTTCAGTACAATGACTTACCTGTCTATAGATTCTCAAAAATAATTAGCGCCTCAACTTTTAGCATTTTGCTTATTATCTTAATCTTTTTATCTATGCCCAGACGTCTTTCGTCCAAGCCACAACATTTCACCAGGAATATAAAAAGTCCAAGTAGATCTCGCTTTAAAAAACGGGATACTTAGCTTCATTATTAATTTTCGCAGTCTATACCTGCTTAAGGAATTATCCAGAAGATCGTATGTTGCAACAAATGGGTAGGTTTTTGTTGTAATATGCTCAAACCCTGAATTTTTTGCAAGAAGATTAAGACTTTTGTGGCTAAAATATTGAATATGCTGACCTTGCCAGTACCACCAATTGCGCCGAAGAATTCGACTGCTTATAGAGTTTACGTTTCCGGTCCAGATTACTAAAATTCCGCCCGGTTTAAGCAATGTATATATATTGCTTATTTCCTCTATCGGAAATTCAAAGTGCTCTATAACCCCAAACAAGGTTATTACTTCATATCTTTCAGGGTATTTCTTTGCAAGCTCTTTTAGTCTTTCTCTGTAAACTTTTATCTTCTTTTTTCTTGCAATTTCAGAAGACCATTTAGACAATTCAAGCCCTTCTGCGAGATAGCCGGATTTTTTTGCAACAGTTAAAAATTCCCCCGTTGCGCATCCAACATCCAAGATTTTGCCATTTGGTACAAGGCGTTTAATATAGGGCAATATTATTTTTGATGATATCTTAATTGACTCTAGATAGCTAAGGTATTGATTGTCAACTACATCTTCATAGTTTTTATATATGTTCTTGGGAATAGGAGAACAAAATACGTGAGAACAATTTAAGCATCTAACCGAACGGAAAGTTTTTCCTGAATCAGGTGTTTTAACATAAGTAAAAGACAGTTTTTTTAAATCTATATCCGAAGGATACAATTGAGTAGTTTCGTATGATCGGCATATTGGGCACAAATCTAATTTCATAAAAATTATTTAATTATCAATAGAAATAGATTCTAACTTAAAAGAGATATCTCTTCAATGGTTTTGGGAGAATTTCTGAATTAATAAGATTCTCCATAGAATTTTCAATAATAGAAACTAATTTATTATTCTGGTAAAATCATCTTGGTAATTCAACGCAAACGTTATTATATTAAATGAAAAAAATCCTTATCTTAATCCCAACATATAACGAGGCAGAAAATATTGAGGCGATTTATTTTAGAATTAAAAAATTAAAAATAAACACGGATATTCTTTTCATAGATGATAATTCTCCTGATGGAACTGCAAATATTATAAAAAGGCTATCCTCACAAGATAAATCAGTTCTCTTAATATCAAGAAAAAAGAAGATGGGAATCGGGAGCGCGCATCTGAAAGGAATAGAATATGCATACAAAAACGAGTACAAAACGCTAATAACAATGGATTGTGATTTTACTCACAAGCCAGAAGATATTTTAAAACTTTTAGAAAAGAAGCAAAAAGCTGATATTGTGGTTGGATCACGATATATTGGAATCAAAAGTCTCTCGGAGTGGAACTTATTTCGAAAAACTCTTACTATCTTAGCTCATTTTCTTACAAAGAAGCTTCTTAAGATGCCTTATGACGCAACAAGTGCTTTTAGACTTTATAACCTAGATAAAATTCCGGAAGGTGTTTTTTCTAGAGTTGAATCTATGGGATATTCTTTCTTTTTTGAAAGCATGTTCATTTTATTTATTAACGGTTTCAAGATAACCGAAGTTTCAATAAAACTACCCGCAAGAACATACGGAACATCGAAGATGACTATTAAAGACATTGTGAAAAGTTTTCTTTTTCTTATCCAGACTTATTATTTATCTAGAACATACAGAGATTCTTATATCTATACTCCTCAGTTACTAACTCCAAAAAAGAAGAGAGAAAAGGAAGAAATTGAATGGGATGATTACTGGCAATCTCAAAGAAAAAATAAAAAAATACTATATGATTCTATCGCTATCTTTTACAGGAAATATATAATCAAACGGGGTTTAAATTCTCACATTAAAAAACTCTTTAAACCAAAAGCCAAGATGCTTCATGCAGGTTGCGGAGGAGGACAAGTGGACTCAGATATTATCAACTATGCTGATATTACGGGGCTTGATATTTCAACGGGTGCTCTAAATCTATACAAAAGGCTTTACAAGGACAGTTGTCAAGTTATTCATGGAAGCATTCTTAATATTCCAGCAGATAATGAGAATTTTGATGGAGTGTACAATCTTGGAGTGATGGAACATTTCACACAAAAAGATATTAAAAAAATCCTTGATGAATTTAATCGCGTTTTGAAAAAAGATGGGAAAATTCTTTTATTTTGGCCTCCCAAATTCGGATTAAGTGTATTATTTTTGAATAGCTTACATTTTCTTCTCAATCGTGTTTTGAAAAAAAATATAAGATTACATCCTGAAGAAATCACTAAAGTAAAATCTAGAAATCAAATTAAATCTATTTTTAAAAAATCAGGTTTTAAACTGGTGAAATTCAGTTTTGGGCCGCAAGATCTTTTTACTTACGTAGTAGTAGTTGGGGAAAAAATAAAAAATCAGTAGATCTTGATAATGATTAACGAATTTCCCAAAGCTTAAGGTAAATTTTTACTACATTATCCCACGTCTGGTTCTTGGCCCATTCGTATCCTTTGTTCGTTAAATTTTCCGATTCCTTTGGATGATGTAAGAAATATAAAACCTTTTTTTTAAGCATCTCCGGAGAATTTTCGGTAATAATAAACTTAGCAAACGGAGACATCTTCAAATAGTCCTCTTTAACAGGATTATCATATAATGCAAATACTAGCCTTTTGTTTGCAAACGCCTCTAATATCGAAAGATAGCGGCTCACAAATGCAAAGTTGTAACGCCTCAGGTATTCTATAGAATTTTCTCTGAAACCAAGAGGTTTATATTTTTGAAGTTTATTTTTATATTTTCCATCGCCTATAATTTTAAAGTCAAACTTTGGGTGCTGTTTTCTAATCAGGTCAACTGCATTTGCGTAATCTAAGATTCCAGTATGCTCATCAAGTCTCCCTATAAAAACAGCCGACTCGCTCTTTGGTATTTTTGATTTTTTATTTTTGATACCTGCCTTGCCGGCAGGCAGGTTTGATTTTTCAACGCCACCATATATAACGTAATTTGGCGTTGTACCGTACCATTTTCTTATAAAATCTCCGACAATTATATTTCCGTCTGCCAAATACTCTGAGATTTTTCTAATAATAATTGCTTTTTTTTGAATTGGATAAGTTTCGTATCCATGAAAAGTAACAAAACTTTTTTTACTCAGAAATAGGAATTTGAACGGCAAATACCAATAAAAAACATCATGGGCGTGAATGATATCTGCATTTTTAATTAAGGGACGATTGTCCCAGAACCATTTCCATATATAAAACTTTTTAAACCAATTGTCTGGAGTTTTATTTATCTTTCTTATTTGAATTCCTTCCAGCTCGTTCTCTTCTCCCTGAGACTGTGTGATTACGGTAACTCTATGACCTTTCTTAACTAATCTTTTAGAAATTTCAAAAACATGCTTCTCTACTCCCCCAACGTCCGGATAGAATCTCCTACTCAAAAACAAAATATTCAAACTCTTTTTCTTCTTAAACATAACAGTAGAATTTTATCACAATAGAATTAAGCGCAGAAGATATTACAGTTACCTCTTTTTATATACCACCTGGAAATCGGTTTTGTAGATTGCCTTATAATTTTTATCTCGTTCAAGGGATTTTACAATTTTTTCAATTTTCCCAACCGGAAATAAATTATTAGGATTCTGACCGGGGCGAGAATCAATTACTATATAGTCCATCTGTGGCCTTATCATTTGATAATGCTCATCTTTACAAGTATTACAAGCATCACGAAGGAGCATTACTTTTTGGTGAGTAAAATGAGAAGCTAAATTGTTTTGAGTCATTACTGATGCATTAGCGGGAATAAGTTCAACAATTTTATCCAAGAATTCAAAATCTTTACTGTGTGCATAAAAAACTATGTTGTATGACAATCCAAATGGTCCATGCAACCTGAAATGGTAAACGTAAACCGCGTTGAGTATCAAAACAATTGCGATTAAGTCAATTACAAGTTTTTTCTTTATTATCTTTTGCAGAAGTTTTAAACTGTAGATTGAGGAAATTCCAAATATTGCGCCGAGAAGTGCACTATAGTGTAAACCCAGGCCCCATCTTGTAACCCAAAGAGGAGAATAAAACCGGGTCAGAAAATCCTGAAAAATAAGAAACCAAAATTGATAAGAAAAAATAGGTAAGAAGCCAAAGCTTAAGAAGCTATTGGTCATTGTATTTATTTTTGTTTGACTATCAAAAAACGTAGCGGCTATTTGAATCGGATTGAACTGCATGTGGGCAACATACTGATAAATGCCTCCTGAAAAATATGGAATGATAAATTGAATTGCAAGATATCCCCATGCAAGAGATAACAAACAGGTAAAGATTGCCAGCTTCCACTTTGATTTATCTAAGAAAAACAAAGCTATACCAATTCCAAAACCCAAAATAAAATTACTTTCTTTAAATCCAAGAGTTATGATAAAAAATAGCAGGAACAGCCTATACTTCTTTTTTATTAACGCAAGAAAAGTAAGGGTAAAAGGAAGCGTTGCTACTGTTACTTCATGAAAATCTGTGATTACAGCATTTTGGAGCCCGACAAAAAGAAAATAGCAGGTAAGAATTGATACCGCGTAAAATTTATTTTTCAGAACATGCTTGCCTATTAGGTATAGAACTAAACCGCTTAAAGCAACAATACTTGCTTGAGCAACTAAGATAATTTCTTGCTGGTCCGTTAGCCAATATAGCGGCGAGAGTAAAAAAATGCTTGGATTAAAATGATCTGCAAAAATCCATTTCCCTCCTACTACAAGGTGTTCGATAATTGGCGCTTCAAAACGAGAAACACTCCATATTGCTTGATCAAAAATCCCAAAATCATAATAAAAGACTTCATATTGCCAAAATCGGTTGACCGAAACCAAACTTCCCGCAATAGCGAAGAGAAGACAAGAGGCAAAAGCAACGTAATCCCAGAAAGTTAATTTATACTTCTTAAAAAAACGTTTCATATTAAGATCTAATGTGGACCCTGCAAGATTTCCTGCCCACCGCACATGCGAACTATGATTTGATTCTCCCAAACTCCATAATAGATGAATTTATTGAAACGCTCAAAACTTGGAAACTAATTTGTTGTTTTGTTATAAATTTCCTGTAAATAGGCGTGATCCTGTTCTGTTCTAGCTGCGATTAGCGTATTTATTCCTAAATGCCAAGGCTCACCTTTTGCATCGGTTACTTTCCCTCCAAGCTCATTTAAAATTGCAAAAACCGCGGCCATCTCATTACTTGTTTTGAAATAAATTGTTCCCTTATACCTTATTACCTCTAACGCACCGCTTTCGGGGTCTTCAAAAATACTCTCTTCTCCCGCATCACTTGGTACATGAACTATTTTCCTTGATTTATCCAATTCGCTTGCATTTGGTGCATCTGGCTGAACATTTCCTAAACCAAAAAATCTATCAACTTGATCAACTAAACGTTGTTCAAAATGAGGACTTGCGTTATAGGTAAAAATATCTTTTTCGGGGGCTTTACCCATAGGTTGAACATTTACCAAGTTTCCTTCCTCATCATATTGAAGAGTATAGACACCGCTTCCTTTAACTCCTACATAAAATAACCTTTTGGTAGGATGAGCAACTATTCCAATTACGGGCTCCTTGGTTTTTAAATCAACTAATGCTATCACTGAACCCCATTGGTCATCTTTTTTTGCCCGAAAATTATTGGTACCCTCTATAGGGTCTGTAAGAAGTAAAAAACTTTTGGTTTCATCATATTCCTTAACATTATCTTCTCCCTCTTCTCCCCAAAATTGCCAATCGGGATGAGCCATTGTTACTTGCTCTTTTATAAGTTGTTGCATATGCACATCGGCTTTAGTTGCTACATCTGTAATCCCTGATGCCGCTGCGGCTTTAATGGTAGCTTGCATAAATTCGGGGTCATCCCTTAAAGTTAGTAATTGCAAAGCTAAAGGGACATAAAATCTGAGAATTTGTTCGAGATGCTCTTTATAAGGAGAACGTTCTAATATATCTTTAAGTTGCATAGAATTTGTTTGACCAAGCTTATGTTCGTCTCCCATTTATAAGATAATTATAACAAGAACCCTGAGAACGCGTTGTAGGTTTATTCGAACTTACGATTGTCGCCTGCTTTCAAGCTAATCAATCAAATGTTGTGACCGTTGAGGGATTTGTCCTCCATAGGCGGATCAGCCTTTGGCTGAAACCCCCGACTTCTTCGATGTGAACGGAGCGCCCCGCCTGACTGGACTTTGTGGACCCGATCCCGATTTAATCGGGATGACCTGTCGCCTAAGGCGACCGCTCTGCTCCTGTGGACCCTGCAAGATTCGAACTTGCGACTTCTTCAATGTGAATGAAGCGCTCTACCACTGAGCTAAGGATCCCAACAAGCCATATCTTAACATACCTTTTTCCAATTGACAAAGCTAAGTCGCTCTGGGAAAATTAAGTGATGGAAGTCCTGAGAAAGGTCTATTTTTTTCTTTTAGACATACTTCAAACCCTAATCTTAGCAGCGGCTGCTTTTGTTGTGGTTTACATGTTTCTTTTCCGCCCTTTTGAGGTAAAAGGCGAATCCATGTTCCCAAATCTCCATGACAGTGAGTATTTAATTACAAATATAATAAGCCTTAGGCTTGACGACCCAAAACTTGGCGATATAGTGGTTTTTAAAGCTCCTAATGAAGCGGAGAAAGACTTTATCAAAAGAGTAATAGGAGTAGGCGGAGACACTGTTGCCCTAAAAGATGGTCTGGTTTATCTAAACGGAAAATTACTGAATGAAAGTGAGTATTTAAAAGATGAGATTAAAACCTATGGAGGATCATTTCTTAAAGAAGGTGAGGAAGTAAACGTAGCGGACGGTTATTTTTTTGTTCTGGGAGATAATAGATCTTATAGTTCTGATTCTAGGGAATGGGGTTTTGTTCCTAAAAAAAATATTATTGGAAGTTCGTTTTTTATCTACTGGCCGGTAAAAGCCGCGGGGACTATCAAAAATCCTTATTAAGAAGCGAGAAGTCCTATAATTTCTTGTACTTTAGGTCCGGTAACGTCTACGTCTCCACTTTTTTCGATTATAATTCTAGCTTTGGATCTTGATTGATAAATAGCTACCTTATCCACGCCTCTTTTTTCTTTTACATTTTTTGCCATCTCATCGAGTTCTGGCACCCATAACTTGTCTGTTTTTCTTGGCTCTTTTTGCTCAGTTGCTCCTTTAACTTGTCGCGCCATATCCTCAGTTTGCCTAACAGTACTATTGTCTTTCAAGATTTTTTTGAAAAGATCTAGCATCATCTTAGAATCTCCTAATGAAATTAAAGGCCTAACATGTCCCTCCGTTATTACTCCTGCAACGAGCGCATCTTTTATGGCATCTGGCAATGACAATAGTCTAATAGTATTTGAGACCGTTGGTGCGCTTTTACCTACTTTTCTGGCAACTTCATTAGTACCTAATCCAAATTCATCAATAAGTCTTTTAAATGCTTGCGCACGCTCAATTGGATTAAGGTCTTCTCTTTGAACGTTTTCAACAATTGCCATTTCAAGCATTTGCTGGGGAGAGGTTTTTTTTATTACAACAGGAACTGTTTTAAGACCTAGTAATTTTGCCGCTCTCCAACGTCTTTCTCCAGCAATAATTTGATAACCGGCAGGTGTACTTGCCACAACAATTGGCTCTAAAATTCCCTGCTCCCGTATTGAATCGACAAGCTCTGTTAATGATTCAGGAGATATAATTCCCCGTGGTTGAAGAGGATTTGATTGAAGTATACTAACTTCAAGTTCATTTAATGTTGTATCTTGCGGGTTATTATCCATTTACTTACTATTTTGAAAAACCTCAACAATTTTTTTGCCTCTCTTATTTTTAAATTTAACAGCTCCGTCAATAAGTGCAAAGAGAGTAAAGTCTTTTCCCATTGAAACTCCCAATCCCGGAAAAAATTTACTTCCCCTTTGTCTTACAATGATATTGCCTGGAATTACTTTTCCTCCGGCAAATATCTTAACGCCTAAACGCTTTGAAATCGAATCCCTGTTGCCTCTTACAGATCCTTGTGCTTTTGTATGTGCCATATAGGTTTATAGTTTTGCCTGCCACGTTTGACGTGTGTGAAAACTTATAGAATTCTACCGTTAATTTTCACAATCGTCAATAAGTCAAACTATGTCTTTCTCTACTTTTTTGGGTGTTTAGGGGCAGTTTTGGTTGGTTCTTCAATTTCTTTATAAACTCTTTTTGTTCCAAAATCTATTTTTTCAATCTTAACAACAGAAAGCTGAGATCTAAAACCAATTGTCTTTCTGTATCTTGATTTTGCCTTAAACTTAACAACTCTTATTTTATCTCCTTTTTTCTGTTCAAGTAATTTTGCCTCAACCTTAACGTTTTTAACGTTCGGCTTGCCTATTTCTACCTTCCCATCATTTACCAAGAGCAAAACTTCATCAAAAATAATGGTTTTTTTGTCCGCCAGGCTGAGTTTATCAAGGGTGAGCTCATCTCCCACGTTCACTTTGTACTGTTTTCCACCTGATTTAATTACTGCGTATTGCATAAAATGAGTTTTTCCTCTCCCTGCCCTCTCCTGGGAGGAGAGGGATAAAGGTGAGGCATTATTATACCAAAAATTCAACGTATTTCCAATACTTCCCGCCTTCTTCCTCTATTTACGGCAAAAAGCATACCTAAAAGGATAAAATTGGAAAGAAGAGAACTTCCACCATAGGAAACAAAAGGAAGAGTTACACCTACAATTGGAATAATTCCTATATTCATTCCAATGTTTATAAAAAAGTGGACAAAAATAATTAAAAAAACCAAAATTGAAAAAATATTTGAAAATTTGTCTTCACTATTTTTTATGATAATAAAAAGTCTGTAAAGAATAAATGCAAAAGCGGAAATTATAATAATTGATCCTACAAAGCCTAATTCTTCAGAAATTGTAGCGAAAATAAAATCTGTATGGCGCTCGGGTAAAAATCGCAGCTCTGCTTGAGTTCCCTGTCCAAACCCACGGCCTAAAAGCATTCCGGACCCTACAGCAATAACAGCTTGAATTGCATTATATGATGTACCGAGTGGATCCCTGCTAGGATTAATAAAAGTTAAAATTCTCTGGCGCTGATAATCATGAAGGATTAACCAAAAAAAGGGCACAGACACAAGCCAAATAGCAAACCCTGCTAAGAACCATCTGAAGGGAAATCCATAAATTATCAGAATACCAAGTACGACAAAAACATAAATTAGTGCGTTTCCAAGATCCGGCTGAAGAAAAATCAAAACAGCTAGTGGCATTAAAAGAAACAGACAGTTTAGGAAAGATCTAAGTGAGTAGTTTTTAAGATTTGTAAGGTAGCTGGCTATTGATAGCGCTAAAAACGGTTTTAGAATTTCTGAGAACTGGACTCTTATGCCCAAAAACTCTAACCAGCGGACTGATCCCCTAGTTTCACTTCCCAAAAAAAGCACGGCTATAAGAAGTACCAATGAAACAATATATATATGAACCGAGTAAAATCTTAAGATTGAGTAATTGAATTGGGTAAAAAATAGGAAAATGACTATAGATATTATTGAAAAAATAAGCTGACTTTTGAAAAGAGAGATATCTATTGAAAAAAGAGTTGTAAGACTAAAGATCAAGAGGATAGAAACTGCAATCATTAACATCCAGTCTATTGAGGAAAAAATGGACAATTTCATTAGGTCTTAGTAACGGAAAATTCACCCTGTGTAAGATTATTTATCAGAGCTTTTCTTTTTATTTCGGTTTCAAACTCAACGGGCCAATATGTAAGTGAAACGTTTACTCTTTCATCCAAATTTGTTCCAATCTTTTTTCTTTCTTCTTGAATTTTCCTCACAATATCTCTAGCATCTCTCTCATCCTCTAACGCCTGAGTTATCTGGAAATCCATATTCGTGACGGAAGCTGCGCCGATATTTGCCTTTACTGAATTGTCAACTTTATGAATATTGAGTTCATCCTGAATTATCGATATTGTACCTGCCGAAAATTCTATTGGCGCAATAGAAACGAGCGAATTTAAAGGTTGTCGAACCTTAAATCCTTGGTTCTTTCTCATAGCGTGCCCCTGTTCAACTATTTGCCTTGCGTAAACCATTTCCTGTTCGGTTTTATCATCGATTAGAGACTCGTTAGCTATTGGCCACTCGGTTAAATGAACTGACTCTTCTCCTGTTAAGTTTTTGTACATTTCCTCTACTGTAAATGGCGCAAGAGGTGCAATAACCCTACAAAGTGTAGTTAAAACTTCAAAACATGTTGAATAAAATGCTTCTTTATCATTTCCATTTTCTGCTGAAGGACCAACTCTGTCTCTGCTTCTTCTTATATACCAAGTTGAAAACTCGTCAATAAATTTTCCAATCTTTGCTATTCCGGATGCGGTATCAAAATTATCTAAATCAATAGTTTCGTCTTTTACGAGTTGGTTTAACAATGAAACAATCCACCTATCTAGTATATTTTCTGATTTCCTCGCTAAACCAGAAAACTCCCAACCATCGACATTCGCGTAAGAAACAAAAAAGTTATAAATATTCCAAAGCATCAAAAGAAGACCTCTAACTTGCTCTCTGTATTGCTCTTCTGAAATTATTATGTCTTCACCGTGCATTACTGGACTTCCCAGAAGATATAAACGAAGAGCATCTCCTCCGTACTTCCCGATTAATTCTTTTGGATCCGGATAGTTATTATAGTTTTTACTCATTTTTCTGCCATCTGTCCCCAAAATTACCCCTTCAACCAAAACATTTTTTGACAAATAATTTTTGCCATCGCTACGCAAATCCAGAGCATTTGCAATTACATGCAAAACATAAAACCATGCTCTGATTTGACCGGTGTATTCAGCAATAAAGTCTGGTGGATAAAAACTCTCAAGTTCTTCACTTTTGTCAAACGGGTAATGTCTCTCGCCGAAAGAAGCAGAACCCGCCTCAATCCAACTGTCCAAAACTTCCGGAACCCTTTTAACTTTTTTGCCGCATTTTTTACAGGTTATTTTAACTTCATCTATGTCTGGCTTATGCAGATTAGTAATTTCCGAACCCGATGCCTCCTCAAGTTCCGCAATCGAACCAGGGACAAAACGCTGTCCGCACTCGCATTCCCAAACTGGAACTGGTGATCCCCAATACCTGTTTCTGGAAATATTCCAATCCGGCGCGTTCTCAAGGCTTTTGAGAAATCTTCCATTTTTGAAATGTTTTGGAAACCAATTTACGTCTTTATTTGTTTTCGCCATTTTTTCTTTAAGAGTTTGCACATTTACATACCACGCGTCTATTGGCGCATAATAAAGTCTGGTATGACATCTCCAACAAAGAGGAACACTATGCGTTATCTCTTCGTCTTTATAAATAAGATTTCTTTTTTTCAAATCTTCATTAACAGCTTTATTGGCTTTTAGGTAATACATCCCTCCAAAAAGAGGAACATTATCTTTAATGGTCCCTTCTTCATCCAAATGCATTTCTATGTGAATATTATTCTCATTCATTGCCTTCAAATCTTCCTCACCGTATGCCGCAATTGTAACAACCCCTGTTCCTTCCTCTGCGGTTACGAAATTTCCGCCTATAATTTCAAATGCCTTTTTTCCTTCTTTTATCTTGTAATAGTCATAATATGGAACAAATTTTTTACCCACAAGAGCTGAACCTTTAAATTCCTCGATTACTTCATAAGTGCTTGATTTACCAAGTATTTTAATTGTTGGCTTGGCAAGAATATACTCCTCGTTATTTTGCTTAACGCGAACATAAGTTAAACCAGGATTAACAGCTAAAGCTGGGGTTACAATTTTATTCCATGGAGTTGTGGACCAAGCTAGAATAAAGGTATTTGGCTCATCGGCTAATTCAAACTTATATGTTGTGGCGCCGTCAGAAATTTCTTTATAATTATCAGCATCCATTGCTACTTCAAAATTTGAAATTGGAGTTGCGCAGTGGGGACAATAAAGAGAAACCCTAAGACCCTTATATATATAACCCAAGTCAAACATCTGTTTAAAAACCCACATGACTGATTCCATATATGGAAGATCCCAAGTCTTATATGCGTTTTTAAAATCAACCCAACGTCCAATATGATCTATATACCATTCCCATTCACCGGAAACTTGATTAACATAATAAAGACACCTTTGGATAAATTTTTTTACTCCTATTTTTTCTTCAATATCTTTTTTTCGTGTAATCTCAAGTTCTCCCTCAACTTTATTCTCGATAGGCAAACCATGACCGTCCCATCCCCAAACGCGGCGGACATGATATCCCTTCATCGTGTAGTAGCGACCGAAAACATCCTTAGGCAAACTTGATAATAAACTACCATAGTGAGGCATTCCTGTGACAAAAGGAGGGCCGTCTAAAAATGTCCAGTCTCCATTGGGAGAATCTTTTTCTAAAGATTTTTCAAATGTTTTATCCTTTTTCCAAAAACTAAGAATTTCTTCTTCTATTTCTGGGAAATTAACTTGAGGAGAAACCGGTTTAAACATAAAGCTAATTGTAGCGGAAAAGCGGTCTTCCTTCAACTCATTTTGAAGCGAAGATGAAAACTGCAAAGTAGCCTGCGATTCCACCGCATCCATGATTCCACTCTGGGTCCTGAATTGCTTGTTTGTGGCCGGTTAGCGAACGATCCCAACCGTACTCAACGATATGAACTCCATATTGTGGCTGAGCGCCTCCAAACAATACTTCTCCCATGAGCGAGAATTCATCTTGGTCCTGCACGTATTTATTAAATCCCGCGTGATTATCCAAATCTCCATTTGCCAGCTGCTCATTTGCTCGATTTTGAGCTATTGAACACAATAAGTCATTTTTTGTAAGAGTTGAAACGTTGTGTGCTTTTCTGTAATTATTCATGGCGGTAAACAATTCATCTACTGTTGACATGGTTGGATCCGGCGGGAGAGAAATTTTTGTAATTTGGTCATCAACTTTTTCAACAGTCCAATTAAACGGCCCCTTTGTTGGCTCAAGTTTTATTGTTTTCTGAATAGTTGTTTTGCTTGATTTTTCATAATAGTTTTTTCGTGGAATTAATTTCTGGGAGACTATGGTATTGTCAGAAAATAAAACGAGAATTAAAAAGATTAAAAAAAGGACAAAAAATTTAGAAAAATAAGTCAAAGTAAGAGGTTTTTTTTGTTTTTTGCTCTTCATTTAGATTAAAACACAACCACACGAGTTCCTATAGGTGCGAAGTCATAAAGCCATTTTGAAAAAGCAATAGGTTCATTTACGCATCCGTGAGTGACTTTACTTCCAAACTTGTTATGCCAATAAGCGCCATGGATTGCATATGCTTTATAAAAATACATTACGTTAGGCACGTTTTTTAAATAATACGGTTCGTATGGAGGGTAATTGCCCTTCATGTCTTGAAGATCGTATTTCTTATATATTTTAAAATCTCCTTTTACCGTAGGCGTGTAATACATCCCTGTTGAAATAGGGCTTTGATTTACAAGCCGTCCTTCATTCCATGCGTAAATCATTTGTTTTCCAATATCGATTGTGATGAGCTTTTCAGTAGTGTATATTTGAGCACTGGCAATGTTCGTATAAAACGAGAAAGCAAACAGAAATATTAGAAGAAATACGAAGAGACGGCTCATAACTTAATCGTAACAGAAAGAAAAAGTAAAATCCAAAGGGCTACTGCGCTTTTATGCTTACCAACTCTATTTCAAAAAGAAGCGGTGTATTTGGAGGAATCGGGCCGTTCCCTGACTCTGCATATGCAAGACTGGAAGGAATAGTAAGTTTCCTTTTCCCTCCAACTTTCATTCCAATTAAACCTTGGTCCCATCCCTTAATTACTTGGCCCACTCCAACACTAAAACTAAAAGTTTGATTTCTGTCATAAGAGCTATCAAACTTTCTCCCATCCAAAAGTGTCCCAAGGTAGTGTACTTCTGCCTGATCTCCGTTTTTCACTCCGGATCCTGTGCCCACTTTTACGTCTTCGATTTTTAATTCAGTTATGTTTTGCATAGTTTGATTTGGCGATTTAGACACTGCCTGCTGGCTTCCAAACTCAGAAAGCTCGGGCCTAGCTACTTCCGGTTCCGGAGCCTTAATATTGTTTTTTGCGTAAACTAAAATTGCTCCTACTACCAATGCACATGTTATCACGAAAACGATCAAAGACCTACTCATAAAAACCCATTATATCAAAAAACTACACGCTTTTAAGAGTGTGGTATAATTTAACTCTCATGATAAAAACTACTCTTCTAATTTTAACTTTTTTAGTTTTTGCAACTCCGGTTCAAGCAAAAAATATAGCCAGTATAAAGATAAATAACAACGTTAGCTCCTCATCTGATTCCACTGTTAATTCTCAAACTGACATTTCCATCGATACCAACGGTCAAAAAACAACCTATTCATCAGACAAAGCGCAAGATATAGAAGTAAAATCAGTAAATGGAGTTTCGGAAATCAAAGTCGATGGGAATATAGTATCGGGCAATAATTCAAACAGTCCAACTATAGGGCCCACCGCAAGCCCCACGGCAAAGCCTACACAAAAACCCGATGAAAATAGCAATCAAAATAAAAATATTTTTGAGGTATTCGAAGATTTATTTAAGAAGATCTTCTCTTTATTGTCCTAACGCTTTTAAAGGTCAGGTAATAGACTACCGGAATAAAGAAAAGCATTATTGTTCCTGAGAAAATTAAACCTGAAATTATCGCTCCCCCTAATCCTCTCCATAACGGATCTGAAAGCGTAACTGGAGTAAGACCTAAGATTGCAGTAAGAGAAGTTAGCGCAATCGGCTCAAGCCTACTCGCGGCACCCTCTGCAATCGCCTCCTCAAAACTCATTTTTGTTTTTTCATTCACGGCAATTTTATCAACTATTAAAATAGAATTTTTGACCACAATTCCAAATAACGCTAAAACTCCAATAAGAGCCGGGAAAGAGAGAGGCGTATTTGATAGAGCAAAAATTATAAAAACTCCTGAAATTGAAAGAGGAATTACTAAAAGCACAATAAAAGCTTTTCTAAAAGAGGAGAATTGTAAAACCATAGTAACCAGAATTAAAAGGAAAGATAGCGCCATCGCAATTAAAATCGAATTCACTGATTTTTGGTTTTCCTCATTAACGCCACCTGTTTTCCACGAGTAACCCGAAGGCAGATCTAAAGAATCAGCATATTTTTCTAAATCTGCGTTGGCTTCCTGGATAGCATAACCGCCGGTCACCGATGCGGTTACAGAAATTGTCCTACTTCCATCCTCCCTTGTAATTAATGTGGGGCTTGATTCAAGTTTAAGTGCTCCAAGAGATAGTAATGGGACATTCCCAGTTGGAGTTGGAATCATGAGCGAGCTGATCGTTTCCACAAATTGTTCTTTTTCAGAAAATCGCAAACTAATGTCTTGTTCTTGATCTGAATTAGGATCAAACTGCACGCTGTCAATCTTAAGTCCGCTTGCATAAGTTCGCAGAAAAAATCCTATCTGCTCTATAGTCAAGTTGTTTTCTGTTAGTTTTTGTTTGTCTGGAACAAATGTGATCTTACTTGTTCCGGGTTTTATAGACTTATCTACATTATCAAGACCCGGCTTAGTTTCCAAATAATTTATTATTTTATCTGCCAGATCGTCTAGTGTCCCTAAATCAGGTCCTAAAAGTTTTATCTGAATATCTGCTCCGGCCGGCGGTCCTCCGCTTTGCTGAACAACTGAAAACTTCCCTTTAGAATATCCATCAAATTTTTCTCTCAGACTAGTAGCAATTTCCCCTGAATCTCTGTTTCTTTTTTCGGCTAAAACTAGCGTGAAGAGGAAATTATTAACTTCCGAGGGTGCTCCGCTACCAAATTCATTCGTGGCTTGCCCCATATTAAGGGAGACTGTCTCAACGTCTTCCTCACCTCTTATTTTTTCCAAAATGGATAAGGCTTCTCCCTTGGCCGTTTCTAAATTGGTGCCGGGCGGAAGCTGGACTGATACATTAACTTGAGGCGCATCAACTCTTGGGAAAAACTCATTTTTTACAAAACCAAAAGGCACTAATAGGTAGGAAAAAACTGAAAAGATAACTACCAATACAACCGTAGTCTTAACCCATTTGCGGGATGCAAGAATTCTTCTGACAAACAGTTGATATTTAATAGATAGCACTTCAAAGCTGAGTAATCCATCACCAGCGTATTTCTTTATATTTCGGTTTTTAAAGTATTTTTGATTTCTAAGGCCTCCAAGCAAAAGATCTTTTGTCTTATAAGTTACAAAAATAAGAACTGCTAAAATTGCGAGTTCAACCAAAAGAAGAGGGCTCTTTGGTGAAATTGCAAATACTACCAAAAATATAATAAGTGCTATTAAAATTGCTGTTAATGCTTTCAATCTCCTTGGTAAATTCGGTTTTAATAAAAACGTTATGACAGGAAGAGTTATAAACATAGCAACTAAGAATGAGGCAAGAAGAGTTGCTGAAACAACAATTGGAATTGGTTTTATAAACTCTCCTATGATTCCGCTGGAGAGTAAAAGCGGAATAAATGCCCAGACAGTTGTTAAAGTAGTAGTTAGAATTGGAGTTATAAAATCCCGCCAGACTAAAAGACCTGTTTGATGCGGACTAAACTTTCCGGATCTGTAATAGGAAGTTACCGCTGAAATAACAACTATTGTGTCGTCCACCACAAGCCCTAAAGCGAGAAGTAGAGAGAAGAATGATATAAAAGAAAGAGAAATATCAAGCATATTCATTATTCCAAAACTGATCAAAAAAGTGAGAGGTATGGAAAGAGATGCGACTACTGCTTGTCTGATTCCTAAGAAAATTAGAAGCGCGAGAAAAACCAAAGAAATTGTTATGATAAAGTCTCTTACCAGCTCGTTAAACTGCTTATCTATTTCTTCTGAGACATCGGAGGTTGTAAAAAGACTAAACTCATTATTATACTGAGCAAGCGCTACGTCGATTTCCGCTCTTGCGTCTTCAACTGTTTTACCAATATCCGCAGTCTCTGTTTTAAATATTGAAAAGCTCACAGCCTGACGGGCCGGTAAATGCGCTTGGGAAACATAGCTTTGTGTTTGGCTGGGTTTGGATTTAAGTGAAACAGTAGCAATGTCGGAAAGATTAATAATACTGCCACTCAAATTGATTTTTATGTTTCTAATATCATCTATGTTTGAAATTGCAGGACTGATACTTAGAGTAAAAGATGAGTTTTCGGTCTTAACACTTCCGGCAGGTAAAGATTTTGTTGCATTTGATATAGCTTGCACAACTACCCCAGGATTAAATGAATACGTTGACATAACTTCAGGCTTTACCAATATTTGAATTTCTTGCTCTTCAAGTCCGGAGATTGAGACATTATCAATCGTTGAAACAGAATCTAGTCTATCTTTAAGTTGCTTGGAAAATTCAATCAGAGATGCAGTGTCATTGCTTTTACTTATAAGAGAGAAGGACCAAACAGGAAATTGTTCAAAGTCAATTTTGGCAACGTTTGGGTCCTGAGCGTCTTCCGGAAGACTGACTCCATCGACTGCTGTTTTAATATCGGAAGCAGCATCGTCTGCATTAACACCGCTATTAAATTCTATTTGGATCATGGAAAATGAATCTCTTGAAGTGGATGTGTAAGTTTTTATATTTTGAACTCCGCCAAAAGACTCCTCAAGTGGCTCTGTTACTAAAGACTCAATGTCCGACGGACTACCGCCAGGAAGCAGAGTTGATACAATAACCAGTGGGATTTTAATTTCGGGATTAAGACGACGTGGTAAATTCATATAGCTAAATATTCCGAAAGAAAAAATCATAAATAGCAGAAGGACTAAGAGTCGGGGATTACGAAGGTATCTTGCCTGAAGGCTGTTGGAGAGGTCTTTGTTAAATTTTAGATGTTTTAAATATGAAGCATGTTTCATTGTTTAGATATTAGATAATAGATATTAGTTACTAGTCGCTAGTATCTAGTATCTATTTACTAACCCTGACTGGATCTCCTTGAATAACATTTCTGTTAAGAATTACCTGGTCGGATTCATTTAGCCCCTGCTTCACTTCAACAAATCTCCCCATAACTTGCCCTAGGCTTACTTTTTTGCTCTCTGCTTTGCCGTTCTTGGCAACAAATAAAAACGCTTGGTCCTGGGTCTGGAAAACTGAATCGATAGGAATAAATGGAACGCTCGACCCCGTTTTTGGAAAATCAATTGGAATTTCAATTACAATATAGCCTTTGTCAGTCACAGAAGATGCATACTCAGAGGGTATTTGAAAATGCGCAGTGTAAAGAGAGCCGTCTGTTGCCTCATTTGAAACATAAAAAGGAGCCTCATCTATTGTTTCTTTTCCTAAATGAAGAGTTGAGACTTTGGCTCGTGAAATTCCTTCCGCCATTTCCCTACTCATTAGCGCTACAGCAATAAGGCTTTCGCTGCTACCTGAGACCTGAACAAGAGGAGTTCCCGGAGTTACAGCTTGACCGTTACGTACAAATATTCGTTCTATAGTGCCGTTAATTGGAGAAACAGGAAACATCATGGCTTCATTTATTTGGGCTAAAGTTAAACTAAGTTTACTTACCTCAACATTTAAATTAAGAGCTTTTCTTTGAAGATCAAGCTGCTTTAAAGCAATATCTTTGCTAAGATTTGATAGTTCAGCTGGGATTTTGTCATCTGGCCCGCTGTATTCAGAAGCCCTAAGACCTGCCTCGAGCTGATTATTTCCGGCCATAAGCTGGGAACGAAGCTGTTTTGTTTGCAAAATTGCTGCGTCTTTTGCTCCGCCCACATTACCTGCTTCCAAATCCGCCTGCTGTGCATCCAAAGTAGTTAAAATTTCACTATTTAAAGCAATTAAAGATTTCGTTGACTCTAAAGACTGATTACTAATAGCTCGTAACTCATCTGAATTTTTATCACTTTTTTCAGCAAGTTCTTTTTGCTTATCAATTAGTTCTTTATTTGTTTTGTATGTTTCAACTACATTTTTGAATTGAACTTGAGCAAGCTGACGCACAACAGAAAATGCATTTCCTCCCTGATAATTGGTGGACATTGAAACTAAATTTGTTCCCTGGCCAACCTCCTGACCTACTTCAACATTTATTGACTGAATTACTCCTGAGCCGAGAGCGACTACTTTTATGACTCCTGACTTTTCAATTTGGGCCTGGACTGTAATTTTAGGAGAAGCTCCTATTGTATAAACCTCAACTTCTTTTGCTACGAGATTAGATTCCTGCGCAATTTGTTTTGGTCGGTTGATTACATTACTTATTATTATTAAACCTAGAAGCATGAGCAAAAGACCCAAGAAAGTGCTTATTGGTTTTTTTTCCGCATGAGTTATGAATTTTTTGTAATAAATTTTTCTTTTTTTATTCAAAAATTCAATCCTCGGGGAAAGTTTTTTCTTTGTCTTAAGATAGTTTTTTCGCGCCAACTTAATGATTTTATTGATAAATTCCATTTGTTTGGGGACAGAGACAGAAGAGCCACGATTGTAACAAATAGGAATCTTCGAAGTCAACAGAAACATTGCTATGGTACAATGTTTTTCCAAATGGGCATAGAAACAAGAATGGGAAAACTCCCAGATTATATTTCTCCAGGCTTTAGAGAACAAACTTCAGGCATAGTAATCCAACCTATTTCAAAATTTGTGAGCGAAAGAATAATCCAGCACGCTGAAATTGATTTTCCCCAAGAGCTCATGATTAATTACGTGAATGCAATTGATCAGGGCTATTTACCAATATTAGTCACAAATCATGCCTCTCATGCTGATGCTGTTACCTCAGCAAAACTAATGAATGTACTTAGAAAAATAGCAAATGGAACATTGCCACTGGATGAGCAAATGCAGGGATTTAATGTACCTATGGCTGCCTCCCTTCCTAGCGGTTTGCAGGGTCCATATTTAAGACAAGTTCTTTACGGAGCACAACCAATAGTAGAAGCTAATGGGTTTTACTCAGCCCCAATCGCAAGAGACAAAGATAAGAAGTCACGGGAAGAAGGCGGTTATGAAATGGCTGACACTAGCAGAGACTATTTAAAAACCTTGCGAAGTAAGATAGAGGCGGGATTTACTGGTTTTCTTTTGTATCCGGAGGGCACAACTGAGAGCGGGAAAACAGATAAGGACGGAAAACTAGTAGGCATGATTCCATTTGAAGAAGAATCAATCCTCAACCATATAAGAATTCTTGAAAAATATAGCGGGAAAAAAGCAATGATAATTTATGCTGGAATAACAGGAAGTACGGATGCCATTAACCCAAATACCAAAAAAGCATCGCTAAATCTCATAAAAAGAGTCTTTAGGCCTCAAACTTTTCGCATTAAAGTAGGCGGAATTATTAGAACCGATGATCCGGAGTTTTTAGAGCTCTTAAGAAGTACCAAGCCAAAAGAAGCAATAAGCACATTTATTGGGAGAAAAATTGCTGCTCTCTTGCCAGTTGAAATGCGGGGTGTCTACGCAGTGCCCGATTGAAATCTTTTTAAATTTGAACTAAATTACTAGCTATGTTCACCGAAATAAAAATATAGTAAAATCTATGAGCATGCATATTATTACTGGCACAATTGCGTATGATTATATAATGAATTTTCCGGGCGCGTTCTCTGACCATATTCTCCCCAATCAAGTTCATAAAATTAATCTTTCATTCATTGTCGACAAATTTGCAAGACGCCGCGGAGGTACCGCAGGAAACGTTTCATACGCACTTTCCCTTCTCAAAACCCCCCATTTGCTGTTTACCTATGCCGGGATGGACTTTGGTGAATATAAAAAAGCATTCGAAAATCTTGGAATCAGACTTGACGGAGTAAAAATAGACCAGCAAAATTATACTTCAACAGGATTTGCTATGACAGATAAGGCGGATAATCAAATATGGGGATATTTCTATGGAGCGTCTGAGAAAATATCTACTCTTAAGCTTAGTAACGTAGCAACTAAAGATGACTTTGTTTTAGTTGGACCATCAGGGGCCAAAGGATCAATGTCTCTTGTAAAACAATGTATTGAAAAAAATATTTCCTATATGCTTGATCCTGGGTTTATTCTCACACAAATAAATGATGAGGATTTGTTTGAAGGTGTCGCGCATGCAACCTATGTTATTGGCAATGACTATGAAATTGGACTTATTGAACACAGAATAAAAAATTGGGAGAAAATAGCAAAAGAACGAGTCATTATCAAAACTCTTGGCAGTAATGGATCTGAGATTGAAGATCATGGAAAAAAATACAAAATTGCGCCCGCCGTAGTTAAAAACCCAGTTGACCCTACAGGAGCCGGAGATGCTTGGCGGGGGGGATTTATTGCCGGACTTGAAAGAAAACTTGGTACAAAAACAGCTGCGCAAATGGGATCTGTTGCTGCAGCGTATGCAGTTGAGAGTTATGGAACGCAAGAATATAGCTATTCGCTTACCGAGTTTAAAAATAGATATAGACTAACGTATAAAAATTTGTTAGATTTGTAATTATGTTAAAGAACCAGAGCTATGATGTTTCGGATTTGAAGCTTGCCCCTCAAGGAAAATTAAAAATTGAATGGTCAGCACAACAAATGCCTGTTCTTCAAAGCATTGAAACGCGTTTTAGCAAAGAGCTACCCCTGAAAGGCTTACGAATTGGCACATGTCTTCATATTACAAGCGAAACCGCAAACTTACTTATAACATTAAAGGCGGCAGGAGCATCGGTTGTTGCAAATGCTTCAAATCCCCTTTCAACTCAAGACAGCGTTGCAGCATCTCTTGTTAAGGATTACGATATTCCAACATTTGCAATAAAAGGCGAAGACAGTAAAACTTATTATAAGCATCTAAACGCAGTGCTTGATTTTCATCCGCAAATAACTATGGACGATGGCGCTGATTTGGTACATATGCTACACACTAAGCGCTCAAGTCAACTAAAAGAAATAATTGGTTCCTCAGAAGAAACAACAACTGGAGTTATAAGACTCAAAGCAATGGAAAAAGAAGGAGCGTTAAAATTACCAGTTATCGCAGTCAACGATTCTGACACAAAACATCTGTTTGATAACCGCTATGGAACCGGACAATCAACAATTGACGGCATTCTTAGGGCAACAAATATACTCCTCGCCGGAAAAACATTTGTTGTCTGCGGGTATGGATGGTGCGGTAGAGGGATTGCAATGCGCGCAAAAGGAATGGGATCAAACGTTATTGTAACTGAAGTAGATCCAATTCGCTCCCTTGAAGCGGCAATGGATGGATATAGAGTTATGACAATCAAAGATGCAGTAAGCGTAGGAGAAATATTTGTAAGCGCAACCGGAGATAAACACGTTATCTCTTTGGAACACATACAAGCAATGAGAAATGGCGCAATTATTGCAAACGCCGGCCATTTTGACGTAGAAATTGACATGGATGGCCTTGAGAAAATAAAAACAGCAAAAAGAAATATCCGTTTTTCTCTTGATGAATACACGCTTCCGTCAAAGAAAAAAATATATGTTTTGGGAGAAGGAAGGCTGGTAAATCTTGCGGCCGCAGAAGGACATCCGGCCGAGGTTATGGATATGTCTTTTGCAAATCAAGCATTGGCTGCAGAATATCTTGTAAAAAATAAGGGAATATTAAAAAATAAAGTGTACGTTCTCCCCGGCGAAATTGACAAAAATGTAGCAATGCTAAAACTCCAGGCAATGGGAATAACAATTGACTCTTTGACTCCGGAGCAAAAACACTATCTTTCTTCCTGGACCGAAGGGACTAAGTAAAACCACCTTTATTGCACTTAAAGATGTGAAAAAAGTATTAATTTAATATTGTCTATATTTATGCATAAATATAGAATTACCGAGGAAGTTACTAGTACTTTTTAGGAAAATCTGGAGAACTTCTTCTTCCTCAAAAACTCGGGAATCTTCTAGCTTGACTAAATCATGACAAACAACTATAACTAAAATATGGATGAACTAGGTGAAAATCACGATGATCAAATTATAGGTGCTGAGCTGGCACTAAGAAACGCACAAAGACTTTTGGCTTCCCAAACTAATGATCAAAATGGTAAACCTATAGCTCTTCATGCAACTTCCGGTGGCATGGTGCCAATTGAGGATACGGTAGAAATTATTGAAAGACTAGATCAGCTCCCTCTATCCGCTGCCGCTATAGGAGATGTTGTTTGGTGGTTAACTCAAACCGGCACAAGAGGCTATTTTGTCATAGAAGATCCATATGAAGATCCGGGGAAAGGTTTAAACGAAATGAAAGCGGGAAGAGGTGAACTGTTGATTTCCAGAAAAGAAGGGCAGCACTTAAGAGACCAACGAGGCAAAGGATTTGTCAGGGGATCTGCAATGGGAAGTATGTTAAAAGTAGGCACACTTGTAAAAGGAATGTCGGTTGAATATGGACTTTCATCCGGAGAAAGAACTAAAACATATACCTCAACTCCGGTTGTTGAAATGGGCTTAATAAGAACAGGCACTTTAAGCCAGCCTGCTTAATTCTTCTGTCTTAGAAACCCTGTTATAAAAATAATTAATAATCACCGTTGTAGAACAAAATTCCGCTCGAGTTGAGATTTGTCCTAAATACCAAAATATTTCCTATAAATTTTTGAATGCGTTTTCCTAACTTTTCATTGCTTCGCATACAGCATATTATTGATAGCTGTAAACGAGCAATCCACTAGCTTAAAGCGAGCATTTAGCCTTAAATAATACTTGATTTATGTATTGTCTTAAGCTACTATTTAAATTAACTTGAAAGGGCGCTTTTTATAATTATGAAATTCGCTTTGATTATTTTGGGAGCAGTACTGATAATAGTGTTTCTTTTTGTAAGTAGCTCGAATGAAAACCAAAATCCACAGCTATTAAATTTAGATGCAACTAATTCTCAGTCTTCGGTTCCAAATAAGTCCTGGACTCTTTTTGTCTACTCAAGCTTAAATCCAGATCAAGATTTTATAAAAAATAAGATTGAAAATATAGATTCTAAAGATGCTTGTATTCAGTCTGGATTAGCCTATACTAAAACAAGTGGATCATATGAATGTGCATATGGTTGTGAGTATAGAAAAGAATATAAATCTGAAATATGCGAAAGAACCTGCGACCATGGAGGATGTAGAGAATAATTATCCTTTTTGACCCACCTACCACCCGGAAACCACAGATTCCCTTGACCTATTTCATGTCGCCCAAGCCTGCGATATAAAAAATATATTTCTGTATTTGCTCATTGCAAAAATCTACAACATCATCAAAGTTAAACGTTTCTATGGGGTTATTAACTATATTTATTTATGATGTGTCGTATGGAAAGAAGATTTGCAACTTCGGATGCTTGTGCGAATTTTATAACGACGGCTGGTATTCAACAAATACAACACTTGAAAAAGCTTAACCTAATTGCTTATTAAATTTTGGCAGGTGACCTTTCTCTCCAAAATATTGTCCAATTATTTTTCTTTCTAACTCGTCGAGCATTCTTACTGGATAAAAATCATAAGTAAAATCATCAAAAAACATAAACTTATTCTTGACATGATCTCTAATTCTTCGTCTTACGTTCTTACTCTTTCCAATATACACCAATACCTCATTACCGCCCTCTGATGCAAATAATTTGTATATACCTCCAAATGGGACTAGATCATTGATTTTATCCTGAATATATACATTATTCATCAATCTTGTTTTTTTCCTCCAGTTTTATATAAAAAAGTGTGCCTTGATTCGGATCCTTAACTAAATAGTAAGGGTACTTACCAACATGTTCTTCAACATTTAAATTATTCCTTTTAAATAAAGCAGATGCGGATATCTTTCCCGATGTTCCCCGAGAATCTTTTGTTATTTTAAAAGACCCACCTGGTATTTTCTCTCTTTCATCAAATTTTCTGAAACTAAAGAATATCGCTTGCTGCGTTTTATCAAATCCTACGTTTGCGTGAGTGTATTTATGGATTTCATTATCATGATAGAAACCTGAGTAAAAGTAAAATACTGCATTCGAGTTGATGCTTATAATTCTTCTGTATCTTGTGTTGCTCTCGTCCAGCCAATCGATAGTCATATTCTTTTTCAATAGATTACCAGAAATAAACGCTGTTGTCAATGTCCTATAAGAATATGTAGTTGATGAGATGATATATTAGTAGTTGATGTACTACTTGAACTAGTTTATATTCTCACTCAACAGTTCATAAATGCATCCGAACAGTCAACGCGTTGTGGAAGTCTCTTTAATGAGAAGAGGAATAGGGCCAGCTGTTGGAATAAAGCCTCTGATTTAACTCTTCTGCCTTAGAAAGGGCGGGGGATGTTTTATCCTGAACGAACCGAAGGAGATGTCCTAGTCAGAAACTTTCTTAGCCTTATTTTTTGCTAAAAACACCCGAGAGAAATATAGACTTTTTAATTTAGAAAATCAATGGAGTAACATTAGCTGATCTTAAACTTATTACCCTCAGCTCTTTCTATCATAAATTTAACAGGTTCAATCATATTTCTAGATTCTATTTTTATGTTCGGGTGGTTACCCTTAAACACTCTATAAATCTCATCGGCAAATGCTTGGCCAACCGTGCTTACTTTGTCATAGTCAAGGATTATAGATTCGTATTTTTCTAGCCCTGACAATATTCTCCTTGCTTGCGAGCGAGATATATAAATCGTACCCTGTATAAAAAGTCGTACAAATATTTCAGTTTTGTTAAACCCTGGCTCTCCTGGATTAACAACAAATTTACTAAAAACATCATTTAGATGTTTTTCAGATTTATTAGAAATGCTAAAAATGACTCTGGTGCCTTTTTTAGAAGGTTTTAATTCTTGAAAGAACACATCTTTAATTAAATTATCTACACGTAACCTATACTCGAAGCTCTCCAATATAAAAATGTCTGCTATCTTTGATGTAAAGAAAATACCTTCTCCCGTATGTGAGTGAGGCTGCGTGGTAGTTTTCCCTTTTAATAAATCTTGCATAGCCTCAATCTCGGAATTTAAATCTCTTTGTTTCATAACATTCTTAAATACACCTATTCCAAAATCATTAACTATAAAAGTTATGCTTGATTTATCTTTTCGAATCTCTATCTCTACGTTATCTGACTTGGAGTGCTCGATAGCATTATTTAACATTTCAGTAAAGGCATAAAACAAGATACTCTGTATATTCTCTGGCAAATTTTTAACAAAGTTATTTCGATCTCGTAGTCTATTGAAAACTACATGTTCTTCAATCCTTGTTCTGTCAAATCTTAATTTGATTGTTTCAACTAATAAATCAGAATTGCTAGGAAGAGTATAAAACGCACTAGCAGTACTTCCTCCCTTAATCAAGAGGCCTTCTCTAACCATTAAGCTAATCAATGCACTAACATATTGACGAGATATTTTACCTTCTATTTTTTTAACTACATCTGCAGTTTTAAAGGTTTTTCTCTCATTTGCCATCTGTAAAATTTTATTTCTTATATCCATATTGCCATATATTACAATAATTTACTTTAGTTGTCAAGTAAAGTTTTTTAGTTGTAAAGTAGTTGTCAACTGAGTCTATTAAGTTGTCGTTTAGTTGTAAGCAAAGCGTCGCGGTTTTGAAGCTATGTTGTCTTTTGGGAGTGTTTTTCGAGCCAGTTGGAAATCTCCTCAATTGTTGGTTTTTTATTTTCAATCCATAATGCTGTCTTTACTACTTCTGCTTGCTCGGCCACGAATTTATACCCGTTCAACTCTAAAAAAGTCATTACGGAAAACATAGCAGTTCTTTTGTTCCCATCTACAAACTGATGATTCATGAGAAGAGAGTGAATCAATGCTGCGCCCTTTAGAAAAATCCCTTTATATAAATCTTCTCCGCCGAAAGTAGACTGTGGTCTTGCAATAGCTGATTCCAAAAGCCCTAAATCACGGAGTCCGTGAGACCCTCCAAAATTTTCGATTGCTAAGCTATGAAGAAGCAGGACATCCTGCACTGTTAAATATTTCATAAAAGTGCGGGGTTATTTATTAGCGAGTTCCGTAAAAGCTTTTTCGTATCTTTTTAAGAGGTTTTTCGCAACAGAATATACTTCGGGATCAATTACCGATTCCACAACTTCACGCGGATTGAAATCGATTATAAGGCGTTTTTTTGAAGCCACAAATTGTACTTTTGCCATGTCAACGTCTCCGACCTGATTCAGAATCTGTCTTGAGATAGTTAAGGCTTTAGAATTTCCTACTGTGATCAATTTTTGCATCATATTATAACCATGTTATAACAGATTAAGGAGTTTGTCAAGAGAATTAGTTCTTCTGCCTTAGAAATGCGGCCTGTCCGCCGTGGTCTGCGACTGCAGGCGCTGACGGGTGGAGGATGTTTTATCCTGAAGGACTGAAGAATCTGAGTCAGACATTGTTTCTAGCTTCATTTCTTACTAAAAACACCTAATTGAAATATATGCTTTTTAAGTAGAAAGGTCAAGATGAGAATAATTCCTTCAACCCTAGGGGAACTCCTCTTGAAGCTAAGATTTCCTCTCTTAAATTGGTTTTGTCATTATTTTCACAGGAACTGATTTTTTTATGTTTATAAAGATTTATAATTGGATTTATCAGTGACGCTATTCTACCATAGTAATCATGACTTTCTAGCTTGATAAAAGAATACAAAGGTCCTGTTGTAGCCTTATTCTTAATAACGTTTTTAAAAAACATTCTCTCTACTTCCCTAGATGTTGCTGTATCTAGTATTTTAGCTACATAGGTTATATCCTCAGAATTACCGAGATAAATATACTCACTTTCTCCTTGAACAAAAATATCACCAAATTTGAGCTGAGGGTTCATGCAGTTTTAAGGAGCAATTCAATTTCCTCCTCGCTTAGTTTGCTATCTTTATCTCTAGCAGCGAGGCTATATCTTATCCACTCCAAATCTGAGGTTTCTCTCCAAGGTGCTTCTTTGTGAGATGCTTCTTCAATTTCGTCCGAAGTAGCAGTTTTGAATCTTTTAACAACATCTTCTAAAACTTCTAATTCTGTTTCACTGAACCATTTCTTATCTTTTTCTGAGAATTTTCTTTTTGGAATAATCTTATCCATAGTATTTCTTCTTGTTTGTGTTTTCTCAATTGTTATGGTGTCGGAAAGTTGGGCTGTAGGATATTGCCCAACATCATCTACTAGGTTCTTAATTGTTGAGGGTACAGGACCATGCTTTATGTGAACATAGTTATCGTAAGTGATTGGAGTACCATATCTTTTAACATGAGTAAAGTCTAGGAAATATAGTAGTTTCATTAATTTTACTTTACCCAACTTTTCAGTATTGTTTGCTAAGTAAATTAAAATGGCTTTCAATTTTGGTAGCGGAATCATTTTCTTAACCTCCTCCAAACAAGTATAACACTATTTGCAAAGAGCAACACAATATTTTTTCCCATGTCGGATTTGTAAGTTCTATATTATCAATTTTATAGATTATGAAACGAGTATAATTAAATTAGTTTTAGTTATTTATGAAAATAAAGAAGATGGTCTTAGGTCTCTTGATAGCGCTAGCTTACACCGTTTTATTGACATTTTTATATAGAATATCGTTTACTTATATTCTGGACCCTAATTCCGAAGGTTTCTATGAGTCTTATGATGTTTCAAAAACGGTATTACTCTTCTTCTCCTTAGGCTTAATTCCGCTTATTTTCCTAGCTAAAAAATACCCGTTCTTAAAATATGTTTCCGTGTGGATTTCGCTTATCGTATTATTACTATTACTAGAGGTAGTTTTATACTTTGTTAACCCCATGGGGAAATAAAAAATATGGATTAAAAAACCATGTCGCATTTCATACCATGTACAACACGATTATGAGGCTGAATGATGGAGCGGGAATGTCTAAGTCAGAGATGGTTTCTAGCTTCAATTATTATTTATCCTGAGCAATGCCGAAGGACTAAAAACACTTGATAGAAATATAGACTTTTTGAGGAGAAAAAGCAATAATCTTTATTAGTTATGAAGATGTACTTGATTAGTTATATCCCAAATTAAAAAACGAGCCACATATTTTTCCGTTGATGTACTTAATAAAACTTGTTGAAGATTTTTTGAAAAGGCATTGATTCCAATTTTATGACAATCTTCTGGGGAATTACCATTTGCTAATGCTATTGCAATCTTATTGGTCGGCTCTAGAAATAATTTTGCAAGTGGGTCTTGTTCAGCTCTAGTAGAATAACCTTCACTACAGACAAAAATAAAATCCTCCTTATAGCCGATATAAGCCTTAGCTCCTGCTTTTATGCTAGCAGGTCCTAAAATTTTAGCAGAACTGCAAGACAATACAAACACATTTGAATCCTTTAGGATGTATTCATTTTCACCTACTTTTAGGAGAACTTTATGATCCTGCCCTAACATAAGGTCAGCGGCTCCATGCCCATTTAAAATTATAACTTCAGGCTTAAGCTTTTTAATAACGCTTTCTAATTCTTTTCTATTTGCCCTCTTTCCTTCTAAATCTACAACGCTACTTGAACCATCCCTGACTTGTGTTACAACATCCAAACTCCACCTATGCAAATATGATGTGGTAAGGTCGTAGAAAGGTCTAGTAATTACTACCGCCTGGGGCATAAAATTTCCCTTCTTTTAACATTCTCATATACTCAATTTCAATTTCTATCATTTTTTTCCCAATATTTGTGTCATTTTTAATTTGTTCTATCAATTCTTTTTTATTAAATTGCCCATCAGAACCAACGGAAATTGAAACATTCGGAGGTAAAGTATCAAGTCTTGCAATTACTAATTTTTTCAGTTGTTCCTGTTTTTCTTTGTCTTTCTTATTCATAACTATATTAGATTAAGCTCTTCAAGGCGCTTTAATATTTTTTGCCCCAATTCTGTGTTGTTTTCAATTTCTAGATAAGCCACTTTCCACGACATTGGACCCTGATTATCATCAACATAAATTACTTCATCCCTAGCTGGAACAGGAAGACTTGCGTAAACTTTTAAAAAATTTTCCCTACTGGTTAACTCTGTCATAGAGAAAGTATTATAACAAAACTATGTACCATTAATCTAATTGTAATACTAGTTATAGCTTACTACAATAGCACAATACTTTGTCAATAGTTTTTGCAAAAGAATCTTGTAGGAAATTTTAGATTATTTCCTGCGTCGCACAATAGTGGATCAACGACGTGATATTGAGGCTGGAATAAATGTTTAAAATATTCTTGAGACCAAGTTTGGAGCTATAGGTTTAGTTTTTTTGCCTCAAAAAAGCTGGTATGTCCCAGACTTCTTCATCATTGTCCTGGTTTTGCCCTTGATTATTGGGTATTGGATTTTGATTATTCTGATCCCCAACCGGCTGTTCGTCTGTGTTTTGATCCGCTCCGGAAGCTTGTTGATTAGAGCTATTATATTGAGATTGAACAGGTGGAGCCACAAACTCTCGAAGCGTTTGGCGCGCACTGTCAAACCCAGTCGCAATAACTGTAATCTTCATCTGATCTCTCATAGTCTCATCAATTGTTGCGCCAAAAATTATATTTGCGTCACTGTCAGCAGCTGATGCAATAATCTTGGCTGCCTCGTCAACCTCACTCATGGTAAGATCGGGTCCGCCGATTATATTGAATAATACTCCCCGTGCTCCTTCCATGGTAATTTCCAGAAGTGGCGAGGCAATAGCGCTGCGTGCTGCAGCTTGGGCACGATTTTCTCCAACTCCTGTTCCAATTCCCATCAATGACGAACCGGCGTTTTGCATAATTGTTCTAACATCTGCAAAATCAACGTTTATCAAACCTGGCATTGTAATTAAATCCGAAATTCCCTGAACTCCTTGAGTAAGCACTGAGTCTGCAACTTTAAAAGCCTCAAGAAGCGATAGTTTTTTATCAACTACGTCCAGGATCCTTTGATTTGGAATAATAATTAACGTGTCTACTTTATCTTTTAGGGCTTCTATGCCTTCTTCTGCCGCCACCATTCTCCTTGTTCCTTCAAAAGTAAATGGCTTGGTAACTACAGCAACAGTTAACGCTCCAACTTCTTTAGCAGCTCGAGCAATTACGGGGGTTGCGCCCGTCCCAGTGCCCCCTCCCAATCCGGCTGTTAAGAAAAGCATATCTGTCCCTTCTAAAATGTCTTTTAACTTATCGTATGATTCTTCGGCAGCCTGGATTCCTACCTCCGGATTTCCACCGCTCCCGAGTCCTTTAGTCATTTCTTCACCTATTTGAACTTTTGTTGCTGCTTGATTAAGAAGGAGTGCTTGCGCGTCCGTATTTACAGAGATAAAATCAACTCCTTGAATGGAGCTTTGAGAAATCATGGAGTTAAGAGCATTACCTCCTCCTCCGCCTATACCCATTACTCTAATCTTTGCAAAGTTAGTTGTTTGAGGCTTGATGAGCATAGTGGGAGAATCGTACCAGATGAAGTTTTTTTTTGCAAGTAGAAAACAGTCACTAATCTAGGGGATGAAGGATTTTACAAGGTCGATAAACTTTTTAGGCATCTTTCCAAGCCTAAGGGAGGGGATGCCGGGGATCTGCATTTTAAAAGAGGACGTTGACATAGTGCCAGTCATTGCGCCGTAAACCGCAAGACCAACGACTGCGGCATATGGAGTGTCTTGAATTTCATCAATAATTCCTTTTATATTTTGGGGCTGCCCGATTCTAACGGGCATTGCCAACATTCTTTTTGCAGACTCAACTGCCCCAACCGTCCTTGCTCCCCCACCTGTTATTACTAAACCCGAAGGGGTTTGTCCTCCAAATCCTGATTTTTTTATTTCAAGACCTACCATAGTAAAAATCTCGTTCAAACGGGGCCTGATTATCCCGTCCACTAAAGTTTTTTGGGAAACTTTATTAAGCTGCTCAGGCAAACCTAAGGATACTAGATCCACTTCGTCCGTTGGACGTTTTTCCTTTGGGCCGTCTCCATCCTCTTCAAACTTTAAAACTTTCTTAACAATACGGGATAAAAAAAGTTTTACTTTCTCAGCTGATTCTAGAGAAATTCGAAGACCAATCGCAAGATCATTTGTAATATGTCGGGCGCCAATTGGAAGGACTGATGAAAACGCAACGGAACCGTCAATATAAATTGAGATATCTGTTGTTCCTGCACCTATATCCACCAATACCACACCTAATTCTTTTTCGGTGTCTGATAAAACAGAAAGGCTGCTTGAATACCCTGAAAAAACTAGGCCGTCCATGTCCACTCCAACCTGAGAAAAAGCTTTCTCAAGATTTCTAATCGTTGGGCTTCCTGCAGTTACAATATGAGTATCTACTTCAAGTCGGGTTCCAGTCATGCCAACTGGATCTTTAATCCCCTCTTGACCATCCACTGTATAACTGCGAGGTAAAACATGGATTATTTCACGAGTTGATGGCAAAGACACTGCTTTTGCAGCATCAATGACACGGGCTACATCGCTTTGCGTTATTTCTCCTTCAGGTTGTGCAACCGCCACAACACCACGGGAGTTTTGAGACTCAACGCTCCCTCCGCCAACTGAGGCTATCACGCGGGAAACTGAAACCCCTGCCATTCTCTCTGCAGATTCAATTGAGGTATTAATAGCAACAACCGCTTCTTCAATGTTAACTATTTGCCCTTTTTTAATTCCGGCGGATTTTATCTCTGACACTCCAAACACATTCACAGCCTCGTCTACTTTTGTGATTATAGTGACTATTTTTGAGGATCCTATATCAACCCCAACAACTATTCGCCCTTCATTCATATTTAAAAAGAGATTACAGGTTTTTGATACCTAAAATCAAGACGCTTAAACATCTTACCCTCTATTTTAAGCGTAGAGAGGATTAGTTGTAAAGAGGATAATTGCTCCCCAATATCCTTTTTTGGGTCTATTATTGCTTTACTATCTTTGTCAAATTTTATTATGTAATTTAACTCTTTCGATGTTTCGAGTGTTACGTATTCAATCTTTTTCTCCTTAAGGCCTTTTTTTATTATTGAACTTATAGAGGTTTGGTCTTTGGAAAGCGGGTTAAGATAAATTGGATCTTTCTCTATAAATGCGCTATAAAAAAGCAAAATCGCTACAATAAAGAGCCCCGTAATAATTAGCGCCATCGCGAGTTTTTTCCGTGATATTTCTTTTTTCTGTTTTTTAGTTAGAGTTTTTCGAGGAAGCATATATAACTTTAACAATTTTAGAAGCTGCGTTTTTAGGAAAATGTGTCGCTGTGGATTTAAGCTTATACTTACTCAGATTTTGCATCATACTGCTTATCTGACTAATGAAAAGTTGCGGAGTTAAAGATTTTTGTTGTCCTATTTCTCCCAAACCCAAGTTTTTCAAAAACAGGGCATTTTTCATTTGCTCGTCTTTCTGAGAAACTGGCAAAGGAATTAAGTATGCGGGTTTTTCCAAAAATATTAGCTCAGATATTGTATTTATTCCAGATCTAGAAATAATCAGACTTGCTGATTTCATGACCGAACCTACTTCCTCAGGAGAGAAGAATTTGGATAAAATATATTTACCTCTTTTGTTATTATTCAAGCCTTCTTTAAGAATTGAAAGTTTTTCAAAATCTTTGAATTCTTGCGCTGCTCCCACTTGATGAATTAAGCTATATTTATCCAAAAGTTTTGCAAGGACTCCTGAAACCATAAGATTTATGAAATGAGAACCAAGACTTCCTCCCGTAATGTAGATAATAGGATCATTGGTTTCTATTTTAAATTTTTTATTAGGAGAGAGTATTGTTTTTCTTATTGGATTGCCCGTGAGAACAACTTTTTCTTTTGGAAAGTATTTTGCAGATGACTCAAACGAGATACAAATTTTATCAGCAAATTTCGAAATTACCCTATTGGAAGCTCCCGCTTCTAATGTCTGTTCATGAATTACAATAGGAATTTTTAATATTTTAGCAGCTATTGCCACAGGAAAACTAACATATCCCCCAAATCCTACAACAACGTCTGGTTTAAATTTTTTGAGAACCGCAATTGCCTGAACCATCCCAACAGGTATTTTGACAATCGAGAAAAAACTGTGCCGTGTCAAACTTCGCTGAAATCTTCCCGTATTGAGAGATACAAAAGCAATGCTTTTTTTTGTGATAGTGTCATATTCCAAAGAAACCGCGCTGTCTCCTTCAAGAGCATGTTTTCTGCCAATATATAAAATCTCAACATCCCTATCCAGTTCTTCTATAACAGAAAGGGCAGGAGCTAAATGACCACCAATTATTACGATCTTCATATGCTAAAATTTTTAATGTTTTAAAATTTAATAATTGAAAATTTCTTCTTTTTCAAACGGGATAATGTAAAACCTGAATCGCCCTGAAAATTGCTTTGTCTCGATATGTTAAGAAGTATTCCTACAGACACAAGATTAACAATAAGGGCTGATCCTCCATATGATATAAAAGGAAGTGGAACACCCGTCAAAGGAAGAAGAGCAGTTTGGGCTCCTAAATTTACAATTGTCTGAATTGCAATAAAGGACGTAATTCCTCCTGCAAGAAGCTTTCCAAAATTGTCTTTGGCTCGCATTGCAATATAAATTCCTCTATAAACAATAAAAAGCATAATTAATAATAAAACAAATGTGCCCACAAACCCAATCTCTTCAGCAATTATTGCAAAAATAGAATCCGTTGTGCTTTCTGGAAGATATGCATACTTTTGCAAAGAATTGCCAAACCCAACTCCAAAAAGTCCACCAGAACCAAGCGCTATTAGAATTTGGCGAATATGATACGAGGAAGTTTCAATTCCTTGCCCTGGATTTAGAAAAGTTGTAAGCCGGGCCGCCCTATAGGGCTCGACTATGACCATACCCAAACCGCCAAGCCCCACAACAGGAATAAGAGCCAAGATATGTAATATGCTTCCCCCTGATAGAAAATACAAAACAAGAGCTTCCCCAAGAATTATAAAAGCTGTTCCCATATCAGGCTGAAGCATAACCAAAAAAATTACGAGTCCAATCAAAAGTAAGAATGCTATAAATCTCCCTTTTTCGCGGGCGCTGAACCAGGCGGATAAATAGATAGTTAGAGCAAGTTTTACAAATTCAGAAGGCTGTAGCACAATAAAACCCAAGTCAATCCACCTTCTTGCTCCTAAAACTTTTATTCCGAGTCCGGGAACAAAAACTAAAAAAAGTAAGAATATAGACCCAAGTAGTATAGGCAGCGCTAAATTATAATATTTATGATAATCGAAGAATGAGACAACTGATAACGCCCCAAATCCAATTATTGCCCAGAAGAGTTGATCCTTTATGTATCTATACTTATCTGCAAAATCTCTATATGCAACATATGAAGAAGCATCATAAATCATAAAAAGTCCAAATATTGTAAGAGCTAAAACTCCGAAAAGCAGAGCAAAATCTGCTTTTTTTATTGTAATTTTTTTTATTGCAAACATATTTATAGTATAGACCAAAATAATTAATTGTAAAAAGGAGCGAAGTTACTTGGATAAAAGGGAAATGAAAAGGCCTAATATGGCAAAGAAGAAACCAAGAAGCCAGGCTCTCATCACAATTTTTGGCTCCTCCCAACCACGCTTGAGAAGCAAAAGGTGAAAAGGAGCAACTGGGAAAACTTTTCTTTTAAGATATTTTTTACCTAAAAGCTGAATCATGGAAGAACCTACCTCAATTATAAATACTCCTCCAATAACAACCAGTGCCAAAATCTTGTTATTTAAAAGCCCTATTACGGCAAGTGTTGCACCAAGAGACATTGACCCGACATCACCTAGCCAAATCCTTGCCTTGTAAATATTAAAGTATAAAAATGCAGAAACGGAGCCAATTAGAATTGTTATGAATATTGCAAGGGTTTGGTTAAGCTGACTTGAAGAAATTGCCAAAAATGCTCCCAAGCAAATAAGAAGTAGTCCAGGAGCGAGTCCGTCAAGTCCATCTGCTATGTTAAAAGCATTTACAAAAGAAACAATAGCAAACATCGCAAGAAATATATAGACAAATCCAAGGTCAATTTGACCTATTCCCGTAATAAAAATCGTGGAATAACCAAGTTTAAAAAATAAAATAAGGGATATTAATAATGCTAAGCCACACTGCAATAAAAATTTATGTCGAAATCTTAAACCAAAAAAAGCATATTTTCTGGAATTACCTACTAGTTTTTTAATATCATCATATAACCCTAAAACACCAAAACTAATAAAAGCAAATAGTAATACAAAAATTTCCCAAATAGAGGCGTTGACATCAAATATTCCATAGCTCCATAGAGACAGAACTGTAACTACTCCGACAATAAGCGCTCCTCCGCCAAAAGGGGTACCAACTTTCCATTTATTAAGTTTATCAAAAACTGGCGTTGGCTTATTAAAAATATCAACGGTTTTTTGATTCTGCCGTCTTAGTTTTATTTTGTATAAAAAATCTATGAATGGAACTATTAAAATTCCCGTTATTACCAGAGAAAGAAGCATTAAGCCTAATAGTTTTACTTGATCCATAAAGTACAATTATATATGCATGGGGAACTATATTCAAATTTCTGATCGCTCGGGGTCCTGTCGCTCGTTCTCCTTCCCGCTCGCACCACCCCTCGCTTTTTTAATATTTACTATGTGTATTTGTTATTTACTATTTAATATGATTGAGGGTTTGACTTTTTGAAAAAGAGCTTGCGCTTCTTCTAGTTCTTCATTTGTATTTACTCCCCGCCACGGAATGAAACCACCCTCTATGTCTTGCAACTTTTGCTTATTTTTTATGGCAATATCAACTAAGCTTACTAAGTAATATTCTCCTGAAACAGAACTCTTTGGGACTTTTGGCAAATATTTTTTCAAGAATTTTAAATTAAAGACATAACAAGCTGGATTTATTTCTTTTATCTCCCGTTCCAGCCTTGTTGCATCTTTTTCCTCAACAATTGCTAAAACTTTTCCGTTTTTATCTCTAACAATTCTCCCCAAACCAAACGGATTCGAAACTTCAACTGTTAAAAAAGTTATAGCATTGTTATTTTCGATATGTGAGTTTATTAATTGTTGCAATATTTCCTTTTTATAAAAAGCAGAATCATCTCCCTGAATAACCAAAACATCAGTTGCGTCTCGTGGCAAAGTTTTTAGTCCTTGAGAAACCGCGTGCGCGGTTCCTAATCTTTTTTTCTGCTCAGTATAAATTACACCTTCGCCAATGAGCTTCTTAACAGATTCTTTGGCAAAACCAACTACGACAATAATCGGAGATAATTTTAAACTCTGTGCAAGTTCAACTGCGTATTTAATCATTGGTTTTCCGCCAAGTTCCAATGTGACTTTATTGAAAGCTTTAGACTTCATGCGTTTTCCTTTACCCGCAGCTAAAATAACGGCTCCTACATTACTCATCTTTTGATCTTTTAATATCTGCACCAAGACTATTGAGTCTATCTTCGAATTTCTCATATCCCCTGTCCAGATGATAAACCTCAAGTATCACACTCTCTCCCTCTGCAGCAAGCGCTGCCAAAACTAAAGTTGCTCCAGCTCGAAGATCGGAAATACTAACCACAGCGTTATGAAGATTCGTTGGGCCTTTTATTCTTGCAGCGTGTCTATTATCCGGTTCATCATCTTCAATATTAAACTCATAAAACTCCCCCGGATTGTCAACTTCTGGATTAATAAGCTCAATTTCTGCTCCCATCTTTTGTAATTCCGGGACATAAGTAAAACGACTCTCGTATACTCTTTCATGAATTGTGCAAACGCCTTTTGCCTGGGTCATGAGAACTGCCCAAGGAGCTTGCCAATCTGTCATAAAGCCCGGATAAATCGAGGTTTCTACGTCTACTGCCTTTATTTGCTCTTTGTAGAAAAATCTTATTCCATTTTCTTTTCTCTCCACCCCTGCCCCAATCTCTTTCATTTTTTCAATAAAGCTCAAAAGATCTGTATTTTTAACGCCGTCAATAAATATGTCACCTTTAGTTATTACGGCGGCAATTGCAAGAGTTACTATCTCATTCCTATCAGGTCCCACTTCAAATCTTGTCCCTGACAATTTTTCAACTCCTTCTATCTCGATAATGCGTTTCTGGATTTTTTTTATTCTTGCTCCCATTTGATTTAAAAGATTGATTAATTCATCAATTTCAGGTTCTTGCGCCGCGTTTCTGAGAATTGTTTTACCTTTTGCTAAAACTGCGGCGAGAATTAAAGTTTCCGTTCCTGTGTGTGTGCTTTTTTTAAATGTGTAATCTGTTCCTTTTAAACCACTTGGCGCTTTCATATAGAAATAACCGTCTGAACTTTTATATTTCACGTCTACTCCCATTTGAGTAAGTCCTTCAATCGTGCGGTCAATTGGCCGGGCACCTATTCTGCATCCTCCGGGATTTGGAATCACTGCCTCTCTCATTCGAGCAAGCAGAGGCGCCATAAACATAGCGGAGGTTCTAACTTCTGCAGCTGCCTCAAGCGCTATTTTTGTTTTTTTAAATTCCCGGGTTCTAATACTAATAGTGTGATCCGAAACGCTAACTACTCCCCCAAGCTCTTCGATGATATCTATCATAGCAAGCAAATCCGAAATTAAAGGAATATTTTCAATGATCACCTCTTCTTCTGTTAAACAAGCCGCAACTAGCGCTTTAAGCGCCATGTTTTTAGCACCCGAGACTTGGGTTCTGCCTATCAATTTTTTACCTCCGTTAATTATAAATTTATCCATCCCGTTAGAATCAGATCGCGATTTACTGATATTTCCTTTCTTTTATTTTTAGCTTACTCTCATTGAGAGTATTATCCCATTAGATGTCTCATGCGATCGCGGATTCTAACGGGATCCATCCAAAATTTCCTTTCCAATTCTATAAATATCTCCTGCTCCCATAGTAATCACTAAAGTATTTTTGTCAAAATTACGGGAAGAAATGTATTTTACCACATCAGAAAGCTTTGCAAAATACATAGCGTTTTTGCCAAATTTTTTAATTTCTTCGGCTAAAAGACTGCTTGAGAAATTTTTATCAACCTGCTCTCTAAACGAAGGAAAAATCTCAGCGATCAATATTTCATCCGCGTCAGAAAACGCGCTCGCAAAAGCGCCAAATAACTTTTTTGTCCGTGAGTACATGTGGGGCTGAAAAATAGGAATAATTTTATATTTTGGAAATGTTTTTTTAAATGAGGAGAGAGTTTTTTTTATTTCCTCCGGATGGTGGGCATAATCGTCGTAGAGAAGCCCTCCTCCAGGTAGATTCCCGACAAACTCAGACCTTCTTTTTGTTCCACGAAAAACACTGAGTCCTTTTTTTATTTGATCTACTGACAAGCCAATTTCAAGACAAGCAACAATTGCCCCAGTTGCGTTTAAGCCGTTTTGTTCACCAAAAATTTCCATAGAGAACTGGCCAAGCAACGTTTGATTTGATTTTACATAGAAAAACATTTTCTCAGGACTTTGTGCTACTCTTTCCAAAACATAGTCATTGTCAGGCGAGAATCCATAAGTTATCTTTCGCCCCTCGTACATATTTAAAAATTTTCTATTCTCCTGCCCGTCTCCGCAAGCAATTAAAACTCCACTGGAAGGCACCATTTTTGCAAATTTTAAGAACGCCTCTCTTATTTCATCGATCGAATCGTAAATATCAGGATGGTCAAAGTCAACATTGGTTACAATTACTATCTCTGGACTTAGATATAGAAATTTTGGGATTTTATTACTAAGCGCATCAGCAAAGTATTCGTCGGCTTCAGCCACAAAATATTTCCCTTTTCCAAAATGGCCCGAAGAACCTAAGGAAGGAACATTTCCGGTGCCGATTACAAATGAGGGATCTAGCTTGTTTTCCGAAAGGATTGTTGCGATCATTGCAGTTGTTGTGGTTTTCCCATGTGATCCCCCGATGCAAATTCCCAAATATTTTTTTCCAAAAATTTCTCCTTTTTGAAAAACTCCAAGAGCCTCTCCCTGATTCAAAACCGCAATGTTTGATTTGGTTGCTGCTTTCACTTCAACGTTTTCCACCCCTCCGTGGGCTGAGGTAGCAATTACTAAATCTGCGCCGACAATGTGCTGTGGGTCAAACCCAACATAGGGCACAATTCCTGCTTTTTTTAACTCCTGGTCTGTAATAAAAACTTCCTCAACATCAGAGCCAGTCACCTCAAATTTCGCCTCTTTCGCAATAATTGCTAAAGGCGTCATTCCAACCCCCTTTATGCCCACAAAATGGATTTTTTTTATCTTTTTGTAATCTCTCATACTTAAATTCTTGTATCAAGTGCAGTTTTTATGGCTTCGTACTCATCCCAAGGAGTATCTTTTTTTCCAAATGTCATTGATTTCTCGTGTCCTTTTCCAGTTACCAAAACCAAATCAGAAGCTTGTACCATTCTTACAGCCGTTTTTATCGCTTCCGATCTGTCTGGGATTTTTCGAACCTCAACTTTATTATTGCTTATTCCGCTTTCGATTTCCTCTATTATTTTATTAACGTCCTCAGATCTTGGATCTTCTGCTGTCAAAATCAAGATATCAGCGTAGTTAGAAGAAACCTTTCCCATAACAGGCCTTTTTTTGCTATCTCGCTCTCCTGCTGAGCCAAAAACGTGAATAATTCGCCCTTTTGTTTGCTGACGAAGACAAGAGAGTAGCTGATCAAAAGCATTTGGCGTGTGAGCGAAATCTATCACAACAGTAAAATCTTCATCATAAACAAAATCAACTCGGCCAAGAGGCAACTTAAAAGTCTTAATCGCCTTTTTTATGTTTTCATCGCTAATTCCTAAAGCTTTGCAAACTGAAACAGCGGCAAGCGCATTTAATTTATTAAAGTCTCCAATCAAAACTTCTGAATCGACCTTAAAATTATCGGATAGACCGTAAGTTATCCAACTCTTATCAGATTTCGAACTCTTTGTCTCATTCAATAGTTTGTACGAGGCATCATCTCTATTTACAATTGCAATCTCAGCTATTTTGAGTAATTTTTCTTTTGTTTTTACGTAGTTTTCAAAGTTTTTATGATAATCCAAATGTTCACTGGTAATATTAGTTAAAACGCCAATTTTGAAAGGAATTCCCCAGATTCTCTGCTGATCAAGAGCGTGAGATGTTACTTCCAAAATAAAATATTCAGAGCCTTTTGAAACAGCTTTTTTTAGAAATTTTTGCAGGGTAAACGGAGAGGGAGTTGTTACATGAAAACCAGTATCGTACTCTTTATCCCCTATGCGCGCACTGACACTAGATAGCATTGATACGTTTTTCCCGCTTGATTTTAAGATGTGGTAGATAAGGCTGACCGTGGTTGTTTTTCCATCAGTACCCGTAACTCCTATTACGGTAAGTTTTCTGGAAGGGAATAATAGTAATGTGTCCGCAAGAATTGCCGTAAAAAGATGGTAGATATTCTTTATTTTCTGCCACATTGTTCCATTATTATACCTTTTCCAGAGCTTTAAATGCTACAATTTATGTATGATAAAAAACGTGACGAAGAATACTCTAATTTCCCAGAATCATGATATTGCAAATAAATTTTTGGATAAAGCTATTGGTCTTCTTAAACAAAAATCACATCCTTCCCTAGTTATTAAAACTAGATTCGGTATTCACACAATCGGTATGAAAAATTCTATAGATATTATTGTTTTGGATAGAAAAAATAATGTAGTTGGGCTAAGAGAAAATCTTTCTCCTCAAAGAGTTTTTATTTGGAATCCAAAGTTTGATACTGTAATTGAAATGCCCTCAGGCTCAATTAAAAAAAGCAATACTTGTCTAGGAGATATACTGACTTTTGAATAGGTTAAACATGGCGGATTTTTTTTCGCACAATTTCAATAAGATAGTTTAGTTTATATCTTGGATAATTTATAACAAAATCTTGCGCGTTTAAATATTCTAAATCTACTCCGCCAAATCCTCTTTTAAAAACTGAAATCCCGTAAAACCTGTGATCTTTTTGTCCTTCCGGCGAAACGCCCCAAAAATTGTATCTTTGCATTCCTCTTTTTTTAGCTTCTTTTATAGCTTCCCACTGAATTAAATATGCTCCTGGGTATTTTCTGCCTACATTTGTGCTCGCGCCGTAATGATATACAGCTTCTGCCCCATAAAAAATTATAAAAGCTTGTGCCAATAATCTGTTTTTAAATTTAGCGGAATACAAAATCGCATTTCCACTCTCTGCGAAGATCTTAAATTGCTCATACAAAAATTTATATGAAAAAGGAACAAACTTCTGTCTTTTAGCCGTTTCTAGTTGCAACTCATAAAATTTTTTAACCGAGGATAGATCATCCGTTTTAGTAACTGTCAAACCCTGGGAAATTGCTTTTCTAATTTCATATCTTGTTGCTTTTCTCATGCTAGACATAATCTCCTCATCTGACTTATTAAGATCAAGTTGGCTTGTGAGTTCTGCGTGTAAATGAGTCGGAGCGTTGACAAATTTAGACTTTGCAAACAACTTCTTTGAAAAATCATTTGAAATAAGCTGAGGCCTAACTCTGACAAAAACGCATTTATCTTCTTTTGCTATTTTCTTTATTTCTTCAAAAAAAAATTTGATTGCACCGTTGTCTTTCCAGTCAATAATCGGACCTGCGGGAACGGTAAGATACCGTCCTCTTTTTGCGTCTTCAACAACACAAAGCATTATGCCAACCAATTTTTCCTCTTTGAGAAAACCAACTCTATGGATTTTCTTACCAAGTGTCTTATGAAACTCTCCCCAATACCAGGATTGAAGGAAATTCGCTTCTGGATGAGCAGAGACAAACTCCTCCCAAACTTGTTTATTGTCAATATCCGCTACGTTGACCTTAGCCACTTATTTACCTCCTCTGCGATTATTTTTGCATGCTTTACTGAAACATTTATATGTGTTGGGAGATTTAGGATTTTTTTAGAGTCATTCACTGCATTGCGGCACTGCGGTGCTACATCAGAATACCAAATATCAGCTACGTTTATTCCTCGTTTTTTCAGAGAATTAATAAGATCTTCTCTGTTATCTATAAAAATAGGGAAACGAAGATTTGAAGATAGAGATACTGCTTCCTGTGTTTTTTCTTTAGGAAACATAAATATTTTATCTGGTAGAAGAGAGGCATAAATTTCAGCAATTTTCCTTCTGTGCGAAAGCTGATTACTAAGACTTGCAAAAGACGCGTTAGCAAGCATTGCATAGAAAGACGGGAGTTTGTAATAGTTGTAAAAAGATTCATTCATAATATTTGTCAGAAGACCAAGGTTCTTAACTAGAGAGTGATAAATCTTTCCAATTCTTAGTCCGTACAAAAGGCGGATTTTAAAAGTAATTAGCGGATAAAATCTGTCTTTGAGTTGTGTTTTTGGCTCATACATTTTTATGTCCAAATCAGAATTTAGGTATTTCTTGTTTCTTACTATAACTGCACCTCCGCAAATTGCATCAATTATTTTATCCTGGCTAAAAGAAAGCACGGTGAAATCGCCAACTGTCCCTGCCTCTCCGCCGTTTTCATATCGTGTTCCGACGCAGTGAGCCAAATCCTCGATAAGTATAAGATTGTTTTTTTCACAGATACTTTTAATTTTTTCAATTTCACAAGGATATCCGAGCGTATTTTGGACAACTACAACCTTTAGGTTTTTCTCTTTTTTAAGGCACCCTTCTAGACTCTTTGCCGTAAAATTTAATCCACCCGACTCCTCAAGATCAAGACATAATGGTTCGTGTCCTGCCTTTCGGATCGCATTAAAAACCGCAACGCAAGTAAAACCATTTATTGCAATCTTTGAATCCGGGGGAAGCTTTAGTAACTCCAAGGCAAAAGTCAGTGCTTCACGCCCTTTGTAAAAAAGAAGGGGTTTTCCGCCATATTTTTCTTCGAGCAATAATTTAAGCTTTTCCAAATCTTTCTTATTGCCCAAACCAAACAGACTTTTCAAAACAAACCTAAGATCATAGTTACTTCCTAGCGAATTAAAAATACTCATCAGCTTAAGATTTTTTTAACAATGCTTACAAACTCCTTCGTGTTTGTAAATTGTGGAGCGTGCCTTGCTCCTGAAATTATAAAAAGAGAAGAACTTTCAATTGCTTTATTAATTATCCTTGCGTCTTTGATTGGAGTCGTTGAGTCGTTTTCCCCCCATATTATAAAAGTTGGAATATTTATTCTCTCGTAATTTTTCTTTTTATCCGAATCCCAAAGATTAATTAAGGTTCTTTTGAGGAGTAAATCTGCCTCGTTATAATCTTTTGTTCTTGCAATTCTATATAGAAGTTTTCTCATAGCAACTGAGGAGGTTATTTTTTTCCCATATTTCGCAGCAGTTCCAAATAAAAATCTCTTAAGTCGAATTGGCAACTCCCTATGATGCACTCCTGCGCTATCAACTAAAATTAACTTTTCAATCTTTTGTGGTTGGGCCTGCGCATATGCAATGCTAATTCTGCCGCCGTTGGAGTGTCCCAACAAGATCACCTTGCCCTCTTCGGCGTCAAGTTCCTTACTTAACCAAGAAACATAATCATCAATATTCCAAACCCGATCAATTGGGCAAGTCAAACCGGGAATTTTAAGAAGCACTCCATCTAATCCTTCATTTTTCAAAGCGCGAACAACGTTTTCCCATTTATCCAAAGACTGTGTCCATCCGTGAAGAATAAAAACTTTTTTCATAGTCCCCACCTTTTTCTTCTAATTTCCCAGACTTTCTCGCGTCTTGTAAGATATTTCACATCATTTTTATCTTCTAACAAATTTTCAATAACCCCTTCTAAGAATCTTGCGCCTTTAAAAAGAATCAATTCCCCACCTGAGATATTTTTTTGAAGATAATTTAAAATATCTTTTGGCGATAAAAATTCTTCCACAATAATATCTTTTTTTAGTTTTCTTAGTTTTGGGAAGCTATGTTCTCCGGTTCTTGGTCCAAGAAAAATTACTCTTTTTAAATCCATTTTTGAAAGCAAAACTGCAAGTTTTTCATGTTCTTCTTTTTCTTCCTGCCCAAGTTCCAACATATCTCCGATGACAGCCCATTTATTTTCGGATTTTATTTTTTCAAATAAATCTAGAATTACCTTCATAGAAGAAAGGTTAGCATTATAAGTGCTATCTATTATCTTTATATTTTTTATGCCTCTAAACAAGTTGCTTCTTCCTGGAGGTAGAATTAGCTTAGATGTAAAAAGTCTTTTATCAAATCCAAGGTATTCCAAAAGTCTTAAAGTAAACTCAATCGAATAAAAAAACTCTTCTGGAAGTATTTGGGTAAATGAATATTTGTTTTTATCTATTTCAAACTCAGTTCCACTTAATGAAACAGTATACTTTTTAAGTTGTTTCTTGGAAATCTTAACAATTCTTGCTTTTGTTCTTGAAAGCTCACCGGTTATTAAATCAGAATCAGAATTAACAATCGTGAGCTTTGATGTTTTTTCAATTAGAAAGCCGAACTCATAAGCGATTGCCTTTTCAACGTTTGGAAACTTTCCAGTTTTTACAAAGTAGTCAAAATTCATACTATGCGTTCTCCCAACGCTTAACCATAGAACCACCTCAGGATGAAGAAGATTTGCTAAAAATTTTCCTTCAGGATGTCTGTCACAATCAACCTCAACGATGTAAAGTTTTTGTTTGGGTGGTTTTGAGAAAACCATAAAAGGGGCTAGCAAGAAAAGTTTTGGCCATTCCCAAAGAAGAAGAGTATGGCGCCGCAGTCCTAAAATGTTAAAAGGTATTCCAATCGAACTATTTGCGTGATGAGAATAATAAGCTTTTTCTCCAATTTGCGATTCCAGTAAATTTAAGAGTCCTGTTTTTCCATTTGAACCTGTCACAACAATTATTCTAGGTCTCCAAATTAAAAGCTTTATTCTGGCAAAAAAAGAAAAGTAATAAGCTACGGGAAAGAAAAAAACCCGCTTGAAAGTACGTATCATATGGCTATTATAGAGTATTTTGAAGCAAATTACTCATCAGGGGCAATACCATAGTAGCTAAATAGATCCCGGGCAATTCCAAAAAAAATCGGAGCTGCAGTTTCTGCTCCATATATTCTGGCTGTTGGTCTATCTAGGATCACAAACATAACAAATTTTGGCTCCGCTGCTGGGGCAAACCCTATAAAAGATGCTATTGTTTTGTTGGGGTCATACTTCCCTTCAATTGGAATTGAAGCTGTTCCTGTTTTTCCTGCAATCCTATAACCCTTTATCCGTGCCCATTGTGCTTCTCCTTTATTCACTGCGTTTACCAAAACTTCTGTCATGACTTTAGCTGAAGCAGAATCGATTGGCCGGCCTATTTCCTTAGGCTCAATCTTTGTTATTTTGCCTTTTTCGTCCCTAACTGAGGCGACAATATGAGGCTCCATCATAATACCCTTGTTAGCAATTGAAGAAAAAGCAGTTAAGAGCTCTATCGGAGTAACAGAAATGCCTTGTCCAAAGCCTGTTGTTGCTAAATCAACTGCGTACCATGAGTTTTTTGGTTTAATGACGGGTGCTGTTTCTCCTTGTAAGTCTATTCCGGTAGTTTTTCCTATTCCATACTTATCAAGATACTTAACCATTCTATCCAAACCTAATGTTTGTGCTGTGAATACCATGCCGGTATTATCAGAATGCTGTATCACTTCAAGCATAGTTGAATTAGGGTAGTATTTATCATTCCATGTGTGTAAATCGTAACCTCCTATCGAAACTGGACCAGAGCAAATTGAACACCTTGAAGATGGCTTGAGAAGCTTCTCATTAAATGCCGCTGACATTATCAAGGGCTTAAAAGTAGAACCGGGTTCGTAAAGGTTTGATATAAAACCGTTTTTATATAAATCATTTGAATACTCTGAATATTTTTTGGGGTCAAATGAGGGAAAAGTAGCCATTGCCAAAATAGCACCGGTTTTAGGATCCACAATTCCTATCATTCCTCCACTTGCTCCATATCGCTCTATTCCTTCCTTAAGTTTCTTTTCCACAAGAAATTGAATAGATCTGTCTACGTTTAAAATCAAACTGCTTCCGTCTGTTCCAAAGGACTTATCGCTATTTACTCTTGCTAGAATTGGCCTCCCCAGTGCATCGTGGATTTGCAGAGCACTCCCTTGCTTCCCCCGCAAAAGCCTGTCGTAGTATCCTTCTATTCCAAAATACCCCTTAGAAGCGCCTGACTCATCTCTTCCCACAAAACCCAACAAACTTGCTGCCATTGAAGCTTCCGGATAGTAACGTTCAAATTCCTGCTCAAATCCCAGTCCTAAAATGTTTTTACCCTCAGTTGTTTTTTTAAGATTTGAGTCTATTCCGCGTGCTAAAGGGACCCAAAATAGGTCTTGGGACAACTGTGCGCTTATTGATCCCTCATCTAAATCAAGCGTGAGCGATAAGGTCCTTGCGGTTTTTTGCTTATCTTTTACTTCTTTTGGATTCGCGTAAAGAAGATATGAGATTTTATTCGCGGCAATTGGGAAACCGTCAGATGTCTCTATTTCGCCTCTTATTGGCTCTATTTTTATTGATTTCCCGTATTGGGTTTCTCCTAATTTCCGCAGTTCCGCTGCCTTAACAATTTGCCAATAAAAAAGGCGTAGTATTATTACTCCAAATACTAAGGTGAAAAAAAGAAGTACTATCCGGTATCTGATCATCTCTTAAGAGCAATCGCAATTGCCGGCGATATGGCAAAATTTGATTTGCTCTCAACAAAACCGATCTTAACGGCAGCTGAAGCAACATAGGAAAGTGAAGAAAGACTGTAGATCTGCTCTCTTAGCATAGTATTTTCAGTTTTATATTTACTCAGTTCGTCTTGAGTTTTACCCAAAGCAACCCCTGAAGTAGAAATTCTATTTGATATTACAGTTCGTGCGATGAACAAACTTAAAATTACAAAAATTAAAATGGCTAGAATAAATATTGGTTTTCTCATAATTGTCTTATTGTCATTTCGAATATCCTAAGCTTTGCGCTTTTGCTCCTACCATTTTCTAAAATCTCTTCTTCAGTTGGTAGTATCGGTTTTTTTGTTAAAACTACCCCTTTCCCCTCTCTTTCAAACTCTAGAAATGCTCTTTTTACAATTCTATCCTCAAGGGAGTGGAACGAGATAATTACAATTCTTCCCCCTTTCTCCAAAAGCCTTAGCGCTTTCGGAAGAGAGTCTTTTATACTTCCTAATTCGTCGTTAACTGCAATTCTTAATGCTTGAAAGACCCTCTTCCCAGATGTTGCTCTTGAAAAATCATTTATTGTCTTAAATCCATAAACTGTTGCTAAAGTCAGTGTTAAATCGTCTGTTGTTTTAAAAGGTGCAATTTTTCGTCTCTTAATCAATAAATCTGCTATTTTATTTGCGTTTGGTTCTTCACCCAGGCCTCTTATTAAATCTACGAGTTCTTTTTTTCCTAAAGCGTTTACTAAATCGCTTGCCTTAACTCCAAGTCCCTGATCCATTCTCATGTCCAGTGGCCCAGACTTAATGTAGGAAAACCCTCTTTCCGCACTATCTATCTGATGTGATGAGATTCCTAGATCAAAAAGTATTCCTGCGACTTTTTCAAAACCATTAGCTTTTGCGATCGTGTCAATGTCCCTAAAATTCCCCCTCGCCAGTCTTAATTTTTGATTCTTAATTCTTGATTCATAATTCTTCTGGGCAAACTCGATAGCATCCTGGTCTACGTCAATTCCTAAAACCAAACCGCCTTTTTCGAGTATCGCTTTCGTGTGTCCTCCGCCTCCCAAAGTCGCGTCTATGTATCTTTGTCCGCTTTTGACGCTCAAGGCGTTAATCGCTTCTTGTAAAAGTACGCTTTTGTGATAATTGCTCATTTTTCATCGGACAGCTTTTCAGTTATTGGCTCTATTGTCTTTATCAGCTCTTGATTATGCTCTTCCCATCTTTTTTTGTCCCAAATCTGCACATATCTAATAATTCCCAAACAACTAACCTCCTGAGTCAAATTTGCGTATTTTTTTAAATGCTCCGGCAGGATAAACCTCCCTTTTTGATCAAGTGTAACTTCTTCTGCCGAACCTAAAAGAAACCTTTCTGTCTCCCTTGCAGCCTTATCAATAATTGGCTTGCCTTCTGTACCTTCCAATAGAAGCTTTAACTGATTTACCGATATAACTATCAAAGAGCCTTCGAATCCCTGGGTAATTATTAAACTGTCCCCAAGTTCTTTTCTAAATTTCTTTGGAAAAGAGATTCTGTTTTTTTCATCAATTTTACTATCGTGCCTGCCTATTAACATATTTACCCGCCTTTTGGCGCGGCTGCCTGATCTTGTTCAAAGCTAAACTTATCCCACTTTTTCCCACTTTGTACTAGATATAATCATTTTGAACAATCCTGTGAAAACTGTCAAGAGGCAATTGAAGCAAAATAGTGTACTAATCGAATCTAAAACACTAAATAAAGTAGGCTTATAGAATTTTCCTCGTTATTAGTCTACTAATTGACCACGGAGAGGAAAAGGTGTTAAAAGTCTTTCTGCCTCTTGTAAAATAAGAGGATGAAGAAGTGAGGGTTCTGAATTATAAATTTGAATAATTTTAATACGTGTTCCCGGTCTATTGAATATGCTCCTTAGTCCTTCTTGTGTTTCCTCTAATGTTTCTCTATCTACATAACCTAAAAATGTAGAAGCCCACTCGGCATCTGTCCAAAAAGTGTTCCTGATGCCTCTACTTACTTCATCTACAACAATAGGCTCTTCGCCCATCTCTTCAAGTCTTGCAGATGCCAAAGCTCTGGTCTTTTCATCTGGAAAACCATCTTCGCCTAGGTTTGCTTCAAATCCATAACGCCGAGCCACCCAAAGTGTTTGTCTGGCAACCACTTCCTGACTCATTCTTCTAGCAGCTTCGTATTCTTCTTGTGCTCTTTTTTCTGATCTTTTAAAAAATCTCACGTAGGAAGTATACTATAAGACTATAAATTAGTCAAACGGGGCTACAACTTAACTGTCTTCTCAACCTGATACTCTTTTCCGTCTTTTTTGGTAACTTTAAGGGTAATTTTTATGTCAGACACTACATTATCATACCTGCATCTACCTGCTGAGCAAGTTCCAAATTCTCTAAAATCTGTTTTTGTAATTCCATCCTCTTCTATATTCATTTCGCCAAAGATGCCTTCTGGAACATTTTCTCCGTCGATTTCTTTTTCGTACTCAATTGTGTACTCTACTTTCACAATGTCATCTGCTTTTGTTAGCTCAAACATTAACGCATTTTTATCTTTGCGAACGGTTACAATCATCCCTATATCCTCAGGACTAAGCATAGGAAGGTCTGAATCTTGCGTAATCTCATCAGTTGGAGAATCAGATGAATTTTGATTTCGGAATAAGAAGAACGCACCTCCGGCAACAAATAATATCAAAAAAACAGCTATAGCTGCCAGCAGTTTTTTATTTTTTAATTTTTCTAATTGATCCACTAATTAAAGATAATCAAAAAACCAACCCCTTGTCAACTGGACAAAGTTTGCTTTCAAAACTTTAATACGACGTAGTGTCAAAGTATTTACTCAAGTTTATTGGATATGTAGTTCTGGAGTTCGTCAATTTTTACTCTTTCCTGCTCTGCTGTGTCGCGGTCGCGGACTGTAACGGTATCGTCCTCAAGCGTCTGAAAGTCAACTGTAACACACCAAGGGGTTCCGGCCTCATCTTGAGAAAGATAGCGCTTTCCAATGTTTCCTCGGTCATCCCAAGCAGTCATGAAGTGTGGTTTCAAACTGTCATAAATCGAACGCGCTTTATCAACTAGCTCCGGTTTGTTTGCTAATAGCGGAAACACTGCAACTTTATATGGAGCAAGCTTGGGATTTAACTTCAACCAAACTCGTTTTCCATCATCCTGATAAGCATTTAGTAGGAAGAACAAGGCCGAACGGTCAACTCCGCCGGATGTCTCAATTACCCAAGGAGTAAATTTGCTTCCATCATCATCTACATAGCCAAGCTTATGACGCGAAAGATCCCAATCTCCCCTATGATGAATCCCCTCAAACTCTGACCAGCCGAATGGCGCTTCAAATTCAATATCCTCTGCATATTTTGCATAGTGCGCCCTTTCATCATCCTCGTGCTTGCGGAACCTTAGGCTTGAACTGTCCATTCCCAAACTTTTATACCAATTTATTCTTTGCTCTTTCCAGTATTCAAACCATTTGTCTCCTTCTGACTCTTCTGGGCGAACAAAAAATTCAAGCTCCATTTGTTCAAATTCGCGTGATCGATAAGTAAAATTGCCTGGAGTTATTTCATTTCTGAATGCTTTTCCAATCTGTGCAATTCCGAACGGAATTTTAACGCGGGTAGAAGAAACAACATTTTCAAAGTTTACAAACGCGCCCTGAGTTATTTCTCCCCGAAGATATATCTCCGATTGCTTTCCTTCAACTACACCAAGATAAGCTTTTACTAAAAGATTAAACTTTTTGGGCTCTGTCCATTTAGCTCCTCCTTCATGAATTTTTTCATGAATTTCAATCTCTTCCTTTTTGTCGGCTCGGAAACGCTGATGGCAAACCTGACATTCTATTAATGGGTCTGTGAAGGCTTCTACATGTCCGGAGGCCTCCCAAACCTTAGAATTCATCATAATAGCAGCGTCTATTCCAACAACGTCTGAGCGAAGCGCAACCATAGATTTCCACCATTCATTTTTAATATTTCTTTTGAGCTCTGTTCCAAGAGGTCCGTAATCCCAAGTGCCGGTCAAACCGTTATAAATTTCACTTCCTGGGTAAATAAAACCACGTCTCTTACAAAGCGCAACAATCTTTTCCATCAAATTTCCTTCCATACGGCAATGATAGCAAAAAAGGGTAGGTTTATAAAGGATTAGAAGAAAAAAGGAAGCATTCGTTTAGTTTTAATTTTCCTCTCCATAATGTTTTCTATTATCTCTGAACTATCCAGCGCAAATGCTTGCTCTCTTGGCCAGAATCCAAGCAAACTTAAAAGTTCTTGTTCGAATTTATTAAGTAAAGCTTTAGGCTCGTTTGTTATCTCAAGATTAAATAGCGTATTTTGGATTAAGGAAAATACACTGCGGTTTTCCTGGTGTTCAGCTAGCAATCCGTCAATTAGCTCACAGACATAGAAAGCATATCCTGCTCTTTTCAAATCATTTTTAAGAAGAGAGAAATGATTCAGGGTTTCTGCTTCTGTAAGGATTGGCATTTTGGAAACGTGGAGAGTGAGCAATGATAAATTAAGAAGCTCTACGTGAGAAGACCTACGGCTTGATATTTTCCTAACACCTTTTGCCATAACCTGAATTTTTCCATTATGTTTGGTAAAAACAGTCAAGATTCTATCTGCTTCTCCAAAATTTTTCCGCTTTATAATAATTCCCTCTGTTCTATAAGCGTGCATAGTTTACAAATTAAGTTTTATTGTTTTATCTGTGTCCAAAATAAACTTTTGCTGGAGTTTCCCATTCACTTTAATTTTATATTCATCTCCATCTGTACCCGGCTGTTTTTGAATCATAAAAGGCAGTGGCGAACCCTTAGCAATTTTAAATGGCAAAGTATAAGTCAAAGTAAGTTTTCCGATACCAAGTGGACGGACTGTCAAGAATCCTTCAAAAACAGTCTTTCCTAATTCATCATAAGTAGTCATCTTGACCTCCGAACCGCTTGAATCTTTAAGCTTAGCGCCTTTTGGCACATACACGCGGAACCAATCTCTCCAAGGAGCATTTAGACAAAGACTTCCCTCTTTTTCTAAATTACAATTTGATGGTTGATGTGGATTCTTATAGTTAACAGTAACAGTTTTTGTAATCACTCCATCTGCGGAAATAGTATAATCTTGTTCAACATTTTGATCTGTGAATAAATTTGATTTTGCTCCCCCAAAATTTGCCTCATTTAGATGAAAATAGTCGCCATCAAAATCTTTGATTTCCCCAGCAGCGTTCACTGCCAAAAGCCCTTCCTGCGCATCTTTATTCTCTAAGCTAAATAATATATGCTTTTGGGCTACTTCTGTAAATGCAGTTTGAACTAGTGGTCCCCAGTACAATTTTGGAGAAGATGAAAATGCTTTATTCATGATTGCATACATCAAATCCCCTATGATACTTTTTCTGTCAGACCTAATAAACTGCACCCTGATACCTGCGAATTCTTCGAGCTCATAAATAACTTGCGGACAATCACATCGCTCGTCTATTTTGGTTGTATAAGTTTTACCGTTTACCTGAACATCTCCTAAGATATTCATAGCCGCAACCAAGGCATGCGTATCAACGGCTACAATTCCATCAACATCAACCGCTTTTCCGGCCTTATCATAAATACCTCTAAACGTTTTCATTGACTCTTGAAAATCAGGGGAAAGGTTACTGTCTCTTAAGTTAAATAAGGGCACTTTTGGAAGATATTTAAGTATTGGTGCCGGCGCTTTAGCTTTATTTGAAATTGAAGCATCTAATACATAAATGTCTTCAGAAGAATCAACATGAACTATTCCTTTATTAAGTCTAAAAATAGCGTATGCCGTAATAAACCCTCCTGTTGGACGAAGTTCTTTGTCATTTTGGAAAATCACAAGATATCTTTTTTCTTTTGGCTCCCCCAAAAGACTCGGAAAAACCTTAATAAGAGGCTTTGCTTCATCAATAAAAGCTACTCCGTCATCTGATAATGTCCTTAGAGTTGTCATCCCGGTCTTCACTTTTCCCCCTGCTATAAAGCCTGGATAATCATTTGGATTTATATTGGCAATTTCTGCTTGTGCAAGTTTTAAGGATTTTGCAATATCATCAATCCTGGGAGTTACTTTATCCAAGGTCTTTACTGCTGTTTCTATACGCACTTCTGCAGAGCCGCCTACAAAACTTCCCTGACCTTTAAGACCTAGAACGTCGGCATAGGGCTTGATTGAATCAACAAACACATCTGCAGCATCGAGCCCATGAAGCCCAGCTTTTACCAAATGAGTTGCATCATTATAGTAAATATTTGATCCGGGGATAAATCTCATTACAAACAATAGCTTGAGTTTTCCCTGTGTGTCTTCTAAGGCTTCACGGGTTTTTTTAAGTTCTTTGTCTGCTGCCTCAATATCCTGTTTTTTCAAAGCAGCCATCGTTATTTTAACCTGCGCGTAAGTTTTTTTAGCTGAGAGAAGAGTTAATATGCCTGGAATCACAATCAGAACTACAAACAAGGCTAATACAACCAGAAGTCCTATTCCAACTCTTTTATTTCTAAGCCTGCCAAACCTATTAAATCCAGGAAAACTAAACCTTCTCCCCCCGCCATCATTAAGCCTGCTTTTTGCAGGTTGGGATGTGTCGGCTTGGTCTGAGGAATTGGCTTTGGGCGTTTCGGAACTTAATTCAATCTTCTCAAATCCGTCCATTAATATATGCTACTAAAAGGCAAGAGCCGTGTCAAATGCGCTAGAGGGCGCCTTTGCCGGAAACCATTGCTCCTGGTGTTTTGAGGATAATAAGAATATCGTAAAGAACCGATCTCTTTTTAACATACTGCGCATCCATTTTAATTCTTTTGTCAAAATTTATCTCACTTCTTCCTGAGACCTGCCAATAGCCTGTCACTCCGGGCTTAACTGAAAGCACCACTTTTACAGAATCACGGGTATGAGGATATCTCATTTGCTGATCACGCAATTCATCGGGGTAATATGCCCTGGGGCCAACCAAACTCATATCTCCCTTTAAAATATTAAAAAATTGAGGCACTTCGTCCAAAGAATGCTTTCTTATGAAATGTCCAACATCTGTAACTCTTGGATCATCCTTTAACTTATAACTTCCTTTTTTATAATCTTTATAAAGATCTGCAAATTTAGGATTTTCGCGAAGTAACTCATGGGCGTTTTCAACCATTGAGCGGAATTTATACATCTTAAAAAGTTTCCCATTTTTCCCAACTCTTTCAGGAGTATCTGCGAGAACCGGTCCTTTAGAATCCAACTTTATAGCTATTGCTACCAGAAGGATTATTGGGGAGAAAAGTATGATCAGTAAAGCTGAAAACAAAATATCAATGCCTCTTTTAAGAAACTCATAAAACAGACTTTTTTTAATTTCAATATAAGGCATATTATGTAAGGTGCTCAAGGGGCGTCCCTGCAAGACTTTCTACAAGTTTTTTAATTTTGGGAACTGATGCTTTTGGACAAACTAAAACAACATCTTCTGTGTTAATCACTAACATCTCCGAAAGATCTATTCCCACAGTTAACTGCTTTGTATAGTTAAAGACTAAAGAATCCTTGGAATCTTCAATCATCACATTTCCTTTAGTTACATTTTCATCTGCTGATTCTGACAATGCTTCTTTTAAAGCCTCCCAAGCGCCTATATCGCTCCATCCTATGTCAACAGAAATAACATTCCCAAATTTTTTATCTAATTTTTCTAAGATAGCGTTATCGAACGAAATTTTTTCAATTGCTGGATAAACCTCTTCTAAAACTTTACTGAAATTGCTAGTGCCATAGACTTCGCTGATTTTTTTAAGCTCTGTGAACAATGAAGGAGCGAATTCTTCAAACTGGTTCCACAAAAATCTTGGAGTAGTAACAAAATAACCCAAATTCCAAGAATGCTTTCCGTCTTTTAGGTATTTTTCTGCTGTTGATAAATGGGGCCTATACTTAAAACCAGTGAATGAATTTACTGATATTCCATCTATGTCTCTTAACTTATCCCCAAAAGCAATATATCCTAAATTTTGACTCGCAAATCTAGGTTTTTGCCCTACAAAAACTATTTTATTCGGATCTTCTTTAACAATTTTTTCAGCAGCTTTTAAAGCTTGTCTAAAAACTTCTTCTTTCTTAACTAAATGGTCACTGCCCCAAAGAATGGCAAATGGTTCATTGGGAACACTTTTTACAAACATTGCTGTAACTAAACCTACTGCAGGGCCTACATCACGAGTTGCCGGTTCGAGAATAATGTTTTGCTTAGGAAGTTTAGGGAGTTGGGACCTAACTAAATCTTCATACTCTGCACTAGTTGATATATAAATGTCTTCCCATTTATATACTGGGGTAAGCTTGTGTACAGCAATCTGGAGCATTGACTGATCTCCAACTATTTTCTCAAATTGTTTTGGTGTACTTTTTCTTGATAGTGGCCACAGCCTTGTCCCCACTCCCCCTGCAAAAATAACTATCTTCATGCTCCTTCGCTCCTTTCAATTATTCTATTCATTTTAACCTAAAACTGTTTTACTTCCTTGCCGCAAGAGCTTCGGAAGTATGACCCGTCCGAAATTTTAATGAAGGAGGGTCATGTTTTTATCTTTTTTTCAACAAATTTTTCGATGTTAGTTTTAAAAACCTTATAAGAAAATCTTTGCGAATTTCGTATTATATCACCCTTATTATATATTGTCCCATCGAACCTTTTCAATACGCCTATGAGTGAGTCTACGGTTTGGCTTACAAAAAATTCTCCGGTTACTCCCTCTTTTATAATATCTATTGCTCCTCCCCCTTTGTATGCAACAACAGGCGCGCCATATGATTGCGCCTCTGCCATTACCAAACCAAAATCCTCGATACCCGGGAAAACCAAAGCTTTGCAATTTCCATAGTAAAAGATAAGTTGCTTATCTGTCAATTCTCCTAAAAATTCTATATTTTTTTTTGATTTTTTCCTAAGACTTCTTTCCATCGGTCCTGATCCAACAATCTTTAAAGGAAAACCTGTTATGTTAAATGCTTCAATTGCCATTTCCACTTTTTTGTAATAACTGAATCTAGAAAGACGGGATATTAGTAAAAAATAATTCCCCCTAGCTTTGCTGATGTTCTTAGATTTTTCTATCATTATGGGAGGAAATATTATCTCAGACTCCTGATTGTAATATTGTTTTATTCTTTTTTGAATCTCTGTTGAAATAGCAATGAAATGATCGGGACGGGAAACAGCGGCCTTCTCCCAAGCTTTAAGATATGATACTGATCCTTTTGATAAAAATCGTAATAATCGGTTTGAAAAATAGTCATCATAACCACTCCAAAGATATCTTGTAGGAGTAAGGCAATAACAAATGTGTAAGGTCCTCGGCTTTGTAATTATTCCTTTCGCAGCTTCACTTGTTACTGAAATTACCAAATCATATTCATCAAATGAAAAGGACTCAAAAGCAATAGGCATGAATATTCCCAGAAGCTCATTGTATTTCCTAAAATTTGAAGCGGATTGTAGAAATGAGGTCTTTACATTAAAAACATCTGCAAAGCGTGCAGAATTTTTATTATATACTGAGGTGAATAAAGGTGCGTCGGGGAAAATCTTGTGCAGTGCCAGTAATACTCTTTCTGCCCCACCCCATTTATTGACGCGGTCGTACACAAGTGCGACGCGTAGTTTTCTCGAATTACCCGAATTGTAATCTAATTTACTCGAATTCATTGTCTTTTTGGGATAAATCAACACCTTTAAAACTGGGGTTTATTATTCTTTTATAGCGAAGGTTTGTTTGAGTTAAATAAGAAAGCGCCTGTTTAAAAAACTTTGGATTGTAATACTGCTGCGCTTTAATTTCAAGAATTATAAGGTCTTCTATTACAAAGTCGAGAAAGTATCTTCCGATGTTTTGACCTTGATACTCTAACGAAACAGATACCTCTCTTTTAAAAATCAGCTTGTTTGTCTTCAGTTCCTGTTCTATAGCTCTCTGATAATACTTTTCAAGAAGTGACGGGCCAAGTTCATTTTGAACTTTAAACAATATTCCCATAATCTTATAACTCAATTTAGGCAGAATTATATTCATTTACATTCGAGTAGATTAGCTTTTATTAGCACTATTCGATAAATTATCGTAGACCCGAAGGGTCTCACGGGCGGTTTTATTCCAAGAGAATTCTTTTGCTTTTTCAATTTGTTTTTTTATTAAATGTTCTTTTTCGCTTTTGGGAAGATTCAAAACATAATTCATTTTCGCAAGTATATCATCAAGACTGTATTGATCAAAGTAGATTATAGACTCCCCAAATATTTCGCGGTGTACCGGAATATCAGATGCTAAAACCAGACACTTATTTTCCATTGCCTCAAGAGGAGGCAAACTAAACCCTTCCATTAGAGATGGGCGAACCAAGCAAATTGCGCTTCTATATAAAGATACGAGCTTATCATCATTAACCTCATCAAAGAAAACAATTTTTCCGCCGCTACTTAATTTCTTAACATGTTTTTTCAATTCTTTATATAAAAAATCTTCTTTCCCTACAAAAACCAAATGGAGATTAGGATTCTTCTGGGACAAAACCTTAAACGCTTCTAGTAAAAGCCCCATATTTTTATGAGGATAAACATTTCCAACGTACAAAAAATAATTTTTTATACCAATTTCTTGAGTTTTTAAATTTCTAACATCATCTGCTGCTTCATAGATAACTTCGATTTTCTGCTTATCCACTTTTAGAGTATTAGCAATATCATTCTTTGTAAAATTGGAAACCGCAATTATTTTTTTTGAACGGTTTGCAGCATTTCTTATAACGAAGCGGTACGAAAGTATTTTAAATCCCAATAGCCAAAGCGGATGAGTCGATGCTTGACCCGATACGAAATGATGATAAATAAGATCGTGGATTGTAATTACAAATGGTTTATTGTAGAACACGGGAACGTTAAAATATGGAAAATGCATTAAATCAACTTTTTCTTTTTCGATAATTCTTCGCAGGAATAATTGTTCTCTAAGCGAATGCCATTTAACATTGGCTATTGTTATCTTCCAATTTTTATTTTTTATTATATCTTTTACAGATTGGTCATCTTGCTTTGTAACAAACAAAACATAAGAATTATTTTTATCAATTTGGGCAAGATTAAAGCAAAGATTTCTTATATATCTGCCTACCCCTCCCTGACTCCAAAGCCTAGCATCAATTCCAATCTTCATACCGTTAGATACTTTCTTGTCTTCAGTCATAATCAAACATTTCCCGTATATTATCTAACGGGATACATAAAAAGATTATACTACAAAGTTATTTAACATCCTGAATATCACAAATCTCGCTCGAGCAGGATTTGCGTGAATACGAAGACTGTAGGAACAAGGGGACCGACAAGAACAAGGGCGTAATGATCAAAATTACGCTCTCGCGCAAGTAGCAGAACCCAACCGCATATTGCCATGGCGGATATAGTTACGACCCAGCTGCGGTCCGTATCCGTAACCCGGCATGCTCAAAACTGCTGCGTGGTCAGGCCCAACCTCGGTTCCAGGAAGTTCAATATTTTGCACTTCTAAAACTTCTGGATGTGCGACATAAAGGCCAATTCCATCATACTGTGTTGCCCCTCTTTCGTCTGGAGCAAGTGAATTTCTCACAGTTTCAGCAGTTCTGTTAAGATATTCTGTGCCGTCCTGCATCAATGTAAGATAAGCTTTCTCTGGAGTTTTATATCTTTGTGGATCTTTCGGCCAATCGGAAACGCTCAAGCCTTCTTCTACCTGGTACTCGATTCCGACAAGTCTAGCTTGTTCTTCTACGGGAATTTGGCCAAAAGCAATTACTGGAATACCAAAGCGGACTCTTAATGTTTCTGGTTGCGGGACAGGGAGTCGCATTAGGACGTCTTTAAATCTTCCAGCGGACGTTCTTAACCATTTATGATATTCTAATTCCTGGTATCTTGCTGTTTGTCTTTCTATCTCTGCTTCAAGAGATTGAGGGGTATACTCAGCTAGGTGTACAGGTAATACAGGCTGTGCAAGACCTGGATCAACCACACCGGAGACTTTAAGAATTTGCTTTGCTAAAGCAATAGCAGCTAGTCTTTTTGCTGTTTTATTTGCAGCTAATGCCTTAGCTGCATCAAATATTTCTAACATAAGTGTGATTTATATCACATTGTAAGGCTATATGCAAATTTAGATTAGGACTAAACTGTTAATTTTCTTTTTGCTATATACCACTTAAGATTTATGCCAGCATAAACTAACCAGTTAAAAAAGAATGGGTATTTTTTAGAATAGTGTTTTTTGTAAAAAAGTTTCATAGTGCTGTAAAAATGATTAAGAGCCATTTCCTTTGTTTGAGCGCCTGCTGAAGAGTCTGACTGGCTGTGTTTTTTTATGCCAGTTGAAATACCTTTAACGTGCAATATTTTAACTTCCGATACATACATTACTTTAAAGCCGGCTTTTTTAATTCTAAAACAAAGGTCAATATCCTCACCGTATAAAAAATAATCCTCATCAAAATAACCTACCTTTTCTAGAACAGAACGCCTCATTAACATAAACGCCCCTACTACGGAATCCACTTCATGCGTTTTGGTCATATCTCTATCCGTTAAGTGATAAAGTTTGTCATTTTTCAAAAAGTAATAAAGAAAAGATGCCCGTGGCGTTGGAAAACCTCTGTGTGATGCCATGTCCAATGATCCATCGGCCTTTTCAATTTTTGGCGAACTAACTCCTACATCAGGATGATTCTCCATAAAATCAATCACATACTTAAGTGCGCCGGGCATAACTTCACAATCAGGATTTAGAATCAAAACATAAGGAGTTTTTGCTTTTTTTAAAACCAGATTATGTGCTTTTCCAAAACCTAAATTTTCACTGTTTTGAATATAGCTAAACTCAGGGAATTTCTTTTTCGCTTCTTCAATACTTCCATCAGATGAGGCGTTGTCAATAATACAAACATCAAATTCCAGCTCTTCACGAACTTTATAAAGCGAGTTTAAGCACTCAATTAAATAATCACCAGTGTTATAATTAACAATTGAAATAGTAAGTTTTTTCATTTGCTTCCTACTAAACTGACATATATATTATCAAGTTCTTGGGCAATATTTTTCCAATCAAAGTTTTTCTCAATAAATTTTCGCCCGTTTCTTGACAATTTTTCATATAAATAATCGTCTGAGAGTAACAATAACGCTTTACTAACAAACTCCTCTGGCTTCTCACAAATTATTATTTCCTCACGATCCTTTGCATTTATTCCTTCATTACCTAGGGCTGTAGTTATAACCGGAGTTCCACTTGCCATTGATTCTAGTATTTTAAAATTAGTTCCTCCTCCTACTCTTATAGGAGAAAGCAAAATATCTGCGGATTGGAAAATAAGCTGTGTTTCATCTGGCGCGTTTTCATCAAAAATTATTGACGAGTTTCCAAGTTTTTTAATAGAATCGGGAATTTCCCTACCCACGACCCAGAGCTTTAAGTCAGGATTTTTTGCCGAAATCCTTGGCCAGATATTTTTTATTATGTACACTATTGAATCTCTATTTTGTATCCATTTGAAATCTCCGATAAATAGAATTCTTTTGCCATTTTGGCTTGGGGGAAGTTTTTTCATCTTAAACTTATCAAGGTCTACTCCGTTTGGAACAACTTCAACATCGACTCGATTCATAAGCTCTGCTTCTTTTTTTGAAACTGCAATTATTTTTTTTGCCTTTTTCCAGAAATACATCTCTGCCCTTTTTAATTTTAAAATGTCTAAATATAAAAATGGTTTAAATAACACCGGACTTTTCTTGACGAATCTTTCATAAACCAAATACTCAATATTATGTTCCACCAAAACAACGGGAATATTTGTTTTGGGAAGGTTTTGCATTACATAAAATGTTTCTACATGAATAAGATCAAAGTTTTCCTCCAATAGTAATTTTTCAATTGCTTCTTTCATTTCCGGGCTTTTGTGACCGGTAACTAAAAACGGGCCTAAAGAAAGAGCGGTTTGAATAATATTTTTAGCACTCCACTGTTTTTTTCTATCAACAGTTATGAGCTTCTTGCAGATCTTAGCAACATTGTTTATATCTGCTTGATTTTGATTTTCTCTTTTCTCACAAACTAGTGTTATCTCATGTTTTTCAGACAAATTTTTAATTATGTTATAAAGCCGTATATGGCCACCTGAAAAAAGAGGATACGGCAGATATGAGGAAACCATTAAAATTTTCATCCCGTTAGAAGCAGATCGCGATCAAAACAATCGTAATCTGCAGTGTTATTATAGTTTAATTTGTGTTTCATAATGTAATTCTATTACCATCACATGCGATCGCGGCTTCTAACGGGATGTAAATCAAAAATCACATACTGAGGAGTCTTTTCTAAAATTTGATAATCTTTTTCAAAGTTAGCATCTGACGGAGTTGGATTTGCTATGACAAGATAATCTGCTCCTAGTTCGTTTATCATTACGGGTAAATCTTTTTCATAACTTGCCCACCCTTTTCTTTTTGTCTGATAAAGAAATGACGTATCGCCATTGTAATTAGCAATAACTAATGCGTCTTTTGGAGTAAGTCTATCAACTGCAGCTCCTGCAACTATTATTGAAGGATTATTGATATTAAAATAATCTCTTACATGATACCAACTAAACATAAACGTAAATCCTAAAATTATAATCAAAATTACTGGAGCTATAAATTTATTAGATAAATTTTTTCCGGTATTTAGCAAAAATTCTCCCCCCAGTCCCCCTAAAATACAAATTGTAGGAAGTATTAATATTTGATAGTAATCATGCTGAACATTTCCGCGTGCGATAATTATTAAGTATAAAATTGATGATGCTAAAAACGAGTAGAAGAATAAATAATTAGTTTTTGTTTTTGAAATTAATCCTAAAATTAAAAGTGATGATCCCCAATATCCTAGAATTAATTTTCCGATTCTTTCTGCAAAAATCCAATTAAAAAACGCACCCTTAAATCTAATATTACCCCTATTAAATAACCAATCAGAAACAGGAATTCCCTGGGGGAATTGACTCATCCACACTCTCCAACCAATAAATGGCAATAAAGAAAACACTCCAAATATCCATAAATATGGATTAAAAAACATTTTCTTACCAAATCTCTGATATGCCAAAAAAATCATTGGTAGTGTAAAAAATAAAGCGAAAGGTTTAAGAAGTACTGCTACTGCTGTAAACAAAATCGATAAACTAAAAAATAAATAATTTTTACTTTTGAATTGTAATTTTGAGTTTTGCTTGTCCGCCGAAACCTTAGTGTAGGTGGAAGTTTTGAGTTTTGAGTTTTCATCAATCCATAAATCAAAAAAATATATTCCTGCAAGTATTGCTGTTGATGTCGATGGGTCCGGTAGTATTGTCCTCCCAAAATAGATACTGAACGGAAGTACCGCAAATAAAAATGCACCTATTAAACCTGCTTTTTCGCTTTGATGTTTTTTTAGAATTAGAAAAATTAATAATACTGTAAGCAGAGAAGAAAAAATTGTTACAAGTCTTCCCCACTCTTCAAGAGTAAAATAATCAAATATTTTGTATAACCCGGCTTGAAAAACGTTGTAAATTGGAAATTCTACAAATCTATAGCCATTTGGATTTTCATATTTGCCTGAAGTCGGAACATTTGAAAGATCGTCGAATCTTGGATGTAAAATATCAAATCCACTCGTGACAAAGTTCCGGGAAACCGCAGATGTGTCTGCTTGGCGCCAAGAATGCCAATCGGCTATTGGATTGTCAAACCTATATAATCTGGTGATAAAACCAAGAATTATTATTCCAGCAAGAAGAGCTATTTTAAACTTACCCATTCAATAATATTCTAATCTACTCTTAAGGCTTTATCAAATTCGAGGGAGGATCCAGAGGACGATCAATTTCCACAACGCTCCCATCATCTATGAATTGCAGGACATAATTTGAACGTTTTGTCCCAGCAGCATTTATCGCCGAGGGAACATCTACGTGCTTAAAGATCTTAACTGAATTATTTTTGAAAGCAAACCAAACAGCATCTTCTAATCCCACCGGAAAAACCCATGCTTCTCCCACTTTAAAAGGCACGTTAACGAAGTGAAATTGAACCTGTCCATTTGACCAGTAGTCTGTATAGTAAGAATCAAGAGAAATGAAAAATTTTCTGGACTTTTCTCCGGCGCCATGCCAATCAGAATAAGTTTGTTGGATTGAAATTAAGTGAAATAAAGAAAAAGCAATTAGAATAACCGCTAAAAACGAGATCGCAATATCTCTTCCGTAAGTCAGCGACCTTTCATAAATTTTCTTAAGCGAGAGAGCTAAAATTACAACAACGCCAAGAGTTGCAAGATAGCTATATCTTGATGTTATATTTCCAAGCCCCAAAAACGGAAGAAGTGTAATTAAGAAAAATAACGAGCCGAATATTATAATTTTTCTATCCTCTTTAGCTAATTTTTTAAATATTCTATATCCGAGGTACAACAGTGGCAAAACTATAATAAGAAGTATGATGCTTAGTAAAATGTTTTGCCTCAAGACACCCCGGAGAAGCTCGTATACTGGTAGCGATAACTGTCCGACGACGGAAAGTAGTAAATAGCCTAGAACATTCCCCGCGAAGTTCAATGGCAACTTTACGAAATCATAGCTATAATCTCCGCTTAACCAATGGCTCTTAGCAAGCAGTCTCATTAGTAGATACGAGGCAACAGGTACGAATAAGAGTAGATAGTCCAAGCGTTTATAGATTTTTTTAATTTCCGGTGTTATTCCATCTTTTAATTTGTAGGCTAAAACTAAAAGAGGAAGGACTACTCCGATTTCATGGAAAAGAAGCGCAAGGGAGAAGAAAACAAAAGAAACGATTAAATAATATGGTTTTCGTTTTTCATCCCAAGCGATAAAACTGAGTACTCCGAGTAATCCGAAAACTGCGTTAAAAAGGTAGCCTGTGGAAGATATCCAAAAAACAGCTTCTTGATATCCACTCATTACTAAAAATAAAAGGACTGAGGAAATCGCTAGTAGTTTATTTTTTAATACTTTTTTCGCAAGAACAAAGAAAAGAGACGCAACCATAAAATGAAGAGCCAAAGAAACTAAGTGGTACATAACCTGGTTCAACCAGAAAGCTTGATACATCAGATAAAAGTAAGTTTTTGTTCCTGGTCTATAAAAGAATCCATTTGCTTCAGTGAAGTATCTGGTGATTACTGACGCAGGGGAACAATTTTGTGAACAATCCGAAACCCACCTGAGCCATGTAAAGTCGTCTCCAACAAAGTAATTGCTAAGCATCGGCGTATAAATAAATATAGTTATCAGAAGCAAGTAAATTATAACGGCATAAGTTGATGTTGCGACTTTTTTGAGTTCGTTCAAAAGATCAAATTCTTTTTTTTGATACAGCTTAAGAATACCAAATGTTATTCCAAATAAAATCCATAAAACAAATGCAATTTTCGAAGCTTCAAAAACGTCTATTAAGGTTGCGTTCAGGGAAAGCCCAATAACCCCTGCAGAAAAACCCAGAATAAAGCTCTTAGCAATTGTGGAATCAATGTCTGGGTAAACTTTCTTTATGTAGATTCCTAGTGAAAGAAAAATTACAAACAATGACACAAAACCCAAAAGTCCTACCTCACCTAAGATTCTTAAATAGTTATTGTCTACCGCAAGACTAACCGATCCGTAACCGCTTCCTATTAAAATATTTCTTTTAAAAGCGAGTATTGCTTTTGGCCACTCTCCTTGAAATCTAGTGGTAAACGAAAGATCATAGGCTGAAGCTCTTTTAATTATAAAATCTCCATCCAGAACTAGAATCTGGGCAGAAGGAGAAGACTTAAAATCCGGAGGCAGCTCATAGAAAAAATTGTCTACTCTTTTTACAACCGGGGACAAATAAAGATTCGTATAACCTGTACCTTGCGGGAGATTTTCTCCGGTTGAAGTATTTACAGCAGTAACCAGAGGCACCAATTCGGGGATGAATTTAAATGGTAAAATTGCAGATGAGGTGGAATAATTCTGATTCTCATCATTTCCCGCAATAACTTGAACTAGCTCTCCCCTGTCTTTTACTCTTGCCTGTAGCACTATTTTATCTTTAAAGAAATCATTTTGTACAAATTTTACATGTCCTACTGATTCGCCGGTTTTTGCATCTACCAAAACATCTACTTCTGAAACAGTACTCTTAAATCGGTCAAAAAGAGAAGACTGGGTAGTTAAGAAGAGAGCTAATAAGGTCAGGGCAGCAGGAATTATGAGAAAGAATAATTTCTTTTTTTGAAAGAAAATGACAATCAAAAGGGAAACAAAAAGTACGATAAAAGATACTCGGGAAACTGTCATAAAAAGAAGTGCAAATCCGAGGACGGAAGAAATCATCAGAGACAATTTGATAAGCCAGTTTTTAAATCCAAAAATCAAACTAACCATTATAGGAATTATCAAAACTAAATAGGCTGCTAGATCATAGTGACCAGCAAAAGTTGATGGGACACGGGACAGCTGAGACAATTGAATTGGTATCCCTTTGGCAAATTCCTCATTCATAGTAAGGTATGCCGGAAACCCCCAATACTTCTGGCCAAAACCATACGCAACAACCGCAAGTAGAGTCAGAACAAGAACTGCGATTACGGTGTTTAATTGTTTTTTGTCACGAATTCCATGGTATGCGATAAAAAACAAGCTCATGTATTCGATGTGACGAATAACGCTTAAAAATGCGACGTTTGGAAAAACATTGGCAATGGTTGGAAATATGAATAAAACCCCATGAATTGTTGCGACTCCTCCGATAATCCAAAAAATAAGAATCGGAAGAGTTAAAGGAGTTCTTAGTGATATTTTCTTTCGAAAAAGAAGTATAAACCAGGACAGGAGGACAAACAAAACTACGAAATCTTCTGCCCTTATATAAACCCATGTATTTTTGACATCAAGAATCGGGATCTTGGGAAATAAAGGAATAAAGATTAGAAGAAGTAGTGTCTCGTAAAATAAGATGTTTTCTGAGAGAAATGAAAATATTTTATTTGAAAATTTTAAGAGCTTGCCCATAGGTATTTGTATAATAACTATTATTAGTTAATCTTCCCAATAAGTAAACTCCCCGTGCTTTAAAAAACAAACAATTTCGAACAATTTGATATTGTAACTTACTCTTATGTTTTTTATAGAAATATAGTATGCCTTTATAAATATTTAATACTGCGAATGTTCTATTGCTGCTCCCCAGCTCTTTATGCAGGAGCGAAACATTTGGATAAAAGTAGGTTAGATAACCCTGCTTTTTTGCACGGTAGCAAATCTCCATGTCTTCCATGTACATAAAAATGTTCTTATCAAATTTTCCTATTTTTTCAAAAATGATCTTATTAACCATAAAACATGCACCCGCCACCCAGTCAACCTGACAAACTTTATTCGGACTTGATTTGAGTAGCCCAAATCTTTCTCCGCCAAAAAGCATTATAAAAAAATTAAAGAGATTGTAAAATTTTCCTACCGATAGTTGAGGAGTTTCATCAAAATTCAAAAGTCTCCCGCCCAGTATTCCTACCATCTGATTATTTTTTAAAAAATCAGCCATTTCTAAAAACCCACGATCGTTTATCCTGGTATCCGAATTTAGAAATAAAACAAACTCTCCCTTAGATTGCTGTGCTCCCAAATTACAACCTCTTCCAAAACCAAGATTTTCTTCGTTTTTTATTAAATGGATGCCCATTAACCCTTTTAATTTTTTCTCAATTTCATCTATTACTTCTTTTTCCGATGCATTGTCTACAACTATAATTTCTGCTTTTTCTTCATTTAATTCCTCCTGATATTGTTTCCGGATCGAGCCCACGCAATCTAGAATAAGATCTTTTGTGTTATAACTTAAAATTACAATAGATAGAATCATTATCTAAACCACGCAGCCCGACCTAATTTGTAGTTTGGGGTTTTATTTTTTCGCTCACCTATTACTTGCGCTGGAACTCCTCCGACTATTGCGAAATCCGAAACATCTTTTGTAACAACTGCTCCGGCACCTACCACTGCACCTTTTCCAATTTTAACACCTGGTAAAATTATTACCCTGGGACCAATAAATACATAATCGCCGATAACAACAGGGGCGCAAACTGCCTTAAAATTTAGATCATTAATATCGTGTTCGCAGTTATAAATCATGACTTCCGATGCGATTTCCACATGGTCACCAATTTTCAATAAATCTCTTCCATCCAATACTGTACCCTCACCAACTATCGTATCTTTGCCAATTGTTATGTTATGTCCGTTATAAAACTTGATTTCCGTATGAAGGGTTGAACCTTTTCCAATACTCGCTCCACCCAGTCTATAAACTAGTCTTCGGAAATGATGCGAAGGAACATGTCCCGCCCAATGCATGAGCATATTTTCAAATTCTATTATTATGGTTTTTATTCTCCTCATTATTTTCTTATACATTTGCAACTTCCTCCAAAGCTCTGAGTGTTTCTTTTGCACTTTTTTCCCAAGAAAATTTTTCTGCTTGTTTATATCCTTTTTTAATTAGCTCTTCTCTAAGTTTAGCGTCTTCCAAAAGTTTTTGCATTTTCGCAGCAATATCTTCCGTATCATTAGGATCAACATACAAAGCCGCGTCTCCACCGGCCTCTGGCAAACTAGAAATATTGCTTGTTATTACCGGAGTTCCATATTTCATTGCTTCAAGAACCGGCAGACCGAATCCTTCATAAAGACTTGGCAAAACAAACATTTCTGCGTTTTTATAAAAACTTGGAAGCTCTTCATCTGTTACTTCGTGAAGAAAATCAACGCGGTCCTCTATGTGAAACTTTTTCGGAGCGTCAAGGATATCATCAAACATCCAACCTTTCTTCCCAACTATAACCAGATTCATGTCATCTCGCTTAAGCTTTGCAAAAGCCTCAATCAATTTTTCAACGTTTTTTCGCGGCTGAAGAGTCCCCACAAAAAGAATATATTTATTTGATATTCCAAACTTCTTTCGTAACTCGTCCATATTTGCTATTTGATATTTACTATTTGATATTTTTTTAATTCCTGGATAAACTACCGCAACTTCACTCGATGAAACGTTGTACTTCTTGATTATATCACTCTTACTACTCTCGCTTATTGTTATGATTTTCTTTGCTTTACTAATTGAATATCTCCCCCACAGCTTAAGCTGATATAAATCTCTTCTGTTAAACATACCCGGAAAATGAAGGTATGAAACATCAAGAATTGCAACTACAGAAGGACAAAGAAAAGTAAATGGGGAGTAATGGGTCGGAGAAAAAAATACATCTAGATTATTTTTGTTATTAAAAAGCTTTTTTGAAAGACCAATAAGAGTCCAGAGTTTTTTGGAGGAAAAAACAACATAATGCCAGTTAGAATTTTCTTGTGGCAAATCAGAACTTGGCGAGATCGGGAGATAAATAAAGTAGTTATTCTTTTTGTCTAAATCGAACAAAGATTTAAGCAATTGAAAACAAAACTCACCACTTCCAACCCTATTTGGCAATCCTGTTTTCTCGTCGAATCCAAACCTAGGGACCACTGCTTCGTAACCGTTTATTCCTATATTCATAGATTAATACCAGGATAAATTACTTTAATTTTCGAACTATCAATTCCCAAAATTTTCTCAATGTCTTTTTTACTCGACTGCGAAATAGTAAAGACTAAGTCTGATTCTTTTTTTACCCACTTCAGCTTTCTTTTCTGAGAAGCCACAATGTTTGGAGATATTAAAAGCTTAAACGGATTAAACTCAGTCCTGCTGTGAGTTTCTTCTGGGTATTTGTAGACAATAAGATCATAAATTATCGTTGCTTTTTTTGATTTAGAAGGCGGCTCAGTCCAATCTGAGGTAATAAACAAATCAACTGGTCCAATAAACCGTTCAATAGGCATTATATGGAGCTTGTTCCAAAGAAAATCCAAAAGAGTTGGCGGAATTCTAAATTTCTTAACCTTAACCTTCGGATTATTAACTATCTTCAAGCTAGACTGAGGAAAATTACTTCTTAAAGATGAAAAGAAGAGAACGTATTCATTATTTGGATCTGTTTCTAATAGTTTTCGAACCAAATTCTCCAAGTAGTTAGCAACTCCTGTATTTTGATACGAAAGCTGACTTACATCAATTCCTATTCTCATTTATTTATTATCTCTAATTGCTTTTAAATTTAAAAGGACAGAGATGAGGAAAAAGGCGAAGGCGTAGTAAACAAGGTGTTGGGCGGTAAAAAATATCCATTGATGAAAAAGGGGAATCGACAGCACAAGTGAAATTAATCCAGCGCTAACAAACCACCTTGGATCTCCTTTGAGAAGTAGTAGTGCTAAGACTATAATAAAAATTAGATCTTGCGGTTTAAAATCCATTTATTTACTGGAATATTTTAAAAGAATTTTAGATTCGTTTTCGCTTTTACTCGAGATATTGAGAACTAAGTCCGCGATTAAACCTGTGAATCCCGCTTGAAGCCCTGAGATTATTAAAAGCATTCCTAAAAATAGAAGCGGCCTTCTTCCAATTGCTTCGCCTCCAAAATGCAGAATTGAAAGATACAAAGAGATTATGACTCCAACTAGCACCATTATTCCTCCGATTAATCCAAAAAAATGAAGAGGACGTTTGCCGTATTTACTTAAAAAAAGCATTGTCATCATGTCAGGCATTTGCGTTAGTACTTTTAAAGCTCCGTATTTTGATACGCCGTATCGTCTAATATCATGAACTATTTCTACTTCAGTTACTGAAAAACCGGCTTCAGCGACAAGAAGAGGGATAAAGCGATGCATTCCACCATACAAATTAAGAGATTTAGCCGCGTCTTTTGTATAAAGTTTCAATCCGCAATTATAATCGTGAAGCTTTGTTCCCCAAAAAAGCGAAGCAATAACGTTAAAAATTTTTGAAAAAATAATTTTGGCAAAAGAGTCTTTTCTGTCTCTTCTCCAGCCTGAAACGAGATCATACCCTTCTTTTTGCTTATCAATCAATTTTTTAATTTCGGAGGGGCGGTCCTGAAGATCTGCATCCATAGTAACAATCAAATCTCCTTTTGCTTTTTGGAATCCAAAAGTTAAGGCTTCGGCTTTACCATGATTTCTTCGGAAAGAATAAACACGAATATTTGAGTCTTTTTTTTCTAAAGCTTGAAGTAGACTCAAAGTCTTATCTTGCGAACCGTCATCAATAAAAATTATTTCGTGTTCTTTTGATAAAATTTCTGCGTGTTTTAAAAACTCATCGTAAAAATGTAAAACACTTTCTTCTTCGTTAAATGCTGCAACAACTACGCTTAACATAAAATAATGTTGGATTAAGCTTGTATTTTACCATTCTTTAGCTTTTTTTGCTAAGTTTGGGGATTAGAAGTATTACTAATGAAAGAAAGCTGATTAAGCTTATTACTAAACCGATGTTCACCCAGCGTTGAGGCTTGTAATAAACTCTAAGTCTGTAGTCACCGTTTTCCGGAAGAACAAAGCTATTTAGGTTATTTCCAAACCTTATGCTTTGAGTCTGCAAGGTCTCACCTTTTGAGGCTAAACTTTCTGCTGTCCAGTTTTTGTTAAAACCCTCTGAAAAAACGAGAACATCGCCTTTTTTTGCATTTTGAACAGACACATCGTATCTGGTTGGTTTAATAAAATTATAATTTATGTCTACCTCGCAATCACACCAAAAATGATCTTTAGGTTCCGTTACTTCATAGATATGGACTCTTCCAAACCCTTGAATTTCCGAAAGCCAAGGAAGTTTTTGCAAGGATGCGATCGTTTCCTTATATTGTTTTTCATCATATTTTCTGTCCGCAACAAAGATTTCTTCCTCTGAGTCGTATGGGACAATTATATATTTTACTCCAAGGTCTTTAAGTTTCTGTTCTGACTCAAACTCTTTTAGCGTTTTTAGTTGTTTTTTCCCATTTCCTTTTAAGACTTCTTCTCTCCCAATTGCGGGGTGAGTATTTGAAAAGTATCCAAACCTCTGCCACTGCGGAATCCAAAGAGTTCTAAAAAATTCCGGTTGATTTTTAAGAAAGTCTTTAAGTAAAACATAGTCATTAGGCACTGGGCGAGGTTTAAACTTTTCTAATTCCTCTGTCCACAAAGGCCGAATCAAGAATAGTAAATAGCAGACTGTAACTAGAAAAAATAAATTTTGGAAATTGAAAATTTTAGATTTGATTGAAAATTTTATTCTCTCAACTGCCCACTCCGAAATCTGCCAAATGCTATAAGGTATTAAAATCGAATAAGACAAGGCAATCAATAAGTAAAATTTTGTGGGGTCTCTAAACATTACAAACCCTGGGACATGGTTAAACATCCATATGTATATTCCCCCAAAAGGATCATTTGCTCCTTTTGCCAAAAAAACTCCAATCAAACCAAGGATTGCAAAGAACAAAATTGCTCTATTGCTATCAAGGTTTTTAGCTTTAAGTTTTAAGTTTATGAACAAAAGCGATAAAAAAGCAAGTATTGGCAAAAACAGAAATTCAACTCTCATGAAATAAGTTTTTCCAAAAATATTCTCAGGAAAGTTAGGGTGCAAAAGAGAAATACTGTTTTCAAGATTGGCAAAACTGAAAAATTTGACTGCCTCTGAACTGCTAAACTCGGGGCCAAATTGTTCTATTGGATTTTGATTGTAAAAAATTGTCGGAAGAATCCAATAACTATGAAGCAAAACAACAACAGACAAAGGAATTATGAAGCTAAATAACAGACTTTTTTTTAAATTTTTCTTAGAAGAATAAAAAATCCAGAGAAGAAAAAGTGGACCAGAGGTAATGTATACAATTCGAGGATCAAAAAGGACTTGAAGACTCAAGACTAATCCGAAGATAAGAGAGTTTTTAAAATTAAGACTTTCCAAACACTTTAAAAAGAAAAGAATTACAAAAGGAGCTAGAGAATAGGAAAGGGCAACGCCCAATTGCCCTCCTGTAAGAATCATCAGGAAATATGTATTTCCTAAATAGATAAATCCCGACAGAAGTCCGAACAGTTTTTTGTCAGGAAAAATTTTTAAAAAAAGAAAATATGCACCAAAAAAAGAAAGCAAAACTGCGGGTAAAATCCAGAAGAGCAAACCAATAATATTCCAAGAAAGTCCAAGCTGGCTAAACAGTGCACTGAAGTTTAGGTAACTGTTTATCCAAAGAGACCCTAATGTTGATTTGCCAACTCCTGTATTTAGAATAGAATCCCAAGAAGAAGGTATTTGAACAAAATCTCCAATGTTTTCTGGCCAAAAAAAGCGAAAATCCCCTCCTGAGAAAGTCATGTTATGACCTGATTATACAATTTAAGTTTGATTTTGTATAATTCGCTAAATGGTTAATAAATCCAGCACCTTTTTTCCACGGAGTATTAAACTCACATGGAAAAATGAAGAACGGCGCCCGCACAACAAGCTGGGGGGTTTTAATAAGGTGCTGGATAAATCCATCTCTGTATTTCTGCCCGCGCTTAATGAGGAAGAAAATATAAAAGACTGTGTTACCTGGGTTAACCAATATTTGGTTAAACGATTTAAAGACTACGAAATATTAGTTATTGCCAGTGGAAGCACCGATAAAACCGCGGAGATAGTTTCAAATCTTGTCAAAAAAAATAAACACGTCAAATTGATTAATTATAAAAAGAAATTGGGTTACGGAACAGCACTTAAATCAGGATTCGCTCATTCTTCAAAAGAACTTATTTTTTATACCGATTCTGACAATCAATTTGATATAGCAGACCTGGATAAGTTTATTTCACTTGTTGATTCATATGATATTATTTCCGGCTATAGAATTAATAGACAAGATCCGCCCATGAGGATATTTATTGCAAACGCCTATAACATTCTCATCAGAGTTTTGTTTGGACTCAAAGTTAGAGATGTAGATGCCTCATTTAAGCTATATAAAAGAGAGGTTTTTGATAAAATTCGCTTAAATTCTAAAACAGGATTAATAGATGCTGAAGTTTTAATAAAAGCGGAGAAGAAAGGGTTTCGTGTTGGTCAAATTGGGGTAACACACTATCCAAGAACTCGCGGAAGAACAGTTTATGGGGTAGGGAAAAGAAATACTTTTGTGCGACCCCGGGTAATACTAGATGTTTTGTGGGAAATAAAAAAATTGTGGAAAGACCTTCGATAAAAAATAAACAACCAATACAAATGCAACAATTTATTGAACAAATTTATAGAAATAAAAAAGATTATAAAGGCATTATTTTTTTAGATCGCGATGGAACAATAAATGAGGAGTTCAACTATCTTCGGGATAAAAAGCAAATTCGAATTCTTCCGGGAGTAGTCGATGGAATTGCCCTTTTGAACAAAAATAATATTGCAGTGGTAGTTATAACTAATCAGCCTGTGGTTGCTCGCGGATTGATTTCGATAAAGGACTTGGAAAAACTTAACGACCTGTTGGTTGATAAGTTAAAAAAAGAAAATGCATACATTGATGCAATTTATTCTTGCCCTCATCACCCGGAGAAAAATCATTCTGACATTCCTGAGAACGCCGCGAAGTATCGTATATCCTGCAAATGCCGCAAGCCCGGTCTTGCAATGTTTAAATTGGCATTATCTGTTTTTGGTTCGAAAAAAGTATTTGGTGTAATTGGTGATCAAACAAAGGATATTTTAGCTGGTAAAAAACTTAAAGTTCCAACAGTAATTGTTATGACAGGTTATAAAGGCGGGGACGGACTATACGATGTTAAACCTGATTTTGTTTGTAATGATTTCCTTACTGCAGTTCGCTCACTTCTCTGATATACTAAAACCCAAAAAGATCAGGCTTAAATGAATAGACAAAAAAGAGTATTAATTACAGGGCTAACTGGTTTTGTTGGAAGTCACCTTGCTGATTACCTTCTTGAGAATACAAATTATAAAATATTTGGACTCAAGCGAGTTAATTCGTCTCTTCGCAATATTAGCCATATACTCGATAAACTAACCTTAATTAACGGCGACCTTATTGATCAAACAAGTCTTATTAAAGTCCTTAAAATTTCAAAACCAGATTATATTTATCACCTCGGAGCTCTTTCTTGGGTAATCCCTAGTTGGGATATGCCAGCAGCTTACATGCAGATTAACGCAGTAGGAACCATTAATCTTTTTGAAGCATTGAGAATCACTAGCTTTAAACCAAAAATCTTAGTTTCATGTACTCCTGAAGAGTATGGAGATGTTCCAAAAGAAAAAATACCAATAACAGAAGAAACAATACTTGCCCCTGTAAATTTATATGCAGCGAGCAAAGCTGCGCAGGACGGGGTGTGCCAAGCATATCAAGCTTCTTATGGTTTCGAGATTATAAGAACAAGAGCGTTTAATCATGAGGGTCCAAGAAGAGACATATTAGGAGCGCTTTCCTCATTTGCTTATCAAATTGCCCGGATCGAGCGGGGCTTACAAAAACCAGTAGTAAAAGTGGGAAACTTGAGTGCAAAAAGAAATTTCACAGATGTAGCGGATATGGTTAAAGCTTATTATCTTGCAATGGAGAAAGGAACTGCCGGGCAGTTATATCTAATTGGCTCTGATCAGATTTATACAATCAAGCAATGTTTGAAGATGCTTATAAACCTATCGCCAGCGCGGGATAAGATAAAATACGAGGTCGATAAAGAACGTGCTAGACCTACGGAACTAAATATATTGATTGGTAAGTTTGAGAAGTTTGAGAAATTGACAGGTTGGAAACCTACAATACCGCTTAGGCAAACTCTGGAATCAACTCTTAACTATTGGAGAGAATTTATTGATAAGGAACGCTATTAACAAACGTGAGGATATTAATAACCGGAATTAATGGATTTATAGGAACGCATTTAGCCAGGGCACTTATTCAAAGAGGACATATTGTTAGCGGACTTGGACATGATAGAAAGGGCGTTCTTGATCGCAGAATTGTCGAGGGGGCAATTCGCGGCGCTGAGGTTGTTGTTCATCTTGCTGCTCTTACACAACACAAGGACATCGAAGAAAATAAATTTGAAGCGCTTGAGACTAACCTACAGGGAACAAAAAATATTCTAGATGCTTTTTCAAAATCAAAAAAGGCCCGGAAATTTTTGTATAGCTCAACTGGAAAAGTTTACGGCGAGATTGTTCATTTACCGATTTCTGAGGACCATCCTACAAACCCACAAAACACACTTGGTAAATCCAAATTGATAACAGAAAAGTTAATTGATTTTTACGCTAATGATCAAAAAGAGTTTATAATTTTTAGAATTTTTAATGTTTATGGCCCGGGACAGCGGGAAAGCTTTTTAATTCCAACAATTCTCAAACAACTTGAGAAAGGAAAAGGATTAGTTTTAGGTGATATTAAAACCAAGCGCGACTATGTTTACATTGACGATCTTGTTGATTCATTTGTCAAAGCAATCGAACACACGGGAGTTAAGAGTTTATCAATTTATAACATTTGCACTGGGAAAAGTTTTAGTCCGAGGCAGATAGTTAAATTAATTGAAAAAATAAAAGACGAGAGGATTAAAGTAAAAAGTGTGTTCTCCAAAGTCCGCCATGATGAGGAAAAAGATGAATACGGATCATACGAGAAGGCAAAAAAAACCTTCGGTTGGGAGCCAAAAATATATATTGAGCAGGGACTGGGGAAATTGATTATGGGAAATGCTAAAGCGCTTGTTCTTGCAGGAGGAGAGGGCAAAAGAATGCAGAAATTGTTTCCTAAAACCCCTAAGTTAATGATACCAATAAAAGGTAAGCCATTTTTAGATTACTTAATTAATTATTTGAAAAACAATGGTTGCGGCGAAGTTATCTTAAGTACTGGATATTTAGGAGATAAAGTTGAGAAATATCTTAAGAAACAACATTACAGTTTGCCAATTACTATCACACAGGAATTGAGACCACTTGGTACAGGAGGAGCAATAAGTCTTGCAAAACAAATGTTTTCGGATGATTTCTTTTTACTCTTCGGCGATGTTTACACTGAAGTAAACTTGAAAAAAATGCTTGCCTTCCATAAAAAAAATAAAGCAATGATCACGGCGGTAGTTCATAAAAGCGCTCATCCACTCGACTCCAATCTTGTCGAGTTTGATAAAAAGGGCAGGGTTACAAAAATGCTTATAAAACCTCATGGAAGAGATGGAAAAAACCTTTACAACCTGGCTGCATTATATATATTGAATGATGAAATTGGGGAATATCTGCCGCGAAAAACTTATTACGATTTCGAAAAGGATTTTTTATTTAAATTGGTTGATGAAAATGCGGCGATTTACGCTTATAATACTTCTGAATTCATAATGGACTTTGGAACAGGTGAACGATTACAAAAATTAGAAAAGAGACTTCGAAAATGATAATTTCTCGTACTCCTCTTCGGATAAGTTTTGTTGGAGGAGGATCAGACATTTCTGCCTACTATAAATATAAACCCGGTGCTGTTGTAACAACGGCGATTAATAAATATATCTACATTACAGTCAACAAAAAATTTGATAATAAAATTAGAGCCTCCTATTCACAGACTGAAAATGTTGATAACGCCTCTCAAATTAAGCACCCCTTAATTCGAGAATGTCTTAAAAAAGTCGGAATTGAACGGGGAATAGAAGTAACATCAATGTCTGACATTCCCTCTGAAGGAACCGGACTTGGCTCTTCCAGTTCCTACACCGTAGGACTTTTGAATGCTATGTATGCATATAAAGGCAAGTACGCATCTGCTGAAAAGCTGGCCAAAGAAGCAAGCGAGATTGAAATTGAGATTCTCAAAAATCCCATTGGTAAACAAGATCACTATATTGCTGCCTATGGAGGTTTTCAATTTATCCAATTTTTACCAGACGACAGTGTTACCCTAAACCCTATAATCTGTTCGCCTGAAATCAAAAAAAAACTTGAGAAGCAACTTTTACTTTTATACACAGGCTTGACTCGATCAAGCAATAGAATTTTAGAGAAACAAAGCCAGAATATGGCAAAAAGCGATAAAAGCCGTGAAATTATGGACGGAATGGTTGAGGTGGCGTATGAAATGCAAAAGATGCTTAACAGCAACTCGACCAAAAATTTTGGGCAGTTACTTAACGAAAACTGGCTGCTAAAACGCAAAATGGCCCAAGGCGTTTCGTCCAGAGCAATTGACAAATGGTATAGGATTTCAAAGAAAAACGGTGCAGAGGGAGGAAAAATATTAGGTGCTGGAGGTGGAGGATTTTTATTGCTCTATGCTAAAGAGAGAAATCGTGCTAGAATACTTCAAAGCTTGAAAGAATTAAAGCCTACGGATTTTAATTTGGAACCTCAAGGCAGTAAAATTATTTTTGTAAGTGAATAATGGCAAAAGACAGTAAGTCCCAAGCAGCTGTCCAAGAATCGATATTGCATTTTATAGATTCATATTTTCAGGAAGTTATAAAATGCATAGTTCTACTTGATAAAAAATCAATTGCAAAAATAATTGAAGTTATACTTGTTGCATATCAAACAGATAAAAATATTTATATACTAGGAAACGGAGGAGCAGCAAGTACCTCATCTCACATGGCAGCAGATCTAGGTAAAGGAACGCTGGCTCGCGTCTATGACAAGAGTGAAAAACGGCTTCATGTCATATCCTTAACAGATAATGTTGCACTAATTACTGCATACGCAAATGACTTAAGCTATGATGATATCTTTCTTCAGCAACTTCGCAATCTTCTAGAGCGAGACGATGTTGTGATTGCAATATCGGGTAGTGGAAATACAAAAAACGTTATTAACGCAATACTTTATTCAAAAAAAGTTGGAGCAAAAACAATTGGACTTACGGGTTTTAACAGTGGTGGAAAACTTGCTCAAATCGTTGACGTTCCGCTAATAGTAAAGACCTCTCATTACGGACCGATTGAAGATGTTCATATGATGATAGGACATTTGGTATCGGCGTGCATAGCAAATTTCAAGCATTCGGAACTAGGTTTTAGAAAATCCAAAAATAATAAGGCTGTCCCCTTCAGACAAACGTCTTAACTATTAATTCTTGCTCTGTTATACTATGCTATAATTATTGCCTAATTATCATGCCTAAATCAAATAACAATTTAAGAGTCCCCTATGCGCTATCAGTTCATGGAGACGAGGAAAAAAAACGAGTTATTGCAGTTTTGGATGAACATAGAACTAATACGGGAAAAGAAACTTATGAATTTGAAGAGAGGAGTACAAAATATTTTGGAAAAAAATACGCTGTCATGACCAATTCAGGCTCCTCTGCAAACCTACTTGCTTTTGAACTACTTAATTTGCCTGAGGGGTCGGAAGTAATCACTCCCCTACTTACTTTTTCAACAACAGTATCTCCTCTTCTCAAAAAGGGTTTAGTTCCTGTTTTTGCAGATGTTGAACCTGGAACATATGTAATAAACGTTGACCAAATTGAGGAGTTAATTACAAAAAAAACTAAGGCACTTATGATTCCTCTTCTTCTTGGAAATGTTCCGGACCTGGCGCGACTCAGAAAAATTGCAAAAAAATATAAGTTGTTTTTTGTGGAAGATTCATGTGACACTTACGGCGCGAAGTTTGCCGGCAAACCAACAGGCACCTACACGGATATAACAACTACCAGTTTTTTTGGTTCTCACATAATAACTGCAGCTGGAAATGGCGGGATGATTTTAGTAAACAACCCAAAATGGCATAGACGCGCAAAAATTCTCCGCGGTTGGGGAAGAAATTCATCTGTATTTAGTGAATCAGAAGACGTTTCCAAACGCTTCAAGGCAAAAATAGGAAATATCCCTTATGATGCAAAATTTGTATTCTCAGAAATTGGATATAATTTCTTAGCGAGTGAGATAACTGCTGCTTTTGCAAATGCACAGCTTGATAAACTCTCTAGATTTAAAGAAACCAGGATTAATAATTTCTCACACCTCTATAATTTCTTTTCAAATTTCACAAATTTCTTTACGCTACCCAAACAACCAAAAGAGGTTGAAACCCAGTGGCTTGCTTTCCCATTGACCATCAAAAAAAACGCTCCTTTTTCACGACTGGAAATCGTTACTTTTCTTGAACACAATAATATTCAAACTCGCCCAATTTTTACAGGAAATATTTTAAAACAACCGGGATTTACAAAAATTCCCCACAGAATTGCTAAAAACAGATGCCCCGAGACAAACGACATAATGGAAAGAGGTTTTATTGTCGGTTGCCACCATGGAATGAATCAAGAGCATTTAAGAAAGCTTGAGAGAGTTTTCTCATCTTTCTTAAAAAGCTATTCTATTTAATTATCGTCATAAAAATCTGTTTTCTTAAGTCTTCCGCGATCTCTCACAATCTGGCTTGCTACAACAAGCGTTAGTAAAACGAAAACTACGAAACCAATCAAATTTGAAATCAGCGCTAAATCAAAAATCGCAGAAAGTGAGGCCAGGAGGAAAAGGATCAACACGATCAAAATTATTTTTTTGTTAGAAATAGATACTCTTAATAGGATTACGGTTAAAAAAAGGATAAATCCTATCACCAAAAACTGGTAATTGGGAATAATGTTTACGTAAGGAAAAGACTTAATTACCTCCAGGAGCACAAATAGACCTCCAATGATCACTATCTGGGTAAGATTCCCACGAATAAAGATAGATATTTTATTTGAAATTTTGACTATTTTTTTATAAATAAACGTATACATATTCCTCCTATAATTATTGCAATTGAAGCAAGCGTTATTATTGCTCCTATTTCATACCACCTCTGGGGATAATAATAAAGGGTTAATTTATTACCAATGGGAACATCTTTAAGATACCATGCATTTGCAAAACCACCAGTTTGAAAGTGTGAAGGGTCATCAAATGAGAGACAAGTATTTTTCGCGTTGCATAGTTTCCAATATTTTCCAAAGCTCTCCCTCATAATAAGAGATGTTGGCTTATTACTTTGTGTCATATTTATCTCATATGTAACCGGGTCTTTTTTTACAAAGTTTTGAACCGTATTTACATCCTCCACATCTTTCTGTTTTTTATAAAGGACTATATTTGGGTAAGCCACCTTGTGAAAAGTAATATTTTGAATTTCAATTAAGGTTTGTTTTTCTGGAAGCAACCCTACATCAAGTTCTTTTTCAAAAGTACCAATCTCGCCAAGCGAGAGAAAGCCATTACAAAAAACTAGCTTTACATTTCCATCTTTTGGCGTAATTAGCTTAGTAAATTTATTAGGGTACCTGAAACTTGCTAATGTAGAATCTTTTATGCTGTACTTAAGAAATTCGTCTCCTTCAGATTGGTTGAAGAAGCCTAATTTATTCTTATCTGAGAAGTTCCTATATGTGAATGATACGACATACTGAGTATTTAAAAATTCTAAATCACGGAATTGATAATAAAAACACTTATTTAAACTGTCGACCGTAAGGGTAACGTTATTCTTATCCATGAGTATCCCTTCCCGTCCATCCGGGAACGTGGGAGATATCGAATCAAGCAAATTTGCCATCGTACCATCCTTTAATGATATAAAAGTTTTTTTATTCGCAAGATTAACTTTTCCAAATGATATCCAATCGCCAATCGTTGCAATCGGTTTTAGGACATTTGGTAAATCACGAAATGTGATTGTCGTCTCTTTTGGATCAATTCCTGGACTTGTCAAACTCCCGCGCTTTGCGTATATTTCATAATCCCCTGTTAGAGGAAGATCATATATATATTTTTTATTCGTCATATCCTGCGTAACCCACATTTTCGAAGCTGCAATTTTTTCAATTTGAAGAATTTCATTATAAGAGGCCGCAAGTGCTTGACGCTGATATATACCTAATATTGGCTCGTTATATGCTGAATCAATGAGGTGTATTTGCTGAATAATATGGTTCATCACCATTTGTGCCGCTCTATTTTCTATCTGAGCGCTCTCTTCTTTTTCCAACTCTTGTGCGAGTTGACGTAATGCTTGCCTATATCTTTCAATAGTGGGAAGTATTTGTTCTATTCTTTTCCTTGAATCAACCATCCATTTAATCTCAATGATTCTTCTGTTAGATGTAGTTATATAGAAATTGACAAGAGACATATAGTCAAGCGATGAAGCTTTTACCTGTTGCTCCCTAAAAGTAACAAGAGGATAAAGGATTGATCCCGGAAGAAGTTTAGGGTTGTAATATTTAAATGCTCCTTCTTTATAGTCGAGGTCGCACTGAATACACTCGGGAGCCAAATATATATCAGTTGCATTTTGGGCGTAATAGTCAATATTTTTTCTTTCGATATCACTCATAAACGAAGGTGCTTTTGGATCAAGATATGGGAATGAAACAACTTTACTCAGTTTTCCTTGTAAGAAACTTAATTTTGTTGAGGAATTTATTCTTAAAGACTCCTTCCTTTCCGCAATTTTATACACTTCCCACTTTCCAAAAGTTCTCTCAAGAGCAAAAAGTTCTGGGTGAGACCGCAACACTTCCTCATATTTCATGGGGTCCACAGTTCCCCATGAAAGATTTTTCCAGTCATAATCCTTTTGGACTACAATCCCGTCAATTGCAAAAACTTGAGAAAAATCAGAAAAACTCTCCATATCACCTCTCAGAAATGCCGCGTACATCTCACCCATAAGTACTCTTTCGCTCTCAGGAACAAGCGCAGTGTTATGTACGAATGAATTTCTTGAAAGCAAACTTGTAATAGGTGCTATGCTCCAGTAGCCCCATGCATAAGAAACGTAGCTTGTATTCCCAAGCTGAGGCATAACCAGATAACGCTTGTTTGGATCCTGCGAGTTTATCCATTTACCAAAATCCAAAATATACTGCGGAACCTTCACTCTGGTAGTTAATTCTTTTCCGGGTTCTCTGGAATAATCCAGAAATGAACCGGTTAGAACCGGGTAATGATATAAAACATAAAAGGCGACAAAAACAATCAAGAGAATTTTTGAAAAAAGAAAGGTATATTTTTTAAAAAACTTGAGTTCAAGGCGGGAAAATACAAAATCTAAGGAAAAACCTATGAGAATTCCATACGAAAACCACACAAGATAGTTAAATTTGAAAAAAGCACTTCTAAACATGGCAAAACCCGGAATATATTTAGTCATTATTTCGTAAATAAATCCCAGTTGAGACTCCGGACCTGAGGAAAACAAAATTCCAGTGAGCGCTATAAGAACAAACAAATAGATATAAAATCGGTCTTTTGATTTCTTGATCAAAAGAATTGACGAAAACGCAAGTATAGGAAACAAGAAACTTGCTAAAATGAGAATGGGATTGCTAAGAAAATTCTTGGAAAAAGCATGAAACGGATTAAGATACCAGTCGGGAATTCCCTGACCGCGGAATATGTTAATAAATGTTGATTCTGAAGAAAGATACTTTGCCCACTGCAGCGCTCCTTCTGTCCCTCCGGCCAGTGCTAAATCTCTCCCTGCAAACCCTGACAGATAAAATGCGTATGGAATTAACCAATATGAATTTAATAAAAAATAGATAATACCTGTGGTTGCGGAGTAAAAAATTATTTTTTTTAACATTGAAAAACTGGGGTTTAGAAAAAGGAAATAGGCAAATGTAACAAGAATCGCAAACGCCAAGCCTCCGTATAAAGGCAGGCTTCCTCCGCCGTTAAATATTCCAAGCGTTATTCCGGTAAACAGTACACTTCTTAAGAATCCCATTTTCCCGGTTAAGTATGCTATGAGAAAATAAAGGACTAGAGGCAACGCTGTATAAAGGGAGAATTTCGTTCTTTCGGCGATAAACCAACCCTGGATTAGATAAAAATTGAGCATATAAATAACCGATGCTATAAGAGGAAGATATTTTTTCTCATGCCATATTTTATACGCAAAAAAATACATGGAGAGTCCTGGAAGCGTAAACCAAAAAACAAATTGGATAATTTGCCCAGAACGCAATGAAAATCCAATCCAGGAAAGAAATGATTCAAAGCCATGAATAAAAAAGGCGCCAAGAAGCGCTGCGCTTTGATCTGTTCCAATACTAAATCTTTGAGACCAAACATGAAGTCTATCCATAAAATGAACAACAGGATCCAGTGAGAGTCCTGTATCATGACCTAAAATAATAGAGCCGTCTTTCAACCAAAGGAGAGGTAAAAGTCCTAGAAGAAAGATAATAATAAGGTCAAAAAGAATTCTTTTTCTCATTTTTTAGCAATTATAATAACCGGTGAAATAAGATATGGCGATTTTGTAGCAAAGGGAAGGGAGCGGGAAAACACAGAGTGCCATCTATAAAGAAATGGCACTAATGTTATTTGTTTTATAAAAATGTTCTTAAAACCTATGTTTTTTAATATCTTCTCCCATTCTTTGGGTGGCTTAACGCTAACATGAGTCGGATCATTTGAAACGTGGGGATAGTCATTTGGGGTTGAGAAAATTACCGCTCCCCCAGTTTTGAGAAGATTATAAACATTTTTTATCCCAATTTCGGGATGAGGTAGATGTTCAATAACATCAAATGCCAGAGCAATATCAAATTTGCCATTTATAAAAGGCTTCTCCATGTCTTGAACTAAAAATTTTATTCCTTTATAATTTTTTTGAGCTTTTTTTACTGCGTATTTTGAAATGTCTGTTGCGGTAACATCAAAACCATAATCTTTAAGTACAGTTGCGGCAGCACCAGTTGCGCATCCGTATTCTATTAGCTTTTTCCCTTTCCCCTCTTTAATAGGATAGTATTTATTTATGTAATTAAACATCCCTTTAAACCAGTTGGAAAGTTCACGGTCTCTTTTTGAGCTAAAATCCGCAATTCCCTTATAATAACCTTTAAAATAAAATTCTTCAAAATCAAGATTTTTCATTATTGTTTTGAAACAGCTGCGGAACCCATAATCTTTTCGACTATAATAAGCGATTCTTGATCAGTATTTTGAGCTTTAAGCGAAACCAGTCTGCCATCAAATTTAATTAAGTACTCCACTTCTTCATCACCAATTATAACAATGGCGTCGTTGTAATGAAAACTATCATATGAAACTTTTCTAGAACTAGCAACACCTAATATTTCTTGGCTTTTTATTTTACTATATTCGTTAATGTCAAATGCAGGCGTTATATTAAAAATTGTTATCTTTGCCGAAAAATTTGGGTTATCCAAGCTTAGTCCATCTTCTATTTCATTTATTTCGGTTTGTGGTGGATACAAAAAAGATAAGTTACTCAAAGAGTCTTTAAAAACTTTCCAATTAGAACTGCCTGTTGCTTCTTTAAGATATTCCTCCATTTCCAGGCGAACATTAGATGTTACATCAAGAAGCTGGACATCTTGTGCTTTGTAATAAAAGGCGTAAATATCTGAAGACTTAAATTCCCGGGCAACAAGAGCTTTTGCAAGTGTTTTCTTAGATGTGTAATACCCAAACCCTCTCCCTTGCGAATAAAAATATCCTTCTGGCTTACCATCAAAGAGTGGGTTATTAAAAAAACTATCAGGTAAAGGACTCTCGTCATAATATACAACCGTAAGCGCTTGAGGAACACTTGTCTGAAATGGGAGTATCGGACCATATGCAGATAAACTATCAGTCTCAACATAAAAAACGACTTTCTGGGGAAGAACGGGTAGATAACCTTTAAGTTGGGAAACAACTTCTCGTCTGTCCGGCTGAAAGTTTTGCGTAAATTGTTTAATACCTAAATTAAATATATACATACTATTAATTAACCAGACTATAAAAAGTGCAAAAACTACAAGTGAAATTTTTCTTATCCGCAATGATTTAGAAACGAACTTGGCAAGCGCAAAGAGTAAAAATGGAAAGACAATAGCGGCGCCAACATTTGCATTGTAATAATGTCGAGAATCAAAATAAAAATCATATCCCCAACGCGGAAAGGAAAATATAATTGCAACCAGTGGCAATGCTCCAAGGACAATAATTGTCAATCCTATTGTGAGCGTTTGTGCCTCTTGTATTTGTCTTCGCCTAGCAAACCGAAAAATTTGGCTTGCACAGAAAAATAGAATAGCTAAGCTTGCAATGTAAATAATGAAGCCATTTCCTGGCCCATATAAGAATCCAAGTCGGGCTTGAGAGCTATCTGCGCTGTCTCCTCCCGGTGGCACAGGCTGAATAATTGGCGTAATAAACTCGACAATAGAAAATACTGTTTGTCTTGGCAAAAATAACGTTCCTGTCATTTTTATTGGAAAAGTAATTGAACGAAACAAAATTTCTCCGGGCAAATTTTTATGAATAGAAAGATCCTGGCTTACAATTGTTCCTGTGTCAGTAGGCTTAGGCGGTTGAACAGTTGAGTAAGAGCGCGAGACGTATCCTTCAATCCAGTTATCAATTAATTGGGGGGTATTATAAATGTTGGGAATCAAGAATCTAAATATTGCATAGACGATTACACAAAAGATAAAAACCTTTGCCAAAAATCGAAACTTAAAAATTCTTTTTTCCATAATTGCCATAAGCGGCAGAAGCGCAAATAGAAAAACAGAAGTTTCTTTTGAAAAAAGGGCAAGAAAAAGAAAAATTGTTGAAGCATAAATAAATTTTTTCTCCCCTTTTATAAAGGCTACTTTAAATAAAATAACAGAGAGTAGAAAAAAAGTTACCGATAAAACATTGTAGCTATAAAAAGCAGCAGCTCCGGTTACTGTATGTATTGGGCTTAGGGCAAAAGCGAAAAAAATTGCACCCATGAACGCAAAAATATTTTTCGTAGTTTGTTTCATTGTGTAAAGTAGGATCTTTATGAGCAAAAATACTAGAAAGCTGTTTAACGTATGGAATAGTAAGGTCATAAAAGCGTAAGGAACGAAATTTAAACCAAAAAATTTCGTGCTTAAGAATAAGATTACTGTAGCGATTGGACTAACATGTTGACCTCCTGACAGGGGACCGGTGTTTATGATTGTCGAAACAAGTGCGGTTAAAAAGCCATCAGGCTGTCTTGTTAACGGCAGATAGTATGTAAAATGAAACCATTCGTCTGCTTCAAAGTATGAACCAAATAAGCTTCTGAAAAGAATAAAAATGAGGATACCCAAAGATATAAATACAATCCAGGGTTTGTTTTCTATTACAGCAATTATTTTTTTGAGTTTAATTTTTTTAAATTCATATATCCGCGGTTTTGAAAAATGTTTCATTAAAAAAGTATTACAGTGCATTTATTATAGCTAAAAAATTGTATTCCGCAACAACACAATAAATCTACTATAATGTAAACTATATTAAATGGATAATATTGATTATGAACAATGGTGGGAGGATTATAACGAACTTAACCGATTAAATCCGGCGACACAAATTCGAACAAAAATAATCGCTAATGCTATCAAGGATCGCAAATATAAAAAAATATTGGATGTAGGTTGTGGTACTGGTGAACTTCTTGAATACCTCCACAGCAATTTTCCAGAAAAAGAATTGTATGGCACTGATATTTCTAAAAAAGCACTTGAAATACTAAATAAAAAGGGGATAACTAAAGGCACTTTCCTTGCCGATCTGGAGAAAGTTACTAAATTAAATGGAAAGTATGACGTAATAGTTTGCAGTGAAGTGATTGAACATTTAAAAAATTGGGAGAATGCTATTTATGCATTCAAAGGATGCGTTAAAAAAGACGGCATAGTTATTATTACAACTCAGTCTGGTAAGATATATCCACATCATACTCAACTTGGACACATTCAACATTTTGAACCAGAAGACATCGCCAAGGAATTAAAAAAAGCTGGATTTTATTTAGTAGTTAAAAAGAAACTTGGCTGGCCGTTTATGAATATCAAAAATCACTTGGCATCAAATTCTATAACAAGAGGCGCTCTTCTATTAAAGAATAAGAAAATGGCTGTATTGCAAAAAATTGGTCTTAGGATATTTTACTATTTATTTCTTTTGTCTCCGTTCCCTGGGCCTCAGATTTTGATTATAGCTGGAAAAACATGAGATAATTTTGGCATGAGCAAACCTTCTGCCTCATGGTTAGAGATGCGTTAGCTCCGAAAAGATCAAGCGGAAAATATCCAAGCCGTTTAAAAGAGGATTCATCTTACGTTTGCCGCCAATGCGTTTGGGCTCAGAGGCCGGAATTTCGGCGACTTTTAGTTTTTGCTTGGCGCATCGAATCGATAGAATTGGTTCCATTCCGGCCCGCGGAACATCGATGTTAAGTTCTTTAACGATATCTTTCTTAAATGCTCTGAGCATTACAAGCGAATCCGTATAGTTCCCGCCAAAAGCTATATTGATTAATTTTGTAAACATGAAGTTTCCGAAAGCCGTGACCGGATCATCGTCATCGCTTTTTGCGCTTCCCTTATACCGGGAGGCGATTACCATGTCGTAACCTTCCTTTATTTTACGAACTAGTTGGGGTATAACTTCAGGCAGTGAATTTCCATCCGGACTAAAAGCTATAATATAGTCGCCTTTCGCGATCTTTAGGGCTTCACGATAAGCATTTGTGATGCCTTTTGATTTTTGCATGACGACCCGATAGCCCTGTTGCTTAGCATATTCTACCGTGCCGTCCGTAGAGCCGCCGTCAAGCACTAAGATCTCATCAACCCACTGTTTTTTTACATGAGGCATGATAGCTTTCATGCCGTCGATTTCATTTAAAGTTGGAACAAAAAGAGTCGTTTTCATGCTATTAAATCCATGAATTCAATTACTACCTCCCGCGAAGTCTTTTTAAAAGACGAATCCACCAAAGAAGCCTTTTTATTATCTATTTCTCCTACATTGTACATATAACTTCCAAAGCTAACTTTTTTTCCAAGTAATTCGGCTATTTCGAAAAGAGTGATATTTTCTGATGATGATAAATTGTATATTCCCTGTAAGTTCTTTTCAATGGCTTTCTTTACAAATTCTAAAACATCTTTATGTAAAATGTAATTAAATACAGACTTGGAAGATAAAGTTAGAGTAGGATTCTCTTCTCTTATTATTTTTTTCAAACTATTTTCGCGTGCATCTTTCCCAAGAAATGCTGAGCATCTTAGTATCAAAAAGTTCGGACAAAGATTCTGAATTAGGCTTTCTGACATAAGCTTGGTTACCCCGTAAAACCCAGATATTTGATTGACATCTATTATTTCGTTTTCAGAATGTTTTTTGTTATTTTTTGGGTACACATCCGCTGATGATATGTAAATAAATTTTTTATGGGGAATTTGAGCTAATTTTTTTGTTAAAAGAAAATTATCAAGAAGGTATTGGTAAAGATCTTTGGAATTAACTTCTCTTGCTAGATTAAAAGCGCAATGAATAAGTACTTCTGTTTCGTCGAGATTCCCAAAATCTCTATTAAAAGAAGTCCCCCCTAATTGATCATGAAAATACTTACCTAGACCACTTCCAGAACCGGTAATCAAATAATTACTTTTTTTTCTTTTTAGATTTGGGTTCATTGAAAATATTATATCTTTTATTCAATAGAGATTTGTTTTTTAGATACCAGTCTATGGTTTCTTTAATCCCCTGTTCAAGAGAGACAATTGGTTTAAATCCAAGAAGTTTTTTTGCCCTTGTTGTATCCATCAGTCTTTTTTTATCACCCATGGGCTTACTTTTATCCCAAACAATTTTAATAGGTCCTCCCGGTACGAGTTTAGCAATAGCTTGCGCAATCTGTCTTATTGTCACCCCTGTACCACTACCTAAATTTACTGGAATATTAACTCCTTTTTCCATGGCAAGCATCATTCCGCGGGCAACGTCCCTGGCATGGATAAAATCCCGAATTGCGCTTCCATCACCCCATACCGTAAGCGGATTTTCGCGGCCTACTGCGCGTGCGATGAGTGAAGGTATTACCATGGCGTTTTCCGGATCAAAGTTGTCGGCCGGTCCGTAAACATTCGCAGGTCTCACAATGGAAATTTTATCCCAGCCGTATTCTATTCTATATGCCTGCGCCTGGAGTTCCCCCATACGCTTTGCCCATCCAGCAAATTTGTCATTTTCAGAAGGAAAACTTTTCCATACATCATCTTCGTAAAACACTTGCGCCGGAGCATATACTCCAATCGTACTAGTATAAAGATAGTGTTTGACCCCGGAACGCCTGGCCGCCTCCATCATATTGGTATTGAAAAGAATTGTCGGGACAAAAAAACTTGCTGGACGCTCTTTGGTCATTTTCGGAGATCCTTTTATACCAGCAAGGTGAAACACGTAATCCATTCCCCGACAAGCCTCTAGGCAATTATTGATATCGGTTAGATCCAGCCTTAAAAATTCCGCCTCGGGATGGGCTCTTGAAGGATCATCCAGCGAAACAATCCTAACGTTGGCACCTGCCTCAATAAGCATTTCCACCAAGGGCCTTCCTATTAAACCAGTCCCGCCGGTAACAAGTATATTTTTACCCTTATAGAAGTTGTGTTTGGTATTTCTCATTTATTTTTTTCTAAGCTTTGCTTATACCAAGATATTGTTTTTTTTATTCCTTCTTCAAGAGAAATTTCTGGTTTCCAGTTATATTTTTTTCGTGCTTTCTTAATATTAACAGCCAAATTAAATTTAATTGTGGGCTGACTAGTATCAAATTCCAACTTTATCTTTTTACCGGAAATTTCAATAATTTTGCCTATCACATCTTTTACAGAGAAAGCCACGCCTGCCCCTAAGTTAATTAATTCAAATGGTTCTTTTTGTTTTTTTAAAACTATCTCAATAAAATCGACTAGATCTGAAACATAAAGTAGGTCTCTCTCTTCAGATCCGTCTCCCCAAACAACAATTCTTTCATCGCGGGCTTGTAAAACCTTGGCTATTGTTGCTCCAAAAAAATGAGATTTATCTAAATCGTATTTATCAAAGGGGCCATAAATATTTGAATGCCTGATTGCCGTATATTTTGTATTACCAATTCTTGAGTAGAATTCACACATCTTTTCCAAATATACTTTTGTCCATCCAACACCGAAATATTTATCCGTAATTTCATAATTAAAATCCTCTTCTTTTACACGCCCTTTTTTGCTTGGATACATTACTGTGCAGCTGAAAAATACTACATGTTTTACCTTATGATCAAAGCACGACTTAAAAATTAGGCTATTCATAATTGCATTATCTGTAACATGAAGATATGGTTTCTCAACAATATCTCTTGATCCCGAAGTTACTGCAGCCGCCTGGATTACAATATCCTTTCCTTTTACTATTTGGCTAACTTCTGATTTCTTTGTTAAATCAACTCTAACCAAGAAAATACCTTTTATACTAGGCTTTGTTTCAAAAAAGGTTCCATAAACCTTTAAATCATCTCTTTTAGCAAGTCTTTCAGCTATATTCCTACCAATGAATCCGCTGGCTCCGCAAACTAAAACTTTTTTCTTTTTCATTAAAAAGGTCCTTTAAATTTATTCTCCCAGCTGTAAAAATTCTCACCCCGCAAGTCTGCCTCCTTCAGCCCTAATTTCTTTTCTGCCTGCCGAATGATAGTTACTGCATTGGGATAAAATGCGTTTTCGAGCGGACGCGTGGTGGGACATAACGCATGAGGAAAGGCGATTCTTTTTACAGGCGACTTCAATTTATTAAAACATTTCTCAGCGACTCTCGCCGCAACTTCGGCGCTAAATCCACAGAATTCCCAATCGTAATCGGCTACGATGCAATGACCTGTCTTTATCACCGATTTTACGATTGCTTCATCGTCAAGGGGGTATATTGTTCTAACATCAATGATTTCTGCCTCAACGCCGTGTATGCGTGAAAGAATCTCCGCAGCCTTCGCGGCTTCAACGTTCATCCATGATGTTGCTACGATGGTAATGTCACGGCCAGCTCTCAGAATGTGCGATTTCCCAATCGGTATGGTGTATGCAGGAAGCGGCACATCACCTTCCATCCAATAAAGCCATCGATGCTCCAAAAAAATTACGGGATTATCGTCCCGAATTGCTGATATTAATAACCCCTTGGCGTCGTACGGCCGAGACGGCATTACGACTTTAAGGCCAGGTATATGAGCAAATAATGATTGCAGTGATTTAGAATGTTGAAATCCCTGACCCCATCCACGCCCAATAATTGCCCTGATAACCAGAGGTGCTTTTAACTTTCCAGCGCTGCCGGAGCGAGCAATGGCAACCATATTTATAAGTTGATTCATTGCCAACAGCAAAAAATCAACGCGTATATGAACGTGGATCGGTCTTAACCCTGTTATCGCCGCTCCGAGCGCGACTCCGGTCATTGCATCCTCTGAAAGCGGAGTTCCAAAAAACCTTTCGTTGCCGAATATCTCCAAACCCTTAGTTGTACCAAAAATTCTCTTATGATCTGTTACGTCAAGACCGAAAAGGAAAACGCGTTTGTCGCGTTTCATTTCCTGGAAAATAGCTTCGTTAACCGCTTTTTCAAAGGTAATAATTCTATTAGCCATATATATCAGTAAATAACTCCTCCTCGGAAGGATACGGCGCTTTTCTCGCTTTGTTAAGACTCTGAGTTAAGATTCGCTCAACAATATTTTCTGTGGCGGTTATATCATTTTCTTTCACGCGGGCGGCAAGGAGATATCTTCGGGCGACAAGCAATGGATCGACTCTTTTCCACTTTAAAAATTCCTGTCTTGACCTATAACCGAAATGAAAATCCTCATCTACTCCTACATGCTCAAGATACCGATAGTATTTTAAGTGAAGAAATCCTGGCCTGCCGCTTTTTTTCATTTTTTTAATCATCTCGCGAGTTATCTTACAAACTTCAAAGACGTCGGTGGTATCACTTGCTTCAACATGACAGTAGAATCGCGACACCACCTCAGCTACAGATTTATATCCTATGCGCTGCCGAGTAGGCGAATGTATAGCCAAATTATTGTCTTCGCATACAAAAAGAATTGGCAGTTTTTTAAGGCAGGCAAAATTTAAACTCTCCCAAAAAACACCCTCATCAACCGCACCGTCGCCGAAAAATGCAGCAACTACACTTCGATTTTTTAGAAATTTATTTGCTAGCGCAGCTCCGACTGCGACTGGAATGGTTGTTCCGACAACCGCGGAGGTAAGCATCATCCCTTTCGTAGGCTCGGCAAGATGCATTGAGCCCGCCTTGCCGCGAGCGCTACCGGTTACCTTACCGTAAAGTTCGGCAAAAAATTTATCCGCGTCCGCAGTCTTCGCCAGATATAAAGCATGGCTTCTGTAAGTACCAAACACCTGATCTCTTTTTTGAAGAGCCGCGACTACTCCTACTACAATAGCTTCTTCACCCATGGACATATGCATGGGCGTCTTCATTTCATCTTCTTTATAATGCTTAATGATCAGTTCTTCGCTCCTCCGAATAAGATAAAGCTTTTTATAAATTTCCAGCAAATTCATCCCGTTAGAAGCAGATCGCGATCTACTTACATCTCCTTTCTTTTATAATTATTTTTATCTTCATAATTTATTTTCCCAAATTAGAAGCGCGTGCGATCTCGGCTTCTAACGGGATTCATATATTGGTAAAATCATGCCTCCTTACAATCTGATATCCCTTTATTAGCTCTGTTATGCCGTCTGACAAAGAAATCTGTGGTTTAAAACCAGTTTTTTCTATTTTTTTGTTCGAAACAATGTAATTGCGCTTATCAGGATCTTTACCGATAGGAGAAACCAGATAGGTAAACTTCGGAATTTGCTTTTTAATTTCCTTGCAAAGCTCCATTTTGGAAAGGTTTGCGTCCGAAAGACCTACATTGTAGGGTTCATTTTTCATTTTCTCAAAATTATCCATTGCATGGATAAATGCGCGTGCGGCGTCCCGAACGTGAATGTAATTTCGCTTAAAATTAGCCTCAAAAAGGACTACATAACCGTCGTTCACCGCCCGGTAAACAAAGTCATTCACTAAAAGATCAAGCCTCATACGCGGACTTATGCCAAAAACAGTCGCAAGGCGCAGAGTAATGGCGTTACCCCCGCGAAGCAAAGTCTCTTCTGCTTCTACTTTCAACCGCCCATATAAAGAGATAGGCTTAAGGGGTGTTGCTTCAGTACAATAAATCCTGGCCTTACCAATACCGTAGCCGCTGTTTGTATTTGGAAAGATAATTTTCTGGCTAGGCAAGCGGCGCTCCAAAATCATTTTTATCGCCTCAAGATTTACTGCTCTTGCTTCCTGAGGGAATTTATCGCAAAGTGGCGCGCCAACAAGACATGCCAGGGGCAGAATGAAGTCTTGTCCTTTTATTAAAGATGCCATGAGTTTATAGTCCCGCACATCTGCCCGCACAACCTTTAGTCTTGGATGATAGCACACGTCAAGAAGTGAATTTTGGTTATAAAAAAAATTGTCCACTACCGTTACCGCGGCACCCCTCTCAAGCAGCATAGGAACCAGTATAGAGCCTATGTAGCCGGCACCCCCTGTTACTAAAACTTTCATCCCGTTAGAAGCAGATCGCGATCTACTTGCCTCTCCTTTCTTTTTTTACAATTTTATTTTGTTTCATAATTATATTCTCTAACTAAAACCGCTGCGATCGCGGCTTCTAACGGGATTCATAGATTTACTTTGTTCACCACCTTACAAATTGATTTTACATCTTGGGGCGTAAGCGACTCATGGTTTGGCAAAAAGAATCCACGACTGTGCACTGCATCGGAAACTGGATGATGAAATTTCCCATACCTTTCAAACCAGAAAGGATGCAAGCCAAGATTTCCCGCCGAAAACAGGCGTGTCTCTATTTGGTTGCGGTTAAGTTCTTTTACTATTGCTTTTCGATGTGCCTCATCTCTCCCAAGCGCACCAAACGAAATACTACAGGGCACAGACTTACTGTTCCATTTCTGAAAAGTAATATTTTTAAGGTTTGCTGCGTATATTAAATGATTGCGCCTTCGTATTTTGGTAACCACATCAGCTTTTCGCATCATGCGAAGCCCTAAAAACGCGCCGATTTCGGTGTTTCGCATATTTAGCCCCGGCACAAAAAACGTGAAAGGTTGGTGGAAATCATCTATTTTAGATTTTCTCATTAATCGGGAACGACTTTTTTCGTCCAAATCCTTGCCCCACCCATGGCTTCGCAAAAGCAGAAGCAGGTCATAGAGTTTTTTATCATTAGTATTTATCATCCCGCCTTCAATAGTGGATAGCTGGTGTCCAAAATAAAAAGAAGAAGAGGACATGTCACCAAACGTTCCTACCTTTTTTCCATCGTACTGCGCACCCAAAGCAGCACAGGCGTCTTCCAATAACATAAATTTATATTTTTTCTGGAGACGCTTCAATACATCCATATCATCAGGTACACCTAAAACCTGCACCATGATAACCAGCGCTGGTCGGTGTTTCTTCAACAAGGCTTCAAGCTGATCATAATCAAATCCGAACGCATCGGGGTTTGCTCCGCACATTATGGGCTCGAAACCAAGCTGCATAAAAGGACTTACTGTTGTAACCCACCCTACACTTGGTACAATAACTTTTTTGTTGCGGAGCTTTTTTGAGAGAAGAGCCGCATAGGCCATCAAGAAGTTAGCCGAGGACCCAGAATTAACAAAAACTGCATATTTAGTACCAACCCATTTAGCCCATCTTGCTTCAAGCTCAGTAGTCAATGCCCCCTTTGTAAGTTGCGGCAGGGAATTGTCTTTCGCATCAAGCCACTCAATGAGCGCAGCTATATCTGCTTTATCAATGATATTTTCAGCTAATTTATATCTGTACATGGTTCAATTAAATACGCACACTATCGCGCGCTATTTTCCCTAACCCTGTTCCTACAATGCTCCAGTAAAAATTCTACGCTCTCTTCAAAACTATATTTCGGCTTCCAGCCGGTCTCTTTAGTAAACTTTGTAACATCTGGGATTTGAAGCGTTACGTCTGTGGGACGAAGTAAGTCCGGATCTAGTCGCAAAGGAATCGGAACGCGCGCTTTCTTTCTTAAGAGATCAAGAAATTCTCCCACGGTAATTATCGTGTTTCCCCCAATATTATATACCTCCCCGAAACGGCACTTCTGCGCCGCAACCCAATAAGACCTCATTGCGTCACGGACATCAATCATAGTTCGGGTAGAGTCAAGATTGCCGTGCAAAAGTTCCTTCTGTGCGCCTGCTTCAATACGCGCGATCTGCATAGCAAAGGAGGTAGCAAAAAGATTTTCCCGGCGGGGATTAATATAGGCAAACATTCTGGTTCGAATTATTTTCATATCATATGCGCGAAAATAAACAGTGCCTAAAAGATCTTGTGTGGTTTTAGAAACGGCATAAGGGCTCACCGGATTTAAAGGGCACAGCTCATTGATTGGGACATCTTTGGGGTCTACTTGACCATAAACTTCAGAAGTACTACAAAGTTGCACAATAGGCTTTATGTGTAGAATCCTTATTGCTTCTAAGAGATTGCTGGTACCTAATATATTATTGCTTAAAACTGCAGTAGGTGTTATAAAAGAAGCTCTAACATTTGCATTTGATGCTAAATGAAAAATAGCGTCAGGTTTTACTTTTTGTAAAATCTCAATTATAGAAGCCATGTCCATTAAGTCAGCTTCATGGACTGAAACCCGCTTATGAATCGAGTTTAAATTATCTGCTGTGGTAGAATGCCACCTTGAAATTCCATGTACTTCCACTGTTGGGTGATTATTTACTATATACTCTGCAAGGTAGCTGCCTCCAGACCCACTCATTCCTGTTATTAAAACTTTTTTAATAGTTCTTTTGCTCATTTGAAATAAGAATAATCTTCCTCCTTATCAAAAAAAATGATTTGAGATCCATCATGCTCAAATTTGAAAGGGACATAAATAAGTTTTTTTAAGCTTTCTCTTACCTTTTTTTGACTTCGCGGGGGAACAAATAGAAGTAGAAATCCACCGCCGCCTGCTCCTATTAGTTTTCCTCCTATAGCGCCCGCTATCTGGGACTTTTTATAAATTTCATCGATTGTGGAATTGGAAACTTGAGGGCTTAAGGTTTTCTTTATTTGCCAAAACTCGTTTAAAAGTTCACCAAAACTTTTAATGTCTTCATGACCAGTTAAAATGGAAAGAGCGACATCTACCGAATCTTGCATAATGCTTAGTTGTTTTTTTTGATGATCAATTTTTTTTACATAACTTTTGGCAACTTTTGAAGCAATACGAGGAATTCCCGTATAGAATAACATCAGATGATTTTCAAGTTCCTCAATACGATTAGAAGAAAGAGTTATGGGTCTAAGTTTAATTTCCCCATTTTTATGAAAAGTTATATAGTTAAAACCCCCATGTGCTGCTAGTACCTGATCCTGAGAGCCAACTGTTTCCCTAAGAACTTTCTGTTCAAGGTATATGCTTTCCTTTGCAAGTTGGTGTTTATTAGGCATACGTCCTTCGAGTGCATGTAGTGCATGCAAAAGTCCTACGGTAAATGCAGAGCTTGAGCCGAGTCCTGATCTTGCTGGCAAATCACCGTCGTGATGAATCTCTAAGCCTCGCTTTATCTTTAAAAAACGTATAATCTCGCGGACTGCCGGGTGAGCAATTTCCTTAACTGAATTACGACTCTCTATTTTTGAATAAACAATCCGAAATTTATGCCAAAAAAAAGGAGGCAGAAATCTTACATTCAGGTAGCAGTACTTATTGATTGTTGTAGCGAGAACTGCACCGCCATTTTCTCGATACCAAGCTGGATAGTCTGTCCCACCTCCAAAAAAAGAAATTCGAAATGGGGTCCTACTTATGACCATAGTTCTTTTTTCTTGATTCCGACATATAGATAATGTTCAACAAGTTCACAAAGAATATGCTCAACAGCTAGGTGTGCTTCCTGGATGTATTGTGTATTTTTACTGGGGATAGCAATTGCCACATCGGCTATTTTTTGTAATTGGCCGGAATTGCCGGTTAAAGCCAGGGTGTGCATTTTGTTAGTATTTGCCGCTATCATGGCTCTGATAACATTTTTAGAATTTCCGCTGGTTGAGATACCTATTAATAAATCGTTCGGCTTACCCAAGCCTTGCACTTGGCGCTCAAATACTCCATCAAAACCAAAGTCATTTGAAAAGGATGTTATCACTGATGAGTCTGTAGTTAGAGCAAAAGCAGGTAAAGTTGGACGAACCAAATTCTTATCTAATGCATTAACAAATTCTGCAGCCATATGCTGGCAATCTGCAGCACTGCCACCATTGCCGCAAAGTAACACTTTACCCCCGGATAAAAAAGTGTTTACAATTAATTGAGCTGCAGCAAGAATTGAATCCATGCATTTTTCTAACGTCCCCTGTTTAACTTTGATGCTTTCCACTAAATGCGTTTCTGCTTTTTTACGATAGATACTATTGTTTTTAGCCATAAATTATTAAATCATTGCTAAGACTTTATCCTACGCGTGGGTAAATGTCAAACATATCTGTGTCAAAGATTTTCAGTCTCCTTAAGCTTTAATTCGTATATGCTCCTATTCAAAGCAGAATTAGATTTGTAAACTTTGATTGAATAGTCATCGGCATGCAGGAGTGTAGCCGAGGTTGTATAAAAAACACTATCTCCTACTCCCGCTAGTCTACCTCGCCATATATATATGTCATCTTCTAAAATAAGATACTTGTTTTTCTTGAAATTATCTTTGTTTTTCAACTCAGCTATTATACTAAAATCACTTGGTGTTACTCCTGGCATTTCATTGATTTTCAACTCATTTAATATAGCAAAATCTGTGGGTTTTACTCCTGGAATTTCATTTGGTTTAATCAAGACAGCGGCTGTCCACAAAGTACTATAAATAATAGGTCTTTTTATATTTTGCGCAACAGTTACTAGATCACTTTTTCCTCCTCCAAGAATAATGGCATTCTTGGGTAATTCCGAATTAACCCATTTCAAATATTTAACTTCCGCTCGGCCGTTGTAATAGCCTTCCCAAAGCTTTACTACCATACTCGATGTTTTAGGAAATATATAAAAAAAGATGAATAAAACTAGAAGGATAGAACCAATCCGGAATCTTTTTAATACATACTTCTTATTAGCATTACTTAAAATCCAATCAATAAGGAAGGAAAGTAAAATTATACTCCATACAATAACGTGAGCCCAAAGCCTTCCCCAAGGAGCATTCTTGGTCAGGATAATAAGCATAATATAGTAAGGCAAGATAGGTATTAAAAGCCGTATAGCAGAATACTTTAAATTAAGAATGAAAAGGAAAATTATACCCGTAAAGAGAAAAACATTAGTATAAGTACTTTTGGGCCATGCATAAACATACATTCCAATCTCTTGTATGCCCAAATAATTATTTCTGAATAATCCTAAGATCATAAAAACTATGCTCGCAAAAATTACTATAGATATTAATTTCGCGATAAAAAATTTTGGCTTTCGAAACGTGAAGAATAATAAACCGATAAAGATTGGAGCAAGGAACACAGTATTAAGACCCCCGTACTCAATTATTCGTTTTTGCATAACGATAGACGATCCTGCGTAGTAATATAATTTTTCCAAAATATCGCCTTTTGCAAGACTTTCATTGAAGGAAGTAGCTGATACATAGGCAGGAGCACCAGTTTCGACCAATCTTCTCAAAAAGTAAGGTACAGAAAACTCGATGTATACAAAATATTCCCATGCAATATAAATTATGAGAAAAACAAGTAAGGGAACTAATGACAAGAACAATATTCTAATATTCTTTTTTCTAAATAAAGACTGAAATTGTTTACTTGCAGTTAAACCTTCTTTATTTGCTTTTTCATAGAAGAAAACCGGAACAAAGAGCAGAAATACTGCTAAATCATTCATTAATAATATTAATTTATTTAATCCATCAATTGTCCCCATTAGGCCAAAAAACAAAAGCCAACGAATGGTTCCAATATGAAGTGTAAGTAGATAAACTATAAAAAACATTGAGAAGGTAAATAAAGACCCATTGTCTGGTGGAAGATTAAGGGCCATATGAGTTAAAAAATCTGAAGTTGCAAGAAAAAGACTGCCAATTATTCCACCTATTGTAAGAAGGTGTTTTCGAGACAAAAGAAGGTAAGGAAGAGTAGCAACAATTGAGGAGAGAATTAGCATGAGATATAGATATGCTTTAAGTCCCCCCACAAATCCGAATATTTCGAAAAACGTCCCCAAAATAGATGATTCAATAAGAAAGTTTTGCCCTAAGATGGCAGGGCAAAAGTTTCTTACTGCACATGTTGCAGCTCTAATAAATTGATCATAATCACCTTGACCACCTAAACCCGCATAAAATGAGGACACACCTAATTGATCAGTTGCGGAAAATCGATACAGAAACGCGATTAAAAATAGTAACAAGCCAATTACTACTCTTTTCTTCGTATTTGTATTAAGAAACATTAAGTAAAATTTACTAGAAGTAAAGTGGTGTGATACTTTTCTTGAGATGTTAATCATTTTTTTTGACAAAATTAAATAATTAGACTTTATTTCTACAATTATTTCTACAATAAGTACTTTAATTACTTTAAAAATGTTTTTGGGGTTTATTTTAAGGTTCTGGAAGAATCTTATAACATCTGGTGTCTTAATTTTCTTCTTTTTCATAAAAAGAAAGAGAAGAGGTAATAAAATAAAACCGGCTAACAGCTCCCAATATTGGAATACATTTATGTTTCTTAAGACATAGATAAACTTTTTCGATAAGAAAGATGAAAGGGTTTTAAAGTTTGTCAGATCACCTCTTGAATACTTATATACAAGTGCGAGAGGCGGATCACGCAAGCTCACTCCAACTCCGTTATTATATGTTCCCGAAACAGATTCTAATTCAAAAACGTAAGACTTGTTTTTAGAATTTGCAATCGGAGGAAAACCAAAAGTAAAATATTCATTAGGTTGGAATTGATTGGCACGGTAATCATTCTGGTAATACCATTTTTCTTCTCCGTCTCCCTTTATTCTAAAAGTCACAACATCCGATATTTTTGCTGATAATGGTACAAATCTAACAAGCACAATACCTAGGTTATTTTCAGTAGCACGAAGTTTGCTTGTAATTTTTTCTCCGCGAAGTAAATGCTCTCCTGCTTTACCTGTTTTCTTTATGTTTTCAGATTTTTCATCAACTAGAGACAAGAGGCCAAGAGAATCAAATCCTGTTATCTTTGAAAAAAAATAAGGATACGAAATCAATATTATATATCCAAATATCAAAAGTATTAGTATTGTTATTTTTGGAACATTTGAATTATCAATTTTTAAATACATAAAGAGCTAATCCGCATATTTTTCAATTTCAATGGTGTAAGACATCCCTATATACCTAGAAAATGGTGTTGCCATTTTTTCTATATTTTTAATAACAGGATACATCCACGATGGAAGAAGTTGTCTGTATGATAGCCCGCCACTTACTATATACCGAATAGGAGTATGTGGAATAATTTTTTTTATTTTAAGACTTGGAAATAATTTTTCAAACTTTTCCTTGTCTCTGATGAAAATAATCCACGCCAACGCACCATTTGCGTCTAGAGATTTTTGAGATTTAAGAGTCCAGTCGCCAGTTGGGTCAAATTTCTCATAATTGAAATGCTGATTAATAAATCTGCTCCACAATGTATTAGCCGGCTCAATCGCAATAAGTTTTCCGTTTTTTTTTATGCATCTGTTGATTTCTTTAAAAAACTTTTCAGGGTCGTGAATGTGATGAATAACATTGAGCATAAAAAATCTATCGACGCTCTCATCTTTAAAAGGCATGCGGGTTGCGGAAAACTGCAAATCAACGTCAGGAAGTTTCATCACATCAGAGGTAATACAATCAGGAATTATTTTTTTTATGAAACCGCCCCCGCTTCCAAGCTCTACGAGTTTTCTTTTTTTTGTAAGGCGTGCCAGAGAATTTCTGAATATAATATAAGAATCCGTATAGAGATTATTTAAAAATACATTTTCTTGAATAATCTTACTGCGAATAATTGTAACCTTTGGATCATCCAAATCCTTCAGTTTTTTCATATATGGCAGTTGAAAAGCATTAAGAATAAACATAATCTATAAATATTAACAAAAATCATGTTAGAATTGCCACCATGAGAAAAAGAGCTTTAATCACCGGCATTACAGGGAAGCCAAAAGTGGAATATTGATCCGGCTGAAATTGGTTTACCTTATAATTGTTTTCAGAAGATTTAACTATACCTTCGATCTTTTCTCCCGCAAGTAAATGTTCTCCTGCACTGCCGGTTTTCTTAACATCTTCTGATTTTTCTTCAACAAGAGACAAAACACCAAGTTTGTCAAAACGATTTACTTTGGAGAAGAAAAAAGGATAGGAAACCAACATCAAAACCAGAGGAACAATAAGTGACTTAAATAATTTCACCTAAAAATTAAAGATCTGAAGTCTCCTTAAGCTTTAACTCGTATATGCCTTTATTCAACACAGGATTGAATTTATAGACCTTGATTGAGTAGTCACCCCCGTAAAGAGCAGAAGTAGTATCTAGATCTGTAGTAAATAATGCATCTGCTACTCCTGTTACTCGCGCTCGCCATATAAAAATGTCATCTTCTAAAATAATGTACTTTTTTTTCTTAAAATTGTCCTTGTTTTTCAACTCAGCTATTATACTAAAATCACTTGGTGTTACTTCTGACATTTCATTGATTTTCAACTGATTTAATATAGCAAAATCGGTGGGTTTTGCTCCTGGAATTTCATTTGGTTTAATCAAGACAGCGGCTGTCCACAGAGTACTATAAATAATAGGTCTTTTTATATTTTGCGCAACAGTTACTAGATCACTTTTCCCTCCTGCAAGAACTATGGCATTCGCGGGTATATTCGAGTTAACCCATCTTAAATATTTGACTTCGCCTCTTGTGTTATTAATGCCTGAGCCTAGTTGGCCTACCATACCCGATGTTTTAGGAATTGTATAAAAAAAGATGAATAAAACTAGAAGGATAAAACCAATCCGAAATCTTTTTAATGCAAAACCTTGCCTGCCGGCAGGCAGGTTCGCCTTAGCATTACTTAAAATCCAATCAATAAGGAAGGAAAATAAAATTATACTCCATACAATAACGTGAGCCAAAAGCCTTTCCCAGGGAGCATTCTTGGTCAGGATAACAAGCATTATAACGTAAGGCGCTATTGGAAGAGCAAGTTTAAAAGCTTGATATCTAAAATTTAGTATAAAAAGGAAAATTATAGATGAGAAGAGAAATACATTAACATAAATATCACTACCCCATGCATAGACATATTCTCCAATATTTTGTATGCCCAAATAGTTGTTTCTGAATAATTGTAGGGTCGTAAAAGCAATACTTGCAAAAATTACTACAGATATAAATTTGGCGATAAAAAATTTTGGCTTTCTGAAAGTCGCGAATAATAAACCGAGTAAAATGGGCGTAAGTAATATATCATTAAGACCAGCATTATCTATTAGTCGTTTTAGCATAACGATAGACAATCCTGCATAATAATATGATTTTTCTAAAATGTTACCTTTGGAGAGACTTTCATTTATGGACGTAGATGCTTCAATAGTGGATGATGCGTAGGTAGATCCACCCTCTATCAACGCTCTCAAATAGTAAGGTGTCGCGAATTTTATTTGTACAATATATTCCCATCCAGAATAAATCACTAGGAAAACTAAAAGTGGCAGTATAGAATAGAAGATCAATTTTGGGTCTAATTTAACAAAAGGAAACTTTTTAATCTTATTTGCTTTTTCATAGAAGAAAACCGGAACAAAGAGCAGAAATACTGCTAAATCATTCATTAATAATATTAATTTATTTAATCCATCAATTGTCCCCATTAGGCCAAAAAACAAAAGCCAACGAATGGTTCCAATATGAAGTGTAAGTAGATAAACTATAAAAAACATTGAGAAGGTAAATAAAGACCCATTGTCTGGTGGAAGATTAAGGGCCATATGAGTTAAAAAATCTGAAGTTGCAAGAAAAAGACTGCCAATTATTCCACCTATTGTAAGAAGGTGTTTTCGAGACAAAAGAAGGTAAGGAAGAGTAGCAACAATTGAGGAGAGAATTAGCATGAGATATAGATATGCTTTAAGTCCCCCCACAAATCCGAATATTTCGAAAAACGTCCCCAAAATAGATGATTCAATAAGAAAGTTTTGCCCTAAGATGGCAGGGCAAAAGTTTCTTACTGCACATGTTGCAGCTCTAATAAATTGATCATAATCACCTTGACCACCTAAACCCGCATAAAATGAGGACACACCTAATTGATCAGTTGCGGAAAACCGGTATAGAAACGCGATTAAAAATAATAATAGAACAATTGCCAATCTTTTTTTTGTATTTGTATTAAGGAACAGTAAGTAAAATTTAGTATGCGTAAATTGATTTGTCGCAATATTTGAAAATTTTAATATTGTTCTTTCAAAAATTAGATAACGAGATCTTATTCCATTAATGATTGCTTTTAAAACCTTCCTATGGTTTTTTTTAAGATAAGGTAAAAACCTGATAATGTCTGAGGTCTTTACCTTCTTTTTTTCCATAAGAAGAATGAGAATAAGAGGTAAAGCAAAAACAGACAAAAGCTGCCAGTTCTGAAAGAAGTTAACATTTCTTGCTACATAAGCAAGCTTTTTAAAAATAAAAGTTGACAGTGTATTTACATTTTTTAGATCGCTTTTTGCGTACTTATAAACCAAAGCAGTTTGTGGTTCTTTCAAGCTCACTCCAATTCCATTTTTGTATGTGCCTGAAAGAGATTCTATCTCAAAAACGTAGGTGTTGTTTTTGGAATTTTTAAAAGGAGGAAAACCAAAAGTAAAATACTGATCTGGCTGAAATTGGTTTGCCTTATAATTATTTTCATAGTGCCATTCTTTTCCTTCTTCTTTTATTCTAAAAACAACTGTATCTGTTACATTGCCAGATAGTTGCGCGAATCTAAACAATAAAATACCAAAATTATTTTCAGAAGCTTTAAGTTTAACAGTGACCTTTTCTTCTTTAAGCAAGTGGTTGTCAAATTGATCGGTTCTGCGCTCTGGGCTGAACGTTTTTTGGATATTTACCGATTGTTCTTCTACTAACGAGAGAGGCCCAAGTGAATCATAACGGTTGATCTTAGAAGAAAGATAAGGATATGAAAGCAATATTAAATATCCAAATACCAGAACCAATGAAATGATAAATAATTTAAAGTGCTTCATCGAAAACTTAAAAAATTATATCTCTTTTTCACTAAATCTACCATAAGGATCAAAAAAGAAATGGGAATAATACCGCATGCTTGGGTTATGCTCAACAGATGCAAATAGATCTTCATCACTTATTTTTCTAATACGGGACTGTATGTATTTTCTTTGTTTTAAAATCGAAGAAATGTTTGGAATCCATCCAACAACCCCTACTTGAGACGCAGCAGCCTGCCTGAATTTACCACGGAAAACACTCATAACTATCAAAAGCTCACAAAGAAATAAGTGAACCGGCAGAACAAGGATAAGTTTTTTCATTCCTAAATTTTTCAGATAAGAAACAAATCTGTTCCTGAAAGAACGAAATATAACAACTTCACTTTTTGTCATTATAGACATATCTCCTCCGCCAAAATGGTAAACAACACTTTTAGGAACGTAAATTATTCTTTTGCCGGAAAGAAGAATCCTGTGGCAAAGGTCAGATTCTTCAACATAAGTCACAAAACTTTCATCTATTCCCCCAAGATCTATGTAATCTTTTTTCTTCATTAAAAAACACGCTCCTTTTACAGAATATACGGACAGTTCTTTTTGGTATTTTTTTTCTTTATGATTTTGAAAATATCCATAGTGGTATAAAAAACCGGTGAATGTAAAAAATGACCCAATAGAATCAATCACCTCCCGCTTTACCATATGTCTTATTTGGGGCTGGACCGCGCCAATTGTGTTATCGCTCTCCATTTTTTCTACCAGAGGCTCTAAAAATTTTGGGGTAACCTCTGTATCATTATTAAGAAACAAGACATATTTCCCCGATGCCTTCTCAACACCCAAATTATTCGCTCCAGCATATCCTCTATTTTTTTTAATCTCTATGGTTCTTACTTGAGGATAGTTTTCTAATAAAAATTTTGCGCTGTCATCTGTTGAACCGTTGTTTACAACAAGAATTTCGTAATTTGGATAAGTTGATTTTTCAATGGTAGGAAGCAATTGTTTAAGCCATTTTTTCCCATTATAATTAGGGATAAGAATTGTTACTTTTGGGAACGAGGAGTTTTTTGAATCTGGCAAACTCATAATAAATTATATTTCAGTATTTTAACATACTTATTTCAATAATACATTTCTATTGAAGTTGAGAGTTGACTTTGTTAAGATACGGATGTTATGAAAGGTGTAGAAAAAATTTTTCATGGTAAAAAACTTATTGCGATAGTTTTTAAAAAGAAGCTTCAGGTAAAAGAATTGGAATTTTTTACCGACGATGAAAGTCCTTTTCAGATCGGAGCGCACAATAGAAAAAAGGGCGTAAAGTTAACACCTCATATTCACTATCTTAAAAAACCTATTATAATAAATTCGCTTCAAGAATGGCTTTTAGTCACAGAAGGCAAAATTCTTGTCACGCTCTACACTGAGAAAGGAGAAATTATTGACAAAAAAACTTTATCTGAGGGAGATAGTATTCTTCTTATAGAGCATGGTCACGGCGTTGAGTTTTTACAAAACTCCAAAATTTTCGAGATTAAACAAGGTCCTTTTTTAAGCAGCCACCACTCAAAAATATTTCTAAAATAAAATCTATGATTCCAGTTAATGAGCCTTTAATTTCAGGGAATGCCAAAAAATACGTTCTTGACTGCATTGAGACCGGATGGGTTTCTTCTGTAGGGGAATATATTGGAAAATTTGAAAAAAATTTTGCCGATTTTTTGGGAGTTAAATACGCAACTACAACAACAAACGGACTTGCATCGCTTCATCTTGCTCTTGTATCTCTTGGGATAGGAAAAGGAGATGAGGTAATCATTCCGGATCTTACAATCATTTCATGTGCTTTAGCAGTTATTTACACCGGAGCCACTCCTGTTCTTGTTGATGTAGATGAAAAAACAGGCAATATCGATCCTGGCAGAATTGAGGAAAAGATTTCTAAAAGAACAAAGGCGATAATGGTAGTTCATCTTTACGGTCACCCAGCCGATATGGATCCAATAATGTCTTTGGCAAAAAAGCATAAACTTGTTGTTATTGAAGATGCAGCTGAGGCACATGGTGCAGAATATAAAGGAAAAAAAGTTGGAAGTATTGGCGATATAGGGTGTTTCAGTTTCTACGCAAATAAAATCATTACAACTGGGGAGGGCGGAATGTTAGTCACCAATGATAAGAAAATATATGAAAAAGCAGTGCTTTTAAAGAACTTGGCGCATAGCAAAAAACGCAGATTTCTTCACGAAGAAATCGGATTCAATTATCGAATGACTAATCTTCAGGCGGCTTTGGGACTTGCGCAACTTGAGGAAGTAGATAAATATATAGAGAAAAAACTGTGGATCGGAGATATCTATAACAAAGAGCTTTCTGGAATTCCTAATCTTGAGTTACCAAAAGATGAAGCATTCGCAAAAAGCGTATATTGGATGTATGCGATCAGGGTAAAAAAGACTAGCAATATTACAAAGGATGAGCTTCGAAACAAATTATTTAAGCTTGGAGTAGATACAAGAGATTTCTTTTATCCATTACATGATCAACCTGTTTTTAAACGTTTGGGAATGTTTGGAAATGAAGAGTATCCGATAAGTTCGGATTTGTCTGAAAGGGGCTTTTATATTCCCTCTGGTCTTGCCCTAACAGAACAACAAATATTAAATGTTGTTAAAGCTATTAAAAGGGCAGTAAATAAATGAGACTTATCTCCATTATTTTACCTACTTATAATGAAGTAGAAAATATTATTCCACTTATTAAAACAATTGGGAAGGTTGTTGGGAGACCACATGAAATAATTGTAGTTGATGATAATTCTCCTGATGGAACTTCCGAAGCAGTTATTGGATATTCTAAAAAGAAAAATAAAAAACAAAACATAAGACTTATAACAAGATATAAAAACCGGGGTTTGACCAACAGCATAAAAGATGGAATCCGCGCATCAAGAGGGGATGTTGTAATATGGATGGACTGTGATTTTTCTCATCCTCCCTCTTTAATTAATAAGTTGCTTTATAAAATTGATGAGGGGTATGATATTGCTGTTGCTTCAAGGTTTGTCAAAGGAGGAGATTTTAAAAGAGGAAAAGATGAAAATATCTTAGCAATAATCCTAAGTAGAATTATGAATTACACAATACAAATTCTTTTAGGCCACCATTTTGGTGACTATACAAGCGGATTCGTTGCCGTAAAAAAGAATGTGTTTAATAAAGTAAAACTTAGAGGTGATTATGGGGAGTATTTCATTGATTTCGTCTATAAGGCGTTCGCTTATAAATATAAAATTGTAGAAATACCAGTTGTTCAATTATTAAGAAGAAGCGGAGAATCAAAAACAGGCAGCAATCTTTTTGAGTATATAATGAGAGGAAGAAAGTATATATTTATTTCTTTTCAATTACTCTTCGAAAAATATATATTGTACAAAATTCCATGAAAATTGAAAGTATAAAAACGAGCGATATTAAAACTCTTGCCCGCCTTCATAAGAAAAACCTTGTAAGCCCCAGCTCTAAAATTGGTCAGAAATATCTTGAAAAACTCTACAACCTTCTTTTATCTGATCCTAAAACCCACCTATGTCTTCTGGCAATAGATGGAAATGAAATCGTTGGAGCAATTAGCGCAACAAAAGATCTAGAAAAAACAAATAAAATTCTTAGAAGATTAATTTCGTTTCCTGTGCTTTTTGATATCTTAAAAGCTACAATTCTTGGAAAAGTAACAGTTGGTGAGTTGACCAAAAGAATTTTCCTTGAAAGAAAACTTCTTAAGCGATTTCCAAAACCCTACGTTTCTATATTAACGCTTTTTATTGTTCAGAATCACCAAAGACATGGCGTCGGAAGCCTTTTAGTCAAAAAAATGCTTAGTGAGCTTGAAAAAAATGGGACAAACATTGTCTATGTGGATACATTAATTTCAAACAAAAAGGCTGTTCTGTTTTATCAATCTCTTGGATTTAGGGTAGTAGATACAGTTGCTGATTCTCTGGTACTGGAAAAACAAATCTAAAACTTTAATTCTTCTCTAGATCCTGTTTTTAGTACTAATTCATAAATTCTTTTATTTAATTTTGGATTGAATTTATAGACCTTGACTAAGTATTTGGTAGGATTAAGAAGAGACGCTGAGGTAGTCGAAAAAATCGCATCTCCTTCCGTTGTTAACCTATTTTGCCAAACTTTTATATTTTCTTCTAAAATAATATATTTGTTTTTTTTGAAATTTTCTTTTTTTTTCAATTGATCAACTATTTTAAATTCTTTTACTAAACGATGATCGCGGTTTTTTGGAATAAACATCGCTGCGCCAAAGAAACTGTTGTAAACAATAGGTTTCTTGACGTTCTCGCCTAGAGTAATAAGGTCTTCTTTTTTTCCTCCTAGAACAATCGCATTATCGGGAATCTCTGAATTAACCCAATTCAGATAACTTATTTCCTCTTGATCTATAGAAAGACCCGATGACAATTGCTCAATCATAATTTCTGTCTTAGGAAATACATAAAATATAATGAATGCGATAAGAAACAATGGAGCAAGCATTGCCCCTCTAATTTTGAGAACTGAACGTGTATTTAGATTTGAAAAAATCCAATCAATAAGAAATGCGATCAAAACTATACCCCACACTACAACATGCGCGTGCAGCCGTGGAAACGGAGCTCCTTTTGCTAAAAGAATAAGCATTGCCATATAAGTTAAAATAGGAAGAGAAAGCTTTAAGGCATAATACTTAAAATTTAAGACAAAGAGAAATATAACTTCTAAAAACAGGAGGATTCCAACATAAGTATCCCACTTCCAATTGTAAAGAATATATTCTCCAGGAAAAACATCATGAATTTTGAAATAGTTTTCTTTTATCAAAAACAAAAGTGTAATTATTAATGATGAAAAAACGACTGTTAGCAAAAATCGCTTTATGGGAAACTTCTTTTTCTTAAAAATTAAAAGAAACATTCCCAAAAATATAGGTAAAAGCAAAAACATGCTTAGACCGCTATATTGAATTAATCGTTTTATCATAACAACGCCTGATACACCTAAATATATGACTTGAGAAAATAAATTATTTGCGATTGTAGCATCAGTGGTAACATAAGAAGACCAAGATCTGCCTCCTTGAAAAACTAACTGCCATAGAAAATAACGTGATTTAAAAAACTGTGTGTATGTAATAATTTCCCATACCACATATAGTAGGATAAAAATAGTGAGAGGGAGCAAAGCCTTAGTGAGTATTCTAAAATTTGATTTAACAAATATTGATTTCCTAATCTTTCCCGCCTTCTCAAAAAATAAAACTGGAACAAAAAGCAGAAAAACACCCAGGCTATTGATTAAGAATAGAACTTTATTCAGCCCATCGATAAGCCCCATTAGGCCAAAAAATAAAAGCCACCGAATGGTACCTTTATTAAGGGTCAGAAAATAAACTATGAAAAAAATTGAGAATGTGAATACAGAACTATTATCAGATGGAAAACCAAGCGCCATGTTGGTCAAAAAGTCCGAGGTTGCAAGGAAAAGACTGCCAATGATGCCTCCTACGGAAAACCAATTTTTACGAAACGTTAATAAAGCGTAGGGTAGAATTGCAACAATAGAACTAATGATTAGCATTATATAAAGAAATGCTTTAAGTCCTCCGATAAATCCAAAAAACGTAAAAAGTATTCCCAGGAAAGGCGCAAGGATAAGAAAATTATAAATAAGAATCCCTACACATAGACTATTTATTACACAAGTTGAGGATCTAATTAATTGGTCGTAATCTCCTTGTCCTCCCAATGCGTAATAGAATAGACTCTCATGGAAAATTAAAGACATTGAAAATCTGTACAATATCGCAATTACAAATATTAATAAAAAAATTAGTAACTTTTTCTTCATGTCTGTGTTCAGAAAATATCGATACGCTTTTGTTAAGAGAAATTTGTGAGATAAAAATTTCAAAATGTACTGCAGTTTTTTCTTAAACAAAATATAAAAATATATAATTCTCTTCGGATTCTTTATGAGAAAGACCAAAAAATTTTTAGTTCCTGGCAGTGTAATTTTATTCTTTTTCATAAAAAAAATAAGAAATAAAGTCAAAACAAAAACACTCAGAACAATCCGATAATCTACATTTTTTAACGCATAATTTAATTTCTTGGATGCAAAAGGAAGAAGTGTTTTAAAGTTTTTAAGATCTGTCTTTGAGTAACTGTAAACAAACGCAGTTTGGGGTCGTTTTTGACTTATTCCAATAGCATTTTGACTTCTCCCGTCAATAGATTCAATCTCAAAAAAATATTCAATATTTTTTGATTTTACAATTGGAGGAAAACCGAAGGTAAAATACTTACCCTCTTTAAATTGCTCTCCGAGGTACTTATTTTCATAATACCACTTATCTTCTCCTCCTTTTTTTAATCTAAATACCAATGTATCTGACCCCTTTCCAAATTTGATAAAGCGAATTAACAAAATACCAAGATTGTTTTCTGATGCTTTAAATGTGCCAGTAGCTTTTTGGTTCTTAAGCAAAGGGGCTCCAAATTTAATATTATTTTCAAAATTTACATTTTTTTCCTCAACAACAGAAGTGATTCCAAAATGAGTAAAATAAGGAATAGAAGCTAATACGAAATATATTAATGTTACGAACAAAGGAATTAGAAATAACTTTAAGAGGTTTTTGTTCATTTCAACCAAGACTAGATATGTATCTTTTAAGTGCATCTTGCCAGGATGGAAGCTTAATTCCTAATTTTGCGGCTCTAGTATTTTTAAGAGCAGAAAAAAGTGGCCTCCTTGCTCCACTTGATTGACCGCTTCTGTCTACCGGAATAATCTTTGTCTTACTTCCCGAAAGCTTCATTATTTCAGAAGCAAACTGTGCCCAAGAACAATATCCTTCGTTTGCAAGATGATAAATTCCGCTTATGTTTTTATGTTCTAATAGATCTAAGCTTGCTTTTGCCAAATCCAATGCATAAGTTGGGTTAACAATTTGTTCTGATGCCACTTCGATCACATTTTTGCCCTGCCTGCCGGCAGGCAGGTTTTTCGCTTGTTTCAATATATTTAGAGCAAAATTTCCTTTTTTTGACCTGCTTCCTTCTTTTCCCCCATAAACTCCACTTGCTCTGATTACGATTGATTTCGGATTATAGGCAAGCGCCATATATTCACCCGCAGCTTTTGAAACTCCGTATGTTTGAACAGGCGTTGGTAGGTCATTTTCAACATAAGGCTTTCCCTTTTTCCCATCAAATACATAATCTGTACTATAAGTAACCAACGGGATCCTTAGTTGTTCACAAGCTTGCGCAACGCTTCGAACTGCAATCGTATTCACTAAGAATGTAAGTTCGGGGTAAACTTCACAGTCCGGAACCACGTGATAAGCTGAAGCATTTATAACAACTTTTGGGTTAACTTTTTTTATTTCAAACTTTACTTTTTCCGGGTCTGTAATATCCAGTTCTTCTTTTCCGAATGCCTTTATTTTGTATCCCCGCTCCTTAGATTGTTTGTTGATTTCGGCTCCAAGTTGTCCGTTTTTGCCAATAAGAAGTATTTTCATAGATTAAAATCCGGGTAATTTTTGTCTTTATCGGAAAGAATTGCTTTTTTAATTGGCCATTTTATGGAAAATTGAGGATCATTACATCTGATTCCCCTTTCGTAGTCTGGTGAATAAACTTGAGTTGCAAAATATTCAACTAAGGAATTTTTCATGAGTGTTTGAAAACCATGAGCGCATCCTTTAGGGGTAAGCATCATTTTTTTATTTTCAGGATCAAGAATCTGCCCAACCCATTGCAGATAAGTTTTTGAATTTTTTCGAAGATCCAAAGCAACATCAAATATCTTTCCTTCAAGACACTGGACTATTTTATCCTCTCCCATAGGTTTTGATTGATAATGCATTCCCCGGATAATTCCTTTTTCTTTGGATAAAGACCTATTTATATGAACTATCGGAAAATCGACTCCTGCTTTCTTTAACTCTTCTTTTGCAAATATTCTAGTAAAATATCCTCTTGAGTCCTCCCGGAGTTCGGGTTCTATAACAAATACTCCCTCTATTTTTGTTTTATTTATTTTCATTGCAGCCTTAAATTATCATCTAATTTACCGTCATTTATAAGTTTTTTTAAAGCCGAAATCCTCGTAAATCTTCCGCTTTCAAAATCTTCTTTATCAAAATCAAGCTTTTTTAAATTCGAAATCATATTTTTAATTGATTTATTCATTGGCCATTTTTGAACTAAATTCGGAAATGTTTTCTTAAGTATATCAAATTTTACTCTATAGCTCCTTGAATCACTCCCATGTTCATTAGTAAAAACAATTTCTGTTTTAGGAAGCGCAGAATGCACTTTTTCAACAACTTCTTTAACTGTAAAATTATTCTCGTTAAAACCTACATTAACTATTCTGCCGTTAATTTTTTTCGCATCAACTTCAAGAAATTTTATAAAAATATCGGAGAGATCTCTTACGTCAATCAAGGGTCTCCATGGACTTCCATCGCTAAGAACTTTAATTTTATTTAGGGCAAGTGCGCAAGTAACCAGATTATTTACAACTAAATCATTTCTAAACATAGGCGAAAATCCATAAACCGTAGAGTTTCGCATGATTGCAACGCAAAAATTCTTTGAGCTAAGCTTAATAAGGTTTTTTTCCGATAAAACTTTTGATTTGGCATAAGCGGTTAATGGATTAGCTACGCTTTTTTCATCTACCCATTCAGTTTTTGCTATTCCATAAACACTGCATGAGGAAGAAAAAATAAATCTTTTTACTCCTATTTTTTTTGCGATCCTTGCAAGCTTTAAGGTAGATTTATAATTAATGTCATTAGTTAATTTTGGATTAATTTCTCCTATGGGATCATTAGAAAGAGCACTTAAATGAATTATGGCATCTATTCCTTCTAAATCTTTTTTATTAACATCTCTTATATCTTTAGTAACTTTTAAGTAATTTAAATTGTTTTTAAAAGCGCCGTCTTCATCTGCGAAGCCAATGTCTAAACCAGCAACTTCGTAACCGCTTTTAAGGAGCTTTGATACTAAAACCGAACCTATATACCCCCTATCGCCAGTAACAAGAATTTTCATTTTTGTCTACCGCCACACTTTCCATTTGGGATCCTTTTTCCATTGCTTGTTTATTTCTTCCATGTCTTGATAAGTATCCATTGCAGCCCAAAATCCTTCATGAATAAAAACAGCAAGCTCTCTGTCTCGGCTTAATCTTGGAAAGGCATCATGGATCATGTCTCCTGGCCTGAGGTAGTCAAAAATTTTCTTTGAGAAAACCATGAACCCCCCATTCACATATTGGTTAAATCTTGGTTTTTCTTGAAATCTTTTCACTATTCCGTCTTTTCCCGAAACAATAAGTCCCCATTTTGATTTAGGATGAACACCAGTTATTACACCTATGACTTTCTTTTGTTCAAAAAAATCTAATACACTCTTTATGTTTATATCTGAAACACCGTCTCCGTAGGTCACCATAAAATTCTCTGTCTTTATGTATTTCTTAACTTTGACTAATCTGTCTCCGGTCGGAGTTTCTTGCCCTGTGTCAACGAATGTGATTTTAAAATCGTCATGCCGGCGCGTGTTTTTTCTATACAAAAGTTTTTTTCCTGTTTTCGTGTTAATAAAAAAATCGTGCTGAAAATAATCTTGATCGAGGAAATAATCTTTTATGTAGTCCCCTTTATAACCTAAGGCAATAATAAACTCATTAAATCCAAAGTGAGAATATATTTTCATTATATGCCAAAGGATTGGCTTTCCCCCAATAGAAACCATAGGCTTTGGTCTAAATTCGGTTTCTTCCTTCATGCGAGATCCTTGTCCGCCACAGAAAATCACGACCGGAATATTATTCATTGCTTTAATATATCACAAGGCTTGCCCGCCTTTCAATGAGCCTGTTTACTTTTTTGCGCTGTTTGATATAAAATAGCAAAATATTATAGGCATTTCGAAACTTTGAAAAAATCACAAAATAAAATAAAGAAAAATATTTTTATTACAGGAGCGGCTGGTTTTATCGGCAGTAATGTTCTCGAATATCTTTTCAAAAAATATAAAAATTACAATTTTACTGTTTTAGATGCATTGACCTATGCCGGAAATTTAAAAAATTTTCCGCCAGTTATTAAAGATAGTCAACGATTTAAATTTATATATGGCGACATCACAAACACAGAAGTGGTAGATAATCTTATTTCGGAGTCCGATATTGTTATTCATTTCGCAGCAGAAACTCATGTTACAAGGTCAATTTATGATAATGTAAAATTTTTTCAAACTGATGTACTTGGTACTCAAGCAATTGCAAACGCCGTATATCATCATAAAGATAGAGTTGAGCGTTTTATCCATATTTCAACATGCGAAGTTTACGGCGCAGGTCTGACAAAAAAAATGAATGAAAATCATCCGTTAAATCCTCACAGCCCATACGCTGCTGCAAAGGCCGGTGCTGACCGTTTAGTCTATTCTTACTTTGTTACATATAAAATTCCTGCAATAATACTTCGTCCTTTTAACATTTATGGACCCCGTCAGCATCTGGAGAAAGCGATTCCCCGTTTTATAACAAGCGCAATTCTCAATGAACCATTAACCGTTCATGGAAGCGGATTGCCCGAAAGAGATTATATGTATGTAGATGACTTAGCTCGGGCAATTGACCTTTTAGTACATGCACCTCTGGATAAAGTTAAAGGAGAGGTATTTAATGTAGGGTCCGGAGAGGCAATTTCAATTCTAAAAATTGCAAAACTTATCACAAAACATATGAAGATTCCGCAGTCTCAAATTCATTTTGTCAAAGATAGGCCTGGCCAAGTTTCAACGTTTGCATGCAATTATGGCAAGTTTAAAAAACTTTTAGGTTGGGCACCAAAGAAAAAATTCGAAGAAGGCCTTGGGGAAACTATTGAATGGTATAAAAATAACCAAGATGTTTGGAAACAGCAGACATGGCTTAGATCTGTTCCAATTATGATGCCAGATGGAACGATAGAGCTGCACTAGATGAAAGTTGAATTTTATAAACATAATTTAGGAGACGAGGAGATTAATGAATGCGTAAAAGTCTTGCAGTCACTTTTTTTAACCACAGGAAAATATGTTGATAATTTCGAAGAAGACTTAGCAGCATACCTTGACACAAATTATGCAGTTGGATTAACAAGTTGTACAGCAGCGCTTCATTTGGCTCTTCTTTCTGCCGGAGTAGGACCTGGGGATGAAGTAATTACAACTCCTATGTCTTTTGTTGCTACATCTAACTCAATTTGTATGACTGGCGCAACTCCAGTCTTTGTTGACGTAGAAAAAGACACGGGAAACATTGATGTTTCACTTATTGAAGGGGCAATAACAAAAAAAACTAAAGCAATACTTCCAGTGCACTTGTATGGTCAGATGGTCGATATGAAACGACTCTTACCTCTTGCCAAAAAATATAAACTTTCTGTAATTGAGGATTCCGCACACGCGCTTGAAGCTAAGAGGGACGGCATAAAACCAGGGCAAAAATCATATGGCGCATGTTTTTCATTCTATGCAACAAAAAGTATCACCTCAGCAGAAGGCGGAGCCTTCACAACCAATAATAAATCCATAGCCTTGCTTATCAAAAAACTTAGATCTCATGGAATAACAAGTGAACTTGCCCAGCGCGTCCGGACAGGGCTTAAAACTTACGATGTAGATGTTCTGGGGTGGAAATACAATATGGATAATGTTCAGGCCGGAATTCTTATAAATCAAGTTAAAAAGATTGAAAAACATTGGAAAAGGAGAGAGGAAATTGCTCAAAAGTACAGAAGGGCGTTTGAAAAAGTCGGGATCGATATGCCAAGAGAATATAAAAGGTCTAAACACGGAAGACACGTTTTTCCTATTTGGGTTGATCAAAACAAAAGAGGAAAGATACTAGAATATATTAATAATCATGGAGTTGGAGCTGTTATCAATTATCCCGCTATTCACCTGTTTTCTTATTATAGAAAACAATTCGGTTTTCATGAAGGCATGTTCCCCAACGCTGAGGAAATTGCCAACCGTGAAATATCTCTTCCCCTATATTCCAAACTCAAAGATATTGAAGTCGACTACGTAATAAAAGTGGTGTCACGCGCTATCTCTATTTAATTTTTTTTGCACGAATTGCAATTTGTATAAAGCCCGGGGATGAAATGTCTTTCTCCATTCTTTTTTCGACATAAGAAATATTTGGCATCTTCATCCTTAAGATGTGTTTGAAAAAATAAAAAGACAGCGCATAGAAAGAACTAAAAAAAGATCCAACTTTTTTTATTTCTTCCTTCTTAAAACCCGAGTCGCTAAGCATTTGGACCAACTGTTCCCCGGTATAATGCCTATGTCCCACAAGCCAGTAGGCAGGATCCAAAAGATTTGACCAAAAGTTTTTACCAACAGTTGCCAAAAATAAATATCCTCCCTTTTTTAACACTCTATTAATTTCAAGAAGCGTTGCTAATTCGTAGCCGATAGGAATATGCTCTATCACATCCCAGAAAGTAACAACATCGAATTCTCCAGTTTTAAATGGAAGCTTGTGAGAATATGCTTTTACACAATTTACTTTAGGAAGGTTTTGTTTTAAAACTTTTAGCGCCTTTTCCTCAATATCAACTGCAGTAATTTCTTCTGCAATATTATATATCAGTATTTCATAAGGGCCTGTCCAGGAACCGATATTTAAAACTTTTTTTCCTTTAATATAATCTTTTGAAAAAGAAAAATAAAATTTATGTTCTCCCTTTGCTTCGGTTTTATCTATATTTTGGGAAAATGACATTGGTTTTGGATTTTTCATGATTTATTCAACGTAGGACAAAACTGATGCGATATTAAATATTATAAACAACGCCCCCCATAAAAATATTAATATTTGAGAACTTCTGCCTTTTATATCTTTCCATAAAATAATCAAAACTGGAGCAACGGAAGTAATAATAAAAAGTCTGTAAACCATATAAGAAAATCCAAATGTGTTCTGCCAAAAATTAGAAAGAAGAAAAAGACCTACAAATAATAAGAAAAATATACTTATTAAACTTATCTTCTTGGCTTCTTCTATAATTGTAATTGCCGTTGCTATAATTAAGAATGGATAAAATGGATATCTGTACCATCCATGGGAAGGTTCATTTGGAATCGCGAAAATATAGACTATTAGATAAGCTACAAAAGGAATAAGAATTATAAAGTTTTTTTTAAGATCGCGTGATAAAAGTAAAATTGAGAGCCAGCCAAAAAATATCCATCCATCCAAATAAAATCTGTCAACCAAAAGCGGGTCTTTAAAAACTCCGTAAAAACCTGCGAAGCTTATGTCGTAACGGGATAGTTGTAATTGCCAAAGGTTCAAGAATAACTCCTTATCGATCAGCAGTCCATAAACAAGGAATGCGCAGAAAATTAAAATTGTTATCCCAATAACCCAAAAGGAATCCTTCCATTTACCCTTAAAGGATAGGATCATTGATAAAGATAATCCTACCACCAACCATGGAACTTTTGCCAAAGACAAAAGTCCTGCCAAAACTGCGGCAATATTTCTAAATCTTTTTCTGCCGGTTTTTAAATATCTTAAAATTAAATATAGAGACAAGAGCCAGAACGGTATTAAAAAATTTTCGTTTTGAACAATACGCGACCCAATAACAATAGTTGGAACAGTTGCATAAAGTAAAGATGAAACAAGCGCCACTTTCCTTCCGTAAATTTCTTTTGACAAAAGAAAGATCATAAATATTGAAAAAGCTCCCAATATAAGCGACAGCGGTCTTATTATAGGAAGAGTGACGCTATACATATCCTTTGCTCCATTAAGTATTGCAAAACCACCTGCAACAAGGCCAAAAAGAGGAGGGTGCTCAAGGTAGGGTTTTACAATCCAAAATGCAGCTCCTTGATAAATTAAATGCCGACGATTGTTATATTGGGGCTGAGAAGACCATGAAATAGGTGAATGGTTTTGAATAAGATTTATTCCAAGCCAAGTCCATGCAAATTCATCAAATGTTGCACCATGTCGAGGAATCGTCTGAAAATTATCGTGTCGAAGAAAAATACCAAGCAACAATATAGCAACTAAAAGAAGTATTGTTGTATAATGCTTTTTATTATAAAGAAATGAATCCAGCACCTTTTTTCCACGGAGTATTAAACTCACGTGGAAAAATGAATAACGATACCCACCAAGCAGGCTGCGGGGTTTTAAAAAGGTGCTGGATGAATAAATTCTCTTATGCACTATTTAATTAGTCTAATCATACCACTCGCGAGTCTTTTACTGCAATCTTATCCCAGATTTTTTAATAAGCATTTCGGTGTTGATGTATGGACTAGACTTCTTGAAGTAGAACATGTTAAACGCGCTCACCATAAAATTCCTAAGAAAATAAAGAAAGGTTTTATTATTGAAGGAGACTTTGATTACCCAATCATATTCCCATGGATATTTTCTTTTTTTCCAAAAAAATTTCTCTTAAAAATTCAGGGATTTGTGTCGCCTTTTTTTGACTCTCTGCAAAATATCCTGGTCTTCTATATTACTTTTTCTTTAACGGGAAGCCTCGGAGCATCTCTTCTTGCTCAGGCCATGTATTCACTTATTCCTATAATTCCTATTGAGAACAGCTATCTTACTCCGAGGTCTTTAGGATATTTTAACTTTACGCTTGCTTTTTATCCTATGCTTTTATTTCACCAAAATAATAATGTTTTGTTTTTGATAATTTCCCTATTTTTCACCTCTACTTTATTTCTGACTCACAGATTTGCTCTGCAATCTTTGGTTTTGATATCAATATTTTTCTCTATCGTCGATCAATCACTTATCTACCTTTTGAATCTTTTCCTTTCGTTTATTATTGTAGTCATAATAACAAAAGGATTTTATTTAAGAGTTTTAAAAGGGCATCTTTATAATATTTACTTTTGGATAATCAATTATAAGTTTAGGTTCGCACATCAAATTTATGGACTTAGGTCTGTTAAAAAGATGGACTGGGTTGGACGAATTTACCAACTCCTTTCTATTTTCTCTCCTATTTTTCTTTTTGCAGTAAATATTTGGGCATTTTCCGCAATTGTCTATTTATTTTTAAGACTACAAAATGCTCCAAATTTACCTAGTGGTGATATCTATTTCAAGATGGGTCTTTGGATACTTTTTTTCTATGTATTTGGATTTATCGTTCTTCGTGTAAAAAGATTAATTCCAATTGGTGAAGGTCAACGGTATATGGAAATGGCTTCTGTTCCGTCTGTTATTCTGTCCTCCATTTTATTTTTTTATTTCCTTAAGGAATATGGACCTTTCTCAATACTTTTATTGGCAATTTTGCTACTTGGCAATTTGTTAATTATTTTATTTGTTCAGATCAAGGGAATTATACGCGATAAAAACCGTTCTTTGACTTATGATTTAAAACAAACGTATAGATTTATAAATTCATTGAAGGGAAGGCCCAGGATCATCTGTATCCCACATCAAATTACCACAATGACAATCTATAACACAAAGGCCGATGTATTAGTCAATGCGGATAATCCTGGACTTATGCAAATACAAGAAGTCTACCCTATTTTAAAAAAGCCAATATCTTATCTGCAAAAAAAATATTCCCTGGATTATTTACTGCTTCGTGAAAGCTTTGCCAAACTCACAGACCTTAAGTTTAAAAATGCAAAAGTTGTTTATAGATCAGGCGACATTGTACTTGTAAAGCTCTAGTAAAATGCAGGTGCTGGATTTATTCTTTTATTGTTTTTAAAATTTCAACAAGTTTTAATCTGATTGCTTCTAACTCCGGGTTGGGAATTTCTCTCTTTTTCTTAAATATTGAAACTTGACTTGAATCTTGATATATCCATATTATTTTCTTTTCTTCAAAGTTTGCCAAATAACTAGGATTGTGATCAAATAAAGTAATTAGTGCTTTTAAAGTTCCATAATTCTCTTTTGAAAAATAAGTATCCACTCTTTGGCCGCTTTTTATTAAGATGTAATCTGTATTTTTAATAACCCCAGTAAGATAAGTTGCTTGACTCTCCGGCTCATTTATTACTGTTCCAATAAAATTATTTATAGCTAAGATTTTTTCTTGATTGTAAAGATTGTAGGTCATAAGGGGTTCATCCAAAGGGCGATAGTAAAATAGCGACAGGATCTGGGGATTTTTTATTCCGCTACGCTTACTGTCTTCACTAATAAAGTCAGGGATTTCCCGTCCAGCTATTTTATAGATATATGGAGGCCGAGAAAAAGTAGTCAGATATATTTTTTTCAATTGTCCGAGCGGAAGTTCTCCTGGCAAAGAATATAAACTTTGCTTCATTGGGCCCTTACCCCATGTACTGCCCAAAAAGGAAACGACAGATAAAATAATTGCGAGCGCGATTAAGGATATTCTAAACTTTATATTTTTAATGTGATCAAATACAAAAGCGGACAGAATAGCAAGATATGGAAAAATAGGGACTATATATCTTTCTCCTTTAATTGGTGCTAGAACAGAAAATAAATAGCCAAATATCACCACAAGTAAAATAGGCTTAAGTCTATTCTTACTTTTGAAAGCCAAGAAAAAACCTGCAATTATTAAAATAAAAAATAAAACTCCAAGCTGTGCAAATGTGTTTAAATAGAAAGTTAGTGAATATAAAGAAAATGGATTTGTCTCATCCTGCGGCAATGCCTGCCACACAGGACTTCCTACGGATACATCGCGGAAATAATTAAAGATCCAATAGTAGTTCTGATAATAAGGATAGATTGATATGACCAAAGCTATTAAAAAAGACGAACCGGAATTAATGAGAATCTCTCTTTTTCTATATAGCTTCTTCCTTAAGATAAGATAAAGTACTAAGAGCAAAGGACCCAGGAGGTATTCAAGCGTAATCCATCTAACCAATAGACTCAATCCTAAGAATACACCAAAGACAACAGAATTTCTTCTGTTTTGAAATAGATCAGACTTAATTAGAAATAATATCGTCCAAATTGTGAAGGCTGAAGATGCAGTTTCAGAGTATGTTAGGTGTAGATGCAAAAGTGTCCACCCGTAAAATGCGAAAATAAAACTTGCCATAAACGAGGACAGTTTACTTAAAAAAATCCTGGCAAGAAAATAAACTCCAAAAATGCTTGCTATGTATAAAAGCCCGTTTGTAAATATTCCCCAAAAATAAGAATTAGACAGACCAAAAACAAGAAGAAAAGGAAGAATTAATAAGGGATAACCGGGCTGTCTGAAAGGAACTACCTGGAGCATTTTATAAGGCGTTTCAAAAGAGGGGCTATCTTTAACCATTCTGTAAAACTCCGTTGTCATACGCATGTAATGTTGCTCATCCCACTCTGGAATCTTATAAGTTCTCATGCCAAAACGAACAACGCTTGCAAGTAGAACAACAGAAAGTAATATTAATAGAAAAAAATATTTATCCAGGAGTAATCTTTTGATAAATTTTTTTATTTTCATAAAGGCTTTATTAGAAGAAAATTATTTAAGCTCAGATCTTTGCGTAGATTGCATTCACTCAACTAAACACATAAAATTAATGCTGTGGTTTTTAAGAATTTGATAAAGAAATTATTGTATAAATTATACCATAACGCTGTAGATTTAAATCACAAGAATATCAGTTCATTGCTGGAGAAAGACGCAAAAACTGTATTTCTTGACTTGGGGTGCGATGATGGCATATTGACGAAAGAACTTGCAACACATATTGGTACAAAGAGAATGTACGGGATTGATATTGTTGCGAAGAGATTAAAACACGCAAAGAGACTGGGTATTATTACGCTAAAGGCAGACTTAAACAAAAAACTCCCATTCAAAGATAAATCGTTTGACGCTATACATGCAAATCAAGTTATAGAACATGTTACAAATGTTGACTCCTTTATAGCAGAAATTAAACGTCTTCTCAGACCCGGAGGATATGCTATTATTTCCACAGAAAATGGAAGTAGCTGGTGTAACATCTTTGCATCTGTGATGGGATGGCAGATTTTCTCCCTTACAAATGTGACAAGCAAAGCCTTAGGAATTGGCAATCCATTAGCATACTACCGTAACGAGCCTCTCGAACTTTCTTCTTGGCTCCATAAAACTATCTTCAATATCAGAGGGCTTAAAGAGCTATTTGAAGTATATGGATTTCAGATAGAAGAGGTGAAAGGAGCCGGTTATTTCCCGCTACCAAGCTCTCTGGGAATATTTGATGTAACTCATAGTCACTTTATTACAATCAAAGTAAGAAAAAAGTAACCTCTAAGATGATCTCACGAGTATAAAGTTTCCAAATCTTTTAATTATTTTGTAATCTGCTAATCCCAAATCATCAATTTTTGCATATTCTTCATTCAGAAGGATCATATCTAAATCGTAATCTCTCATAATTGTTCTAATGGGCTTACGGATATATGGATAAATATCTGAAATTTTATCACTATCTGCATAGCTTGCATTTACAAAGACAGGGCAACCTGTATGATAGATTGTATTTGTCGTAATCTGGTGAGGAATACAAAGAAGTCTTGGTTTATCTTTTAGAGACCGCAAGTATTTAAACATATTTTCCATGCTTGGCGTAACTGTTCTTAGTGTATCTTTTATAATTCCTTTCCTTTGAATAACAACTATGGTAATAAAAGAAGCTGTACCTAATAGGATGTATCCTAAAACTATAATATTTCTAAAATCTGTCTCCAAAAATCTGAAAAGAAATATTGAAGCGAAAAAAGCAGTTGGGAAAGCTGATAATTCAAGATATCTTTGCCCTTCTCCTAAAAATCTAAGTTTTGGAATCCATGTTGTTAAGAGCGCCAATAGATATGACAACATTACCCATAAAAGCATTTTAAGCAGTAACGGATCTGAAGGTTTGGCAAAAAAGAAAATATAAAAAACAGGCAACATCCAGGGATTTGTAATTGCCAATACAAAAGGAGGAAATTCTAAAAATTGATTATAAAGCTTAAAAATAAAATCCTTTGTTTTATGCTCTTTATAGCTCCCTTTTATCTGATGGAAAAACCTGTACTTTATGTTTTTACTCCAGAAAACCAGATTTCCCAAATGACCTCTTAGAACTTTTAAATAAAAACCTTTGGATAAAATAACGGCAAGAAAAAAAGAAAAAATAAAAGTACCTACATAAACTGGGTTTTTTTCAAAAATTGTGAAGAAGACAGAAAAAAATAAAAACCCTTGGGTAGTAAATCGATGGGACAAAAAAATTAAAGTTCCGCATAAAATTGCTAGTAGAAGAAAAACAATATTTTGATTAAGGCTAAATTGAAAAAGAGATAAAAATAGAATTGTAAAAAATCCATATCCTAAAGATCTTGGAGTAGCGCTTGAATTTTCCAAAATGATAATTGGCGTAAGTGTATAAATTATTTGAACTATCACCGAGAAGAGAATGTTTCCAGTCAAAAAATAACTTATATAAAATATTAATGCTATTAAAAGGCAGTCAAAAAAGGGAGAAAAAATAAATTCGTACTTTTCAACCCATCTTATGGGAAATTTAGAAAGAATAAGAATAAAAATAGGCGGATAATCGTACTCACCCGAAACCAAAAAACCATTTTCTATATTTCCTGGAATTTTTTTACACTTGTGATACTCTTTTAAATACAAAAGATGTGTCCAGATATCAACACCAAATTTTTTATTGATAAATCTAGGGTAAGATTCAAATATAAAAGCAAGAATAGGAATAGCAAGGCTTACTAGAATTATTTCAATCATCTTCTGCCCACCTTAAGGTTAAAAAGGAATTGACTATTTTAAAACCACAGCTCTGATACAACCTAAGGGCCGAGATATTATCTATCTGCGTTTCAAGAATAATATTTTCAACTCCCCATTCTTTAAATTCTAAAAGAGCCGCATTAATTAGTTTCTTTCCGGTTCCTTTTCCTCTAGCCTTTTCGGAAACTCCCAAAAGAGGTATTTGACCACTTTTCATAAGCGTTATATATCCTAATATCTTCCTTCCTTCCTCCCAAACTAATACCGATTCTGCAGCCTTTCCTAAAATAGAGTTTTCTATCCATCTTACATAAAACTGCCTTGCTTTATTTTTTGGAATAAAAGAGTCATTCATAACTCTTCCTGTTGAGAAAAGTCTTGATGTTAACTCCTTTAACTCACCCAAATCATTATCAGTAGCTTTCCTAATTTCATTAGAAATTTTTTCTCCTTTCATAACAGAAGTTTTAAAGCTAAGACGAATTAATCCATCCACCAAAATAAAACCTGACTTCTCAAGAGTGTGGATTATTTTAAAATTATTGGACTCAAGTCTAAATGTTGCGTATTTAACTTTGTTTTTCCCCAAATCCTTTATTAGGTCTTTTATGCTTCCTGCCTCTAAACTCCTAATTTTGGCAACTTTAAAACCAAATATTTCACTGTCAAATTTATCAAACTCCCATGAATATTTCATTTATAATCTCTTAATAACTTTTAAGGCAACTTCAGCCGTATTATCCCAATTATAAGATAAGCTTAGTTTTTTTGCAGCTTTAGACAATTTTTCATATTCATATTTATTTTCCAAAGCCATATTAATACTTTCTGCCAATCCTTTATAACTATTAGTTAATGTTAAATATCCGGTTTTACGATCCTGTATTACTTCTTTTAAGCCCGCAACGTTGTAACCAATTGATGGTGTTCCCACCCACCCTGCCTCAGGAACAATAAGCCCCCATCCTTCTTTACTAGAAGGCACTAGTAAAAAATGCGCCCTACCCATTAGTTCAAATTTTTTCTCCTGCGAAACAAATCCCCAAAATTTTATTTTATCTAAGACTTTAAGGTCTTTTGCCATTTTTTTAAGATAGGAAACGTACTTCTCATCTCCTCCTCCAACAATCCAAAGCCTAGTATTTGGATGTTTTTTCAGGATTAGATCAAACGCTTTAATTGCGTCTTCGATTCCTTTGGATTTACTTATCCTTCCAACATATATTAAAGTTGGGTTTTTTTCTTTTTTTATTTTTCTCCTACCCAAGGCGGGAACCGTTAATCCCATTGGAAGAACAGTTATGTATTTACTATCGATTCCTTCTTTTATAAGTTCTTCTTTTGTAGAATTTGAAATTGTAAGAAAAAAAGTATCTTTATAGATGATTCGAAGATATATTCTCTCCATTAGTCGTCCTAATATTCCAAAAAAAAGGCCAAACATTTTTATCCAAAGACCACCTGCCACCTCACAAATTAGAACAACTCTTTTAGTCTTTACGTACCAAGGCGTAAAAAAAGGCAAACCATGTATTTCATCTATAACAACATCAAAGTTTTCGGCGTTCTTTCTGTAATACCCCAAAGCCTGAAAATGAACGGAAGAAAAAAGAAAACGGACATCGGGATGACCCCGGCGAATAACCTTAACTCCGTCAATCAATTCTTCCAAACGGCTGCCTTCAAACTCAGCAGTAAACCACGTAATATTGTGACCTTTCTTAACCCAGCGCTTTGCAATTTCATGAGTAAGTATCTCAGCCCCTCCGCCCTTTGGATTCTTAATATCTCTCCAATTAAGAATTAAAATATTCATCCCGTTAGAAAATACTCCTTTCCAGGTTATCTTTTAAAATCACATATTCCTTATCTAAATCTATTTTTCTAACGGGATTCATATCTTCAACCAATTCTTCTTATTACTTTTTCTATAGTATTGAAGAATCTTAAGTCTGTAAAATATAGCTAAGGTGTCCCAAAAACAATAAAGAATTGTTTTAAAAAGTTTTTTCTTAGTTATACTTCCTGCTTCGAAATTTAACTTTATCGGTGCTTCATAAATTTTTGTATATCCAAGCACATTGGCTACAGCAAGCATTTCAATATCAAAGGCGAATTTTTTGACCAGTAAACGGGGGAAGACATCTTTTGCTACTTTTCTTTTAAAAATCTTAAGGCCCACCTGAGTGTCTACTACGCTAAAACCAAATAAAAACTGGGTCCACGATCTAGTGAAGAAAGAAAGCATCTTTCTATAAAGAGGATAATTTACCACAGAATCTGGATGCAGTTTGCTACCAACTACAATGTCTGCATCGTGAAGCTTCATAAAGTCTAGCATTATCGAAATACCAGAAGGGTCAAGATCAAAACCAGCATCGATAAAACCAACCACATCGCCATCCACTTTGCTCATTCCTAACTTTACAGCGTAACCTTTTCCATAGTTTGTTATATTTTCATAAAGCTTAATCTTTTTGTTTGTTTTCTTTAATCTTTTTACAATTTGTGCAGTTTTATCAACTAATCCGTCAACCACAACGATAATCTCATACTCATATGGAATTTTTTTTAGTATCTCTTCCACTTCATAAATATTGCGTTCTATTGTTTTCTCTTGTTTGTATGCGGGTATGACAAGGCTAAAGAAAGATATTTGCATACAGCCTAAAGATTGGGGCTATTTTTGTAGCTTATAGAATCCATGACGCTTTATATAGTACAGTAAAAGTGATCCTAAAAGCAATGTAGAGCAAAATATTGAAATGTATATTGTTTGATAAAAGTTATCGTTAAATTTTGAAATTAAAATAATTTGGAGAAAAGAAACAATCAGAGCAACAACTGCTATCTTTGTTTTCTTAAGAGATAAAAACATATTAACCACTACATTCAGTATGCTATAAATTGTGATATAAATTCCAAATATTCCAAGGAAGGGAGCTATTTTTATATATTCCCTTCCTCCCAGAAAAATCCTTACGATAAATTCAGGAAAGATAAAATAAGATAATGTAATCAAAACAGAAGGGACTGTGACTAGAATAAGAGCCAAATTAAAAATTCCTCTGTGATCCTCACCTTTTGTCTGGCGTTTTACCATCAAAGGAAACATTACTGATGCTATTGGAGCAGTAAAGAAAAAAATAACTTTACCGATTAAAGATATTCCTCCATACAAACCCGCCTCGTAGGGTGTAAAAAAATGCTTTACAAGAATTACATCTGTTGTTATGAGGGAGGTAAAAGAAAGTACTGTAACTGCTGTTGGAAAGGCATAAATAAAAATTTCCCTCCAATTAATATCTACCTCTTTTTCTTTTATGCTAAATAAGAATCTTAGCGGGAAAAACCCCAATATATAAATTACGAAAATCATTAAAAATATTGCCCAGAGTGCTCCACCTACTCCCAAACTGAAATAAATAATCAGTCCTCCTAGGATTATTTTTATGACAGATCCAGAAATATATGAAAAGGCCATATACTTAAATTTAAGAAGACTTTGTAAGAATGAGATATTAACAATGCTGGTATATGAAAGAGCTATTGATAACGCTGCAATTAAAATAAAAAGAGTGTTTTGTATATGTAGAAAAGATGAGATGACATTTGAAAATCCCCAAACTCCAACAAGCATAAAAGCTCCAACCAGTATCCAAAAAAATGATATTTTTTTGTAAAAAAGCGATGCCTTACCAATCTCCTTATTTGTAAAGAAATTTGTAGCAAATCTGACGATTGTTGAAGTAAGAGATTGTGAAGGAATAGCTGCAAGTGTAATCAGAGATATTAAACTTGCATAAACCCCGTAATCTGAATAAGAAAGGGTCCGAACCATTAGTAAATTGAACCCAAAAGCGATAAAGCTTGCTACTAAACCTCCTATGAATATGTAAAAACTTCCTGAAATTAATTCGTGCTTTAAAGTAGTTCGTATTACTTTTTTTATATTATTCACTTATTAGTAGCAAAAACCGTTTCATATACTTTAAAAGTGTCATCAACGGTTTTCTTCCAGCTAAATTTTTCGGCTTGTTTTAATCCTGCTTGCGAAAGCTTCTTTCTAATTTTCTCATCCATGTAAACTTCTTTTATTCCCTCAACTATTGAATCTGCACTTAAAGGATCTACGTAATACGCAGCCTCTCCCCCAATTTCTGGTATAGAACCTCTCTGGGAAGTTATGACCGGGCAACCCGATTGCATGGCTTCAAGGACAGGCAATCCAAATCCTTCATACAACGATGGCATAACAAAAACTGTTGCCATATTGTAAATCTGGGCAAGATCGCGATCGGAAACATAGCCTAGAGCAATAATCTTTTTATTGGGCAGTGCGAGTTCTTGGGCCAGCGCCAAATCTTGATTCCAAGGATTGCTTCGATCAAAATCCCCCTTCACAAAGGCCTCTCCTACAATCACTAAATTAAAATCTGTCCGGTTAATTGCTCTAATTAATCCTGGCAGATTTTTATTCCACGTAACGTCTCCAACATACAAAACGAATTTTTCGGGCAATTTATATTTTACTTTAACACTACGTAGTGTCGAAGTATTTACTAATGGTTTGAAATAGTCTGCTGCTGCCAAATATACAACGTGAATTTTACTTTCTTCTATTTCTGCGTACTTGGCTATATCTTTTTTTGAAGAAATAGAGTCTGTAATAATTCCATCGCATTTCTGAAGAGATCTTTTTTGAATTTTCCATTTTATTTTTCCCTTTATACCCGACGGGAAATTCTCTTTGAAAACTAATGGCGTTAAATCGTGAACCGTAACTACAATATTTTTTTTAATATTTGAAGGTAAGGTCAAAAAATAAGGTTCAAAATAAGGATAGTGAATAACGTCCGCCTCTACATGATTCTTTTTCGATCTGTCAAAAAACTCGTATTCGTTTTTGCTGTGGAATTTCAGTAAGTTTTCCCTAAGATTGCGCAAATAAAATCCTGTTCCTCGAACTCTGTGCTGAAGGAAATTTCCGGAAGTCAGTGGGGAAACGTCAATTGCTATCTTCATCCCGTTAGATAATTTATGATCAAACATATTTAAATTTACCCCGCCGATTTATCTAACGGGATTCATTCTTTAATTCTAATGTATTTATCCCTCACAAACAAACCAAACAATACAAAAGCAGATAGAATTGTCATAATTACTGAAATCAAGCGAATTCGCGTATTTTTAAGCTCAACTTCAACTACTGATTCTCCCTTGGGAACACTAAACCTAAATAAACCGTCTTTGGTTACATCTATAGGGACCTGTCTTTTGTTTACCAAAACTTCCCAGCCGGGAAAATATGCAACATTTACTAATATTTTTTCGTCTTTTTTAGTTTTAATTGTTGCTTTTTCTTTTGTAGATTTACTTGACAAGATGGATATTTCAGAGCTCTCTGAAAATAGTCGTTTATCTGTTTTTTTTAACTCAGCATTAAACAGAGCGGTATTAAAAACATTACCAGGACTATTTGTCCCATCAGTAAAATTGGGTCTTGAGAAATAATGCTGGTCGTATCTTAAGTGATGAAAAGGGGCTTTTATGTATTTTAAACTTAAACCGATGGAAAGTGTTGCCAGCAAACCGGCAAGCAAAAACTTTTTTTGTTTGTTTTTAATTAGTCTGTCTGAAACTAAAGAACCTGCTAAAAATGAAGCGATAAAGATTACAAGACTAAGCAATCTCCAAGGAAACTGGATGTAAGACATAAGAGGAAAATTCTTCCATATGAATGAAGAAAAGGGCGTTATTAGAAAAACAACGATTACGAATGAGGTTAAAAAAAAGACGATTAACTTTTTATCCAGCACCTTTTCAAAACCCCGTGGCTTGCTGCGTTGATTAGTATCGTTGTTTTTTTCGCGTGAGTCAATACTCCGTGAAAAAAAGGTGCTGGATTTATTTTTGATTAAAAACAGTGTCAGTAATGAACCAACAACAGCTATAAGGTTGGCAATTCCTATTTGGAAAGACATCTGGTCCATAACGTTACTTCCTGAAAAGCCATAGCCCCATGATGAGTAGACTAGACTATGAAGCTGCGGAAAATGTCTTGTTGGATCAAAGATTTGCAAACCCCTAACATATTCTTTCTCAAGTATTGCAGGCATCCAGAAAATAGATGAAAGACCTAGTCCAATGACAATAATCCCTCCGAGGTCTTTTACATTTGTTACTATCGATTTAACCGATGAAGTTTTTCCTATTATTAAAAATCCCGCGTAAAGCAAAAAAAAGCCAAAGAAAACTATGGCTAAAATATTGTGAGCCAAAATTAAAAGAGCCAAAAAAACAGAAGATAGAACAAAGTATTTTGTTTTGGCAGACTCATAAAAACTTAAGTATACAAAAAGAAGCCCAGGAGCCAACCCTAGGCTCCAAACCTCTCCAACTGAGCCTCTTACGTATATATCAAGAAGGTGGTATGGTGAAAATGTATAAAAAACAGAGGACACTAGCCCACCAACCCTTCCCCAATATTTTTCTGCAAAAAGATAAAAAAATATTGCCCCCAAAATTGCTGCTAACATCATATTCAATTTGAATGATTCAATGAAGCCAAATCCTAGAAAATGTGTTAGTGCCGCAACATAGTTTGGTAATGGATATACGTAATTAAAAAGTGGGATACCAAAACCGTTATTAAAATCAGGCGCCCATCTTGGATAAAGCGTACCCTCGTTTAAAACCTTATAGAATTGTTGGAAGCGCATTACATGGTATTCTCCATCATGAGTCGGAGGCAGTCCGGGACGCATAAGAGAAAAAACCGATATAAAAGCAATAATTACGCAGGCAATAATGAATTTATATTTTAAAATTAAACTCATCTTAATTTTAAATTTTTGCCTATAACTCTTTTCTTAATAAACAAATAAAATCCAATTAAAACCATCAAAGGCACAAAAGTAACAGAAATTTTAATTATTGGCGTTGGACCAAAATATGTGCCTAAATACATAAATGGCACGTATCTTAAAAGCAAAACAAATGAAAGTAGAATTGTTGCATATCTTAAGAGTTTGTATTTAGGAATTAACGCCATAAGGATTATAAACCAAACTCCATACCATGGATAGATTTCTTCTCTTATTGGTGCCAAAAAGAAAATTATAAACATCAAAATGGATGAGAGCAAGAAAATCTTATTCCAATCAATTTTTTGTTTTTTGAGTTTGAGAAACAAATAGTAGATAAACACTGGAATAAGAAAAATCGTAGCATATTTAATTAGAATTGAAATAGTTATGAAAATAACTGCACGAACAAATTTTTCTTTTTTAAGAAAATAAAAAGAAACAAGCACAAAAAACATCATGGCCACATCATTATGTCCCGATACTAGAGTTTCAATAAGTACTAACGGATTAAGTGCGAAAAAAGCAACTTTTTTAGGGTCGTTTGATATTTTCATTATTAAGTAGCAAATGCCTAAATAAAATAAAACTATTAAAATTTTAAAATTAAGAAGTGTCAAAATAAAATTGTTAAGACCAAGATAGTGAGGTATTCCAGTTAAGAGAATCCAAAACGGACCATACAATGCAACTTTATTAGCAGCATGAGTAAACAATAAGAGTGGATCGTTTATGAATTCAATTGGCATGATAATATAAGGATTCTCGTGATAATAGAATAGAACTTTAGAGGTAAAGACGTAGTTAAAAATGTCATATGAAAGGACGGCAGGATAAGCAAATAGCAGTAAAATAACTGAAACAAAAATGATTTTTTTAAGGCTCCCGAGCTTTATTCTTTTTAAAAAGTAGAAATATAAGATAAAAAAAACAGAAATTAAACTTAGATAAATTATACTTACGACTCCCCTATTTTGAAATGCAAATCCCGTATAAATTTTATTTAAGTAAGCTAAATTCGGATCGACAAACAAATAAGAAAATCCTAAAAAAGCGAGTAAAAATAAAGAATATAAAATTAATGAAATCTTCACAAGAATTTGCTTCTAATCTTTATTGAATTATCCAAAGTTTTCGTGAAATTAATAATGGTTGGGCCTGATTTGTCCGATGTCCAGTTGAATTCAATTGGCAGTTGAGATTTCGAATCGGTTATTACCTCAATATGTTTTTCAGCTGCGCCTCCAAGTATTTTTACTTTTTCTGAAATATTCTTATTGTTTCTTTTTGCACTTTCCAGATTTGGGTATACGGCTTGGAAATAATGATCAGATTTTTGAAGTGCCTTAAGAGCTAATAAATATTGTTTATATTCAAAAAGGGTTTTCGCCTCAACCAAATAATGATCTGACTCTTTTAAATTATAATCAAATTTTCCAAAATCTCCAAAATAAACAAACGAACTCAATTTGCTTAGAATCAGTCGCGGTGTGTAGAAAAAGTTACCCGGCATGTATGAAGGGTAGGGCAAAACGTAACTTGACTCTGCGAATGATCGATGTGGGACTAGGAAAAAGAGAGTTAAACAAATCAGAAACGATAAGCAAATTTTATAAAGCATTTTTACTATGCCAAAGCCAAGCAGTTTTAACAATTATTTCCAAATCAGAATATTTAGGAATAAATCCTAATTCTTTTTGAATTTTACTTGGATCCGCTATTAACTGGTCTGCATCTCCCGCTCGCCTTTCTGATTCCACAGTCCTCAGAGGTAAACCGCTTACCTTGCCTACCATTTTTATAACCTCCATGTTAGAAATCCCGTTTCCGGTTCCAACATTGTAATAATATGCTCCCTTATTTTTTATAATTTGTCTCATCGCTAAAACATGCGCCTCAACCAAATCTAGGACATGAATATAATCTCTAAGACAAGTGCCATCTGGAGTATTGTAGTCTGTGCCAAATAACTTAAACTCACGTCCCGCAATTGCAGCTTTTATTGCCAAGGGGATTATGTGAGTTTCAGGATTATGATCCTCCCCTATTGACCCATCAAGAGCCGCACCGCTTGCATTAAAATACCTAAGACACGCGAAGCTAATTGAGGGATTGTTATCTCGGAGCAGGGATAAATTTTTTTCCGTTTCAAGCTTTGTTTGCCCATAAGGACTTGTGGGATTTTTTGGGTGATCTTCTGGTATTGGAATTTTCGTTGGGTTTCCATAAACCGCGGCGCTGGAAGAAAAAATAAACTTGTCAACTCCATGCTTAACTGCCGCTTCAAAGAGAGTTTTGGAGCCTACCACATTATTTTCGTAATATAAGTCCGGATTTTTAGTTGATTCTTCAACCGATATTAAACCCGCGAAATGAAGCACTGCATCGATTCTCCTTTTCGAAAACGTGGATTCTAAAACATCCTTATTTCTTATATCTCCCTTTATCAATTGTGCTTTTTTATTAATTATTTCTCCATGTCCTCTTTCGAGGTTATCTAAAACTATTACATCATCTCCTCTTGCAACAAGAGAATTAACCATAAAGTTCCCTATATACCCAGCTCCACCGGTAACCAAAAGTTTCATAAATTCATTTTACCAAAAACTAGATCTTTAAACAGTATTTGTATGATTGATCTGGCATTAATAGTACCCATACCAAGGAGAGCACCAAAAGAAAAAGATAAACTATTATGGAAGTTCGTGTTCTGCATGCTTTGATAAAGCGGTAATGACCATATAAAGAAACCAAATGAAAAGGAGTAAAAATCAGTAAAAACTTGAGAAAGAATGGCAAATTGGGATTAAATAAAACTTCAAAAGCAGGGAGTGTAAATGCCAGCAAAATACCAATTCCTATTCTTTTATCTTTCCTTTCGGAATTTAGGAAATACCATAAACCCAAAAGGAATCCAAATACACCAACAAGAGAAATTGAGGTAATAAATAATTGCCAATCAAAAAAATGTGTGTACCTTTTGTAAAAGTCGATTGTGAATTGTGATGCCTTATTATGAAAAATTCTTGCAATAATTACCGGTAATCCGTAATCATGATTAATTGCATATATTAGCTGGAGCTCTAAATCGTATAATGAAAAATGATAATAATCAAGGAAATTTTTGCATAAATTCCAAAGCCTTATTGGTAAAAGCTGAATTATTAATATTGGGATTAGTAGAAAAAATCTTTTTTTCATAGTTTCCAAAACTGAGCAAATATTTCCCTATGTTGCGGTGTTAGATAGACGTTGTAGATAATATTCTGGGATCCTGGACCATAATATGGCCTGATATATAAGATTTTTTTGTTTTTCCACTCATCCGGCTTACTCCAAGTCACATCAACTTTTTGGGGCATAATTTTTTTTGAATAAAAGCTAAAATATATAGGCGCAAAATCTAAGTTTTCATCAATTATTATCTTATCGAACTCACCACTTAATTCTTCTGTTTTTAAAACTAGCTCTTTGTACCCGCCCCCCCAATCCAGTGCATTCACCTCTTTGTAATGAACATAATAATAGTGCGAGTAAAAAATAAATTCAAATAAACCAATTGCCAGAAGTATACAAACGAATGGCTTTACAAATCTTCCTGCTCTTTCAAAAATGCTGATTATACCTAGGGAAACTAAAATAGTTATTGGTATTACCATGAGAAGGGATCTTAAAGTATGGGGACTTGGCACTACTAGAGACGCAGGGATAGGAGCAACAACCAAAAGCAATAATAAGGCGGGCTTTATATATTTACTCTTCATTTTAATTAGTGAATAAACTCCCGCGATAAGAAATGGCAGCTGCCATTTAAAAACCGGACCAAATTCAGGGATCTGATGACGGCCAATTCTGTCTCCAACGTCAAAAAGAAAGAAGAATGAGAAATAAGATAGATAATTTTTAACTACAGCCAATGGATACATATATAATTTTTCGATAAGAGATAATTTGCCCAGCTCCGAGAACACAGAGGTTGCCCAAAACCTTGCCGATCCCTGATCAGAAAAACTAAAAATAAATACAGGAAGACATAGAAGAATAAATGTAGTAATGGCGTAAAAAATGTCTTTTCTGAATTTGGGTTTTATATAAAAAATAAATAATGCAAATGTAAAAAATATAATTGGCGAAATTACTCTATATGAGTGATATGTATAAATACTAAGAGCAAACATTACAGATGAAATTATGAGTATTAATAATTTTTGTTTTTCTATGTATATAGCAAATAATAACAACGCAAATAAGAATATAAAAAGCGCTAAATTTGTTTCAAAACCGCCTCTTGAGAATTGTATGTGCCAAGGGGAAACTGCAAAAAGAAATGCTGACAGGAGTGACAACTTCTCTCTCCGGGAAGGAGAATAGTCTTTTTCTAACTCCAGCAATTTTCTGACAAAAAAGTAAAGAGTTAGAACTGTTAGAACACCAAAGAGTGCGGAAGGAAATCGAACAGCTAATTCATTTTTACCAAATATCGCCATTGCTCCGCTGACTGAATATATATAAACAGGCATTTTATAATCTCCAAATGATTTGAAAAAAAGTGGCAATTTTTCTCCGTACTCGTCTTTTCCTTTGGTCAAAATCTGATGCGCGTTATTTCCGATTGCAACTTCATCTATATATAGTCCGGGAGGATTTTCTGAAAGGTTGTAAAATCTAAGGACAAAAGATAACACTAGTATTAATATAAGGAGTAACTTTTTGTACTTCATAATTCTTTAGTTGTTTTTACTTCAAACGATATTACTAACTTTGTTTTAAATATTTAAAATAGGAGATTGGAAATCTTAAAGATGAGAAGAATGAAAAAACAAACCCTTGCCAGGAATCTAGAAAGCCTTTATGTCTAAAGAAAGTTAAGATGAACCACCAAAATGGCTTTAGAATAATATAATTAATTGCGGTAATCGGATTCTTAGAAAGCTTTTTCTCTTTATACTGACCTGCAATAAGAGTGGTATAGCGGTTATTTCTTCTTATATATTTTTTAAATGTCGGTGAATCATAGTGCAGCAGATCATGCTTTAGCCAGCCCACTCTACCCTCTATCACATATTGTTCGTGAACATCTCTACAGGGTAAATATGCCTTACCTTTTTTAAACAATCTTATAACGCCATCCGGATACACTCCGCCATGCTTCAGATATCTTCCTAGGAAATAGTTAGCTCTTGCAAGAAAAAAGGCGGCATATGGTTCCGAGTCATTTCCAATCCTACCGTCTCTTTTCTCAACAACAGCCTTATGTCTTTTAAATAGTTCAGGTATTATTTTTTCATATTCCTGAATTTCAGAATCAGTCATGTTAATAATTTTTTTTATTTCCTCTGCTAACCCTTTACTTACATACTCATCGGCATCAAGCTGAAGTATCCAATCCCCGGTTGATAGATCGATTGCCTTCTGCTTGTTGATATGAAACATGGGAGGATTATCCTTTACGAGAATTTTTGCTCCGAATTTTTTTGCAATGTCAACCGTGTTATCGGTGGAGGTGCCGTCGACAACCACAATCTCGTCCGCAATCTCTTTTACGCAGTTCAAACAATTCTCAATGTTTTTTTCTTCGTTATATGTTGCTATTGCTATTGAGAGCTTCATTTTCAAATCAATTTTAAGCAATTCAAATGATTTAGACATTTTTTGCATATACCAATTTTGCAATTTTTTTTCTCATTGCAAAGAGTGCTAAGAAAATTATGACAGAAACTAAGCTGACTATTTTTCCTAAAAATCTAACCTTAGTATCTTCAAATATTAGCTTGACCGTATTTTCTCCTTTTGGCAAGCGGTAAGTAATGACTCCTCTGTACTTAGGATCCTGAAATTCAATATTAGTTTTCTCTCCATTTACATAAACATTCCAACCCGGAAAATAGAACGTATAATCTACCATTCTTAGAGGATTATCTGCATTGATTTTGTATTCACGTGATGAATTTTTTATTTTTTGACTAACAATTTTTCCTTTTCCTTCAATAATCTCTGGTTTTGTTTTTTTAATAGGGTAATCTTCCGTTCTCCCGCTCCACACAGTGTTCATTGCAGTTGAGTGTAAATTTAAGGGTGTAAATAAGTAAAAGTTGAGAGGATAATAAGTGTAATTTTTACCATACAGTTGAGGAAAACGGATTACGGCTACAAAAAGAATAAATGCAACAATCAAATATTTCTTATCTAATTTGTTAAAAATAAACGCAAAAATTATAGGTGGCAAGAACATAAAAGCTGAAAACATTCTCCAAGGAAATTGAATGTTACTTAAAAGATTTATGTGTGTATAGAAAAAATTAGAATATGCTGTTGTGAAATAAGCAATTATCAAGCTCATTAAAACCGCAAACTCTAAAATACCAAATTTTATTTTTCTTTCCTTTGTCCATTGCCAACCAACCAAAATAACTCCTATGACAACACCAATAGTTTCCAGTAATCCTGATTTTATAACGTGTCCTCTTGGAAAAATTTCTCTAGCTGTAAAGTAATACCAATTTGGGTCAAAATAATTCTTAAATCCCATGTACTGGTCCAGAGTTAAATGATTTTTTGATCCTCCGTAGTAAAAATATTTTATTTCAAGATTTATTACTAAAACATAGAACGCAGCAATTCCCAGAGCTATAATTCCAGCCACTCCCAAGGCCAATAAAAATAAAAGATTTCGCCTGGTTATATAGTTTTTGATTGAAGGACGGGAATCTTCAAGGAGAACAAATAAAACGTAGGGCACAAAAATAAAAGAGTAAATTACTAAGGTCATAGGATGAGTCAAGGCAATACCGGCTGCAGAGATTGTTACTAAAAACAAACCAAGTATATTTTTCTTCTTAACAAAAAAATATATACCAATTAAGATCAGCGGGAGGAAAATGTTGGAAAATGCTTCAGGAATAGCCCCTCTTATGTAGAGATTGATTATTCTATAAGGTGCAAAGTTAAATAAAAATGTGCCTAAAAACGAAGCTTCTGGATTGAAATAAAGTCTCAAAAATATGTAGAAAAAAACGTTTGAGAATAGCAAGCCAATAAAGGAAACGATGTTAAAGGATGTAGTGGGATCATTAACAATAAAATTAATAATAGATCCTAAGTAAGCTGGTAATTGATGAGCTATAATTCCAACTGGAAAACCGTAATTTCCAAAACCATCAACCCATCTAACCGGAAACTCACCCTGTGTTATTGCATTTCCGAACATCGCAATCGTTGTTGTATGAATCAAACCATCCATGTTGGCTGAGCGCCCCATATTTATAAAGAGGTCAAAAACTGCTACTATTGTTATTAGAAGAATCAAAAAAGAGTAGAGGAAATCAAATCTAGTTAGCTTCACTTTATTGTATTATATACAAAGCATGAATCAAAAACAAAAGCTTAAAGATCGACAAATTCTATTTTTTTTGTCGATCCTTCTCATTGTCAGCCTGTGTTTTATACTTCTTGTACCAAAAGTCGCCAGCAGAGTTTTTCCGCAAAAAAGAGAGATGTTACTCAATACCTTTATCACCCAAGTAAAAAGAGATCAAAAAATAGATCCACAAAAATATTGGGAGTTCAGAGAATTTTATTCTCCCGGATATTTTGATTTCTCGGAGAAAGGAATCGATATGAGTTACTTGAAAGATGGACACAGCGATTTATCAAGATCCGCAGATTTGATTGATTTATATTTTCTGGGATTTCATTCGAAGAATTTAATAAGCCTAGACGGATTAACAGAAGAGGCCTCTCTTAGTAAAGTTTTTGATATTCGCAAATTAAGCGTTAAGGAAGTCTTATTCGAAAGCCATAATGCTATTATATACAAAGATACTAATGGCCAAACATACATAGTTTTTCTTCTACCAATTTCTGATATGAAAAAGGCTAACGGATTTTTTGATTACAACAAAAACGAACTCAAGTTTTTGGATAAAAAGCATTGGTATAACATAACTAAATTAAAAAAATGATTTCATCAAAAAAGAGTTTACTAATTTATTTATTGTACATAGTATCTACCTCAATTATCTTCCTAACTATTAATAGACCCTTAATAGAGAATAAAAACATAAAGTTTTTTTTCCAAGACACTGATATTAAATACAAGATAGATATTGCTCTAGCCCTAGATCCAAATACAGGAACAGTAATTATTCCCAGAATGTTCCACAACAAAGTATCCCTTAGCTTAGACACTTTTACAACTTCCATTTATCAATCGATTGATCCAGTCTTTTTATTTTCGCTATCGGACAAAGCTCCTCTTTATACTGATCCAAATAATCTAAAGATGCTGTTCCCTTTTGAATTCCCCTTTTTCATAGCTTCTATAATCTATATCTTAGGAAACTGGAAATTTAAGCGTGATAAATATTTTTATTTAATGCTAATTTTCTTTTTATCTATTCTCTTGATTGGTCTATTATTACCACGCTTATATCCCTTAAAATTGCTGCCTTTAGTAATTGTGTTAAGAACTACAATTTTTCTGGGCCTTAGCGATTGGCTTAAAAATCAAAAATGGGCAAAAAAATATTTTTCATAATTTTAATTGCTGCTGGAATTTTTCTTCGTTTATACAAAATAAACGAAATTCCCGCCGGACTTTTTATCGACGAGGCAACAATTGCCGTTGACTCTAAAGTCATTGCCCAAAATGGAATGGATGAGTATGGTAGAGCGTTTCCCTTTGCATTTGAAGCACTTTCGGATTACAGACCCCCCGGTTATGTCTACTTAACTGCCCTAGTATTTAAATTCCTGGGACCAAGCCTTTTAACGGTTAGGTTTGTTGCGATTGTTTCATCAATTATTGGAATATTTTTACTAGGTTACCTAACCAAACTTTTATTTCCGCAAAGAAAACTCCTCCCTTATATTTCAATGGCAGTAATCTCTACTTCCCAATTTCACATACACTTTTCAAGGATTGGATACGAAACCATGTTAGCAACCACTCTTATGCTGGGTTTTTTCGTTTCACTCTTAATTCTTTTTAAAAAGCATAGCTTACCTTGGACAATAATTGGAGCGATTTGTATTATTGTAAGTTTTTGGACATATCCTGGGCCAAAATTCATCATTCCAATTCTTACCGGACTTTTGCTAGTCATGGGATTATTTAAGTCAACATACGAGCTGAATAGAAAAAACGTAATTTATTACTCGTTGTTTTTCCTAGGAATTTGTGTAATCGCATATATCCCTAGCATCATTCATCCACTTTTTGACAAAAGACCAATTAGTTATATTAAAGAAGGTACAAATGGAACACTTCTTGGAATTATAACAACAAAACCTCTATTACTTCTTTCTTCCTGGCTATATATGTTTGATTTTAATTTCTTGTTTAAAAATGGCGATCTTTTTGCGTACAGACATAGCACAAAAGAGCAAGGCATATTTTTATCTATTTTCCTAATCCCATTTGTGATGGGTTTAATGGCAACTGTTAGAAGATTTTCCAATAAATCTTTTAGCATCACATTTCTTATAATACTAACCGTAGTATTGGGGATTCCTTCAGCGCTTACTTCAAATACTCCCTATGGAACACGAATTTTACCAATTATAATTCCGTTCTCGATTTTTATAGCGCTAGGTATTGACGCTATTTTAAGAGGAACCGACAAACTAAAAATTTGGTTAAAGTTTACAACTTATGCGTTAATAATCTTAATTGTAACCTTCCAATTACTTTTATTCTCACATATATATTTTGTTCACTTTAAAACTACATCGCTTCCCGAATTTCCCCAAGCCGGAGCAGATATGGCTAAGTTTGTTAAGAACTATAGACAACAACACCCAAAAGACTTGGTTTATTTTCTCAATGCAAGATCATGTAGGCAATGGAGTCATGACGATTTGAACTTATGGTATTTTGCAGACCTTAATAACGTAGAAATGATTAAATGGAATAATCTTTTTAGAGAAAAAAGGTACAAATATACAAATCCATTCGATGCTTATGATCGAATAACTATTCCCCCGTATTCTTTTGAGAATTTAAGACTTTATGCTGGTTACGATGAAATGGAAGAGGCTCCCCGTGGATCATTATTAGTTCGCTGTGGATTACATCTAGAAAATATCAAACCGTACAAGGACAAAATTATAAAAATATTTTATATGTACCCTGATGAAAATAGAGAACCATATTATATACTCAGTAAAAAATTATAGATCCAGCACCTTTTTTCCAGGATTACTAAACTCACATGGAAAGATGAAGAACAACACCCACCAAGGGAGCTTTGGAGTTTTTAAAAGGTGCTGGATAGAGGCTTTACGATTTTAATAGCATCTTCTCCGTTGAGATACTCAAAAGTCTTTAGTATCCTTGAGCTTGCATTAAAATCGATCGGTCTTCCAACAAATAAGGTATTTTCTAAATTCTGGTCCTTGTCCCAATCTATTTTTCTGAACTCAAACTTGTCAAAATTATGATTATTTATGTTATGAGGGCTCATTTGATATTTGGCTGGAGGATATTTCAAGTAGAAAAGAAAAAACATATATGACTGGTCTAGCGGAGTTTCATCTGAAACTACAACTTTTTCATAATCTCCTTTTACCGAATTAACATATTCAATTGCATTTTCATAGCCATATTGCCATTCTTTAGAGTAAAAATAATTTTGTTGAACAAAATACTGGTTGAGATAATATGAAATATTAAAAATTAAAAATGAAAAATACGCAGTTATTATTAAATATTTAATTTGTATATTTGCTATTTGATATTTGATATTTGATAAGCGCGATACGCTTGAAATCAAACCCACCGCTATGAAAATTTGGAAAGTTGGAAGAAAGTTGAGCGTTCTACCAGCCTGAGGCACATCATTAGATATGGAAGCGGGAATAGGAGCAATAAGAAACCATGAAATAACCAAAAGTTTACTTTTTTTATCAAATTTTTCATTAAAGATAAAAGCAAAAATCCCAAACAGAAGAAATGGCAATTCCCAAAGATAAAGTAGTCCCATTCCCGGTGCGTGATGTCTTGGTAAATCGCCGGTGACAAAGAGCCAATTTAAATCATAATGAGAGAGGTATGCTCCTATAACTTGTCGGACATATACAACACGTCTATTGTCCATAACCAAACCAACATAGTCATTGTTTTCTCGGTCTACCATTAGTCTTTTTGCAGTGTGCGGAAAAAATTTCGTGTCTGAGATAAAGCTTGTAGATTTGGCCCTATTTAGTGACTGTGGATTTTTGACTATAGAAAACAACATTGGAAGTGCTACAAGCAAACCTACGGCAAAAAACGATAATAAATACTTTTTATTAATTCTGAATAATTCTTTTTTATAAATAATGACTAGGAGAATCATTAAGAGAGGCGCAAATATTTTCTCGCTCTGATAAGTATAGAGAGCTAGAGCGCTGAATAATGCAGACAAAAACAAGAAATATGGTTTTTTTAATCCCTTAAGTAAAAATAAGATAGTAAGTAGATTAAAGCTCACCCCAACTGTTGCTTCATGCGCAAATCTACCAAACTGTATAGCCCAAGGAGAAATCGCAAGCAAAAATGAGCTTAGTAAGGCAAGATCCTTTCTTTTAAATAATTCTTTTACAAGAAAATAAGTCGTAATAACAGCCATTACGCTGAAAAATGCATTTGCAAAACGAAGAGCAGTTAGACTCAGTCCTAAGATGGCAATTGGAATGATTGAAAGATATGCATACAAAGCTGGTTTAAAGTCATTATAAGATTGAAGTAAAACTGGCAAAAATTTTCCGTACTCGTCGTGTCCGGTGTGAAGTATTGAATAAGTATTGTACCCCCAGGATACCTCGTCCCAATCGGGGGAAATAGGAACGCTACCCAAATTCCAAAATCTCAAAAAAAGAGCTATTCCAATAATTGATATGAGGATTAAGTTATTTTTTGACATAAGCCGTAAGAATCAGGTTTTCGTCAGGCAATTTAAATTCTTTAAGAATCGTGATATCTCTTGGAAGATTATCGGATTTTCCAACATAAATAGATTTACCTACTGAGGCTACATTGTCTTTGTCCACGAAATTATATTTACCAATTCTTTTCACGTGAACAAATCCAAACACATCCCGTTCAATACTTGAGTTATTTCTATAAAACTCCGGATCAATCTTATTATAGAAAAGATAATACATATGAGGTCTTCCAAGATCACTAGTGAAATTAATCTGATCGTAATTGCCCTCTATGTCTTTTAGATAGGCGTACGCGTCTTTATAACCGTAATTCCAATCCTTTGCTGACTCCCGGCCGTAATGAGAGTAGTAAGAATGCAGGAAATAAAAAACGTTAACAAAAAGCAAAAATAATAAGGAGTAAGTAACTCTGAGTAAAGTTTTTTTGTCTAATCTGGTTGATAGGTGCTCTAGGAAAAAAACAAAACCTATTGCAGCAATTATCTGCAGGGTAGGTAAAACAGTTTCAATTCTAAGTGCATGGGGAGTTTCCCTGGCTGTTGCAGCCGGAATGATTCCTAAAAGGAGCCAAATGGGCAAAATAAAATAGTAACCTTCCTTTTTCCTAAATAATATAAACGAACCTATTACTAGGAAAGGAATATCCCACAAGAACATTTCTCCTATATCTTGGGAAGAAAACTTAGGATTCTCATCCCCTTTTATGAATAAAAAGCTTGGACTTAGATTGTCAAAATAATGCTTGGTGAATTCAACTGCGTATAAAACTCTCCTGTTATGGATTACTCTTGACCAGAGCGCATTATTATCGTTTTCTACCATTTGATTAGACGTCCTTATAATCTCTGGATTACTGAATATGTTTACTTCTTCAAATCTCAGCTTTGCCTGAGGAGACAGAAGAAACGGGACAATTGGCACGATTAGAATCAAACCTAAAATAGTGGCGCAGATCGTTTGCTTTTGATTTCTTAATAATTCTTTCCTGAACATAACTCCTAAAAATATTGCAAACATTGGCACAAAGACCCTTGCAGTGTTAAAAGTGTAAAAAGATATAGCAAATGAAAATGCGGATAGTACCAAAAACCACATGCTTCTATTGATAGCCCGCAAAAATGAAAATATTCCCAAAATAATGAAAAAGCTGGAAACATTAGCTTCAAATGCCGCGCGGGAAAGCATTATATGCCAAGGTGAGATAGCCAGAAATAGGGAAGCAAACAGTGCGATTTTTTCCTTTTTATTGCTTTTTGGAAATATTTCTTTAACCAAAAAATATGTAAGGATCACTGTCAAAGTTCCGAGCAAGGCTGCGGGAAACCTTGTTGCAAATTCATTTAACCCAAAAAGCTTAACCGAAATCACAGCAAGATAAGCATAAACAGGCGGCTTAAAATCACCAAAAGATTCGATGTATTTATATGGAAGGAAAACTCCGAATTCATCTCTACTATCTATTCCTAGCGAATAAGCATTATATCCCCAAGCTACCTCATCCCAGTTAAGAGACGCAGGAATATTCCCCAGTTGCCAAAATCTTAATACAAGAGCTATGCAAATTATTGCAATGAGAAATATATTGGGTTTTTTTATATGTTGAGTTAAATTCATTCCTTTGGAATCCTTTTCTGAACAATTATATTTCCAAATCTTTTTTCAGAAACCAACCTAGACTTAATATCTTCTTCTTGGATCGTTTCTTTGATAAAAATTTCCGGAATACCTGGCCCTGGTTCAATTATAGTAAATCTGAAGGGAGCATTTATACCCTCAGGTAAATTTCCTAGATAACCCGTCTGATCTTTGCCGTCCCATTTTGGTAAGTATCCATATTTTCTTGCTCCATAAAATTCATAAAGGTAGGCCCATGTTGTGTTAATAAATAATGGGCTAGTTATCGAATTAATTATAAATTCCTGATGGAAAGACTCCTGATAAGTATAGTCTATCGCCCTTTTTAAATCAGTTATGACCATGCCTTTTTGCACAGTATAAGGATTTGTTTTAGAAACAATATAACCCAGATTTGTTTTTAGCTGAATTATTAGTAAAAGAGCAACGGCAAGGATAAAAATTTTTTGATTGATTACAGTTTTTCTTAGAATAAAAACGAATAATATTATTGTAGGAATTAGATAAGGAAACAAAACAAATTTACTTCTTGAAATTCCTGTATCAAATAGAAAAAACGGCAAAAGGCTTATCATCCATGCTAACAAAAAGTATAGCGGTTTTTTATCGGCATCACTAATCTTCCTTGCAGCAATTAATATTAATATAAATAAAACAGCAAGAATCAGTATAGAATCTGCTCCAAAAAAGCTGAGATTTAACAATTCTGTAAATTTATGAATAACGGTTTTTATCAACTCGGTAATGTTAAAAGAAGAACTCTGGGTAAAATGGTTTGTTAAGCTCTGAACTCCTCTACCCTTAAATTTAACTTCACTAAGAATAATAGGTAACAAAGCTAAAAGTAGTCCAATGGTAAAGTAAAAAAACTCAGATACTTTTACTCTGATTTTTAAAACTATACAAATTAGCGGAATAGACATTAAACAGATAAGATAAGCTAAATTAGCGTGTAGCAATAATCCCGAAAGAACTCCGATTAAAAACGCGTCTCTCAAATTCTTTTTTTTCGAAAATTTCCATAAAGAAAAAAGAAGTATTGGAACTATAACTAGAGCTAGGCTGGGGTTAGACAACCACCTGCTTCCAATCTGTAAGGCTGGTGAAAATGCATAAAGTAAGAGAATGGCAAATGAAAGGTTTCTATCGCCAAACATTGAAAAGCTCAGTCGCCAAATAACTGGCATAGTTGCAAAAATAAGAAAGAATAAAAATAAGCCTGCAAAAAGAGGATTTTCCCCTCCTAATAAATATGACACTGACAGAAAATAGTACCAAAGGACACCATGGTACAAACCGGGGATGTCTGTCCCGGGTCCTTGAATTTTTAGATCTTTATCGTGATAGATAGAGTATGCTTCATAAGCGTCTCTTCCTTGGTCATAGTAAAAAAAGAATTGGTCTTTAAAGAAAAAAAGACCAAAGAAAAAGGCGGCTAGAATAATCGCTAATTTCATTAAGTATTTTAATTAAAGAACCTGAATTTTATCAAAGTCCAAAGTGCAATAGTTCCGTCATGAAAAGTTCTCAATTTCTTACCCTCATTATAGCCTCTAGGAACAGTGATTATTGGAATTTCTAAAATTTTGTAGCCTGATTTTAAAAGTTTGGCTGTTATCTCTGGCTCAAAATCAAATCTCTTTGAACGCAAGTTAAATTTTTTGCCTGCTTTTGTTGGAAAAAGCTTATAACATGTTTCAATATCTGTCAGCCAACTTCTATATATCACGCTGGTTACAAGACTTAGAAATCTATTCCCTAGATAATGAAGCAGGAATCTCCTGGTCTTTTCTTCTTGGCTAAGATGAGGAAGCCGATTAAGTCTTGTTCCATAAACCACTTTGGATTTTCCGTTTAAAATGGGCTCCAATAAAATTGGTATGTATTTTGGATCATATTCTAAATCCGCATCTTGAATAATCGTATATTCTCCTGTTGCCACATTTATTCCGCTTTTAACAGCTGCTCCTTTTCCCATATTTTTTTCATGCTGGATAAACTTTATCTTTTTTTTCGGAATCAATGAAACAGTTTTGTCAGTCGATCCATCATCAACTATTATTATTTCTTTTGAAACGTTTCCAAGTTTTACGGCCTCAACTCTTTTTATAATTTCAGCAATTGTTTTCTCTTCATTAAAAACAGGTATTATAATTGATAACTTCATAAAATCTTATACAGGGAGTAATTAGAGTTTTTATAAATAACTTCGATGTTTTTGAGCTTATCAAAACATTGCGTTTTCTTCAAGTCAAGAATATAAGGACTTTTTGTTTCTACTGCCTTCTTTTTTAACTCGACCAGAATAGCACCTGGATCGGAGCATGAAATTAAAACTTCGTTCAGATCTCCTATTTCTTTTTTTCTAACATCAATTATGTTCTGTACCCCTGAAAACTCCATTATTTCAGGTTCGTAATAAACAGGACGGCTTGAGAGTGCTGAAATTATTGGAATTTTATAATCCGATTGATATCCAAATTCAGTTTTTTGTGTGTTCAACACCAATACTCCCTGATTATTTGGGATTTCTGAAATTTTCTTTGCTATTTCAACTAATTTTAAATCTATTCGCGTAGGACTGCTTGAATAAAGTTTAAAAAGCGTATAATTCTCAGGCAAACTCAACAATATAATAATTACAATAAAAACGACTGCTTTTAACCTAGTGACTACTCCCAAAAGACTACTTAGAGAGTAGGCGGTTGGAATAAGAAGTACAAAGAAAACAATCCATAAAAATTGAATTACTACAAAAACAGCTATGCTTTGAATAAAAAGACTGGGAATAATAAATCCAGAAATAACAATAGCCATCAAAAAAATATTTCTTTCCGAATAAAAACTTTTAGTGAATAATTTCCTAATGTAGACTACATTTACAAGTCTTAGTCCAAGACTTGGTAAGTAAAACAAAGGTAATACCAGAATAAATTTATAAAAAATAATTTTGATGTAGTTATTATGTTCTTCGAAGACTAACAATCTTAGATACCATGTAAGATTATTATTAGCTGATATGCTTTCAAGATAATGCCTATAAATAAGATTCGGTGCAAAAATAAGTTTTCCAGCACCATAATTAGTAGGAAAATATGAAATGGCAGCAATTAAACCAGCTGGGAGTAATAATTTTAAATAGTAGAAGTCTCTTTTTCTAATAACTTCCAATAAAAACAAGACGCCAACCGCTGTAAAAGCTAAAAAAGCAGTATAAATCTTTATCATAGGCAAAATTCCCAAAATTAAAACAGGTAAAACAAAAGACAATTTTTTTCGTTCTGAGAACAGAAGAATGAATAGTGAAAACAAAAGACAAACAGAAAGTATAACTGAAGGGTCAACTATATTTGCAATTGGCGCTACTATACCAGAGTCATATGAAGTTATTTTTCCAATTGAAATGAATCTGGGAAAACCTTGAGCAAAATATAAAAGAAAAATAAATATCAATAGCGCAGGTCTTTTCATTTTTAAAAAAGTGCCTAGCGCCCAACCAGATATACCATAGAAAAAAGATAAAAATAGAGGAAAGAATCTAAAAAATAAATCCATAATTTCAAGCTTGTAATATTTTGAAAAATAAGCAACCATAAGATCGTAAAAAAAGTTATATCCTCTGAGGGGAAGTTCGTATAGCCCGGGATGAGTTGGCGGAAAATTAAATTTTAAATTACCTATAAGGCTCAGGTGATATATTGCATCCGCGCTATTTACGCCATAAAAAACTAGATTCCCGTTTTCAATAGATCCGGACCTCCACATTATATAAGTCATGGCAAAAGACCCTAAAAAAATTATTGACAGTTCAAAAAGAGGAATTTTACCTATTCTGATTTTCTTTATGTTTTTAAGATATTTTAGATAAAGTATAAATATGGCGATTAAAAGAAAATTATAAAGGAAATCTAACTTTAACCACGATAAAAGATAAGTAGATATCATAAAAAGACAGATGCCTAAGCTTAGACTCAAAACTGAGGATATGAGTAAATCTTTATTGCCGAATTTAAAAATTTTCAATAAAAAATTACCCGGGATATATATTGCAAAAATTATTAGAAAGAAAAAATATAGAAGTTCTATTGTTATCATACCTCAACTGCTTGTATCACCTGTCTATCGGTCAGTTTGAAATATACCTGGGTTTTTAAACGCGACCTAAAAACTTTATGAATAATCAAAAGAGCTTTCAAAAAACCAATTATCAAAAGATAATCTCTAAATAACCCTGTTAACAAATGGTAGGGAAGCCACACAACATGAGACAATAGTAAACTGGTATCCGCATTTTTCCAAACAAATATGAATTGATTTCTGTAAGCGATTTTTCTGACGTCCTTTAGGCTGTATTCTCTTTTTATTGCGCCTTTATCGTGCTCATGTCTTACGACGCTATCCTTTTCAAACAATGTCTTGTACCCAGACTTCTGGGCCCTATATGAAATATCTATGTCTTCCCAGTAAAAAGGATTATAGATTTTATCAAGTCCTCCAAGCCTGTCCCAAATTTCTTTTCTAAATGCCCCGCTTCCACCTGCTACCCATAAAGTGTTTTTTTTATCTAAAGAGCCTGCACTGTGAACTAGAAATCCTTTTTCCCATTTACCCGTGCCTCGTCCCCTTAAAACAATCTTGCCGTTTTCAACGCTCTCGTCCATACACCCAACAGCAAAAACATCCCCGTCATCAAAATGTTTTACTAATGGAGTCAGAAAATTTTTAGATGGGGCTACATCTGTATTTAAAAGTATAACAATATCGCCTTTTGCCTCTTTTACTCCCTTGTTAACATTTGATGAAAACCCCTTATTTTTATCACTTGTTAGAAATTTGATCCCAACACCTTTTTTCTTATTAGAATCGATAAAATTACTTATAATCGTTTTTGAATTATCGCTGGAACAGTCATCGGTTATTATAATCTCAACAAAACCCAACTTATATTCTTTTACTGATTCCAAAACTTTTGGCAAGTTTTTTTTCAAAATAGATTCCCCGTTATAATTTGGAATCACAATACTTATATTCATAAAATTTTATCGTAAAAAATTATCCTGTTACTGCCTTTTGGAACTTTTATTCCTCTAAAATTATAATCTGTCCGGTAAATTTTAGTTTCCTGATTATTTATTCTAACATGCCAACTTGGGTAATTCGAATCGGTCAGAATCAAAAAGCCCTCAGAATCATTTTCTGTTTGAATCTCAACCACGTTTTCGGAATATTTAACAATTTTTGCCTCTCCTTTTTCAAAATTTATTTTATCAATATTATTCTCAACTATTGCAGTTCTGCCTGGATCAAAACTCTTATTAAACATCAAGCTTATCGCTTCCTGTTTGTTTTTTGCGAATTTAACCTCATCAACAAAAAATACTCTTGGTAAAACTTGTTTATTCTCATAGACTTTTGTTTGCCCTTCTTCGTAAACTTTTACAAAACCGGGGTCAGTCATCTCTGACAGACTTAAAACATATTTTACTCCCATAAGATCTATCAAGTCTGATGAGAAATTTTCAATTCTGACTATTCTATTAAATCCAAATGGCGGTTTAATATTTGGTTCGTTTCGGTTAATCGCAGAGACAAACTCACCATATCGATTTAAAAAAAGCGGATCGTATCCTTCAACAGATTGTATTTTATAAACAGAAGAAAAATTTGGAGCAAGAATTCTTGGATCAGTTGTGGCAATTCTGTAATCTCCGACATGGGCTTTTACAAAATCAATCGAAGAGGTTGAAGGAAATAAATACTCTTTTTTAGAAAAAGTATTAAATTTCCATGAAAAACGAAATAAATCAAAAATTGTTATAATAATAAACAAAATTAGTAAATAACTTTTATATCTTTTGTCAAATTTGAGAAACGCAGCAATCAAGAGTAGTGAGGAAATAAACAAAAGTAATGGCAAAATCATATTTCTTTTAGCAACCCCCAGATCTTCAACGTCTATCCCAAGCTGTTGCCCCAACTGAACAATCCCAAACAAAATTAATAAAAAAATACCTACGACCCCAATTGGCAGAAATATCTCTTTCCATTTTTTTGTTTTTATCAAATAATTTAAACCAAGAGCTGCCAAAATGCTCATAGAAAAATCAATCAAGAAAATTAAACGGGTTGGCTGAGCAGTAGAGATAAAAGGAATACTGAGAAAAAACGGCAATTTTGCAAACAGAGTTGGCAAAGAAAAAATTAAGGAAACAAACAGTAGACTTCCAAAAAAAAGAGTTTTCCTGTCTTTTCGGAAAATTAATGCATAAAGCGCTACAATTAAAGGCAACATCCCTACGTATCCGGTAAGCTCTCCGTAATTCCATGTTCCCCAATAATTTAGCGTTGATGGATTACCAAAAAAGTCTGGGACCAGAAATTGGATTAAATGCTGCCACGGAATAAACCAGCCCTCTTTTTGCCAAAAAAGTTGATCGGTATCTCTGGCAGAAAGCAATATGAATCTTAAAGACGGAATAAGTTGGATTGAAACTATAACTAGAGTGACTAACCATGTAACAAACAGAGCTCCGGCGAATTTTTTACTTTTGCTCTGCCAGAGTCTTACTAATATATAAATTGCTCCAACAAGTGACAAATAAAAGAAGGTCTGCAAATGTCCTGCAAAAAAAGAAGAAACTGTTGAGAAAACTAAAATAAGAGACCACATTAAAAGTTTTTTGTTCTTATTTATATTTATTAAAATTTTATCGATTGAGAGTAAAATCAAAGGCAACCATAAAGCAGCATGAAGCACTGTTCCCCATTCAAGCCATGTTGTAAAAAATCCTGAGAATGAAAAAATAACTCCACCGAAGAAACTTGAAAAGTTATCCAATCTTAAATTGCGTAAGTACCAAAACATAAATATTCCTCCAAGCAAGGGCTCAAGCAATATTAAAAATGACCATACTATTTCAAACGGGAAGATTACAAACAAAATATTTAGAGGATAAAACGCGGCCGATTGAGAGTTAGCTAAATTTGGTGTTCCAGAAAAAGAATAAGGATTCCAAATTGGCAACTCTTTGCTCTTAATGCCAGACACAGAAAGATTTCTCCATGGATATTGTTGCCTAACAGGGTCTGTTATCAGAAAATTTTTAAATGGAATGCCGTTTGGATATTCTTGAGCAAACAAATCTCTGTATGGATTATATAAACCAACGATTGTGTCTGCTGGGATCGGAAGCAAACCCTTGAATAGAAATTGCCAGAAAAATATTCCTGTAATGATAACAAAACATAAAAAAGGCAATATTTTTCTAATCATTTAATAAGCTCATTTACTTTTTGACAAAAATTATCTTCACTAAATCTTTTCGAACTCTCAGAAGCAATTTTGGATAGCTCTTGTAATAACTTTTCATCACTAATAAGCTTTAGAGTTTTCTCTTCCAATTCATCCAGGCTGTTCCAGAGAAATCCATTTTTACCGTTCTCTACTATCTCTCTTTGACCTCCTTCATTTATAACAACAGGAACTGCTCCTGCTCCCATAGCCTCGACTGTTGAAATTCCAAAATGCTCTGCCAATTCAGGACGTTTATTTAAGTCTTCTCCAAAGCCAGTTGCATGCCAATAAATTTTTGCTTTTGAATAAATATCCCACAATTTATCATTTGTTTGATTTATGATGAATCTTACAGGGAATCCTTGAGCACTTTTTTTCATTTTTTCAAACTCCAAAGCATCTTTCTCTTGAATACTTACTGCCAGAACAAACTCCCAATTGTTTAAACCGTTTTTTATCATCTCTTTGAACTTGCTTATCATTACAATTTGCTTTTTATAATCGTCGGCGCTAACATTTCTTACACGAAAACGGCCAACATGCAAAATTATATTTTCTTTTTTTATTTGCTTGGGTTGAAATGATACCGGTGGATACAAAACAGTTGTTTTTAAAGAAAATTTTTTGTCTATAAATGATCTTGTGTACACAGAATTGCAAAAAAACGATTGAATTCGAGAAAGTTTTACCTTGTCCCATAAAGATCGAGCCTGCATTTGCTCCAAGGGCTGTTGAATATGTACCAAAAGCTTGCAGGAAATAATAGGAATACTGCCATCACTTAAAAAAATGATTAAATCATAGTGACGAGTTTTAATAAATCTTTTTAGAAATGGCGTTTTGGGAGAAAAAATATTTGGAACAATTTTTATCTTTGATAAATCTAATGAGAAGCGGTGGATTAAATTGTCCAAATCCTTATTATTGTCCCAAAACACATCTACCTCGTGTTGCTTAGACAAACAGCTGGCAATTGTCATCATATACTTTTCTCCGCCGCCCAGGTCATCAAGGTAGGGATCAAAAATTCCTATTCTCATCCCGTTAGAAAATCCTCCTTTCTTAGGTTATCTTTTAAATTCATATATTCGTTACTTAAATCTGTTTTTCTAACGGGGCTCATATATCTATTCTAACAACTTTTGATTTTCATTAAAAGAATATGATATTATTAGCGTGTGAACTTCTTTAATCCAATTCCACAACTTAATCCTTTTATAATTATGGCACTTCTTGTTTGGTCTATGTTTTGGAAAATCTTAGCTTTGTGGAGAGCTTCGAAAGGCAATCAAAGGTATTGGTTTATTGGACTTTTATTAATAAACACGTTTGGAATTGCTGAGATGATCTACCTATTCAGATTCGCCAAAAACAGACTAAAAGTCGAGGATCTAAAAACAACCAACTTCCTCCCTGATTAACCCCTTTTTTGGTTTCGATTCTCACCTTAGCCTATCTCTTTCTTGATCGCCTATGATCGTCAACCAATCTATACCGTTTTTTATTGTATTGCTTAGCCTGGAACAAAATTCCGCTCGAGTTGAAATTTGTCCCAAGAATCACGCAGTTAAGCTAATAGCCGTTAGCAAATAGGCTCTGCTTGAGGCAAACAGAAGCTTCGATCCCTACCAAAAACACCTGATAGAAATCTAAACTTTTTAAGAAATGCCGTCAAAGGGAAATTATAGACTAGTTACGGTTTCATTTAGTCTCGCTGGACTCATTTCTGATTTGCGTATATTAACATCTGCTCCTGCAACTCCCTCTGGAGCAGTTGTTGCACCAACTATCTTTATTTCAGGATATAACTTTCTTATTTGTTCTACTATCATTCGGCCATCTCTCCCATCAGAACTTGCCAAAGGACCTTTTCCTAAATTACCGTCAACTATGGCAACTTGCACTCCTTGTTCTCCAAGCGTAGGAATAACTTCACCCGCTTCAATTAAGCTAGTTGCTGTTGCAACGACACGATGACCACCCCTTGGCAACCAACGAACATAATCTCCCTGTTGATCTACGTCATCGTCTGCTACAAATACTAATGCATTTTCTGGTGCCATAGGAGCGTATATCATCACTTTGTCCTAAATTGTCAACTCGGAATTAATTATTTGGCAAAGAGTTAATAGATTAATTCCACTTCTTGGCTTTACCACGCAATTTCCGCTCGAGCAGAATTTGCGTGGAATAATCTACAGTCCAAAGTATTTCTTGTATTCATCTTTATGCTCCATTTCTGATATTTTTAAAACTTGAACTTCTCTATCTATATCAAATATCTGTTTTAAGTACTCTATTTCTTCTTCACAAATGAACGGAGTTAAGTAAACACTTTCCTGTAATCTTAAAAATTTGAGCTTTTTCAACATATCTCTAAATAATTCCCTTTGTGGTTTTCGAAGATTTGAAATATCATAAATTATCAATCTCCATTTTCCATCAGTCTTTCTTTTTAGCTCCATCTGTTCTAAGTCAAATTTTAGTAGTTTTTGTCGGCCCTTTTTTGTTATTTTTACTTCGTCTCCAATAATTTCAACATCTTTTTGTTTTTCAAGCCGCTTAATTACTTGTTTTAGACGAAACAAATTAAATTTTTCCCATTCTTTTTCTTCATTTTTTCTTTTATGATCCAGGTATGGCTTAAGTACGACTGGCAATCCAGGCATAACTAAGCTTGCTGCCAAAAAAGCTCCTCCTCCTAAAAGTATCAATATGTCCTTCACTCTTGGATCTACTTTTGTCATTTCCTAATTCAAACGCTATTTACCTAAATAATATCACAAATCTTGCTCGAGCAGAATTTGCGTGGAGTGGAATAGTGGAAGATCTTTATTCCCTGCTTCTTTGCTTAGGTGGTCCATGATTAATTCTTCTGTTTTAGGAATGTGAAGATTTATTTTGCAGCTCCCACAATTTTGCATAAGTTATAAATGTACTAAAAGATTGATAAACACTCTCTATTAACCCTGCTGTTCCAAGCCTGTATCCTTTTTGTCTTAAATAATAATCAAAAAAGGTTGTAATCATAACACGCGGGAATCTCCACCAAGTCATTTTTGGATGTTTAGCCTCAATTCTAATTTTGCTTTCCACATCAGACCATTCAATTGTTTTAGTAAGCATTTGATTGAGATTTCTATGAGTATAGTGCAAAAGAAAACCATCTAATTTCCCAATATCTCCGTCCACAACTGGGCTTTCATGTATTTCTCCTTTCCAACCAACTAAATACTCTTTTTTAAAAAGTCGCAAGATTTCTTCTGCTTTTGGCCACTCGTTCTTTCCGAGATAAAAATTTTTTCTCTTTATTTTATAAGCCGCAATAGATGAATTCGATTTAATCTCAAAAAGAATACTTTTTCTTAGTGTATCAGTCACAACTTCATCCGCGTCAATATAAAATAGGTAGTCTCCTTTTGAATTTTCTCTTCCAAAGTTCCTAAGTACGGAAAAATTTGAAGAGTTTTTTTCGAAAATAACTGCTTTGTATTTGCGGGCAATTTCCACTGTTTTGTCAGTCGATTCGTTGTCAATTACAATTATTTCTTCACAAAAGCCTAAACTTTTTAGTGCGTTTTCAATTACTTCTTCTTCATTTTTGGCAATAATTACACCTGTTATGGTTTTCATAGCGCAAAACTTCCTTTTCCGAATCTAAGCAGATAAAAATCCATTACACCTCTTTTTTGCCAGTACCTTCCTACCAAAATCAACCTTAAGCTTTCTCGCAATAATGCAAGCCTCGATCTGATCGGAGCGTAGCTTAAACCGAATAATAACCTATTCCTTGTCTGGAAATAGGTTTGAAGATCGGATCCTGCTCCTGTTGATTGAGCATTTTTATGCCAAATTATTGCTTTCGGCTCGTACATTATTTTATATCCTGCTTTTTTTACTCGCTCACTTAAATCTGCGTCTTCAAAGTATAAAAAATACCTATCATCATATAAGCCCACCCTTTCAAGAACCTCTTTTTTTACGAGAAAACAACACCCCGTTGCCATTTGCGTTTCACCGTCTTCATCGAACTGCCCCTTATCGACATCATCCAATCCTCGATGATTCCCAATCACATTTTTCCAATCAATTTTTCCACCGGCGTACCAAATAACTTTTCCTAACTCATCCTTTTTATACCTGTCTTTATGAAATTCAAAACCTTTTGCGAAATAAATTTTTGGAGCAACTATTCCTATCTTATCATCGCTTTCTGCGGTTTCGATCAACTCTTTTAAAAAGTCTTTATCAACGAATGTATCGTTGTTAAGGATTACTACATAGTCAGCACCATTTCCCAATGAGTATTTAATCCCAACATTATTGCCTCCAGAGAATCCGAGATTTTTTTCGTTATATATTGCATTAAGATTTAAATCTTTGTACTTCTCATCTTCAAGCTTTATGGGATCAGACGGAAAATTATCAACTACGACAACCCTTAATTCAATACCGTCTTTAGTTATTTTTTTTAATAAATCTAGCAGTTCGAGCGTGTCCCTGTGGCCTTTGTAATTTAAAATTACAATAAATACTTTTTTCATTTATAGCTTTCGGCGAATTTTGTAGTGGATCTTTTTTATTAGGTTTTTTGTTTCATCAATATAAACTGAGTGAATCCAATAATTGGTGTCTTTTTGAACTTTTTTCAACTCACCTACAACCTCTTTTAGAAAATTTGGATTATTTACTTCTTTGAACCCTTGTTTTTCCCAAACTAGCGCAAGAACGACAAGATGAGATGAGGCCATAAGAAGTGACAGAAACAAACCGTGAATTCCGTCTTTATAACCTTTTCTGGCAAAAAATCTACTTAAAAACTCTCTTGTAGGGATTTTAATCAAGTCTTCTGGCCTAAGAGTGTAATTCTTGTTAATCAAACCGTTGGCCTCGTTTTGTGCGTAAGTAATCATGTTTTTTTGAATAAACTGAAGAACACTCTCGTAGTTGTAATGAACAATATGCTCCTTCAGATATTCCGTCTCCCCGTCTACCTGAATACCCTCATGAACGTGATCATTTTTAAACTCCCCTTTTCCTTTCCTAAATAGCCTCAGTTGGTGATCCGGATACCATCCACTGTATTCAATTTGTTTTCCAAAAATGATATTTTTCCTTGGAATAAAATAACCAGCTTTAAATTTATTGCCCTTTAGGAGATTTTGAATTTCTTTCTTTAACTCTTCGCTTACTACCTCGTCCGCATCTATGGAAAGTATGAATTCATATTTAGCTTTTTTAAATCCTATGTTTTTCTGTAGATCAATTAAAAGTGGGTCGTTTTTCTGAGAGTAAACAGAACTAGTATATTTCCTTGCTAGTTCAGAAGTTTTATCCGAAGAATCATTGTCTATTACCACAATTTCGTCCGCAAACTCCACAGAGCGTAAGCATTTTTCAATCTTTTCTTCTTCGTTAAAGGCAGAAATTACTACAGATAGTTTTTGCATATTTATAGATATAATTTCTTTATGTCATTTATTATCTCTTTTCCTGCAAGTAAATATAAGTTAACAGTATAAATTGCTCCTCCTAGAATTATAACAAAGAAAAGGCTGATTAAATCTTTCGCCAGGAAATCTGCAACAAGGAATGTGAAAAGTGCCATGATTATCGTAGCAATTACCGGCTTATAAATACTTTTTAAGAAATCGAAATTCACAACTTTTTTAACTAAATAAATTGTTATAAATATTGTAAGAGTGACCATGAAGGATACTATTGCTACACCATTATACCCCCACATATAAATCGCAATTGGCGTTAGAGCCCAAGTCATAATTGTCCAAATAACCATAAGCTTTAATGTGGTTTTCACTCGCCCCGTGGCATCAAGTACGTTAACCAAAACAGATGACATAGAAGACACAATTGCGTTCAGACAAAAGAAGACGAGGCTTATTACCGCGGGTTCCCACTTATTAGTCCATCCTGGCATATATTTAACAAGGTAAGGGGCAACTATAACTAGTCCTGATAAAAGTGGGAAAATAATGGCTCCGGTGAAAAAAAGTGATTTTTCTATTGCTTTTCTTAGAAATTCTTGATTATCTTGAATTCTAGAGTAAGAAGAGAAAGTAACCTTCGTTACACTGTCAACCACGTAACGAAAGACAAAAAAAGCAAGTCTTTGAGCAAAACCAATATATCCAATTTGAGTGAATGATAAAAATCTGGTCAAAATAACAGTGAGAAAATCATCTTTTATTGTTGCTAAAATATTTTTGGCTTGAAATTGTGCACCGAATTTTAAATTACTTAGCGAAGATTTATAAACTCCGACGCTAGGTCTCCAAGGAGAAATCAAATAATAAAGTGGGATTCCCACAAGGCTTGATATTAAAAATGCCCATGTATAACTATCAATTCCAAAATGATTTAGAACAAGAACTATCAAAAGAACATTAAATATTAACGACTCTCCTATTTGTGGAATAACTAATTTTCCAAAATTAATATTTCGCTCCAAAAGTATCGAGGGAATCATCTTAAAGGATGAGAGAAAAATGGTAAAAACTAAAACTAGAAGCAGCCTTGCGCCTTGATCATTGAGTTTAAAAAGAGACTGTATTTGCGGAGTAAAAATTAAAAACAGTAAAAAGATTGCAAAAGTAACTGAAGCTTGAATTGTAAATACTGTGACGATATCTTCTCTTTTCAGTTTATCTTTCTTTTGAATGAGTGCTGCTCCTAAACCAAAATCAGTAAAAAAACTCACAACCCTCTGGATTGCGACAACTGCTGTGTATATTCCTAGCTCCTTCGCGGAAAGAATTACTGAAATAGTTAAGAAGGCAGCGAAGTTAATTAACTGTAGTATCAAACTTCTACTCGCTAGTGCAAATATTCCATTAACAGATTTTTTAGTAACACTTTTTATGTCGAGGTTGTCCATATTTTTTAATTTTTATTTTTCCACGGCTTGGTTTTAAGTAGTCTCCATATCACCTTCAAATCTCCCCAAATCGTAGAAACTAACCTTACGGTGGACCCCGGATTATCTACCCAGTGAACAGGTTCCTCGTAAATTTTATAACCACTTTTTTCTCCTACAATTAAAAGTTCTCCATCAAAAAACCAATCGTTATCTTTAATGCTAGGTATTAATTCCTGTACCATTTTTTTTGTGACTGCTTTAAATCCACATTGAGCATCAGTAAAATGTGTTCGGAACCAGAACTGTATAAAGAAAAAGTTAAGTGTTCTTGAAGTAATTTCGCGAAGCAGTGATCTTCCTTCAACCTTGGCACCTTTTGCTAAACGAGAGCCAATTGCAATATCGTAACCGTTCCCAAGCGCCTTTAAAAGATTGGGCAGATGTTTAAGATCCGTTGATAAGTCAAGATCCATATACACACAGTAGTCTGCTTCTGAGCTGCTCCAGGCTCTTTTAACTGCCCTGCCCCTCCCCTTCTCTTCAAGCCTAAATAGACTCACCTTTGGATTTGTCTTTGAGATTGTTGCGGCAATTATAGGCGTATTATCCGCTGAGGCATTATCTGCAATTGTAATCTTCCAATCGTAGTTATTAAGATTATTTGAGCAGAAATCAGAAAGTTTGGCAATATTTTTCTCTAGCTCTTTTTCCTCATTATAGACTGGAATTGTTATTTCAACTGATGGCTTATTCATGACGCTTTCGCTTGGCATAAATTATACCAGCTAGAAGCAGCAAAACGCCAGAAATAGATAGTAAATTCGATAACTTTTCAATATTTGTCTGTTCAAATTTGGCATCAATCCTACTTGTTCCCTTTGGCACCATAATTGTTACTCCGATATTGGTAGGCTCAAACATTGTTTTTTCTCCATTTATGTAATACTTCCAAGCAGGAAAGTAAGGCATGTGTAGCGTAATTTCGCTTTCTTCGCTTGCAAAAAGCTCTGCAGATAGTCTGTTTGTTTTTGAAACAAGGTTTGTTATTTGAATGTCATTTGAACTTATCTTATTTCTTATAATTCCCTTCGCTGAGGTAGGTTTTCTAAAAGACTTTGGCATGTATTCGTCAGAAATTTTCGAAGTTGTCCATTTTAGCGACACCTCATTTGTATAATCTTCTGAAGTTTTATGAAGGTGTTGTTGCGGGACAAAAAGCTTTGCGTATAAAACAATCGGAGAAATTAAAATAATAACGTAAACAATAAAGAATGGGATTTTATTTTTTTCCGTTTCAAACTTAGAAATTATAAAAACAAGAGAACCTGCCATAAAAGATGAGAAAAATGAAGCAATAAGTAAAAACCTCCACGGATACTGAAAAAAATTCATATATGGAATTGCCTCCCAAATAGACCCAGAGACGCTAAGCATCAAAAAAATCGATATTAACAAACCAAATAACGAAGCTAAAAGAACGAATGATTTCTCTTTCTCTTTTTTAAAAAGAACAATTGAAAACAGAGCCGCAGCGCCAAACAGTATGTGGAGTTTGCCGAGTCTAAAAGATAATCCGTCTACACAACCCGGCGCAGATCCTCCATACATCCATGGACTATTCCAGAGTTGAGAAGCGCAAACAAAGTGATCCTTAAAATCTGCTTTTCCACCAATCGTGGAAACCACGTTAGTGTAATTCATTTCTAACAAAGCAGGGAGAGAGTAAAAAGCAGAAAGAAGAATTCCTACTACTGGAATAAAAAATAAAAGCAAATTTCTTCTCTTAATTACTAATAAAAGTATTGCTAACAAAACGAAAGGAGTAATCATAAGTCCGCTCAGGTTATGGGAAGCAATTGCTCCAGCATATCCTAAACTTCCAATTATTAAATATGCGAACTTTTGCGTTTTGTAATGTTTCCACATGCCATAGAAAATAAGTGGAATAAGAAAATACGAATAAACTTCACCTATGTCTCCTCTTACGTAGGTATTAAGGCCATGATAGGGTGCATATAGATATAACAACGCAGAGAGTAAGCCGCCAAATTTCCCCCAAAATTCTTTTGCCAAAAAAAACATTGAGATCCCTGCACCAACAACTCCTAGAAAAATCATAAGTTTTGTTGCGCCTAATGCACTTACTCCCAAAAACATAAACATAGCGCCTATGTAATAAGGCAATGGGCCGTAGAAATTGAAAATCGGATATCCGTATCCATAACCTAAATCCGGCACCCAGCGGACAGGAAACATCCCATCTTGAAGGGCTGTTTTCATTTCAAATACTCTTTGAACTTGCGCATCGTCATGGATATTGAAAAAACCAGAATGAAACAGCGGAAGAACTGCAAAAATGGATAATGCAAATAAAACTAATAGCAAAAAATTATCTTTTAATATTTTCATATTTTGTGCCTCAAAAAACTCTTTAGCACTAAAACAAAAACAAGAATTATACTACTCAAGCTAATTATATTACTAATCATTCTTTGAGGCGTTTCTGTAAATATTGCTCTGACCTGAGATCTACCTTTGGGAAGCCTTATCTCCATCACTCCTTTTTCATTTTGATAGGAAATCTCTTTATTTTGACCATCTGCGCTTACCTTCCAGCCCGGGTAATAAATAGTATTGATTCGTGCAATCGTGTCCATTTCAAGATTAGCATCAAAAGAAACAGTCTTTGAATTATAAAAAACATTTTCGATTCTGCCATTTCCTTCTACTATCTCAACTTTACTCGCAGGTCTTTCTGTTGGAATCTTCTTAACCCATAAAGGCATAAGTTCTTTTGAGGTAGTAGTTGTATCATCATTTGTGTAGTAGAATCCATCTCCTTTGTCCTCATATCTTAGCGGCTTTGCCCATGGAATGTACAAGAATAAAACCAAAAATAGAATGCCCATCGCAGCATATTTTGTTATTTTAAATTTTGCTAAATAGCCCGCCAAAAGAGAAATCAGTAGTCCTAATTGAGACAAAACTATCCATGGAAATGTAACGTCTGAGAGAATTGGAAGCTGCCAAATAAAGTTTGACTGTTTAAAAACAAGAAAGCTAAAAATCAGTGTTCCTATTAAAAGAGTTAAAGCTAAATAATATAGATCTGTTTTGGTTTTTCTCTTCATATAGGTATATAAAATCAACCCCAGTGTGGAAATAATTATTAGCAAAAATGGCCAACCAATTTGTAGAGTAAAAGGATTAGAATCACCGCGAGTTGAGTCATATCCCCAGGGAGAAAATAATAGATCGTTGATCGAAATGAAATTTATACTTCTGTCTGCAATTGGAACGTTAGATAGTTGAACAAATTGTTTTTCTAAAATAGCAGGTATCCAGAAATAAGCAGAAATCAAAAAACCAAAGACTATAACAAAAGAAAAAGACTTAACTATAGAATACTTTTTTCTAATAAAATTTCCTAGGAAGAAGATAAACAGAGAAATTGTAAATAGAACTGCGATAATGTTATGCGTGAGAATTAGGACCCCGTAAGAAAATGCGCCAAGTAACTTGTATTTGTAATTCTTTGGATTATCAACAAGCTTTGAAAGAGAAAGAAAAACAGCAGGCATTATAGCAAAAGCAAGAGCCTCTCCAATTGAGCCTCTTACAAATAAATCTACAAGTCTATAAGGAAAATAAAGATACAATACACTGCTTATGATTCCAGCAAAATCATTTTTCCAAACATTGCGTGAGGCAAGAAACATAAAGAATGCGGAAATTGGGACACTTGCGGCAAATAATATTTTAATTGTGTCAACAAAACCAAATCCCAATAACTTAACCAAAACTCCAATGTAAAATGGAAATGGATAAGTAAAGTTGAACAAAGGATACCCGTACCCAGAATTTAAATATTCGCTGTACCGTGGCGGAAATTGCAAATCCTTAAGCTCCCTAAACATATCAGCAAGCCTTATTACCCACCAATATCCGTCATGAGTTTGAAAAAATCCGGGATGAAGATATGGAATGATTAAGGGAATTGAAATGAGTATTGCAAAAGCAAGGATACTCAAATGAGAAAGAAAAATTTTATTCACGAGAACTTATTTTTCTACTTTATAAACAGAATAATAAGCAAAATCACTCTTCTTAAATCTTGAAACAAGCTTAAGCGGCCAATTATCTGGGCTGTATCCTGCTTTTTGACAAGAAGTGCAAGGTTGATAGAAAACAAAATATGTCGGCATTTTCTTTGACGCGCTAACTACTTCATCAGGAATTTCTCCTATTGGCCAGTAACCTTTTATAGTTATATTTGGGTTATCTTCCAAATATATTTCAAATGCGTATGGAAGGAGTCCAAATGTTCCCTCTGTGGCTATGAAAATTTTTTTATCTTTTGCCTGGTTTTGGAAAAATTCAATGCTTTCTTTCACTCCTCCACCCGCAGGCCAAAGAGTTATATATTGATCTATATCAGCATCAACTATTGCCGCCTGAGAAGGATTGAAGATAAAATCAAGAGAGACTTTTGCCGGATAAAGAGTAAACAAAATAATTAGTAACGGGGTTATTACATACCCAACGCTAAGTTTTCGTTGAACCATAAACTTATTTACATAATTAATTATTGTCATAAGCCCAAAGGCCGCTATAGGCAAAAGATATAGAGTCATAAAGAAAATAAACCTTGGAAAAATTACGCTTCCAAAAACCGCGAGCGCCAGAAAAGGTAATGAAAAATATCCAAGGAGAAGTAGTTTTTCTCGGATAAACTTCTTGTTCGAAAGCAGAGCAACAATGATCAAAAACCAATAAAACGGCGTTAAATATGTAAAAACCCAATGAGTCAAGCCAATTATATTTCCTTGTAATTGTAATAATGGATGTTTAATCCATTCTTGTATGGGATAAACAAATATCGTGTTTTTCTCAGCAATAATATGAAAGAACGGAGACAAGCGAAGGAGATTATACATAAAAAGAGACATAAGAGCGGCGAATATTCCTAAGAAAGTAACTTCTATTAATTTTCTCTCCCAGTTTTTTTGTTTGAAATTAAAAAGTAAAAGTAATCCGGGAAGAAGATAAACACTGAATATTGACGAGCTTTTTGTTAGTAATCCTGCGGCCAAAACAAATCCAAGAGTGAAAGCAATATCAAGTCGAATCTTGCGAACAAGAAGAACGGAGAAATAAATTGCCCAGACAGAAAAAGCGCCAACCATGCTGTCATAAAGAGCCATTCTGTCATAAACAATTGCAAATGGATAAGCAATGTACAGTATTGAACTTAAAAACGCCGCTCTGCGGTCTTTAAATAACTCCCTTGTTAAAAACCAAAGACCCGCTATCGTAAAAAGACCGCTGACAACAGATACTAGACGAACTGCGACTAATGGATCATCTATGAGCTTTACGAATATCATTCCAAACCAAATTAACATTGGCTGCTTTCCATCTGTGAGGGAAATAAATCTCCAATTAGCATCCTGGGCAGCAATTTGTGACCAGCGGACGTATAGCGCTTCATCTGTAAAAATAGGGAAATTGCCCAAAAGAACTAGCCTTGAAGCAAGATAAACAATAATAATTGCCAAGCTCAGGAGTATTTCTTTTTTATACTTGAGTAGTATTCTCATTCAGATTAATTATACTAGAAGTGGTTAGCTTATTGCACGATGCAGGCTTTTTGACTTATCGTGGAGGAAAACTATCAAAAGTAAAGCAATTGGGGCAATAATTGTAAAAGCGTTGCGGAGAGGAATACCTATTCCATCCCAGTTTCCGAAATACAAAAGAACAACGTAGCGAAGAAGCAGTCCCAATGAAAGCCCGATTGATCCGGCGATAATGTATTTATTTGGCTTTAGAAGTGTTAGAAACGGAATAAGCCAAAGAAAATACCAAGGTTGAATTTCCACCTTGGTTAGCGCATAAACCAAGACCATAAACATTGAGGCAATTGAGATTAAAACAAATTTATTATTATCTAGCTTTGTTTTAAATGGAATGAAACTTAAGACAACTGGCAAAATCAACGCAATTGTCGGAATCTTGATTTGAGATGAAGCGATTATCAACAAGATTGAGAGTATTTTCTTTTTCATAAAATATGAATACAGCCCAAGAAGCGCGAAAAATATCATCACAATATCATTGTGAGAAGAAACCAAACTTTCAATAATAACCAAAGGGTTTAGCGCAAAAAGCACGGTATTAAATTCCGCATGTTCTGGATTTAATATCTTATTTATTTTGTGAATTAAATAGACTGAGCCAAGATAAAATCCCGCAATCATAAATTTAAATAAAAAGAAGGTGAGAAGGAAAAAATTCATACCAACAAAAGATAAAGGAACAGTCAAGCCTAACCAAACTGGTCCATACGGATAGACTCTGTGGGTCCAACGCATAAAAGAAAGCATGGGATCCCCTGGGAAGTCCAAGGCTTTATGGACATATGGATTTGCATGGTAGGCCGTTATGATTTTTGCGTCAAAAATATAGTTGAAGAGATCGTAGGAAAATGCGTTATATGAAAAGGCTAGAATAATAGATGTTGCTACTACCAAAATCCAAACTTCTTTTATTTTTATCTGCTTGTTCCAGGCTTTCTTGAGAAACCAAACATAGTAAGCAGACATCAAAGCTATGATAGAAACAAACAAAAGCGTCGAAAGTGGCCTATTAAACCAGCCAATTTGTTGAAAGCTTTTTTGGATAATTTGCCAAACAGAAACCTGAGACAAAGTCAGGCTTAAATCAACCTGCGTGAATGAATAAAGAAAAAGGGCAAAAATTATAAGAAGAAAGAAATACTTAGCAATACGAGGTATCATAGCTTATATTTGCCTGAAAATTTATTTAAACTTATTCTTGTCAAATCCACAAGACCATGTATAGAATCACTTATTGGACTAACACGCCTTGTTTCAACATACAGCCATTCTACGGAGACTTCTTTTATTTTGTAACCCATTTTAGTTGCCATATATAAAATTTCAACATCAAAACCTGCGGTCACATTTGATCCGTGAATTTTCGAAAATCCATGATGGAAATCATAATTTTTTTTAAACAATTTATTCGCAGCCTGCGCTGTAAACATTTTGAATCCACATTGAGTATCGTGCACTTGGTATATTCCTACCATTAATTTCCTAAGTATAATTATGCTCTTAGACATTACGCGTCGAGACAGAGGAGAACCTTTTCGATTATCATTCCTGGAGCCAATCACCACATCGTATCCCTCTTCAAAGAATGGCAAAAGCTTTTCTACTTCTTCAATTGGCGTTGCCTGATCCATGTCTGTAAAGAGACGAATCTCGCCTTTTGCCGCAAGCATTCCCGACGTAACTGCTCCTGCTTTTCCGCAGTGCCCACCTTTAATTAATGTAAAATTCTTATTTTCTGAAGCAAATTTCTCAACAAATTCGGCGCTTCCGTCGTCTGATCCATCATCTATGACAATGACCTCATATGAATACTTCTGACGGGACAAATAATGGTCAATCTTGTCCAAAACTCCTTTTCGGAGATTACCGGCTTCATTATATGAGGGAATAATTACAGAAAGATAAACTTGACTCACCCACTGATTATAACCAAAAAAGTCTTATCGAACAAATAAGCAAGATGTACCCCGTAGGGGAGTCGAACCCCTGATCTCAACCTTGAGAAGGTTGCGTCCTGGACCACTAGACGAACGGGGCTAGTAGGCTATATTTTACCTCAAATTCAATGTAAAACAAAGTTTTATCAGCACTACAGATATACTAGTATATTGGTATTATTGAAAATCCGGTCAGGGGTGCAATTAAAACTAGCAAATTTACATCAAGTAGAATACTGCGAAGACGAGGAAAACTGAGAAAATAATTATTAGCTGGGTTGGGCTAAATCCAGCCCAATTCTCTTTAGCGCTGCGACTTGTTCTTTTAACTCTTCTTTTAGGCATTAACTAATTAATGTCACATCTCAAACTAATTGTCAAGTTTTAGTCTGCTTTGTAAGGAGCGGGCGCGTGTAGAACGGGGCGCTGTACTACATGCTGTTTTTCTACGTTTATTTGCTTGGTTAAAGCAATGTCCAAAACCTCATCCATGTGCGTTACGAATTTGAACTCAAGATCTCTTGTGACCTCTTTTGGCACATCTATTAGGTCTTTCTTATTATCTTTAGGTAAAATTATTGTTTTTAAACCTGCACGATGGGCTGCAATTACTTTTTCTTTAACTCCGCCGATTTCCAAAACCCTTCCTCTAAGCGTTACTTCCCCAGTCATTCCAACAGTTCTTTTAACCGGGATTTTAGTTAATGCCGAAACAATTGCAGTTGTGATAGCATCTCCTGCGGATGGACCGTCTTTTGGAACAGCTCCTTCGGGAACGTGAACATGCACGTCAATTTTCTGGAAAAATTTGGGAGAAAGACCAAGTTCTATTCCCCGAGCGCGAATATAGCTCATTGCAGCATGGCAAGACTCTTTCATTACGTCTCCAAGCTGACCTGTTAGGAGTAAATTTCCTTTTCCTGGCATTAGAGCTACTTCAATAAATAATATGTCTCCACCAGCCTCAGTCCAAGCAAGACCTGTTGACATTCCTATCTCATCTTTTTTCTCAATTAGAGTGGAATGCACTTTTATAGGACCAAGAAATTTAGGCACATTATTGCTAGTGATAATGACTTTCTTTTTCTTTCCTTCTGCTACCATCTTGGCAACTTTTCTAAGAAGACTTGCAATTTGGCGCTCCAAATTTCTGACACCAGATTCTCTAGTATAGTGCTCTATAATAAACTTAAGTCCGCCATCAGTAAGCTCCACCTCTTTCTCGCTCAAACCATGTGCTTCCATTTGCTTCTTGATTAAAAAACCTTTTGCAATATGAAATTTCTCATCATGAGTGTAACCTGCAAAATTTATAACTTCCAAACGGTCCCTAAGTGCTGGAGGAATCGTATATAAAACATTCGCAGTTGTGATAAACATTACATTTGAGAGATCAAAAGCAACCTCAAGGTAGTGGTCTGAAAATGCAGAATTTTGCTCAGGATCTAAGGCTTCAAGAAGGGCTGAAGACGGATCGCCTCTAAAATCAGCTCCGACTTTATCAATCTCATCAAGCATAAAGACAGGATTTTTTGTTCCCGCATCTTTTATCCCCTGGATTATTCTGCCTGGAAGAGCTCCCACATAAGTTCTCCTATGTCCTCTAATCTCAGCTTCGTCTCGAATTCCTCCGAGAGAAACTCTTACGAATTCTCTACCTAGCGCGTGGGCAATTGATTTTCCTATTGAAGTTTTTCCAACTCCAGGTGGCCCTGCAAAACAAAGAATTGGCCCTTTCATTTTTCCTGCAAGCTTCTGAACTGCCAGATATTCTACGATTCTTTCCTTTGCATCCTTGAGGCCGAAATGATCATCGTTTAGCATTTTTTCTGCCTTTTTTATCTCAAGGTTTGTTTTACTTTCTTTGCTCCATGGAAGATCTATTAACCAATCAAGGTAATTTCTGATATATCCGGCTTCGGGATTAAATTGAGCCATTTGCCCCAGCTTCTTTGCTTCTTTGTGGGCTTTTTCCTCGATTTCCTCAGGCATTCCAGCTTCTTTAATTTTTTGCAATAGCTCTTTTATTTCGTTATCTTCATCACTCTCTCCCAATTCTTTTTCAATTGTTTTTAGTCGTTCCCTAAGCATTACTTCTCTAGCTCCCTTTTCAAATCTTTCCGCAGTTTTGCTGGCAATCTTTTTTTCAAGCTCCAAAACCTTTATTTCTTTTGACAAGAGTTCTGTAACTTTCTCAAGCCTTGTTTTAACATCAGTCATTTCCAAAAGTTCTTGCTTTTGCGAGGGCTTTAAATCCAAAACTGATGCAATCAGGTCCGCTAGCTGACTTGGCGGATTATCAGGAGACATAATATTCATAAAAACTAGAAAGTCTGCTGTTTTTCCCAAATTCATTGCCCGGCGGAATTCATTTGTAAGGTGGTTACATAAAGCTTTTACCTCAGGAGTGTCAGTTGACTCTTCTTTCAATTCTTCGACATGACCTATTAAAAAGTTGTCGTTTTCATGAAATGAGATTATTTTAACCCTTGTTACTCCTCTGACTTGGGCATTTATTTCTCCCTCAGTTTTAATCATCCGCTCAATTCTGCAAAGAGTTCCAACCCGCAAAATATCAGCAGGGCTCGGATCATTTACTCGAGCGCTTTTTTGTAGAACAAAACAAACAATTCGCTCTTGTGAAAATGAAATTTCAAGCGCAGCGAGGCTTTTTGGCCTGCCAAAAGTCAGAACTGAGTCTGTATTTGGGAATATTATTCCGTCTCTAATAGGTATTATGGGGACTACTCGCTCCATATTATTAGCACTCTATCACAGCTTCTGCTAGTTGTCAAGGCCTATTCTCCACGCTCGAAAATAGGCCGAAGATCCCTCAACGAACGCTCCATGAGCCGCGCTACGAATAGTAGGTAAGGCGAATGGTAAGTCGTGTGGGATCAAGGCCCACTCTTTCCGGGTTGACAAATAATAATATGAAGCTAAAATTAAAATATGAAGAAAAAATTAAAAACACAATACATTACGCTTTTGCCTCTCCCCACAGGAGCAAATCCAGAACTACTAATTAAACGCCTACACTCTTTTGAAAGCAGACTCGCTGAGTTTATTTCACGTTTTGCAGGCAGCATGTACTTTATCTACTTCCACATTGTTTGGTTTGGCGCCTGGTTTATCCTTAATCATCCTGCTTTTGGAATTGAAGCATTTGACCCCTTTCCTTTTGGATTATTAACCATGCTCGTTTCACTTGAGGCAATATTTCTAGCGACTTTTATTATGATAAATCAGAATAGACAAGCTTTGGTAGATACCGTAAGAGAACTTGAAGATACTCAGGAAGAACAGGAGGAAGAAAAAGAACAGGAGGAGCTGGAAGAAGACGTCCAGGATATTCAGAAGGATCTTGATGATATTAAGAATGCTATGGCATTCATCCAGCAAAAGATAAGTGACCTAGAAAAGTCCCCTGCAGCCACGTCGAGCGAAAAACCCAAATCCTAAACATTTTTCAGGTTTCCACTTCGGAAGTGGAATAGCTTTGCACGTCGGGATAAACCTAAATGATATAATCAGCTGATGACAAAGGAAAACAAGGCAAAATTAATCACTGCTGAGCTTAAAAAGTTATTCCCAAAGACAAAAATTGCTCTGAATTATTCCTCTCCTATCGAACTTTTTGTTTCGGTTGTTTTATCAGCGCAAACTACTGATAAACAAGTAAGCGTTGTGACGATTGATTTATTCAAGAAGTATCGAACGATAGATAATTATCTAAAAACTCCGCTTGAAGAATTTCAAAACGATATTAAACGGATTGGACTTTATAGAGGAAAAGCAAAGAATATAAAAGCAGCTTTGGAGATTGTTGAAAAACAATTCGGGGGCAAACTACCGGACTCAATGGAAGAGTTAGTCAAACTACCTGGAGTCGGGAGAAAAACAGCAAATGTCTTACTCTTCAATATTTACAATAAAGAAGAAGGAATTGCAGTGGACACACACGTTAAACGTTTGTCAAACTTGTTCGGGTTATCAAACCAAACAGATCCAAACAAAATCGAACGCGACTTAATGGAAATTATTCCAAAAAATGAATGGGGTGAGTTTACTTACAGAATGATCGATTACGGAAGAGCCTACTGCACGGCCCGCTGCAAACACACCTCCTGTCCTCTTAAAAAATTTATAATCTAAACGTGTAACTGTATGTCAGAATGGGAAGCTAGATATTTCGTCAGTACTAATATACATGTATATTAGTATTAATAAATATTTACACTGAGAAATCGATAAGTAGAGGCAGATGGTCAGAAATCTTCTCGTTTAAGACTTCGAATTTGTTAATTTTAATCTCATCCGAAACCATAATATAGTCAGCTATTTTCTGCGTTCTTTTATGCAGTTTGCTCCTGGTACTTTTGATTTGAAACAGAGCGATAAGATTTTTCAAGTCTTGCTCAAGTATTTTCATACTTTTAGTTTCAGGTCTAAGATTAAAGTCCCCACAAATAATTTTTGGGCCATTAAACGGATCGAATACCTTCTTTATCTTATTCGACTGACTAATGCGCTCCGGACTATCATTTTTAGATCTTGGCATCCAAAAACCATGCAAATTTCCAATCAAAATTTTCTCTTTGCCTTTTTGAATAATAACGCATTGCATATTTCTAGGAACATCCAAGTATCTCTTTTTTTTCCTTTCTATGTTCCAAAAGTAAACAGGACCTTTTTCCCCATAGACGAAATAAGTTTGTTCTGATAAAACTTTAATTCCTTTCTTAATAAACGTGGCTTGTCCAAGATTAAGATCAAAATCTACTTTTTCCTTAAGATCAAATCCCGCAAGTATAGGCGTCGCGAGAAAACCGGTATAATTTTTTAGGATTTTTGAAAGGTCAGCATAAATATCTGTCTTTACTCCATTGCTGAATTTGCTAACGCTCGACTGCATTACTTCTTGGAAACAAAATACATCGGTATCTTTTGCCTGTTCTTTTACAAATTTTAAGAGTGGTTTATAAACTTTTCCTCCCCAAATGTTTAAAGATAAGAGCTTCATCCCGCTAAAAATTTTCTATCATTCATACTAAACTACTCCCGTCTATTACAGAACGGGGTCCGTGGAGGAATTATAACAAAATTTACTTTAGACTGAGATAGATGACTTATACATCTTTTTTATGCGATAGCAGCAAAAAAATGTACCCTCAAACATTGATATTAGCTCTTAATTAACTCTCAATTGTTCTTAGGTTGGGCAAGTACCCGAATTCCAAAGACCCTTGGAATTTTCTCTTGCAGTAGCTTCTGCTTGTTTAAAATCAAACTGGTATTTATATGGCTCGTCATACGTGTATTCATGAGCGTAACCTTCTGAAATCATATACAAATTAAAATTCGTTCCATCAGGAAGGAAAACATAACGGAGTAAGCGTTTATATTTATCTCTTTCTCCCTGTGATTCATCCGATTCCAGACTTACAAACTGACCGCTTAACAATTCCTTTGCTTTATTGCTGGCTTCTTTTCCAAAACATTGAACTTTTTTTCTTGGATCTACTGTTTCTGGAGTATCGATCCCGATTAGTCTTAAACGTTCGGTTCTATCTTCAAGACTGACGTCCAGCGTATCTCCATCGATTACCTTAATAACCCTATATGCCTCGGTGCTTTCTTCGATGTTCTCATTTGCGATTTCATCTTCATTCAAACTTTCGTCGACAATCGAAACCGAACTAGGAATTTCCGAATCAGAATTCCCTCTTACTTGTTCGTCCGTTGCTGTTTGCTCCGACTCTTCTGTTACCGCAGGAGCTTTAAAAGGAGAGGAAAATTTTGAAGAACTGTCCGAAAAGATAATTCCAAAGATGGATAAAACAATTATTGTGACTGCGAAAAATGTCTTAATCTGCCTTTTGCTCATTTAGAAGAACAAGAAGATTATTGTAGCAATACCGGCTAGCGCCATCAAGCCGGTTATAAGGAGTCCTAAAATAGTAGCAATAGGATGATTTACTCTGTCTCCCATTACCTTTTTGTTACTACTAATCAAAACTATCAATATGAGAATAACCGGCGCCACCAATCCGTTAACAACTGCCGCAAATATTAAAGCTTTTATGGGATCAATTCCTGCAAAGTTTAGAGCAACACCCAAAAAAGTCGAAATAATTATAATTCCGTAGAATGCATTTGCTTCTTTAAGCTTCCTGTATAATCCTACTTTCCAACCAAAGCTTTCAGACATTGCATATGCCGCAGATCCCGCCAAAACAGGTATTGCCAACATTCCTGTACCAATAACTCCTAAGGTAAACAATAGATAAGCTTGGTCTCCTGCAATAGGCCGTAGTGCTGCCGCTGCTTCCGCAACGGTTGGAATATTAGTTATTCCGTTTGCAAAAAGAGTTGCGGCACTGGCAGCAATAATAAAAAACATAACAAGATTTGATAAAAACATTCCGGACCAAACATCCTGACGCATTAATTTTATTTCTTTATCGCTTACCGCTTCCTGTCGAAGCTTTAGAGTAGTTTGACCTTTTAAGATACTCTCTTCTACTTCCTGGGACGTCTGCCAAAAAAACAAATACGGAGAGATTGTGGTTCCAAGTACTGCGCAAATTAAAAATATCTGTTCGCGTGTAAACTTAATAGTTGGAATAAGTGCGCCTGTTATTAAATCTCTATAGTTAAGTTTAACTAAAAGCGCGGCAGCAATATATGATAAAAGTATTAGCGCCAAATACTTTAAATATCTGGCGTATTTTTCATAACTGACAAATATTTGAAGACCCAAACTAACTATTGCGAAAGCAAAAACTAATGTAGCAAAACTAATGTTTGGGAAAATTAGCTGAGTTGATTTTGCCATTGCTCCAATATCTGCGCCAATATTTAGGGTATTTGCAAAAAATAAAAGTGCAGTACAGATGTAAAGTACCCATTTGGGAAAATAAATTCTTATATTTCCTGCTAGTCCGCGGCCCGTAACCAAACCAATTCTCGCGCACATCTCCTGAACTATTGCCATCAAGGGAAAGGTAAATCCCGCAAGCCAAAGAAGCTGAAATCCGTAAGCAGCGCCTGTCTGAGAATACGTAGCAATTCCTGAAGGATCGTCATCTGAAGCTCCTGTTGTAAGCCCGGGACCAAGGTTGTGCCAATATTTTCTTGCTTTTTTTACGCCTCCATGATTAACAATGTTTTCAGAAATAGTTACAGTTTTATCAAGCATTTCCGCGGGTGCCCCAACTATTCTCTCGAATTGTTTTTCAACCATATACTATAAGTAGATCACTTATATGGAAGGTTCGTCAAGCTCTGGATGAGCGAGTCTTAAGGTTTCTCTTCGAGATAACGGATACGATGATCCCGGTGGAATGACTAATCTATAACCAAAAACATATGCTTCTCCACCTGTAGGCCTGTCTGACATCCTATTTGAATGATCAATCCTTTTCGCTAACCTCTTGAAGCCATCGTCTAAACTAATTGGTTGAACGTCAATTGATCTAGTCATATTTATTTGTTTTCTAAATAGTCCTTTAATGGCCCGAGGTAATAATCTTTCCACCCTTGCTCAATATCCTTATATTCTGACTCTGGAACATCAACGTGAGTAAACTCGATAGTTGTTTGTTCATTTTTCGAACTAAGCTCAAACGTGGCAATTGATGGCTTGTTCCATTTACCCCCAAACCACTCCTGGACTAATAATTTACCGGGGATAACTTCAATGTTTTTCCCATAGACGTCTCCTCCCCAAAGACTAAATTGCGAACCAACTTTATCAGACATTTTTGCTGGTCCTCCACCCCAGCCCTCAATGTATTTGGGATCTACCAATGCTCTCCAAACTTCTTCAGTAGAAGCTTTTATATGGTAAGTTTGCCTGATTGCTTTCATAATTAAGTTTTGTTTGGGAAAACGGATTTTAGTGGCGGGTTTTGTTGGTCTTTTTCAGAGAGCAACGGCGGCTCAAGGAGTCCCCAATCAATGTTAAGCGTGGGATCGTTCCATGCAACACCAATTTCTCGGTTTGGCGCCCATTCCGCGTCGGTTAGATAGGTATAATCTGCTTCGTCACTTAGTACTGAGTACGAGTTTCCTAAGCCTGCTGGAATGAAAATGCTTGATCTTTTGTCATCTCCTATCACAAATGATTCGTATTTACCAAAAGTTTGTGAGTTTTCCCTTAGATCAACTATAACTGCTTTGACATTCCCAGTTGTCACATAAATAAGTTTATTCCAGGGCGCAATGTGAATTCCCCTCAAAGTATTTTTGGAAGAGCGGGCGTGATTCATTTGAGCGATATTAAATGGAACTCCTGCGATTTCTTCAATTTCAGCTATTCGGGCACTTTCTCTAAAAAACCCCCTGTCGTCTTCTATTGTTTGTCTTTGAATTAAAAACAAACCAAGAATTGTAGTTTTTGTTATGGGAGAATTCTGATCCATCAGGCTAATGATATACAAATTTAAACAATTTGTAAATTAGTGTCCAGGAGCATTAACAATATTTTTCCGTCTTTCCATACCAATTTCAAGTCCAATTCTTAGAATTGTTTCTTCAAGAACCTTTCGCATGTCGCTGCCTTTTTTATAATTGGCAGTGTAAGGACCAACCGTAGTTCTTCTTCCCCTTGCCAATTCATATCCTTTCTTAAATGAACCAAATGGAGCAGAAACTCCGATTCCCGTACCGCCATTGCTTGTTACAGCAGACAAACATGGAATATCGCTTGGTCCATCTCCTATGTAAATCATGTGAGAAAAAGGAATTCTCTGCTGATCCGGCGCTATTGCGTCATTAATTTTATATGGATTGCTTCTCAGCTCTATTGTGCCAACTCCTTTTTTAATTCCATGAATGTATCTAGTTTTTTCAGTAAATGAAATAGAAGATTTAATTCCAACAGCACACCCTCTTTGATCATAGCCAAAATTGCATCCAAAGATTCCATTTATGTATGGCGAAATTTTTGTTGCTCTTATTAATTCTTCTAATCCTCCACTTATTATGTAAAATTCAAGCGTAACTCTAGCTTGTTTTAACTGCGTGTTTGTGCGGACAAAATTTTGAAGTTCTAAAAAAGCGCTAGGCAAACCTGGAAAAAGCTTGAGCGAACGACCTGCTTTTGAAAGAGCTTTTCTTGAAATATCTAGCTTTCCCGATTGACTTAAACCCAACATTATGTGCATATAAGCTAACGGCGGATCCCAACCGTCCGAAACCATCGAGTTTACCCCTCGCCAAAATCCTGCTGGTTTAATTTTTTGTTGCTCAAGGAAAAAGGAGATTGTATCGGGGCCTAAAGTCTCGTCAAAATCAAAAACAATCGCAATTACCGCCTCTGTCATAAATCAGGCTAATTATAACACCCTTCATTAATTTTCATAATTTCTTTTTTATAGCTTCCACTAATTCAGGGAAAGTTTCTTTAAAATAGTCTCCGCCAAAATGACCTTGGTCTGTGAATTCATGATAATCAGTTTCTAATTTTTCATGAATAAACCTTGCCTCTTCAATGGGAATCCATGGATCGTTGGTTGAGTTAAACTGAATTGTCCATTTTTGGTTTTCTCTAATTGCATCAAAATTCCATGGCCGATTGAAATATCCACTTTTCCGCTCACCATCATCTCCCAAATCGGTATGATAAACACTTACAAGAACAGAGGCTAGGATTTTATTTTTTTCTGCAAAACGCATCGAAGCAACAGCACCAGATGAGTGTCCTATTAAAATAGTATTTTTGTCAGCTCCTAACCCATGAAGAAATGGAATCCAATATTTCTCGCGCGCTAAATCATTATCGGGAAAGTCAGCATCAATAACCCTAATTCCTAACTTTTCTAATTCGGTTTTTAAGTATGGGAACCAATTGTCCCGAGATGTACCCCCACCGTTTCCTGGAATAAATATAGCCTTAATCATGCGCCAATTATAACAGACGGGGAAACTATGCTTTTTGATTTACGACGTAATAATCAAGCAAGCGTCTTATCATAGCTTGATAGGGAGTTCCGTGTTTTTTACCAGCAGTTTTGAAAAAATCCAAGCTCTTCTCTGTAAGCGTTAAGGTTACTCTTATCTTTTTTTCTTTTAAAACTAAGTCTTCAGGCTTAGGCAAGAAATCACTCACCACACGAGCCTCAATTGGTTCATCGTGATATTTTATTTTGTTTTTCATATATACTTTTACCCTTTCTCCAATATCCGGCACCGATTATGCGAATCTTATTGCTCCTGTATGTAAAGCGAACAGTCAGTATTCCTCCTTTAACTTTTCCGAAACAATAATATCTCTTTTCTCTCTTACTGTGGACAAGATCCTTGGCAATTACCCTTCTTGAATCAATAAATGCGAACTCCGCAATCTCAAAACCTACTCCATGCTTTTTTAAATTCTTGAAATTTTTATCCTCATCCCATTCAAAGGATGTATTCATAAATATATTACCATATTAGCATACTTTTTGTCACGTAATCTGGCAATTATAGCAGAAGAAATTAATCAATTAATTTCAGCAGAAATGGGAATTCTTTATAAGGTTGGTTAAATCTGTCTGACCCCATATGGCCTTCACCCTTGATGATAATTAATTTTCCCATTCCAAGACTATCCAATATAAACCTGCCCTCAGCATCATTACAACCCCAAGGGTCATTATCAGAGTTAATTAATATCAAATCCTGCACATGGCTTTTTATTTTTTCCCAATTATAAGAATCTTGGAGAATTAGCTCAGACTGAGGATTATCTGATTTTGGTCGAGCGTACCCAGCAACAAGAATAGCTTGTTTGATTTTTACATCAATATTCTCCAATACGCTTAAAAGCAACGGCCCGCCTGCAGAATGCCCGATTAATATTGTTTCGGGAGTATATATTTCTTTTAATGCTACCGGGAGCCATTTCTTAATGTCTGGATAATCTACGTCAGGAAGCGCTGGAAGTGAAACTGTATATCCTTTTGTTTCAAGTTGATATGTCAGCTAAGGAAACCAGAAAGAATCCTTTGTTTCACCTGTCCCATGTAATATTACGACATTCTTCACTCTGAAATTATAGCAAAATATTACTCAATGAAGGTTAGGGCTTTACCTTTTTTATCTGCTCTGCCGGTTCTACCAATTCTGTGGACATAATCCTCGTAGCTTGCGGGCTGGTCAAAATTTATAACATGAGTTACATCGTCAATATCAAGCCCACGGGAAGCAACATCGGTTGCAAGTAAAACCTGAATCTCTTGTCTTTTGAATTGGTCAAGAGCGCGCTGTCTTTGATTTTGATTTTTATTTCCATGAATCGCTAGCGCTCTAAATCCTCTTTGCTGGAGAATTTTACTTAATTTTTCAATTCCCCATTTAGTACGTCCAAAAACCAAAACTTTATCAAACCCCTCTTCTGCCAAAAGATCGTGCAAAACATCTACTTTATTTCTTCCGGCAAGCTTGATTATGTCTTGTTCAACATTTTGCGCAGTTTCCTGGGATTTTACAGAAACCGTTACCGGGTTTCTTAAAAATGCTTGAGCAATTGGCAAAACTTGACGGGGGAGCGTTGCTGAGAAGAAAAGCGATTGCCTGCGACCTGGTAAATGAGAAATAATAAATTTCATGTCATTAATAAATCCCATATCCATCATGCGGTCCACTTCGTCCAGCACTATATTGTTATAAAGCGCTAAATTAAGTTTGCCCTGATTTTTTAAATCCTTAATTCTTCCTGGAGTTCCTATTACAAAATCGTGAGGTTTCCGTAAGGCGCTTATTTGATATGACAAGCCAGTTCCTCCGATAGTAAGAACTGAAAAAATATTCATGTCCTTTGCGAAAATCTTTAATTCATCATTTATTTGAACTGCGAGTTCGCGCGTTGGCGCAACAATCAAAACTTTTTCCGATCTATTATAGAGTACTTTATTGACAAGAGGAATCAAAAAGGCCCCTGTTTTTCCTGTTCCTGTGTTAGCCAATCCAATAACATCTCTTCCCTCCAAAACAAATGGAATTACCTGGTCTTGAATCGGAGTTGGCACTAGATATCCCTTATTTCTTATATTTGTTTTGATTTGATCTGCAATTAAAAAATCAGAAAATCCGTGTTTGATAAGTGGAGCTGCTACAACATTTTCGTAAACAGGTTTATTTACAAAAAGTGCAGGGTTAATATAAGCTTGCTTTTGGGCTCTTCTGCCACCAAACTGTCGATTTCTTTGATTATTATTTCTACCGTTATTATTGTTATACATAAATTGGGATAAAAGAATATATCTGCTTAAAAAGTGTAAACGCAAGTGAATTAAGAGGAAAGATACAAATTGAAAAGTGAGGTATCTTTATCTTTGATTATTCTAACGATTATTATTAAGCAGGTATAAACCTTTATTCCTGCTGTTAGTTATTATAACACAAACGGAATTATTAATCAACTAACTATAGGATTATTGCTATATTAGAGCCCCATGTTTGTCTATAAACAATTTTGTAGCTTCCGACAGGGTAAGTTTTTGTACTTCTCTTAGGGTAAAAAAGTCCAATAGCTGCCCTTCATCTCTTTTTATATTATTTACATTATCATCAGTTAGACTTGCGTGATAACAACTCTCTGAAAGAAATTCCACATCTTCAATTTTTATATTTGTCTCTTTTTCAACGCGTCTTGACAAAGCTTGCTCGTATGATTCCTCTTCCCCTCTTCCTCCACCAATAAGACACCACTCGTGCTGCTCTGGATCAATTGCGCTATTCATTCTATACATTAGAAGTACTTTCCCTTTATAAGTAAGAAGAATTAGAGACGAGGGTATTTTATCATCCATAGTTTCATTATAGACCTATTAAGCAAGTGCTGTATTAGGAAATTGTGTATAATCGTGATATATGGCAACGGAAGATATTTTAAAAGATGTCAACCTTCGCTACTCCTCTGACAAAAAGCCCGGATATACGCGAAAAATTATCAACGATAAGTTTGTTTACTTCAATACAGACGGCAAAAAAATAACTGACCAATCAACGATAGATAGAATTAATAAACTTGTAATTCCTCCTGCTTACAAAAATGTCTGGATTTGCCCATATTCCAATGGCCACATTCAGGCAACAGGAATTGATGATCGGGGAAGAAAACAATACCGCTACCACCCGCTTTGGATAAAAATGAGCCAGGGAGAAAAATTCACTCACATTATGGATTTTGCCAGGCATTTGCCAAAAATTAGAAGTAAAGTTAAATATGATATGGAAAATTCAAAAATCACAAGAGAGAAAATTCTGGCAACTGTTGTTTGGCTTTTGGAAAATACACTAATAAGAGTCGGAAATGAAGAGTATGCCCAGGATAATAATTCTTTCGGTTTGACTACGCTTGAACATAGACACGCCAGGGTTAATTCCACTGACAAAGTTGTTTTTCAGTTTAAAGGTAAAAGCGGAATTTATCACAAAATAAGCATTAGGAATAAAAAAGTTGCAAGAATACTACGGCGCATTAAAGATATTCCAGGACAGGATCTTTTCCAATACTTTGATGAGGATGGAAGCATTCAGACAATCGATTCTTATGATGTTAATGAATATTTGAAGTCGATAACTGGAGAAGAGATAACAGCAAAGGACTTTAGAACTTGGGGCGGAACAGTTTTGGCTGCGACTGGATTTAATAAGCTTGGTGTTATCAAAGAAGAAGAAAAAATCAAACAAAATATTGTTGATACAGTTAAAGAGGTTTCAAGCTTCTTAAGAAACCGCCCTGCAACTTGCAGAAAATATTATATTCATCCTGCTGTTATTGAAACTTACATAAAAGGTTATGTTATCTCCAATATGGAGAGCATGAAAAAGAAAAGAAGATATTTCTCAATCGAAGGACTTGGAGTTCACGAAAACAACACCATGGCCCTCCTCACCTATACGCTAAACTAGGTGGGCGCCGGGAGCTGGGTAATTAGTGATCGTTTTTATTACTTCGGGAAGTTCTGAGAGTTTTCCTGAAACTTTTTCTGCGTCTTCTTTTTTACAAATAACGTGAACATCCTGGCCTGTATTAATTGTAAAATAGCATTCCAATCCTTCACTTCTTATTTTCTGAACAAACTTCATGACTTTAACTGTTTCCGAAGTCCAGTAAAAAAGCGGGGGATTTGAAGTAAAGAGAATTGAATGAAACTCCAAGGCCTCCCTCTCAACCAGTTCTCCAAATTCTGAGAAGTTTTTATCCTCGATGGTTTTTTTTACTCGTTCTATTTTATCTCCAATCATTGACAGACGTTTTTCAAAAAATGGGCTGGTTCTGGCTGATTTTTGTCCCTCACTTGTTGCCAGAAACTTTTTATCAAGACTTACTACGGTTACCACATCTGCAATGTCAAAATGCTCTGGTGGAAAAACTGAGACAGCATAAGAGGTTTCGCTGGTATCCCCATCCAACCACTCTACAAATCCATCCGGAATTGAACGGCAGGCCGAACCAGATCCCTGACGTGCTAAAATTGAAAGTTCTTTTTTTGACAATTTCAAACCTGCTGCGAATGCACCTGCAACAGTCAATGCTGCAAATCCTGAAGCAGATGATGAAAGCCCTGTACCTGTTGGAAAATTATTGGAAGTCTCTACTTTCGCTTTTGTTTGGATATTAGCAATTTTTCTAACTCTATCTAAATGTTTTACTGCCCGGTTATTTTCAAGATCTTCTATTTTCCCATTAAATGTTATTTCGTCCTGTTTAAGTTTATCATCAAACTCAACAGTGGTTGTAGTTTGCAAACCGGAAAGATTCATAGAAATACTCCCATTCTCGGGAAGTCTTAATTCTTCATCCTTTCTCCCCCAGTATTTAACAAATGCTATGTTTGATGGAGCTTGTGCTGTTGCCTTCATCCCGTTAGAAGCAGATCGCGATCAACCTGGCTTCTCCCTTTCTTCATAGTTCTATTCATTTTCATAGTTTACATATTACATTTTGATTCCTAATGCGATCGCGGCTTCTAACGGGATTCATATTAATTTAAAATGCTTGAATATATCAATTATACCATCATCGTTTACGTGCCCGCCTATCACTTCATGAGAATCATTAGGATTTATTTTTTCTTTTAACTGTGCAGTTGCATTTCCCATCGCCCCTCTGTATCCACATATTTCTATAAAATCCCAATCGTGTATTGTATCTCCAACCCCAAGAACATTCTCCAAAGACACCTCTAAATATTTCGCAAGATATTTTACTCCGGAGCGCTTTGATGCTTTTTTATTTGTTATTACAGCTACTTGAACCGGTGAGATGAAAGGATTTGTTGACCAGCTAAAAGTTATGGAATCAGAAGAATTTTTAATCGATTTATCTATTTTCTCCTTTTCTTTTTCGTCAAATGCATAAATGTTAATTTTTGGAATTGGTTCGCTATTAATTACTTCCTCAAAATCATTAACGAGATTTGGATATAATCCAACAAATTTACTGTAAGTTTTTGTAAATTCATTTTCTTGTGACTTATCTAAATAATAATTTTTTGTACTAAATAAATTTAGATAAGTTTTTTCCGGCAATTTCTCCAAGAGATTAAGAATATCTTTTTTATCAATATTTTCTGAGTGAATAATTTGGTTTTGTATAGGATTAAATACTGTTGCTCCGCCGTCTGCGATATGCGGATTATCAATTCCAACAGCTTTTATATTTCCTGCTGCTGCAAAAGTTGGTTTTCCAGTTAAAAAACTTACAGGTATTCCACTGTCGTGGATTTTACGAAGTATTGCGCTGACTTTTTTACTGGGATGGGGGAAATTAATTCCTTCTTGATTTCCGACAATTACGCCGTCTATATCAAGAATTATTGCTTTGATCATTCTCTACTCTAACTCCTTCGGCATTTGTCTTAACACTAATTATTTCTCCGCCAGCCGCTTCAATTCCTTTTCCAATATTCTGTCTTTTATTATCCGGCCCTAGTGCGATCATACAATCTCCTCCTCCGGCTCCCGACAATTTAGCTCCATATGCTCCGGCTTCAATTGCACCAGAAATCATATTATCCAATTTTTCAATACTAACTCCCAGCTCTTTTAGAAGTTTTTGATTTTCATTCATTAGACTTCCAACGCTTTCCCAATCGCCAGAAATAACAAACGGCTTTGCTTTTTCAACAATTGTTTCCATTTCAGCGTAAATCTCTTGAAGCCGATCATCATTATCTGCAAACTTTTCCTTTACCTGATTAATTAAAGTTACAGTATCTGCTTTTATTCCCGAATAACCAACAATTAATGGTAAATTGTTAATTGTTAATGGTTCAATAGTTTTACCGCCAGTGACAAAATAAACCGTTCCACCAAACACCGCTGCTGCCACATCAAATCCTGATCCTTTTCCCTGAATATCCAAGACTGTTTTATAAGCCAGATCAAAGATTTGCTTATTGCTTAATTTCAAACCGAACAATTCAGAAAGAGCTTTAACTACGCAGACTGTTGATGCAGATGAAGATCCAAATCCGAATTTAGAAGAAAACTCTGACGATGTAGTAACTCTTATTCCTTTATCAAGTCCAAACTTTTCGTAAATATTCTTTACTGCTATTTCTACGAATTTCGCGCCTTTTGGAATATCTCCTTGACCAAGCTCGCTTAATGGTTTTTTATATCCTGAAACATCAACATCAGGCGCTTCAAGTTCGAACTCTGAAGTTTCCAAAACTTCAACTGTCGCCCTCATTCTTTGATCCACTGCAGTTACCAAACATGGATGATCGTAAACCACCGCATGCTCTCCAAAAAGCATTAATTTCCCCGGCGCCGAAACAGTTACCTTATTCACTACATTCCCTTCTTCCACATCTTAGCATGTTCTCCTTGCGGATTCCAACCCTCAATTACCTTGGCTTGATCTGGATTTTGCCAGCTGGCGCTGAAATATTCTACTGCCTCAACAGCTGAAACCATCAAATCACCATTGTTTCGGGCATTATCAATTCTTTCATCATTCAATCTTCCTCTTTCAAAAAGAACCGACAAAACTTCTTGCGGTGTAGAAGGAGGGGTTTTGACACTTTTCTTCGCTAAATCAAATATATTTCTTCCATTTGAGTCTCTGCTATTCCAAACCAATTCCACCCATCTGGCCATATCCAATCCCTGAGACGTTAAAAGACCAGCGATCCAGTCTCTTTGAATTTCAAATGCAGGTTCTATAAAATCAGCAAATCTTTTAGGATACAATTCTTCAACATTTCTCCATCCAAGTCGCACTGCACTTTCTAACAAAACTGCTTGAATTGCACTAACTTGTTTTCCGCCGTACATTACTCCATTCAGGTCCCCTGCCTCGCCGTTTGGTTTTACGCCTCGCCTTTCTCCGCCAACATATGCGGATCTTCTTGCAACAAGAGGTGCTCCTAATTTCTGCAAGCCGTCAGCAATATACAAAACCGCATGAAGCCTATCTCGCAGATTTGTAGGAATTTCTTCTCGTCTGTTGGGATCTTCAAAATAATCAGGTGGTTTTCCTTGATCATTAATTGCGTGCATTACAGAGACCCTGTCAACAAACCCCGTCTGGAGCAATCCTTTCTCATCAAGTCTAATCATTATTAAATTTGCTACGGTTGCGCTGTGCGATTTCTCAACTCCTCCAGACCCTTCCCCACTTGACCTTTCAATATCGTGGAGCTGGCCGGTAAGCCTTCCCAAAATATTCTCTCTTTCAGAAAATCCGTAAGCTGCTCCTATTATCGGAATTAGATCAGCAGTTCCATTTAAGTGTGGTTCAGCGTGGGACGAAGATACAGGAAGACCTCTATTTCTTCTGTCTTGAAGGAGTGCATGGGTTATTCTCTGAAAATTCCTTGAGTAATATTCCTCTGTCCCAAGCCTAGGCTGCGATTCTTGCGCGCTCATATGGTTTTTGTCCAATGGTTAATTGGAGAAGACTTGAATCAGGAAGTATTTGATGAGGGTTTCTGTCAATAATTCCACCCCTAACTAGCCTATCAATTTCTCTAGTTTCTAAATCAAAACCAGCTTGCCTCATTGCAAGTGCGTACATTCCAACCAGTCTGTGACCCTCTAGCGGATAAATCGCATTCGTTCCTGGATCTTGAAGTTCTTGATACGCTCCCCAGAATTTAGCAATATCTGTGTTTGCTTGTCTATCATGTGGGTGCGCAGGTTGAATTGGCACTTCAACAGCTTGTGGATATGCTCTTAACCAATCCCTTAGCCCTTCTTCTCTTCTAGGCCAATCCATTTGCAGAAGAAAATCATGGTATACTGAGGCTGGACTTCGCCACATCGTATCATGCCAATCTCCAAAAAATGCTGATCCACCTTTTTTTAGCACCCTGAGATATTCGTTAAAAGGTGGCTCGGCATGGTGGTGAATAGAAGCAACGCCTGTTAATATATCAAAACTTCCCTCAGGAATGCCTCTTAAAACGTCTGAATCTGAACCTTCGCGTATTTCAAATCTTATTCCTCTTTCTGTCAATGTTTCTTCTGCGCTTTTCAATGCTCTTGGTGAAGGATCAACTAATACAAATTCTGCACCATCTTTTAAATGATCAGGCAAAGCCTGATAAATGGCCAAAACTGTTGTACCCCCTGCTGACCCAATATCAATAAATTTAACAGAAGACCTCCCGCTTTCGCTTAGTAGGCGATGTACTGCTTCTGCTGTTCTAATATTAAGTAGGTCCGGATAGTTTCCAAGACCAGCTCTTATTGTTGCCTCTTTTACCACGCCTAACTGTCCTTCATTTCCAGCAGCCCATTCGGCTCTATATGCAGCATCTGCTTTTGCTTCTCCCTCATAAACCAATCCCCAAGCCTCATAAAATTCTTTAGCAACGCGATAAGGAGAACCCATTGTAAACGGCATCAGTCTTTCGTCATGAAACTGTGGATCACCAACTAGTCCATTTCCATCTGTCCGCTCCGGTCCTGTTCCTGCCATATTATTCCTCTTTCAATCCTTCAACGCCCAAAGTTAGTTGATTTAGACTGAGATGGTGGGATTTTAACACTTTTTTGAGGTTTTTTAAATTCTGGTGATAAATTAAAATTATTCCTGTTGATTTTGTAGTTCCGCCTGCTCCGCAAATCTTCGCAGCTCCGCCTGATTTCTCAACATCCCTAATTATTTTTTTAGCAAACGATGAAACTACACCGAGTTTCTCAAGATTTGCTTCTCCTTTTCTTATAATTTCAATTATCTGATTATGCTTTGCTTTTTCAAGAGCAGGAAGCAGCCTATGAACCAATTTCTCCTGATTATCTAATACTGCATTTGTAGATTTCGGCTTTTTTTCTACCAAACCGCGGACCAAGCTTACCATTTCCCCTGTCGTTTCAGAAGGTGTTCCTGTGTTAACAATAAAATAGTTTCCTGAAACCTCAACTGGCAACGCAACATCCAATGGTTTTAGGCCTTCATCTTTTTTAAACCACACTAACCCACCAAAGCAGCTTGTAGAATTATCTCCGCCTGATGGTTTTCCATGTTTTTTCTTCTCACAAAGATATGCCATTTCATTAATTTTTTTCTTATCGAACTTCTTTTTAGTAAAAACGGTTAGTCCGCCAATTATTGAAACTGATAAAGCACCGGATGATCCCATTCCGGCACCAATTGGAATTTCCGAGTCGATAACTAGATCAAATCCCGGAAGAGAATTAAGTTTATACTTTTTTATAAATTGCCCGATTATTATTAGAGGATAATCAAGCGGATCTTTTGTGATTGATTTTAAAAGAGGAATATCATTAGTCTTATCGTATTTATCCCAATCTTTTTGAGCCTTATCAAATTTCCCAGCAATTTCTTCGACACTACGTAGTGTCGAAGTATTGTAATTTCGAGACAATACTTTAATTTTCTTGTCTTTTCGGGGAGTTATTTCAACAAAACATCTTTTGCCAACAGCGGCAAGAATCGCAGGCTTATTATAGACAATTGCGTGTTCTCCAAGTAAATGTAATTTCCCGGGCGCTGAAACTTTAAATCCGCTCATACAGGTTTGAATTTTATGTTATACGATATTATACTCTCCTTGTCAACCGGGTAAGACTTCCTAATAACTGCGATTACTTTTTCTCCTTTTTTAAGATCAGACTCTTCCCAATCCACTAACTGCCCTATCATTTTCTCTTTATCTTCAAGTTCAACTATTACCACAGGATACGGCGCTTCTTTTGCAAAAGCTTTTGCAGGAACTCTAATTATGGTCCAATTCAAAATCTTCCCAATTTTTCCGATTATTGAACCTACATTTTCCTGTCTTCTCCAAAGTTTTACCGGTGTTGTAATCATATAATTATGCTTTCAGAATGTGTATTACCGCAATTGCTCCTGATCCTCCTACATTATGGGTTAATCCTATTTTTGCATCTTTTACTTGCCTGGCTCCGGCAGTTCCACGAAGTTGCTCCGTAATCTCTACAATCTGTTTTATTCCCGTAGCGCCAACCGGGTGTCCGCACGCTTTAAGTCCTCCTGAAGGATTGGTTACAGTTTTTCCGCGTCCTAATGTCATTTTGCCATTTGCAATATCCCGCGCTCCTTCTCCTCTTTTTGAAAAACCTAAGTCTTCAGTGGCTATTGCCTCAGCAATTGAAAAACAATCATGAATCTCTGCTACGTCAATATCTGATGCCGAAATTCCCGCTTTTTTGTAAGCCTTTTCCGAAGCTTTGACAACTGCTGAAAGAGATGTAAATGAAATCCTGTCATGAAGAGCAAGCGTGTCTGTTGCTATTTCACTTGCGCTAATCCAAACCGGATTAGAAGTCTTATTTATTTCCTTATCCAGCACCAATTTGGTGCTGGATTTATTTGTAATAACCACAGCCGATGCTCCATCTGAAATTGGAGAACAATCAAGAAGTTTCAGCGGGTCTGCTATTCTCCCGCTCTTCATTACATCAGCAACTGTTATTGTTTTTCTATACTGCGCTTTTAAATTAAGTGATCCGTGATAATGATTTTTCACTGATACTCCTGCCAAGGTTTCTTCCGAAACACCGTATTTTTGCATATAAGCTTGAGCAATTAATGCATAAATTCCGGGAAAAGTTAGTCCTGCTTGTCTTTCCTCATCAGATCCTGCTGCCATAAGACCTGCCGTTACTTCGTCCTGATTGGAATCAGTCATTTTTTCAACTCCCAAAACCATAACAGTGTTATTTTCACCTGATAAAATACTATTTATTGCGTTGTGAAGGGCTAATCCTCCTGATGCACACGCAGCCTCAATTCTATGAGCGGGAACAAATTTTCCTAATTCTTCAACGAATAAAGAACCCAAATTTGCCTGGTTTCCCAACATTCCCGCAAGCATGTTTCCTACATATAATGCGTCTACATCTGCTGCTTTAAGTTTTGCATCGGCAAGCGCTCCCGCCATTGCTTCTCTGGCCAAATCTCTGGGAGAAGATTTCCAAAGCTCCCCAAATTCTGTTGTTGCGGCACCCGCTACATTTATTTTCATCCCGTTAAAGATAGCGAGCGTTTAAAAACGCTTGCGTTACCGTTGGTACCTCCTAAATACCGCATGTAGCTTTTCACGATCTCAAATGTATAAATAAAATATAATCGATCTTTAACGGGACTCATACTATATTTATGTGTTTTAAATATGTTGCGTAAGAAATATAAATCTTGTTTTTTACCTGATTTTCAAACGACATTTCTTTTTTTCTTTTTTTAATAAGCTGGGGTGTTGTTTTAAAAATAAATCCGTCAGACCCGGCTCCGGATCCGTATGAAACAAAAAATATTTTCTGATTGGGCTTGGCTATGTCTAATACGGCAGCTAAACCTGTCAAAGAAGAGGCAGAATAAGGATTACCAATCCTGTCAACTATCAATGAAGGTTCTAATTGCTCATTGGTAAACCCTAATTTCTGCGCTGCCACTCTTGGGAATTTCCCATTAGGCATATGTAAAACACAGTATGCAAAATCTGATGGCTTCAGTTTATTTTTTTCAAGAAGTTTCTCTCCTTCTGAAATAACATGGGTAAAATATGCCGGCTCTCCGGTAAATCTCCCAAAATGTGAAGGATATTTAGCTCCTTCCCTTCTCCAAAAATCCGGAGTGTCTGATGTGTAAGAAGAAGTATCGAGTATTTCAGCAACAATTTCATCCTTCTTATTTCCCATAATAAAAGCAGCGCCTGCTGAGGCTGCGGTATATTCCAACGCATCATGCGGTTTTCCCTGTGCAGTGTCTGATCCAATAACCAAACCATAATCGATTTTTTTACTCTCAATTAGTGCTGCTGTTACTTGCATTCCTGCAGTTGCAGCTTTACACGCAAATTCAAGATCTGCTGCAAAATAATCATTTCCTACGTTTAAATACTGCGCAACTATTGAGGAAGATGGATTTACAACGTATGGATGACTTTCAGAGCCAAAATAAACACATCCTGTTTTGTTAGGCACAATTCCAGCCATTTCATAAGCTCTTTTTCCTGCTTCAATTCCTATTGTTACTGAGTCCTCATCAAAAGAAGGAACTGACTTTTCAGTAACTTTCAGACCTGATATTATTTCTTCCGGATTTTTCTTCCACATGGAAGCAATTTCCGAGAGCTTAATTCTATATTTTGGTATGTAAATTCCGTATCCTACAATCCCAGCCATTCTAAACTTGACTCCTTCCTAATTTCTTATGTGCTGCAGCCAAACTTCCCTCTGACAAACTCGAGATTAAAGAAATTTCTCCTGCAAGGACTGCTGCGCCGATAATTTCAGCAAACTTCTCCGCGTTACCAGAACCTACTACCCCCAAAATACTTAAAGCTTCTTTTTGAGTAGCCAAATTGGTTCCGCCCCCAACCGTTCCCACCTGAAGCGCAGGTAAGTAAATAGAAACATAGAGATCACCATTTTTTAAAGCTTTACAAGTTGTGATACCCATGCTCCCCTCCACAACATGCGCGGGGTCTTGTCCTGTTGCAATAAACATAGCAGCAACAATATTAGCATACTGAGCATTGAACCCTAACGAACCACTCATTGCAGAGCCTATCATACACTTTGCGAGCCAAACATCAAAAAACTTTTCAGCATCAGTCTTTAGAACATTTTTCAACACTTCTTTTTTTATTATCGCTTCTGCCCAAACTTTAAAACCACGATTGTTAATAAAATTAAGCCACGCAGGTTTTTTATCTATGTCGAAATTTCCAGCAACCGATATAAGCCTTGCACCTGTTTCTTTTTCAATAATCTCAGCTGCCTTCTGCGTTGCAATTGTTACCATGTTCATTCCCATAGCATCAGAAGTATCAAAATAAAAACGCACAAAAACATAATTTGCAAGCCCGCTTATTTTTGCTTTTTTGAATTTTAAGTGCGAGGATGTTGATTCCAATGCTTCTTTTAATTTCAGCTCATTATTCTTTATCCATTGATATACTTTTTTCTGCTCTTCCAAAGATTTAACTTCAAAAACAGGCCCGCGGGTCTGACCCACTCTATATGCGTACGAATTTGCGCCTCCACTTTCTGTAATTGCCTTACATCCTCTGTTAACCGAGGCAATTAATGCGCCCTCTGTCGTTGCCAAAGGAATATAGTAGCTTTCAGCTTTCAGCTTTGAGTTTTTAGTCAGTAGCGGTCCCGCGATTCCTATAGGCACTTGCGCGGCTCCAATCATATTTTCACAATTTCGGGAACTTGCAATACTTTCATCGAGAGTAAACTCGCCAAGGTGAGGAAGTTCAAGATTGAGTTCTTTTTCAAGCGCTTCGCGTCTTTTGAGCGCTGAATTGTAATCTCTTAGGTTCATAGACAATTTTTGGCTACTAGAAGCCTTATTATTAGAGTCGTAAAAACTTAAAAAATCATTCGAAGCCAGGTACAAGACTATACCTGGCGAAGCACAATTGTGTATAATACAGATGTGAGAAGTCTTATTGATGAAGTCTTAAGCGGGGAACCTCAGGCAGTAAGTGAATTTTACAAACAAAACTCCGGAAAGATTTTAAACTATCTTATTAAACGTTTACCAACTCAAGAAGATGCGGAAGATTTGACAAATGATGTTTTTTTTGAGGCAATTGATTCTCTTAATCTTCTTGAACGAGAAGAAAACCTACAGGCCTGGCTTTACAAAATCGCTCATAATAAAATGGTCGATTATTACAGAAAAAGAAAGATTAAGTCTTTGCTTCTTTCTCAAATTCCCTATCTTGAGATTGTTTCAAGCGAGATTAATCAACCTGAATTCCAATTCGAAAAAAATAGAGTAAGAGATAAAATCGAACATACTCTTTATGAGCTTTCAGGCACTTATCAGAGAATTCTCCACCTTCACTACGAAGAAAATGTGTCCGTAAAAGATATGGCAGTAACCTTTAATATGTCTTTTCAAGCCACGCAGTCTCTACTTTTTAGAGCCAGGAGAAAGTTTCAAGTTGTTTATGAATCCCGTTAGAAGCCGCGATCGCTAATTTATTAATATTAAAATCATTATTATCAAAATGAATAAAAATTTAAAAAAAGAAAGGAAAGAAGAGAAGATCGCGATCTGCTTTTAACGGGATGAACGAAGCTGAGTTTATTCTAAAACTACAGGAAAGAGCGAAAGAGCAGGAAAAAATCGTAAGAGACATGCCCTTCTCAAAAGTTTTTTCAACAGTTAGTCTTTGGCTAGGTCACCACCCATACCGAATCCTTGTACCTTTGGCTTTTTTAATTACTCTTCTTTTTCGTGGACTATTCGGAGGCAGTTATACTGATTTTATCCTTAAGATATTTAGAACTATATGAGAAAAAGAACTTTTTTTATATATGTTGCCTACGTATGGACTAAGACTCTTCTGGGACTTACTTTCCATCCCTATAGATCAGTCAGGGAAACTGTAAGGCGCCCAGTACTTCTTCCCGTAATTGTCAGTCCGCTAATAGGGCTTGGAATTCTTCTGATTACGGGCAAAATTACGTCTCTTCTTATAGTCGTTTATGATCTGAAGCGCGAGCTTATTGCTCTATTTTTAAGCACAACTCTTATTTCGATAGTTTTTTGGCAGCTTTTGCTTCTTTATTTATTGGTGAGCTTCGTCACCGCCTACCTCAAAAAACGCTAGGGCTTATTCTCCTTTATTAATTCCCTTTGTTTTATGTTATAATTTCACAATGGCAATAAAAACAAAGACAAAAATTGTAAAAAAATCCGAACTACCCATCGCTCAACCTCCTCGTTTTAATTTAAAAATTGAACTGAAAAAGAATAAGAAAGTTTTTGCCGTAGGGATTGTGTTTATTTTAATTATCCTTTTTGCTTTCTTATTCAGAAGCTTTTTCGTTGCTGCTATTGTAAATGGTGAACCTATAACTAGACTTTCTGTAGTGAAAGCACTAGAGAAACAAGGCGGCAAAACAACTCTTGATAATTTAATAACTAAAAAAATAATTCTCCAGGAAGCTAAAAAAAGAAATGTTACAGTTACTAAAAATGATATTAATGCTGAAATAAAAAAGATCGAAGAAAATGTAAAAAGTCAGGGATCAACACTTGATGAGGCGCTGAAAACCCAGGGTATGACCAGAACTCAACTAAATGATGAAATAAAAATACAGCTTTCTATTCAAAAGATGGTTGATAAAGATATAAAGGTAACTGACAAAGAAGTGGATGAGTTTATTACAACAAATAAAGCTCAGTTCCCAGAAGCAACAACAGAAGAACAAATGAAAAAACAAGCAACGGCGCAACTAAAACAGCAAAAACAGCAGGAAAAAACTCAAGCGTTTTTAGCAGATCTCCAGAAAAAGGCCAAAATCCTCCACATCGTGGCGTATTAACGAATTTTTTGCTTAATCTTTATGGCTTCTTCTTCAGTTGCAAAGCGTGGCTGGGAATTTCCTTCAATTATTGTAAATTTTTCCTGGGTCTTTTCAAAATTATTATTTCTCCAAACGAATTTATATAAAACTCCCTCTCGGGTTTCTTGCGACCAGTCCTGATCAAAAATCGTATTTCCCTGCGCATACACAATTATTTTTTCTTTATAAATTTCCATGGGCTGAAGGTAGTGCGGATGATTTCCTAAAATTATGTCCGCCCCGCTATCTATCGCCAAATGAGCTAAGTATTTTTGATTTTCTGTTGGCTTATATGTATATTCTGTTCCCCAATGAAAAGAAACTATAACTATGTCCGAATTTTGTTTCGCGGTGGAAATTAAACTTGAAACATTTCCCGGCGTTGCATTGTTTAATCCTGCCCAATTATTTCCTAATTCAACAAATCCAACCAACGCAACTTTTTTGTTTTTTACCTGAACATATTCTATTTTTTTATCCAAACCAAACGGTTTTACTCCGTTCGAATTCAAAATTTGAGCTGTTTCTTCTAGTCCTCCCAAACCATAATTTGTTGTGTGATTATTCGCCAAGTTCGCAGCATCGATTCCGGCGTAAGTCAAACCCGAAACATTTGAATCTTCCCCGCAAAATATAAATCCTTCCCTAATTATCGGACAATTATCAATTAACGGCCCTTCAAGATTTGTAATTGTAAGATCAGCATCTTTTAAATACTGCGCAACTTTAAGAAATGGATAATTAGGATTTTTTGCTTGGAGGATTTTGTAGTTAACGTCCCTGACCAAACCAATATCGCCTGTTGAGATCAATGTTATTACTTGTGTCTCTTCATTTATTTTCTTATCATGCAGAGAATCTTTGTCTTTTGTGTTTTTATTGTAAGAAAATAGGGCGAGAAAAAGAAGAACTCCAAGAAGAATTATTGGCAATTTTTTCATTTTCTTACTCGGCTGGGGCAGTGCCATAGATAGTAATTGGTGTTCCCGGACTATCCGCATCTACATAAGTTGTGTATCCTTCTGCCAGAGGATTTGCCCATTCATAAAGAACACCTGCTTCCTCTGGCTTCATGTTTATACACCCATGACTCATGGGATGGCCAAAGTTATTATGCCAATATGCCCCGTGTATTCCATATCCTCTACTTTTTGGAATTTCATTATTATAAAAATACATAGTATAAGGGACATTCGGTAGGTTATAATAAGTTCCAAGCGCTTTACTTCCTCCCTGCATTCTTGTAGATCTAAGTTTTATCCATGTTGTAAAATCCCCAGTTGGAGTCCTTCCCCATTTACCAGTAGAAACTAGAAACTCATAAATAATTCTATCTCCCTCTTTTGCATAGATTTTTTGTGCTGATAAATCTATATAAATATGCTTATTCGAAGACGCGCTGTCTCCCAAAACAACTTTTGAACTCGAATCCAAACTTAGAGCTTGCGGGACATTTACAGTACGCCCCATAAATTCTCCTTCTTTTTGCGTAGGGTCAAACTTTCCGGAAAGATTACTTATACAGCTAATTGAATTAGCGCACGGAAGACTTTGATGTTTACTTGTTAGTATTACAACTCCAACGAGTAGCACTGCTAGTCCTAAAAACCAATATAAATACGCATGCAATTTTATTCCAAGAGGCGGAGATTTTTTGTGATTTCTTCTTGCCACATACTAAGCTAATCAAGAAAGAAGTTTAAAGTAAAGAGGTATTTTAAACTGTATTTTGTTGAAAACTTTGAGAAGCGTTTAGAAAATCTTCTTGGGCGCGCCTGAGTTTTCTATGCGAACCGACAATTCTCTTAGAATAGTTTTCTTCGTTAAATTCACCTCTAACAAAAGTTCTATTAATCAGCGTGAAGGGTTGAGGGAAATCTCTATCATGGCCGTAGTAAAAATTCCTATCAAACAGCTGTTTAACTCTAGGAATTAAACCTTTTGGAAACTGAGTAGGACTAACTACGTCAACTGTTACAAGTCTGTCACGAAGCCTATGTTCAACTACGTAATATTGCGCGTGCTTTTTTCTCTCAATTGGTCTTTGCTTATGATTTGTATGAAATACTTCATGAATAGGATGCCTTAGGTTTGCAAAAAGCTTGTGAGGATTAAGAATATTTGGAGTCCATAGCAGTAGTAGATTATGCGCATTCCTCAATTTCAACCCTTCTTGTATGCGATCAGGTATCTCCATAATAAAAACGAGTATATCAAAAAACATTCGGGTTACGAAGTTCCGGAAGTAATCGCGCTTTCCCCAAAATCCGTAAACTCTTCTTATCTCAGCTGGGTTAACTCAGAAACGAAATAGCCCTGTGGGGTTACGATTCAGAGCCAGAGCATTTTAGCCTTACCCAAATAAAGCAAATTTGGTATAGTTACACATATGTTAAAGCTCAATGAACGCTCACTTGCTCTCCACAAAAAACATCAGGGGAAGATCGCAACTGTTCCTTTAGTTCCCATAAAAACCAAAGAAGACCTATCTCTTGCCTATACTCCTGGCGTGGCAGCGGTAAGCAGTCTGATTGCCAAAAATCCTATGCTTTCCTATGACTACACGTGGCGGGGGCGCACCGTTGCGGTGGTGTCTGACGGGTCGGCGGTGTTGGGATTGGGAAACATAGGCCCTGAAGCGGCACTTCCCGTGATGGAAGGGAAAGCGCTACTCCTTAAGGAATTTGGCGGGGTGGACGGGGTACCTTTGGTTATAAACACCCAGGACGCCGCAGAGATTGTCCGGTTTGTTACCTATATTGCTCCGTCTTTTTCCGGCATTCTTTTGGAAGATATCAGCGCGCCCCGGTGCTTTCAGATAGAGGAAGAACTCTTAGGAATCGGGATACCGGTCTTTCATGATGATCAGCACGGGACAGCGATTGTGGTAGGAGCGGCTCTTAGAAATGCGGCGAAGGTGGTGGGAAAAGAGTATGGTAATCTTCGGGTAGTGATAGTGGGCGCGGGAGCGGCAGGACTTGCCACCGCCAAGATGCTTCTTGGCCTTAGCTGTCAAAGTGATTTTTGTGAAATTATACCGGGAGGACAACGGGTAAAAGATGTCATCATTGTGGATAAAACAGGAGCCCTCTTTCCCGGAAGGGCTGATCAAAATATATATAAACAGGCGGTAGCCAGTATGTCCAATAAAAACCGCAAAAGTGGAGCACTTGCGCAGGTTATACAAGGCGCAGATGCAGTGATTGGAGTTTCCGGGCCAAACAATATTACGCCTGAGGATATAAGGCGTATGGCTCCTCACCCAATTGTATTTGCCATGGCCAACCCCGTACCCGAGATTATGCCAGATGAAGCCAGACGCGCAGGAGCAGCAGTGATCGCAACAGGAAGGAGTGACTTTCCTAACCAAATCAATAACGTCCTGGTATTTCCCGGCGTGTTTCGGGCAGTTAGGGAGGGGCGGTTAAAAACCATTACGCCGGAGATGAAACTGGCCGCCTCAGATGCTTTGGCAGATTTAATAGTAAAGCCAACAGAACATCACATTATCCCTGATCCGTTTTTTCCGAGGCTTGCAGAGATCATCGCCCATGCGATGCTAAAAAAATCAGCAGAGACACTAACACTAGAACTTGGATTGGCTGGATTTTGAAGCCTCAATAAGCTAAAATTAACGTGATTGCCAGATCATCTAATGGTAGGATAGCGGACTCTGAATCCGCTCATCTTGGTTCGAATCCAAGTCTGGCAGCCAAGACGTGCGCCCCGTAGTGATCGGGGTTACTGAATGGCCTGAAAGGGCTTGCCAAAACCCCATTTTTCTCTCCGGAGATTCGAACCGCAGAAAATGTATACTTTTTATAAATACCTTGATAGGACTTATGCAGAAAACCTTGTTTACAAGGGTGAAATTTTAATACGTCCACTAAATGAATTTAAAGATTTGGATAAATTTACAAGAAAGATCGGAGATAAAAGAGAAGGAACAGTAAAATTCTATCCAAATGGAAAAGTATTTGATACAGCTGATCCAACTCATAACAAAAGTGTTGCTAACCTAGTAAGTCAAAAAATGCAAGCTGGGCGAGTGATTATTGATGCATCAGAACACATAGAATTTATTACTCAAAACTGCTTTATCTACTCAGTTTCACAAATTTTGAATAAGGATTTACAAAGAGAATTTAAGTATGATTCATGTGTAAAGATATCCCCTTTTGATGATTTTTACAGAACATTAACTTACAACATGGAAAAAAGTGGACTAAAAATTATTCAGACAGAAGTCAATGAATGTTGGTATTTAGATAAAGATTTCGACCTTAGTCAAGAATTACCTGGTCCTCCTGCATTTATAAAAGAGAAACATTTCGAAAACCAAAAGGAAGTACGTTGCGCTTGGATCATTGAAGGCATAGAAGAAAAACCACTCAAGCTTACATATCCAGAGATTACAAAGTTCTGTTCTCTAGCAGAACCATTATAAGGATAATTTGCTTCTAGACCAGCATTAACCCAGATATGAAACTAATAAAAACTGATGGAAGGTTTAAAATATGCTTCTCAGCAAAAGAACTTACATTATTAGTTATTGCAAAGTTTTTTAACGAACTAACAGAGAAAATAAAAGAGGGATCAGTAGATTCTTTAGATATATCAGTTTATATAAGACAATTAGCTGATCAATCTGCGGATTCTACCGACTACGAATTTTTTACCTCGATTCTAGATCTGTATGAACAGTTTGAAAAAAACTGCGAATTTTGTTTTAACCTAAAGAATACTTTCAATCCTAAGGTAAATAAAATAATTAGCATTGATGACTTATATCGTTACAGAGAAGACCCACCAGATGCAATTGTTCTATATAAAAATAATTTTTATGAATTTGAGCTAAAAAGATATCGTGATGAGTTTACTTTCGATAAGCTTTACACTTTTCTCAAAAAGAAAATTATTCTGCATTATTCAGGAAAATCGAACTTCTTAGTAATCCTTCAATTAAAACCAAACTCAAATATAGATCTTAACATCTTTAAAAAACTACATGAGAGCCTCAAGAAAGAAACAAATCAACCCGGAATTATTGGTTTTTCTTTAAACAATAATAATGAAGAAATGATTTTAGTTCGCGTGCTTCCTGAATTGGATATGAGTAAACGTTCACATAGCGAAATAAACGCTTTTGCTGATATTTTACACTCTGAATAGTAATTTACGGCTATAATGACGAAAGGGGTCTTGACCCGTATGCTCAGTTTTTTGATATAATTTCAGTGTGAAACTGTCAAGAGATAAAGGAAGAAAATTCAGTTGGGAAGGATTAATTGGGTGGGCATATAATGAAAAAACTGATTTCCCAAATGCTACCGCAGCATACATTGAAACAATTTCACCCCATGGGAAAATTAAAAATACTGTAAGCGATATTGTCTATTTTGTAGTTGAAGGTAAGGGAGAGTTTTATGTGGGAGTATCATGGTTCTTTGTGGAAAAAAATGATGTTATTATTATTCCTAAAAATACACCATATGACTTTCGCGCCATTAATTCTAAGTTGAAATTGTTCCTCGTTCATACCCCAGGATATTCACCAGATGATGACGTAAAACTTGCATAAAAAGTTCCAACAATCTCGGATTCAGCTATAACGACTAAATAGGTCCTGACCGGCATGCTCGGCTTTTTTCGCATTCGTTAGGTGCTGTACCAAAACCACATTTATTGTTTGACAAATTTATTATCTGTATATACAATGTAATTACTATGATAACAACACTAATTGCAATAGGAAATTCCCGCGGAGTACGTATACCCAAACCACTTCTTAACGAAAGTGGCCTTAGTAATCAGGTCGAGTTACAGGTAAAAAAGGGTGAGATTCGAATTATTGCAGCCTCAGTAAAAAGTAAACCCGTGGCCGCTGCGCTATTATTATCGGAGAGAATACTTGCGGCTGATTGGGACCGGCCAGAAGAGGACGCCGCATGGGCAAGCTTGCAGTAGGCACAGTTGTTCTGGTTATGTTCCCATTCTCCAATTTAAAAGGCCAAAAAGTACGCCCTGCACTTGTATTAGCAAACGTTGAATTTGATAATATTATTTTGTGCCAAATCACCTCAAAGCCATATACGAGCAAAATAGCAATTGGTCTTAAATCAGTTGATTTTGCTAAAGGCAGCTTACCGGTTGTCAGTTATGTGCGGCCAGATAAATTGTTTACGGCAGATACGGCTATTATAAAGAGTTCTGTTGGCCAACTAACTCCAAAATCTAAAGAAGTGGTTTTACAAAGTGTTTGTGCATTATTTATCAAGTAGTAGCATAAAAAGTTCCCAAATAGTCCCTCCAGAGACGGGCAGGCAACTAGTGCCAGCTCCAAAATCCAGTTTGGTATTGCATATTTTTGTTCGAGCATTATATAATGACCTTCTGCTCGATTTATGATTGGAGTTGAAGGAAGACCACTGGGAGTTGTAGTAGTTGGGGCAGGAACTGTTGGGGGCGGATTAATAAGAGAACTTCAAGCAACAGGAGAAAGCAACGGATTATTGTTAAGACATGCTATTATTGATGATCCAAATAAACTAAGAGAATTTAGCGCCCCTTATTCTACCGACTGGGGAGAAGCCCTTAGGGATCCAAAAGTAGATTTAGTCGTGCATTTAGTTCCGGGAGTAAATCCTGCATTAGGACATGCCTATGACTCAATTGAAAGAGAATTACCCTTTATTACTGCAAATAAGGCTTTGATTGCTGCATCTGCCAAAGAACTATTTGATGCAGCAAGAAATAGGATTGAAGTCAGGTATGATGCTGCCGTAGGGGGAGAAATTGATGCATTTGATGCAATTAGAGGAAGTGAACAATTAACTAGAGTCTTAGGAATTATTAACGGGACGACAAATTATATCTTAACAAGAATGGGGGAAGGAATGGATTTTGAAAGTGCTTTAGCAGAGGCTCAAAGACTTGGATTCGCAGAAAAAGATCACATCCTAGATACCGGGGGCTTTGACACAAGAGATAAGCTTATAATTCTTGCAGCTGAAGCTTTTAATGCTCGAGTTTTGCAATCTCAAATTCAACCAACAGGCATAACTGATATAACGCCTGAGCATATTGATCTGGCAAAGCAAAATGGTCAGTTAATAAAATTAATTGCTTCTGCGGAAAGAGATGGAGGAATCTTAAAAGTAGGTGTAAGTCCGACTCTTGTTAACGACGATGATCTAATTGCTGTTAGTAAAGTTCTAAATGCTATTAAGCTAATTGGCCCAGGAGTTGAAAGAACATTAGTAGGAAGAGGCGCAGGACGAGATGCAACAACAATTGCGGTTATGAGGGATATATTAAGAGCGGCTGATAATAGGAGGCGAGGAATTGTTAATCCAACACTTACGCTTGACGCTCCCTTTGAAATAGTTGATTTCTCAAGAATTCCAACTCGTGATGGCAGACTAAATATTGAAGATTTTCCAGTTTTAGCTGCCTAAATTAGCTTCAAAATCCACTTTGACTACTTTGAAGATTTTGATTCCGGGGACCTACGAATAATCGTAACAAGTATCATTAGAGAACTTACTAATATTGGAAACCAAACTTGGGAAAACCAGGGTTGTGGAATTAAAAACAGAACGTCGGGCGTCGTGAGACTTTGCGGCCAGCGAACGGTAAGCCAAAGGTGAGCGTAATAAATAATGTCCCATGTTGCAAAAGCAAAGAGAAATATTGCAAATCTTTCTTTCCATTTGTGAGCGGCAATAAAAGCAACTGCCCAAAGTAAAGTTATGGTTGCTGCTTCGCGAATTAGCTCAAAAACTAAAAGGCTCATTGGAAGCTGTTTTTGAAGAAGTTCCTGATTATAGTAAATGATATTAGCTTGCTCCCATAGATCAAATATGCTACCTTCAAACCCGGGGAGAAGCCCTGTTGCTGCCCTAAGATATATTACAACACTTGCCTCAATAACTCCAAACGCAACTCCAAAGATAAAAGTATAGAGGAGAGTTTTCCAGCTTACAGCAAGCTTATTTTTACGCCAATAAAAAAATAGTAAAATTGGAACGAGGATCAAAAAGTTAACCCACCACGGAGTTGCGAATAATCTAAATTCATTCATCGGTTCGTGATTTTAAGTTTTCTAAAATCTGGTCTCTTCCTTCAATTTTAACCATTGTTTCAATAAGTGGCAAACCCTGCTCTTTGCCCGTAATTAAAAAGTAAATTGTTTTCATTGATACATTCTCTTGGTCTCTAAAGTTTTTTAGATAGTTTAGGATAACATCTTCTCTCCAATCAGTGTGATTTACTTTTTCTAAAACCGCGAGCAATTTTCTTCCGGATTCTTTCTCATCCAGAGTAAACGAACGCTGTTTTTGCGGGGCATTAACTAAGTTACGAAACTCTGAAAGCTTTTTCATTCTGCTTTGAGCCAGCCCAACTAGCAAATCTATGTGTTTACTTTCAAAAATCGCACTAAACTCTTTGTCTTCTTTATAAAATCTTTCAAGTCTTTTTTTAATTTCCCCAAGAGGCATTTTTCTGATCCACACACCATTAAGCCACTCAAGTTTTGTTAAATCAAAAATTGGCCCTACTGGCTTCAGATCTTTCGGATCAAACAAGCTAATAAATTCTTGCAAATCGAAATCTTCAATTTGGCGCGGATGGCTCCAGCCCATTAATGCCAGAAAATTTAAAATTGCTTCCGGCAAAAATCCATCCTGCCTATACCAATCTACATTTGCATGGCCGTGGCGTTTGGAAAGTTTGGATTTATCAGGATTTCGAAGATTTGGCGTGTGGTAAAAAAATGGTTTCTCCCAGCCAAAATAATCGTAGAGAATTACATGTTTGGGAAGAGATGAAAGCCATTCTTCTCCGCGAATCACATGGGTTATTTCCATTAAATGATCGTCCACTACTACTGCAAAATGATATGTGGGAAAGCCATCAGACTTAATAAGCACCGAATCCTCAATTAGCGATAAATCAAACTCAATCTCACCCCGAATTTCATCCTTAACTTTTAATTTTTGATTTTGTGGAATTTTAAGCCGCACTACATGTGGTTCATCAAGTCTTGCTTTGGCATCAATCAAACTCAAACTGCGGCAATTCCCATCATATATGATAGGACGTCTTGAAGCTTGCTGACTAGCGCGGAGCGCATCTAGTCTTTCTTTTGTACAAAAACAATAATATGCCCCACCTTTTTCTATTAGCTCTTCAATATATTTTTTATAAATTTCGAGTCTCTCCGATTGCTTGTATGGGCTAAATTCTCCGCCTTTCCTTGGACTTTCATCCTCCGCTAGACCAAACCAGTCAAGTGCTTCAAATATTTTATCCTCAGATCCTTCAACAAAACGAGCCTGATCTGTGTCTTCGATTCGGACAATAAACGAGCCCTTGTTCTTTTTTGCAAATGAAAAATTAAACAAAGCCTGATAAAGCGTTCCTATATGAGGAAATCCCGTCGGGCTTGGCGCAATTCTAGTCCTAACCATGTCACCTTGCATTGTAGCTAAAAACTGCCTTATACTCAATATATGCCCACTTTAAGTATTTTCAAAACTGAGTTTATCACTGTAGCTAAGTGGGCAGGAATAATCCTTGCTGCACTGCTGGGAATTTTTATTTTAATAAAAGTTGTATTTTTTATTAAAGAGCTTGTTTCGCCGACCCCTCCCCCGCCCCCAACTGCTTCATTTGGAAAACTCCCGGCTATTTATTTCCCTGACGGAATAAAAAAAAGGTTTTCATACTCAATTGACACAATTAGCGGAGAGCTACCAAATTTTCCGGACAGAACTAAAGTTTATAAAATGACTAAATCCGGACCAGACATTCTAGCTGTTGAGAGAGCAAGCGAAAAGATAAAAACATTGGGTTTTGAAGAAAAACCGGAACACCTTTCAGACATAATCTATAGATGGAGAAGCGTAGGATCGTCTCCTTCCAAGAATCTCGTCTTAAACGTAAAAACAGGAGCATTTAATCTAAATTCATCATTCATATCAGACGCGGGTTTATCGGCAAAAAATATTCCTGATCAAAAGGGAGCAATAATCATAGCTCAACAATTCCTGCAAGCTTTAACGCTGTATCCTGAAGATATCGATGAAGAAAAAACCAAAACAGAACTTTTTGCAATTAAGAGTGGCGTTCTTACAAAAGCATTAAGCCTTTCAAACGCGCAGTTAATAAGTGTTTATTTTTTTGAAAAAGATAAAGATGATATGCAGATTGTTTATCCGGCGGGTACAATTTCTAGCATGAATTTAGTAATTGGATCGGGAGAACGTAACCCCCAAGTAGTAGATGCAAGATTTTCTTACCAGAAAATATCAGATAAATCAGGCACGTACCCTATTAAAACAGCAGATGAAGCTTATGAACAGTTAAAAAGGGGTGAAGCCCGTATTGCATCTCACACTGGAGATGAACTAAGCATTAAAATCAAAAAAGTCTATTTAGGGTTTTATGTAGAAGGCCGTGAGCAGAAATATTTAATACCTGTTATTGTTTTTGAAGGAAACAACGAATATGTTGCCTATGTTCCGGCTATTAAGGATGAATGGATAAGTAAGTAAGGTTATTGCTTAAGTAATTAAGTAAAATTTGCGTATCTCCAAAACGATCCAGGCTTTGCATAACAACAAATATTAAATCTTGATTGTTGCCCTCATTTTTTGATGTTACTAAAACCTGTCCTGCTCCTTGAGTAAAACCGGTTTTGACTCCGTTCACTCCAGGCAAATCTAATAATTTATTCAAATTATACAAAATATATCTATTTCCCTGTAAGCTTGTGATCTGCATGTTTTTAGTAGCAACAACTTTTGCAAAAGTTGGATTTTGCAGCGCAATTGAGGCAAGCCTGGCCAGATCAATAGCTGTTGTATAATCTTTTTCGTCAAGTAACCCAATCGGCTCTTCATAATATGTATCTTTAAGATTAAACGTTTTGGCTTTTTCGTTCATCCGTGCGATGAATGCAGTTTCGCCTCCTGGATAATTCTGGGCAATTGCTAAAGTCGCATCATTTGAGGAAGGAAGCATCATGGCAAAGAGTAAATTTTCAAAAGTAAAACTTTCCCCCTGGTTAAATTTTAAAGTCGTCCCTTCAACATTTGATTTAAAAACAGTGAGGACATCCTCTGATTTGTAATATTCAAGAGCAACTAACGCTGTCATTATTTTTGCAGTTGAGGCCGGAGAAAATCTAAGCCTTGGGTTTTTTTCATACAAAGGGACCTGCGAAGCGCTGTCAATCACAACTGCCCCCTGTGCTGAGATTATAGGTGTGTACTTATTTTCTACCAAAGGATAATTTTGTGGAGTAAAAGATAGAGGGCTAAGGTAAACATCGGATATGGAAACTTGTTTTTTGAGCTCGATGTTTAAAAATGAAAGAATTAAAAAAACCGCAAATACCATTCCTAAAATTGAGAGGTAAAGAATTTTTATTTTATTTATCCGCAGTTTTGGAAAATATTTCATACGAGGCAAGCTTCAAAATTATTTAACAATTTTAATGCCCAGTTCTTTAAGTTGCTCTTCTGATGCATTTGCAGGAGCGTCCATAACCGCAGTTCTGCCGGTTGATGTCATAGGAAATGCCATGGTTTCTTTGATTGATGATTCTCCTCGCAGAAGCGCTATGTGACGGTCCAGTCCCAATGCAATTCCTCCATGCGGAGGCGCGCCAAACCCAAACGCTTCAAGCATATGTCCCACACTTTCCTGAATCTGAGAATCAGAATAACCCATAATTTTATAAGTTGCTTTCAACAATTCCGGTGTGTGCGCTCTAATACTTCCTCCGCCTACTTCAAGACCATTGCAGACTAAATCATATTGGGTAGTAATAATCTGATCTACATTTTCTCCCTTAATTAACCAATCAACATGTTCGGGGATTGGCATACTGAAAGGATTATGCGTAAATGTCCATTCGCTTTTGCTGTCAAGCTTGTCTGAAATCTCATCGCGGCTTGTGGGTCTAAAAAATGGAAAATCTGTAACCCATGCAAAAGCTAGGGTTCCATCCTTTTTTTCTGAGTCCGAACGCAAATCAAACTTATCTGAACCATATTTCTTCATTGCCTCCTGATAAGTAACAACTGGAAATGTCTGGTCTTTTAATTTTCCGCCCACCGCTTTCACACCTTCCTTAACTACTTCCTCAACTATTTGCATAACATCTTCTCTTGTTACAAAACTCATCTCCAGATCTAGCTGGGTAAATTCAAATCCTCTATCTGCCCGCGGATCTTCGTCCCGTAAACAACGAGGAAACTGAAAATAGCGCTCAAATCCCGCCACCATCAAAAGCTGTTTATACTGCTGCGGGCTTTGTGGAAGAGCATAAAATTTGCCGGGCTGAAAGCGTGACGGAACAATAAAATCTCTTGCTCCTTCCATGGTTGCTTTTGAAAGAAGCGGAGTTTCAATCTCAACGAAATCTCTTTTGACTAAAGCCTGACGGAGTGCTTGCGAATAATCACTTCTGATGCGAAGATTTTTTTGCATTCGCGGCCTTCTAAGATCAAGATATCTGTATTTCAAACGGAGCTCTTCTTCAGTCTCCAGTCCGTCTGTACTCAAATCAATTGGTGGAGTTTCTGATTTATTAAGAACTTTTATATCTTTTATTTCGATTTCAACTGTGCCGGTCTGGATTTCTTTATTAATATTCTTCTCCGGGCGTGAATTAACTTTCCCTACAACTTCTACTACAAACTCGGGGCGAAGATCCTGGGCAATTTTATAAGCTTCCGGAGATACTTGGGGAATAACAACAGCCTGAATGATTCCGGTTCTATCTCTAACATCCAAAAAAATTAATTTGCCATGATCACGCCTTATATTAATCCAGCCTTTTAATAAAACTTCCTCGCCAATCTTACTGACAGTTTCACTAACCAAACTTCTTTGCATAAGCGTATTTTATTATTTTGGTTGAATCTAAACAAGCCTCAATTGACAAATTACTATAAGATATGTTAGAATAATACTCATGTCTACGCCTGAAAGACCAACAGACGCACCAGGGGACGCAGCAACGCCGGGACAAACGCTTCCCGGATTATCCCCTGATGTATCAGCCAACCCGCTTCAATCAGGCCAACCCGCCTCTCAACCCGACTTCCTAATTCATTCTCCGCATAGCTTTATAAATATCCGTGGAGTTCTATCTAGGCAAGATCGACAAAGGGGTAGGGAACAAAGAGCTGCGCTGGCCGAAGAACAATTTAGATCAGATATCACGAGGATTTCGCGCTTACGAGATATTGCCTCAGGTGTTTCATCAACAAAACTAGATAAGGACGTTCCTTCCGGACTAGTTATGAACGCTCCTTTACCGGAAGATTTACTTAGTTCTTATCTGTCTGGGAATGATGATCAAAGAAGAAGCTCTAAGGAAGACGTTCGCTTATTCACCGAAAAAGGCATAAAAGGCACAATACTAGCTTTAACCAGAGATATCAGTGTTTTATATTCGGATATAGGAATGAGTAAAAAAGAAGCAGATGCAAAAGCTCGCGAACTCACGACTGTAACGGTAAACGGGAAGCAAAAAGGATTGGAGCATCTGGGAAAAGATCAGCAAATGAGCCAGCTGGAAACTGTTTATGAAGAAAGGGAGAGACTCTTACGCGGTAATTTTAGTGATTACTTATATCACCTAAGATCGCTCGGGGGAGAAACTAGGATTGATGCTGAGATAATACATCAAATGGAGCTTGAATTTGATCAAGCAATTGAAGATGAAAATTTGGATTTAGCCACAAATGTAGCGGCTAGAGCCAGAAGAGAAGCGTTACGCGGATTGAGCCTGCTTTTCGAAGCAAACATTTATACACTGTCAAGAATTGAAGCGGAGGAGGGTAAGGATCCAAGAAGAGTAAGCAAAGAGATGGAAAGCCTACGATTGGTATTTGAGAGAAACTCTTTGCCGCAGAAGAGTACGCTAATTGAGCGGATAATGATAAGAAAAGCAAGGCTTTCTTTAAAATATCTTAATGGACTTATAAGATTAAGACACGCACTGGAAAGACAAGGCGTCGATGAGACTCTAGGAGCAGAGGTTATGGGCTCAGACGTTTTGACTGGAGTAGGAGAGGGAGAACCGAAAGATGAAAGTACTACTATAGTACTAACTGAAGCAGGAAGAATTGATGAGTTATTGGCGGAAGAAATGAAAAGACGGGGTATTACTTTTCAAGCTTCAGAGGATATAGCAAGAAGAGAAGTCAAGATAGCTAGCGCAAGCCACGAAGACCCAACCCTTATGTCTGTTTACGAAAGGGTAATCTTATTAAGAAGATATCACTAGGAAATCCTCTCAATATCTTTTATTTTTAACTCCAGCTTTTTATTCCCATTCCCTCCTTCTCCAAGGCTTCCACCGACGCTAAAGCTTTGGCGGACAGGTCGGCGGGCAAGCCACTCATTCTGGAAAATTGTATAAACCACATCAACAACATCTCCAATCTTCAAATTTAAGTTGTTATCGTACCCGAATAGAATCGCATCGAAAACAAGATTTGAGATATTATTTTTAATTTTTAATTTAAGATGTCTACCGTCTTTTCCTACCAACCTCATTTCTTCGATAACAACATTTCTTGCCAGAAAAACTGGCTCCGGATTTCCGTAGCCAAACGGTGCTAGCTTATTTAGAGCCTCAAACAATTCCTGATTAATCAGTTCCAAACTTAGTTCGCAGTCGATTTTAAGCTTTCGAATAAGTAAATCTTCTGTGATGTTTTTTTCCGCTAAACTTTCTAATAACTTTTTTAATTGCGAGATTTTTTTTGTTTCAATTGTAAATCCTGCGGCACCCGGATGTCCTCCTACGTCAACAAGTAAGCTGGAGGATAAGCGGATGAATTCAATAATATTAAATCCGGATACTGACCTAGCGGACGCCTTGCTGTAAATTTCCCTGATTGAAACAACAATTGAAGGACGGTAAAATTCTTCAGAGAGTTTTCCTGCGATTAATCCTATAACTCCTGGCTCGTATATTTCATGAGAGACGAACAATAACTTTTTTTTACTTTTTCCAACTAATTCTTTTGCGTGCAAAAATGAATCAATAGTTAATTGTTGCCTTTCTAGATTAGTTGAATTTAATTTTTTTGCAAGATCTTCTGCTCTTGCTAGGTTTGTTGTACAAAGCAAGCGGAGACTGTCCATAGCATGCTCAAGTCTTCCCATCGCGTTAATCCTGGGTCCAATAATATGTCCGAGCTCATAAACTCCGATTTGGGATTGGTCAATTTCTGCAAGCTTAAATAAAGAAAGTAAGCCCGGTCTTTTTGTTTTTCTTATTTGCTCAAGGCCTAACTTTACTAAAGTTCTATTAAAACCAGTAAGCTGCATCATGTCAGTAACAGTCGCCAGCGCAACCAAACCAAGATGATCATAATTGCGAGGGGTGACAGGAGAGGAAGGGCTCCCGACAGCGCGCACTCGAGTGAGTCGTCGAGGAGCACTGGCGGGAGGGAAACGACTGGCAGGACCCCGAAGCAGACATTGCGACAAGAACCATGCAACTGCAGCACCACAAATTTTCGTACTGTGAACTATGGCAAATGCATCTGGTAATTTCTTCCCGGGAACGTGATGATCTGTAATAACAACATCTATTCCCAGCGAATTAGCGAACTCCACTGGATTGTTGGCAACAATTCCATTATCAACGGTTATTATAAGAGAAGCTTTTTCGTACTTAATCTTTAAATTCTCTATTCCTTTTTTTGAAAGGCCATATCCTTCTTCAATTCTATCCGGAATATAAGGCATTACTTTTGCGCCTAAACTATTTAGAGTTTCCCAAAGAATTGCAGTACCACTCACCCCATCACAATCATAATCTCCAAAAATAATAATAAGCTCTTTTTCTTCAATTGCCTTTTTTATTCTTTTTATTGCTCTTGATAATTCCTTTTTGTCTATACTTAAATTGTCCGAAGTCAAACTTTCAAGCGAAGGATTTAAAAACTCATCAGTTTCTTTTTTTGTTTTAATCCCCCGATTCTCAAGAAGATTTTTAACCAAATCTTCGATTCTTAATTCATGATTCTTAATTCTTAATTCATTTAGGATTTCCCATTTCTTCATATGTTGCTATACTATAACAAAAGGACAAGTATTCAAACAATGATAGATTTAATTCCAAAAAACATCAGAGAAGTTTATGAAAAACTTGAGAAAGAAAATTTTGAAGTTTATTTTGTTGGTGGATGCGTAAGAAATCTTTTGATGAAGATTCCTGTAAAAGACTGGGATTTAACAACTAACGCAACTCCAGATCAAATACTCAAACTTTTCCCCGATGGATTTTACAATAATCAGTTTGGAACAGTCGGAATACCAAGCGATGATCAAACAATTATTGAGATTACCACATATCGAACAGAACAGGGCTTTTCAAATAAAAGACATCCGGACAAAGTTTTATGGGGCAAAACTATTGATGAAGATTTAAGCAGACGCGACTTCACGATGAACGCGGTCGCAATGAAACTAAAAGGAAACCAAACCGACTTCGTTGATCCATTTGATGGAAGAAAAGATATTAAAAACAAAATCATTCGAACAGTTGGAAATCCTAAAGAAAGATTTAAGGAAGACGCGCTTCGTTTATTAAGAGCAATCAGGTTTGCAACAGTTTTATCTTTCGATATTGACGAAACAACAGGGAAGGAAATTGTTGCTGATGCGAAATTAATTAAAGAGATTTCAAACGAAAGGGTAAGGGATGAGTTACTCAAAATAATGGCAAGTGACGACCCTGCAAAAGGGATTCTTCTTCTAAAAGACTCCGGGCTTCTTAAATATATTTTGCCGGAGCTTTTGGAAGGAGTTGGGGTTTCAATGGTTCGTCCAGGCAGACATCACACAACAGATGTTTTCACTCATAATATTTTAGCTTTAAAGCTAACTCCAAGCAAAGATCCAATTGTTAGATTTGCAGCACTTCTTCACGATGTTGGAAAACCAAAAGTAAAGGGAGAGGATAAGCAAGGTTTAGTAATTTTTTACAATCATGAGATTGCAGGAGCAAAAATAGCATATGAGATTTGCCTTAGACTTAGATTTTCAAAAAAAGAAACTGGGAGAATTGTTAATTTAATAAGATGGCATATGTTTTCAGTTGATGAAAAAGTTTCAGACGCAGGGGTCAGGCGTTATATCCGCCGTGTTGGAGTAGAAAATGTAGCGGATCTTATTGATCTCCGAATCGGTGATAGACTTGGGAGCGGAACAAAAGATGCAGAGAGTTGGCGCCTTAAAAAATTCAAAGACAGAATTGAGAAAGAGCTCTCGCCTGCTGCTTTTTCAATTAATGACTTAACAATTGACGGAAACGACATAATGAAAACATTAAACATAAAGCCTGGACCAGAAATAGGAAAAATTTTGCAAACTCTTTTTGAAGAAGTCGACGAAGACCTCTCAAAAAACAATAAAGAATATCTACTTGAGAAAATTACAAAATTAAAATAGATAGTCTGAAATTTAAAATCTATTATTCACTTCGATGATTCGAATCATCGAATTATTATGCCGCAAGTATCTAAATACCCATTATCAAAAGACGTTTATGACAGGATATTTGAAATCTTTCTCAAAACTTTAATTAATGTTAGGGATAAAGATGAAGGGAGAAATCTCCTGAAAGATTTTTTCACGCCAACAGAAAGAGTAATGCTTGCTAAGAGGTTAGGAATTGTCCTTCTTCTGGAAAGAAATTATAACTACCAAACCATAAGAAGTATTCTAAGAGTAAGCTCTGGTACCATAGCTTCTGTCAATCTTGCCAGGAAGTACGGAAATCAGGGATACAACAAATTCATAGAAAAAATCCTGAAAGATGAACAAATCAGTGGATTCCTAGAAGAAATCGCATTAAAATTAGTATCCCTACCCGCCTCGGGCACAAAAGGTTCCGGAGCCTGGAAACAAGCAGAAAGAGGGTTGATTAAAAGGAAAAGAGGAAGAACTACATTGCTTCGATGATTCGAATCATCGAATTATTATAAAAATGATTTTGGATTGCAAGTTAATCCAATTTCTTTGCCTCAAATTCCAGCCTATGTTATCATGGTTAAACCATGCAAAATAAAGTATTAGAAGTAAAAAATCTAACAAAGCAGTTTGGTGATTTTACTGCCGTTGATCATGTTTCCTTTTCTCTCAAGGAAGGAGAAATATTGGGTTTGCTTGGCCCAAACGGAGCAGGGAAAACCACCACAATCCAAATGCTTTTGGATGTTATGGATCCAACTAGTGGAGAGATTTCATATTTTGGGAAAACATTTAAAAAGTCTAGGAGTGAAATACTTAAAAAAATTAATTTTTCTTCTGCCTATATTAATGTTCCAAAACTTTTTAAAGTTGAGGAAGTTCTTAATTTCTTTGCTTATCTATACGAAGTCCCAGATAGGAAAAAACGAATCAATAAACTTTTAAAAGAATTTGAGATTGATCACCTGAGAGATAAAAGTGTAAATACTATTTCTGCGGGAGAAAGGGCAAGGCTTCTTTTGACAAAAGCTTTTCTTAATTATCCGGAAATTATACTTTTGGACGAACCAACTTCAAGTCTTGATCCGGAAATTGCAGTAAAAATTAGAGAGTTTCTCAAGACAGAAAGAAAAGAGTATAACGTTAGCATTCTAATAACCTCGCACAACATGCAGGAGATCGAGGAAATGTGTGATTGGGTTGTTTTTCTTAATTATGGAAAAGTTATTGCAGAAAACTCACCGGAAAATCTTGTAAAATCATCTGCCGAAACAAAACTAGAACTTTTAATTAAAGACAAAAATTCTAAACTTGAAAAAATCTTAACAGATAAAAAAATGGTGTTTGAGAATGAAAAATTTATTTATAAAATAAATATCGCGGAAAATAATATAGCAAATTTTCTTACAATTCTTGCACGTGAAGAAATTGAATACCAAGACATTGATATTATAAAACCTGACCTAGAGGACTATTTCTTAAGTATTGCAGGAGGAAATAAAGATGATTAACTTTAACAGAGTTTTTGCCATGATTTATAGATATGCTATTAATCTACGTCATAATTTTGATCGACTGGCGGATATGTTTTATTGGCCGGCAATGGATCTTTTTATTTGGGGACTAACGGGCATTTATTTTGCGAAACTTAATCCTCAAATTCCGCACGGCGAACAAATTATCATAACCGGAGTTATTTTCTGGATTGTAATATGGCGTGCTCAATATGAGATAACCACAAACTTATTATCTGAGATGTGGGATATAAATCTAGTTAATATATTTATTTCTCCCCTTACTGTTATCGAATGGATTATAGCCGTAATGATTTATGGTTTTGCAAAAATGATAGTGAGTCTTTCTTTCTCCGCACTTCTAGCTTTCATTTTATTTGACTATTCCGTTCTCTCTTTTGGAATTTATCTTATTCCTATTGTTTTAAGTCTTCTTCTCACAGGTTGGGCGGGTGGATTTCTTGTAGCATCATTTATCATCCGTTATGGCACTAAAATCCAAACAATTGCTTGGATGGGCGTTGCTGTTATTGCTCCATTTACTGCTTTATATTATCCTCTTTCCACTTTGCCGGATTGGGCACAAAAAATTGCTATTATTGTTCCCTCAAGCTATATTCTCGAAAATACGAGACAGATTCTTCTTACAGGAACTGTAACTTATGAGAAATTCATAATAAGCTTTGCATTGAATATCTTTTATTTGATATTATCATTGTGGTTTTTTATGTGGATGTTTAAGAGAAGAAAAAAAGCAGGACTTGGAAATTTAATTTAAATGGATCCCGTTAGAAGCCACGATCGCAAATACTTTAACTGGTAAATTTAAGTGGGGAATAATTTATGAAATTAAACAAGTTTATAAAAGAAAGGAAGCTTAAGTAGATCGCGATCTGCTTCTAACGGGATGACTAAGCAAAAACTACAAGAAGAATTAAAGCAATCGATGTTATCTCGTGATGAATTGCGAACTTCGGTATTACGATTGTTATTGTCAGCAATTAACTATTATGAAATCCAAAAAGGCGCTGGATATGAAGCGACTAAGGAAGATGTTTTGGCGGTAATTCAAAAAGAAGCTAAGCAGAGACGCGACTCGATCGCTGAGTTTGAAAAAGCCGGAAGACAAGAATTGGTCGATAAGGAGACAAAAGAGTTAAGCATATTACAAGCTTTTTTACCCGAACAAATGGGAGAAGACGAGATCCGCTCGATAGTTGAGCAAACAATAACTGAAGTTGGGGCAAGTACCATTCAAGACATGGGAAAAGTCATGGGTGCGCTAACCGGCAAACTCAAAGGCAAAGCAGATATGGGATTAGTCTCTGGAATCGTAAAATCCAAATTCACTTCGGTCTAAAAGATATTAGATTTAATTTACGATTTTTTATTTCTCCTTAGGCTCCACTCGTGCCAGACCACCAATATCGGTGAGGCGTTGAAAATCGAAGAATAGGTTCCTGATAACATTCCTATAATTAGCGCTACCACAAACCAACGGATACTTTCCCCTCCAAATAAAAGAAGCGCAAACAAAACAAGCAACACTGTTATTGATGTATTAAGAGAACGGCCAATGGTCTGTAAAATCGAATCGTTTACAACTTGTGCAAAGGAGGCAGTTGTGTTTTTACCTAAATTTTCGCGAATTCTATCAAACACAACAATTGTATCGTGAACAGAAAATCCGATAATTGTAAGAAGTGCGGTTACAAAAAGACTGTCAATTTCAACATGTAGAAAATGCCCAAGTATTGAAAATACGCCAACCACTACTAAAACATCATGAATTAATGCAACAACCGTAGAAACACCGAAACGGATCGAGCTTGCGGGCTTTGGAACTTTTCTAAATACCAATGAGATATAAACTACAACTAAAAGCGAAGCCACAATTACAGCTTTTACTGCATTGCGAGTCGTTTCTCCTCCGATAGTAGGGCCGATTGTAGAAAATTCCTGCAGTTTTCCGTCTCTATACTTAGCATTCAAATCTTTAACAAATTCACTATTCTGCTTCTGATTTATTTGATTCGTTCTTATAATTGCTAATTTTTTAGATGTTTCGATGGAGGAAACTTTCACATTTTGCTCTTCAAGACTTGTTCTTATAAAATCTTTTTGCTCTGTTGTCACTTCATTAGAAAAAGAAATTGACATTCTAGACCCGCCTGTAAATTCAATTGATAAATTCAGGCCCCACAAAACTAGCGAGATCAAACCCGGAATCATTACCAGAAGTGAAATTGTAAAATATAATTTTTTTCTACCGATAATATTCATCCCGTTAGAAGCAGATCGCGATCTACTTAAGCTTCCTTTCTTTTATAATTTTCTTTATTTTCATACTATTTTTTCCCCAACTAGAAGCGCGTGCGATCGCGGCTTCTAACGGGATTCATTTTATTTGTATATTACTCTCAGCATTGTTCTTGTCACGGTTATAGCTGAAAACATTGAAATTAAAACTCCAATCGCCAAAACAAGCGCAAACCCTCTGATTATTCCGGTACCAAATGTGTATAGAATCACACAAGTTATAAGAGTTGAAACGTTTGAATCGCGGATGGATGTCCATGCGTGAGTAAAACCAAGTTCGATCGCAGTGGAGCGGCTTTTACCAGTGCGGATTTCCTCCTTCATTCTTTCAAAAATTAAAATATTAGCGTCCACTGCCATACCAATCGAAAGAATTAAGCCTGCGATTCCTGCCAAAGTTAAAGTGATTCCGTATGGAGTGAGGCTGCTAAGTTTGTAAACTGTGAGATTGAACAATGTGTAAAGAATCAGCGCAACGCTTGCAATAATCCCAAGCCGACCGTAGAGGAAAACCATAAAAACAACAATTGTCACAAACCCGATTACTCCAGCGATTAAACTTTTATGGAGTGACTCGAGTCCTAGCGTAGGCCCAACTACGTGCTGTTCCAAAACAAATAGCTTAACAGGGAGTGCGCCAGCGTTAAGCTGAGTACTTAGTGCTTTTGCACTCTCCTGAGTAAAATTTCCTGAAATAACCGCATCGCCTGTGAGAATCGCTTCATTTACATTTGGCGCTTCAATTATTATATTGTCTAGAACTATCGCTAATGGTTTTCCTACATTTCTTTTGGTGATATCTCCGAACTTTTTGGCGCCAACTGAGCTAAACTTAAGCTGCACTTGGGGTTTTCCATCTTTTGGATCAAACACGACAGCGGATGAACTCAGATCAGATCCCGATAGGTCAGTTTGCTTTATAGGACCAACTACAGCGGCATTAATGGGATATGCAGAGCTGGTTGCAATTTCCGCAGAAACTGTTGCCGTTGGCTCCCAAAAAGATAACTGAGCCGTTGCTCCGATAAGATTTACTGCCTCATTTACATCCGTCACTCCAGGGAGCTCAACAATAATTCGGGAATCGTTATTAACTTTTGCAGTTTGAATAAGGGGTTCTGAAACACCAAACAAATTAATGCGCCTTTCAATTACAGTCCTGGCGCTTTCAAGCGCTTGATCACGTTCCCCTGCTGGCAATTTCTCGACTTGCGCCTTAAATGTTAGGCTAACCCCTCCTTTTAAGTCCAGCCCCTGACGGAATGTCAGTTCTTGGGGAAACTTAAACTTTTGAACAAAATAATTTGCCCCGTATTTTATGTTTTTATTGATCTTTCCAACAGAAATGGTGCTTGGAAGATTAATATACACCGCTAAAAGCGTAAGTGTTAATATGAAGGCAAGCAGGATTCGCGGGTTTTTCATGAAAGCAGTGTTTCTTCGTCCCCAATTAGCATTACTCGGGATCCATACAGAATTGAAAGAATAAACGGATCTCTTTTCTTTTTCCTAAAATCAAACTCTTCTTCAGTCATAACTGTATAGTTAATCTCTGCATCAAGTCTTTTCTCTTCCTCGCGAACCAACAGCGCCAATTCCGGAAGAACAATAACTCCAACTACTAATAAATCTACCTCTTCAGGCCCTTTGGGAAGGCGTCTGGCAAATTTTCCTGAAAACATAGCGTATTTAATGCGTCCCAATTTTACTCTATTTTTAATAATTCCATCGCCAATTCCTATTGTCTTGCTACCTATCTTAAGTAAATCATAGTAAAATTCATAATTTTTTGACAAAAAATAATATACCCTATTGGCCCTGGGTTCTTTCGAAAGAACTCCTTTTTTCTCTAAGTAGGAAAGCTCACGTCTAACTGCATTAATCTCGTCTCCAGTGCGCCTAACGAGCTCTCGAACATGGAACATTTCTGAAGGATAGGACAATATTACGTTCAGAAGCTTTACGCGGGATCTTGATGTAATAAGATCGGAAAGCATAATTAAATAACTAGCAGTTATTTTACTCGAAATTTGAGGATTAGTAAACTATGTCAAACTATTTCTATTTTACTCTTACTACTCCTTCGAGGGGCAGAATATGGAACCAAATTTTTCCTCGGGTAAATTTAATCTCTTCTCCTGATTCGTCCTTAATCACAGTTTTGTCTGTTCTTGTCTTTTTGCTCCATGTTGCTTTAATTTGTTTTCCATCCATAAAAACCAGCGCCTTGCCTGTTCCTTTAGTTTTGTACAGCAAATGAACGTTGTTTTCGTACCCATCATTTGCGCTACTTTCCTGCATGTATAAAACTACAAGACTTTTTGCATTTAATTGCTTTCCCGTATTTTTATCCAAATGCAGCGCTCCGCCGTTTTTTCTGTTATATTGATTTGAAACTGCATCATAAATCCAGTCAATATTATACTGTGGATCTCCATCCCAAAACTCCACATGGACTGACTGATTTGAGCCTCTTTCCGCTGAGGGCGCGTCATCTTTGAACTCGTAAGGCACAAAGCTTTCATCCCAGCGCGTACCGTCTTTCCCTTTATTTGTCAGATCTCTTTCATCTGCCGCAAATTTCCACAACTTGCTGGTAGTTGAATACATTGTATGCTCTGTTGCTGTTGCGTGTCCAAGCCTATTGTAATCTCTCCAAAAAGTTGGGAATCCAATCGAGAATTGATTCAGGTCATTGTATGCACCCCATCCATAATCACCTATTTGAGAAAGAGCATCAGCGGGTCCTGGCGTATTCGCTCCACCTACATGCACATACAGCGGGCTGTCTCCATATTCAGAAATCCAGTCCAGGAAATAAGTTCGCGCACTTCTTATGGGACCTACCTGTACCGGAGAACTGCAATAATAAATGCTTAACGTTCTCGTAATACCCCCTTCGGCAACTGCTTCATATGTAACATCAGCCGCATTAAGCCCTGATTGTGGCCGGGCACTTTCATGATTTTCGATCATTACGCCCATTGGCCTATGCTTTTCCCACCAGGCTTTTTGTTGCTTAGAGTAAAACGCGCCGTTTAGAGGACATTCTTCTGTTTTAGGAAGACTTTGATCAAAAACTATTTCTCCATCCGAGCTAGTGCTAGGAGGCGGAAGAGGAGAAGTGAATCTTTGCGCGAGTGGAGATTTTGCAAAAAGAAAATAAGAGGCAGCGGTTGTTGCAAAATAAACAACAAGCGCAAGTAGTAATATCTTTTTGTCTTTAAGCATAAGTTATGATTTTTTAGTTGTATCTCCAGCTTCTTTCAAAGCTTTCTTTTCTTCCGCGGACAGATCATGCTCGCTACCTACTCCATTTACCACCTTCTTAGCATACCATCTAAGTCCTGATCTTGAATACAGACCAGAAATGATTACTCCTGTATCATTTCTATCTACCAACGAAAGTATAAAACTTTGATCTCCTCCAGTGTCTTTGAAAGGATTAAACCGAAGAAGACCAACTTTCTGGATATGAAAATGGCCCTCTTTTTCTATTCTATCACAATATATCTGTAGCATTTCAATATCCTTTTTATTCTGAACACTACTTTTAAGTATTTCCTCAAGTAGCCCTCTTAAACCTTGATTTCCTGTCCCTCCCGTCAGCTTATTATAATGAGTTAACATTCTCCAAAACATGACTGTTAGGAATAAGAGCCAAACAAAAATAGCCACGAGAAGCAAGCTTGTAACACTTTGCAGCATAGATATTTATGTTAGCCTCTTGACAGGCGTGATGTCAATAGTGTATCTTTCCTAGAGTAGCCTCAGTTAAGGCTGGGGTCGCAAAAAATGGCAAAGAAGAAAACCAGAAAGCAAAAAATTCTTGCCGATCAAAGACATATTTTATATCACCTTGAAACCACGCCTGCTCAAGTAAGTCACTCTAGTGAGAAAAAGGCAAAGCTGATTGCAATTGATTACGAAATGCCTCAAGTTAAAACCCAAACTCTTACCTCATTTGCTTACGTAATCTCAGACATTCGAAAAACTGCTTTTATAACTTTTTCCATAATAATCGCACAGATAATACTTTTTATTATTTTGCATAGAGTATAAGCTTAATTACTTATATTGAAAAGGAGGTGATTATTAATGGCAACAATGTATTGCGTAAAATGTAGAGCAAAGAGAGACGATCCAACTGCAGTGCCCGTCACCATGAAAAATGGTAAGCCTGCAATGAAAGGAAAGTGTCCAGTCTGTGGTACAGGAATGTACAAGATCGGAAGAGCTTAAGCTTTGCAGATATTTTCTTGAAGGCTCATTTGGAATCTTCAAGAAACACATTAAATCCCCTGCCTTTTGGTGGGGGATTTTTATTTAATTAACCACCAGAGAAGTGCTTTTTGGACATGTAATCTATTTTCTGCTTGCTTAAGAACTACAGAACATGGTGCATCAACAACCTCCGTAGTAACTTCATTTCCTCTAGAAACGGGCATATCATGCATAAATACCGCATCAGGTTTAGCAAGAGACATAAGCTCCTGATCGACTTGATAATTCATAAACGCTTTTAATCTTTTATTTCGCTCACTCTCATCTCCCATACTTACCCAAGTATCTGTATAAACAATATCCGAATCTTTAACGCCGTCTTTTGGATCTTCGGTCTCAAGGATGGTTGCTTCGGTTAGTTTGGCTAATTTCTTAGCTTTTTTAACTATTTCTTGCCTCATCCAATATCCTTTAGGAGAAGCGCATTTAAAATTAATACCTAAAATAGAGCATCCTAGAACAAGGGAATGGGCCACATTGTTTTCACCGTCTCCAACATAAGCTAAAGTTAAGCCCTCTAATTTTCTTTTAATTTCCCAGATAGTTAAAAGATCAGCCAAAACCTGACAAGGATGCTCTAAATCGGATAAAGCATTTATTACTGGAATATTTGAATTAATGGCTAATCCCTCTAAGTCTTTGTGATTAAAAACCCTAGCCACAATCAAATTAGCCATGCTTGAAATAACTTTAGACACATCTGATACTGATTCTCTTTTACCTAACCCTATTTCATTAGAACCAAAATAAACGGTGTGACCGCCTAATTGATTCATGGCAATATCAAAACTAAGCTTTGTCCTCAAACTAGGTCTCTCAAATAGCATTACCATTTGCTTGTCCTTTAATAAAGCCTTATTTTTACCCTTATCTTTCAATTCATTTTTAAGTTTTTTAGCCATATCAAACACCTGCCAAATTTCTTCAGCCGATAAATCTGTTATTGATAAAAAATCCCTTTTATTTTTCATATGTTTTTTCCTAACCATAAAGCATCATTTATTACTACATATCCATATTTCTCATAAAATGGGAAAACTTTTAAATTTGTATATTCCACGCAAAGAAGAACCCTATGTGCACCTTTCTTTTTTAATGCTTCCTCTACTTTTTTTAAAAGCAATGAACCATATCCCTGATGCCCAAAATCAGGATGAATTGCCAAATGATATATCCATCCCCTTCTTCCATTAAATATTCCTAAAGCACTCCCAATAATTGTTTTATCTTGGACTAAAACAAGACATGAAGATGAATTCATACTAAGAACACATTGAAATTCTAAAAATTCTTTTTTAACATCAGATATACTTAAGCCTGCTTTATTCCACAAAGATAGGACCTCTGGAAAATCAGAGAGCTTAATTTGTTTAATTTGTATATTTGTTTTGTTCATATTTATATAATTCCTTTCTCGGTATGGAGGCAGTTTTAACTGCCTCCACAGTCTTTTACTTTTTACCCTTTGCGCTTCCCTCTTTTATTTGATTTGCCAATTTCATCTGCAAAGAGTAAATTTCTATAAATCCGGCGCTGGCATTGACATTAAATGAATACCCTTCGGTATTCAAAAAAGATGTATAAGCCAATGCAAATGGTGACTGCATCACAACAATATCTACTGTCCCTTTGAGAAGCTTAACGGTAACCTCACCGGTAACTTTCTCATTCACATAGTCGTTAAACGCATTGAGTGATTTCATCACTGGGTCATACCACATACCGTTATAACAGAGGTATCCCCATTTGACATCCATTTCGTCTTTAAGCTCATTGAGCTTTTGCGTACAAACATATTGCTCAAGTGCTTTATGTGCTTCTATAAGCACATGTGCTGCGGGCATCTCATAAACGCCACTATTCTTGAGACCAACCAAACGATCTTCTACCATATGAACCACTCCTACACCGTGAGCACCAGCAATGCCATTGAGCTTGCCAATAAGCTGAGATAGAGGCATATTTTTGCCATTAATTGCTACGGGAATGCCTTTTGCAAATGTGAGTTTGACAAACTCTGCATCGTTGGGTGCGTTTTTGACAAGTGTATAGGTCGTCAAAAACTTTTCAATTGGCGATATAACACCAGGGTCTTCTATTTCCCCACCTTCCCATGTCATACCCCACATGTTGTCATCAACACTATATGGAAAATCGATACTGGCTGGTACAGGAATCCCGTATTTTTTGGCGTATGCAATTTCCTCGTTTCTATCCATACCCCACTCCCTAACCGGAGCAATAACTTTAATTTTTGGATTGAAAGTAAGGGCATATCCTTCAATACGCACTTGATCGTTACCTTTACCGGTACAACCGTGTGCAATCGCATCGGCACCATATTTTTCTGCCATTTCGACTGCTTTTTTGGCTAAAATAGCTCTACCCATCGGTGTCGAAAGATGATAATTACCCTGATAACTTGCATTGGCCTTGATACCTTTTGCCAAATAATCAGCTGCAAATTCATTTTTACAATCAAGCGTGATAGCTTGCACAGCACCAAATTTCAGCGCTTTTTTCTTTACCGCATCCAAATCATCATGCTGCTGACCTATATCAAGTGTTAACGCAACAACCTCTGCTTTATATTGATCTTGAATCCACTTAAGCATCACGGAAGTATCAAGTCCTCCCGAATAGAGTAAAAGTACTTTTTTTACTTCTCCAATCTTACCTTCATATGAAGATACTTTTATGTAATTTGTTTTTGTTTTCATATATTTTCACCTCCTCTAGCGTATTTTTTTCCTACTTTTATATACGCCTCCCTAAAGCTTGTCCCTTTTACAACCAGTTTTAAAACTTCTTCTGTTGCGTATAAGTCTTTAGTCATTGCAGCTTTTAAAACCTTTTTATTTGGACTAATATTTTTTAAAAGAATTTGACATGCTTTTATAGAACTTAGGGTTAATTCCAAGCTATCCAGCAACGGTTTTTTACTATCCTGAATATCTCTGTTATATCCGCTAATTAAATTTAAAGACAAACTAACCATCTGCGTATAATTTCCTAAAACCAAATGAGCCTTACTCCTTAAAAGCTCTGCCAGATCCACATTTTTCTTTTGTGGCATAATACTGCTTCCAGTAATAACAACATCTGATACTTTCAAATAATTAAATTCAGATGTAGTAAAAAGCATCACATCTGAAGAAAATTTATTTATAGTTTGTAAAACACTGATTAACGATGCTAAAACAACCCCGTCAATCTTTCCCCGGGAATTTTGACAATAGATTGGATTATTTTGAACTTTTGCAAAACCTAAAAGCCTTGCTGTGTAAACCCTATCAACGCTTATCGGCAAACCATAACCTGCGGCTGATCCCAGAGGAGATTGATCATTTATTTCATATGCGGTTTTTAACAATTTTAAATCATCTTTCAAAGAATCTTTAAGACTATCACTCCATAATTTAATCGACGATGGCATAGCCTTTTGCATATGGGTAAAGCCTGGCATAGGAATTAATTTATATTTGTAAGAAAATTGTTCAAAGCAATTTATAAGAATTACTATTTCTTTTTCAATTTGCTCTAAGTAATCTTTTGTAAAAAGCCTTATTGCTGTAAGCACCTGATCGTTCCTACTTCGCGCAGTATGTAATTTTTTACCAACGTTTCCATATTTTTCGGTTAGATAATTTTCTATTTTCGTATGCATATCTTCATCTCCAAACTCTAAATTAAACTTACCTTGTTTGTATAAAAGTAAAATTTCCTCTAATCCCTTTTCTAAGATTTTAAGTTCTTCTTTTTTCAGTATGCCTATTTTGCAAAGCATTTTTGCGTGAGCAGTAGAACCTTGTATGTCATAGGGGATTAGCTTTTGATCCAGAACAAGATCTCCCTTTGTTTCAAAGGCTTCTACTAAAGAATTTAATTCCCAATCTTTTTGCCAAAGCTTTTTCATATTTTTTCGGGCATAAAAAAACCCGTCTTCATTCACAAAATTAATTGTGAACAAGGACGGGAATTCCCCGTGGTGCCACCTTATTTCGTTATCAAACTTATGATAACCTCTTTTTTCAGCGCTCCGTTGCCGACACGCTTTGACTATTTTACGGTTGTCTTCCGTCGCGGTAAAGCAAATCTGCCTTCACATCCGCGCAGCTCGTTTATTGCTATAAACTCAAACGCTCTTTCTTGAACTGTTACATATTATACCACTATAAATCAAGAAACTCAAACCTTGTTCTTCAATTTCAATCTGCATTTTCTAAAATTTTAATTACTTCCCTTAAGTCATCTACTCTTTTCCAGGCAATTTTTTCAAATCGGGGGTCTTTGGTTTTATATAAAATTCCATGTTTTGTGTGCTCAAAAGCTTTTAAATCATTATCAGAATCTCCTATAAAAATTGTTTCAGTTGGAGCGATATTTAACATCTCGCAAATCTCATTTATTTGCATAACTTTTACATCGGGATCTTCACCAAAAGTTTTCAACTTAACAAACAGCCCATTATCATCAAAGTCCATAATCGTATTAATCCGATAATATTTTATACCAAAATGATCTGCAACTAGGGAAACATATTCTTCGCTTCCTGAAGAAATAATAGCAATCTCATAGCTTTTTTCCTTTAAATATCCAATTAAATCTTTTGCTTCTTTGTTAATTTCATACTGTTTCAGGTCTATTATTTCCTCATACTTTTTTTTATTCAGCCCTGCTTTTTTATAACATGAGTCAATATTTTCGACCCACTCATCAAAGCTTATCTTATGACTGTGATAATCCTGTGCCCACTTTCTGTATATAATTTGGGGTAAATTACTTGCTTCACCGAGTCGTCCCAGTGGATTTCCAAAAAGAAGAACTCCATCGCAATCAAAAAAGACAATTTTGAATTTCATTTGCCTTTGTAGTGGACTAATTTATAAACTTTAATAACTGACACATCCCAGCTTCCCTCTATTTCTGCCCGGCCGAACCCTGCAATTTCCTGCCGGGACTCTCCAAGCAGCGCGCATGGATTTGTTTCGCAAACTACGAATAATTGGTTTGTGACGGTTGTTCTTTTTGGATCTTTGTCTATGCCTAAAATTACAACTGGATCCCTACCAGCAAGTTTGAAAAAATACCTATAAGCGTGATCTGAGTTTCCTATCCCGCTTATTGAAAAATTATACGGCTGCCCATTTGTTTTTGATAAAACAAAGTCTGAAATCATTTTTACCTGTTCCACCTGATGATTTCCCGGCACATTTATTGGACTAAATTTTAAATTGACAAATACTATCGCTCCTACAAGTAATAAGATCAAAACTTTTCCTGGCTTTTTAAGCACTATTCCAATCTCTGAAAACAAAAAGCCAACTAACAAAAATGGCAAGGGGAAAAGAAAACCTAAATAATAGTCGTAAATTGATTTTTTATACAAGCCAAATAGCCCAATCCCTAATAATCCCCATAAAAATATAAGTAGATATTTTTGGAATAGTTTTTTATCCGTACGTGATTTTATAAACACAATAAGAAAAAATATGACGGACACTAGGCCTAGGAGTGCAGAAGCAACAAGCCATACTTGAATGAAGTTATCAAATTTAAAGAAATTATTTGATGTGGGAAAACTCAAAACCAATCCGCCGAAAAGACGTATAAACACGTGCTGCAAGTTTGAGAAAAACTGTCCTGATGCACCAGCTTCAGGGGAATTAAAAATAAAATTAATTATATTCTGTGTGTTTGTGAATTGATGCCTTAACTCAAATGCCAAGAATGGAGAAAAACCAATTACAAAACCCATAAGCATTAAAAAGTAACGTTTAATTGTTTGGGTAAACCAAATTGTTTCTAGCCGCAAACCTACAAATAAAACATAGAAAAACATTACTCCCCCAACAAAAGTTGCTAGGTAATGAATCTGTAAGTTAATTCCCATCAAAATTCCAGCGAGGAAAAATAACCGTAAACTATTTTTTGAAACTGCTTTATATAAAACGTACAAACTAGACAGTGTGAAAAAGGGAAAAACATTAGGATTCCAAGAAGAACGGGAATAAATGATTACGATTGGGGAAATCGCATAAAGCAAGCTTGCGATGAATCCTGCCTCTCTACCAAAAAACTCCTTTCCGATTTTATAAACTAAGTAAATCGTGACCAGTCCAAACAAAGCCACCATAATCGCAGGCCCCACTGGATCATACCGGGAAAGAAACAAGAATGGAGCCATGAAATAATAGTAGATTGGCCCAAGGAAAAATCCACCGACAGATGAAGTGGGGCCTAAGAGAGTGAGATCACCATGCAAAATGTTGTATACAACCAAAACATCTCTACCTTCATCTCCCAAAAAAACAACATAATCTTTTATTCTATAGATGCGAAGGAAAAATCCTAACAAAAGAATTAAGATAACTGCGATTGATTCTTTGCCTAACCCAATTTTTTTTGGAGTTTTGAAAGAGAAGAAATGTGCCATCTTTTCCATATAAAGATATTATACATAGTATAGCTATATGGGATAACAAAAAGTCCAATGGCAACAATTAAGGAAAGCTGTCTAACAATTGTCGTATTGCCAAAAATGTGTGTTGCGCTAAATACCGTAGTGGAAATTATTATTAGAGAACCAACTGATACTAAATTAAACTGAGGAAATTTAATTAATAACTTCAAGGGGCTTGTAATCTTTTGCTGGCCAAATGCCCAGAAGTTATTGACAATAAAATTCCAGATTATTGATAATTCCGCTGAAGCTGCTGCTGCAGGCAATGGATGGAAATGAAACGTAGTTGAAAAGATTTCAAGAGAAATTGCGTTAATAATATAGCCCACAAATCCAGTAAATGCATATTTCATAAAGGGAGAGTGATAAAGCTCAACCATCCGGGCTCTTATTACATATTTAAAAACCTCTATTATATAACCGAGAGGAACAATTTTTGATTTTCCGAGCGTTCTATCGCTGAAATGAAAAGGGACCTCGCCGATTTTAAATCCATCTCTTACAGCCTTATGTAAAAATGAGATTTGAAAAATATAACCTTTATAATTTGTCAGTTTTTCCTTTTCTTTTAAAAATACTTCTTTTTTTAACACCCTGTAGCCTCCGGTCCAGTCATGAATTGAAAACTTAAGGAACACTACTCTTACAAAAAGGTTTGCAGCAATTGAGAATATTTTGCGCTGAATTGGCCAATTTTGGGGAATTGATCCACCATCACTGTAACGATTTCCCACAACCATATCCGCTCCTTCGTCTATTTTTTGTAAAAAAAGAGGGAGTTTTGCGGGATCGTGTTGTAAGTCTGCGTCCATCTCAAACATCACGTCCGCTCCCATTTCATCAATTGCGTATTGCATTGCCCTTACATAGGCTGCTCCCAAACCCAGCTTTGGGCCTGAATTTAAATGGATATTGTTCCATTTTTTGGCTAGAGACAAAACAACCTGACCTGTCCCATCAGGAGAGTTATCGTCTGCCACTAAAATTTCCATATCGTAGTTTTTAATTCTAGGAAAAATCTCTGTTTCCAGAATTGTTACGAGTTTTTCGATATTTCCTTTTTCGTTAAAAGTGGGAATTATTACGACTGCTTTCATGCTCTCTTTAAATATTGTATAGTTTTGCTCAATCCTTCTTCAAGGGATATTTTTGGTTCCCAGGAGAGTAATTTTTTTGCCTTTTCAATATCAGGCTTTCTTTTTATTGGATCATCTTGCGGCAATTCCTCGCTAAACACTATTTCGCTTGTCGATTTAGTCAACCTCTTAACTAGATTTGCGTAGTCTAAAACTGTATGCTCTTCAGCAGAACCTATGTTAATAACTTCTCCTTTTGTTTGATCGCTAAACATAAGCTTTATCAAACCTTCAACTAAATCATCTACAAAACAAAGCGACCTAGTCTGCATACCATCACCAAAAATAGTAATTGGCTGACCGCTCATGGCTTGAGAAATAAAAATTACTATCATTCTCATATCGGCTTTATTCATTCTTGGACCGTAGGTGTTAAAAATTCGCGCAATCCTAACATCAACTCCTTTGCTCCTTTCAAAATAGGCAGTGATAGTTTCTCCGAATCTTTTAGCTTCATCGTAAACCGAACGCGGACCGGTCGTTGAAACATTACCCCTATACTCCTCTTTTTGAGGATGCTCAAGAGGATCTCCGTATACCTCCGAGGATGAAGCGAACAAAAATTTGGCATTATTTTCTTGGGCAAATTCAAGTAACTTGAATGTCCCCGTTGTATTAACAAGCATTGTCTCAACTGGCAACGCGTGATAACTAAGCTTGCTGTGATGATTCGGAGAAGCCGGGGACGCCAGGTGAAAAACTGCATCTATTTTTACTTCGATTGAGATGGGATTAATAACATCATGTTCTAAAAAGGAAAAATTTTGATCTTTTTTTAGTTGAGTAATGTTTTTTTCGGAGCCGGTTAAAAAATTATCAACGCAGATTACGCTATATCCGCGTCCCAGAAGAGCTTCGCAAAGATTTGAGCCTATAAATCCAGCACCACCTGCAACAAGAACATTTTGCATTGTTACTCATTCCTCTTTTCCTGCTCTAGATCTGCTTTAACCATTATTTCCACAAGTTCCCTGAAGGTTGTTTTCGGTTTCCATCCCAGTACCCTTTTAGCTTTACTAGCATCCCCTATTAAATAGTCTACCTCTGCTGGTCTCATGTGCGTCTCAACATTTGAAACCACATACTTCTGCCAATTTTCTATGCCTGCAATTTCAAATGCTGTTTCCACGAATTCCCTGACAGAGTGATTTTCGCCTGTCGCAATAACATAATCATCGGGTTTATTCTGTTGAAGCATAAGCCACATTGCCTCAACATAATCTCCAGAAAAGCCCCAGTCACGTTTGGGCTCAAGACTACCTAACTCCAGTTTTTTTTGTTTGCCTAGTTTAATTCGCGCAACTCCATTACTTATTTTTCTTGTCACAAACTCAATCCCACGCCGGGGACTTTCATGGTTGAAAAGAATTCCAGAGCACGCAAAAATTCCATAACTTTCTCTGTAATTAACAGTTATATAATGTCCATAGACTTTTGCTACTCCGTAAGGGCTCCTCGGGTGGAATCTGGTTGTCTCTCTTTGTGGAGTTTCCGTTACCTTTCCAAACATCTCAGAAGATGAGGCCTGATAGAACTTTATTTTTGGATTTACTGTTCTTATTGCCTCAAGTACTCTAGTAACACCAAGACCTGTGAACTCTCCAGTTAAAACAGGTTGATCCCATGAGGCTTTAACAAAAGACTGTGCTGCCAAATTGTAAACTTCATCAGCCTCAGATTCTTTAATTGCATCAGTTATTGATCCCTGATCTAAAAGATCTCCCGATATTAGGTTAACTTTATCCCCCATGTGCTTAATGTTTTCAAGATTTGGAGTACTTAACCTTCTTACTAATCCGTAAACTTTGTATCCTTTAGAGAGAAGTAACTCAGCAAGATACGGCCCATCTTGTCCTGTAATTCCAGTAATAAGTGCTCTTTGCATAAAATTTATTTTTAGATCTTACTCCTCCAATAGTCTAAGGTATCTTCTAGTGTTTTTTCAATGGGTATTTCAGGCTCCCAACCAGTCAAACTCCTAAATTTAGAAAAATCACACGTACGTTCTGGACTATCTGAGGTTGTCATAAGAGAAGAGTCCTCTTCTGTTTTTATTTGAGCGTTAGATAAGCCCAGAAGCATTTGAAGAATTTTTGATATCTCATATGACACGCCTGAGCCAATATTATATACGTCTCCTTCCTTACCTTTTTCAATGGCAAGCAAATACGCTTTCACCATATCTCTAACATCCGTAAAGTCTCTTTTTGAATGCAAATTTCCTACTTTCATTATTTCTTCATAGCCTTTTTCTATTTCAACAATCCTTTTTGCAAACGCTGCAACAACAAACATTGTAGATTGCCTTGGACCAATATGATTAAACGGGCGGACTCTTATAATTTTTAATTTGTCTGAGAGAAAATACTGTAAGCCCAAATAGTCTTGGGCAATTTTTGAAACAGAGTATGGATTAGTAGGATTAAATGGTGTATCCTCATCTATTGGAATATTTTCGGGGGCCACTAAACCATAAACCTCTGCGGATGAAACTATAAGTATTTTTGAATCTGTTAAGCCTATTTTTTTAACTGCCTCAAGAAGGTTAATTTGAGCACAAATGTTGTTAACAAAAGTTTCCTTAGGGTTATTAGAGCTATCTCTTGTTGCAGTCAAAGCAGCTAAGTGAAAAATATATTCTGGTTTTTCATCTTGTATCAAATCAAAAGTTTTTTCCTCATCAAGAAGATCTAGCTTATGAAGTGTGCATTTTTCTTTTTGCGGAAGATTGCCTCGGCTATCATCCGTAAGATAAGTTCCGCTAACCTTGTAACCCTTGCCTAAAAGGTAATCTGCTAAATGACTTCCCGCAAAACCAGTTATTCCTGTAATTAATGCCTTACCCATAAACTTTTTCTTGTCCCTCCGAAGCCTTGGCGTAGGGGGATCATCTTCCTACTCCAATATAGGAGAAACCTAATTTTTTAGCCTCTATTGGATCATAAATATTTCTACCATCAATTATGTTAGGCTCTTTCATTAGTTTTTTGATTTTACCTAGATCTGCCTCTTTAAATTCATTCCAATCAGTAATAATTAACAAAAGATCTGCTCCTTCAACCGTGTCATAAACATTATCTCCATACTCAATATCTTTTATAATTTTCCTGGCGTTGCCTACTGCCTGAGGATCGTATGCTATTACCCTTGCTCCCTCTTTCTTCAGAAGTTCTATGATATCAATTGACGGGGCATCTCTCATGTCATCCGTGTTTGGTTTAAAAGACAACCCAAAAACTGCAATTTTTTTACCACTCATTTCCCCTAAAATTTTTCGCGCTTTTCGTACAATATCTCTTTTTGCCTGCTTATTAATTTCTTCGACTTGATCAAGAAGAGCAAAATCGTAATCGTAATCACTTGCAATTGAAATTAATGCCTTTACGTCCTTTGGAAAACAGCTGCCTCCATAACCTGCGCCCGGGTACAAAAATTCTCTTCCAATTCTTTTGTCCATTCCTATTCCATCTAAAACCCCCGGCCCATCTGCATTGACAAGCTCAGATAGCTTAGCAATTGCATTCGCAAAAGAAATCTTTGTTGCCAGGAAAGAATTAGCTCCGTATTTTATAAGCTCTGCCGTTTCAAGATTTGTGTGAACAAATGGAGCATCTATGGGCTTATGCAAATCAACAAGTATTTGTTTGGCTTTTGAACTTTCTGTTCCTATAATAACTCTGTCTGGATGAAGAGTATCAGCAATCGCTGTCCCTTCTCTTAGGAATTCTGGAGCCGAGGCAATATCAAAAGTTGATTCTTTAGGTTTAACCTCTGAGATAATTTTTTCAATTCGTTTATTTGTGCCAACCGGGACAGTACTTTTTGTAGCAACAACTGTATAGTTTTTTAAGTTTTTGCCAAGCTCTTTGGCTACTTCAAAAACCGTAGAAAGCTCCGCGTCTCCTGTTTTTTGAGGAGGTGTTCCTACAGCAATAAAAACTATATCTGAGCGGGAAATTGCAGGACTATAATCTAGTGTGAATAATAAGCGCCCAGCGGCGATATTTTTCTTAACCATTTCCGCGAGGCCTGGTTCATAAATTGGAATTATTCCTTTTTTCAGGTTTTCAATTTTTTCCGGAGTGTGCCCTATTACATAAACAGTATTGCCAAAATCTGCAAAAACAGTTGCGCTAACTAGTCCAACGTAACCGTGTCCAATAAATGTAATCGTCATAAATTATAAAGTTGAAAGGCAAAATTGAATTCTAGCCAGAGGACAATTGTTTTTTAATTTCCAAAAGCCCATCATCGAAACCTTTCATTTCAACGCCCAACTGCTTTATCTTATCATTTTTGAGGTTCAAGTTGTAGGGCCTTGGCGCTCTATCTTTAAAGAATTCCTCTCGGGTGGTTTTGTGTACCTTGCTTTTATCCAAACCGAAAATATCCGCAATTTTTAAGGTTGCATCGTATGGCGATAGAGCGTCACTGCCTACGACATGATAAATTCCTGCTTCGTCGTTTTCTATTAACTTGTCAAGAGCAAAAGCGAGATCATCGATAAAAGTGGGGCAAAATATGTGATCGGTCACTGCTTTAACTTCCAAGCCATCATTCAACTTCTCCCATATTGCCCTAACAAAATCTTTTTTAACATCATGCTTTGCCCGGTATGGATAAGCTGTACGCACAATGATACAGTCTGCGCCACTGCCTTCGACTGCCTTTTCTCCTTCATACTTTGTCTTTGCATACCAATTTATTGGGTTTGGCTGGTCTTCTTCTGTATAATACTCACCTTGTGGTTTTTCCCCATCAAAAACAAAATCTGTTGAAACATAAATTATTTTTTTTCCGGTTTCTCTGCAAATTTCCGAAACATTTCGCGTTCCCTCAACATTTATTTTCCAAGCATCTCCATTTAATCCCAAATCTTTATCTTTCTCGCATCCGTCAACATCTGTCTTTCCAGCCATATGAAGAACAAAACTAGCATCTTTATAAGATCTGATTATCCCAAGAGTTTCTTTTTTTGTAATATCAACTCCTGTTGAGGTACTCAAGCTAATAAATTCGTATTTATCAGAAAGAAGCTGCGTAATCCTACTACCAATAAATCCATTCAACCCAAGTCCGATAATTTTAGGTTTCATAGCGCTCCTCCAATAATAGGCAGTGTAAACGGTTTGCCTAGATAATCAAAATAACGAAGAATTATCGCCCTATGGTCGAATGCGAAATCCTCGTCTTCTGGTAGATTTTCCTTATCAAACCAACCGATGTCAGAAACTTCATCGTTTAATGTTTTTTCTCCGCCAATTATTTTTACAACAAATAGGAAATCTACATTTTGTCGATCTTCTTTCGGCCTACGAGGACTATCATTCACCTGAAATAAGTCTTCCACTTGACCCTGATAACCTGTTTCTTCTTTAAGCTCTCTAATAACGGCGTCTTTGGTGTCCTCGTCTCTATCTAAAAACCCTCCCGGAATTGTATATTTATTTCCATTGTGAATTCGCGGATCTCTTTTAACGAGTAGAACTTCTCTTGAGTCATTTATTGCGATAGCGCCTACTGTAATATGCCTGAGAGAAGTTTTACGCCCATTTTCAAAAGTGCAATCAATCATTTGGAGTATTGTCTTTCGTAGTACTTTTGATATTCTCCGCTTTTTACTTTTTTCCACCACTGTTCGTTACTTTGGTACCATTTAACTGTTTCTTCCAACCATTGGTCGAACGAGTGTTCTGGCTCCCAACCTAGCTCATTTTTTATTTTTGACCAGTCAATCGCATATCGTCTGTCGTGTCCCGGACGGTCTTTCACGAACTCTATCATATCTTCATTTTTTCCAAGCAAACTTAAAATCTTTTTGGCAACTTCCAAATTATTTACACCCTCTGCCATTCCTCCAACACAGTATGTTTCTCCTACTTTTCCCTTTGCCAAAACCAAGTCAATGGCTCGACAGTGATCTTCTACGTATACCCAATCTCTTACGTATAACCCATCGCCATAAACGGGGACCTTTTTTCCTTCAATAAGGTTTGTAATTGCAAGAGGAATTAGCTTTTCAGGAAAATGGTATGGGCCGTAATTGTTTCCGCAGTTTGTTATTGTAATAGGCAGTCCGAAGGTATGGTAATAAGCGCGGACTAAATGATCAGAACCCGCTTTACTTGCTGAATACGGACTCCTTGGATCATATTTTGTATTCTCGTCAAACTTAGTGTTCGACTCAAGTTCCAATTGTCCAAAAACTTCATCTGTCGAGACGTGATGGAATTTTTGAACATTATTTTTAACCGCCGCATCGAGTAAAACTTGTGTTCCAATTACATTTGTCATGACAAATGATGCAGGCTCCATAATAGATCGGTCTACATGGCTTTCTGCTGCAAAATGAACAACAATGTCGACTCCTTGCATCGCCGAATTAACAAGGGAGGCATCACAAATGTCAGCATGAACAAACGAATAGTTTGGATTTTTCTCAACGTCTTTGAGGTTTTCTAGATTTCCAGCATAAGTTAATTTATCAAAGTTAACAATTTGATCTTCTGGATGATTTTTCATCCAGTAAAGAATAAAGTTAGACCCAATAAATCCAGCACCACCTGTTACCAAAATTCTTTTTTTTGATCTATCCATATCTTGATATTATGTTTTGTTGTAAAAACAAACAATAAGGTTGGTGCTGGATAAATCCAGCACCACCTGTTACAAGAAGTTTCATAAATTATTCTAGCTCGCCGTTTCTTACTTTTTCAGCAACTAAATTATTCGCCCGGAGTAATTCGTCATAAGAGGTTCCTGCATCAATCCACCAATCAATAAGCTCGCACATAACACTTGAGTCTTTTAAATAAAGATTGTTAAGGTCGGTAACTTCTAGCTCTCCGCGTGCAGAAGGAGAAAGATTTTTTATTCTTTCAAAAACTATCTTGTCATACATATATATTCCAGTTTGAGCAATATCTGATTTAGGATGTTCTGGCTTTTCCTCAATCGATAAAACCCTACCTTCTTGATCTAACTCTATGACTCCATATTGACCAGTATCTGTTGGCATTCTTACACCAAAAACCATAGCACCTTTTTCTTGTAATTCAAACTTCTTCCTTGCAGGACTAAGATCAAAATTAAAAATATTATCTCCCAAAATTACGAGAATTTTATCCCCTTTCGCAAACTCTTCAGCAAGCATTATTGCATCAGAAATTCCGCCTTTTGGATTCTGTTGAACTCCATACATCAACTTTAATCCAAACTCTTCACCGCTTTCTAAAAGATCCTCAAAGTCTCCAGAATGATCAGGAGAACTTGTTAGTAAAACCTCAGTAACCCCTGCTTTTTTCATAGCTAAGAGCGGGTAATAAATCATCGGCTTGTTATAAACAGGAAGCAAGTGCTTGTTTGTTACTAAAGTTAAGGGGCGGAGTCTTGTTGCAAGTCCTCCTGCTAAAATTACACCTTTCATAATTTAATTTTTAAAATCCAAATCCTCCTTTAAAAATAAAAAAAGCTGCTGCAATGCCAAGTGCTGCAACAAGAACGTATTCTATCACAATTTTAGCTACTAAATCGTGATTTATCAAATGATGTATTATGCCAATCAGGACATAAACAAAACTTAACCCAACAACTGAGGACATTTGCAATATCTTGTTGGGAGAAAAAGCAAGAATTAACATAGTTCCAATAACCAAACTCGCTATTAAGAAAACATAATACAGCAAATGATCGTTAAGTTTTGTCATAATACCACTCCAGTATTAAATATAGCTATTGTAAAAACTATTGCCGTTAGAAAAATTGCGTGATCAAGATTGTGGCCTACGAATCTTACAACTTTTTTTCTTTTAACAATAACCATATCAACAAAAAGCACCATTATAAATGTAAATATTAGAAATATTGTAAATTCGGATGATACTGACAAATTAGGTTTGTTGGGAAGATACCTTGAGACTTCAAATCCTAAAACTTTTTTCGCTACCAACGTTTTTTGCTTTTGAGATGTCTTTTTTCTAGCTACGGGCAGCAGGCTTCTACTGCCAAGTTCCTGTACTACCAAGAAAGTTTGCTCTCCATTTAAACTCCCTGATTTGACCGCAAAGCCGACGTCTTTAAAATTAGGCGAAAGAATGTTCTCTCTATGCCCTGCTGTACTGGACATCCAGGCATTAACGACATCCGTTGCTGAATTAAAACCTCTGGCCAAATTCTCTCCCGCATAAACATAGTCATATCCTGCTCCTTTAATAAATACCCAAGGAGTTGTGCCATCTGGGCTGTTATGCGCCCAATAATTTTTAGCAAACATGTCATCTACTTTTTTACCAGCGGCAGCTGATAGCGCAGAATTATTAGAAAACGCTGGCAATCCATTTTCCGCTCTTTTTTGATTTGTGAAATTTATCAGCTCCTGCACCGAAATATCTGCAAATGCCCTTATCCTGCTTTCAAAAGGATTAAGACTGGAAGGAAAGAATAACGAACTAAAAATAAAAAAGGAAATAAGTATTAGAATCGTTTTTGGATGAAGGAAAGCCGCTCTGTGATTATTTAAAGGATGAGGAAAGATTAGACAGTAAAGAAAATCCCGCATATTATGAGTATATCACGAGTATTTAGGTAGAGCCTGTTTTGATTTGCTTCCATTCACTTTAATATCCAAACCAAACCCCAGCGCGTTTGCTATAGCAACCCCCACTCTAGTACCCGTAAAAGATCCTGGCCCTGTATTAACTTCTACTTCGTCAAGGTCTGAAAGCTTGAGATTGTTTTTCTTTATAATTTCTTCTATAAGAAGTAGTGTTGTCTGAGACTTGGTTCTTCGTGTACTTTTGACTTCGTCAATTTTTTTACCAGTCTGAAGTTTTATCACTGTTTGTGCGTTATCTGTGGTATCTATTATAAGTTTACTCATAGCCTAAGCTTACTGCTCCCTGCCTGAGTATCTTAAAAGGCAAAACTGAACAATCAACAACAGTTGAGGTCAAGTTTTTTGTTTTTGTTTTACCATCTATTACAAAGTCTACTAGTTTTATTAGTGCTTTGTCCAGTTCTTCAAAACTGTAAGGAGTTTTTTCTCCATGAAAATTAGCAGATGGGCCAAGAATTGGAACATCTACGCCTCTTATTATCTGGAGAGGAACAGGGTGATCTGGAATTCTAACGCCCAAAGTTTTCCCACCACCCCGGACCAGAGACGGAACCTTATCCGATTGACACGGCAAAATAATTGTTAAGGCTCCCGGCCAATATCCCCGCATTAGTTGTTCTACTTTCGAATCAAACTCCGAAACATATTCTCTCACTCTTTCAATAGTGTCAAACAAAACAGGAGTTGGTTGCGACTGCGGTCGTTTTCGGATTGCAAACAAACGGGTGATAGCTTTTTCATCATCAATCCTGCAACCTATTCCAAATGCAGTATCCGTTGGAAATATCACAACTCCACCCTGTTTTATAATCTTAATTGCTTCTTCCAAACTCTTCATATCTCTTCAATTCGTATCTGTCTTTTATCTTTGCTCAAATATTCAAACCAAACTTTATAGCCTTTCTGGGGTTTAAAATCTTTTAGCTTTTCCGCCCACTCAATAAAAGTAATCGAATTATCCTCATCTATAATTTCATCCAAACCCAAATTTGCGAACATAGATGGTTTTTCAATTCTATAAAGATCTATGTGGTATAAATTTATTGTTCGAGCTCGTCGAGAACTTTTCCTTTCATCTCCCTCTCCCTTTAGGAGAGGGCTGGAGTGAGGAATTTCATATTGTCTCATTAAAACAAAAGTTGGAGATAAAATTCGGTCAGTTATTCCCAAACCCTTAGCCACTCCCTGAATAAATGTGGTTTTCCCAGATCCTAATTCTCCATACAATAAAACGGCGTCCCCGCTTTTGAGTTGTTTTGCGAAATTTGAACCTAAACTCTTCGTTTCCTGACTACTATTTGTTAAATATTTTTTCATAAATGCCTGTATCCTTTAAATATTTTAAAGCAAACCAGCTGCCTCCTGCCAAGAACAATATTATTCCTCCTATGATTATTAAACCGGAAAAATTTTGATCTTTTGCAGCAAGAACTTCAACATTTTTTTCTTTTCTTCTAGGCGTCACAGTTATATTTCTTAATCTTGCGAAATCAGTTGCTATTTTAAAATTCTGCGCTATTTTAGCAGAATTATTGCTTCTTTGAACAGGCAAGTTCGAATTTGCAGTAACCGCTATTTGAATTTTGGTAGGAGTAGGTGTTTTAAGAGCAGTTGGGTTCTTCGCAGGGGAGACTGGTTTATCAGTTGGAATCTTGGTAGGCGTTGGGACCTTAGTTGGTGTTGGTGTTGGGGTTTTTGAAGGATTAGGAGTTGGGCTGTTGGTTGGCGTAGGAGTCGCTTCTATATTTCCCTCGGTATTGGAAGATCCTTTTGTTGTAGATGAAAAAACGACCCAATTTTCTTCTCCGTCTTTTCCTCTCCCAAAAGTCTTATTCTCACCTGGTCCCTTTGAATAAGCGTATGCGTCCAAGACATCTCCGCTTGCGCTTAGGAGTCTTGCAGTATCACGGCTTGTCCTATTGAAGTTAAAAAGACTGCTTTCAAAAACCTTATACTCTTGAGGCCCCATCAAAGTTGCCTGAAGAACAGTAAATTTCTGACTTCCTCCATCATCGTCTATAACCCACCCTGTTATATCAATAGTTGTATCGCTTTTATTAAAGAGCTCTATCCATTGAGAGTTATCGGGATCGACCAAAAACTCATTCATGACCACATCCGCAGCGTTTGCGATTTTAGGAAGAAACAACAATCCGAATGGAAAAAGTAACAAGAAGAGCAGCAAAGATATATTTTGCTTTTTCATTTAGAAAACTCTTTAATTTGAATAGACATGGAGATAAAGCGTATCGATATTTGAGTCTTTATGTTTAACTCTTACATAAGGAAGAGTACACCCAACAGTGTAACTTCCTTTATACATTGTTCCATCAGCTACTGAATAAACAGTATTCGACGAGCTCGATATATCTAAACCGTTATGAGAACTATAAATCCTGCCGCACCATCCAGATGTTACGCAGGTTGTGGCTCCAAAACCTTGATTAAACTGTATTGTAGGGGACAATGGCCAATCCCAGTCTCCAGATGGTGACCAAGAATCTCCTCCTGTGTAATCAACACGTGAAACATCTTTTAATTTATTGAATGGGTTTATTGCCCCACCTCCTTCTAAAACTGTGAAGTGCAAATGTGCACCTGAAGAATTACAAGAAGCTCCCCCAATCACTGAAGCTACAACGTCTCCTTTCTTTACCTCACGGACCTGACTTTCTATCCCCTTGCCCGCGACTATTCCAACAATTGCTTCATATTCTGCTTTAGCTTGCGCAAGAAGTCTTTGATAATTCGCTTCACTTCCCTGCGTCTCAGCAAGCAGACGGTTTTTTGACTCTTTTTCAACCTCGACTTGAGTTGAATAAGCTGTTAAATCTACTTGAAGTTTTTCGACGGTGGCTTTTTTATCTTCAAAAATATCTTTTTGGTTAGAGTAGTCATTTTTTGCTTGAACTGTATCGTATATTAATCTTTTGTCATGTAACTGGGCAATCCTTAGATAGTTTGCTTTTTTTACAAAGTCCGAAACGTTACTGGATGAAATTAATATTTGAAAAGAAGAAGTGGTTCCAGTTATGTAGGTCTCTTTTATTCTATTGATAAGAATTTTTGATAAATTGTCTAAAGATCCCTCAAGTTTATCTATTTTTTTATCTGCAGTATCAATGTCTAGAGTTAAATTTGATATTTGCTGTTTTGTCGAATCTATTTTCAATTCTGTCAATTTTATTTGATTATCCATAACAGTAATTTGAGAAGACAAAGTCTTTTCCTGTGTTTGAAGCTCAGAGATTTTAGATTGAAGTTCATTTATTTTATTTTGCAGATCTTGAACTTGGGAACTGTCTGAAGAGGAAGGAACTGGGGTTGGACTTGGACTTTGAGCATTTAGCGTATTTATGTTTGAAAACAAAAATAAACATACTAAGAAAGAAGTTAGAATATATTTAAACTTAAGAAGGCTTTTAATATTCATTTTGCAACTAAGCTCTATTTTACTCTAATTGCTTAAGGATTAGAAATCTAACTTTAACTGTGCTATAACTAACTTAATAACTATGCCTAAGAAACTAACAGAAAAAGAGATTTTTAAAACCAAACTCTTTACTATCAAAGATATAGAGTTGGAATATAACAGCGGGAAAAAAGTAACTCATCAAATTATTCAGAAATTCGATGTTTCAATAATTGTTCCGATAATCGATAACCAAACTCTTCTTCTTATTAAAGAGTACTCAACTGCCTTAGATGAATATCGTCTCGATTTGCCGGGAGGCAAAATTGATCCGGGGACTAATCCACTAGAAACAGCAAACAAAGAATTGCAGGAAGAAATTGGCTACAAGGCAGGGAAGCTTGATCAAATTGGAATGTTTACTATGTCTCCTGGCTATTTGACTCAAAAAAGCTATATTTTTCTTGCAAGAAATCTTAGCGAGAGTAAACTAGAAGGTGACGAACACGAACCCTTAGAAAAAGTCGAACATCCTTTTGATAGGTTCGAAGAGCTTATTGATAGTGGCGATTTGACAGAAGCCCGGGCAATCGCAGCACTATATTTGGCCAGAAAGTTTCTTAAGCAAACTTAGAAAACTACTTTTTCACCTAATTTTAATTGAGGTATCCGTACTGGAAGATTTGGCCGGTAGAGTAGTGACTGGAAAATTCAAGATTGGGCCCATACCATGGATCATTCATAATGTAATTTCCCGCCGCACCGCTTTTAAGAACAACAAAATGTGTTCCGTATGCTCCTGCATTGAGTCCAATAATTACAGGTTTCCCCGAGGAAAGCAAGGAATCAATTGCTCCGCTGTTATTCTGCCAAACAGAGGTAAATCTCCCGGCCCAGGGAATAAGCATATAGGCTGTATCTGAAAAGTAGTAACTGGAGGAAGCCGCAATAGAGGAAGGCGTTACGTCTTCTCCGCGCTGTCTAAGAACCATGGCAACAGATGAGAGCAAGCAACCGTACTTCCACACAGGTTCCGCAGATATTCCTATACTGCTATTACCCCAGCGCTCATCTCTTTGGTTAAAATACCACCCGTCCGGACTGTCCTGCGGTGGAAGTATGCTCTTTCCTCCTTGCGTAGTTGCAAACAGGGAGAATCCGGATAATTGGGCTTGTGCTTCCGAAAGCAATCTTTGATAAGTTGCTTCATTTCCTTGAGTTTGCGCTAAGAGCTCATTTTTAGCCTGTTTTTCTTTTTCCAGTTGCTCCGAAAAAGCAGTAAGCTCAACTTGCAGCTGTTCTGTTTTTGTCTTTTTATCTTCAAAAATATCTTTTTGATTAGCATAATCATTTCTTGCCTGAACAGTATCATAAATGAGTTTTTTATCGTGGGCTTGAGCAATTCGAAGGTAATTAGCTTTTTTTATAAAATCAGAAATATCAGCTGAAGAGAGTAATACTTGAAAAGAAGAAGCGCTTCCTGCCATATACGTTGCGGAAATTCTATTCATTAAGATTTTGGTTATTTCATTTAATGAATTTTCAACTTTACTTATTTTTTTTGTAGAAGTGTCTATGTCCAAACTTAAATCACTTATCTGCTTTTTGGCAGACGCAATTCTAAGCTCTGTTAAATTCACTTGATTGTCCATAACAGATATCTGAGAAGACAATGTTCTTTCTTCTCCCTGAAGCGCGCTAATTTTGCTTTGAAGATCATTGATTTTATTCTGCAAATCCGAAGCTTCCGAATCGGACGGAGAAATCTCTGGAGTAGGTGTCTGTGCTGAAATCGAACGGAAACTCGACACAAACAAAAAAAATACTAAAAAAAGACAGTATTTTTTCATACTCACTTATTTTAAATATCTAAGCACTGCGAGGTAACTGGAGAATGCACCTAAGATAATTGCAACTAAGACTTCCAGTCCCAGGAGTTCTAGTAGAAAAACCGGAGAAATCGGAAAAATAGGAATTCCCCGTAAGAATGAAGAAAGATATGGAGTTACATATAAAAGTGTCCCAACTGAAACAAGCCAGCCAATAAATGCTCCAAAGAGCCCATAGAAAACTCCTTCAATGATAAATGGCCATCTTATATACCAGCTGCCTGCCCCAATCAGTCTCATTGTTTCTATATCTGCTCTTTTTTGAGATATTTTTATTCCAATAATCGTAACCATTATAAATGTTGACACCAGGGCTAAAATCACAACAACAGAAAAGCCAATCTTTCTAAGAGCGCTAGTCCATGATGTAAGAGTTGACACGACATCTTTTTGAAAAACCACTTCTTGAACAATTGTTGATTTTTTAAGAGTATCTGAAATAAGACTCAAATCTTCTATTTTATGTGTTGAAATTTCCAAAGACGCGGGTAGAATTTCTGCTGTTACTAAATCCAGAAGAAGGGGATCATTTTTATTTTGTTCTTTATAGATCTTAAGAGCTTCATCTTTAGAAACAAACTTAACCCCTGATACAAGATCAGATTCTTTAAATGTCTTGCCTAAGTCCTCTATATCTTTTTGCTTGGCGCCGTCACTAAAGAAAGCAGTAACTTGAGGCTTTGATTCAAAGTAATTTACTATTCCGGAGGACGCGAAAATTATTAAAGCAAACACAGAAAAAGCCAAGAAAGTAAGCATCATAACAAATATCGCAGCTACTGCTTGATAGGGGGACCTTCTGATATTTCTCCACGCTGTTCCAATAAACTTCATATTTTTATTTCAAGGCATCCTCAAAATCACCTGTTTTGAGTTTTTCCTCCTCATGTTTTTCCTTCTTTGGCTCGCTTGTCTGACTGGAGCCGGCTTTCTCTTCAACCTTAACCTTATGCCCACCCCTATCATTGACAATACTACCTTTATTAAGCTCTATCGTCCTTTTATTAAGTTTTTTGACAATATCAGTGTCGTGAGTCGCCATTATTACAGTTGTTCCTAGCACGTTTATGTCAGAAAGTAATTTCACTATTTCCCAAGAAGTATCATCATCCAAATTTCCCGTTGGCTCATCGGCTAATAAAATATCCGGAGAAAGAATCAGAGCCCTTGCAATTGCTGCTCTTTGCACTTCTCCTCCTGAAAGCTGAACTGGAAATTTATCTTTTTGATCTAAAATCCCAACTTGATTTAGAACTTCCTCTGCCCGAGTTATTGCTTCTTTTGTCTTTACACCAATGACGTCAAGCGGCAGGGTTGTATTTTCCATGATTGTCCTATCAGCTAACAGTTTTAGATCTTGAAAAACAACACCAATTTTTTTTCGCAGTTCAGGAACTTTCCTGCCTGGAAGCTTTATCAAATCCCAGCTATTAACAACAACTGTTCCCTGGGTTGGAAGCATTTCTCTTATCAGCAAACGGAAAATCGTAGTTTTACCTGATCCTGTAGGACCAACTAAAAAAATAAACTCTCCTTTTTCAACTGAAAAAGAAATATCAGAAATTGCAAAAACGCCTGTGCCGAATTTTTTTGAAACATTTTCAAGGCTAATCATCTTTGTTATAGCCGCCCACCGGAGTTATTCTAAAACTTCCACTCTACCAACATCCATCAACCAACCTGCGCGTTGGGCTTTTTGTGTCTGCCCCCACACTTTAATTTTTTTGCCTTTTACAAGGGAGAGATCAACAGATGAAGAGGTAAGATAAACAAACTGACTTGCTCCACCCGGGCGCTCTAGATGATATTGGCCTTCTCCTTCAATTCCGCCCGGTTTTAAAACACCCTCTGCGATATCTTTAAAGGTCGTAGTATCATTGCTTCCCATCGCAGTGCCTTTTGCTACCTGCGAGGAGCTTGTCACTTCTTTTGTTGTCCCAAGTTGACTAGCTGTCCCTTTAGCAATCAAAAATCCACTACCAATACCCAAAGCTCCAATAACAATAACTACTGGCAATATCTTGATCCATTGTTTTTTTTCAGAGGTTGAGCTAAGCTTGTGAACTAACTCTCCTTCTGTACTTGTGCTCTTTTTCTTATCCATAATCAAGGTTTTTACGCTCCCTTAAGTAAAGCACATTTAAGCTTTTTAATCAACCCTAAAGCCATCGAAGGAACCCCTAGGGGACGGTCCTCGACTATCTTGACAACACGGCCCAAAAATGACATAGTTTTATTATATGCCTCGAGGTCCACGGTTTGCTTTTCAAGATGCTTTCTATCATGTTTTCAATAGAGGAATAAACAAGCAGGATATTTTTCTAACTGAGGACGATTATGAATTCTTTTTAAGTAAACTCTATGCATTAGGACGGAAATACGATCACTCCATCTATGCTTTGTGTCTTATGCCAAATCACTTTCATATTTCCATACAGGCCAGGAAAACTCCCATCTCAAAGATTATGTCCTCTCTAGCTACAAGCTACTCAATGTACTTCAACCGTAAATATCAGCACCTTGGACCGGTTTTTCAAAACAGATTTAAAAGTATTCTTATTGAAAATGATTCTTACTTTTTGGAGCTTTCGCGATACATTTATCTTAACCCGGTAAAAGCTGGGCTAGTACAAGATCCGGCTATGTACAAATACACCAGCCTTAGAGAAGCTTTGGGGAAAGAGTCTCTTCATTTTCTTGATCAAGATATCCTAAGGCTAACTGGAGAGACGGAAAAGTCAAGGAAAAATTACCAAGAGTTTGTTTATGATGGAATTAATAAAGACTTAGACGATATTGGACGTTTGTTCGAAACTGAAGAAGCAGTGCTGGGATCAAATAGATTTTCCACTCTTGCTCAGAAGAAATATTTGAGAAGAGTTAAAACTACTTCTAATTTAGAATGATTTGACAGTGTTTCTGAGGACCGTCCCCAAAATCGTCCCTTATTTTCTTATTTTCTTTTTTTAAATATTTGAAGCCTTCTGCCCTTTGATTGGCTCGTAATTTTCTCTTATTTCTCCATCAACGATAATTTTCCTAAATTGAGCATAAAGGGATTTTTCATTACTTAATCTTGGGCCGTCCTGCAACCCGAAGTGAACGTGGGGCTCACTAGTATTCCCAGTATTCCCACATAATCCAATAACATCTCCTGCCTTAACCACATCTCCAACCTTAACACTTATTGAATCATGTTTAAAATGTCCCAAAAGACTATATTCACCATTCTTATGATCAATAATTATAGCATTACCAATTCCAACGTTTCTATCTCTTTCCCCCGGCTTATTATCAATAGCGCCGTTTATTACTTGAATAATTTCGCCATCTCCAGGAGCAATTACCTCTTTTCCAAAAACTTCATAATCTTCAAGCTTTTCCCCATTCCCAATATGTCCATTCCTAAAATCATACGCGTAAAGCTGACTCTGAGGTCCCTGATCTGGTGGTCTAATATGACTATTTATTGACGCATCACGTCCACCATTAGTAACAGTCCAGATACCTTTAAATGGGAGCATTAAATCTGTTTTAGTTTTATAATCCATAATGTATCCACCCCTAAATACCTCTTAGCTCTGCTTCGATGAACGCATCTATATTTCCATCCAATACCGAACTAGTATCAGAAGTTTCGAAATCAGTCCGCAGGTCTTTTACCATCTTGTATGGATGCAAAACGTATGAGCGGATTTGATTTCCCCAGCCCGGAGTTTTATAACCACCTTTTAAGCTGGCTTCCTGTTTTTTTCTTTCTTCTTCCTGCAAAAGCCAAAGTTTTCCGGTAAGAAGTTTGATCGCATATTCTCTATTTTTTCCCTGATATCTCTCAGAATGAGCAGTAACAATAATTCCTGACGGTTTATGCTTAAGACGCACTGCTGTTGAAACTTTATTTACGTTTTGCCCACCATGACCTCCTGATCTAAAAAAATCCCACTCTAAATCATCTTCCTTAACTTGAATTGCGCCTAAATCTTCAATCTGCGGGACCACCTCAACTAAAGCAAACGACGTTTGCCTCAGCTTATCTGCATTAAATGGAGACTGACGGACTAATCTGTGAACTCCGGCTTCAAATTTTAAAAGACCATATGCATACTCTCCATCTACTAAAAAGGCTACGCTTTTAAGCCCAGCTTCTTCCCCAGGGGTTTCATCAATTGTTTCTAAACCAAATCCTTTTCTCTCAGCAAAACGGCTATACATTCTAAAAAGCATTTGTGTCCAATCCATTGCTTCAACCCCACCCTGACCGGAATGAATAGAAACAATCGCTGGAGCTTTATCATAAACGCCTGAAAAATAAAGCAGGGTTTCCAACTCTTCAAGAAGTTTTCCTACCCCTTTCGTATCACCTGAATTAAACATTAATTGAAGCTGTTTTGCATGATCTATTTCCTTTTGAAGACTTGCCATCTCTTTCATTTTTCCTGCTGCGTTTTGAGGATCTTTCCAAAAAGATGAATCGATTGATTCTGCTTCAATCTCCTTAAGCATTCTCTCTTTAACCGGAGTATCAATTTTCTCAATGACTTTTTCTATTCTTTGCTTCAATTCTTCCATCCCGTTAGAAGCAGATCGCGATCATCTACTTACCTTTCATTTATTTCAAATCCCTAAAAGCGATCGCGGCTTCTAACGGGATCCATAGTTATATTCCTGAGCAGATTTTAAGACACATCTCTTTTGCTTGATTGGCAGGTAAGTCTTTTATTCCCTGGATATCACGTAAAACTCTTTGTATTTGAGGTGACGTGGTTGCAACTTCTTCTGCATTGAGTCCTTCTATATTTTTCTTTATCACATTTATCCTTGATCCCACTTCGCTCATCATATCAAGCCGCGGTGTTTTTATTTCGGGTTTTTGTATGGGAGCTGGCGTTATCTTGTCTGCCTGGCCTAAAATTCCCTCGTCATTAGGAAAATATGCTCCTTTAATTTCAGCTACAGCTAGAATTGCAACAATTGCAAAAAAAGATGTAATAATAATTTTCTTTTTATCCCATTGAACTGTATCCAGATCCTCTTTCTTCTTAAGCTTAATAGGTTCTATTGTAGGCTCTGATTTCCGGAAAAACATAACTCAATTCTAGAGAAATAAGCTCACTTTTGCAAACTCAACTAGCCACTAGCCTCTAGCCCTTCGGCTAATCTCAGGGTAAACAACTAGCGTTTAGTTATAGCGAGGGGTGGCATGAGTGGGAGGGATAGAGGCAGCGCGGATGTCAGTGAATCGTGAACGAGCACTGGCGGGATGGAAACGAGTGACAGGACCCCGAGCAAAATGGTAATATCGAATTATGAGCAAGATCATCGATATCCTTTGTGTTGGAAATGCAACGATAGATGTTTTTGTGATGCTCAAAAACTTGCAAAAGTTCAGCTATGACAAGTTTACCAATCAAATCTCATTTCCTCTTGGAGAAAAAGTGCCTCTTGAAGAATTTAAATTGACACTTGGTGGAAATGCTTGTAATGTTTCCGTAGGCCTTTCAAGACTAGGATTTAAAACTTCACTTGCCGCACAAGTAGGAAGCGACGAATTCTCGGATAGAATAATTAATTCGTTAAAAAAAGAGGGGACAGACCTAAGAAATATTGATAGGAGTCGGCGCGAAACTCCTTATTTTAACATTGTCCTAGCATATGAAGGAGAAAGAACAATTCTGGCAGAAAAAAAACCGGAGAGTGGAGAACTATCAATTGAAAATGTGAATCCAAAATTAGTCTATTTATCAAGCGTGAGCGGGGACTGGAGAAAAGTGTATGAAAATATTTTTACAAACAATGCAAACTCTTTGTTCGCGCTAAACCCCGGGAGTAGACAGCTTAGCGAAAGCTTTGATGAGATTTTATCAATACTTCCAAAAATAGAAATTCTTTTTGTTAACCTGGGGGAGGCGCAAAAAATTGCCAAAGATCCAAACCCCGACATAAAAATAATTATGAAAAAACTCAAAACTTGGGGGGTTAAAATTGCGGTTGTAACTGACGGGATAAACGGATCTTACGCAATTGACTCTACTGGAGAAATTTATCAAATTGGCGTAGTGTCGAAAAATAAGCCTGTTGAGAGAACTGGAGCAGGAGATTCTTACGCATCGGGTTTTCTTTACGCAGTATTGAATGGACACTCAGTTAAAGAAGCAATGAGATATGGGGCTCTCAATGCAGACAGTGTAATTAAAAAAGTAGGTGCACAGGAAGGATTATTGAATAGGGAAGAGATCGAGCAAAAATCAAAAGAAAATTTAAGCTTATCGGCAATTAAAATATGAAAATTTTTTTAGCAACAGACCACGCAGGTTTTGAATTAAAAGAAAAAGTAAAAGCCTTTCTACAAAAAGAGGGATTCGAAATGGAAGACTGTGGAGCATTAACTTTTGATAAAAATGACGATTATCCTGATTTTATATCTAAAGCAGCAGAAGCAATTTCTAAAAATCCCGATGAAGATAAAGGAATAGTTTTTGGAGGATCAGGGCAGGCTGAAATGATAGTCGCAAATAAATATAAGGGTGTTCGCTGTGCGCTTTTTTACTCAGCAGTTGCCCCAATTGGAGCAGCCGATGTCACAGGAAGAATAAGCACTGATTCATATGAAATGATTCGATTAACACGCGAGCATAATGATGCCAACATGCTTTCCTTAGGAGCTCGTTTTATAAATGACAGCGAAGCTTTTGAAGTTGTAAAACTTTGGCTCGCTACTCCATTTTCAAACGAAGAAAGACACAGGAGAAGAATTGAGAAGATCAAGAATCTTGAGAGCTAGATTTTCCCACCATCAACACTTCTTCAATCAAACGATTAGCGTAGCCGTATTCGTTGTCATACCAGGCTATAACTTTTACCATATTCCCTCCAACTACTTGAGTGAGGGACAAATCAACAATCGCAGAATGGGGATTACCAATAATATCTGAAGAGACGATTGGATCTTTTGTCACTTGCAGAATGTTTTTATACAAACTTGACCCTGCGGCTTCTTTAAAAGCATTATTTACTTCTTCAACCGATACGTCCCGCTTCAATAAAAACGTAAAATCTGAAAGAGAACCGATTGGTACAGGAACGCGGATTGCAAGACCGCTAAAAATCCCCTCAAGCTCAGGAAGCGCTTTTGCCGCTGCGGTTGTGGCACCTGTTGAAGTGGGAACTATATTTTCTGCTGCTGCCCGGGCCCTTCTATAATCCTCATGTCCTCCATCTTGCAAGCGCTGATCCTGAGTATAGCCATGAATTGTAGTCATCATTGCTTTCTCGATTCCGAACTTGTCAGCGATAATCTTTGCAACTGGAGCTATGCAATTGGTCGTGCAAGACGCATTACTAATCACGTTTGAACCCGAATAATCGCTGTCATTAACTGACAAAACATATGTTTCAATATTCCCGCCTTTTGCAGGAGCTGACAAAACTACATTCTTAGCTCCGGCTTTGATGTGTAAATTCAATTTGTCCAAATTAGTGAAGTGACCAGTAGATTCAATTACAACATCAATTTTTAAATCTCCCCAGGGAAGAAGCGATGGATCTTTTTGAGAATAAACAAAGGATTTTCTTCTTTTATTTATTACAATCTTTCCCAGAAGGTCTTTTTTTGACTCACGAGTAGGTTCGATAGAAACTTCATCCTTGAGTGGTCCGTAAACCGTATCATATTTAAGAAGATACATCCAACCCTTCAAATCGGTTGACGAACCGCCGTTTATGGCAACCACATCAATTTTGGTTTTGTATTTCTCCAAAATTACCCGATGCGCCATGCGGCCTACTCGGCCATATCCATTTATTGCAACTCTTATCATACTTCTATTTTAACAATTCGTGGACTTTTTTAACAATCGCGTCTTTATCAATCTCTTCATAGGCCAATAATTCTTCCGGTTTTCCGCTTTTTGGCTTTTTGTTAACAGATAGACTATAAACTGGTGTTTTTGTCTCCGAGAGGCAAGTACGGACTGCTTCTGCAATTCCGCCTTCTTCATAATGATCTTCAACAACAATTATCGCTTGAGTTTCCTCAGCTGCCTGCTCTAACGTCGCACAATCTATTGGCTTAATTGAATACATGTCTATTATCCTAACGCTTATTCCCTCTTTTTGTAGGCCTTCATATGCCTTAAGAGCTTCATGCAGCGTTATCCCTGCTGCGACAATCGCAAGCTTATCTTTTGACGAACTCTTGAGTGTTTTACTTCCTCCTATTTCAAACTTCTCCCCGCCCTCATAAATAACCGGCAGTTCCATTCGTGTTGTGCGGATATAAACCAAGCCATTATACTTTGCCATCTCTTCAACTAGTTTTTGTGTTGAAACGCCGTCACTAGGATATAAGACTACGCAGCCGAACAAGGATCTAAACAGAGAGATGTCTTCAAGTCCCATTTGAGAAGCACCATCCTGCCCAATAGAAACTCCTGCGTGGCTCCCGCAAAATTTAATGTTACTATTTGCGTATGCTGCCATTCTTATTTGATCATGAGCACGCGAAAAAAACGCCGAAAAAGTTGAGACAAAAGGAATCTTTCCCCGACTAGATAAACCAACGGCACAAGAAACCATATTTTGCTCGGCGATAAACATTTCAAAAAACTTATCAGGATATTTATCACCAAAAATTTCTGAATAAGTTGAATTGGATGTCTCACCATCAAGAACGACTAGGGAAGAGTTTGAAGCTCCAATATCTGCAAGCGCCTGACCATAAGCTTTTCTTGTAGCAATTGATTCCACATCATGAGATTGTGCGACGTTAGAATTAATGTTGGACAATCTCCATTGTGCGACATTAGAAGCATTTCCGGGGTGGGGTTGATTTTGCGTATTTAAACCTTTTGGCATTGCAATCTTCCCCCGTAGGCTCTGATCGATTTTGCCTAAGGCTCTCTTGCTCTCCCCTATTTCATCGTAGGGGAGTGCCTTCCCGTGAAAACCGTCTTTATTTTCTAATTTTGGCAAGCCTTTCCCTTTCACAGTTTTTGCTATTATCATCACGGGTTTTTCGTGGCTAGAAAGTGCAAGCGAAAATGCCTGTGAAATTTCTTTCAAATCATGTCCGTCTATAATTACTGTTTCCCAGCCAAAAGCTGATACTCTCTTTTGATATTCTTTTACATTCCACCCAAGCATGGTTTCCCCACTTTGGCCCAGCCTATTTACATCAATTATTCCAACCAAATTATTCAATTTGTAGTGGCTTGCGATCTCAATTGCCTCCCAAATTTGTCCTTCTGCCATTTCCCCATCTCCAAGCAAAACAAAAGTTTTATATGAAAGCTTGTCTATTTTTGCGGCCAGAGCCATGCCCAAACCGATTGATAAACCTTGGCCGAGCGAGCCAGTTGGGGCCTGCGTAAATTTAAATTCCATACTTGGATGTCCCTCTAAGGGACTACCAAACTTTCGATATTCCAGCAGTTCTTTTTCGCTTAGCTCCCCTGCCGCGGTCCAAAGTGAATAAAAAAGGGGTGAAGCGTGACCTTTTGAGAAAATAACTCTGTCATTCTGAGGAAAATCAGGATTTTTAGCATCAAACTTAAAGAACCCTCCAAAAAAAAGAACTGTCATAAGATCCGCTGCGGACAAAGAAGAAGTTAGGTGCCCTGAGCCAGCAGTGGAAGTAGAAAGAAGACAATAGTATCTAATTAGTCTTGCTAACTTTTCTAAATCTTCCATAGATTAATAATATCAGTTACTAGTAATTAGATACTAGATATTAGTTGCGTGTTATAATTTTCTAAATGGATCTATTTCAAACCTTAATTCTTTCTTTTGTTGAAGGGGTGACTGAATTTCTACCAATCTCCTCTACCGGCCACCTTGTTCTTACTTCTCAAATATTGAACATCCCACAAACGGAATTTGTTAAAAGCTTTGAAATTATAATTCAGCTCGGCGCGATTTTAGCAGTTGTTTTATTATACTTTCGAACACTTTTAAACACTAAAATCTGGCCAAAAATTTTCGTAGCTTTTTTACCAAGCGCATTTGTTGGCCTCCTTTTTTATAAAATTATCAAAGACATTTTGATTGGAAATAGCCTAATCATAGTGATCGCTTTATTTTTGGGCGGAATCGCTTTTATCCTGGTTGAATATTGGCATAAAAACCTGCCTGCCGGCCCGCTTCGACGAAGCATCAGCGAGGCGAGCAGGCAGGTAAATAAAACTGAAATCGCAAGCATAGAGCAAATAACTTTGAAAAACGCATTTATCATTGGACTTTTCCAATCTATCTCTGTTGTCCCTGGGGTTTCCCGCGCGGGAGCAACGATTCTGGGAGCACTTTTGTTAAAAACAAACAGAAAAACTGCTGCGGAATTTTCTTTTATTTTAGCAGTGCCAACCATGTTTGCAGCGACAGGACTTGATATTTTCCAAACAAAACTTAATTTTTCAGGCAATGAATTATTGATGCTCGCAATAGGTTTTATGGCATCATTCTTTTTTGCTGCTATTTCAGTAAAGCTCCTTATAAAATATTTATCAAACCATAGCTTTGTTGTTTTTGGTGTTTACAGGATTACAATCGCTATCATCTTCTATATAATCTTTCTTAAATGAGCACGTTCCAAGCTATCTACAAAGCTGTTGCTAAAATTCCTAGGGGAAAAGTCAGTACATATGGCGCTATTGCTAAGAAAGTTGGAATTTCAAACCCGCGGGTAGTGGGATATGCACTACATGTTAATAAGGATCCGGACAATATTCCCTGCCACCGCGTGGTGAATAAAAAAGGAGAATTAGCCAGTGGCTATGCTTTTGGAGGGTTGGGAATTCAAAAACAACTGCTAGAACAAGAAGGTGTAACTTTTGAAAATGACAAAGTAGAACTAAGTAAACACCTCTTCAGTTTTACCTAGCAAGTTTTAGATTAGGAAACTCTAATTTACCGATTGTAATTCCTTTTTTAAGAAGAACTAAACCATTATAAATAAGAGCTGTTAGAAGAAGAACAAACGCTGCGATTACGCATAAAACAAACCACGAAAAAGTTGTTCCAATTCCGATAAAACCTTTCATAAGCCTCAAATTATACAGTAAAATGGCTAAAAAGTCAATTGCTATAGGATGCAAAGTGCAGTATAATACGGCTTCATAAGAATAGCGCTATACAGTCAATAAGGAGAATATTATGCCAACAATAACTGAGGTAGAAGCTCGAGGAGCTCCACAAGACCTGGGAGTTGAAACTTCAAGACGTGAAAGAAGAATAGAAAGAGTTATAACCGCTTTGAATCACTCGTATAACGAGTATCGAGCTGTTCATTCAAACGATCCATGGGAAACAGCTGATAGAAGAGAGATGGATGAGGCTTGGGCAAAGACTTTTGCGAGAGGACAAGGAGGTTATTACTTTACGCTTGATGTCAACGGAAATAAGCAGGCGCAATATCTACCAATGCATGGCATGATGAATTGGTTAGCTACTAGAGCTACAGACGATTTTCTTACCCCAAAACAAAAAAGAGAATTTCAAAAAGACAAAGATATACTTGAACGCTACACTCTATCAGTAAATACTATAGATCAAAGAAGAGCAAAATCAGAAGAGCAGCGTTCAAGCATGCGTAGCGAAAGAGTTTATCGAGAACTTGGGCGCATATATTTTAACCCAGAGCTTACCACAGGAGATCCCGAGGAAGATTCAAAAAAAGCAGAAGAAAGAGTTGATAATGTAATTACGCAACTTATTGGTCCCCGGATTAAACGAAAAACCACAGGCAAACCCACAGTTACCCAGCCTCCGGCAGCTTGGGATTCGACCAGGAAACCAGACTTTCAACCGCCTCTTGTTTCTGGAAAAAATCCATGGGAAACTAAAACTATTCAGCCTTGGGAAACAAAATCAGGACAAGGTACCATTCCCACACAAAATAATCCAAATGATGGCCAGCCAGCCTGGGTAACAAGAAGTGCAGAAACTTCTGCTCCCATAAGACAGGATGAAACTCCTTGGGGAAAACCTGATTTGCCAAAAGATGTAGAAGTAAGGACTGACTCAGAACTAGCTGAAAAAATAGTTGCCAGCTGGAGACATATAAGATTAAGGGTAGCTCCAATTAGGACGAGTGATGCAGAACCACAGATCATTGAAGCTCAATCATTATCCGATGCCATGTTAGGATATGAAAATGCACTTACTAAATATGGAAACGCACAAGACATAGATAAAAGAAGGGTAAAAAGAGAACTTGATCTTACTATAAAACAATTAGAACGATTGATTGGGGACCAAGAAGCAGTTAAAGAATTTGTTACGGCGCGAAGAGAAGGAGCTCGTAAGTCAGGAAAAGCTGATCGCGGAACAGCTTCAAAGCTTGAATTAAGAGCCTCAAAACTAAGAATAGAACGAGCTCTAGATAGACTATACGAGCTAGAGGCTTTAAAAAGCAATGAGCCAATTATTCTACGAGAATTTACTAATTCAGACATTACAGTTCAAGACCAATATCCATTTAAAGAGGCTCAGGGTGATCTATACGATAGTTATCTAGAAGCTTGGAGAGATGCGGAAGAAAGAAGAATAACTCGCGATGAAGTTAATCCCACACCAAGATACTTTATTCCTGAAGTAAAGGTAAGGGTCGTTGAAAAACCTGTCCCTGTTCTTGTTCTTGTTCCCCAACCCGTAGCTCCTCAATTACCTGATAAAAATCAGGTCTTTGCTGTAACTAATGATGAGTGGATGAAGGGTCCTGTCCCGGAGCCAAATCAAACACGCGCTAGACGACCGGATCGGGAACCAAGTAAAGATGACCTCAACGCTCTAGAGCCGGGCATAAAACGTCCTGATCCAATTCCTGTTCAGCCACCCGTATATATCCCTACATCGAGAGGTGCCATATTTAGATCAGAAGCCGAACAGTTAAATATTGTCTTCGCTACGACCGATCCTGTCTGGGAACAAGAGGCAAGAAGAAATGCCGAAAGGCAAATGCAAATAGATCTTGCGCCTGGAAAAACTCGACACGATAAAATTAGGCGTGTGCCTGGTATAGCCTGGACACGAATGGTTGAGCCTTCGAGAATAAGAGAATATACAAGAAAATATCTGGAACTTTTGCATAAAGCCGGAAATCCATACTCTGAGGTTGATATTAAAACAGGTGAGATAATTCAAGACTCTCACAGAGAAGATTATTTATCTGCGCGTGCTGCCACTGGCGAAAACATAGAATTAAATCCGAAAGATTCAGCAACGAAGGTAGAAAGAGCCCACGGACTTTTTGGAATCCGAATGACTAATAAAATCCTGGAGCTTGCGGACTCTGGAATGAGTGAAGAAGAGACCCAAAAACAGCTTGATATATTTATAACGGAAAATAAATATGATCTCAACAGATTTTTTGGAAGATCCCAATCAGATAAAAGAGATCTTACTGATTTAGCAACTAATCTTTCCAAGAAAGTTTTACAGCTTAGGCAACAAGTAGCTGAAGGGCGACTCTCACCGGATCAAGCATTTCGACATATGGATATTTTCTTTGCAGATGCCAGATGGGGAGTAGAAACAAAACATAAACCAACTAAGAGAAATAGAGTTCTTGATTGGTCTAGGGAAGGAAAAGGAGCCAGAGTTAAAGGAATCATCGTAAATCCAGCAACAGTTGGAGGACTTACCTCAGTTGGTGCTGTTATTGGAATGTCAGCAAGTGTAGTAAAAACTGCACTAGCGCCAATTTCTGCGCCTTTGTCACTTGGAATTCCCGCAATTCCAATGGCAGTAGGAGGAGTTGCTGGAGGAATAGTTGGAGGTATTAGAAGATATGGTGACCACGGAAGAGATAGAATTACTTTTGAAATTGACGATGCGTCCGGCGAAAAACCAGAAGGTAAAGCTCCACAGAGAGAAAGATTTCAGAGATTTGCCAGAGATAGAGTACTGGCAGTAGAACTAGCACAAAGCGTTGAGACCATTTTAAGCCAGTATAATTTATCTGATAGATTCTCTGCTGAGATTCTTATTGCCAAACTCGCTGAGATTGTAGTTAGAAAACGTCTCTCGATTGGTAGAGGAAGTGACTTTATTGGATATACATCCCGCTATCAAATCGAGCAGGAAAAATTAAGACTTAATGAGGCAGTATTGAAAGGAGAAACTGCACTTAGAAACGCTGGTGTTCCATATGAAGATTATGTGGAATCTCTGAACGCTCAAATCCAAGATCATAGAGAACGTTTAATAAAGCATAGTGATGTACAGGATGAGAAATTTAGAAGAGACAGAAGAATTCAAGCAGTAAAAGCTATTGGTACGGGAGCTGCAATGGGAGCGGCCGCAGGGGGAACTGTTGTAGGCTTAAAAACAGGCATAGGCTTTGGTCTAGAGGTGACCGGGCTAGACGAACCAATGAAAGGATTAGTTGATGGAGCTGTTTCAGGAGTTCGGGGATTTTTGGGATTTGATTCTACCGAAATTGGTGGAAAAACAGCTAGAACTGCAGTCAAAAATGGGTTTCGACCAAGCGGGCAGCACGTTTACAACATGCCTTTACCAGATGATACGGACTCAGTCGATCCATTAATAACAAATACAATTCCTGAAGTCACAAAGGACTCTGAATTATACACTTCCTACATAGGCAATACTGAAATAAGAATTCCAAAAGGGACCTGGTGGAGACCGGATATAAATGGAAAACACGATTTGATTCTTAGCACTGATGGAAGGGTATTGATAAACGATGCATATATTGATGGAACGACTGGAGAACTTAATGCAGATCCAAAAAGTGTTTGGGATGAACAAATCGTAAATAGACACATAGAAATAACTAACAGCGAACATGTGCTCGGAAAAGACGGCGTTTGGAAAGACTCAGCAACTCAAATTGATGGAAAAACATGGGACAGAAATGGAACCATAGGCAGGTACGAAGGCACTGAGCTTGATTTAACTGTAGGCAAACAAGATAACGCAGTAATATTCCATTTACCAAAAGGCACCAAAGGAATATTTATTTCCCGAGATGGACATTTAAACAATCCGATCTGGATTGAAGGAAAAAACGGAGTAGTACGCTTGGATCCAGACGATATGAAACATTTTGTGATTGGGCCTGATGGAAAAAGAATTCCAATAGGAAATATTGCAAAAATGGTAGTAGATCAAGATGAGCTGGGAAAATACCAAGATGGCAATTTAGGAACAGAACTTCACCCAAAAAGAAGAGCTATATTTAACGTAGACACTGTTGAGGCAGGAAGTCTTGATACTGACAAAGCAGGAAAAGTTATTGCAAGAATAAAAGCAACGATTAAAGGCGCGGGACAGCTCCCATCAGATATAACAACAGGAACAGAAGATAAAGTAGCAATAAAAGTAGTACCAACCGATATTCCTCATGACACAGAACCACCTCATTCACCAGAGCCTACTCCAAAACCGACGCCAGAACCCACATCTGAGCCAACGCCGCGTCCAACACCCACAGCTGAGCCTACACCTACACCAACAACAAAACCTACACCTATTCCCACACCGGAGCCAACACCAACGCCTACTCCAACTCCAGAGCCTACTCCGGTTCCTACACCACGGCCTACGCCTGTTCCAACACCGGAACCTTCTCCGGAACCAACACCGGTTTCCACGTCTGAACCAACAGCCACACCTAGTCCAAGTCCGGAGCCTACTCCTTCACCAACACCTAGCTCTAGTCCACAACCTGGACCAATAATTCCTCCTGCAACTGGTGGTGGATTCACTTTTGACCCGACACCACTTATTTCTGTGCCATTTGTCGCTAGAAATCCACTTGAGGTAACAAAAAGAGATATCGCTCCTGCTGTATCACATACAATTTATAGTGGTCCTACTTTACCTACTCCAGCTTCACCGGCTCCTCATGCAAGCCCAGTACATTTAAGTGGAACAAGATTCCCTGAGCGAATAGGAATAATAACAGATGAAGTAAAGGGGAAAGTTCATAGACTAGATGGTCTCGGTTATAAATTAAAAGATATTGCAACAGTTACTGGATTAGATGAGGACACTATTATGAGAATCTTAGGAATAAATAACAGTACACCAAAAAGTTAATTAAATTAATTTTTATACTTAACCTTTGATAAAAGAATTATGGCTAAATCAATTGCTATTGGGAAAAATAAGATCCAGATTCCCTTTTTTACAATTTCGGTAAAAGATTCTGAATTTAAATAAGAAATAACTCCCTCGGGAAGTCTTACTCCGAAAAAATAAGCAACTGCAATTGCCAAACCGATGACTATCAAAAGAAGTGCTGATCCTTCTAAATCTTTTTTACTTGAAAACATAGTATTTCCTATTTCAAAAACGACAAAAAGCACCAGAATAAAATTCCAGGGACTAGTTATTGGTGATTCCGAAGATAAAAAATAAAAAACAAAAAATGCAATTAATAAAATACCTATGAAAACTGGAGCAAAGCCAATGATTGCACGCCTAATTGGATCTGTTTGTTCTATGCCCACACTTCCCATTACTATTTTGTCTTCATCTGGCTCTGGGGTAAAACTTAAACCTCCAGTTCTAACCAGCATAACTTCTGCGCTAATAAGATGTGCTAATTCATGAATTATAACTCCCGGGATAAACATGAAATGAAAAAGTCTCATTGCTAAATTTCTGTTGCTTGTAAGACGGAGAAGCAGCCGGGATATAAGTTTTATAAGAATTCTTGAAAGGATAAAAAGGATTATAAACTCACCCAGAAAAATTAAAAGATAAACCACCTATTTATTCTAACTCTTTTTAAGGAATTGTACGTTTGCAGAACCAACTAAAGCCGATAGAAAAATTACTATTAACCCTATAATTAATCAAAACGAAGTATTACAGGGGCAGATTTGAAGCAGAACTGGGAGTGATCGGCATGCAGACTCATTTTTGTTGTATTGACAATGGAATTATAAACACTTAAGATTTCCCTATGATTTTAGCTAATACATTTTTTGTTTTAGACAAATCATAACAGCCGGCTAATTGCCGGTTTTTTAGTGCGGAAATGACCCCACTCCGCATGAAGCTTCAGGGGGCAAGGAAGGAGGTGAAAATAATGAATATTAAAAAAATTTTAGTAAGCGCAGGGGCAGGAATAGCAATGTTTGGAGCAGCAATTGTTCCAGCATTTGCAGATACAGTAAATGTAAACTTCGAAAATCCTCCATACACTCTGGGAACTATTAATGCCCAGGATGGTTGGAGCAGTTTGGGAGCAGCTGGTTCTGGATGCGCAGTCTATGACCACGCAGTAAATAGCAGCTTAGGCACAACTGGCTTTGGTTCACAAAGCTTGAGAGTTTCAAACGCTGTAACCAGCGGTTGCTTTGGCGACATGACATTTTCAAAATCACTAGCAAACGAAGCTGGAGAAACGGCTGCTGTTAATAGCGGCATGTCGGGAGGAACAAGACAGAAGCATTTTGAAGCAGAATGGTATTTCGCTTCTACAGTTCCTGGGGCAGAACAACCTGGACTATCTGCAGTTGCTAGCCCAGATAGAGGAGATGGAGCCAGAATGAGCTGGGTTCAAATGAAAGATACTCCAACGGGTCTTGAAGTCAACTTTTATGACTATGTTGATGCTGCGCCTTTTGGTACAGCCGGTACACCAACCAATGGATATGGTCCAGAAGATAACTTTAGGTTTACTAACGTTGTTAGCGGGCTTGATCGAACAGTACCCCATAAAATAAAGATTACAATGGATCTCTTGGATGGTCCGCGTAATGATGTTGTTAAGGTATATGTTGATGGAGTTTTGAAGCATACAGGAACAAGCTGGGAAGATTATTTCCGATTTGTTCAAGGACCTGGAGGTCCTGAATGGGACGGTATAATCCCCGGATTTGAAAGTAGAACTGTTGATTCAATTCTTTTTAGAACAGGCGGTGCAGCAGCACCAACAACAGCGGGATTTGGTTTCTTAATCGATAACCTTTCAACGCTTTCAGGGCCAATTTTAGTTGGACCGCCAACTAATAAAGACCAATGTAAGAAAGATGGATGGAAAACATTCAACAATCCTACATTTACTAACCAGGGTCAGTGTGTAAGTTTTGTGGAACGTCATGAAAAAGATGACGAAGATGAAGACCACGATAACAATGAGAATGGGGATGATGACAGAGATGATCACGGGAATAATAACGATGATGATCATCGCGGAGAAAATAGAGGTCACGGAGAACGTGATTGATAAATCTCTGGTTTAAGACTAAAAAACAGACGGTTAACCCCGTCTGTTTTTTGTGGGAAAATTAGCTTTGCACACCAAGGGTGTGAACTACCACTCGAACATTGGGCCATTGGGGAGAGAAATTTAGCTTTTTTTGGTGTTATTAATAAGGAAAAGAAGTCCTACCAAAAGTCCAAAGAAAACAGCAGTAAGTATCATAAATGTTTGAGGAGAAGATGAGCCTAGGATATTTTCCTGATATGTCTTAAAGATAAAGAAAACTCCAAGGGCTACAAGAAGAACTAATATAGAAATAACAGCTTTTGCATTATTTTCATGGTGACTGCTTGTCCTTGATTTGCTTTTTGGCATGGGTTATTAAGAAGTTATCGGGATATGGTGATCGTTTCACTATTCTCAGGCGTCATAGCGCTTACAGTTACTCTGTTGTTTGCATCTTTTGCAACTGAGTAACCTGTTGAATAAGTTGCGCATGAAGTAATATCGCCTCCTGTGAGCTGTGGATCTCTAGGTAGCGCAGGTATATATGTTGTAAGAAGATCTGCGCAAATATTAGCTAGTCCTGCCCCAGACCCAATTTCCACTGCTGTTGTTGTAATACCTGTTGGTAATACGCCCTTTTTATCAGCTGCATATGCTCCAATTGCATTTAGGATTTGGGTTACATCGCTTCTTCTTTTTGTATTATTTGCTTGACCAAATTGTCTTGCCGGATTAATTGCTATAAGAACGATCGAAAGGAGAATTGCCAAAATGCCAATGACGACGAGGAGTTCAATAAGAGTAAAACCGGATTGACTCTTAAATCTCTTTAGGCAGTTTTTCATATGTATAATCTAGATTAACATAGAAAAAATATCTTTGTCAAGGGGGATCTTTGTGCCTAAAATGCGTCAACCGGCACAGATCCTGATGGAGTTGCCGGCGATATATTTTCAATTTGAACTGTTGGAGCCGGGGTAAACGCGGGAAGTACAACCGGACCTTGCTTTGGCTCTGTCTTTGAAAAAAGTGTCTTATATGCAAATACAAAAAGCACAAGAAGAAGCAACACAAAAGTTCCAACCAAAATATAAAGTTTCCTATTTGGTTTTTTGGAATCTTCGGTCTTTTGCTCACCCACAGGATCAAATTCGCGCTCAATCATATTGTATTGCTTGAATGAATATGCTTTTACAGCAATTGCTCCCAAATCCATTTTAGCCCCGAGGCCCGCGTTTGTTTCCTGTAAAACTGATAGCGGCAGCGCCATAGAGATAACTGATTTGTTTTTTTCGAAGGCTTCTTTTATAACGTCATAAATTGCCTTATTAACTCCAACTATTTTTACTTTCTTATTAAACTTGTAGCTCTTACTCAGTACCTCCTCGAAGGGAACAATGTCAATAAAGCTTTGGATCTGAGTTTCTATTTTCTCAGGGTCGGTTATAGTTAGATCTTTTTCGAATACTGCGTTATGAGAAAAAACTAGAACAACTTCAAATTCCTGTCCTTTAACGCTACTTTGAATAAAAGAATCTATGAATTGTTCAAATTTTCCTGCGTTAACAAGATCTAAGTCCGAGATAACATCTGGAGGAAAAGAAAGCTGTAGAGTATTTCCTATGCTGCCTGCATAAAAAAATGCTTTATTTATATCAACGTATAGTACTGCTGTTTGTTTTTTTATTGAAGCCATTATTGAATCTCCTTCCAGGAAGAAATACTCGCTACATTATTATTGTACACTGTCTGAAGCTGAATTTTCCGCACATTATTATTGAAAGTCCCTGTTGCTGTTGCTGTTATAACTCCACTGCTACTACTCACCTGTATCGTAACACTTCCTTCTCCTATGCTAAGAGGTTGTCCAACAGGAGTCCCGCTGTAGCCGGGATCGCGGATAATTCGAATTAGTGCTTCTTGTATCCCGCTTTCCGCAACAAAATAAGCGTAATTACCCTGCTCCGTTACGCTAGCCGATTGGATATTACCAAAAACCATAACAGCTGCGGCCGATATTACTGTCAGGCCTATTAGAACAAAAAATAGAAGTGTCACGAGAGCCTGCCCTGAAGAAGATTTAAATTTTGGATTTATCCAGCACCTTTTTAAAACCTCAAAGCCTGCTTGGTGGGTATCGTTTTTCATTTTTCCAGGTGAGTTTAATACTCCGTGAAAAAAAGGTGCTGGATTTATTTTTTTCATACTTACTGTCTAATTCCAACGGTTGTTTTAAAATTTTGTGATTCTGTTTCTCCCCGTCTTATAACTTTACTTGTAATTGTAAACGAAGCTGTTATGGTGTCATTTTTGTTGCTTGTATCTGCAAGTCTTAGGAAGGAAACATTTGATACAGACGTATTAAAGCTATTCAGCTCGTCTACTGTTCCCGACGGAGTACTTGCGAGAGTCAGGTTTCCATTTACAAGAGAATAGGTAAGGGTTTTTGTGCCGTCGGAGAATTGCAGAGTCGAACTTTGGCTACCTATATCAGGATTTGTAAAGCTGATTGCCTTTCCAATATCATAACTTAATCTGTTTAATATAAAACGCCCATCTTGCGAAACGCCCGCAGTGCTTTGAGATTCAAACTGGACATCAAAAATTGAAGTCAGTAGCTGAAACAGAGCAACCATAAGTATTGAAAAAATGCCCATGAATAGAAGTAGCTCAACGAGCGTAAACCCTTTTTGATTTTTACAATTTATTTTCATAGGGAATAATTTACTGCAATATCGTAAAAAATAGGACTCGATATAAAATCTGTAGTAGATAGATAAACTTTATACTTAAAGCATCTTCCTTGATTAAGAGAAGTTGGTATAGGAAAACTAAACGCTTGAATTCCAGAAGTGACACTTGTTGTAAAAAAAGTTCCAGAAGTATTATCTGGCCCTACAAAAGAAAAACTTGCCCCATTACAACTTCCATTCACTGCAGACGAAATAGCAAGCTGAAACTTAATATCTGTATCATTTGGCCTGTTTAGAGAAACAATAAATCTGTTAAAAGCTGTTTGAATACCTGGATCAAAGGTGGCTGAGATAAAAGTACCCGAAGAAGAATATTGTCCCCCCGGACCTCCTTCGATTATTTTAAATTCTGCGCTTGAAGCGGCTGTCATAATATACGAAAAGGCATCGTTATCGGATTCCAAAACGGAAGATATACCATTTACCTTAAGCTCGCTAAGGTCTAAGGTTAATCCACCACACCTTACAGGAGCTGATTCATTAGAGATGTCAATAACTTGATACTGCTCTCTTTCTTTTCCAACAATAATTGCTTTATTACCAGGCACAACTGTTAGAGCTTTTGGCTCCATGCCATTGGCTTCATAGCTACCAATAACAGGACGGTTACCTGTTTTTGTTGATACGTCTACAATAAAAAACTCTCTTTGTGTGTCTTGTTTGCTTGTTACTAAATATGCTCGTGTTCCTGCTGAATTAACAAAAATATCCTTAGCGTCTTTTCCGGTTAGGTCTACCTGGCCAACAATAACCATGTTGCTGGGATTACTCACATCAACAATCTGAACTTCAATACTTGATTCTTTTATTGTCACATAAGCATAATTTCCAACAACTACCACGCGGGTTCCATCTCCTACGGTTACCCCATCCGGATCAAGTATTGGCCGGGATCCGTTTTTACTTGAGAGATTAAAACTGTAAAGCTTTTTTTCAGTAACTACATAGCCGACATTACCATTAACCCATACCTGATCGCCCTTTTTATCTGTTGGTGCATTAAAGAAACCTATCTCTGAATACTTATTATTTGCGTCTTTAGTCCTGAGATCAATAATAACAACTTCTTTATGATTGTTATCTGTCGCAATATAGGCATAATCCGTCTCGCCAAAAACACCATTAGTTTTATATCCGTCAAAAGTGCCTGCAATTGTTGCAACAGGCGGATTAGTGTTACTAATAGAAACGTTAGCGAAAGAGACGCCGGAAGAATTGTCTCCTGTTCCAACAAATGCCCGTCCCTGAATTGCGGTGATTGCATCTGCAACTCCCTGTTTGGGCAAATCTAAAGCGGCAATAGATAGATTCGGGGCACACCAATCTCCCTGTCCACCAGCTCCTAAAATTATTTCTCCACCCGATGTATTGGTAATAGTTGTACCGCTTTTGGTTCCTACATTAAAATCTGCGACTGTTGTTTCTAGATATGCGCTGTTCTTATAGCGCGTAAGGTAAGAAGTGGCACTTACCGAAGATACAAGAGGGGTATTCCACGAGACAGATATAATTATTTTTTTGGTTGAAGGATCCAAGGTCCCCCCAGTTGTCGCAATAGCGCCAACCAAATCTCTAAAAACATCACTTATTACAATCTGTCTGGTAAAGTTACTATTTATTGTTTCAGCGCCGGAAACAAGAGCCCATGTTGAGCCTGATACCTCCGGGCGATATGTCCCGTTTGCAAGATTAGTCCATCCGTTTTGCCCAACTACCCGTACTGCTTCCTGTGCTTCCTTAAGATATGTTGTTGCCTGGAGTCTTTGATCCTGTTGAGCTCTCCCGCTCCTCGCTACGCTGAAACCCACGAGAAGAGCGGGTATAATAATCGCAGCTAATGCAATCGTTATTAAAAGCTCAATTAAGGTTTGCCCTTTACTATTCATTTAATCAGCTCCCGACACAATGCCATATCTATTTATAGTTACAGTTTTTAGTTTTGACCCCTGATCATCTTTTATCTGAAGAGTATTGCTGCCATTTGTGAATCCTATTACCTCACCAGACCTTCCTGCATACACAATAGAGCTATTTGGGAAAGTGATATTTGTAAACACGGTACCTGTTTCGAGCATGACGGTATAATTAGCTGGGTCAGATGCAGAATATGAGTCTCCCTTGAACAAAATATATCTATCCTGAAGAAAATAAATTCCATAATTTGTTCCGCTAGTGACACCCACGCCTTGCATAGCTTTAGTTTGTTGGGATGCCATATCAGACACCAAACTATCCCCGGAAGAATTAACAGAGGCGATTCTTTGTCCGTTAACTAAATTTAGCCCTACAAAACCAAATAAAGTCAGGCCAATTCCTATTACTAGGATTAGCTCAATAAGTGAAAATCCAAATTGACTATTTTTCATTTTCCGCCGCCAACCTGACTAATTAGTCCGTATATAGGAGAGATTATAGAAAACATCATTCCTCCTACTAAAAGCCCTACAAAAACAAGCATTAGCGGCTCAAGTAAAGCTATTATTTTAGCAAGAGCAGCAGTAACTCGATAATCCATATAAGTAGTGATGTCTTCCATTGATTTGTCCAGTGTCCCTGTTTTTTCCCCAGCCTCAATAATTTTTATAGTAATTCCAGGAAAAAACGCTCTTTTCTCCTTAAATGAATCAGACATCTTTTTTCCTGCCAGCACATTTTCTTCAGTACGGGAAATAATTGCAGCAATGTCCCTGCGTATTACAACTTCTTTCGCAAGAGTCAAAGCGGTAGTGATAGTTATCCCTGAAGTTAGAAGAAGATACATACTCCTGAAAAACCTTGCCAAGTCAATCTCTTTTATAAGATTAGAAACAACAGGAAAAGAAAAAACAATATTTAGCAGTAAATGTCTTTTTGTTCGGTATATAAAAAATAAACCAATAAACAGGACGGCAAATAAAATGAGAAGTGGAATAGTATTGTGTATTATCAAATTTGATAAGAAAATAAGAACCTTTGTGGGGAGGGGTAAGCTAACTTTAAGTTGTAAAAACACCGTTGCGATTTTTGGTATAACTACAACTAAAATCATTAATAAAATGAGGAGAAACATAATAAGAATAATAACAGGGTAAGTTAGAGCAGACTTAACGCTGTCCATAAATTCCATGTCTTTTTGTATTTGCACCTTAATGTCTTTTAAAACGACATCTAGCGTTCCTGCTTCTTCTGCTGCCTTGATTACATTTACAGTTACTTTATTAAAAACCAAAGGGAATTTAGAAAATGCACTGTAAATCGATTCTCCTTGCACCAGATCTGCACTTACCGACTCTAAAATTTTCTTTGCATTTCCCTTGGAATCCTCAGCCATTGAATTAATTGTCTCCATAATGGGAATTCCAGCATTAAACATGGTAGCCAGATTGCTAACTAGGGCTAATTTTTCGCTGTTTGAAATTCTGATAGATGCTGTGTTCATGCGTTTTCTACCTTTGTAACTCTGAGAACTTCCTCAAAAGTCGTAAGTCCTTTGGCAACTTTATCCAAACCGTCTTCTTGTATGGTTGTCATTCCCTCCGCTATTGCCTCTTTAGTAATAACATCGGAATCATTTTTATCAACAATTAGTCTTCTGATTTTTTCTGTCATCTCCAGTATCTCAAAGATACCAAGTCTTCCTGCATAACCCGTGTGGTGACATGCCTTACATCCTCTCCCAGAATATACAGCAACATTGTCCACCGCTCCAAAATATTTTGTAATTGTCTCTTCTGAGATATTCTTTGACAAATCAGTTCTTTTCCAAACCACTTGAGTCTTACAGGACTCACATATCTTGCGCACCAGTCTCTGGGCAATAATAACGTTAACAGTTGAAGCAACCAAAAATGGCTCTACTTTCATATCAATTAAACGGGGAAGGGCTGTAGAGGCATCATTAGTATGAAGTGTTGAAACAACTAAATGGCCAGTAAGCGCTGCATTAACTGCAATTCCTGCTGTTTCATTGTCTCTAATTTCTCCGACAAAAATAATATTTGGATCCTGACGGAGAATACTTCTAAGTCCACTTGCAAAAGTAAGATTTGTTTTAGGATTAGTCTGGATTTGATTAACTCCTTTTATTCTATATTCAATCGGGTCCTCAATTGTTGTAATATTTTTTTCTCTGGTGTTGAGAATTTTTAAAATCGCGTAAATTGAGGTTGTTTTCCCCGATCCAGTTGGTCCTGTAGACAAAATGAGACCGAACGAACGGTTAATCGCTGTGTTTACTTTTCTTAAGTCTTGCTCTTTCATTCCTAAATCCAAAAGCGAAAACTGGCGGAAATGAGATGATAAAAGACGGAGAACTGCTTTTTCACCTTCTGCGATTGGAACAATTGAAACTCTTAAATCTAGGTTGTCATCGTCAACTATCAGCCTCATTTTTCCGTCCTGGGCGCTATAATGCTCATCTGTTCGAAGACGGGACAATATTTTGATACGGGTTAGAATTCTGTCCTGCAATTTTTTATCAAGATACAGTACGTCGTGCAAAATTCCGTCTATTCTAAAACGTATTAGTAAATTTTTTTCTTCAGGCTCTACGTGGATATCCGAGGCTTTGTCCCGATATGCATAAGTGATGAGAAGATCCACGATTTTTGCAATTGGAGCGTCATTTTTTGAAATACTCGTTCCTATCGCGCTTTTGAGGAGCTCATCAAAAGTCTGTTGTAAATCTTTTCTATATGCTTGCAGAGCATTTTCAATATCTCTTTCTGTTGCGTAATAAGAAGATACCTTAAGCATTGTCTTTTTTGCAATCAACTTGAGGATTTCTGTTTTCGTAGGATCTGCTACGGCAAGCTTCATCCCATCAGCATCTTTTGCAAAAGCAATGAGTCTATATTTTCTCGCCAGTCTTTCCGGAACAATATTGAAAATCGGTTCCGGTATGCTTACTTTTGTTAGAGAAATAAATGGATACTTAAGGTAATTTGCAATAAGAATTCCCAAATTTTCATCAGAAATTGCATCCTTCTCTAAGGCTACATCTTGTAATGGAGTCCTTGCGTTGGCCGCGGAAACCTCCAAGCCTGCAAGCGTTTGTTGATTAACCTGTCCTGATTTAAGTAGTAAATCCTTTATTAGCTGATCGGGCAGAATCATAGATCAATCGTAACATAAAAAGCTCAAAAGGTGAACCTATGGGGTTATGCTCCAAGTTCCAAAAGTCTTAAACGGAGAACATCTTAAGCCCGCTGGGGACGTGACTGTTACTTTTGGTCCTGTTCCAACGGAAGTATAGAGGATAGAGTTGTGCCCTTAGCTTTGCACCCCAAGGGCGTGAACCTAGGATTTGAGATTCTAATAATGTCAAATACTTCGACACGACGTAGTGTCAAAGAATTGGGGGCAATTATAGCAAAGAGAATCTATTTAATTAGAATAGTGGCATTTCACTACGTTTCGTGTAAACATTTTTTGCCCGTCCTGAACGGAGTCGAAGCTAAATAATAGATAATTCTTTGGTTTCCAGCTTGCTATACAATACTGACAAAGACTCCTTAAAAACCGGATGAATAAATTCAGGTTCTAACTCCAATAATGGTTTTAAAACAAAATCTCTTTCATGTAATCTGGGATGTGGTATTTGAATTGAATCATCGTGATAAATTGAGCTTTCATAAAAAAGTATATCAATATCTATTTCCCTTGGCCCCCACCTAAATCTTTTTATCCTGCCTACATTTTTTTCAATCTGTTTAACAAAATTTAAAAGTTCTAAAGGAGAAAGATCTGTTGTTCCCATTAATGCTGTATTTAAAAAATTTGCCTGATTCTTATGTCCTACTGGCCTTGACTCATACATTGGAGCAACTTTAATATCCTTAACTTTCTCTTGAAGTAATTTAATTGCTAAGTTAATATTACTTTTCCTATCCCCAACATTAGCGCCAAGTCCTAAAAAAACTTTATTCACTTTTCTCTCACTATTTCTACACCAGCACTTTCTGCCAGCTTCAAAGCCTCAGGTTTTAAAATTTTTACTTTAATTTTCTTAATTTTGAAGTTTTTCAAGCATGCATTTGCAATCTCTTGAGCTAGTGTTTCTACTAAATAAAAATGAGAATTTTTTGCAAGATTTACAACAAGATCATAAATTTCCTTATAGTTTATAGCGTTATCCAGATTGTCAGTTTTTGCCGCTTTAGAGACATCAACATAAGCTGTAATATCTATTATTACTGGCTGTTTTTGGTTTCGCTCCCACTCATTCACGCCAATAATGCAGTCTAGTTTCAATCCCTTAATAATTATTTTGTCCATTTTTAAGATAATCCTTTTATCCTATCTATTACGGTTAAAAACTTTTTGGTTTGTAATACATCGTGGGTCCTCACAATCTTTGCTCCATTTAAAACAGCAATAGCAGTCTCTGCCAAGGAAGCTTCTAGCCGATCTGCAGGAGAAGGTACATCAGCTAACTCCAAAGCCTCTTTTAAAATAGTCCCTAAATGGCTTTTTCGGGAAACTCCAATCACTATTGGACAATCTAAGACTAAAAATTTAGATAAATTCTTTAAGATTACTAAATTTTGCTCTACTGTTTTACCAAAGCCAATTCCTGGATCAAGTAAAAACTGCTCTTTTGCTAACCCTTTAGAAATACCCAGCTTAATCTGCTTTTCAAAGAAAGATAGAATATCTTTTATCACATCTTTGTATTTAATTTCTCCAATTTGCATTTTTTTGGGCTTACCACGGATATGGTAAATAATGATCGGGCAACCATATTCTTTAACAACTTGTGTCATATTGGGGTCAAATTGAAATCCTCCTAAGCTGTTAACTAAGCTTGCACCTTCCTCAAGTGCCTGTCTTGCAACGTTTGCTTTATTGGTATCAATTGAAATTAAAAAATTATTCCCAAATGATTTTCTCATTGATTTAATAACCGGTAAGATTCTCTCCAGCTCTTCCTTTTCTGAAATAGCGGAGGAGCCTGGCCGCGTAGATTCTCCGCCTATATCAATAATTTCTGCCCCTTCAGCTAACATTGTTTCAGTTCGCCTTAAGGCTTTATCAATATTGTTATATAAACCACCATCTGAAAAAGAATCTGGTGTAACATTTAAAACACCCATCACTATTTTTTTTGATCCTAACTTCAAATTAATCTTTCTTTTCATAAGAATCATGTAAAATATTAAACTTTTGAGTAAATCTAATATAAAAACCGAATGGATCTTCAATCCTAAAGTCTTTTAGTCCCCAAGGCTTGTGTTTTAGCTCTTCTACAATTTTGGCAAATTTTTTCACCTCATTGTAAAAATTTTCTATATCATCAATCATGATTACTATTTCTACTCCATATCCTCTTTTAGTGTTTTTAGGAAAATTCTTAAAATATGGCTGTTGCCAAACAATCTCATTTCCAGGCCAAAAACAGATGATACTACTACCTTTTTTTAATACAAGATACCCATCTTTACCTTCAGGTTTTTCTTCTCTTACAACGTTAAAGCCTAATTTCCCATAAAAGTCTTTCGCTAACGCAAAGTCTGGAACATGAAGCTCTAGTAAAATATCGTTTTGTGCCACTTTCATTTTTGTTTCGTATATCCTGTTATTAGATAGTTATCTTCAAATTTTCTATAGGAAATTTTATTTAAGTAAATTGCTTGACTTATTTTATCAATTCCTTTTCCTCCGACTGCACTTATAGCATGTTCTCCACCGATTAAAATTGGTGAAAAAAATGCATAGACTTTATCAACTAATCCACAGTCTAGGAAGAAACCTATTGTTTTACCGCCACCTTCTACCAGTATACTTATAATTTCTCTTTCTCTTAGCTTTAATAATAATTCAGGTATAGATATTTGGTCTCCAGATAATACCAAAGCTTGAACACCTCTTTGCATAAGTTGTGCCATCTTTTGTTTGCTATGTTTTGAAGTAGTTACAATTAAAACATTACTATCTCTGAGTACTAAGCAATCTATTGGAATTCTCAAATTGGGGTCTAAAATTATTTTAAGAGGATCTTTCCTAGCTTTAATTCTTGATCCTAGATGAGGATTATCCCGAGTAACAGTATTTATTCCAACTAGTACTGCTTGATATTTACTTCTTAACTTTCTGGAAAACTCTCTGGATTTTTCATTGGTAATCCATTTTGAATCACCAGTTTTTGTAGCAATTTTTCCATCTAAACTTGCAGCGAATTTAAGCGCTATAAACGGACGATTCTTTTCATGAAAGATAAAAAATGCTTCATTTAATAGCCTTGCCTGATCTTCCAAAATTCCAACGTATACATCAATTCCTGCTTTTCTCAATCTAGCTACTCCTTTACCACTAACTTTTGGATTAGGGTCTAAGGCAGAGCAAACCACATGGGCTATTTTTGCCTTAATAATTTCATCTACACAAGGTGGCGTTCTTCCAAAATGGCTACAAGGTTCAAGATTAATATAAAGAGTTGATCCCTTTGGGTTCTCTTTGCAGGATACTAAAGCTTCAATTTCTGCGTGGGCCAAACCTACTTTTTTGTGGTAGCCTTGCCCAATTACTTGTCCATCTTTAACAATCATTGCCCCTACCATTGGGTTTGGATTTGTCCATCCCATTCCTTTTTTTGCAAGTTTGAATGTTTCTTTCAGAAAATACTGATCTTGAAGCTGCATCATTTTTGTTAAACAAATGTCAGACGGTGAGCTAATTTTTGCTTTTTAGTAGCAAGATAATTTTTATTAATTTTATTTGCCTTTATCTCCAAGGGAGTAGTTTTTATAATCTCTATATTAAAATTTTGAAGCTGTTTTTCTTTATCCGGATTATTAGTTAAAAGATTAACTTTTGAGATACCTAAATCTTTTAAAATATCCACCGCAATTTTGTATCGACGGGCATCTATGGGAAAACCAAGTGACTCGTTTGCTTCTACGGTATCATAACCTTTATCTTGCAGGGCATAAGCTTTTATTTTATTGGTGAGCCCTATTCCTCTACCTTCCTGATTTAGATATAAAATTACACCACTACCAAATTTATTTATCAATTTCATACTTTGGCGTAATTGCTCCCCGCAATCACACCTTAAAGATAAAAGAGTATCTCCAGTTATACATTGAGAATGAATTCTTAAAAGTAGCGTATCTTTCATTTCACCTTTTACTAAAGCTACATGCTCCCTGTTATCAATTACCGACTTATAAACTGTTAACTGAAATTTTCCATATTTAGTGGGTAATATTGAAGTAGCTGTTTTAATTATTTCTTTATTATCTTCAAGCTTGCCTAAAGGATTCTTTTTTAAAAACTTAATCAAATCCTTAATAGAAATAATTTTAATACCCAATTTTTTAGAAATTTTAATAAGCTCTGGTAGTTTAGCCATATCTCCATCTTTTCCAACAATTTCACATAGAACCCCTGCTGGTGTAAAGCCTGCAAGTCTTGCCAAATCTACTGCTGCTTCTGTATGTCCATCTCTTTCTAATACTCCTCCGTTTTTTGCCACTAGGCCAAAAACATGACCTGGACGAGAAAGATCAGAAGGAAAAGATTTGGGATCGGCCAATATTTTAATGGTTTTTAGCCTATCGAAAGCTGATATTCCGGTAGTGATACCCTTTTTAGCACTAACTGAAACAGTAAAATTAACTTTCGTTTTTTCACTATTTTCCAAAGGATCTACCATTAAAGGAAGTTGTAGGCTAACTGCCTGCTGTTTAGTGATTGCTGTACAAATTAATCCGCCACCTAACTTAATCATTGTCAGAATAGAATCAGGGGTTGCTTTATCTACTGGTATATAAAAATCTCCCTCATTCTCACGATGGGGATTATCAACTATGATGAGCATCTTGCCTTGTCTTACGTCTTCTATAGCTTGAGGGATATTGGTAAAGTTGTTCATATTTTAGATAAAACTTTAATCATTTCTAATGCAGTCAAAGCTGCTTCAACTCCTTTGTTCTCTTCTTTACGCCTTGCTCTCTCTACGCCGTCTTTAAGATCATAAACTGCTAAAACCTCAAAAATTACTGGGATCTCATACTGCCATGAAACATCCATACAACCTCTGATACATTCATCAGCAATTTGCTCAAAGTGATAGGTTTTTCCTTTAACTATCGCTCCGAAAGTAACAATTGCATTATGATTACCTTTCTTAGCTAGCTTTTTTACCACAAGAGGTATCTCTAAAGAACCTGGTACTCTAAAAATATCTATCTGGCTTTCTTTTAAACCCTTACCTTTAAGGGTCATAATACAGTTTTTTTCTAAATTCTGGGCAACTTCTTTTCTAAAACTACTACTGACTATGGCAATTTTAATATCTTTAATTTGTTTCATAGGTTTATAAGTTTTTCTAAATATTTTGCTAAAATATCAACTTCAATATTCACATAGTCACCTAATTTAATTGTATGAAGCATTGTTTTATTCCAAGCATGTGGAATTATCCCAACTGTAAAAAAATATTCTCCTATCCCTATTACAGTTAACGAAATTCCATTAACAGCGACTGATCCTTTTCCAACAATATATTTAGATAAATCTTTAGGGATTAAAAATTTTAAAATATAACTGTTACCTTCCTGAGTAATGATTTCTAACTTTGCTACTCCATCAATATGACCTTGAACAATATGGCCTGATAATAAAGAATTTGCTGTTGCAGGTAGTTCTAAGTTAACCAAACTACCAGCCCGCAAGTACTTAATATTTGTTTTCTTTTCAGTCTCTGGCATGTAATCTATACTAAAACTATCTTCTATTAGATCACCCACAGTTAAACAAATTCCATTTACTGCAATACTCGCACCTTTAGATAAGCTATTGATTAATTCCTTATCCGTTTTGATTATCAGATTATTTTCTGATTTATTACCCACTTTTCCTAAATGAGTGATTATTCCTGTAAACATCGCACTAAAAAACCCCGATACTTCGGGGTTTACAAAAAACACTGCAACATATTATATGCAGCTTTTTCCTTCTTTCATCCCGACTATACGGTCGACTCAAGAATTACACTTGATCGTGTCCCATTTCTGGAACTCGTGGGTTTATCCTGGAAAATTTTAAGAATTTTTCAGGGCTATACCACCGATTAGGATCTTCACCTTACCCCGAAGGAATATACATTAATTGTACCATAAAAATTTCAGAATATCTTAAACTTTCATGACCATGCGGTACCCAGTGGCAACGTTTCTGCTGGCAAATTATTAATTTATGAAAAGGTTCTCGCTTGGTATTATTTGATTTTTTAACAGCTCTCTGGGATGTTGCGCCTCTCGCACAACTACAAATTTACCCTTACCCACAATCACTTCAGCCGGTTTCGCATGACTTAAAAACTCAAGTGGTGACTGAGATCTGCCATACGCGCCCGCATTAAATATTCCTATTAAATCTCCTTCCTTACTTCCTTTTGGTATTGGTACTTCTGTCCCTAATTGATCAATTGGAGTACAAAGAGGCCCCGCAATTTCTGCTTTTGTATCTAATGGCTCATTGAGCTTAGATAAATTATAGATCGGATGAGAACCAAAAGGCATTTTAGGAGCCGGTCGCATCATCTGATGCCACCCGCCATTAACCATCAAAAAGTCTTTTCCCCGCGACTGTTTAACGTGGTCTACTGTTACTATATATATGCCACAGGGGCCTACCAAAAATCTTCCGGGCTCAATAAACAACTTAATGTTACCTTTTTTTATAAAATCAAAGCTTTTTAAGGTTTCTTCAATTACTGATGAGATGTTGTCTAACGGGAGGCTTTGTTGATCAGCCTGGTAGGGAATACCCAGCCCTCCTCCCATATCAATATATTCAAGAGGAACAGTTTTATTTATTCTTTGCGCAATCGCACAAACATTTTTTAAATTATCTAGGAATGCTTGTGTATTAAGCATTTGGGTTGCAGCAAATACATGCACACCAACTAAGTCTATGTTTGGCAACCGGACAATTTTAGCTAAAAACTCAGGCGTTACCTTTTCATCATCAATTCCAAATTTTCTAGGCCCCCCGCCCATCAATCCTCCTGCTCCTTCAACTTCCTTTTTTGGATTTATTCTTATCCCCACTTTTTGTTTTACGCCCCTTTTTCCCGCAAGCTCGTTTATTCTATAAAATTCCGTCTCGCTTTCTACGTTGATTGTTCCTATTCCCCAATCTATTGCAGCCAAAAGCTCTTCTTCGCTCTTAACAGGCCCTGCAAATGAAACTTTTTTGGGATGTGCTCCAACTTTTTTTGCAACCATAAGCTCTCCTAATGAGGCTATTTCAAGGCCTGAGCCAAGCAGTGTCAAACCTTGAACAACCGCCAGTGAAGAATTTGCCTTCATTGAGTAGTAAATTTCAATTCCGTGAGGAGACATTGCCTTTTTTAATCTATCGTATTGCGCTTTTATAGTTCCCGCGTCATAAATGAAAAAAGGGGTTGGTACTACTTTTACAATCTCACTAATTGGAATCCCGCCAATTAAAAACTCAAGATGATTTTCAACGTTTTTTAGACTAAAACTTTCGCTAATCCATGAAGGATTATTTGAGTTTACAGCTTTTCTTTTTACTGCCATTTTTCAAAAGCTCCTTTCATCCTTTTTAATCCTTCTTGCGTGTCAGCAATATCTCCTGCATATGAAAGTCTCAAATAATTAGCGCCTGCTTGACCAAAAGCGACGCCCGGAATTGTTACTACATTTACCTGCTTAATAAGTCTTGTTGCAACGCTCATTGAGTCGCCATAATGTGAAACGTCTATGAAATAATAGAAAGCGCCTTTAGGCGGAGTAAAACTTATCCCGGGAATTTTCCTTAATAATTCTCCCATTACGGCTTTTCTTTTCCCTAATTCTTCTTGATAATACCTCAACTCATCATCACATTGACCATTAAGTATGGGTAGGGCTGCATATTGTGAATCTGTAGGCGCGCATACATACGTTTGCTGCTGTGATTTTTCCGCAACTTCAATAACTGCTTTGGGGGCAATAAGCCAACCGACTCTTTTGCCTGTTTGACTTGCTCTTTTTGAAAGTCCGTCTATAACAACCACTCTATCCGTAAGAGAAGCAATTGATTTATACTCAGCACCATCAAAGACGCAAGCGGAATAAATCTCATCAGAAAGAACAAACGCTTGGGGGTGATTTTGTATAAGCTTTGCTAATTCCACAATTGCACCGTGAGACACAATCTGACCTGTAGGATTTGAGGGAGAATTTAAAACAATAAGTTTTGTTTTTGGTGTGATTTTTGAAGCAAGATCTTTAATGTCAATATCAAACTCTGTAGTTAACCCGTATTCTAAAACTTTTGCGCCCCATTTTCCGGGATGCATATCGTAAAAAGGAAAATAGAGCGAAGGAATAAGCACTTCATCTCCGGGATTTAAAAAAGCTTCAAATGCAATATATAACGCTCCAGTTGCACCTGGCGTAATAATAATATTGTTTTTATCAAGGACTATTCCTTGGCTTTTTCCAAAATCTTTTGCAACAGCACTTCTTAGTTCATCTAGCCCGGCGTTATTTGTATAGCCTGTTTTTCCTTTTTTTATTGCCAGCGCGTTTGCTTCTTGTGCTTTTTTTGGCATGGGAAAATTTAACTCACCTAAGCCAAGGGAAATTCTTGACAAAGAGCCTGTATATTTAACTTTTGAAATTGCGCGGATTAAAGAGGGCGGCGTTTTACTAAGCCTGACGTTTGGTTTGAAATAAGGATCTGCCCCTTGTAGAAATTTCGATCTTAACATGAAAATTAGCGTAGCGACTCATTTATTCTTCTTCTTTCGGGCATTGGGGTAGTAGAATCATAGTATTTGACAATAACTGCTGCCGGGCCAACTAATCCATGTTTTTTTGCCCACACAGACTCAAATGGGGCCATCCCTCTGATGACCAATGCATTTTCAGGCACTATTAACCTTCCCTCCTGCGGAGCAATAGTCGTCTCGTTTACTAGATCAAATAACCTTGTAGATGAATAAAGCATGGTGCCCATACTTAGCGCTGATCCTTTTTTGAGCACTACACCTTCCGCAATCATGCTGCCTGCTCCCATAAATACATCGTCTTCTACTATGCAAGGATGCGCGCTTGCCGGCTCTAAAACTCCTGCAATTACAACACCGGCTGACAAGTGGCATCTCTTACCTACTTGCGCCGCTGATCCAACCAAAGCGTTTGAATCTACCATTGTCTTATCGTCTACATATGCTCCAACATTTGCATATGCTCCATTCATAAAAACAACTCTTTCCCCTATATGTGATCCTCTCCTTGCCATTCCGGTTGCCACAAAACGGGACAAACGCGTGGCATAATCCGGGAATTGCTGCGGAGGATATGTGTCTTTATCAACCATTTGCGAAACGCTACCACGACGGGAAAGAAGAGTAATTTCTCCTAAGATAAATCCTACGTCTATCATTTCCCTAACGTCTTGATTCGTACGCCATGAACCATCTTTCTGTTGCTCTGCTGCGCGAAGAGCGCCGCTTTCAAGATGAGTTAGAAAGTCTGAAAAAATATCGGCAGCCTCAGGGTATGCTTTTAAATCAGCTGGATTTGACTTTAATTCCACTAGCGTTGGGATAAGGCCTCTCAATTTAGCGACAGTTCTTTTTGGTGGACGGGGCTTGTAAAAACCCGGATCAGCATTTTTAATTATCATTTTTCTTTAAAGCAGTTGAGCTCGATTATACCACATCAGTGTATAATCCGACTTTTTCGATTGCTTTTCTACATATCTCTTCATCTTGCTCTTCTGTTCCTCCGCCAAAAGCCATTGCTCCAATAAACTCAGTATGGGCAACATCAGCAAAAATAGCCACTCCTCCGCCAAAAAGACTCCCTAATTGACCGGCGAAATCTTCCCGGGATTGGTTTTTTTCCTTCATTCTTTCTCTTTGAAGATTAGTTGAACGGCGAACTGCTAGAACTGTTTTTATTCTTGCCCTGGCTACCTCAATACTAATGCGCATTGCGCTAGCGCCAATTACCTGAGAAGTTTGTTCTATTCCGTTTCTCCCAAATATTGTCAAAAATCCTGAAATACCCATTTTTTGGGCAATTTTAATCACTGCTTCTCTCAGCGCTATTGCTCCTTCTATGTTTATTGATCTTTCTTCTGTGAGATATTTTTTACCAGGTTCATTCATAGCGGAATTATATGTTCCTAAAAATATCCTGTCAACTACACACACATTTTACCCGACAATACTAACTCTAAACACAGATATACTAGTATACCTGTTTTTAGAAATCGTGATAACCGAATTCTTCGTATTCAAGTTTTTCTCCAGGGAAAAATTCATCTTTAACAAGCTCGCACAAATCCAAGCTTAGTTTTGCAAGTTTTAAATGTTTTATTCTTATAGATTTTAAAGGTTTATGCTGGGCCAATGCTAAAAATGCTTTGCTGTTTCGCTCAATTGCAATGTATGCTAAGAAAGCTGAAGTTTTAGAATCATTTAAGTCATCGTCTGGATCTTTTGCCTCATCCCACCTGCTCGACAGCGCTCTTCCTATTTTTGCAATGATGTAATGACGCGAATGGGAAAAAGCGTCAACTGCTTTCATAACCAGCTGTATATCCGCATCCACTGGTATAATTTCAAGTTCTTTTATTTCTTTTTCAATTTTGTCGCCGTACTTTTTTATTGTATTAAAAATTGGGTATGATTCGTGAGATGGTTCATCGTCTTCCTCATCCGGAAGATTGTCTAAATCAATCCCCATCTCTTTTGCCTTTTTCGTAACCATTGCCATAGCAAGAGCTAAGTCTTTCCCCACGTCCTCCAGAACATTTTTCATATCATAAGGGTCTTTACCTTCTTTTTTGTATCTTTCCACTCGCTCAATTTCTTCTTTGCAGATTTTGCATTTAGAGACAAGCATATCTTTATCTCCAAAATGATCGCAGTAATTAAATGGGGTTTGACTAAACCATTTTTGAGAAACCCATGGAGGCTTAATTACTCCCATATTTAGATTTAGCTGGATCTAGGATTCCTCCTACAACAGCTCCTTTTTCTTTTGCTTTTTTAAACGCTTTTTTAAGCTCTGATTCCGAATGTTCTTTTTTGCCCTGCTCGACATCTTTCATAAATTGACATACTGCACAATCATCAAAATAATCAGAATCTGTAATCCTTATTTGATTGCTAGATTTCTTTTTACTAATCATATATGGTTAAAGCTTATCACGTTTCTACTTTTGCTTTAATGATTTAAATCATTAAAAGTTATTTACAAAAACCTAGTAATAATTAATTAATGGGATTAATGGGGACGGTCCTGAGATAGACTGTTAACGCAATCCATATTAGAAATAGCTTGAGTTGTTTAATTTGGGTAATGACAGCGCTTGAAGTGTTATTCAGATAGGGCACCGCATCAAAAATCACAAACAAATATGCTCATACTGTGTGAGACATATATTTAATTTGATTTTGCAATCTTAACTTTACCAAAGAATTTCATATCCAACAATTCTTTATCTTCAGTTAAAAAAATGTCACATTCTTCACTTGCCGCACTATGTAGCTGAACGTTATCTTCAAAATCACTCGTAGGGCCAATGAGTGCGTTCTCGGTAATTGAACTGTCAAACGGCACAATGTTAAAGAGCTCTTTGTTTACATCAAGCTCGGTACTGGGAATTATATATTTAAATACATAAGCAAGAACGTGAATTGAAAGTGGAGATATGAATAATTCGTTTCCCTGATAATCTTCTAGATCAAGGTCGGTTCTTTTTTTAATAATATCTATGTAAATGTTAGTATCAAGAAATATCTTTGCCATATTTTTCTTCTAAATGCTCTCTGTAAATTTCGTCTCTTTTTTTATATGAAGGCTCGTCCTCAGATTTAACTGCTTTTATAAATTCATGGAACTTCTTGACGTCAAATGACTTTGCATCTGAATGGATAGGTGAAATTTCTCCAATAATTTGCGATCTATGGACAAGTGAAACCTTTTTCCCCTGCTTAAGTGATTGAACTAGTTGACTGGATTGCGTCCTAAGGTCAGTTGTTGTGATATAATTCATAGTTATTTAACTGTACACTTAAATATACACTATGTCAAGAACTAATATAATTTATAATTTCAGACATCTTAATAAACTACAGTGATTAGCTTGACTTAACGGCCTAAATCACTATCAAGGTGACATTTTTTGCCTGCCCTTTGAAGCTTTAGCGAAGGAGGGAGATGCTATCCAAATAGGGTACCGCAAAGATTATACGTTTTTTTGTTTATCCTCGATGTGTTCAACTTTAAGTTCTTTTGCATCGCGTTCCCGTTTGCTTCTTCCAACTAAACCAACTCCAGCATCATCTTTCTTTTTACCTTCCTCCTCTGAAACGAACATCATTATTCCGGGATAATCTCCAGTGACCACCCACCCATTGATTTCCGGTATTTTTGTCACTTCAAAATCTCCGGAGGATGAACCTGCCACTACCGATCCGTGCTCGCGCAGAATTTTTACAGCTTGCTCTTTAATATTTTTTTGCGGTTCCAATAACATTACACAAGTACCGTTTTTGAATAAAACCCAGCTCATTTGAGGATCTATGATTATTTTTTTATAAATATTTACCAAATCCATGTTGACAATATAAAAATTATGATACTATATAATTGTTATTTATTCTACCCTATGGCAAAAGGAAAAAAAACAAAACTAAAATGGTGGTGGATTGTTATTCCAATAGCTTTGATAGTTCTATTTGGGATCTTTTCTCTTTCTAAAAACCCCCTATTTCAAACTCGGCAATCCTCTTCAGGATATGCTCTTTATAAAGATTCCTCAAATGAATTTAGTATTGAATACCCAAGCTCTTGGGAAATTCGAAAAGACACGCAGGTTTTTGAAAAGGGAGATGTAATTGCTTTCAGAAAAACTGGGGTTTCGCAAAAGAAATACACTGAACTTACCGACAGCGCGCAGCTGGCCATCTCAAAACCCTTTGCTATAGATACAGATCTTGCAATATGGATGAAAAGCTATTTCAGCCCTCAAGCGAAGTTCTCAAAGTTGCCGCTTAACAACTATAACTTTGAGGCTGTTGAAGATTGTGGATACATGATGTGTATGCGATATTATTTTACAAAAATCGGAAGTCAAATTTATGGTATAGCGCTGTATGCAGATGGGACAAATGCCGAAAAAGCTTCCCGTGAGAACGCGCTTCTCCACATGCTCAAATCGCTTCAGTTCACAAACGCGCAAACCGCAGCTGTTTCAGAGAATGAGGCAATTGCCAGAGTAAAAGCGCTTCCTGAAGTAGTAGATTATCTTAAACGAGTTCCTAATGGTCTCGTACTGGTAAACGGCGAGGAAGATAACGCATATATGGTCCAGGTGTATGAATTTAAAAACGGACTTACTGCTACATTTAACTGGTATAAAGTTGATGAAACCACAGGGGAAGTAAAAAAGGAATTCTAGACTTTATCTAGGTATAACCGCGGGACCATAGGGTGAATAATCATCTTCGTAATTTGAACCACTGCTTTTTTTATTATTAGCTTTTCCTTCTGTTGGTTGGGTGCTGGGGGAAGGAACAGGGGTTGGTGATGGTGTCAATGTAGGAGTAGGCGTAGGAGTAATAGTTGGCGTAGGTGTCGGTGTGGCTGAAGGAAGTATTGCTAACATAAGATTCTTCCATTGTTGAGACATAGGGTTTGTACTTCTGGGTGCCAAAGGAATTGGCTGCGCATACCATGTAGGATCCAAGTCAAAGGTGGTTCCGGCGTATCGGGGATCTTTTAGTGTTACTCTAACCCATACATGTGTCACAGACATAACAAGTTCGCTGGTAATTCCCAAGTCTTCAAAAGATTCCTGCAAAATAGAAGCCATATGCCGGCATTCACCTACTCCTTCTATAAGACAGCTGCTAGCTCTCTCTTTAGATGGTGGGCCATACCTCGCCACTCTACTCGTTATTTGTTCGTAAACATCTTTTATTTTCCCAAGCTCAGAAGGCGCACTGCTTTGTAGTTTATAATTTCCAGTAAAGAAATTAGTTTTTGTTCCACTTAACGCAAGCACACGGTAAAAGCTTCCCTCCCAGGAATCAGCATCAAGATACAGTTTCATCACCTCTATCCTATCTTTGCTGGCCTGACTTTCTGGATCAGTTTCAACTGATTGGCCTAACCTAACCTGTCTTTCCCGGGCAAGTATTTGTTTAGGATCTTCAGGTACCGGGAAAAAATTATTATTCGGGTCAGTACCTCGAAAACGCCAGGCAGAAGGATCTCCCGCCAGAGCCTGCTGTATCTCTGAGAATCTTCTTAATTCATTCGGTGTTTGGGCTGAGACAGTATGATAGGAAAATAATAATAGAATAATAATGATAACAAGTAATTTACTCATTTTAATTGCATCCTTCTTTTAACGATTCCATAACTGCTGAAAGTATAAGTTTTGCATTTTCTTCATAATCTATTACATAAAAAATCGAAGCCTTCCATTCATCCTTTTCTCTCGTCATACCCATTCTCTTATCATTTTGTTTTTGGGCGCTTCCACTTGCCGGCACCTGATAAAAATAGGTATCTCCCTCTTTTGTATATACCACACCAAATTCTTTCAACTTATTGGCAGTATTTTCTCCTCCAGAAGATACAGTCACCAGACCATAATCTGTAATCAACGCTATTCCATCCTTGTCATTGGACATGATCGCATAAGGATATTTCACGCGAAATGAAAAACTATTTTCGCCTGCGCATACTATCCCGGCATCATTCTTGGAAAAGACTTCTTTTCCAGATATATCAGTTTCGTTACTGTCTGCAATATTTGATTCGTCACTTATTGAAGGGTCATTGTATCGCACTAATACGGAAGCAATATAAATTACAAATAAAATGCCAATTCCTGCAAAAATTATCAAGACTTTTTTGAAAGGTGGCTTACTTTTAAACCACTGCTTTACCCGACTTATAAACATCACTGGATTACCAATAGCTGTTTTCTTTAATTTTTCTCCTTCTTCCATAAGAATATTATCTCCTTAAGCTGAATCTTGTTGTTTGTTATTTTTGCTAATCTTTTTAGTCATCCCAGAAATTTTTTGGCGAAGCGTTTTGTAAAGCGGCATAAGCTTACCTTTACGATAGAGAAAGAAAACAGCTCCTCCCATTCCTAAAACGATAATTACTACCAGGACAGGCAAGGCATTTCTACTCGTTCCGCCCTCTGTCTCTTTCTGTTGACTTGCTAAGAATGCTTCCCATTTGGAGAGCGGAATGGCAATTTTTTCAGTCATTACTCCATCTTTATTAACCTCAATTCTATTGATCTGCGATCCATAAACCGTAGATATTTTCTTTGCTTGTCCGGCTTTGTTGGTAACTGTCACCGACCCATTGTAAATTTCAACAATTGATAGAGCGGATTTAGCATCGTATGCGATCCCGAAATCAGCTTTATTAGCCGATACCGAAACCCCGCTGGGTGTCAGAATTGTTTCTGTCCCTTTCTCTACCAATATTCTGGTCGCCCCACTCTCGTTAATATAACTACAACCTTCTTCTAGTATATTTTTTTCAATATATGTGCCCCAACCCCAATCACTAGATGCTCTATACACCCCAGATCGCATATATTCTATCATCGGCCTTAACTGCTGCTCGCAAGAAATGTACTTTGTTACGACATCTAGCGAAACCGGTTTGTAAGGATCGGAGGGAATATCAGACAGGTGTAGTCTGAAGTTATACGTTTTCCCGTACGTTCCGGTCATATCATCGTTAAGATTTACGTTTTCTTCACTTGGTAAATCTACAACAAGCTTCCCATCCCCGCCAATTTTTCCAATAAATATACTGTCTTCGATATTTGCTGACTGGGTAGCGAGTTTAACAGCAGCTGAAGAGGTACTTACCGGATAGATTATTTTAAAATCAGAAAGTTTAACTTTTTTAAAATCGTTTGCTTGTGGAACTTCTACAACAAAAGCCTGGGCAGCTTTTGAAAGATCTTGCGATGGTTGTGTATTTGACGAAGGCTGATTATACACCGGGTTTTGCGTCTGTGAATCATTTTTCTTCTGAGCAGCTCTACCGCATTTTCCTTTGATGTTTTTACTAAGTATTCTTGCCAGCTCAATTGATTGGTCAATAAAATATTGTTTGCCGTGGTCAAAATTTGGATGGTTATTAGATAATTTCCAATATTGCTCATACGGTATTTTCTTCGCTTCATGATATTTTTTGAAATTTATCATATATCTATTTAAATAAACGCTGCCGTTAAAATACACAAGACAATTATCCTGAACAAAAACTGTTTTAGATCTTTCAGGAAGAAATGTTCGTCCAAGTCCTTCAAGCTTCATATCTTCCTCTCTTACCGGGATATTAACAAAGTCAAAAAAGGGTATTCCCTGCATTGCATATAATAATGTACCTTGACTTCCCACACTCAAGTTTTGGGTATCAATTCTATCAAGTGACCCCCTTAGATTCCGTTGAAAATCCTTCTGTGTTTCCGAAATAACATTATTGTATTCCTGTAAAGCCTCGTTTTTTGAGTTAAATAACCGAATTACATTATCTTGTCCTACTACGCTATAAATCACCACATCTTCCATTGTCTTTCTTACAACTAATGTTTTTATATCTTCACTTGATAAACAATCCTCTATGCTTATTGAATTATCATACTTATCAAATAAACCGCATCGGGGAAGACTATCTTGCGCATAAACAAAGGCGGCATGAAAAGAAGCAACAATCAAATATATACCTATACCAATAAATAAAAACGTTAGGATTTTCATTTTCTTCTCAATTATTTTTTTCTCTTCTTCCATAATAAAATTACTTTTTCTTCCCTCTGCGTTCTTTTAACTGTAACTGCTGCCATAAAAGCATAACTACTAAATCCCCAACAAGAAGAAACATCACGGCAATAATTGGCGCGATGTCGTACAAAGTTAGGACAAAAGTGCCCGGTCGAAGTTGATACATGAGAATAAAAAGAATAAATGTATTGGCAATCGTGGCACATGCTGCAAGTTTTAAAAATGTCGCTTCTTTTGTTAAAAACAACACTATCGATATTAATAGAAGAATAAAAAACAATACTGAAAGAATATTTCCCTCCAAGGCAAGAGTCAAACCGGTTTTGCCGCCAAGTGCTGGTGGTAACCAGGGAAGAAACGTCAAAACCAAAACAGCAAGATTAATGCCAAGTGCGGCTTTGCGGAGACTTTCAAGTTTTTCTTTCGAGAAAGAATAGTAAAACGTTTTAAGTGCCCAAAAAGAAATAATCCCCCACGCTATCCAAAAAATTGCAGTTTCCATGCACTTTTAGTATATGCACTTTTAAAACTAAAATGCAAAAACTCAACGTACTAAATCACTATTTAACCTGAGAAAGCTGCAGAGTTAATTCGGGTAGTGACCCTTCAATTCTTTCAGGATGAACATTTTTCTCGTTTTAATTTGGATAATGACAGTGCTTGAAGTGTTATTCAGATAGGGCACCGCACAGAAATTTTCATTTATACCTATAAGAAGAATAAATTGTATTTGCATCATCTTGCCTATTCGCAACTAGTATAAAGTCGTAAAAAATCATTTCCTTAACGCTCTTTAATTGCTTAATTACCGCTTTCTGATCCTCTTTCGGAACAAACCAAACAACTTTTGTGTCATAAGTAGTAACTATTCCTTCTGGAATAAATTTACTTGCTAAATTCCTAATTTCCTGCGTTTGAGGAGTATCAAACGATAAGGCTAAATGTTTTTCATCTTTAACTATGACGTCAGATACTTGGATTTTGAAAGGCAAAAAATGACTTAAGCTCTCTTAGAAGATCAATATATTTTTGTATTTTTCTTCTGTTATGTATTTTCTACCAGGTTTATTCATAGCGGAATTATATGTTCCTAAAAATAGTCTGTCAACTACTCATACAGATTGCACTTCAGTAATAGGCAATCGAAAAATAGCTTGTTGTCTCAATAGAATTATTTTTTTGCATCTCTCCTGAGTTTGTATGATACAGCAGTTCCATTTTGGTGGTACCTAGTAATTTCATGGTCATTAAAAGAGTTGAAATAGAAGCTGGACTATCTAAATAGTCATTATTTAGAGAAAATATCTGCTTATAGTCAAAACTCTTCATTAATTCTAAAGTTATCTTATCCTTTTTTTGGGCTTGTTGATTGGTTAGATAATGAGAGAAGTCTACTGCTGCGATGATAATAGTATCTTCATTTAGATAATTACTTAGACTGTTGGATAACACCCGAACATCTTCTTCAGTCATAAATCCACTTAAAAGAAGAGGGACAATTTTTGTGTCAGGAAGATAATATTTCACAAACGGCATTATTCCTGCCACAGCATGATCCTTAGGTAGGTTTGTTTCATCAATCTTTAGCAATTTACTTTTTACTAATTCTTGAATCACTTGTTCATTCGGCTCAACAACGCCATATGGTGTTTCCCAACCGTAAAGACTTGAAAGTGCCAGGTAATCTCCACGTTCGTAATGATTTGGCCCAATTAGAATAATTGTCTTAGGGTTCTGTTTTGATAAACGATTGAAAAAGTCAGTGATAATAAAACCTGGGAAAAGATGATGAGGAATAACTCCCCCAGATATATGGTTTGCAAATGATCTGTTCTCTTTTTTCGATTGTGCAATCCCTGCATAAAAAGTATCTTTATCAAAAAAAACTAAGGAATGGGTTAGTAAATTAGTCTGTGAAGTTGATGTACCTAAAGAATTTTTCAGTTCATTTTTAACAGGGGGATTATTCTTATTAACAGCAAACCAAAAAAGTCCCATCAAGGGCAGAATAAATAGCAACAAAAGTAGTTTTTTGTGCTTCATTGTCCATGTTGCTGATTACCAGGTGGTGGATTTGGTATATTACCGCTATTCTGATTTTGTGATGTTGGAGTGGGTGGCTCTGATTTGTTACGTTTTAATATTTGTTTAACCCTTTCTTTAATTTGAGCAAATGTTATTCCACGTTTTCTTAGAATGAAAGCCCCTATCCCTAACAGAATAATAATTAGAATAGTAATCATTTGCTTAGAATATTTTGTTGCTGCTTCTTTTGGAGCTTTTCCAGGAATAATTTGTGATTCTTTAGTGATTTTAACTGCTTGCACATCAGATCTACCATATATTTCAGGCGCATACATAAGCGAGGCTGTTGTGGGAGGCACAATAAATTTCCCTTCATTTACAACACGTGCCCTGTAAGTATAAGTACGCTCTCCAGAAGAGATTTGATACAGCGACAGTACCATTCCATTTTCAGTAATCTCTCTGTCAGTCACATCATAAGAGGAATAGTATGAATTTGGATCATACCCATATTGTTCATTCTTGAATGACTCATTTATGGGAATAAGACCCGAAGGTAATTCATCATTTATTACCCCATAATTTTCGTTTGTTTTTAACCCACCTATTGTTATTTTCACAATTGCTGTGTCTCCAACGGCAAGTGTGTATTGCTCGCCTTTTTCATTAACGTATTCCCTTTTAACTGACAACCCATGATTCACTGCGCGGGCTTTTCTGTCTGTGTGGAATTCATTAATTAGTAGGGTTGAATAAATTTGTCCTTCACCGTTTTTGGTTATAGAAACATTCGAGCCACCCGACTTTAAATTCGTAACAGGCACCATAATCTCTTTTACTATCTGCTTCGAATTCGAAACTGTTCCTTGTGTAATTTGTTTACCATCTAATGCAACTACGTAGGTGTAATTTGGAGTAAGCTCGCTACCAGTCTTTGAAAGATCAACTAGAGCACGGATTACCTGGGCAGTAGCATAAGTATTTGACCAATAATCTGATTTACGAACGCGAGTAAGATACCTTGCCGCCTTTGCTGCTAAATCCCTATCTCCGCCTGCAAGTACAATGGCACGTATTGCTAGCGCGGTTGAAGCGTCTTTGGAACCAAAATTTTGCCTTTTGCCACCTTCCCAAAATACGCCGTCACCTTGGGTTTGTGCCATAGATACTAGCTGACTTAAACCATTGCTCTGAGAATTCTTGTCACCATTTAGATAATTTGTCATTACTACAATTGCTAGTAAATCAGGGCTTAGATTGCTTAGATCGTTTACTTTCTTAACTTTATCTTTTGCACCAAGTAGGGTTAGTCCATAGTTCTTTGCTATTAACTCTTCCCTTTGATCATTTACTTGTTGTGATTTAGAGTCGTAATATTTCTCTTTCTCAAGATATTTCTGCGCTCTTTTCAATAAATCATCATCTACTTTAATTCCTGCTTGTTTTGCTTGGAGAACATATTCAATAACATAAGCTGTTATATACGGGTCTGAATTTCCTGTGAACCACCATGTCCATCCGCCGTCTCCTTGCTGCAGCGTTGAGAGTCTTGAAAAACCTTTCTCAATAACGTCGTTTATATCCTTATCTTTTAAGGCTTCTGCAAACAAATCCTGATTTACTTTTGCTATTACGGCTGGTACAAATCTACTAGTTGTTTGTTCAACGCAACCATATGGGTAGTTAATAAGATATTTCATTGCTGTTGGGAGTGTCCCAACTATTGTCGGGGATAGAGACAAAATTACACTAGATTTTTCTTTATGACTATCAGATGCGAGTTTTACCTCGAAAGTCTTTGCTCCTTCACCAGTTTCCGCTCTTTTTTCCTCAAATCCAAACGGTCTGACTAGAATTTCCTGTGTAACAACATCACCCAGCTTTTTGTCATTCTTTGATCTGGCTGCAAAAATTAATTTAGATTTATCGTTTTCCTTAGCTGGCTTGACCTTCCAATAAAATTGCTGCATTTCATTGGATTTAAGTGAAACTTTTGGATACATGGCTTTTTCCACCTTTCCTGAATCAAATTTCAAATCTATATCAAAAGTCTGCAAAGTTTGTGTAAAGTTCTGGACAATTGCTGACAAGACTATTTCGTCCCCTGTACGCAATATATTGGGCAATATAGGACGCACTATCACATCTTTAGTAACTACTATCTCGTTTGTTGTTTGCCCAACCCTTGTATCTGAGGTTGTTCCAACTGCGGCCAAAGTCCATGTAGTTAGATTATCTGGTAGCTTGAAGCTCACTTGCGCGCGTCCAGAAGCATCTGTACGAAGTGTTGGATTCCAATAAGCAGTGTCTTTAAACGCGTTTCTATCTAGACCTTTTTCGTTATGAACCCATACGCCACCTGCAAAATAAGTATGATATTTTTCTACTTCCAGATTGTAAACTTGGAACTTTCCTCTTTGCCACTCAAGGGACTCTATGTAAACCTTTTTTCCCTGATTATTGGTGAGTACATCGCCTGATTGAATACTTCCAGCTTCTTTCCAGCCCCCATTCACCCACATTATATGATTTGCGGTTACTTTGAGACTACTATTTAAGATTAAGTACCCGTCTGCTTCTGTTGCATGAGTCTTGAGTACTTTAGCTTTAACAAGCTTACTGTCTTTTTCGCTGCGAGTTAAGACATAATCACCAACTTTAACATCTTCAATATTTTTGAGCTTACCATCTGACATCAAGACAGATGTCCCTTGCGCAAAACATCCGCCCCCTTGCTCTGCTTGGTTTACCACAATCCCTTCGAGTGAGTGAGTTTCTTGTGTAGTATTGCTCCTCTCTTTCCAAAAAGTATTAAAAATATCACCGAGCTTAATATCTGATAGTTCAAATATTGCCTTATCAACTGTCCAGAGTGCTAAATCAGCTGAAATAGGATTACCTCCAATATCAGTTGTAGATACGTTTACGGTAACAGTCTCTCCCGGGCCAAATGTTTTGCTATTTGGAGTAATATTTATCAGTAACTTTTTGCCCTCAGTTGATACGGGTACATTCACTGTGGTTGAATCTAATGCGTAATTTGAAAAACTAGAAACTTTTGCATATACATTTGGGACATCCGTATCTACAAGAGGAACTTCAACTGTACCACTCTTACCATTTAGGCGAACTATTTGGAACCTATTAACCCGTCCACGCTCTAGCGATAAAAATACATCTCTATTTGCTATAGAAGAATAAATATTAAACCGCACAGTATCTGTTGGCTGATACTTTTGTTTGTCTGCTGCTATTGTAAGTTCGTTACTGCCATCAGATGTATAATAAGGTTGGTCTTGGGCACTAACATAAGAATAGAATATTTTTGAGATATTGTTACCCCTTGCGTCTTTACCCTCAACAGTTATAGTGTAGGATCCAATCTTGGTGGGGGTAAAAGCAAAAGTTGCATTCCCTTGGTTATCAGTTTTAGCTGTTATTTGAGACAGGTCTTCCTCTTCTTTTTTGTAAGAAGGATATTTTTTATCTTCTTCTTGGTAAGAAATCCAATTCTCTCTATGAAGTTTTGCTGTTAAATTTATGTTACTAACATCCGTATTATTTCTATATGAAATTAGCTTAACTGGTAAAGAAAGAGGGGTATTAACTTTTCCTCCATAAGAGCTATCTTTACGGTAAATACCATATTCACCAGCGTAAACTAATATATTTCGTCTGGCAAAAGAAGGCGTTATTGACCCGTCGTCTATTGTAGCTTCGACGGAAAAGACCTGAGATTTGCCTTTATTGAAATTTATCTTCGAGTCCAAATCAATCTCTGCTTCACCATATTTATTTAATATAGCTTTTCCTGTTGTTGCCTTATTGCTTCCATACCAATACCCATAGCGATAATCATCGCTTAAATCTTGAGCATAACTTTGTCTATCTGATAAATATTCGTATTCATAAAAATCTGCAGAATAAACAGTATAATTTACTTTTTGATTTAAAAGAGGCTGTCCGGAAAAATATGTACCGCTAATCTTAAACGAGGTTTTATCGCCGGCAATTAATTCTGTTTTTGGAATAGTTAGCTCAATTGAAAATTCAGGCTTCTTAAAAAACTGGACGTCAAAGGAAATAGTATTTGAAGACCATTCAGAGTACCAATTATCTCTACCAGATTGATTAGGAACACTGACTGCTAATGTATGATAGCCAACTTTAGCACTTGCAGGAAGCTGATACTCCCCATTTATAGTGCCGTCAGCTGAAATCGGGAAATTTCTCTCAAATATAGGCTGGATATTTGAGCCCTCATAATAATAATCATTATAAATTCTAGCCGAAGCTTCTCCTCCAGGAATTGTATAACGAGCATCATCGTCATCTCTTAAAACCGCCTTAAAATATACTGTGTCGTCTGGTTTGTACAGTGGCCTATCTGTAAAAATAAAGTATCGTGTTAGTCTCCCTTTTGGCTGAAACTGCTTATAAGAATAACCAGTATTAAGATACTTTAAATTTATTGGGACAATCGCGCGATCATCATTTTGCTGCACCAATGCTATATCAGCATCAGCATTTAAAGTGGCTTTGGCTATTCCTTCACCATTAAAAGCTACTGATTGTAATTCTTTTCGGCCGTCTTGAAGACTTATAATCTTTATATTTCCTTCCGTTACACTTCTTTTAGTTTTAAAATTCTGTCCCCAGAATACAAATTCGTTGTCACCTTCTTGCGTGAGTACGCCAATGTTTGATCTGAGAACAAATGCATCCGCGTTGGTCGACCCTATTTTTACTTTGAGATACCAAATACCAATCTCTTTTAATGGTAGAGTTACTTTTGATCCCTCATACGAGCTTGTGTTTATGTCATGCTTTACTGTAGTAACAAATTGAAATTTACTTGAATCTATCTTTTTCGTTTGCTTCCCGTCTTTATCATGGGTTAGGTAATCAAGCAAAGCTTCTTCGTTAGCTTCATACATTGCTACTTCTGCTGAACCAGAAATATTGTAACCGCCTATTTGTACTGCTGGTTCATCGGTCGAAGCAAGCGCTATCATTCCGCCACTACTATATTTCTCCTCACCACCATAAATATAAATCTGTGGCGCTGCAATATTGCGGCCTAAAACATCTTGTTGGTTATCCGTTTGTTGGGGTTGAGTCTGTTGTTCTTTTTGAGTACTAGGTTTTCCTTTTGTATTAGATTGATTGAGTGGAGAATAAATTACCAATAATCCTATTATTGGAATTAAAAACAATGGTAATAAAAGGAGTTTATTACGAAATAATCTTTTTATTTTTCTATCAATCAAACTTCCATCTTCCATATTTTAATTATCGATTTCTTGCCTATTAAAATCAGTATATATAATTTTTAGGTTGTCGACAACGATACTTTCCTTCAATTGATTTCAGGGGAAACAGGGTTAGTTTGGGTAATGGTACTTTTTGAAATGCTATTCAGATAGGTTACCGCAGAAATTACCCCAAACAATTGAGATTTTGTATAATATTTGTTATAAATATTAAATGGCAGAACCGGGTGGATCAGATATAGCTGAAAATAGTAGTCCAGATACGTTTACTGCAACTTTGGCTATGATGGAGGAAAATGGTACAGATGCCCAAACTCAGGCTGTCTATAGAAATATTCTTCAAACCATCGCAAATAACAGAGGTCAATTTGATAATAGCCCACACGATGGAATTCAAACACTAGATCATGCCAATCCCATGACTGCGGCTATGTTTGGCCAATGGCTAGAAACTCGTGTCGAGATTCCAGGCATGCCAATAATTACAGCGGATAATCCTGATGCACCAAAATTTAAATTAGGACCTAACTATCATAATGGTGAAGAATGGATTACTACTGTATGCATAGATGATCCACGAATACTTAATGCCAGAGGAAGAATTGATTCAAGAAAACCAGATGGTAGCTGGAACATGATGTATGGCGTAGTTATTGATCCTGGAGATAAAAATACGCCCGGCGATATGTACGGAACAATACCAGGTCAGGATCCAATTAAACTTTCTCCAGGCCTAAGAGATAGAATAGAAAATGCCTTTTTATTAAGCGCAGTTGACGCCAATAGAGTAAGGAATCCATTGTTACATGATTTAGGTTTACCAGCGGAAGTTTCAGAAGCGCTTATTTCGGATTATAAACATATAAATGGAGAGCCAATTCAAGGAGGACAAATAAAACAGTTACAAGTAAGTGATATTTATAAACTCGCTCTCGGAGGAGAAATAGTAAATAGCACCGGGAATATTCCTAATAGCCAACCTGCAATACCCCCTGTTGCTTAGTGAATGGAATTAATTAAAAATTGATTAGTTTAGTTTGGTTTAACGGCCTAAATCACTATCAAGGTGACATTTTTTGTATTTTTTTCCGCTTCCACACCAGCAGGGATCATTTCTTCCAAGTTTCTTTTTGTTAACAGTGGAAGCCGAACTAGTTTGAGGCAAGGTTGAACCAACCGAACTAGAAACTGATGGCTGTTGGCTAGTTGCTAGTTGCTTTTTTGGCTTTTTTGAGACTTCGTCAACTCCTAATTCTCCACCAGCCGGTTGCTCATGAACGTGTGTATGCTGGTGCTCCGGCGTTGCAATTTGAATTTTGAAAATCCGATGAGCTATTTCGTCCGCTATTCCATTGACTAGCGTTTCAAACATTCTGAAAGCTTCATTTTTATATTCAACCAAAGGGTCTTTTTGTCCGTATGCCCGCAAACCAATTCCTTCACGGAGATTATCAACTACATCAAGATGATCCATCCACAGATTATCAATTACTGAAAGGGTTACGAAGTTTTCAACTTGGCGCATTGTTTTTTCTCCAACCTGTTTTTCCCGCTGTGTATACATATTTTTGGTGAGATCAAACAAGAGCTCAATTCTCCCGTTTATTTCAGGGGTTGTCTCGACTTGTTTTACTAAATGTTTTTGAGACTCCTCATCAAATGGAATAATTGTTGCAAATTCTGCTACGATTTTCTCTGCGGCATTTCCGCCGTCTGCACCCAGTTCTCCAGATGACACAATCTGAGTAATATTATTTTTTAGATTATCGATAATTTCGTCTTTAGAGCTCTTAGACTCATCCGCTGCATTTTCTAAAATATCTCTTCTTCTTCTATAAATAATTTCTCTCTGCTTATTTAATACATCATCATACTCAACCAACTGCTTTCTTCTGTCGAAATTAAATCCTTCCACCTTAACTTGAGCTTGTTCAATGGCTCGTGAAACGATTGGGTGCTCGAGCGGAACATCTTCTGGCATATTAAACCGGGTCATGAGTCCTGCGATGCTGTCTCCTCCAAACAAACGCATAATTTCATCATCAAGCGCAACATAAAATCTTGATTTTCCCGGATCTCCCTGACGTCCGGAACGGCCTCTTAGCTGATTATCAATTCTTCGCGATTCATGTCGTTCTGTTCCAATAACATACAAACCCCCGAGCTCCACAACCCCGTCGTGATTTTTCTGCCAATTGTCCCATTCTTTTGTACCTTTCTTATCTGTTCCGTCCGCGTTAACAGGCGCTTCTCCGCCTAAAATAATATCTACTCCTCGTCCTGCCATGTTGGTTGCAACAGTAACTGCTCCTTTTTCTCCAGCTTTTGCAATAATTTCCGCCTCTCTCTCGTGATTTTTGGCGTTGAGTAGTTCATGTTTTATTCCTTTTCTTCTCAAAAGTTCCGAAAGAATTTCATTTTTTTCAATCGAAGTAGTACCGACTAACACCGGCTGCCCTTTCTCATGAACCTTGGCAATCTCGGTAGCTACCGCTGTGAATTTTGCCCTACCGGTTTTATAGATTGCATCGCTTGCATCTTTCCTTTGCGTGTTTTTGTTGGTGGGAATTACAACAACGTCTAGCTTGTAAATTTTATGAAACTCCTGTGCTTCAGTTACAGCAGTTCCGGTCATTCCTGCTAATTTTTCATACATTCTGAAGTAATTCTGAAGAGAAACAGTTGCTAGCGTTTTTGATTCCCTCTGAATAGTGACTCCTTCTTTTGCTTCTATGGCTTGATGTAATCCTTCCGACAAACGCCGCCCTATCATAAGACGTCCTGTAAACTCGTCGACCAAAATTACTTCGTTGTCTTTGACAATGTAATCTTTTTCTTTATGGAATAGTGTTCGGGCCTTTAAAGAGGCTTCTATATGATAAACTGTATCAAAATCTTTTTCGTATATATTTTGTATTCCAAAAAGCTTTTCTATCTTACTAAGACCGTGATCTGTAAGATGAGCTGTGTGCAATTTTTCATCAATTTTGTAATCCGTATCTGGAGAAAGTTTGTCAACTAACTTCGCGTATTCATAATATTTGTTTGTTGGAGTTTCATCAGGAGCTGAGATTATGTGTGGAGTTCTTGCTTCATCAATTAGAACAGAATCTACCTCATCAACTACGCCGTAGTAATAACCGCGCTGAGCTAGGCTGTTGAAGTCCTGCTGCATGTTGTCACGCAAATAATCGAACCCAAACTCCGAGTTAATCCCATAGACAACTTCTGCAAGATAAGCTTCCTTGCGGGAGATCGGACGAAGATGGCTCAACCTAAAATCATGCACTTCCTCATTGTTAAACTTGGGATCAAAAATGAAAGATTGTTCTGAAATAATAGATGATACGCTCATACCTAATAAATTAAAAACAGGCCCCATCCAACCGGCATCCCGACGGGCTAAATAATCATTCACTGTTACTAAGTGAACACTCTTACCAGTCAGTGCATGCAGATATAGCGCTGGGACTGCGGAAAGAGTTTTTCCTTCTCCTGTTTTTTGCTCAGCAATTTTTCCCATTGAAAGTGCTGCTGCCGCAATCAATTGAACATCATAGTGACGCTGTCCGATTGATCTTCTGGCCGCTTCCCGAACAAGCGCAAAGGCCTCAGGGAGAATTAAGTCCAAAGACTCACCATCGGCTACTCTTTGTTTAAATTCTTTTGTTTTCTTTCCAAAATCAGAATCTTTTAATTTCTTTACTTTTTCATCAAAAGAATTTACTTCCACAACTATTGGCTGAAGCTTTTTTATTTCTTTTTCGTTGGAATCAAATAACTTTCCGAGGGCGCCTAACATTCATACAATATTACCACAATCGAGGCTAAAAATAAAGGAAGCAAACTATTTTTTGGGCTCAATTTTCTTAATTCCCGCCATATACTTTTGCAAAACTTCTGGAATCATAACCGATCCATCCTCTTGCTGGAAGTTCTCAAGAATTGCAATTATAGTTCTCCCAATCGCATATCCAGTACCATTTAAAATACTAACGAACTTTTTTTCACCGCCATTCTGATATTTAATATTCAGCCGGCGCGATTGGAAATCGGCAATGGTTGAAACCGAGGTAACCTCTCTATATTTATTCTGCCCCGGCATCCACGCTTCTAGATCAAACTTTCGCGCTGCAGGAAAACCCAAGTCTCCAGTACACATTTTTACAACTTGATATGGAATTTCCAAAGCTTGAAAAAGTTTTTCCTCAACAGAAAGTAAATAGTCTTGCTCTTTATCATCTTCTCCCTCCACAACATATGACACCATTTCCACTTTATCAAACTGATGAACTCTCAAAATTCCCCTAGTATCTTTTCCATAACTCCCTGCTTCTCTTCTAAATGCTGTTGAAAAACCAACATATCTCCTGGGCAAATCTTTTACTGCAAACGTTTCATCCATATGCATTGGAACAATTGAATGCTCTGCGGTTCCAACTAAAGTAAATCCGTCCGCTGGAATATGAAACATGTCTTCATCTCCCCCGTTTTCCATATATCCCAAACCTTTCATGACTTGCGTTTTAATTAAAACCGGAGGAACAATTGGCACAAATCCCTCTTTTATTAAAGTCTCTAAGGCAAATTGGACAAGAGCAAATTCCAACAATACTCCTTCATTTTTTAGATATGCAAAACGCGAACCTGAGACTTTTGAAGCTCGTTCTACATCAATAATGTCAAGCGCTTGTCCAATCTCCAGATGATCAAGCGGGGTAAAATCAAACTTTGTCGGCTCTCCACTTTTTCGAACCACCTCATTCTCAGACTCATCTTTCCCTATCTTCACATCGTCTTTAGCAGGATTTGGGATTTTAAGAAGCCACTGATTTAATTCATCTTCTACTGCTTTTAGTACATGTTCATCTATCTCTAGTTCTGTCTTAATTCTTTTGCCCTCTTCAATATCTTGTGCCTTCGCTGCTTTATTTCTTTCTTCGCGGAGATTTTGAACTTTAATAGAAAGTTCACGACATTTACTATCAATTGCTAAAACATGATCTATATCGATCTCTATTCCCTTATCTTTAGCAGCTTTTTTAACCTTCTCCGAATTTTCTCTTAAATATTTAATGTCGATCATAGCTGTATTATATATCGTAATTGCTTTTTAGAAAATCGCTAAATTTTTTAAGTGCTTTTCCTCTATGAGACATAGAATCTTTTATTTTTGGCTCCATCTCCGCAAACGTTTGATTATGCCCGTCAGGAATAAAAACCGGATCCCATCCAAAACCATTTTCACCCTTAATTTCGGGAGCAATTGTTCCTTTTACTTCTCCGATAAAAACGTGTGCTTTATTTCCATCATGAAAACCTACTGCGAGTTTTGCTATTGCCGAGCGATCTGTTTCGTTTTCCAACAATTTCAAAAGCACACTGGCATTATTATCCCCAACCTTCAGAAGCCACTTGATTAAAGGCCCCGGGAATCCATTCCAAGCATTAATTTCTACAGAAACATCATCAATAATTACTGGTTTTTTTACAATTTCAAAAGCTTGATTAAGTTTATGAAGTGCGATTTTCCCTAAATCTAATTCTTGAATTTCATCAAGTTCAATCTCTGAAATTTCGAGGGGAATATTTAAAATCCTCTCAACTTCCCTAATCTTCGCTTTATTTCCCGTTACAAACGTAATCTTGTCTAATTTCATTTGGAGGCCTCTTCAAATCGCTGTTTTACAAATGAGGAATCAAGAGACAAAATTAACCAGGCTGCTTTTGGCCCATGGTCTTTTCCGATCAAACTCAAATAAATTGCTTCAAACGTTTGTTTTCCGTTAAGTCCTAAGCCTTTTCCTATGTCATAAATCCCAGTCTGAAATTCCTCAGCATCCCAAACACGGTCAAGTTCTCCTGCAATAAGTTTTAGTGTTTCTTTTTGTTCACTTGAGAGATTTTTTACTCCTTCTGGAAGTTCTTTTTGAATTTCAAACTTCAGCTCTTCCGGTGCAAATCGCTCAATCCAAACTCTTGCATATTTTGCCCATTCCTCAAGATCTTCTTTTTTAATTTCGTCCTCCATATTTGGCATCTGTACCCACTGGGCAAGAACTGAGAAGCGAACTGTCGGAGGTTTTTTTATCTCTCCTACTTGAGAGAGCTCGAAAACTCTCGATAAATCGTCGTTTGTTTTGTTTCCTCCAGAGGCGGATCGAGAAAAATAAGCATCCGCTGCTTTTTGATAGTCATCGAAAAGATTTGGAATTGTATCTTTTTCAGAGGGATCAAAATTAATCTGAGTGTTTACTTTTATATGAACCATTAGAAATCGAATAAGTTCCGGTGGTAAAATATCCAGAGCGTCAGAGGCTGAAAAGCCAACTCCTTTTGAGGACGACATTTTTCGGCCTCCTATCAGAATCCATTCGTAGGCAATAGGATATGGAACCGGGTAATTTATTACTCTTTCACAAATAAGACTTGCTAAATCGTGAGACCCCCCAGCGCTCATATGGTCTTTTCCTGCTCCCTCAACGCTTATCCCAATCACTTTCCATTTACAGGCCCATTCAACTTTCCAGGGAAGTTTTCCAACTATGCCTTTTTCCGAACTAAATGGTGATGTTTTGTCTTTTGCTCCGCATCCTTTTGTCCAAGGAACTTTGTCAATCACGCATTCGTATGTGACTTCTTTTCCATCCCAACCAGTTACTTGCGTTGTTGAAACTTTTCCGCAATTCGGGCAGTAAATTTGAAATGGATACCAGTTATCGGCAAGTTTTTTATCATACATTTCCTCATAGATTTTGCGAACTTCTGCCGCTTGATCTAAAACTTCTTCTACAACATTATTCATTCTTCCGCTTGTATATAAATCTTTGGTCCAGATAATTTCCGGCTCACAACCAATTGCGCGGAAAACTTTTTCAAAATCCGAAGCATAATACCGCGCATAATTTTCAAATCCTTCCTCGGGAGAGGGAATTTTAAATAATGGCATTCCTAAATAAGGTTCAAACTTTTCCCGGGGTAGATATGAAGGGATATCATCCATTGGATCATGGTCTTCGAAAACATAAGTAAAATGAGCATCAACTCCTTTATTTTTTAGCGCTTTATATACTAGGTCGTGAACTACAACTCCGCGAAGTGCGCCAACGTGAACCCTGCCGGATGGTGTTTTCATATCATCCACCCAATAAGGCTTATATTTTCCACTAGCAACAATTTCATCTGCGACTTTATCAGCCCAAAACATATATATATTATATTTGGTTTTGTCTTTTTTTAGTAATACCAAACTAAATCAATTCTTTTGCAAGAAGTAATTCTGCAGTTAAAATTGCGCCCCCTGCTGCCCCTCGTATAGTATTATGAGACAAGCTTACAAACTTCCAATCAAATAAAGGGTCCTCCCGAAACCTACCGCAAGAAATAGTCATACCGTTTCCTAAATTTCGATCCAGATTTGTCTGCGGTCGATTTTCCTCGGCAAAATAACGAATAAATGGATTCGGGCAAGATGGTAAATTCAAATGCGCTATCGGATTTTTGTATTTCTTTAGCGAGGCAATGATTTGCGAAAGAGTTGGCTTTTTTTTAAATTTCACCGAAACGCTTGCCATATGACCATCAGAAACAGCTACTCTAATGCAAGTTGCCGAAATTTGTAAACCATCTTTCATTTTTATACCACTATTAGTTAAAGATCCTAAAATCCTTAGAGGCTCTCTTTCAGTTTTTTCTTCTTCGCCTGAGATAAAAGGAATACAATTATCAAGCATTTCTGGCCAAGATACAAAAGTTTTTCCAGCGCCTGATATTGCCTGGAGCGTTGTTACTTCAATTTTCTCAGGACCAAACTCTGAGAGGGCATGAATAATTGGGAGATAGGATTGTAAAGAACAATTCGGCTTAACCACAATAAGTCCTTTGTCCCATCCTCGCCTTTTACGCTGAGTTTTAATAAGATCTGCATGGTCTGGATTAATTTCTGGCATAATCATTGGCACATCCTGAGTCCAACGATTTGCTGAGTTATTGGAAATAACAGCAACACCTCTTGCGCCATATTTGTCTTCGATTGTTCTGATCTCATTTTTTTCCATATCAAGAGCACAGAAAACCAGACGAACTTTTTTTGCAATTAGTACTTCGTCTTTTTCAACAGCATAAACATTCATTTTTTTTGAGTAAACTGGCATAGGAACATCTATGCGCCAATTTTTTCCTACTGCTTCTTGATATGGCTTGCCCGCAGACCGTGGAGATGCCGCCAAAATTACAACATCAAACCACGGATGATTTTCAAGCAAAGTTACAAATCGTTGCCCAACCATTCCTGTTGCTCCAAGCACACCAACTGGAATTTTTTTCATAGCAGACCTACTTCTTTCAATACTTTTCTAAGAGTTTCTTTATTTTTCTCTTCCATTGGCACCAGAGGAAGTCTAAATACTTCCTGGATTTTACCCATCATAGACAATGCTGTTTTCACGGGTTGCGGGTTAGTTTCAATAAAATTGACATTCATTAAGTCTAGTAATTGGTAGTGCAAACGTTTGGCTTGTTGAAAATTCCCTTCCATTGCGTAGCCTATGAGTTGGCTAAAAGCTTTTGGTACTTCGTTTGAAACAACTGAAATACAACCTACTCCTCCTACGCTTATCAAGGGAAGGGTAAAAACATCATCGCCGGAAAGAACACTAAATGAAACTGAGCTTCCTTTTACAATATCCATCATTTGTGTTATGTTTCCCGATGCTTCTTTGACTCCCACCACTTGCGGAACCTCTTTTGCGATACGAATTGTTGTTGCGCCACTGCAGTTTAATCCGGTTCTTCCGGGCACATTGTATAAAACAATTGGCATGTCCGTTGCGTCCGCAATTGCTCTGTAATGAGCAACTAATCCGTTTGGTGTTGGTTTATTATAGTAGGGCGTTACATGCAAGAGAGCATCTGCACCGGCAACTTTTGCAAGCTGGGAAAGGTGGATTGCTTTTGCAGTATCATTACTTCCTGCTCCTGCTATTACCGGAACTTTACCATTTACTTCTTCAACAACGGTTTTTATGACGAGCTGGTATTCTTCCTCGTTCATAGTTGCTGCTTCTCCGGTTGAGCCGCAAGGAACAAGTCCGTTGATTCCACCGTTAAGCTGAAATTTAACTAAACCTTTTAGTGCCAAAACATCAATTGAACCGTCTTTTTTAAAAGGCGTTGCAAGAGCTGTTATAGCACCTGTAATTTTTTTCATTTATTTTTCACCTCCTTTTATATTCTGATTAGCAAAAATTTCATTAAAGTTATAAAATCCCTTTTTATTTCTTATAAACTCTGCTGCTTGTATAGCACCTTGTCCAAAACCTCTTCTGCCCCATGCCTGATGCGAAAGTCTTATCTCGTCCGCTGGGCTGTCAAAGACAATTTCATGCATTCCAAAGTTTCTTCCTCCACGAATAGAAACAAAATGAAGTTCTTCACTTTTTATCTGTCTATCAAGTTTTTCCAATCGAAGCGTCGTTTTTCTGGGATTATTTTTAATGATAATCTCTGCTAGCTTTTTTGCGGTTCCTGAAGGACTATCTTTTTTACCAACGTGGTGAGTCTCCATTCCAAAAACGTCATAATCTTCATATTTTCCCAGTATTGAGCTTGCATACGAAATTATAGAAAAAAATATATTTGCTCCTATGGAAAAATTCTGGCCATAAATCAAGCTCCCTTTGTATTTTTCCACAAGTCTTTCTACTTGTGGCATTTTGTCATACCAGCCTGTCGTTCCAACTACCATTGGTTTTTTTAAGCTCATTATTGTTTTTATGGTTGAGAGAATAATTTCCGCAGATGTGAAATCAATAGCAATGTCTGCACGCGCAATTCCCTTCAGATCAAGCCCTGAGCCAATATCTTTATAGCTGACAGAGACGATTTCGTGTTTTTTCTGTTCCAAAATGACCTCTTCTATAGCTTTTCCCATTTTGCCGTAGCCTATTAAAGCAATCTTCATAAAATTTCCCTTTCTTTAATCATTACCTTATGCAGACAGGATACACATTCATCTATTTCTGACGAAGGCAACACAAGGCTAATATTTATATCTGTTGCGCCAAGCGAAATCATTCTAACTTGAATTTTTGCTTTGTCAAGAGTCGAGAAAATATTTTTAAGAATATTTCTAACGTTTACGATTCCCTCTCCTATAAGAGACACCGTGCCAAGCTGGCGCGATATTGATATTGTAGCAAATGTCTCTAGTTCTTCTATGGTTTTTTGCAGATTTTCATCGTTATCAAGCGAAACTGAAACGCTAACTTCTGAAACGCTAACAAGATCAATCGAAATATTATATTTAGAAAAAATTGCAAAAACACGAGCTAGAAAACCACGGCTAAGCAGCATATCAGTTGAGTAAAGATTAACAAGAGTAATCTTGCGTTTTGCGGCAATCGCAACTATATGGCCGGCCGCTTCCGATTTTTCTTTAATAAGAGTGCCAGGTCCGTCCGGGTTAAATGTATTCAGTACCCTGACCGAAATTCCTGCTGATATAGCCGGACGGATTGTTTTGGGGTGTAATATTTTTGCTCCAAACGCTGCAAGCTCCGACGCCTCTTTATAAGAAATTTCTGATAAAACACTAGCGTCTTTAATAAATCTTGGATCCGAAGTAAAAATTCCATCTACGTCTGTCCAAATCTGAATTTCCCTAGCATTTAGAACGTAACCTAGTATTGCGGCCGTGTAGTCCGATCCACCTCTTCCAAGTGTTGTTGTTTTTCCATCTTTTGTAACTCCAATAAAACCAGTTACTACCGGAACTGTTCCTTTTTCAACAAGTGGTAATATTACTTTTTTTGCTTTCTCACGGGTTATTTCTGGTAAAAACTCTGCGGCACCAAAATTATTATCGGTAACGATCAAGGAGGTAGCAATTACCTGTCTTGCACTAATGCCTTTGGATCTAAGCATATAACTAATGATATAAGAGGACATAATTTCTCCGTAAGAAATAATCTCATCTTGCAAGCTAGAATCTTTTCTTTTGCTCATTGATAGCCTGTCTAGTTGCCCCATGCATTTTTCAACGTAACTAATAATTTCCAGACGTGCTTTTGGGGAATAGCTTTTTATCAAATTCATGTGCAAAAGTTCTATTTTTTTAAGAATATTTCTTCTATCAGATTCTTTTGCATTTATAAGTAACAACAACAAATCAGTAACTCCGGAGATTGCAGACACTACTACAACAGGCTCTCTAGATTTTTCTTTTTTAACAATATTTGCTATTGTTTTTAGACATTTTTTATTGCTTACAGATGTACCACCAAATTTTAAAATTATCATATATATTTCTTTCAAATAAAAAACCCCTCCTGAGAGGGGCTTGTCTTTTCTGATTAAAATCTAACCTATACCAAGACAAATCCCTCCATAAAGGAGTTCTCCTTGGTCTTCTTAGAATTCAAATTTACAAATTTAAACATTTGTTCGGCAATTATCTCAAAAATGCAACCTATAATCAACTGGTAAATTTATTAACCAAGTCATACGCTTTTTCTTTATTCTCTTCGGTAACTGGAACTTCAACTAATCCTTCATTTGGTTGGCCTGCCTGGACTCGACCAAGGCGAGGCTGGCCGTAGTAAACAAAAAAACCAAGAGGCGCTAGAAGCATTACCGGCAAAACTGCTAAATCTTCTTCCCCTTTTACTAAAATTACCTGTCTATCTTTTGTTTGAAATGTTTTTTTTACAGCTTCGAACAATTCCGGACTAATCGAACCTGCAGGACTCTCTGTTTCGATCATTTTAATATCATATGCGAACCCCAAATCGGAAAGCTTATCAAACTTTTTCTGTCTATTAACCGCAAAATCGACAATTGATAAAAATTGGCCTATATTTTCTTGGTTAAACTTTTGGGTCGTAATATCTCCAATCGTTATAATTTTCTCAGGATTCAAGCCGGAAGGAATCGAGGTTAAAACTTTACCAAATGGCTTTTGCAGAGTTGAACGCAAGCTCTGAGGCAAAACCAAACTATTTTTCAACCAAGATTTTCGAACATACGCTCTCCCATCCCTATTAATCTCTCCACGCCTTATGCGAGTCGATGAAATTACACCTCCGTCATCTGCCAAATCCATTGAAACTAGTTTGATTTCTAATTTGGGTAATCCTTTTTTTACTCTCTCGATGTTAATTTTTACAGCGTTTTTTTCATTCTCTGGCGTTACAGCTATTGCTTGTGAATTAAACTGATTTGTTAAAAGCGGTCCGTAGATGTCTTCAATTGTAATTATCTTTACTTTGTCTAGCGCCCCAATTGAAATTAAAAATTCTACTACCTTATTTTTTCTAATTTCAAAATCCTCTACTTCACCATCTATTTTAAATGACTCAACATATGAATTACTAGTTATACAAACTATAACCTCATCTGCGAGCTCTAAAGATTTCTTTAGAAATGACTTGTGACCGATGTGCAAGAGGTCAAACGTTCCAGACGCAATTAGTTGATATCTCATGTTTTAGTCTTTGCTGAGACCTTTGTAGGCATCCATTATGCAGAAATTTGTCACCATTGATATTCCAAAATCTTCCGCAAAATCTTCCGCTTCTCTACTACTAACTCCATCCTGCAACCATACTGTTGAAATTCCGCCTCTTTTCAAAACTTCTTTAAGGTGCGGTACTACTTCTTCAGGCTTTCTAAAAACATCAACAATTTCTATCTTTATATCTTTTGGAATTGATAAAAGATCTGGATATGCTTTTTCGCCTAAAACTTCACCCATATTAGGGTTAACCGGAATTATCCTGAATCCTTTAGACTTAAAATATGAAGCAACTTGATTACTGTGCCTATCTGATTTATCAGATAATCCAATAAATGCGATTGTTTTTGCTTCTCCAAGAACATCCGCATGCGCTTTTAATTTCCATTGCCAATTTTCAATAAAAGATGGATCTTTGCCATGATTTATTATGTAAGTTTTATGATCTACTAAAACTTTTTTATATGAATCTACTAACTGCGATGCTTTTTGTTTATCTATAGCTCCCTTTTCAGACAAGATTTCTAACGCTTCGATAGCTAAGTTATATCTATCTGTTTGGTTCCTAACCTGCATATCAAAAGGCGTAGTAGTACCCCCCAATTCTCTGTATCCGTGAACCCTAAAACGCGTTGTATCTTTGACATTAAATAAAATAGCTTTCATTACTTCTGGATATCCGTGGAAATTAACAATAACCGGTTTATCAGTTGTTAAATACTCCTCTATATCTGGAATTTGAGAATTAGCGGCGAGTTTTAAAATATTAACAAACCTAATTTTCATTTCAGGCATATCTTTCTTAAGAACATCTATTGCTGCAAGAACTTCATGCGAAACATAATCTCCAATTCCTACGAAAACAATATCCGGATCACTATCACTTGCGAAATCCCAAATTCCCAAACCCTCTTTAAGAAACTTTTTCGCTTGTTTGTAACTAAGCCAATTTAAAAGCGGGGTTTTTCCGGCAACAATAGCATTTACTTGGTTCTTAGAAGATAGCGCTTCTTCCATTGTTGCTAACATCGTATTTTCATCTACTGGAAAATATACTTTTACAAAATCATTTTGTTTATCAAGCATGCCCGATATGAAGCTTGGGTTCTGATGAGAATAGCCATTATGTTCCTGGCGCCACGCTGTTGAGGTAAGCAGATAATTCATGGATGCAACATCTTCTCTCCAGCTTGTTTCTCTGACATATTTTAGAAATTTAATGTACATATGCGCCATACTGCTAACAATTTGAGCAAAGGCTTCATAAGTAGTAAATACAGCATGTCTTCCTGTTAAAACATATCCCTGGGCAAGCCCATGCATATTATGTTCACTCAATATTTCCATTACTCGACCGGTTCTACTTATATCTTTATCGTTTGAGTTAATTGGCCAGACAAAAGCTCTTTGAGTTGAGGCAAATACATCGTCAAGCCTATTAGAATAAGTTTCATCCGGAGACATTAATCTGAAGTTTTTTCGCTCCTCGTTCAAACTGAAAATATCACGAAGATATGCCCCGGCAAGTCTCATACTGTTTGATTGCAAATATCCTGGGCTGTCTACTGATTTTTCAAACTTTTTCTGATCCGGCAAGATTAGATCTTTATATTTTTTTCCAAACACATGAGGGCTGTCTCCCATTCGGAGTGAATCTTGTGGAATAATATCCAATATTTCTTTTGAGAAACCAGTGTTTTTATCAAAAAGCTCTTCAAAATGATACGATGCGAGCCACTTTTCAAGCGCTTTTAACTCTTCCTCATCATTTCTTACATTAGGCATAACAACCTGATGGGAAAGAATTGTTCCTTCTATGCTTTGTCCACGCAGTTCCTTTATGGTAGTCCAACCTTTTGGAGTTTTTAGAATTATCATTGGAAGACGAGGTGAAGGTTTTTTGTTTTTCTTAACAATCTGAATCTTCTCATAACAAATCTCAAGTGTTTCAAGCATTTTTTTATAAATTTCATCATCCCCTCCTTCAACAAAAAAAGGTTCATATCCATAGCCACTAAACAAATTCGTCAACTCCTCATCACTCATTCTGCCAAAAATTGTGGGGCCGGAAATTTTATAACCGTTGAGATGTAAAATTGGTAAAACTACTCCATTTTTCGCAGGATCAACGAGTTTATTAATGTGCCAAGATGCGGCCAAGGGTCCGGTTTCTGCCTCGCCGTCACCGATTAAACAAACTGCCAAAAGATCTGGATTATCTAAAATTGCGCCATATGCAGTGGAGAGTGAATATCCCAATTCTCCACCTTCAAGAATCAAACCGGGAGCTTCAGGATTACTATGGCTTGAAAATCCATAAGGCCAGCTGAATTTTTTTGAAATGTAGCCAATTCCCTCTTCCGAGAGTTTTGCATCTTTGTAATATTTTCCAAAAGTTCCTTCAAGAAAAAGATTTGCCACAAGTCCCGGGAATCCGTGTCCGGGACCTAAAACAAAAATTGCGGATTGCTTGTGCTTTTTTACCAAATAATTAAGGTTGCCATAAACAAAATTAATCCCTGGACATGTTCCCCAATGACCAAATAATTTTGGCTTTATATCCGTTGACCTAAGCTTTCTTTCAAGAAGAAAATTATCTTGCAAATATATTTGTGTAACTGTTAGGTAATTTGCAGCTCTAACGTATTTTTTTATTTTTTCTATGTCATCCATGATTTAATATTCCTCAAGCGTTGATGTATCTCCTTCAGGAAGATGGAGTTCTCTAGCTTTTAACACTCTTCTCATAATTTTGCCTGATCTTGTTTTTGGCAATTTATCAATAAATTCTATCTCCCTTGGATAAGAATAACCTGCAAGATGTTTCTTAACAAATGCTGCAATTTCCTCTTTTAATTTTTCTGATCCCGCTACTCCGGGCTTTAACACGACAAATGCTTTAATTATCTCCCCTCTTAATTTATCCGGCTTACCGATAACTCCTGCTTCAACCACGTCCGGATGTTCTACTAACGCACTTTCTACCTCAAATGGCCCCACTCGTTCACCTGATGTATTTATAACATCATCCGCTCTTCCCACAAACCAAAAATAGCCATCACTATCTTTGTATGCACGATCTCCTGATAAATACCACCCATTTGAGAAATATGAATCAAATTTCTCCGGATTATTCCAGATAGTTTTCATAAGCGAAGGCACAGTTTCGGGCTTAAGTGCCAAATCTCCTTCTTTATTTACGCGGAGCTCTTTTCCGTTTTCATCAACTATGGCGGCTTTGACACCGGGAAATGGCTTTCCCATAGACCCAGGTTTTATATCAAGAACCGGATAATTTACTATTGCCATACTACCTGTTTCTGTTTGCCACCATGTATCATGAAACGGTAAACCAAATGCATCAAGCGCCCACCAAATTGCTTCAGGGTTTAATGGCTCTCCCACTGAGGCTATGTGCCGCAAGCTTGAAAGATCATACCCAGCGGGATCAACATCTGAACCCATAAGCATTCTGATTGCAGTTGGCGCCGTATACCAAATGCTTACCTTATTGTCTTGTATAACTTTATACCAAGACTCCGGAGAAAACCTTCCTTCGTAGATCACTGAGGTTCCCCCCAGGCCCCAAATACCAAGCAAACCATAAACAATCCCGGTTACCCATCCCGAATCAGCAGTACACCAATAAATATCACTATCATGAACGTCGAGCACATATTTAGTGGTCATCATGGCTTGCAGAATATCTCCATGCGCGTGTACAACTCCCTTAGGTTTTCCTGTTGTACCAGAAGTGTAAAGCATATAGGAAAAATCGTCTTTTTTAAGATGAGCTATAGAGAAATCAACATCTGCTTTTTTCATTTCGCTTTGGTAATCTATTATATTCGGGCCTTTGGGGAGACTCTCCCCTTCTCTTTGAACTACAATAACTTTTTTAAGTGTGGGAAGATCTTTCCAAATTTTTTCTATGCGCTCAAAAAGAGAAGAACTTGTTATGACAATTTTTGCGCTGCTATCAGACAGACGATCTAAAAGCGCCATTTCCTGAAAAGCTGAAAACATTGTTCCTACTATCGCGCCTATCTTAAGAGCTCCTAGAAATGCAATATATCTCTCCGGAATAGTCGGCAGAAAAATAAAAATTCGCTCTCCCTTATTAAGACCATGCTTAGTTAAAACATTAGCAAATTTATTAGTACTATCACTAAGATCGGCAAAAGTGTATTCCCTACGTCCTCCAAGGGTATCATTGTAGATAAGTGCGACTTTATTCTTTTTTTCCCCTTCCGCATGCCTGTCAATTGCATTATAAGCTGCGTTAAGCGTTCCGTCAGCAAAGTATGTTAATTCTTTGTCTGCTTTTTTCCAAGAAAAATCTCTATAGAGTGTATCGTAGTCTGCTAAATTAGGTTTTTTTCGAAGCGAAGCGAGGTCCTTTTCTATTATTTTCTGCTTCATACATGTCTTCCCGCAATCTTATCACAGGCACAACAACAAATCAAACGTTCCACCGCAAACAATAAGATTATACATGGAGCTCTTTTGCAACTTTTTCAAAAGCTTTTATTCCTTTATCCAGATCTTGTCTGGAATGCGAAGCTGATGGAATAACTCTAATTCTAGCTTTTCCTTTGGGAACCATTGGGAAAACAATTGGAGTTGCAAAAACATCTAGCTCAAAGAGTTTAGTACTAAACTCACGGGCCAAATCTTCCTCAGACAGCATAACTGGAGTAATTGGAGTTTCAGAATGCCCTATGTCAAATCCTAAGCGGGCAAACTCAGACTTTAAATATTTTGTATTATCCCAAAGTTTTTTAACCAGTGCGTCCGATTCCTCCAGAATTTTTACCGCTTCAATAAGTGCCGCAGTGTCCGGAATAGTTAAGGCATTACTAAACAAATACTGCCTGGCTTTTTGTTTATAAAAAGTGATCAATTCTTTTTTGCCCGTAATAAATCCGCCAATTACAGAAAACGCTTTTGAAAGAGTTCCAACTTCAATATCAATTTTTCCATGAAGCCCGAAATGATCTACAATTCCCCGTCCTCCAGCGCCGATTACTCCTTCTCCGTGCGCATCATCTACCATTGTCAAAACATTGTATTTTTTTGCTAAGCGAACAATCTCCGGAAGCGGAGCCAAATCTCCATCCATTGAAAAAACTCCGTCAGTAACAATTAAGATCAATGGATTCCCGCCGTCTGATTTAGCCTGCCCGCCATCGCTACGCTCAGGCGTTTGCGGGCGGGGAGTTTTTGCCAATTCTCGGGCCTCTTTGAGCTTGGATTCAAGGTCTCCCATATCTAGATGTTTATAAATAAATTTATTTTTAACACCTGATAGTCTTACTGCATCAATAATTGATGCGTGGTTTAGTTCATCCGAAATAACAATATCTTCTTTACCAATTATTGTAGAAATTGCCGCGCAATTTGCCATATAACCGCCTGTAAAAATAACTGCGGCTTCTGCGTGTTTGAATTTCGCCAATGCTTCTTCAAGGTCCAAATGCAAACGATGATTTCCGGCCAATGTTCTATAACCAGTTCCGATACCGTATTTGTCAACGGCAGCTTTTACTGCCTGAGCTAAACGGGGATTAACAGCGAGGCCTAAATAGTGGCTTGAACAAAAGTTAAGTTTTTTCTTGCCTTCAATTGTTAGGTATGCTCCTTCTCCGGATTCAATAATACGGGCAGACTTCCCGACCTTTATCGCTTCATTAATCTGTTGATAAAAATCACTCATTTATGGAATTAAAACTATTTTACCTGATTCTCCGCTTTTCATAACAGTCATTGCTTTCTCAAAATCTTTTAAAGCAAACTTGTGTGTTATGATTTTTGAAAGATCAACTTTTCCGCTTTTTAAAAGTTCTGAAGTTTGTTCCCATGTTTCCCAAATCCTTCTCCCAAAAACACTTTTGAGGGTTAATTCTTTATTTATAAAATACTTTCCAAAATCAATGGGAACTTCTTTTTTAGGAATCCCGAATATAATAATTGTTCCCGCAATCCTGACTGCAGCGAGTGCTGTTTTAATTGCGTCCTCATTTCCTGACATTTCCAAAACTGCATCGATTTGATTTAAATACTTGCTAGGCAGCTTTTCATAGATTTCATCTGCTCCCATTTTTTTACCAAGTTTTCTTCTATATTCTCTTCTGTTTAGCGCTATAATTTTTTTTGCTCCATATGCTTTTGCCGCCGCTACAGCGCAAAGACCCGTGGGACCAAGCCCCATTACCAAAACAGTTTTTCCTTTTACCTCTGCTTTTCGCACAACGTGAACGGCATTTCCCAGCGGTTCCTGAGAGCTCATTGCCTCAAGAGGAATAGATGAATCATTTTTCCAAGAAGTTCTTATTGGAATAGTCGCATACTCGGCAAACCCGCCATTCCTACCAATACCAAACAGCTCCATATTTTCACAAATATGCTTGTTGCCAATTTTACATTGATAACATGTTCCGCAGAAAATATGGGTTTCTGAAGAAACCAGATCTCCTTTTTTTATTTTCCTGGGATTATCTCCGTTTATTTCTATTACTTCCCCAACTACTTCATGCCCGATAACAATAGGGGGAATGATGTGTCCCTGCGCCCATGGAGTCCAGTCATAAATAGAAATATCCGTTCCGCAAATTGAAGCTGCTTTTACTTTAACTAATAATTCTCCCTTTTGTGGTTTTGGACGGGGAATTTGCTTTATAGAAACACCTTTAGATGAACTGTCCTTAACAACAGCAAGCATTAAATCATCAGCCATAAAGATTAATTGATTGCTTCTATGGTATAAATTATTTTACCGGCGGGCGCTTCAACCTCTACTATTTCTCCAACTTTTTTGCCTAACAGTGCTTTTCCTAAAGGAGATTCATGGGATATTTTTTTCTCTTTTGGATCTGCTTCCCATTCGCCAACCAGAGTAAACACTTCATTATCGCTTCCCGTGTGCACTTTAACAGTTGATCCAAGCTTTATTGTACTTGAGTGATTATTGCTAATTATTACCACTTGTTTCAGGAGTTCTTCCAGCTCGTCAATTCTACCATCAATAAACGAAAGCTCTTCGCGAGCCACCGTATATTCTGCGTTTTCTGAAAGGTCTCCCATGTTTCTGGCCTGAGAAACTCTACTTAGAACCTCTGGTCTTTTTATCTTTATGAGATCCTCGTATTCTTTTTTTAATTCTGCCAAACCGTCTTTTGTAAGGTAAATTTTTTTAGAGTCCATATAATAGAAAATCCCTCCAAAAAAGCCTTGAGGGAAATAAGTTCTGGACGATAGTAAACCAAAAACAAACCTTTGTCAATGACCTAGAGTTGTAAAAAAGGGCCTACTCAGCCTCATTTAGGAGTCTATTTTGTGGGTTTGGGAGCGTACTCACCAATCACTTGAGAGTAACCTTCAAGCAAGGTCCGTGTTGCAGATTCCAAACCACCACTGCCAAGTATGTCTGTTATCGTTTCCTTAAGAACCAAATTTAGCTTATCATTTAGGCCATTATCATGGGTATTGTCAACAAAAGGAGAAGAAACTGCTGTTTTTGCTTGATCTACAAACACAAAACTATCCGTATCTCTTAACTTTTCTGCTAAATTTTTATTCCCATATGGCTTCCCTAATGACCTGGCCTTCAACTGTGCTGCGTAAAGTTTTTCTTGTGTCTCTTTTTTTGCCAAAAATTTCATAAAGAGCAGGACTTCTTTTTGATTTTTGCTCTTTAATGAAGCGCCTTCTGCGAAGTAGCTGGCAATATTAACTTTGTTATCGTTTAAAAGCTGGGGAACTGGCGCTATTTTAAAAGAAAGGTTTGGATTTGAGGTCTTAATCGTAAAGTAATCCCAATAATATCCAAAAAAGATTGCGAGTTTACCCTGAGAAAATGCAATCAGTGATGGGTCAAGTGTCTGATCCCAAACATTATTTTCTACTAAAGAAAAATTCGTATAAAAACGCAGTGCATCAGACACTTTCGTGTCGGGCTCATCAATATTATTAAGATTTACTCCGTTTTGAGCAAAAAGAAGAGAAATAATGTCCGGTGCATGGGTTACATTTTCAAATGCTCCAATCCCTGCTCCTGCGATAATTATTTTCCCACTTTCATCTCTTTTTGTAAGCTTTGCGGAGGCGTCAATAAATTCCTGCCACGTTGTTGGGACTGTTATTGTTTCGCTTAGTTCTTTACTTGCCTCATCAAATAGATTGGTATTTACATACATTGCAAGAGTATCTACTTCAAGAGGGATGCCGTATATTGCCCCATTTTTTATTAAATCTTCTTGCGCAACATTATAAAAGTTGTCAGCAAACTCTTTTCTTCCAATTGTTTCACTGGGCATTGGGAGTAAAACACCAGAAAGCATCGGGTACCAAGTATTATGAAATTGAAAAACATCAGGGCCATTTCCGTTTTCAATCCTTGTGGTTAATTTCTCTCTGTAATCTTTCGGATCTTGCTTAGCATAACTCACTTTTATTGTTGGATTTTCATTTTCAAAATCTGATATAACCACCTGCATTACGTCATTATTTTCCTGTAAACCCCAATAAGACAGTTCTACGTTTTTGTTTTTTGACTTGCCAAATTGCGGCGATATTACAGCAAGCACCACAAATAAAATTGTTAAAATAAGAAATAACACTCCTGCAATTTTAATTAAACGCCTGGGTGAAAACTTAGAAGCAATAGGATTGCCGGGCAAGTTGGCCGGTGGATCCGCAGAAACAGAATTGACTTGAGGTGTAGGATTTTGTTGAAAGATTGTTCCTTCCGGCATACATATATAGTATAATATCAGATACTTTTACCACAATGAGATCTTCCTTATCCAAAATCAAAAAAAAGCATATAAAACGTGCCGGACGAATTACTTTTTGGTTTTCAGTGGGGGCTTTTATCTCTTTATTCCTAATTTCAAGCTTTTCTTATATTGCTTTCCAAAATTATTATAAGGAAAAGGTTTATCCGGGAGTCAAAATTAATGGAATTGATTTTGGAAGAAAAACACAAATTGATGTAAAAAGTTATTTTTTGCAAAAAAATGCTAAGGCGGGCGATGCAACATTTATTTTTAATTTCGAAGAGAATTCGGCAACTGTGTCTGCAAGAGAAATTGATTTTGGCTACGATGAGGAATTGTTAGCCCAACAGGCAATTAGCATTGGAAGATCTAAGAATTCGCTTTCCAACATCAGTTTAATTTTTCAAGCCTATACTTATGGCATAAATTTATCTCCGGCGTATAGATTTTCAGAGGAGAAATTATACTCAAAATTGAATCTTATTATTGAAAAAGTAAATGAAGAACCAATTGAAGCTGTATTCACTTTTGAAAATGGCAGAGTCACGGAGTTTAAGGCCTCACGGGAAGGACGCGAAATAGACAAAAACGGGCTTAATCAACAACTCCTATCAAAAGCAAAACTAGTCCTAGGCTATACAAACCAGAAAATTATAATTATTCCTATTCCCATAACGATTTTAAATCCTAATCTCACCACCGATAAGGTCAATAAGATGGGAATAAAAGAGCTGATCGGAACAGGAACATCGCTCTTCCAACATTCAATAGAAAATCGCATTTATAATGTTAATCTGGCAGCTTCAAGACTGAATGGGATATTGGTTGCCCCCGGAGAAACGTTTTCCTTTGCAAAAGCAATAGGAGATATCTCTTCTTTTACCGGATATAAACAAGCCTATGTTATACAAAATGGCAAGACGATACTTGGAGATGGAGGTGGAGTCTGTCAGGTTTCAACCACTCTTTTCAGAGCGATACTAAATGCGGGACTTCCGGTAGTCGAACGGACAGCGCACGCTTATAGAGTGGGATATTACGAACAAGACTCACCTCCGGGGATTGACGCCACAGTTTACGTACCCTCCGTTGATCTTAAATTCAAAAACGACACTGGCAATCATATACTAATTCAAACGCTGGTAGACCTCGATCAACTCCGGCTTACTTTCATGCTATATGGAACTCGCGACGGAAGAATTTCAGTATTGTCTACGCCGGTAATCACAAGCCAAGTTCCAGCTCCCGAACCGAAATATGAAGATGATCCAACCTTAGCCAAAGGTGTTGTAAAACAAGTCGACTTTGCAGCAGCCGGCGCTAAGGTTTATTTTACTAGAACAGTTACAAAAAATGGAAAAACTCTAATATCCGAAACTTTTAATTCAAATTATAGACCTTGGCAGGCAGTCTTTCTTCGTGGAACGAAGGAATAATTCATTGTTCCATTGCTAACAATCGAACAATTCGCATGAAAAAAATAATTAGCATTAATGACGCAACTAAGATAAGTAAACAATTAAAGCAGAGGGGCAAAAGTATCGTTTTGGTAGGTGGTTGTTTTGATATTCTTCACGTAGGACATATTCTCTTTTTAAAGGCGGCTAAAAAGCAGGGTGATATATTATTTTTACTTCTAGAAAGTGACGAGAATATTACAAAAAGAAAAGGAAAAAAGAGACCTCTTAACACTCAGAGAAACAGGGCAGAAGTCCTTTCTGCTCTTGAAGCAGTTGATTACATTGTTCCATTAATTGGAATGACAAAAAATGAGGAATATGATAGACTTATGATCCAAATTAAGCCAGATGTTGTTGCTATGACTGCCGGTGATTCAGAAATTGAAAGAAGGACTAAGCAGTGTAGCGCAGTAGGAGCAAAGCTAAAATTAGTTATTAAAGAAGTTGACAAAACATCAACAACTGATTTAATTGATGAAATAAAAAATAAATATGGAAAAACTATCAAGTTTTATCAATGAAAATATAAGACTTTTACTCGGGACCGCAGTTGTAGTATTTGTAACAGTATTCCTAATCACTCTTCTTATTAGCGGAAAATCCACAAAAGTTTTGGTTAACGGTCAAACCTTTAAAGTAATCGTTGCTAAATCGGACAAAGACAAACAGATTGGTCTTTCAGAAAAAAACAAAATTGAACAAGACCAAGGAATGCTATTTATTTTTGATAATCCACAGTATCATTCCTTTTGGATGAAGGATATGAAATTTCCAATTGACATCATTTATATTAATGGCGATAAGGTTACAACCGTAATAGATGGTGCAAGGCCTCCTGGTTCAATCGGGGGAAACTTAGAAACTTATCAACCGCTGTATAAATCAGACAAGGTGCTAGAAGTTAACGCGGGAATTGCAAACAAATACAACATTAAAAACGGAACATTAGTTAAAATAGAAAACCTCTAATCTATGCTGATTTTAGGGATTGAAACTAGTTGTGATGAAACAGGTGCCGCCGTTATTGAAGGCGAACAAAATTCAAGCAAAGTTAAGTTGTTATCAAATGTTATTGCTACTTCATTAAATCTTCATTCTCAAACAGGCGGAATAATTCCTGAAAATGCTGCGCGCGAACAGGTGAGATTCATCATTCCCGTTATCAATGAAGCAATCGAACAATGTAACAATTTAGCAATCGACGACGTTGACGCAATTGCGGTTACTTACGGACCAGGACTTATTGGATCACTGTTAATTGGAGTCGAAACTGCCAAAACTCTATCCTATACTTGGAATAAACCCCTAATTCCAGTCAATCATCTCATCGGTCATATCTACGCCAATTTTATTTATTCCGAACTAAACCCTAAACGCTATACCCTAAACGCTAATATAGGGTTTCCCGCAATCGCACTAATCGTTTCCGGGGGTCATACCGATTTGGTTCTCATGAAACAGCACGGCAAGCTAAAGTGGCTTGGCGGAACTAGAGATGACGCAGCAGGAGAAGCACTGGACAAAATCGGTAGACTTTTGGCACTCCCTTATCCTGGTGGGCCATATATCGAACAGCACGCAAAAAAAGGAGATCCAAACAAATATAAATTTCCAAGACCAATGATTGGCTCAAAAGACTTTGATTTTTCTTTTTCTGGTCTTAAAGCAGCGGTTTTTCGTGAAGTTAAAAATCTAAATTATTCTTCGAGTGAAGCGTCAACGAAATCGAGAAGCGAGTTCTCGACAAGCTCGAACAATACAAATTTAGGTCAACAAACAATTAACGACATTTCCGCTTCTGTTCAAAACGCAATTATTGATGTGCTTGTTAAGAAAACTTTAAAAGCAGCAGAAAAATACAATGCCAAATCAATTCTTCTTGGTGGAGGAGTAGCTGCCAATCAATCTCTCCGCAATCGTCTCAAACTAGACGCTAGACGCTACTCCCTAAACGCTGAGATTTTTGCTCCAAGCAAAAATCTTTGTACTGATAATGCCGCAATGATTGGCGCAGCTGCTTTTTTCAATAACAAACAAACTGATTGGAAAAAAGTTGACGCAAATCCCTCCCTTTATTTTTAACGGGGCTTCCACTCTCCTATCACAAAAACTGTTTTTCTCCCTGAGTAATCCATGATTTTATCAGTCTTTTTGAAACTTGGAAGATTTTTAAACCTTTCATACTCTTTTTCAGAGAGAACTAACAATAATTTATCTTTTGAAATATTATCTAATTGATTTGTATCCAACAAGCTTCCACCATCCCAAAGAGTAGATGCAAAATAATATTTTCCTAAATTTTCAAATTCATTCTTTTTTCCTATTTTTTCCGGCAAACTCTTTTTATAATACTGATAGTAAATTCTTGGCTTCCAATACTCACCTGTAACGATTATATTTTTATAATTTTTCTCGATCGAAAAGACTTTTTGATACATCTGTTTATATCCATACCCCCAAGAAATACTACTGATTGGATAAACAAAATAGTAAGAGATTACGTAATTGATGAAGAAAAGTAGATAGAAAAATGCTAAAAGAAAAGTAGTCTGTCTCCGATTTCTGGTCAATTTCTCTATCGATAAGGCAATAAGCAGAATTAATGGCGGTAAAAGGAATAATGAGCGAAGACCGTGAGGAGCTTCTTTTGACAATGCTGAAGCAATTGGAGCTATGAGAATCCAAAAAAGAATAAATAATTTTCTTTCTCTTTCCTTTGAAGTTAAGAGTAAAAAAAATCCATAAATAACAAGGGGTATTTCTAAGATATAGAATAATCCATGCGCATACGATCTATGTCTTGGGTTGGGATCATCTCCAAAAAATAAAAAGCCAAATGAGAAATGTTGGAAATAATTATGCACTACTTCAAAAACATATGGTATTCTTCTATTTATTAAAAAACTATAAGAGCTATCGCTATTTTTTTCTCGAGCTAAAATATAACCTATGGAAACTGACTTGTCAGCTGTAATACTCACCTCGTTTACCCTTTTAAACCCATGCGGCCCAAGTATTTGAACCACAATAGGAATCAGAATAATAATTGCTAGTAAAAACCCTAGAAGATATTGCTTGAGATTTATTTTAATTCTCTTCCAAAATAGAATAAAAAACCCAATAATTATCAAGGGGACTATTAGTCTTTGACTATAATAGAAATAGAGAGAAGAAAAAAGAATCGGGATTGACATGAAAGCCAATAACTTGTTTTTGAAGCCATAAAAAAGCAGTGTTATTCCAAGGAGCGTTACAAAAAGCCCCAGATTTGCTTCAAAAGCACCCCTTGAAAATTGCAATGACCACGGAGAAATTGCAATCAAGAAAGAAGAAATTATCCCTATTTTTTCGTTAAACAATTTTTTAAAAAGAAAAAAGATTACTATTATTAAAAGCGCTCCAAAAATTGCAGAAGGTAACCGAACAACAAAATCTGAAAATCCAAATAGTTTTATAAAAACAGAATCTGTATATACATATCCCGGAAGTTTGTAATCATCAAAAGAACGGAAGAGTGATGGATATGGAGCCTGGTATTCATCTATTCCTTTTTGGGCAATCGAGAAAGCATTGTAGCCAATTGCGACCTCATCCCAGGAAAGGGCTGCCGGATAAGTATCAAGCACTACTACGCGGAGAAACAAACCCAAAAGAAAAATAACAACAAGTAAATAGTTAATCTTGTTTCTCACTGTTTAAGGTTAAAGTAGCTTCATTCAATTGTCAATACTTTGACAATTTATCGTTATTTCAATAATATATCCTAACCATGCAAATTGATATTATCTTCATAGGCATTATTATAATAGTAGGTTTTCTGTTACTTTTTTATTTCCTCAATAAAAAACTTTCAAATGTACAGTCAAATTCGGATAATGCGTTAATCGAATGGTTAAAAAGTATGCAAAGCTCCATAAATAATACAAATAAAAATATGACAGACACTACTTCAAACGTTGTAAAAACGCTGCAGGAAAACTCCAGACAGCTAAACGACAGGCTTGATAAAGCAGCAATTGCGATAAGAGACGTTAATAAGGGAATTGGAGAAATGTCAGAAATTGGAAGAAGCATGAAAGATTTACAAGAATTTTTAAAAAGCCCAAAACTTAGAGGAAATATTGGGGAAGAAGTTTTGAAAGACTTAATTTCGCAAATGTTTCCAAAGAATAGTTTTCATTTGCAGTATCAATTTAAGTCTGGAGAAAAAGTAGATGCAGCCATAAAAACAGACGCGGGAATTTTACCAATTGACTCCAAATTTCCTATGGAAAACTTTCAAAAAATGATGAAAACTCAAGATGAAAAGGAAAAAATTGTCTTTAAAAAAGACTTCATTCGAGACATTAAAAAACATATTGATGACATTGCAAAAAAATATATTCTACCTGAGGAAGGTACTATGGATTTCTGTCTTATGTATATCCCAAGCGAACCGGTGTATTACGAACTAGCAAATACTCCTGAGATTATGGACTATGCCAAGAGAAACCGGATATATGCAGTTTCACCTACTACGCTCTATGCGCATCTGCAGATGATTCTACTTTCATATGAGGGAAAAAAGATTGAAACAAAGTCCCGTGAGGTTTTTGCAATGCTACGTGCCTTAAAAGTTGATTATGGTAAGGTAGACGAAAATTTATTGCTTCTCGGAAAGCACTTAAATAACGCCTCTAACCAATTTGGCAATGTTACTGTTTCCCTACGTCAAATTGGCAAAAAACTTGAGACAACAAAAAACTTTGAAGCAGAACCAACAAGAGAAATCAAAGCCACTTGACTTTAGCATGATAAAGTGTTATATTTACCTTATTAAACTAAAGTATGAAAACATTTAATAAAGACAAAAGAGAATTATATAACGCTCTCCTCTCCTTAAAAAATGAGGATGAGTGCAAAAGATTTTTGCGTGACTTATTAACAGAAGCGGAAATTAAAGAATTTACAAATCGTTGGAAAGTCGCACAAATGCTTAGTAAAAAAGTTGACTATGAAACTATTGCTAAACAAACAGGAATGAGTTCAACAACTATAGCCAGAATTAGTAAGTGGCTAAATAATGGTATGGGGGGATATAAACTTATGCTAAAACGTCTTAGTAAAAAACAAAATCATTCTCACGCTTCCCTTGTGGTGGCGTGATTGTTTTGGTTAGTTAGCAAAAATAGTCATACCGCCGAAAGGGCGGTTTTTTTTGTGGAGGAAAACATATGGCAAATATTAATAATAAAAATTTAAAACTGGCAATACAAAAGCAAGGACGCTTAACGGATGAAACGCTTGAGTTTTTGCGAAGGTCAGGCCTTGAGTTTGAAAGTTATAAACAAAGACTGTTTTCTTCGTGCAGAAACTTTCCCTTGGAGATATTGTATGTACGTGATAACGATATTCCCAATTATGTAGCTTCTGGTACGCTAGATTTGGGTATTCTTGGTCAGAATGTACTTAATGAAGAAAGCCCAAGAGTTAAGAAGTTACTCAACTTACGATATGGGTTTTGTTCTCTAACTCTTGCAGTTCCCAAGGAATCAGAGATTAAGGATATAAGTGAATTGAAAGGAAAAACAATTGCAACTTCATATCCAGAATCAACGAAGAGATTTTTCAAAGAAAATAATATTCCAGTGGAAATAGTGAGCATTAGTGGATCTGTAGAAATTACTCCTGCACTAGGAGTTGCACAGGCAATAGTTGATCTTACTTCAACAGGTAGTACTCTGGCTTTGAATGATCTCAGAGCTATTACAAAAATATATGATTCTGAAGCAGTTTTAATTGCTAATGAACAGACTTTGCTTAATGGTAAGAAAGATCTGCTTGGGAAGCTTATTACTCGCTTCAAGGGAGTACTTTCTGCAAAAGATTATAAGTACGTAATGATGAATGTTCCCGAAGATATGCTTCCGAAAATAAATAAGATTATTCCAGGTTTGAAATCTCCTACAATTTCACCTTTAGCAAATAAAGGCTGGCTTTCAGTGCAAACAGTTATTAAAGAAGATGTGTTTTGGGAAACAATAGAAAGATTAAAACAAGTTGGAGCATCAGGAATTATTGTTTTACCAATAGAAAAAATGATTATTTAAGGAGAAATTATGAAAGTTACAAAACTAAAAGATTTATCACAGAAAGATTATCAACGAATTGTTAAGCGTTCTGCCGGAACAAATCCTGAAATTATGCCTAGAGTCCGAAAGACAATGGAAGCTGTAAAAAGGTATGGGGATAAAGTACTTATTGAAGACTATAAGAGGAGATTTGGTGAAAAAAACTATAAATCACTCTTAGTTTCGAAAGCAGAAATTGAGCAAGCATACAAAGAAGTAAGTATAGAGTTTATTGCTGGAATAAAACAGATGATAAAAAATATCACTGCCGTACATAAAGCACAACTACCAGAAAAGAAAGATACAGTAGTAAATACTGAAAAAGGAATATCTGTATGGAGAGAATGGCGGCCAATAGAAAAGGTTGGGTTATATATTCCTGGTGGAAAAGCTATTTATCCCTCCTCAGTGTTGATGAGTGCTATTCCTGCACAGATTGCAGGATGTAAAGAAATCATTATGTGTTCACCTGCAAGAGGAAATGGTCAGATCCCAGCTCCTACGCTTGTAGCAGCAGATATGATCGGTTTAACAAAGATTTATAAGACAGGAGGAGCTGAAGCTATAGCAGCAATGACTTATGGTACGAAAACTATACCTAATGTTTACAAGATTTTTGGAGCAGGAAATTCTTATGTTACGGCTGCAAAAATGCTAGCTCTTGAAACGATAAGTATTGATATGCCTGCTGGACCTTCAGAAGTTTTTATTATTGCTGATGAAACCGCAAATCCTGCATATGTTGCTGCTGATTTACTAGCTGATGGTGAGCACGGTGAAGACTCTGCATGTGTATTAATTACAACCTCTAAAGAAGTTGCAGAGCGAACAACAAAAGAAATTCAGAAACAATTACCCAAGCTTTCAACTGAAGCAAGAGCTAGAGAATCTATTAGAAGATATGGGTTATTCGCTGTGGTTGATTCGCTTGATGAAGCTATTGAGTTTACCAATGAGTATGCACCAGAGCATTTAGAAATTATGACCAAAAATCCAGAAAACTTGGTTAAAAAAATCGCCAATGCTGGTTCAATCTTCTTGGGAGACTGGACTTCAAAAGCAACCGGAGATTATGCAACTGGAGCGAATCACGTTTTACCTACAGGTGGAATGGCAAAAATGTACCCCCCGCTGGGAGTGGATGCTTATGGAAAATGGATGCAGGTACAAAGATGCACTAAAGAAGGGTTAAGACAAATCAAAGATACAGTTGAAACAGTAGCAGAAGTTGAGCAATTACCTGCACACAAAAATTCTGTATCTATAAGGTTTTTAAAACTATGAAAAATTTAGCATTACAAAGAATACAGGAAATGAAATCCTATAATCCGCCTCTGTCTGGACGGCGTGCATTCAGTGGATTACTTTTAGATTTTAACGAGCGCACATTACCACCTTCATCTAAAGTCCTAAAAGCTATTCAAGATCTTTTGAAAGCAAATAAATTGCAGTTATATCCAGAATATGGTGATCTTGAGAGAAAATTGGCTCAATATGTTGATGTAAATACAGACCAGATTATAATAACCAACGGATCAGATCAAGGAATTGATCTTATCTTTCGCACATTTACACAAGCTGGCGATACTGTGATTATTCCTGCTCCAAGCTTTGCGATGTTCTATCAATCAGCTCAAATAGTTGGAAATAAAATACTTCGTCCTTTATACAACAAAGAGAACTTATCATTTCCCTTAGAAGAATTATTAGGAATGATTAATGAATCAGTAAAACTTATTGTAATTTGTAACCCTAATAATCCGACAGGAACAGCAGTATCTATTAATGACATTCAAAAGATTGTACAAAAAGCCCCTAATGCCATCATTCTAGTAGATGAAGCGTATTTTGAATTTTCAGGCGTTACAGCAGTTCCGCTAATAAAGAACTATCCAAATATTATTGTAGTTAGAACTTTATCAAAGGCGTTTGGTCTCCCATCACTTCGAGTAGGGTATATTGTTGCTTCAAACAGCTACATTAATGAGTTACTAAAAGTTCGTGGTCCTTACGATGTAAATATGGTGGCTTATACAGCAACACGCGCGGCACTTGATGATTTAAAGGGCGCACAAAAATATGCAGATGAAGTTATGAATCAAGCAAAACCTATGGTTGAGGAGTTTTTTACCAAAAATGGCATAACCTTCTATAAATCCTCTGGTAACTTTTTACTCTATAGACCGATTCAGAAACAGGAAGAAAAAATCTTAAAAGAGAATGGTGTTTTGGTGCGACTTCAAGACAAAACAAATATAGAAAACGCGCTTCGTTTGAGTATTGGGACTGTTGGCCAAATGAAACGATTTATTAAAGTTTACCAGAATGTAATATTGAATAAACCGGTGTCAAAAAAATACGCATTTATTGACAGAGACGGAACTTTAATTTTTGAGCCCCTTGATACTTATCAGATTGATAGTGTTGAAAAATTAAAAATCCTAGATGGAGTAATTAAAGGACTTAAAGAGTTGAAAAAACAAGATTATCTACTTGTAATGGTAACAAACCAAGATGGACTGGGAACGTCCTCATTTCCACAAGCAGATTTTGAAGCACCTCAAAATAAGATGCTCAGCATCTTCGAAGAAAACGGCATTAAGTTTAAGAAAATATTTATCTGCCCACACTTACCCTCTAAGAATTGTGGGTGTAGAAAACCTAAGATAGATCTCGTTAGAAAATTTCTTAGAAATAATCAAATGGACAAAAATAATTCTTTAGTCTGTGGAGATAGAACAACAGATAAGCTATTTGCAAAGAATATCGGAATTAAATTTATCTCTATGCAAACCAATGGTGATTTTTACAAAGCACTTGAACAAGGAGGAATAGCTGTATGAACCGTAAAGCAATAATAAATAGGAAAACAAATGAAACAAATATAAGCATTTCCTTAAATATTGATGGTGTGGGAAAAAGAGAAACTGATATTCCGGTTGGATTCCTTACTCACATGCTTGATCTTTTTGCAAAGCACGGATTATTTGATTTAAATGTTAAAGCAAAAGGAGATACATATATTGATGAGCACCACACCGTTGAAGATATTGGAATTGTATTAGGAGAAGCTTTTGCAAAAGCATTAGGCGAAAAGAAAGGTATAAAAAGGTACGGATTTTTTATTTTACCAATGGATGAAGCGTTAGCTACAGTTGCAATTGATTTTGCAGGTAGATACTCTTTTCGTTTTGAGTGTCCTTTTGTGAGAGAAAAAGTTGGTGACTTATCAACTGAGCTTATAAAACACTTTTGGGATGCGTTTGCTCAAAATGCGAAAATAAATCTTTATATCAAAGTTGAAAATGGAGAAAATGAGCACCACAAAATTGAAGCAATTTTTAAAGCGACAGCTCGTGCTATTCGTATGGCTTGTGAAATAGATGAAAAAACGCGCGATCAAGTTCCTTCAACGAAAGGAAAACTATGATAGTGGTAATTGATTATGACATTGGTAATACGGGGAGCGTTGTAAATGCTCTAAATAAGCTTGGGATCTCAAATAAGATTTCGGGTGATCCTACTATGCTTAGAAAGGCAAAAGCACTGATTCTTCCTGGAGTGGGTAATGCAAGACAGGGAATGGAGAATCTCAAGAAGCGAGGCCTTGATAAGGTAATTATAAAAGAAATAAAAAAAGGCAAACCACTATTGGGAATATGCTTGGGGATGCAGTTATTGTTTGAGCGAAGCGAGGAAGGTAACGTTGCATGCTTGGGAGTTTACAGAGGTATCGTGAAGAAGTTTCGAAAAGAGAAAAAGATACCACAGATTGGGTGGAATAATGTAAAGATCAATGACGCAAATATAGAAGCTAAAAAATTACTCAGCCGCATACCAGACAAAAGCTATTTTTATTTTGTTAATAGTTTTTACTGTTTGCCTGAAGATAAATCTATCATAGCAGGAGAGAGTAATTATGGAGAGCTATTTGCAAGCATTGTAGTAAAGGAAAAAGTTGTAGGTGTTCAATTTCACCCTGAGAAAAGCGGTAAAATCGGCTTTACTTTATTGAAAGATTTTATAAAAAACTATGTTGACTAAACGCATTATTCCGTGTTTGGACATGACAGAAGGAAAAGTTGTAAAAGGGGTTCAGTTCGTCAATTTTAGAGACGCAGGAAATCCTGTGGAGCTTGCTAAGGAATATGATAGACAAGGAGCGGATGAGCTTGTCTTCTTAGATATTACAGCTACTGTTGAAAATAGGGATATACTTCTTGACGTTGTGAGAAGGACAGCGAAACAAGTAACTATTCCTTTTTCTGTTGGTGGCGGTATTCGTACTGTAGAAGATATGCGTATGATACTTCGAGCCGGTGCTGATAAGATATCTGTTAATACTGGCGGTTTTAAGAATCCTCAGCTTATTACAGATTGTGCAAATGAATTTGGCAGTCAGTGTGTCGTACTGTCTTTAGATGTAAAAAGGGTAGGAAAAAATAGATGGAATGTTTTTATTAATGGTGGAAGAACAGATACAGGAGTATCTGCAATTGAATGGGCAAAGACTGCAACAAAGCTTGGTGCTGGTGAAATTTTATTGACCAGCATAGATACAGACGGCACGAAGAATGGTTTTAATATTGAGCTTACAAAAAGAGTGTCGAAAGCGGTATCGGTACCTATAATAGCTTCTGGTGGTGCTGGGAAACTTGATGATTTTGTTGATATTTTTAAGCAAGGAGAAGCTGATGCAGCACTTGCAGCATCTCTATTCCACTTTGGAGAACTAACGATTCAAGAAGTTAAAGATTACCTAAAAGTTAAAGGCATTGCTGTAAGAGAATGATTATGAAAAACAATATTGATTTCAAAAAAGAAAATGGACTCGTGCCAGTTATAATCCAGGATTACGAAACTGGTGATGTTTGTATGCTTGGATATATGAATGAGAAAGCTCTACAAAAAACAATTGAGACAGAATGGGTTTATTTCTGGAGTAGAAGCAAACAAAAGTTATGGATGAAAGGTGAAGAATCAGGAAATAAACTTAAAGTGAAAGAAATTTATTTTGATTGTGATTGCGACTGCTTACTTGTTAAAGTAGAATTAATCGGTAGCAATGTATGCCACACCGGCAATAAGAGCTGTTTTTATACTAAGTTAGAGGAGAATATATGACATTAGAAGAGCTTTACAAAATAATTGAGGATCGCAAAAAAAATATGCCTGAAGATTCTTATGTAGCCTCTCTTTTTCGAGATGGGAATGATCGTATACTGCAAAAAGTTGGAGAGGAAGCTACAGAAGTCGTCATTGCTGCTAAAAATGAAGGGAAAGAAAGAATTATTGCTGAAGTTGCTGATTTATGGTTTCACACATTAGTTTTGCTTGCTAATTACGATATTAATTTATCTGAAATACAAAAAGAATTAAGTAAAAGAAATAAAGAGTAAGCCTAAATCTGAAACTCGGCTTGATCAAAGGAATTGAGAAGATGCAACAAGGGAAATCGAAAGTTAATATCCGGGAAAGTTTTCAGTAAATATATTTGCCTCAGGAACTTCCAAGCTTTTAACTAGCTCAACCATATTTGTTTCAAAAGCTTCAGACCCAACTATAAAAAACTCGCTGTCTTTATGTTGAGTATATTTTTTGATCATATCCGCGTTAATTCTTCCCTTCTCAAATTCTGGGTATATATTGTTCTCATTGGTTAGAGCATATACAACTCTAATGTTGGAATTGCGACTCTCCATCTTTTTTAATTCTTCAAAGAAAATCACTTCTTCCCTAGAGGAAAAGGAAACTATTAGCGTAATCCTAGTATGTAGGTGTTTATTATCTATGTATCGAAGAATACTGTGATACGGAGTTATACCAATTCCACCAGCCAGGAAAATCTTAGGTTTTTTATTTTTTATATTAAAATTAAAATAACCAATCGGACCAAACGCAGTTACAATTTCTCGTTGTTTTAAACTATTTAGCCTCATTTTAAATGAACTTTTTATTATTCTTGTTGTAATGGTTATAAAATCTTTATCAGTAGGACTTGAAGAAATTGTAAAATAACGCGAAGAGCCTCGCTTGTCTGGATTCTTAATTGGTAAATAAAGTTTTAGATATTGGCCCGGATTAAAATCAAAATCCAAGGCTTCTCTACTAAAGTAAAACGAATAAACATCTTTTGATAATTTTTCTTTTCTTAAAAACGTCAATTCAAATTTAGCAGCTTTTTTCATTTTTATTTACGTTGATTATAGCAATTCGTTATGCTAGAGTTAATAGCGCTTCGCGCTCATCAAAAATGGCAGATAAAAAACTCAACAAAGAACAAATCGATGCGATAAAACATGGTAACGGACCGCTCTTAATTATTGCCGGGGCAGGAACTGGGAAAACTACAGTAATAACCGAGCGAATTAAACACCTAATTGTAGATAAAAAGATTGACCCTCCCCGTGTTCTCGGGTTAACTTTTACAGAAAAAGCGGCTTTTGAGATGCAAGAAAGAATCGACGTACTTCTTCCTTATGGTTATACAAATCTTTGGGTTTATACTTTTCATTCTTTTTGTGATAGGATTCTTCGCGATGACGCACATAATATTGGACTTGACACTAACTATAAATTAATTTCAGAATCAGAATCCGTTCTATTACTTCGTCAAAATATTTTTAATTTGGGGTTAAAACTTTTTAGACCTCTTGGAAATCCTACAAAATTTCTTGACGGCCTTTTAACACATTTCTCAAGACTCAAGGACGAAGACATATCGCCAGAAGAATACATAAAGTATTCTCGGAAATTCGAAATTACCCAAGAAGAAATTTCACAAACCAAAGAATTATCAAACGCTTACAAGGCTTACGAAAAGTTAAAAGTAAAAAATTCAGTTATGGATTTTTCAGACCTTATTTCAAATACACTTTTACTGTTTCGAACAAGACCAAATATTTTAAAAAAATATCAAGATCAATTTAAATTTATATTAGTTGATGAATTTCAGGACACTAACTATGCACAAAATGAATTGGCGATTTTACTTTCCGGGGACGATAAAAATATTACCGTAGTTGCGGATGATGATCAATCAATTTACAGATTTAGAGGTGCAGCAGTTTCAAACGTGTTGCAATTTAAGAAAAACTTTCCGGATGCGAAAATCATAACTCTAACCAAAAACTATAGATCAACCCAAGAAATTCTTGACTCATCTTATAAATTAATCCAACACAACAATCCCAATAGATTAGAAGTTGTAGAGAGAATAAATAAAAAACTTAAAAGCATGTCATTGTCTCCTAATAAGAAAATAGAGTTGATTCATGAAATGCGAGCGGAAGATGAAGCTGATATGATTGCCCAAACAATAGGAGAACTTACGAAAAAATCCTACGAATACAAAGATATTGCAATCTTAGTACGAGCCAATAATCACTCTCAACTCATAACCGTAGCCCTTCAAAGACATAGAATTCCTTATCAGTTTCTGGGCCCAGGATACCTTTTCCAGCAAGAAGAAGTAAAAGATTTAATTGCTTACTTAACAACTCTAACTAACCTGTCTGACACAATTTCTCTTTTCAGAGTTTTATCGATGGACATTTTTGAAATTCCCTATATAGAACTCAATTATCTACTTAACTTTGCGAAGAAAAGAAATTTGACACTTTTCGAAGCTCTTTTTGATTTAGATCAGTCATTTATGAAAGCAGAAACTGCTGAAAAACTGATTAAGTTTAGAAAAATGGTTGAGAATCACTTAGAGAAAAGTAAAAAAGAACAAGCGGGGCAAATTCTTTACTATTTCTTAGTTGACTCAGGGCTTTTTGAAACACTTAAGAACACAGATTCTTTAAGAGAAGAGCGCAGAGTTCAAAACATAGCCAAATTTTTTGATAGAATCAAAAACTTTGAGATGGAAAGAACTGACGCAAATATTTTTACCCTCACTGAATGGTTAATGCTTATGCTTCAAATGGGAGACAGTCCAACAGCAGCGGAAGTTGATCTTAAAGACAGAAACGCTGTTAATATTTTAACAGTTCATTCTTCAAAAGGACTTGAATTTAAAGTAGTATTTTTAGTAAATCTTGTTTCCGACAGGTTCCCCTCTCGTGAGCGAGCTGAGAAAATACCTATTCCCCAAGGAATAATCAAAGAAATATTGCCCAAGGATGTAGATTTTCATTTGGAAGAAGAACGCAGGCTTTTTTATGTTGGAATGACAAGAGCCAAAGAAAGATTATATTTTACTGCCGCTGATTATTATGGAACAGGAAAACGCGCTAAAAAACTTTCTCCTTTTATATACGAAGCTATTCCGGATTTAGCGAAAAAGGATGAGGAAAAAGTAAAAATAAAACAGCTTTCTCTTTCAGAAGTTCTTTCTTCTTACCAGGACACGGTGGAAAAACAGGAGGAAAAACAACCTTTCAGGGTAAGTTATATAACTTTTTCGAATCTTCAGATGTTTGACATATGTCCCCTTCATTACAAGGCAAAGGTTATATTTAACGTCCCTTCTCCGGCATCTGCGGCTCAAAGCTTTGGAATTTCTATTCATAAGACGTTACAAAATTTCTACAAACAGGTGCTGGAAGGACTTATTCCAACAAGGTCAGATCTGCAAAAAATTCTCAAAGTTGAGTGGGAAAGTTTCGGATACTCAAACAAAAAGCATGAAGAGGAACGATTTATTCAGGCAACAAATATCCTAAAAGAGTTTTACAGAACAGAATGCAATCCTCCGATTAAACCTTTAGCGCTTGAACTACCATTTTCATTTATGCTAAAAAACGGCGTCAAAGTCTTTGGAAAAATTGACAGAATTGATAAGAAAGGGAAAGGAATTGAAATTATTGATTATAAAACTGGTGTGGAAAATCCAAAAGCAAGCGAAGCACACGAGCTCCAGCTGGCAATTTATGCTTTGGCAGCAACAAAAATAAAAGATGAGGTATTTAACAGAGACCCGAGAGATATAAAACTAACGCTGCATTTTTTAGACCAAAATACAAAGAAAACCATGGATTTTGAGAAAAAAGATCTGGATAAGTTGGAAGATGAACTGATAGGCAAAATTGCTGAAATTGAGAAAAGTGACTTCAAATGCAGTGGAAGTGTTTTATGTATTAACTGTGAATACAGAATGCTTTGCAACGTTCATGCAAGCTGAACGTTGTAAACAATACTAATAAATTAAAATTTGTTTTTAATTAAATAGCTTGATATAATATCTCCAATGTATAAGAAAACTACCAACAGTTTTTTCTTTGGAACCTTTCAAAGGAGGTTGGTAGTTTTAGTGGTTAAATAAATCTTTAAGCCGCAAAATGAGAGCAACCTCCCAACGGGGAGGTTTTTTTGTGGCCAAAACCAAGTAAGACTTGGGGAAAGGAGGTGATTTTATGTCACCAAGAATATGGAGAGATGGAGATTTGGTCGCAGACGTAGTTGACGAGACCGGAATGCATGAAATGCTTGACGGAAGTCCACTATATGTAAATGTAGATGGAATTGGAGCTTATAATGACTGGCAACCTATAATTGTCGAAGCTAAACAACTCGGAGGAAGAAGAACGGTTGGCCTTACCCAGGAAGGCAAAGGTCGTAGCTCGGACCCAAAAAGAGGCGACGGAATGGAGCCTGAGGTTCACGTTTTATTAAATGATAGACCTATACGGATATCCTACAGGGATCAAGTTTGGGTTGAACGAACAGCAACGCTAGCATCACCAAGACCTGGCGGATATTATATTGAATCTAAACGAACATACCATAACCCACGCTGGATAAGAGGACGTGAAAGAGAGTAACTTTCCAGACTTTAAATATCGGTTGGGCGGATTGCTCTCGTTCGCCCAATTCCTTTGAATACTATAAGCTGATATGGTATAATGTCTATTGCCGGGAAGAAGGTCTGCTAGTCGCCTTAGGCGACAGGAAAGTCCAGACAGCATTAGAGATGGGATGGGGCGTAAGCCCCGACTAGTAATAGCTGGTGATCAAATTCTTATACTACTAAACGGAATTTGAAACAGGTTTTGAAATAACAAAATTTGAGAGCAACAGAGACGAGTAGTTATGAAACGGGCAATCCTACCTGCTGCAACCTTTGAACGATGCGTTTGAGTCTCTCTAGACGAGCATCAAAAAAAGGGCATCTCGATGAAAATCGGGGCAGTGTGACTAAACATCATAACTGAGAAAGATTGCAGACTAAAACAGAATCTGGCTTATTATCTTCCCGGCATTTTTTTATCTACAACACTCTCTCTGTCGTTAATAGTGTCAACTGAAAATTCCAAAATAATCTTGAGTACTCCAGCAACAGGAACTGCTAGTAAAAGGCCTAGCATTCCCCCAATATGCCCGCCTGCTAAAACTGCAAATAAAATTATTAAAGGATGTAGTTTAGTGATTCGTCCCATTACGTGAGGAAGAATAAAATAGTCCTGGACTTGCCTCACTAAAAAATAGACTATCACAATCACAATTGAAGTTTGAATAGAAGAAAGAGGAAAATTAGCACTCCCTCCACCAAGAAGAACTGCTACTACCGCAACAGATGCTGCAACAATTGGGCCAATTATGGGAACAATCTCGGCAATTCCTGAGAAAATAGCAATTATCAAAGCAAATCGGACGCCTAGAATTGATAGAGCAATAAATAAAACTAAGGAAACTAGGAAAATCATAAAAACTTGTCCTCGAAGGTATCCTCCCAAAACTGTATTTATTTTTCGAAGTAATATCTCTACGTCTACTTTGTAATTATTTGGAACAAAAAGAAGAATCCTATTAATAATATTTTTCCCTTCTTTAAGAAAATAGAAGGAAGCGAAAAGAAAAATGAATAGAGATAAAATGCTAGATATTGCCTTAGGAAAATATTGGAAAAAAGAATTACCGTTGAGTATTTCAGCATTTTCTACAGATTTTATTAAATCAATTACAAAAGGCCTTGCATAATCTGGAAGAAGATTAATTTCCTGTTTGGTTTCAATTAAAAATTTCTCTATCGATAGCCTAAATTCTGATGATTCATACAACAATCCTCTTGTTAAGAAGAAAACAAAAACTATAAAAAGAGAAACAATTGTTAAATAAATAATAATTACAGATATTGTCCTAGGAAGTTTTATCCTATGTGAAAAAAAGTTTACTATTGGGTTAAAAATGTAGGCAAATATCGCCGCAGCTATGAAAGGTGTTAGTATTGCTCTCTCAACATACAAAAATCCTAGCAATAAAAGTATAATTCCAATAATAAAAACAGTTCGAAGCCTTATAGTCATCCAAGCTTAATTATAGCAAATTCGTACATACCTTAATAAACCTCATAAATAGCTGCATTTGCATTCTCATAAACCTTCCTAACTCCTATGTCTAATGGATTAAATGATAACGATTCAATATAATCCTCGTACTTTGCTAAGTAGATATATCTAGTTTTAGTATTTTTCAGTATTGTTTTTGCTTCTTCTGGGTTCTTAGCTAAAACAAAAGCCAGACTGTAAAAGAATTGTTTTTTAGACATTTTCCCAACGTAATCTTTTCTGCCTTCCATAGCTGCTGGCTTGTTTTTACCAGTCCATGAACACCTCAGGCAATCTTTGTCATAAATCAAAACTTTCCCATCATTAAGATTTTTTAAAACACCCAGCGCATCTACTTCGGATTGGCTGACATAGAGATGATTATTCAGCCTCAATACGATGTAAGCTATAAAAAGAAAACTAATAAGTCCCACTAAGTAAATTGCCAGTCTTTTGTTTTTTTGGTTGAATTTGATTACTAAAATTACAGCAACAAATATGAAAAAAGAGATAAGTAAGTAAATAGCTGCTTGAGAAATTCTGGATTTAGCGGCAAATGGGATTTTAGGTCTTAGGTCTGTAAAAATTAAACCTTCCGGGGGAATAATATATTTTTCAGAAGGTACTATTTTGTTTTTTTCTATCTTTACCAATCCAGATTTACTAAGGAAGCTCGACTGGAAGAAAATTCCTCCAAGATCAATTTCATTTTCTTTAAAAATAATTTTTCCTCTTTCAAAATTTAGAGAATTATCGACCGGATCTTCCGATACCAACCTACCAGTAATGAGAGTTACTGATGAATTTTTCATAGTGCTTGAATCAATTGCAAAAGGAGCTATAGAAAAAAGGTCATATTGTTTGTTTGGCGCTTGATAAAATGGCTCTTCAAAATCCCCTACGAACGATCTAAAATCTATTATCTCTGTCTTATTGTTTTTTGGTTCGTAAACCATGCCAATTCTATATTTGGGGTTTTGGAACCAAAAAATTCTATTATCAGATCCAAGTAGATCATCTGATTTAATAAAAACTGCGGGTGACAATTTATTGTATTTTCCTCTGTAAAGATTTGCAAAATCTCCCATCGTAGCAAATTTTATTCGTCCTTCAGAAGATAAATTTTGCGCGATAGACAATTGAGTACTGAAACTCCCTTTGTAAGCCTCAGGCGGAAAATCCCCTTCAAGACCAATTGTTAATTGGCTAAAGTCCTCTTTTGTATAAAGTCTTATTAATTTCTCAAAATAGTCATGAGACAAATCAATCGTAAAATAATCTTGTGTGCTAAATCTAGTAGAATCTCTATCATCTGGACTTATGTAACCGTTCAATGGATCTCTGGGTGCCCAACGAAGAGTTACCACATCAAGCTTATTATTTAAGTTACTTGCAGGAAACAAAGCGTTATGTTTGTTGGGATAATAAGGCGTTGACCAATAAGTTCCCCAAACATGATAGCCGTCAGTTCCTGATTGATCAGATACATTAAGATTAGCAATAACTTTATATTTTTTGGACATATAATCCAGAGAAAATGAATCTATCCACCAAGCACCAACTGATACAGGATAATATCCAAATTCATCTTTAAAACTTGCAAAAACCTTATCTATAATTCTTATCCTGTCCGTCTGACTATAACCTGAAAGAAAAATACTGTTGGATCTATGCCATGAATCGCTAATATTATATTTTACTCCTGCTGCTTTTGCGGACTGGGAAGAAACTTCCATAAGTATTCCTAGTTCTTGATTTTTGTCGAAAGTTTTAAGAAACACTGCAGCACCCTTGTCATTAATAACATCAAAACTTAAAAGCCATGTGGCAGGAAGACTCCTTTTTTTAACTTCAGAATATTCTGCTTCAATACTATCTTTTGAACTTTTAGTATACGGGGCTATTCTTACTGGATTTATTACTGTGATAAAAGAGGTACTTTCTTTTTCCTGTGCAAAAATATTTGTTGGCTTAAAAAGTAAAACAAAAAATAAAAGTAGGAATAACTTATTTTTTTTCATTGGTTAATCCCTTCAGGCAAAATAGATAAGGGGGTTGCCATAGCAGTTATTATAACAAAAGAGTTATTAAGAAGCTGTATAAATTAAAATTATCGCACTGCTTTTTTAAGAGTTTTTCCAGGAGTAAATCCCGGCGCGCGCCTTGCTGCGAGCATAATTTTTTCTCCTGTTTTTGGATTTCGACCAGGCCTTTCACTTCTATTCCTAATACTAAATGTTCCAAAACCTGTAATTACTACTTTTTCACCTCTTTTAAGGGAATCTCTAACTCCATTTAACATCGCTGTTACAGCCTCACCTGCGGCTTTATTCGTAAGATTCGCTTTTTTCGCAACAAGAACTATTAAATCTTTTTTTGTCAAAAATCATCACCTCCTTTGCCTCGCCGAAACAGTTTAAGCTGTGAAAGCGGGCTGTTCGATCTAATTCAACAATACAGTTTCGGAGAATAGCTTGTCAAGATAACAAAACCGATCAATGAGGATTTATTCCGAAGAAGATACAGCGCGGAATTCCCGAATTGCAGTTACTTTTACTTCTCCCGGGATTGCCATGGACCTACTTACTTCCTCTCTAATTTTATCTGCAATAAGAATTGTTTCATCATCACTAAGCTTACCCGGATTAATAATAACTCTTAATTCTCTTCCTGCCTCAAATGCGTATGCGTCTTCCACTCCTTCATATTTCTTTGCAATTTCTTCCATATCAGAAAGTCTTATGGCATACTCCTCAACATCTTCGTACCTTGCCCCAGGTCTTGCTCCTGATATAGCATCTGCTACATGAACAAGAATTGACTCAACTGAAGAAAATGGCTTATCTTCATGATGTTCTGCGACACAATTTATAATTGTTTCAGGCAAATTGTATTTTTTTAAAAGCTCAACTCCCAGCTTTACATGGCTCCCCTCTCCTGGAACGACTTTTCCTATGTCATGAAGCAAACATGCAATCCGGACAATATTTACATCCGCTTTCACTTCTTCAGCAAGATGTGTACCAATCTTTGCGGTTTCAAGTAAATGCAGAGTCAAATTTTGTCCATACGATGTCCTGAATTTTGCTCTTCCCAAAATCCCAATTAAATCTGCGGGGAGGTTGAATACCCCTACCTCGTGGGACAATCTCTCTCCCTCTTCAAACATAATACGCTCTACTTCTTTTTTTGTTTCCTCAACTAATTCTTCAATTCTAAACGGTTGTACCCTAGTATCTTTTATAAGTTTTTCGAGTGAGCGTCTCGCAATTTCGCGCCTTATTTGATCAAAAGAAGAAAGCCTAATTATTCCCTCTTCATCCAAATCCACATCTACTCCCGTTGCCTGCTCAAAAGCTCTTATGTTTCTTCCTTCTTTGCCAATAATGCGCCCTTTTATTTCCTCATCCCCAATTCTTACAATTGATACTGTGTATTCTGGGATATAATTTACCGCGCCATGACGCATTGATTCAACTACAATTTCCTGGGCTTTCTTATCAGCGGTCCTTCTTGCCTCCTCTTCTCTCTCTTTAATAATCTTTGCAATAGCTTGTGCTTCTCTTCCTTCAATTTCCCGGAGTAGTTCAACTCTCGCTTCCTCGGAAGTCAAACCTGAGGATTTTTGAAGCTTCTGAGCATATTCTTCTTTTTTCTGAGATATTTGTTTTTTTTCCAGCTCTAGATCTTCCCGTTCTTTCTCGAGTTTTTCCTGTCTTTCGATTAATTTTTTCTCAAGTGAAATTAAATCCTGATCTGCCATACTTGTCTCGCCGAAGTCGCGTCAAACGCGACGTAGGCGGATAAACAACAACGAAGAATCGGGAACAAACCCGGAGCTTAAACTCTTATCGAAATGAGGTTAAAATTTGAATTCATACCTACATTGACAATTCTTCTTGTCTAAAAACAGTATACTACTATTGAAATTAAAACTCAATCTTTTTTACAGTATCGTAAGAAAAACCTTTTCTTAGAAGGTAATTCATGACTTTTTCTCTTCGCTTCCGAACATCCAAACCTCGGTAAAAATCCAGTTTTTTCTCTGCTAATTTTTTGGCATTTCCTAAATCAAGATCTTTATCGTCAAGCGTTGAAAGAATTTCCTCAATCAAGTTTTCTTCTATACCCTTTTGTTTTAACTCATATTCAATGACTCTAATTGGCTTACGTTTAAATTTAGTCCTCTGTTCTACCCAGAACTTTGCAAATGCGGTATCATCAATAAATTTATATTCTTTAAGTTTTTCAATAACTTTAGCAATTATCTCTTCTGTCAAACCTTGACTCCTTAATGCTTTTTTAGCAAGATAATCTGAGATTTCTTTTTCACTTCGGGGACGGTACGAAAGAAAACGGAGAGTCAGATTATAATAGCGTTCAAGGATTAAATCGTTATCCATCCCGTTAGAAGCAGATCGCGATCTACCTATATATCCTCTCTTTTATAAGTTTTTTTTTCATAAATCTATTTACCAGTTAAACACCATATGCGATCGCGGCTTCTAACGGGATCCATTTAAAGAGGTACTAAGTTCATCATCATCTTTTTTTTCTTCAACTCCAACTGCAACAGGAGTTCCCTGTGTTTTATTCTGTTTCATAATCTCCTCTGTTATTTTATTTGCCAAACTTTGATTTTCCCGCAAATACATTTTTGCTGCTTCTTTACCTTGGCCTAGCATTGTTTCACCGTGCCTGTAAAATGCTCCTGACTTTTGAATAATCCCCATTTCTGCACCTACGTCAATTATTGCTCCTTCTCTGGAAATACCATCGTGCATTACATCAAATTCAGCAATTCTAAAAGGACTGGCTACTTTATTTTTTACAATTTTTGCCCTATGTCTGGAACCAATCACTCTGTCTCCATCTTTTAAAGTCTCAATTTTTCTTGAATCAATCCTAACTGATGCATAAAACTTAAGTGCCAAACCTCCGGTAGTTGTCTCTGGATTTCCAAACATAACTCCTATTTTTTGCCTCAATTGATTTGTAAAAATAACTACTGTTTTTGATTTAGAAATTACTCCCGTTAATTTCCTAAGAGCCTGGGACATAAGACGTGCGTGAAGTCCCATCATGGAATCTCCCATTTCTCCTTCAATTTCAGCCCTTGGAACAAGCGCAGCAACTGAATCAATAACTAAAACATCCACTCCTCCGCTTCTAATAAGACTTTCTGCGATTTCCAAAGCCTGCTCGCCTGTATCCGGCTGAGAGATTAATAAATCCTGAAGTTTTACTCCAATTTTTTCTGCCCAAAGAGAATCCAGCGCATGTTCCGCATCAATAAATGCTGCTACTCCGCCTTTTTTCTGAGCCTCAGCAATTACAGATAAACAAATTGTAGTTTTGCCTGATGCTTCCGGTCCATAAATTTCAATAATTCTTCCCTTAGGCAACCCTCCAACGCCGAGTGCTAAATCAAGAGGTAAGCATCCTGTGGAAATTACTGAAATATCAAACTTTTGCGCAGCATCTCCCATCCGCATGATAGAACCTCTGCCGTATTGTTTTTCTATCTGCTCCATTGCAAGTTTAACTGCATCTAATTTTGCGGATTGCTCGGAGTGTCCGTTGGTGGGAGGTATATTTTTTGCTGCCTTAGCCATTTCCTGATGATTGTAAACAGAATTTGCGAAAAATACAAGAACCTAATTTAATGTCGGGGTACGGAGAATCGAACTCCAACCACCCCACCAATCTTACCGTTCACCTTCTTAGCTCTATTCGAACACGGTTCACGGAGCGATTTTGGAGGGGCAGGCACAACCCCTTTATCCCGCAATTTTCGTGTCGACGTTTACGAAAAAGTCCGAACTTCCTTTCTTTCTAAAAGGTAGTCGCCTCCGCTCCTACTATTCTTATTGCTCGGCCTTCGGCCTCGCTCTTTTGTATTTTTTGCCCGCGCGTTGTCCCGCTTCGGCGTGACAGGAACGACGAATAAAAACGAAACCGTATAGATTTGATTATACCAAATTCCTATCATCCCACCCACCCAATAGAAGAGCGGCGACCCCGCCTTTGTGCGAGAGGAGTCGCCAGGGCGACTCTCTCCAGAATATTTACAGATTTAAATTCTTTTTACAGTCTCTTACCAAGTTTCTCCTAACTTATAATCGCCTGCAGTCGGCGGGGTACTTCCGCTTTTCACCCCCGCCGAGTTATTCTACCCCTTTCTGTTCCCAATCTTTAGGAGAAATCATATTGGCTCACCCCGCTTTTTTCTTAAAACCAAAAATAAGTTTCCGCGGGGTTCGCTTTGGTCGGACTGCCTATACCAAGTTTTTCTAAAGCCAAGTTTTCCTGACGGCAGTCCTCCTTTTTAGGACGTAATCCTGTAGGGGCGGGGGCGGCGGACGCCGCTCCCTAGAGAATCAAGAGGAAATTTAAAACCTTCAATAGTTTTTGACAGTCAATGATGTAAATGGATTACAAATTTACGCGAGATAATTTTTACTCCTAATTTCATATGACTATCTTCGCACAACTCAAGTTATATACCACAATCTTTTCAGATTTCATTTAGCTTCGGAGAAATTGAGTTTTAGCCTATAATTTGCTATAGTACCCGAATGGTAAAGCAAGAAAGCCCGACAGGACAACCCGAATCAAAAAGTGTATCGACCCGTCCTTCATTGGAAAGAATTTTTGGCGGTCAAAATGAAGCTTCAATTATAGCTTTTGATCCATACGTTACAGGTAAGTATGAGAGTAGCGTACAAGAACTGAGGAACCATTCTGTTAGCCGTTTAATAGGCAAATACAGACCGGTATTCGAAGGACTAGGAAGAATAAGAACTGCGGGAGAAGAAGATGAGCATTGGATTCGTACCCACGACAGTTTTATGGAGGATTCCTTTTGGAGTTACCCTCGAGAATATGAACAAGGTGGTTTTAGTTTCGCAAGACCAGGTGCTTCAAGACAAATGCTGGAGCGCATTAAACGAAGATTTGAAACAGGCAGAATGGCAGCGCTTCTTTTTTCTCCATCTACAGAAATTCCACAAATTCAGGAAAGGCAACAAGTCTTAGGAAATCTTGCAGCAAGTCCTACGCTCGATGAGGCAGGCGCAATTAACGATAACATTTATCGTTTAGTTGTTGGAATGAGTCTTATAAACCGTTATTACAGAATTGCTGTTCGCGAACCGAAATATGAAGACCACAAAGGAGAACATACGAAATACTTTACCCTTTTTGACCTTCATAGAGCAAAGGTAGAAAAAATTCCAATATTTTCTGATTACCAATGGCAAATTCGTGATGAATGGTGTGACTTCAAACACATTGACGATTGGCGTGATGTACAGCCCCTAGTAGATGAAGCCACAGGAATTATATTGGACGGAATTAAAGGGATTCAGGAGCTCGATGTTGCGTCCAGAAGCGTTCAAGATCCAGTTTTGCAAAAAGCGGTGGGAGACTTGGCAAAACTGTTGCCAGAAATTGGGCAAATGTTGGCTCCTGTTTTAGGTTCTGATATTACCTCTGGACAAAAATCTAGATTAAAAAGTAGCATGTCGGAACACGAACGCATGGAAAAATTGAGGCTTAAACTTCAAAACCAGGCATTAAGAATCGGAAGCGTTTTGGAGTTTGCAAGAAAGATTAGGGATGAAGGATGGGGAGAAGTAACATTTGATGATGCTAAGGCTTATGGCTATACAGGCGGTTGGAGTTTAGATATTAAGCAAGAAGGACAAGTTCATAATGACGGGCCATACGAAACACCGGTAGTTTTGCTTTCAGGAGCAAACACTTCAGGCAAGTCTTTTGCAATGAATTCGGATTTTTTAATTAGGATTGCTGCCCAGTCTTTAGGATTTGCGCCGGTTGTTGAGGGAAATTTTCCGGTAGTCAGAAATTTTATCTATACCGGTCGTACTTCTACGGATCCGGAAAATGATTTAAGTGCCTACATGAGAGAGGTTAAAAACTGGATATCGGTTATTTCTGCTGTTGGTCCTGATACTATTCTTTATAGCGACGAAGGATACTCAACTACCTCTCCTCAAGATCAAGCTAGGCTACTACCAGCAACAGCGGCTTACATCACAAGCAGAGCCGGTAGGGCTATGTTGGCTACCCACAATGATATTTTATTGGCAAGAGCGGAAAGTGATTCCAATACCGAAATTTACCATTTGCGGGTAAAAGTTGGTAAGGACGGCAAATTAATCCGCGAATTTATACTAGAACCCGGAGCAAATGATTCGCTTGCCGTTCCGACTGCCAGAGCCAGTAATTTTCCGGAAGATATCGTAGTAATGGCAGAAAGATATCTTGAAGGAAATACTCCTCCAATGGAAATAGCATTAACCCATAACTATCCAGAGGTTAAACCTTTTTCCGATGAAGAAAGAGCAATAATGAAATTACGCGCGGAGACTTTAGACTTTTTGTTTAAGGAAAAATCAACAAATGCTTTACTTAATTTATTTAGCAGAGATTCTGATTTTTCCAGTAATAAACTTTTAATTCATTTGAAACACAACTTGCCTACAAGGTACCTATCAATATTTGAGCATACGGATTTGTTAAAAATGCTTGGAGATATGGTACTTAATGTTTCCGGACTATCTCCCGCACAGATTCTTGAAAGGCAAAGAATGTTTTCCGAACTGGCCAATGGACAAATGTATAAAACGGTGCAGGAGCTAATTGCAAGTACGTGGTTTTTTGAAGAAACATTTACAACGATTGCTTCTTATATGAACGAAGGCATCGGTTTGAATTTTGCAAGAAGAGAGCTTTTGAAGCCTCAAGAAGAAGAAGCAAAGAAAGGCAAAGATAAAAAACAATTGCCACGTTTTTATCATTTGGAGCTTAAAGCAGCCATAGCTTTTTTACAAATCCAACAAAAAGTTTTGGGTGATAATTTTGTGAACAGAGATCTTTTAACGGAATTTACGGACTTAGAGCAGGTATTTTTAGACAGTAAAGCGGCAGCTAAAGATAAGTATGTATCTGACTATGAATTTTTAACCAGAAAACAAAATGCAAAATATGAAGCACTTTTTAAAAGATTAGCGGATATTGATGACGCTTTTATTAAGGCTCCTATTGGCGTTGTAGATTTAAGTGAGATACGGGAACAGTTATCTATTATTGAAGACTATTTAGTTGATGGATCAGGAGGCCATGATAAATATGAACCTTCGGTGGTAGAGTTTGTAAAGGTAGAAGAGAGACGAGGGCCATTCGATAGTTTGTTGGGTTTTAGCCAGGAAGACGAGGATAAAAGGTATAAGTATAAAGCTCCATATAGTCTTGCCGATCAAGCGGGTTTGCCTTTTGCTTTGCAATTTTTGCCGGACACCTTGCAAAATTTAGATGTATTACTAGCGGGACTAAGGGCAAGCGACTCGGTATACTTAAACCAAGCAGCAAATTACTTAGAGCAAAGAATAGAAAAATGTAAATCAGTTTTAAGAGGAGAAGTTAGAGTAGAAACTCCTAAGCCTGACTCTTTGGGTTCACAATTTATGGGTAAGATGCAAACTACAGAATTTACAGAAACAGTTAGACAACTTGACGCTTTATGCCTTTTCGCCCAAATGATTGAAGAATCTAGTCTTGCACCAGTTGATTTTAATAGTACCGGTCAGGTTCAATTATCAAATGCATTCAGTCTTTTCAAAAGTAAAAACGAACAGACTAGAAATAGCTTAAATATGAGTTCTGATGGTGAACGGGTCGAGTTATTAACGGGCCCAAATGGTTCCGGTAAAACTTTTTTTGAAAAAGATGTGGTAACAGCGATGTTAATGGCACATGCAACCGGATTTGCTCCTGCGGATATTGCAACAATGCCTATATTTGATGCAATAGCCTATCTCGATCGGGTTGTTGACAAAGAAGATTTAACATTAAGCTCTCATGCACAGGATTTGGAATACTGGAAAAGATTACTTAATTTGTTGCAAACGAAACGTTCAGTTTTTGCTGTAGTTGATGAAGCATTTTCAGCAACCTCGCCTAATAATCAGGCAGCGTTTACTTACGGAGCGATTGCCAAATTTTTACAAAGTTCCAATCATTACCTAATAGTATCAACGCATAATCATGATTTGGTAGATAGACTATTAGATTCCAATGTTCCTTTAGTACGTCCTTATCATTTTCGTTTTGATATAACACCGGATAAAAAAGTTGATTTTCTTTATCAGAAGCAAGAAGGGCATGAAACCTCGCATGCTATAGAAGTTGCCCGTACAATGGGATTACCAGAAGAAATAACTTCAACGGCTAAATAAATATATCAAACTACATTATCATCGAGAAACCCTTTTTATTAACTCCATTGCTAATCAATAACCGCAGGCGTATAATTTTGCTACTTAATTTATGGATTACGAAGAATGGATGTCAGTACAAAATGACAGTTTTAAAGTTGGCGAAGATGATTTTTCTTCTCTGGAGATAAATCCAACGCCGATTAAAGATTTTTATTATTTTTTCTACAAAAAAGAAAATAGGTTAATAAAACGATTCGTATTACTTGAAAAAGAACGAGTCGATTATCTATGTACAGTAATTCTAATTAAGAAAGACAATAAGTTTTCTCCTCGATTAGCCCTTTCCATTAGAGATAAACAGAAAAAAATAACGGAAGAAAGTTTGGAAGGAGTTTCTGTAAAAACAAAAGCGAATGTTAACCTTAATGATTGTCATGAAAATTTTTGGAAATTAATTGCTTTTCTTCAATCTCTCCGCGACATAGAAATTCCACAAGGTAGTTTTTCGCTTGTATCAGCGGAGGAGGGAGAAATTGTTAAAGCAATTCAAGGGAGAGATATCAAAAGCGTAATAAGGATTATTAAAGAACTTTCTAAAACAAAAGGAATATCTTTATCCGAAGAAGATATTGCACAAATTCTTAATAGAAAAGGAGAATTATCAATATTTCAAACTGCTTTATCAGAACATTCGACTGAAGAAAAATGGTGGCAAGATTTTTTTGAAAAGAATAAATGGATTTTCGGATATGGCTTAAATTATGAGATATTACGAGAAGAACAGACCCAGCCACATTATGGCGGCGTTAAACTTGATGGAAAGGGCGGTCAGAAAGGAGATTATTTGACGTCAACATTAGGTAATATAAATTTTACAGTTCTTGTTGAAATTAAAACTCCTAATACTCCATTAATTCAAGGTGCAAAAGAAATAAGAAGTGGCGCTTGGAGTTTATCGCAAAATTTAACAGATGCAATTTCTCAAATAGAGGCAAATATTGATGTTTGGGAAAAACGTGGATCAACAGAGCCAGAAAATGTCGATAAGCTTGAAAAAGATAATGTCTACACAGTTAAGCCTAAAGGAATTATAGTTATTGGCAATTTGAATAGCCTAGAAACTAGAAGCAAAAGAGAAACTTTTCAGAGATTTAGAAAATCAATTCATGGCATTGATATTTTAACTTTTGATGAGTTATTAAAAAGAGCAGAATTTATCGTTGCGGAAGATTCACAGAAAGAAAAAAGCGAAGATCCAAAAATAAAGACGGAAGAAAATGAGGTTCAAGTTAATCCTGGGTCAATTGAAGAAATTAAAGATGTAGGAATAAAAGAACCTGACCCCGACGATATACCATTTTAGAAGTATTTGATATAAAAATACTCAGTTGAAATCTTCCTAGAACCTGATATATTAAAACGGAACACAACATTGCGGATCTCTTTTTTAATGGCCGCTTTGGGCAATTGGAGAGATCCTGTTGTGTTCAACCAGAGCGGCCATTTGAGTTCGCTAAAATTTTTGCGTTTTTCCCCGATAGGAATCGGAAACGAGCCGACAGTTTTTAGAGCGAGGCCGAAGGCCGAGCAATATAAATAGTAGGAGCGGAGGCGACTACCTTTTAGAAAGAAAGGAAGTTCGGACTTTTTCGTAAACGTCGACTGATTGAGATTTTTTCCTAGAGTCCGAAAATCCGTCAGAGAGTTGCCTTTGGGAATAGATTGTATCAAAGCCCTGTTTGAAAGAAACAAAAATCCGCCGATTAGATAAAAAGACGGAAAAAACGCAAAAATTTTAAAAAGAAACTGTCCATATGAAATACATAGCATATTGCCGAAAATCTAGAGAAGAAAAAGATAAACAAATTCTATCCATTGAAGCGCAAATTGCCGAGCTTAAAGAATTTGCAAAACGGGATAATTTGGAAATTGTAGAATTCGTTGAGGAAGCAAAAACCGCCAAAGTTCCGGGAAGAGAAAATTTTAACCAAGTTATTAAGAAAATTGAAAAAGGTTTTGCAGATGGGATTATTGCTTGGCATCCCGACAGACTTGCCAGAAATTCAATTGACGGCGGAAAGATTATTTATTTACTTGATACCAAAAAGCTTGTTGATTTAAAATTCCCCTCTTTCTGGTTTGAAAATACTCCTCAAGGAAAGTTTATGCTATCAATTGCTTTTGGTCAGAGTAAATATTACGTTGATAATCTTTCCGAAAATGTTAAAAGAGGACTTAGGCAGAAAATCAGAAACGGAGTTTGGCCCGGCAAAGCTCCTTATGGATATATTAATAATTTTCAAACCAGAGGAGTAGATGTTGACGATAAAAAAGCCAAAGCAATAATAAAAGCCTACGAAATGTTTGCGGACGGCAGCAAAACCTTTACAGATATTTCCAATTTTCTTTACAAATTTGATTTTAAAAGAAAAAACGGAAAACCTCTAAACGTTAACCAAATAAGACAGATTTTATCCAACAAATTTTATGTCGGAATTATGAATTATAACGGCGAGTATCACGAAGGAAATCATAAAATTTTTATAACAAAAGATTTGTTTCAAAAAGTTCAAGCCGAACTTCAAAAAAGAGACAAACATTATAAGAAATCAAACGGTTTTCCGTTTTTAGGAATTTTTAGATGCATTGAGTGTGGCGGAGCGATAACTGCGGAGAAACACGTTAAGTTTTACAAAGGAACAAATAGAACTGCTACATACTTTTATTACCGCTGCACTAAAAAATTAGGTCCTTGTTCTCAAAAAGCGGTTACCTCTTTTGAAATGGAAAATCAAATAAAAGAATTGCTTGAAAAAGTATCGCTTCCAAGCGTTTGGGAAAAAGATTGGTTAAGGTGGTTTTCAAAAGACGAACTTTTAGAACAACAATTTCAAAATAAAACAATAGAAAAGTTAGAAATAGAATTGGAAGCGATAAATAAAAAACAAAATTTTCTCTTAGACAGTTTCTTAGACCAAACAATAGATAACGATACTTACAAGAATAAAAAGAATGAACTTTTTGAAACAAAAATAAAATTAGAGGAGGATTTGGGAAAAATAAAGGACAACGGCTCAAGCCGGCTCGAACCTTTCCGGCAGTTCATAGAAACCGCACTACGGTGCGGAAAAATCGTGCGGGCAAAAAATACAAATGAAGAATTAGCATTCTTCGTAAAAACTGTCGGCTCGAACTTCTTTTTAGATAATCGGCGGATTTCTGTTTCTTTCAAACAGGGCTTTGATACAATCTATTCCCAAAGGCAACTCTCGGACGGATTTTCCGGCTCTAGGAAAAATTCTCTCTCTGTCGGGGAGCCGGGAATTGAACCCGGTCCACACGGCCCCCAGCCGTGAATTCTGCCGGTAAACTACTCCCCGATCTTTCGTATTCTATCATACCAATTTGTTCTTTAGCCTCAAATCCTATATAATTAACACTCAATGAAATCTTTAGAAGAAAGAAAAAAACAAATATTAAAAGAGTTTCCCAAACTTAAATCCATCCCCGATGATAAATTCCCACAACACATTTTCATAATTCCGGATGGAAATAGAAGATACGCAAGAAAACATGGAAAATCAGAATTGTGGGGACATCAAGCAGGATTTAAGGTCGCGATAAAACTCCTTCGATATTTTAGACCTCTTCCTATCAAAGTGGTAACTCTTTGGGGATTTGCAGCTGATAACTGGAAAAGGGATAAAAAAGAAATTGGAGGACTTATGCGAATTTTTGGCTTTATAATAGATAACTATCTAGAAGAGTTAAAAGAGAATAACTCTCGATTTATTCATTTGGGAAGAAAAGATAGGTTGCCTAAAAATCTTTTGGAAAAAATTGAAAAAGCGGAGAATGAAACAAAAAATAATGACGGTCAAATAATATGCTTGGCGGTTGATTTTGGCGGAGAAGATCAAAATGTGAGGATAATCGAACGTGCAATGCGGCTTCCCAAAAATGAAAAGATTGATGAACAAACACTATGGAAATTACGAGATACGCAAGGTTTAGTAAAATCTGCTGATCTAATAATAAGAACTTCTGAAACAAGAACGTCTGATGTTGGCTGGATGAATGGAAAACATACTGTTCTATATTTTATCACCAACAAACTCTTCCCCGAAATCACCGAACAAGACGGAGCCGATGCAATTGTTTATTACAGTGAAACCAAACGAAACGAAGGCGCATAATGAATAGCTATTACAAACAAAAACAAATAATTGCAAAAGTTGATAAAGATGGAAATGTTATTGGTAAAATCGAAAAATGGGAAGCTCATGAAAAAGGTATACTTCATAAGGCGTTAACCATTGCGCTTGTTTACAAAGGTTTTTTTGTTATTCAGCACAGGAAGCACCCTGCTTTTGATGGAGCTTACGATGTCACATCGTCTTCACATCAATTATTTATCGATGGCAAACTACAAACCACTGAAGAAGCAACTTATGAGTGTTTGAAAAGAGAGTGGAACTTAGAAAAAAGTGATTTAAAAGAACTTAAGAGTCTGGGATCGATTTATTACAAAGCAAAAGATCCAAAAAGCATTTATACAGAACATGAAGTTTGTGAAATTTTGGCTGCTGAGATAAATGTCAAACCTAAACCAAATCTGGATTTCGCTTATGGCTTTTCACTAGTGGACAAACAAGAACTGCAAAACAAAAACTCGCGAACTTATGAAAATCTTGCACCCTGGGTAAAAAAAATGATTGAGGAAAATAAGCTTTAGCGTTTTGGACTTTGTCTCTTTCTCCTCGTCCCACACATCTTCCCGTTCGGCTTTTCAGAACTATTCGTTCACGGCTCACGGGGCGATTATTGAGGGACTTCGGCGCTATCGTTTTGGGCTTTGCCTTTTGCGCCTCGCTTTTCCGCCCATTCCAACTTTTCTCCGCTCTCTTACTCTTGCGTCTCTTGTTAATAATCCTTTTTTTCTAAGAAGTGGTTTATTTGCTTCATCTACTACGGCAAGTGCTCGAGAAACTCCTAAAACCCAGGCTCCAAGTTGTGCTTGCATTCCTCCACCTTGTGTCCTTGCGGTTATTGCATATTTACTCAAGCTATTCGTTACTCTTAAAGGCTCTTCATATATAGCTTTTGCAACATTTCCGCTAAAGTATTGAGCAATATTTTTACCATTTACAACCAGGTCTCCTTTTTTAACACTAAGCTCTCCAAATTTAAGACTGTCTGAAACCTTCAAATAAACCCTTATACGGGTAACAGCTGCTCTTCTTCTGCCTACTGCAAAAATAAAGTCCTTATATTTTTTTGTTCCCCCAACTGTTGTTTTTATTTCTTCATTTGCCATATTATTTTTAATTTTAAATTGTACTTTTGACTTTTGCCCGCCCCGCTTCGCTTGGCGAGGCCGGGGAGTTTTGAGTTTTGAATTTATCTTGATAATCGTGTTCCTCCCCTTCAAACATTTTCAAACGGTTAAGCATCTGATCTCTTAATTTATTTTGGGGAAGCATTCCAGAGACTGCGTGCTTAATTATATCATTTGGTTTTCTATTTCTAAGCTCTCCCAGAGTTTCTTGCTTAAGTCCTCCTGGATAACCACTATGACGATAATAAACTTTTTTACTTTCTTTATTTCCTGTTACTTTTACTTTCTTAGAATTTATCACCACGACAAAATCTCCACAGTCTAAATTCCTAACAAAATATGATTTTGACTTTCCCATCAGAAGATTTGCAATTTCTGTTGAAATTCTACCTAATATTTTTTCGTCAACATTAATTAGATGCCACTGTCTTTTTATATCCTTTACTTTAGTTGCATTCATTATTTACTTGCCCTTCGTAGCTTTACGCGAAGAAGGGTTTTCCTTTTTTGGTCTCGAACTTCTCTTAGTTGAACTTTTCTTAGTTGAACTTTTTCGAGTAGAAACTTTTGATGCGGTTGATTTTGAAATTTTCTTTTCTGTTTCTTTTGGCGCAACAGCGATTGCTTCTCCTTCTGTCCACTGCAATATTACCATTGATGCGTCGTCATTAAATCTTCTTCCTGTTTTTATAATTCTAGTATATCCTCCCGCTCGGTTTTTAAACCCAGGAGCAATTATATTTATCATTTTCTCTATTTCATTATTTTTCAATGAACTCTGCAGAAGTTTTTTTGCAACTTCTTTTTCTTTCTTTGCTTTTGTGACCAATTTTTCAAGATCTCCCTTTATTGCTTTTGCTTTTTGCTCAGTTGTTTTTATACTTCCATTTAAAACCATTGCAGAAATAAGCCCGTTAAAAAGAGCTTTTCTTTCATTCTTATCTCTCTTGAATTTTCGCCCAAAAATTTGCTTTCTCATATAATTTATTTTAAGAGGGGTAATAGAATGCTAGTCTAGGAAACATTGCGCGGGGAGCTTGCGAAATTTTCGAAGGGCGCCTTGTCGAATTGCGGGTCCAAGAAAATTTTGTAAGCGACCTAAGCGCATCCGGCAGGACCCCGCTTATCTTAGGCAGGTAATTCTATCCCTTTTCCCTTAAGTTTTTCTTCAATAATTAAGATTGATTTTCCACCCATATTCCTCATGGAAATAAGATCTTTCCTTGGAGTCTCAACTAACTGACCAATTGTTTCTACTCCGCCATTTCGAAGTGAATTATAAATCCTTGTTGGTAAATCAAGCTCATCAATTGTAAGTTTAAGCGTAGCGTCAGGAATATCTTGTTTTGAGGATTCAGATTCTGATTCATCTTCGGCTTTTGGCTCATATACTTGATGGAAGTATGAATTAAGCGTCTTTGCTGCTTGATCCAAAGCTTCACGAGGAGAAACCACCCCATTTGTCCAGATACTAAGATTGAGCTTGTCTAAATTTGTCTGTCTCCCAACACGGGTTGCAGAAACTGTAAAGTTTACTCGTCTTATTGGGGTATATATTGCGTCAGTTGGAATTACTCCCAAAGCCGAACTTCTTCGTTCTTCTGATAATGAATATCCATATCCTCGCTCTACGGTCATTTCCATCTCAAGCTTGGCTTTCTTATCTGCTAAAGTCCCTATGTAATGATTGGGATTTGCAACTTCTACGTCCTCTGTTAACTCTAAGTCTTTACCCGTAATCTCTTTTGGCCCTTTAACTGAAAGCTTAATTATGCTTTGGTCTTTTGAGTTTAAAAGTTTAAAATTAAGACCTTTAATGTTAAGTAGTAAATCAACGATATTTTCTTTGAGGCCTGGAAGTGTTGAAAATCTGTGCTTTGCGCCTGAAATTTTAACTGAAGTTACTGCGACACCAGGAATTGAGATTAGGAGAGCTCTTCTCAGAGCTGTCCCTAAAGTATGCCCATAACCAGGATCTAGTGGCTCAATAGAGAACTCTCCGAAATCCTCTGTTAATTTTTCTTCTTTGACTTTGAAATTAGGCTCTATCATAAAGAATTATTCTATCATTATCTTGAGTAATATTCAATGATCAGTTGTGTATCAAAAGGGACCTCTAGATCATCTTTTTTTGGCATTCTTAAAAGCTTACCTGAAGCTCCTTCACGCATAACAAACGGAAGAAATTCCTTCTTCTCTTCCATGGCCTGTAATACTAAAGGATTATTCTGAGATTTAGTAACAAGGGAAATAATATCATCTACTTTCGTTTGATATGATGGGATATTCACTCTTTTATCGTTAACCAGAATATGTCCGTGGGAAACAAGCTGCCTTGCTCCTGCACGGGACCTAGCAAATCCCAATCTATACACTATATTGTCAAGCCTTGTCTCAAGAAGAGTTATCAAAAGCTCTCCTGTTTCCGCTTTTTGGCTTTCAACATGTCTAAATAATTTTTTGAATTGTTTTTCAAGCAAACCATATGTTGCTTTTGCTTTTTGTTTTTCTCGCATCTGCTGGCCGAACTCTGAGAGTCTCCTCTTTCTTTTCCTGCCATGCTGTCCCGGAGGGATATTAAGACGTCTTTGCAAACTAGCTGAGGTTTTATCCAGAAGATTTACCCCTTCACGTCTGCTTAACTTATGTTTTGATCCAGTAATTCTTGCCATTTTATATTCTCCTTTTTTTGCTTGCTCTAGGGCCATTATGTGGAATAGGCGTTATATCAGCAATTTGGGAAATAGAAAGACCAGCGCTTTTTATTGCACGAAGAGCAGAATCTCTGCCTGCACCTGGCCCTTTAACATATACTTCAACGCTTTTCATGCCCGCTGTTATAGCTTTTTTTGCAACTGTTTCAACTGCCGTAGTTGCGGCATATGGAGTAGATTTACGAGTTCCTTTAAATCCAACTGCTCCAGCGCTACTCCATCCAATAGTGTCCCCTTTGTTATTCGTAATAGTTACAAGAGTATTGTTAAAAGTAGCAGTGATATAAACTTTCCCATTTTCTGTAACTCTATTAACTTTGCGTTTTATTGCTGTTTTTTTTGTTTCTGTTTTTACCATAAGTGAATCTACTTCTTAGTATCAGTCTCTGTTACTATTCCCATTTTAACTGCTTCCTCTTTCTTAATTGCTCCAATCGTAACCCTTTTTCCTCTTTTAGTTCTTGCATTTGATCTTGTTCTTTGTCCCCTAACAGGCAAATTCCTGCTATGCCTAAGTCCCCTATACGAACCAATATCTTTAAGTCTTCTTATGTTGGAATTTACCTCTGTTCTTAAATCTCCTTCAAGTTTATAAGTTTCGAGTGCCTTTTGAATTCTTTTTTGCTCCTCTTCCGTAAGAGTGTGTACTCTTTTAGCACCATCTACCTTTGCCTTTTCCAAAATGTCATAAACGTTATTTCTACCAACTCCATAAATATAAGCCAAAGCTATTTCTAATCTTTTTTCGTCTGGAATATTTACTCCTGAAATCCTCATAAATTATCCTTGTCTTTGCTTGTGTCTAGGATTATCACAAATCACCCTTACTACTCCACGCCTTTTAATAATTTTGCATTTTGAACACCTTGGTCCGATACTTGCTTGTACTTTCATTTTAATCTAAACGTTATCCTTCCTTTTAACTCGTCGTAGGGCGTCATTTCTATTCTAACCTTGTCTCCGGGGAGAATTTTAATAAAATGCATTCTCATTTTTCCTGAAAGATGACAAATAATTATTCTCCCATCAGGTAACTGCACCCGAAACAAAGTATTGGGCAGAGATTCCAGAACTTTTCCTTCTACTTCAAACGATCCCTGATGTACCATAAAAAATTCAAAAGTTAGAAATCAAAATTCAAAATTTAAATTAAAAAGCTAAAAGACTAGATTTTTTAATTTTGACTTGTACTTTTGACCTTTGACTTTTACCTTTTGAGTTTTGATATTATATCAAGCCAGCCTCAAAAGGGCAATAGCGATCATGCTTAGACAGTTAAGACTATTGAACCATCTTTTGTTATTGCAATAGTTCTCTCAAAAAGTCCCGACATTGAGCCATCTGAGGTCGTAATAGTCCAGCCGTCACGGTTAGAATATGAAACTTCATGGCTTCTCATATTATATATAACCTCTATTGCAATAGTCATTCCCTCCTTTAGCATTGGGGTTTTTTCTATTTTTTTGTTTAAAAAACCAGGGACCTCTGGTTCTTCGTGAAGTTTTTTCCCAACTCCGTGGCCGATCAAGCTTCTTACTATCGAATAACCCTGCCCCTCAACAATTTCCTGAATGGTTTTTGAAATATGACCAACATGATTACCTACAATCGCGACCTTTATAGCCTCGTCCAATGCTCTTTTCCCAGTTTCTAAAAATTTATCGACTTCGTCCGAGTTTTGCTTGCCCGCCGACTCGCCTCGCTGCGAAGCGGGAGCCTTGGCGAAGGTGGGAGCTTTTAGTTTTGAGCTTTTAGCTGAAACCCTACGGGTTTCCGACATATCGGTGTTGAATCCTTTGTAAAATACACCACAGTCAATTCCTACCACGTCCCCTTCTTTGAATTTATAATTACTAGGAATTCCATGAACCACTACGTCATTGGTCGAAATACATGTTGCGTGGGAATATCCTTTTACTTTTTTAAACCCGGCCTCTGCTCCTTTTTCTGAAATTAAACGGTCTGCCAATAGGTCTATCTCTTTCTCGCTCACACCAGGACGAACATTATCTAAAACCTCAAACAAAACCTGCGCGAGAATTCTTCCACCCTGCCTCATAACTTCAATCTCTTCCGATGTTTTATAGTCGATCATTTTGGAGGTTTTCTAAAAACATTTCAAGTTCACTGATAAATTCTTCTTTTGTCCCTTCGTTTTTTATAAGATAATCGGCAATAGCTATTGGTCCACCTTTATTTAGTTTTTCAAGCTCATTTATATCTCTTTGATAAGATTTATCTAGCGAAACTGGCCTAATTGGTCTTTTCGAAAGTCTCCCGTAGCGTATGGGGGGGCTTGCGTAAATATTAATAAGCTTAAGAAACGGGAAGTATTTTTTTAGATAAATATATTCTTCCCAGGAATAAAGTCCGTCGATTGCAATTAAATTATCCTTCTTTAGCATCTCATCGATTTTAGGCTTTGCTTTTATTGCATATGCTCCCATTCCTAATTCTGCTCTAAACTTTTCTCTGATTAATTTTTCGTTTTCCGGGGTTAAAGGCAGACCAGCTTCCTTAACACCCTCATCCGTAAATTCACCAAACCTAATAAAAGGCAGGCCTTTCTTTTCTAAATACTGGGCTGCTTCACTTTTACCAGCACCGGGCATTCCGACAATTGCGATTATTTTCTTCATGGAGGATTATTTTTCCAAACTTTCCAGAATTTCACGGCTTATTTCTTCGATTGTTTTTTCTCCGTCAACTTCAATAAGCATACTTTTTTTTCTGTAGTAGTCAATTACCGGCTCTGTGTGTACATGGAACGATTCAATTCTTTTTGCAATTGCCTTTGGTGTTTCATCTGCTCTTCCTGAACCGTTTCGGAAACTAATTCTTCTTAAAGCTTCTTCGTCAGTTACTTTTAGATAAATTGCTTTTTTTGCTCCATTCTGAAAGGCTTCTGCTTGAGTTACGGTTCTTGGAAATCCGTCAATTATATATCCATTTACGTATTCATGTTTTTGAAGATACTCTTTAACAATCTCAACTGTTTTATCATCGGGTATAAGATAACCAGCGTTCATAATTTCCTTAATGTAACGGCCAACTTTTGTTTTTTCCTTGGCCATTTCTCTAAAAATATGGCCTGTTGATAAATACGGTATACCGAGTTTTTCAGACAATATGTTGCCCTGAGTTGATTTTCCCGCACCTTGAATTCCAATTAATATAATTTTCATTACTTTTGGTATCCTTCGTAATTTCTCATAACAAGCTGTGCTTCAATTGACTTAATTGTTTCCAAAACTACAGAGACTACAATTAAAATTCCAGTGCCGCCCAATAACAATGTCTGGACGTTTGTTACGGAGCGTCCAATTACTGGCAAAATCGCAATAAGCCCTAAAAATATAGCGCCAGCGGAAGTAATTCTCGTGAGAATGTAATTCAAATACTTTGCTGTTTCGCTGCCGGGTCTAATGCCCGGAACAAAACCTCCATATTTTTGAATTTCTCCGGCAATTTTTTTAGGATTGAAAACTACTGAGGTATAAAAATACGTAAAAACAACTACTAGAAGAAAATAGGCGATATTATAAATAGCCCCGTCTGGATTAAACCAGACCGCTATATTGGTTGCAAAACCTCTTAAGATTTGGTTTGAAGAAGCTGTTAGGTAATTTGCAAAAAGACTGGGTAGTAAGATCAAAGAGACTGCAAAGATAATAGGAATTACGCCTGCCTGATTTAATCTTAGCGGCAAATGGGTAGATTGACCTCCATACATTTTGTTGCCTCTAACTCTTCTTGCATATTGAACGGTGATTCGACGGGTTGCCTCATTTACGACAACAATTAAACATATTACTATTAGCCCCATTACAATAAAGCTTAATACGTTGAATAAATTTTGAGAGGAAGTTGTAGAAACTGTCTGTCCAAAAATAACAGGAAATCTTCCTACAATTCCTGCAAAAATCAAAATAGAAATGCCGTTTCCTACTCCTTTTTCAGTAATCAGCTCTCCCAGCCAAACTAAAAACATAGTACCTGCTATCATGGTAAGAATAAAAGAGACTATTTGAACAGGATTTTGCATTGATACAATTCCTTGACTTTTTAAAAGCGCAAACATTCCAACAGCTTGAACTCCGGCAAGCGGAACTGTTAGAAATCTCGTGTATTGATTGATTTTTTGCCGTCCCGTCTCTCCTTCTTTTTGTAATGCTTCAAGCTTGGGAAATACCAAAGCGCCGAGATTCATTATGATTGAAGCATTAATATAGGGATTAAGACCTAGTGCCATTACCGAAAAGTTAGCCAAGGTTCCGCCTGAAAAGATATCTAGAAGTCCTAAAAGTTGACTTTGAGAAAAAAGAGCCTTTAACTGAACCAAGTCAACGCCTGATACTGGAATATGAGCAAAAACACGAAAGATTACAAGAATAAAGACGGTGAAAAGAATTTTGCGTCTTACGTCTGGCGCCTTAAAGCTGTTTCTGAATAATCTCAAAATGTGTTCCATTATTATTTACTTTTGTCCGAACCCATTTCCACGCGGCCGCCCGCTTTTTCAATTTTCTTAGCTGCACTTTTTGATATTGGAAGCTTAATCACCAATGATTGATTTATTTCTCCGTCTCCTAATATTTTAACACCAAATTGTTTAGCATCCTGCGCTTTTACAATTCCTTTTTTAATTAGTGAATCTATGTCAACTACTTGATTCTTAGAAAATACGTTTAAGAACTTAATATTTATTACTAATGGTTCTTTATTGAAACTCTTGTTTCTTCCCTTCCCACGTCTGAAAGGAAGTCTTTTAATCAGCGGCAGGGCTCCTCCTTCAAAATACAAAGGAACCTTATTTCTTGCTTTTTGTCCTTTTGTTCCGCGTCCAGCTGTCTTTACGCGACCAGAACCATGACCTTGTCCCAATCTTTTCTTACTACTCTTTTTTATTTTAGGTAAACTATTTAGACTCATTTACTTTTCTCCTTTCTTTTTCTCTTTTGTATCTTACAGATAAAAGCCGTAATGCTTCAATTGTTGCATAAACATTACTTGCCTGATTTTTAGTGCCCAGTACTTTTGAGGAAATATTTTGAATTCCAGCTGCTGCAACAACACTCCTCACTGCTCCTCCCGCAATAACACCACTTCCTGGAGGTGCTGGCTTTAGAAGAATCTTTGCGGCTCCTAATTTAATCTTGAATTCAAAAGGAATTGTTCCGTTAATAATAGGTACTTCAACTAGGTGCTTCTTTGCAACCGTTACTCCTTTTTTTATTGCTGAAGAAACATCTGGCGCCTTTCCAAGACCCACTCCTACTTTTCCTTTTTTGTCTCCTACAACTGCCAAAACAGAAAATCCTATTTTATTACCTCCTTTCGTCTTTTTAGAAACACGATTTACTTGAACAATTTTTTCTTCAAACTCACTGTTTCGTTGATCTATTTGATTCGTAAATCTTGCATCTGCCATTTTAGAATTCAATCCCTCCTTCCCTAAGTCCTTCTGCGATTTTCTTTACTCTCCCGTGATAAGCATAGCTTCCTCTATCAAAAACTATTTGTGTTATTTTTTTTGTTTTTAATTTTCCGGCAAGCGTAAGACCTAATGCTTTTGCTTTTTCTGTTTTTGTCCCAGTTGTTTTCAAACTTTTTTGTGAAACTCCAACAATTGTAATGCCCTTTACATCATCAATAAGCTGAGCAAAAACGTATTTGTTAGATCTGAAAACAGATAGTCTCAGTCTATCGGTATTCTTTCGAACCTTAGATCGAATCCTAATTTTTCTCCTTAATTTTTTATCGTTTATATTTCTCATATATTTAATATTACTTCGCTCCCGTTGTTCCCACAGCTTTTGCTGCTTTTCCAACTTTTCTTCTTATCCACTCACCCTGATATTTGATTCCTTTTCCTTTATAAGGTTCAGGTGGCCTAACGGCTCTTACTTTTGATGCTATATCTCCTACCAGAGTTTTGTCTGCACCTGATACAGTAATCACGTTTTCTTCTACTGCAAAGTTTATACTAGGATCCGCGACTATTACAACCGGATGAGAAAACCCAACTGATAAAGTCAGAGTATTACCTGTTGCTTGTGCCCTATAACCAACTCCAGTTAACTCAAGTTTTTTTGAAAAATTCTCTGTCGCTCCCTTTACCATATTAGCAATATTTGCACGAACTAAGCCAGATAGAGCTTTCACTCTATCATTCTCTTGATTTTGAGAAACAAGAATTTTCCCATCCTCAATTTTGACAACAACACCCATAGGAATTCTAAAAACAAGGTTTCCCTTGGGCCCGCTTACTTTAATTTCGTTGTTTTCAACAATAACCTGTGCTCCTTCAACAATCTGTACAGGTTTTTTAGCAATCTTCGACATATGCATAATAATTTTGTTCGTTATTTATGGTGAGTTTGCAAACTACCAAATTTCGAACAGAATTTCTCCTCCAATTCCTTTCTTTTGAGCGTCATACCCTGACATAACGCCTTGGTTAGTTGTTAGTATCACTTTATGTTTTCCGCGTCTTTCGATTTCTCTAATTGCATTTGACGGCTTATAAACCCTAAGAGAGGGCTTTGAAACAATAATTAAATTTGATAGAACCGGAATTCTTTTCTCGTACTTGATTACGGCTTGCAATATTTTTTTATTTCCTTCTTTTGTCTCTTTTAACTCAGTCAAAAATCCTTCTTTTTGCAAAACTTTTCCAATTTCTTTATTAATATTTGAATAAGGAAGTACAACTGTACGTCTCCTCGCAAGCGCTGCATTCTTAATTCTAATTAAAAAATCTGAAACTGAATGATTCATATTAAAAAACTACCAACTGGCTTTTGTAACGCCAGGCAATTCTCCTTTCATTGCAAGTTCACGGAAACAAATTCTGCATATTCCAAATTTTCTCATATAAGCACGGGACCTTCCGCAAATCTTGCAGATATTCTTTTCCCTAGACGAGAACTTTTGTTTATGTAGATATTTAACTACGTTTGATGTTTTTGCCATATTTAACTTTTTTGAAAGGGCATTCCGAGCGCCCTGAGCAAAGCTTCTCCTTCCTTGTCGTCTTTTGCAGTTGTTACAATAGTTACTTCTATGCCCTGATTTTTTTCAATTTTTGACGGATCAACTTCAGGAAAAACAATAGCTTCTGAAAATCCGAGTGAATAATTTCCTCTTCCATCAAAACTTTTTATTGAAACTCCTCTAAAGTCTCGAAGACGTGGAAGAACTATGCCAACCACCTTTTCATAAAAACCATACATTCTTTTTCCTCGCAGCGTTACCACAGCACCAATCTTATCTCCCTCTCTAAGCTTAAAAGTTGCAATTGACTTTCGGGCTTTTGCAATTTTAGGCTTCTGGCCTGTAACTTGGATAAGTATTTCCGCTGCGTTGTCTATATTCTTTTTATCCACTAATGCATCTTTTATTCCAATATTAACAACGATTTTGCGGAGTTTTGGGACTGCGAATAAATTTTTAATTCCCAGGTCTCTCTGAAGATCTTTAACAATTGTCGTATTAAATTTTGTTATTAAATTATCCATAATTAAACTTTCTTATTGCATTTTTTACAAATTCTTATTTTCTCTTTATTTTCCACTATGTATCCAATCCTTGACTGTTTATGACAATTTGGACAAATCAGGACAATGTTGCTAACCGGATATGGTTTGGTAATTTCAATTATTTCAGATGGTTTATTTTGTACTCTGGATTTATGATGTCTTTTGTAAAGATTTACTCCAGGTACAAGAACCGTATTATTTTTTGAAAATACTTTCTCCACTTTTCCTTGCTTACCCTTGTCTTTTCCTTTTACTATTAAAACAGTGTCATTTTTTTTAAGTTTCATATTATAGCACCTCAATAGCCATACTTGTAATCTTCATAAATCCTCTATCTCTAATTTCCCTTGCCACGGGTCCAAAAATACGTGTTCCAATCGGATTTTTATCTTTTGGATTATCTATCAAAACCGCTGCATTGTCCGAAAATCTTATATAAGATCCGTCCATTCTCTTATATTCTTTTCGCGATCTGACAAGCACTACTTTTACCATATCGCTTTCCTTAACTTGTCCTGTTGGACTTGCTTCTCTTACTACACAATTTAATACATCTCCAATGTAACCAAATCTTCTGCCGGAACCCCCACTAACTTGGATTACCATCAAAGATTTTGCCCCACTGTTATCTGCAACTTTTAAAATACTTCTATGTTGTACCATTATTTAGCTTCCTTTCTAGCTGTTTTTGTTTTTCGAGCTGGCTTGCGAACAATTTTTTGATTAGAAACTGCTGCTTCTTTAACAACTTCTAAGACCTCTTTTTCGATGTCTTTTTTAACGAGAGAGTTTTTTGCTTTTCCCAATATTTCTGAAACTTTGAAATATTTATTTTTAGAAATCGGTCTGGTTTCAACAATTTTTACCACTGTTCCAACCGCTAAATCTTCAAATCCACTGTTATCTACTTTGTATTTTTTACTTCTTTTGATAAGCTTTTTGTAAAGCGGGTGGGGCGTTTTGCGCGTTACCTCAACAACTACTGTTTTATTCATCCCGGTTGATACTATAATTCCTTCAAGTATTTTCATAATTTATTTAGTTATTAGATATTAGTTACTAGTTATTAGTCCGCTAACTTAGAACTTATAACTTTTTAGCCTCCTTTGGAGCTAACTCCTTTTCTCTAATCAAAGTTAAAACTCTTGCAATTTCTTTTCTTGTATTAAAAATAATCCTAGTATTCTTAAGTTTGTTTTGCTTATTATCAAGTTTTAACTTAAACAACTCTTCTCTTTTTGATATCAATTGTTCTCTTAAGTCTTTTTCTGTCTTTGCTACTATTTCTTTTAAATCTTTTTTCATATTTATTTTCCCTTTTCAACTATTCTTGTTTTAATGCCTAATTTATGAGATGCTAATCTTAATGCGGCACGTGCTGTTTCCTTAGGCACTCCTGCCATTTCAAAAAGCATTCTTCCTGTTTTAACCGGCGCCACAAATTCAGCAACGTCTCCTTTTCCTCCGCCCATTCTAACCTCAGGAGGCTTTTTGGAAATTGGTTTATCTGGAAAAATTCTTATCCAAATACGTCCTCCGCGTTGTGTGTAATGAGTTATTGCACGACGCGCCGCTTCAATTTGGCGTGCAGTTACCCAGCCGGTACCTTCGGAAATTAATCCAAACTCCCCAAAAGAAATTCTTGTTCCTGCATGCGCAATTCCGGTTAATTTTCCTCTAAATTGTTTCCTGTATTTTGCTCTTTTTGGCACTAACATAATTACTCCACCTTTCTATTGATCCAAACTTTAACTCCGATATATCCCTTTTTAGTCAAAGACGGAACGCTTGCAAAATTTACATGTTCTCTGATTGTTGATAAAGGAACTGTTCCTTGTTGCAACTTGTCTCGTCTTCCAATTTCAGCTCCTCCAATTCGGCCCGATAATACAACTCTAATTCCTAGAGCACCAGACCCCATTGCACGCTCTACAGCTTGACCCATAATTCTTTTATGAGGCATGCGACGCGCCAACTGATCTGAAATATTTTTTGCTACAAGATAAGCGTCCAGATTTGGTTCTTTAATTGGCTCTATTCTTATGTCCATCTTAGGCAAACTTTTTCTATTTTTGCTTTCTGAAAGAATTTTAATCAAGAATTTTTTAAGCTCTTCTAAGCCTGCGCCTCCTCGTCCGATAACAATTCCGGGTTTTGAAACATAGGCTGTTATTCTTATGCTATTAATTGATCTTTCTATTTCTACTGAAGAAACTCCTGCCATTTTAAGCCTTTCTGTTATAGCGCGTCTTAGTGTGTAATCTTCCAAAAGGGTTGCCGCATAATTTTTATCATCAAACCATCTGCTATCCCAGTTGTAAACAGGCCCAAGCCTGAATAATTTTGGATTTACCTTATTTCCCATTACTTACCTCCTCTAAAACTATGCGGATATTGCTGCTTCTTTTTTTGTACGGATGCACTCTTCCTCTGGTTGAAGGGTGAAACCTTTTTATTGCTGCGCCTTCTGAGATATCAATCGTTTTAATTCTTAGGTTCCCCTTTTCAAGCCTTGCATTATTTACTGCATTCGCAATAGCACTTTTAAGTACTTTTTCTAAATCATAAGCTCCTCTTTTTTGAATTACAGACAAAGCATCAAACGATTCCTGCACAGATAAATTTTTGATTGAATCAGCTACAATTCTTACTTTTCTGGGACTTATTCTAACTTCTTTTAATCTTGCTATTATTTGCATATAATGTCCCCTCTCCTTTTATCCTCTCCCGCAGGGAGAGGGGAGGGTGAGGGATTTATTTTATGTTTTACTTATTTCCCTTGCTACTACTCTTCCATGGCTTCTAAAAGTTCTAGTTAGAGAAAATTCTCCAAGACGATGTCCTACCATCCCTTCAACAATAAATACATTTATAAAATTTCTCCCGTTGTGTACTGAAAAATTATGACCAACAAATTCCGGTGGGATTTGGCAGGCTCTTGCCCATGTTTTAATTGCCGTCTTATCTCCGCTTTGCTTTTGCATTATAACTTTTTTCAATAGTTTTGGATCCACAAATGGACCTTTCTTAGAACTTCTACTCATATTTTATTTTTTATTTCGCTTGCTAATTATATATTTATTGGAATATTTCTTTTTATTTCTGGTATTTCCAACAGCAGGTCTGCCTGCATAAGTTTTTGGGGTGCTCATACCAATTCCAGACCTTCCTTCTCCTCCTCCATGAGGATGTGATCTCGGATTCTGAGCGACTCCTCTTACTGTTGGACGAATTCCCATATGTCTTTTTCTTCCAGCACTGCCAAAAAACTCATTTTTCCAATCAATGTTACTTATTGTTCCAACTGTTGCCAAACATTTTCCACTTACTCTTCTTACTTCTCCTGAAGGAAGCTTTAGGTGAATATATTCTCCTTCTCTTGCCTGTACAATTGCTCCGGTACCTGCGCCTCTTGCAATTTGGCCTCCTTTTCCTGGAGTTAGCTCTACATTGTGAACCACTGTTCCCACGGGAAGATTTTTTAAAGGAAGACTGTTGCCTGTTTTTATATCCGAATCTTTTCCTGCTGTAACTTTGTCATCTACCTTTAGATCAAGAGGAGCGATTATATATCTTTTTTCTCCATCTGCATAGTGAACAAGTGCAATTTTGGCCGTTCTGTTTGGGTCGTACTCAATAGAAACTACCCTGCCAACTATTTCAAACTTATCTCTTTTAAAATCTATTTTTCTAAGAAATCTCTTATGAGCTCCGCCTTGATGTCTTACGACAACTTTACCATAGCTTCTTCCAGAATGTTTCTTTTTAATAGTTAATAACTTTTTCATATTTGCTATTTAATATTTACTTTTTGCTATCCTTGTCTCCTCCTAATTCAAACATGCCAATTTTCTGTCCTTTTTTAACTGTTACAACTGCTTTTTTGAAGTCAGGTACTTTTTTTTCTGCTCTTCTTGTTCCAACTCTCATCTTTTTGCCTTTCAAAATATTTGTCGAAATACCAATAACGTTGACACTGAAATTTTTTTCAATTTCCCTCTTAATCTCATTTTTATTTGAGCTCTTTAATACTTTAAAAGTAAATTTGCCATTGCTTGCATCCTGCATTGATTTTTCTGTAATTAAAGGCGAAATAATAATGTCCATTTTTAACTCCTCTTTACCGCGTTTGACGCGGCCAAAACTTCAACTGATTCCTTCATAAAAAAGAGGTTTTTATATTTTAAAACCTCATAAGTATTAAGTAGCCTTGCATTTAGAATCTCAACATTTTTAATATTTCTACCTGCTTCGTAAACATTTGTTAGTTCTCTAGGATTAGCCGAGGTTACTAATAAAATTTTACTCTTACCTTTTTTGTCTTCTGTTATTTTATTTAGAATTTGATTCATAAGTTTTGTTTTTGGTGTGATTTTAGAAAGTCCGGATAATATCTTTATGTCTCCATCTTTTAATCTAAGAGAAAGAGCAGAATACAATGCTGCTTTTTTCATTTTTTTAGGAAGGCTTAACGAGTAATCTTTATTTTTTGGTCCATGAGCAACTCCTCCTCCAACAAAAATCGGAGCAGATTGTGCTCCGTGTCTTGCCCGCCCTGTTCCTTTTTGTCGATACCATTTTGCACTTGTAAGGCTAATTTCTCCTCTGCTTTTCGTATGTGCGGTGCCAGTTCTTTGATTAGCTAGATAAACTCTGACAGCTTGAGCCATTAATACTTTATTTATTTTTGCTCCAAAAATTTCTTTTGGAAGAGCAAAAGTGCCATTCTTAGCACCCTTACCATCATACATCGGAGCAGAAAGAGATCCCGTTCGAACAACAGATTTTCGAATCGGTTTCGCTTCAACTTTTGATTTTTGACTTGTACTTTTGACTTTTGCCTTTTGACTTTTAACTTTACTTTCCGGCATCTTCTTTTACCTCCTTTGGCTCACCTGAAGCTGATTTCGAATCAGCGGAGGCGGCCTCGACTTCTGCTTCTGGCTGCTCGCTGCTGGCTACTGGCTCGGAGCTTTGATCGTTTGACTCCGAACTTACTTCTTCAGCTGCTACTTCTTCAACAGCCTCAACTGGAACTTCTGCTGCCTGCTTGTCCACCGAAGCTTCCTCGCCATCCAAAGCTTTAGCGTCGGATGGAGAGGAGGTGGAAGCTTCAGCCAAAGCTGCTGCCTCTGCTGCAATAACTTCAGGATCTTTAAATAGAGGCACAAATTTCTTGTCGGTTCCAACTTTTTCAATATAAATTAGATTGTTAATAATTCCGGGCACCAAACCTTTAATCATCAAAACTCCGTCCGCTGTAACGTCCACTATTTTTAAATTTCTGACAGTAACTCTATCAGTTCCCATTCGGCCAGCCATTCTTTTTCCTTTGTAAACTCTACCTGGAGTTGTTCCCTGTCCTATTGCTCCTGGTGCTCTATGCCTATCTGACTGGCCATGGGTTTTTGGTCCTCCGTGGAATCCATGTCTTTTAACTCCTCCAGCAAATCCTTTTCCCTTAGATACGCCGATAACATCCACTATATCTCCCGGCGCAAAAACTTCCGTTGGGTTTATAACATCCCCTACGTTTGGGAGTGGCGAATCATCGTAAACGCGAACTTCTCTTAAAAATTTAGGGGCCTTCTCTAATTTGGCCCCTTTTGCGTGTCCCACTTGTGCTTTTGTGGCATGCTTTCTAATACCAAAACCAAGCTGGATAGCTTGGTAATGATCGCGGTCGTTAGTCTTAACTGCGACTACACAGTTTTCCTTAACGTCAATAAGAGTAACCGGAATTCGCATTCCGTTCTCTAAAAACTTTTGACTCTGTGATTTTTTTACTCCAATTAAAGCCTGCATATATTAATAAATCAAATCTTAAAAATTAAATCTCAAATCTTGCGCGCGGGGAGCTTGCGAAATTTTTGCTGGACGACAAGCGAATTGCGGGTCCAAGAAAATTTTGTAAGCGACCTCAGCGCGTACTCCTTTACAAACAAAAAAAGCGACCACATAGTGTCGCCTATTCAGGTAAGAATAAACCTAACAAAACTCTATGTAGCTACAATCACCTCTCCCCGGGCCAAAGGCCCTCTGGGGCCGGCGGCCTGTGTCTGACTAGCCATTTTGTACTTGTAATTATAGCTAAGCTTATGCCTAAATGCAAGGAGTTTTTAACTTCCCCTGAAAGCTAATGAAAGCCAAACTTTTCTTAAGTCCACCTTATTTGCCGGAACAAAATCCGATCCAACCTCAGTTTGTCTTAAGTCTCCAACTGTCTTTTCAGATTCTAATCCTCCCCAAGCATATCTGCGGCCGCCCAATGAATGTCCCAAGACTGCCATAAGTGCTCTTTTTTCCTGAAAAGTAATCCCGTCCATAAAAAGCTGCCAAACTTCAGGACTTGGAGGAAGCTGCTCTACATTTTCTACTCTTCTTTCTAACTCGGCTATTCTCGCATAAGTACTTGCAAGAAAATCTTCATTAGGCTGTCCTATCAAATCTGCAGTAAAATATACGTATCTTTTTCTTCCAAGCAATGCTTTTAAATCATTAATAATCATGTGTCTTTTTTCTGGGGAGTACACAATAAGTGACGCAACTCGAAGATCATCAGGAAATCCTAACACTACAGAATGCACCTGAGCTACAAAAGCAGGAGTCAGGACAGGAATAGACTCTCTAAGTACGTCCACTGTAGTAGGAAAACTCAATCCTGGGGCTGGTTGTTCAATAGCCATATCATGGTATTATATAAAAATAGCTTCAGGAAGTCAACTATAGGCTTACTTACTCGGGGCAATTATAGCAGATGGCTAGTTATGCTTTTTTGTAAAGATCGTAGGCTTTAATTTCTTCTGCTGATGGAGGCTGAAAAACTGCATGCCATTTTTTTAGATATTCAAGGGGAATTTTAAAAGGATAATCTCTTTTGTTTCGTTCTTGAATTCTTTCCCAAAGATTCTCTATGGGCGCGTCTAGAAAATATAGCTCTACTTTTAAACCAGCTTTTTTAATAGCTTCTTTATACTTATTTCGATCAGACATAGTCCAAAAACCATTTTCCAAAATTACACTAATTCCAAGATTTGCCAACACCAGTGCCTGTTCCAGTAAAAGTTTTTCTAAAGGGGTCCTAATTCTTTTTGCCTCATCCATATCGTTTGGATCTTTCAGAAGCATTGGAATCCACTCGTCCGGGCAAAGTCTCACGGCTTTTCTTTCTTTTTCTAATTTCTTTGCCAGCGTAGTTTTTCCTGCTCCCGGAAGACCACAAATCATAATTATCGTGCCTTTTGCCATGGGGCAATTATAGCAGAGTAGAATTACTTATTTCGAAATAGGAGAGTTCCTAGTATAAACCAGGGAATACTATCTAAAACAAAATGCAGTGTTTCGTCTGTTCGTAAGACAGCTAAAACAATCATAACAATAGCTTGAGTTAGGAATGCCCATGCTGTAAAAGAAACAAAATTAGAATTTTTGTTAGGATTTACAGAACTTTTCCAAAGAAAAATTCCCCATACAAAATACAGGACAGTAAACATTAATTCAAAATCAAACTGGTACGGTCTTCTTATTAAAATATCTCCTAGGAAAGTATTTTCTTTTAGTAATGGTATATATGATCCAAAAACAGCTAAAAGAAATACAAGCGTAAAATACCAGAGAAATATAGCGCAGATTTTTAGGAGCATGGGGTAATTATAACAGAGTCTTTGGGTTTTATAATTCTTTTTTTCTGAATATTCCGTGGTTTTTGACAATATAAAATACGGCGGAAAGAATTATCACTAAAATAACTGCGCTTGCAATACTTTGCGTTCTGGATAGTCTTTCAAATAAAGTGCCTCCAAAATAATACCAAATACCTTCAGGAATTTGTGCGATAAGTGTAGCAACTATAAATTTTTTATAGCTAATCTTACTTAATCCCGCAATATAACTTATAAAATCCATTATGGGAGCCGTTGTTAATCTTATTCCCAGGAATGCTAAAAATTCAGTTTTCTTGGATAATTTATCTTCCCAAGCGTGTAATTTTTTTAATGGAACAAAACGAGCAACAACAGCCTCCCTAAATCTTCTGGCTATATAAAAAGCTACTGTTGCACCGATTATTACTCCAATCCCTCCGTATAGCCAAGCCCAAAACCATCCGAGAATTGGAATAAATGCAAAAGAAAGAATGCCGCCAGGAAGAGGAGGAATAATAATTGAGATAGCTCTCCAAATTACAATGAATATCGGGATAAAAAGAGGATATTTTATTGCAAAATCTATTATTTCTATTTTATATGTGGTAACAATTCCGATCAAGACAACAAAACCTATTACGGTAAGAATAAACGTTAGGAGACCAACTACCAGAGGTTTTCGCACAAGGCAATTATAGCAGAGACATAGAAACTTCGATGATTCGAATCATCGAATTAATATTAATAGTTTTGTATCGTTGACTAAACAACGGAACTTTTTTAGCCTTGCAAGATTAAACCTTGTGAGGCTGACACGGAATAAGATTTGGTTAAACAGACACAGAGAAAAATCAATAAGCTGGGCAATTATAGCCCCTCGGACTCTCTCAGGGCAAGCACTTCGCTGGTTTCGCTCAGGATAAACAGAAGTTAGAGTTTGTCTTTAAACCATTCAGTTAATATTTTTTCGACCTCGTCTCTGAATTTTCCTTCTTTTATACTGTGGGGAGCATTCTTTAGAATAACATGAGTCAAATTGTTTTTATTTTTGATTGCATTTACATAACTCAAGATCATTTTATGAGGAATTGTATTGTCTTTTTCAGATTCAATGATTAATACGTTGCCCTTATAGCTTTGTAATGCTTCAAAAACTCTTTTAGTTTTTTTCATCCATAAGGTTGATATTCTTAACAGCAAAGAACCCAAAATAGCAGGTTTGTTAAATATTTCATCTGGGTAAGTTGCAGGAGCGCGAAGTACTAAATTTTTTACTTTTCTTTTTGCCGAGAGAATGCTAACAAGATAGCCGCCAAAGCTTGAGCCAATAGCGTTAATGTTATTTTTATCAACATTTTTTAATTTTGATAAATAATCGTACGCATTTGTGACATCGTTAAGAAAATCTTTTATAGTAAACAAGCGGAATTTTCCTTCGCTTGTTCCACGACCTCTTAAATCAAAAAGCATACAAATATAACCTAACTTTGCCAGCGCTTTTGCATATTGAAAACTTCTTGATCTCTCACTGGTCCAACCATGAACAAAAAGAATTGAGGAATATTTGTTTTGTTTATTTGGAGGATAAAAAATAGTTGCATCCAGTCGAAGATCATCATTTTTAAAACTAAAGTTTTCCATGGAGGAATTATATCAGGTTAGTTTATAATTACCCCATGCAGCATTTGGTTATTATTCCTGGGATTTCAGACAGCACTAAAAAGTTAACTCTAATAACAAAAAATTGGGATAAAACATATAATATTAAACCGCATATTGTAAAATTTGGCTGGCAAGGTAATGATAAGAATTTAAATTCCAGACTTAAAATAATTGGGAAATATATTGACAATCTATTAGAGGAAGGAAAAGAGGTTTCACTGCTTGGAACAAGTGCGGGCGGAAGTGCGGTTATAAATCTTTTTTACCCAAGAACAGATAAGATTAAAAAAGTTATCACAATATGTGGTAGAGTACGTGATCCGAATGTTCGAAAAATGTGGAATCATAAACCGCAAGATTTAGGAGTGTATGAAGAATCTGTAAAGCTCAGCGAAAAGAATCTGAAGAAACTAGATCCCCAGGATAAGGAAAGAATTTTAACATCAGACCTTATTATGATGAGGTGGTTCCAGTCAAAACCATGATAATCGATGGAGCAGTTAATAACAAAATCTCCGCTGCCCAGCATATGCTAAGCATAAGCCTAGCAATGAGTTTATATTCAAAAACAATTACAGATTTCCTAAAACCGGGGCAATTATAGCACCCCACTTCGTGCAAGGCTACGAGGGGCAGGGAAGTTTATTTATTAACCTACTAAGTCATCACAAATTCTGCTCGAGCAGAATTTGCGTGAAAAGGGGCAATTATAGCAGAAGCAAATTCATTTATTTCTTGCCTTCTGGAATAATTATGATTGAGCCGGGGATTAAAGTAAACTTTTCTATATCTTTGTAATTGTTGAAGGGATAATCAATAATCTTTTGTTTACTTGTCCTATATTTTAAAGCAAGAGATTCAATAGTGTGTCCTGCTTCTACAGTATGAGCTACACCAGTGACAGGCAATATATCTAAACGTTGTCCCTGGGTAATAGAATTAGTTTGCAAATTATTTTCCCATTTTATGGTATCTAGAGAAATAGAAAATTTATCTGCAATAGATTGAAGCGTATCGTCTTTTGCAACAACGTAAGTTATGATTTTACCTCTTGGTTGCTGATTAATAAAACTCACAGTGTCTTCCCTGATACTATGAATGTTGATTGCTACATATTTATTATTGTATTTACCAAACAAGATGCATCTGGACGTAATGCATTGTTTATCTGAAAAAACAAACCTACCTGAAATTTTTACTCTTCTACTTTCTAAGAAGGATAAATCTATATTGCTTTCTCCAACGTATACTGTTACATCTCTTTCGACTCTCTCTTTACATTTACTACGATCAAAAAATATGTAAAATCCTTCATCCGGACAATCATAAGATTTGTTTTTATCCGATGTTGATCTGTAGTGGATAGAGTAGAAGTTATCAGATTCTTCAATTGTGTAAGTCGCTTTAGAATCATCAAGCGGAAAAAGAACTGGAGCTTTATCTTTATAAGATAACAAAAATATCAAAAATCCAACTATCAGAACTAATACTAATAATAAAAATCTCTTGGCTCTTTTTTCATATTTCTTGTTTGAATTTTTTACCATGGGGCAATTATAGCAGAAGATAAACGAGATTTAGGATTTATGAAATTGTTTAGAAATTAGGAATTAGTAATTTGAAATTTGCGAAGTCTTACATTCTTATTTCAATGTTTACTCCGGCGGGGAGGTCTAAGTGTCCAAGGCTATCCATGGTTTTTTCTGTGGGCGAAACAATATCAATAAGTCTTTTGTGAACTTTTATTTGGAAATGATCGCGGGCGTCTTTATCTATGAATGGGGATTTATTTACTGCGAAAACTGATCTTTTAGTAGGCAAAGGTATTGGTCCCACAACTTTAGCTCCGGTTCTTATGGCCGTATCTAAAATCTGCTGACACGATGCATCAATTACTCTTGCATCGTAGCTCTTTAAGCGAACTCGAATTCTACCTTTTGGCATATACTAAAAAATCAAAGAACCACTAATCCCTCACCTCTTCGTCCTCTCCCTCTGGGAGAGGAAAACAAGGAGAGGGTTTTAAGCTATTACTTTTGTGACAACTCCTGCTCCAACTGTTTTTCCACCCTCCCGGACGGCAAACCTGACTCCCTCTTCAAGAGCAACAGGTGCAATAAGCTTTACGGTCATTTTTGTGCTGTCTCCAGGCATAACCATTTCAACTCCAGATGGAAGCGTTGCTTCTCCTGTTACGTCTGTTGTTCTCAAATAAAATTGTGGTCTATAACCTGAAAAGAATGGAGTATGTCGTCCGCCTTCTTCTTTTGTAAGAATATAAATTTCTGCTTCAAATTCTGTGTGAGGTGTGATCGAGCCTGGTTTGGCTAAAACCTGCCCACGTTCCACATCATCTTTTTCAACGCCTCGGAGAAGCACCCCAACATTATCTCCTGCTTGTCCTTCATCGAGCTGCTTTTTGAACATTTCTACGCCTGTTACAACAGTAGATTTTGTTGCTTTAATTCCAACAATTTCAACTGTATCGTTAATCTTGACTATTCCTCTTTCAATTCTTCCCGTTACAACTGTTCCACGTCCCTTGATTGAGAAAACATCTTCAACCGGCATAAGGAAAGGCTTGGCTGTATCTCGCTCTGGTGTAGGAATATCAGCATCAACTGCGTCCATGAGGGCTTGAACCTGTTTTTCAGCTTCGCCGTCTCCCTCAAGGGCTTTAAGAGCTGATCCGCGAATGATTGTAACCTTGTCTCCTGGATATTTGTATTTTGTCAAAAGCTCTCTTACTTCCATTTCAACTAGATCCAAAAGCTCTTCGTCTTGAACCATATCGCATTTGTTAAGAAAAACTACGATTGCCGGAACTCCAACTTGATAAGCAAGAAGAATGTGCTCTCTGGTTTGAGGCATAGGACCGTCTGGTGCTGAAACTACAAGAATAGCTCCATCCATTTGAGCTGCTCCCGTAATCATGTTTTTAATGTAATCTGCGTGTCCTGGGGCGTCTATGTGGGCGTAATGTCTTTTTGCTGTTTCGTATTCTACGTGGGAAATGTTGATGGTAACTCCTCTAGCTTTTTCTTCTGGGGCGTTATCTATATCCTCATACTTCATTGCCTTTCCTCCGCCTTGCTTGGAAAGGACTGTAGCAATTGCTGCAGTTAAAGTTGTCTTGCCATGATCAACGTGACCAATGGTCCCGATATTTACGTGTGGTTTTGTTCGTTGGTATTTGTCTGCCATACTTCAAATAAAAAAACGCCATCAACCATTTGATGGTAAAAACACTATACAATATTTCCTCTCAGGCGTCAAGAGTCATTTTCATACTTATCAGTACTAATGGTGTAAAGGTGGAGGAACTTGAGCGGTTTGATTTTGAGCCTGAACAGAATTACTAGGTCTTAAATCAGGCAAATGAACCGATATCTGTCCGATCATTCCGGGAAACAAATCGGCTGATCTCCTAAAACTTGGGCCTTGGTCGACATCTCTTTGTGCAGAACTCAAAACATTTGCAGCTCTTCCTTGAGCTTTTTCACCACCCGGATCCACTCTGTGATCATGCGTACGAAATACAAGAGAGTTGTCAAAAGCAATTCTTGCGTCAGAAAGCCTATCCTGCTTTCGCTTCTCTGCTTCAGCTGGAGTTTCCGTGTTTATTCGGATAAAACCACCTAGTATTTCTATGGAATTCATAACCGCATTATATTACTATGGGTTAAAAAAGTCAAATTTTATCTCTTTGGTTCTGATTTTCTTTTTTCGATCTTTTTAAGCGAATACATCATGGCGTCGTTAAGGTTTATCTTTTTTATGCGGGCAAGACGAAGAATCGAAACTAATATGTCTCCCAATTCCTGCCTGTATGTTTCATCCTCTTGCGCGGCAAGATTACTTCCTTTTCTTCCGTGCTTTGCCAGATATGCCCGAGACATCTCTCCTACCTCTTCAACAATTTGAAGAATTAAAATCGAACCAAATTCCTTAGAATCCCTAACGCCCTTATCGATGCCATCCAAATACTTAATGTAGTATCCAAACGGACTTGGTTTTCTCTTTCCCATGAGGCTATTATATCAGGTACAAGACTACATTATGAAGCTAATACGATTTACTTTTTCTTAACACCAAAATCTATAACAGTGTAATACTGACCATATGTATAAAACCCCTTAACCTTAATTTTTGAAATACCCATTCGCGTTGTATCATTTGGATGATTTTGATCTCTATAGGTTAATCCTGTAAATTTATATCCGGAAACAGACCTAAGCCCAACCGTTAACTCTCTAGTTTTTGTTTTTACTCTTATGGGATTTTCACAACCCCATATACCGGGAAATTCCTTTACTTTATTACCATTATCTACGTATATCGTTACGTAATTACCTAGACATTCCTCTTTATAAACATCAAATTTTCCGTCTGTTTTCTTATTGTCTACGAAAACCTGAATCTGATGTACAGTATAGGGATTAGACGCCTTTGACTCAGCTAATGTTTTTGCTTCTTCCTCAGTTATTAAAGACATCTCGTCATCGGGTACTGAGACTCCTTTTACATCTGCTCCGGGAAGAGAAATTTGATAAAAAGTGACCGCGGACAAAATAACAAATGCATAAACTACAACTTTTGGGAAAGTAAATAATGAATCAAGCCAAGATTTTTTAGCAGGGCGCCTGTGGACTTTTCTTCTACTTTTGGACAGTTTTTTTGCCATCTATAATTAGTAGATCACAAAATATATAAGCATGTCAATTACTCAATTTCTTTGTGAGATTTAATTGACTTTTCAAGCTTCTGTCTGCTACGATACTTCTATGAATCAAGCTAGAATTTTAGTAGTTGAAGATGAAGAATATCTACGAGATCTTTATGAGGAAATTCTAACCGAACAAGGATACTACGTTGAAACCGCAAAAGATGGCAATGAAGGAGTAGTAAAAGTTAAAAAAGGAGGATGGGATTTGGTGCTTTTGGACGTAATACTTCCTGGAATGGATGGAATTGAAATTATGAGAGTGATAAAAAATAATCCTCCCGCAGTTCCGAATAAAAAAGTAGTATTTCTTACAAACCTTGATAAAGACAAGGAGATGGAACAGGCTCTAGCGCTTGGAGACGGATATATTATAAAAAGCCAGGTGACTCCTGATGTTCTAATGGGAAAACTCAGAACCTATCTTGGAACAGAAGATGCCCCCGCGGCTCCGGGAGCACCAACGCCCACCCCAGATGTGGATGAGGACAGCGGAGGTACGCCAGGTCCCAAAACACCGGAAGAACCCGAAGCTCCAACCACTTCCTGAGAATTTTTTTGACCAGTATCGCCTTCATACAACAATGTAAAGCTGAAAGTTGAGCCTTTATTTTCTCCCCCCGACTCTGCCCAGATTTTTCCTCCCTGAAGCTCCACTAAAGATTTAGATAGGTACAAACCTAAGCCTGTCCCTTGAGCTTCCGGCTTATGAAGATAATTTCCTCCCATTGTTCCAAATTTTTGGAAAAGTTTTGCTAAGGCTTCTGGCTTCATTCCTTTACCCGTATCGGCAACTTGTACTAACACATTTTTTCCTTGTGGATACAAACGAACGTTAATTGATCCGCCTTTGGGTGTAAATTTCAGAGAATTACCTACAAGATTAATTATTACTTGCTCTATTCGCTCTGAATCTGCACGAACGGGCCGAACCGGTTGTGTTGGTTTTTCAAATGAAAGTTTTAAGCCTAACTCTTGTGCGCGAGGAACTAACTCTGAAACAACTTTATCTATAAGATCTACTACCATAATATCCTTCATCTCAATTTTAAGTCTTCCTGACTCAATTCTTGAAACATTCAACATATCATTTACCAAATTTATAAGCCGCTCAGTTGATGAATATGCCCTATCAAGGTATCTTTGTTCTTTTTCAGACAGAGTCCCTTTCTTTTTATTCATAAACATCCAAAGATATGATCTAATAATTGTCATAGGAGTTCTAAGCTCATGCGAAGCAAGAGATACGAATTCGTCTTTGAGGTGATCTACCTGCTTGAGTCTTTCATTTGCAACTTGAATTGATTGATACAAAAGCGAGTTATCAAGGGCAATTCCAACAACTCCAGCAAGTCGGTCTATCAATCTTTTTTTACCTGCCGGAATAGAATTCTCTTCTTCTGTAATGCCTATTATTAAAACTCCGATGATTTCTAGACGAACCCTAAGAGGGTAAACCACAACAGATTTTATTCCAATTTTTTGCTGAATACTTATGGTTTCTGACTCCGAAAAACTTTTGCGAAAAACTTCATAAAGATTAGGGGTGACAAGAGTTCTTTTTTCCTCGACCGCTTTTACCAAAATGTTATCTTTTTCAATAAACGAAATTGGAAAGTGGATAAATTTGTCTTTACCGTGCTGATCTATTACCTCTGCCTTATCTGAGGAGATAGAAAGAGGAATAAGAACGCTATTTTGTACAATAAAAAGCCCTACCATATTAAACTCTTCTTGCACTAATAAATCCGAAACCTGCTGAGCAATTTGGCGAACGTCTGTAACCGAAGAAAGAACAATTTCATCTATTTTTCTAAGAAGCGCTAAGGTTTTATTGCGCTCGTTGAGCTCCATGTTTTTCTTGTACATTTCCTGGGTTATGTGAGCCAACTCGCCCATGGGGTCAAAATAATTTGATTTTTGCGGAGTCGTGATTTTTTGGGGCAGATCCATTAAACCATTATAAATTTATTGTCTATCTGAGTAAAGCGGGTAGGTTGTCAACGGATACCTGCAGATTTCTTATTGCATCTTTGCAAACCTCCACAGAAGTTTGACCGAATAAATGCTGGTATTGTTCAACCAGCTTTTGAAGTATTTCTTTTTCATCTCCTACAAGCCCAACTTCGTGTTTTTGCCAATCAACTTGAAGTCCCGGAACTTTTTTTGCCTGTTCTAACGCCACAGGGCCAATTATTGACTCTTGCTCTTTGATGATCTTTTCAGCCATCTGGGCAAAAATATCCATAAGTATTAGACGCTATTCTTTTAGCTTTTTCAAAACATCTCCCAGTTGTAACAAACCTAGTGTCAAAAGAAAATAAGAAACCAGATACATATAATCATTAATCCCGCCTGCATAATATGTCTCTCTGTTGGCTTGAAATAAAAATGTATAGTCAGATAAAAACTGGACCATAAGAGCAATTAAAATAAAGAAGATTTTACTTCTCATGACCCCTCCCAAAAGATTTCTTGACAGAAGATAAGTCAGCAATGCGAAAGAAATATAAATTGCCTGACCGAATGGATATCCAAAGTCAAGAAAAATAGTCAGCGGGGAAGACCAGTCAAACTCGTATCCCTGCAAAAATAATAAATAACCCACGGCAACCATACCAATAGGAATTAAAACTGCAGTAATTTTATTTTCAAAACTTTTCAGGCCAATTTTTAATCCGGAGGCTTTTCCCAGTAAATATGCGCCGTAAATATAAAGAGGAATGCTTCCAAAATAACCTATATCACCAAGCGAGGGATAAGGAATATCTATTTTCAGAAAATAAATATAGAAAGAATACATTAACTGACCAAATTCCTGAAGCAAAAGACCCAGGGAAAACATCAGAATTGATCGGCCGAAAAGACTTTTGAAAAATCCCCATTTCAAAGATATTGAAATTCCCCAAATTCCTCCCCAGACAGCTATTATTCCATAGGCTGCTGCAAAAATCTGATGCTGGAGCGTGTCTGTAGTGGTACTTGAGGATTGAATATAAATCCACCATAAAGAGAAAAATACAAAAATGCCAAGCGCTACTTTACCTTGCCATTGATTCCCAACCATCTCTCTCATATAATCAGCTTAGACCTAAAATTAACTAAATGTCAATCTTCTTAAATCAGCTTAAAAAATGATACCTATTTTTCCTGTTTCGAAAAAACTTGAACTCACTGACAAAGAAGAATTGGAAAGTTACACGAAGGGTTTCGCACCTTATTCAGACTACAATTTTGTCAGTATGTTTAGCTACAATACTCAAAACTCGATAGAACTTTCTTATCTCAACGATAATCTAGTAGTTTTATTTGAAGATTACATAACGGGAGAACCTGTATATACATTTCTGGGAACAAATAATTTAGAAGATACAACAAGGCAATTATTCAAATCAGCTGATTTAAAAAATATTATAAAACTTTTAAAACTTATTCCTGAAGGAAATTTTGGAAACGGAGAAAAATCTATTCAAGGATTTGAAGTTACTGAAGATCCTGATAACTTTGATTATATACTCTCGCTGGAAAAAATTAGTAACTTAGTTGGCGGAGAATTTCAGGACAAGAGAAATCTACGTAATAGATTCCATCGGGAAAACCCGGATGCTGAATTTAGAAGTTTAAGTTTATCAGATGAAAATATTCATAAAGAAATCGTTCAAGTGTTTGACGTATGGGCAGAAAATAAACATAAACCTATTGAGGAAACTAACCATGAAAAAATCGCTATACAAAGACTTTTGACTGCATCGCCTTCATTTAATCTTATTACAATCGGAATTTATGATAAAAATAAACTTATTAGCTTTGCTATTTCAGAAAAGCTTGATAATCAATTCTCAATTTCCCATTTCGCAAAAGCAAACATAAAATACAAGGGAATTTTCGAAGCAACAAATAACGCTTTAGCGAAAAAACTTCTGGAAACTAACTGTATTTATTTAAACTACGAACAAGATATTGGCATAGAAAATTTAAAAAAATCAAAAGAATTATGGAGACCCGTCGACTACCTCAAGAAATATATAATATCTCCGCTTGCTTAATTAACTGAAGATTGCAAGAAGAACTATTCCGGCAAGTGAGATAATTATTCCAGCCCATTGCTGTTTGGTTAATTTATCTCCAAAAACAAAACGGGACAAAAGTACAAAAAGAGTCGGGTAAGATGTGGCAATCGGAGCAACTACAGCCGTTAGCCCTTGTGTTATTGCAAAGTTAAAACTAACTGTTCCTGTTGTAGTTAGGACAGCCGACATTCCAAGATTAAGATAGTTTTTTGGAGAAATTTTTTTAAATTCTTTTCTTTTTATAATACTCAACGCAATGGAAATAATAGCTCCGGTTGCAAACGCAATATAAGTTGTCCAAAACCATCCGATTTGATCAGTTGGAATTCTTATAAATGTAAAATATATTCCCCAAATAACCATTACAATTATTGCAAACATTGTTCCTTTGTTTTCTATAAATTTTTTATTCTTAAGGTCAGCAAAATTTAGTGAAGAAAGTATAATTCCTACCAAAATTATTATTATCGCTAATAGCTGTACTGGACCTAAACTCTCTTTAAAAAAAATTAAAGACAGAATCACAACTAAACCGCCGAAAGAACCGGCGATCGTTCCTACAATGGATGCATTTCCGATTCTAAGTGCCTCGTTAAAAATCGGCCACGCAATCCAAAGAATTACCCCAAGAACAATACTTATAAATAGAATCTCCGAAGAAAAATTAACCGGGGTTTTGAGTGCAAAGGGAACGAAAAGACTCATAAACAAAAATCCTATAATATATGTCCAAAAAGAAGTAAGAAAAGCGCCGATTTTCCTAGAGGCTTTTGCGCTAAATATGTCTCCTGATCCCCAACCAACATATGAAACTAGTGCGAAGAATATTGCAGTCATAAGGAGATGATATCAAATTCTAGCCCCATTTTTCCGATTTGTAAACTGCTACAACTATTACTGAGGCAGGAAGATTGTCAACTTTTGTTGTACAAATTTTTGTATGGAATTTTTTTTTGTCTGCGGGAAAACCTCTGGTTCTGCACATATCAGCTAGGGATTTTTGCACTTCTGCATTTAAGTTTGCTTCAACTGCTTCTCTTGTCTCCCCAGTCTCTTCATGTTCTACAAAAATTCCCCTACCATCATCAAATTGACACCACCCAAGAGCCGCACTGATATATTTTCCTGATTGGCGGCTTCGCATCTCAGCTTTTACTATATATAATCTATTTCCCCATTCTTTCGGATTTTCTTCTATTTTTTCAAACTTAATTTTTGCCTTTGGAGGGATGACAGAGGAAAGATAAATTAGATTGTAATTGTAGACTCCTGCATCTTTTAGGGCTGCGTCAAACGCGGCAATCGGAGTTCTGCCAACACCCTTACCAGTGGTGAGTAAAATGTTCATCGATCCAAACTTTAGCGCCATAGGGATAGTATAGATATGAAACTCCGATTATTCAACCCTCCCAACAATAGGAATTGCTGGCATCGGTTTTTCGTGTCCTTCGTGATAATACACATTTCCCTCAAACACTCTTTTAACTACTACCAAGTCAACGTCTTTCCCTACCATATCTGCTCTTCTTTTCAACGCCTCCTCAATAGTTTCTTCTATTACCTCTCCATTTTCTATGCCACCTTCGTCATACCAAGCTCTAGTGTGAATAACCCTACCTTTACCTATATATGTTGCACAATGACCTACCCCCATTGGAAACTGTGGATTGTAATATCCATATTCTCCTGAGAAAAAGAGTATATCTCCTGGTTCATAAGGTTCGTCTTGCTCTACTGGTCTACCAAAATATGTAGCTTGATTAACGGAAGTTCTTGCAAGCTCCAAGCCTAACCTTCTATAGCCTTCCTGAACCAAACTTGAACAATCAAAAATTTTGTCTCCTGTTGCTGCTGAATTAACACCATATTGGTAAGGTTTGCCCACTTGATCTCGTAGAAAACCTACCAGAGCAGACTTTCTTAACTGATCTTGTTCCGCAATACTTATTTCTGTAGGTTTTTGTTTGTCTTTTGTCATCGGGGAATTATACTGTACTTAAGGCTAACGAGTCAATTATTCAACTCTTCCTGTGAAGGTGGAGGCGGCAACCATTTGCGCCTGTATATTTTGTGGAACCTCTTCGTAATGTGAGGGCTCCATATAGTATGATGCTCGACCCTGTGTCATTGAGCGAAGAGTTGTAGCATAACCTGGTAATTCTGACAAAGGCGCCAATGCCAATATAATTGTTGCTTTCCCATGCTCTTCTGTTCCTGAAATTTGTGCGCGTTTTGAAGACAAATCTCCAATTACATCTCCCAAAAATTCAGACGGAGTTGTAACTTCAACTTTCATAATTGGCTCAAGAAGAGTTAATTTGGCATTTTTTGCTGCAATTTGAAGCGCTTTTGAAGCCGCAATTTTAAAGGCAATTTCAGATGAATCAACTTCGTGGAATGATCCATCATAAACCTCAACGCTCATATCAACCACCGGGTATCCTAGGTAAATTCCGTTTTCTTCACTCTCAAGAATTCCTTTTTGAATTGCTTTTACAAACTCGGAAGGGATTGCTCCTCCTTTTATTGAATCAACAAACTCATTTCCTTCTCCACGTGGCTTTGGCTTAACTCGGAGAAAACAATGGCCATACTGACCGCGTCCTCCGGATTGTCTTATATATTTTCCTTCTCCAGTTGCTTCTTCTTTAATTGTTTCTTTATATGCAACTTGCGGCGCTCCAACATTTGCCTCAACTCCGAAATCTGATTTCATTGTGTTAACTTTTACTTCCAACTGAAGCTCTCCGACTCCGGAAATAATGGTCTGCCCTGTTTCATGATTTGTTTTGACTTGAAATGTTGGATCCTCATCCATGAGGCGTTTTAGAGCCAAACCAAGTTTTTCCTGATCTGACTTGGTTTTTGGTTCAATTGCCAAGGAAATAACCGGCTCCGGGAAAGTGATTTTCTCCAAAACTATTGGCTTACTTTCATCACAAAGAGTGTCTCCTGTAGTTGTTTCTTTAAGTCCAACCAGAGCTACGATTTCCCCCGCATATGCTTCTTGAATTTCCTCTCTTTGATTTGAATGCATTAGAAGAAGTCGGCCTACTCTTTCCCTTGTATCTTTTGTGCTGTTATAAAGATAGCTTCCGGAATCAAGTTTTCCTGAGTAAACCCTAAAAAAAGTAAGTTTTCCAACGTGAGGATCGTTTTGAATTTTAAAAGCCAAACCTGATAATGGGGCATCCGCAACAAGCTGGCGAATTTCTTCTTCTCCTGTTTTTGGATGTATTCCTTTTACTTCTTTAAGGTCCACCGGGGAAGGCAAATATTCTACGACGGCATCAAGTAGGGGTTGAACCCCTTTATTGCGTAGTGACGAACCGGCATAAATCGGGACTAATTTATAGCCGATTACTGCCCGGCGCAGTGCAGCTCTTAATTCCTCAACTGTTGGTTCCTGCCCGTTGAGATATTTTTCAAGAAGACCATCATCTGTTTCTGAAATCTTTTCAATAAGCTTGTGTCTGTATTCTTCTACCTGATCCTTCATTTCCGCCGGGATATCATCGCTAACATCAAACTTTGCGCCAAGTTCGTCACTTCCCCATCTGAAAGCTTTTTTGGTTAAAAGATCAACATTGCCGATATATGAATGCTCAACTCCAATCGGTAAAACCATAATTGCAGGATTTGCACCAAGCCTATCTTCAATAGATTTAATGGTTGCTAAGAAATCTGCTCCAAGCTTGTCCATTTTGTTAACAAAACAAATACGGGGCACTTTATATTTATCAGCCTGTCTCCAAACAGTTTCTGATTGAGACTGAACTCCTTCTTCGGCATCCAGAACCGTAATTCCTCCGTCCAAAACTCTAAGAGATCTTTCAACTTCAGCAGTAAAATCAACATGGCCGGGAGTGTCAATGATATTAAATCTGTGCTCTACGCCCTTAAGGGGTCCTTCAGTTGGAGTCCAAAAAGCAGTAGTAGCAGCACTAACAATGGTAATTCCGCGCTCGCGCTCTTCCTTCATCCAATCCATTACTGTATTTCCCTCGTCAATGTCTCCGATTTTGTGGGTTTTTCCTGTGTAGTAAAGGATACGCTCAGTTGTGGTAGTTTTTCCCGCGTCAATATGGGCAATAATGCCGATGTTTCGGATTTTCTCTAAATCAAAATGTCTATTGGATGATACTTGGTCTGCCATAATTCAGTGATTAGATACTAGATATTAGATATTAGTTACTGGTTCGGGTAAGCAAACTAAACTCTATCTAAAAAAGCTCCCAGTTCTGGAAGCTAAATGAGTATACCACAAAAGTTGTTTATTTTCTAGACAGCTGAAGAAACTAATTCGGGCTGTTCCTGCAAAACAGCCGCTCTTGGCACAATTAAAGGCTGGAGTATGTATGTATTTTTAAAGCCATTGGGAAAATCTCTCGATCCTGCCGTAATCTCCTCAAGATGTCTACTCATTTTTTCTAAATCGTCCATAGTTCTAACCCAGGTTTCTAAACCAAATTGTACAATAGCAGGGCTACCATCCATCTGTGTACTTGTTAGAATATTTCCTGTATGCAACCAGTTTAGCTCTCCAAGAAATGCTCCGTCTCTTTCTAAGTATGAGTACCCTAAATCTAGATAGTCGCTAAGTGTTCCTTGGACTGCCTCCACATCGTCTATGTTTCCATAGTGATCTTGCAGTTCCCTGTTATACTCTGCCAAACCAGCATCTATTTCCGCTTGTAATTCTTCTGGAGATTTCCCGATTGGGTCTAATTCCACCAATGGATATGGAGTAAAAGCTACCCAAGACCGTCTGGATCTTTCTTCTTGTAATTTTTCGAAGTCTGCCTTCTCGCTCAATGGCCATGCTATAGTATGCGTTCTATGTGTAAATGAAGGAAACCGCATAAATCTTTCTCCAGATAAGGCATATATTCTTGTTTTAGGCCGAAAAGATTCTATCCTAGCCCTTGTATCTTCATTAGGCATAACAACTCCATGCTCCGTAACTTCAACTGCTGCTAGATCACCATGTGCTTCTCTTAATCTTCTTGCTTCTTCTGCTGCAATAAGATTTCCTAAAAGCCTTTGTTCTGCTTCGTAATTAGCTAGAGCCATAGCTGCAATATACGCTATTCTAGATTATCCTGTCAATCTAGAAACCTTCTGGTAAAACTTTGCGACCGGCATCGGTCATTTGCTTAGAAGCAATCAAACGATGGGCGCGGGTTCGATTGCTTTCAGACCAATTGCTTTTGGGTTTTCTGGGAGTAAAACGGCCTGCGAATCGCTCATTATCCAAACTCTTCTCAATACTGTCAATCCAACCATAACAAAGAGCTTCCTCCACTGCTTCGTTATATGAAGCTGTGGGTTTGCCGCTGGATTTGCGATAGTAAACTAACCAGATTTCTTTCTCCTTATCATGATTTTCCTTCAGCCACTTTCTCCACTCATTCCTATTTAAAAAATAAACCGTCTTCATAAATTTAGCTAAGAATTGCCAGGAGAACTATTCCGCAAATAGTGATAATAATTCCAGCTATTTGCTGCTTATTTAGCCTATCTTTAAATACGAAACGCGATAGTAAAACAAAAAGGGTAATTGAAGATCCGGCAATTGGAGCAACAATAGAAGTTTGTCCTATGCTAATAGCATAATTGAAGCTATAAAAACCCAAAGTGGGCAATAATGCTCCCAAAAATACAATTAGAAAATTTCTCCGATCAAGGGCAATTGATGTTTTTTTTCGTAAAATTAGAACCAAAAAGATTAAAAATGCAACTATCCCCTCAATGTAAGCAGGCCAGAACCATCCAATCTCCCTAATCGGAATTTTAATCAAGGTAAAGCTAATTCCCCAACCAACCATAGCAAATAGGGCTAGGCCTGTTCCTTTATTTAACAAATTCCCTCCGCTTAGATCTTTCAAATTCAGAGAAGATAAAATTACTCCGGCAAAAATAATTAGAATGAGAACTATTTGATTAGCAAATAATGTTTCATTAAGAAAAATCACCGATAAAACAACAACAATTGAAGTAAATGATCCTGCTATTGTTCCTACTATTGAAGCATTACCAACTCTAAGACCCTCTATGAATGCTAAACCCGCTGCTGCCATTAAAACTCCCAAAATAACACTTATTGAAAATGAAAGATATGTGATCTGGGCTAAAGAGTTAAATACAAAAGGGATGCATATAATCGGTAATAAGGCTCCCAACCCGTAAATCCAAAAAGTAGTTACAAGAGAACCAAGCTTTCTTGAAGACAAACCTACAAAAATGTCCCCCGCGCCCCACCCGACATAAGCTATCAAAGCAAAAAATATGGCTATCACAAATCAAATGATAACAGAAGCGCAGTTAATTATAAACTAAGCAGCAATTTGTACACCATTGGCTCTCATCGGCCTAAAAATCACACAACCAGGTCTTTGTATCGAACCTCTAGTATCAATTTCCACCTTTATTGGCCATCCGCTATCTTGATGATTCAATCCGCTCCCAGGATGCAACAGCCTTGCACCTATATGCCTGCCGTTAGGATATTGCCCAGCCAATCTTAGCTGCTCAACGTCACTGGAAATATTAAGGCTTGGAGCAATCTCTTTATCAAGTTCCACCGCTACTCTTTCGCTTAATTCTATCTCAGGCAATGTTCCAAACCATATGTCAACTGAAGATTGTCTTGGAACAGGTTCATAATATGTTCTTAAAACTGATCGATAGTCAACTGCGTTGTTAACCTCGCTTATATCGATTGGTGGACCTGGGGGTATGTAATATCTTTCTCCTTCTCTAATCGGCACTGCAATCCCGGTAATATCTTCTGGGTTTTTCGTGTAGGGAGTTTTATAGACAAATCTATAATCGCCTTCAATTTTTATGTCATTACCCATCATACCTGCCAGCTCTTCTCCTACTATTCGCTCCCCGGGCTGGTAAAATCCGAAAATTGATGAGCCTTTTGGAATAAATAGATTTCTTCCACCAAATTTTGTAGCATGTACCCTTGCAGGAATATTCCAAACACTTGATTGTCTATTTTCAAAATCATGAGCTAGCATAGTGCTCGCATTTTGCAAAACCTCTAATCCAAGCTGGGCAAATCTGCTTCTTGTAGCAACAGAAAGTCCTCTAATCTTATCTGGATAACTTCTCCAATCAGAAAATCCAGACTCATCTACATCAAGTTCGGGCAAGACTCCCCGGCCGATTACAATTGGAATTATAGCTCCAAGAGAACCAACTGTAATATCTGCGCCCACTATTGCATCATTACCATACCAAAACTGTGGTTTTGGCTCCGTGGGAGGAGTTGGATCGCCAACTCGGCCTCTATCTCTATCCTCAACCATAGGAGGGGATTATATTAAAACAAGGAGCGAATTGCAACTATAGAATTAAATGCGGAAATGAGAAAATGTCCTCCAGAGGCGGACGTTTTAAATTAGATTCTAAAATGTGAAAACGCCTTATTCGCGTCGGCCATTCTGTGAATGTTATCTCTCTTTCTGATTGCTTCTCCCTGATTTTCCGAAGCAGCAATGATTTCTGAAGCTAATTTTTCCTCAAATGTATGAAAATCTTTATTTGATTTTGCACGGGCCGCTTCAATTATCCATCTAAGTGCCAAGGACGTTCGACGCTCACCCCTAACTTCCAAAGGAATTTGATATGATGCTCCTCCGACACGGCGCGCTTTAATTTCTGTTTTTGGCCCAACATTTTGCACTGCCTTTTCAAAAATTGACAATGCGCCCTCTTGTGGTGCCTGCCCGCCTTGGGAGGGAGCTGTCAAACCATCTTTTTTCGCCATGAGCTCGAACGTTTTGTAAACAATGCTTTGAGCCACTGTTTTTTTACCGTCTTTCATAATATTATTTATTAGCTTTGCGACAAGCTGGTTATTGTAAATCCTATCCACTTCAATTTTTCTTTTTTTAGTTACTTTTGCGTGCCTCATATTTCAGTAATTAGATACTAGATATTAGTTACTAGTTTTATAAATTCATAAATCTTAAATCGTAAGTCATAAATCATAAATCAAACTAGGCTGCTGTGGCAGGTTCTGGTGCCGCAGACACTGGTACACCTACTGCTACTTTTGGAGCCGGCCCTCCACCTTTCTTTGCTCCATATTTACTCCGTGAACTTTGTCTACCCGCCACTCCTGCGAGGTCGTACTTGCCTCGGATTATGTGATATTTAACTCCTGCCAAGTCTTTTACACGCCCGCCCCTGACAAGTACGATTCCGTGTTCAGAAAGAGAATGTCCTTCTCCCTGAATATATGCTGTAACTTCGGTTCTATTTGAAAGCCTTACTCTTGCAACTTTTCTAAGGGCTGAGTTTGGTTTTCTTGGAGTCATGGTTTTAACCAAAGTAACAACTCCTCTTTTTTGCGGAGAATTAAGCTCTTTATAAACCCTGTCTTTTGCGTTATAAAGCTTCCTGAGTCCGGTTACTCTTACCTTCTTTATTTTTTTCTGTCTTGCGTGTTTTGATAATTGTGATAATGTTGGCATATTCTAAATAATAAATGATAAATTATATCTAATAAATTTAAGATATAAGATATTATCTATAATTTATAATCTAGGTATTATACACTTGTTATTGGCGCTTCTTCAACTGGAGCCTCTTCCACCACTCCTTCAACCAGACTCTCTCCGCCTTCAACCGGAATTAATCGACCAATAATTACGTTTTCTTTAAGTCCAATCAGCCTATCTTCCGCTCCTTCCAAAGATGCTTCAGTGAGAACTTTTGTTGTCTCCTGAAATGAAGCTGCTGAGAGCCATGAATCGGAGAACAAAGATGATTTTGTAACTCCAAGTATTGTTTGTCGCGCTGTTGCAGGCTCTCCTCCTTGAGATAAAATTTCTCCGTTAAGTTCTTCAAATCTAGTCTTTGTGATAAAGTCTCCTGGAATTAGAGCTGTATCTCCAACTGTTTCAACAACGACTTTATCAGACATTTTTCGCAAAATTACTTCAAAGTGTTTGTCATTAATTGGAATTCCCTGTGATTCATAAACTTTCTGAGCTTCAGTTATTACATATCTTTGAGCTTCAAGAAGCCCTGTAATTCTAAGAACTTCTTTTGGATCAAGATATCCTTGGGCAAATTGTGTCCCAACTACAACTTCTTGTCCATCTTTTACCGCTAAGTTTGCAGCAAGAGGTACAAAATATTCTCTTTCTTCCGCAGGTTTTCTATGTGTTGTGACTTGTAAAACATACCCATCCTCACGTGTTTCAATAGCTAGCTTTCCTGAAATTTCCGAAATAGAAGACAGCGCTTTTGGAGTTCTCATTTCAAACAATTCTTCAACCCTTGGCAAACCATGAGTAACGTCTTGCATTACAGCTCCTGCAACATATCTAGTACGCATAGTAAGCTGAGTTCCAGGTTCTCCAATAGATTGTGCTGCGACTACTCCAACAGGAACACCCAGCTCTACTTTTTTCTTTGTTGAAAAGTCCCAACCATAACATTTTACACACATTCCATATTTTAATTCACAAGTTATTGCAGATCTGATTACAGCTTCCTCAATATCACTGCCTATAACCTTATTCAACTCCTCCTCGTTAATTTCCTCTCCGGCTTTTACAATTATTTTTTTAGTTTTTGGAGAAATAATATTTTCCGCTGCGAATCTTCCCAGGATTCTATCCGAAAATGCTTGAGTTCTTTGTGGATCAGTCGCGGAGATTTTAATCCCATTTTTTGTTCCGCAATCATCTTGCCTTACAATCATGTCATGGCTTACATCTACCAATCGGCGGGTTAAATATCCTGCGTTTGCGGTTTTCAGCGCTGAATCTGTCAAACCTTTGCGTGAACCCCTAGCTGAGGCAACATACTCAAAAATTGAGAGCCCCTCCCGGAAATTTGACTTAATAGGAAGCTCAACGATTTTTCCAAGAGGATCTAAAATCAAACCTCTCATAGCTGATAACTGTTTGAGTTGTTCTTTTCCTGCACGGGCCCCTTCAGAATCAATAATAGTTCTTATGACATTCCCAGGCTTCAAAAGATCCCAGGTTACATCTGCAATTACTTCCGTAGTTTTCATCCAAACATCATTTGATAAACGCTTCCTTTCTTCATTCGTAATAAGTCCTTTTTGATATTCAACGTCAATAAACCCTATCTTTTTCTCCGCGTCATCGATCATCGTTTGTTTTTCCGGAACTAACGCAGTATCGAACACGGAAACAGAAATTCCTGAAATGGTTGAGCCGTAAAATCCAAGACCTTTAATCTTATCAATTAATATTTCAACTTCTTCCGGAGTCGCAACTTTCATTGCGCGGGTTATGATTTTCTTAATTCCTGAAGCCTTTATGGCCTCATTAATAAATCCTAACGCAACGGGCAAATGTTCATTAAACATAAGTCTTCCAATTGTAGTTTCCAATGTTTCTTTTTCTATTTTTACCTTAATTGGCTGTCTTAGTTTTATTTTTCCAAAAGAATGAGCTAAGAGCGCTTCATTTATGCCTCCATAAACATCTTCTTCTCCTGTTTTTACGTTTGTTAGTCTTAACATCTCATCAATTGTAGTAAGATAAAATACCCCAACAGCCATTTCTTTGTTAGGGAGTGTAATTGGACTTCCGTCTGCAGGCTTGAGCAAATTTACTCTTGGCATCATAAGCTCAATTGCTTCTCTTTGTGCGTTTTCTGACAAAGGAATATGAACTGCCATTTGATCTCCATCAAAATCCGCATTGTAACCTGAACAAACACAAGGATGAAGTTGAATCGCAGCTCCTTCAATGAGAACCGGGTAAAAGGCTTGAATTCCAAGCTTATGAAGTGTGGGAGCACGGTTAAGTAAAACCGGATGATTTTTGGTTATTTCTTCGAGGATATCAAAAACCTCAGGAGGACGCTTTTCAATAAATCTCTTAGCTGATTTTATGTTTGGTGCATAGCCCCTAACAATAACTTCCCGTAAAACAAATGGCTTAAACATTTCAAGTGCCATTTCTTTTGGAAGTCCGCACTCTGAAAGCTTAAGATTTGGTCCTACAACAATAACTGAGCGGCCACTATAATCAACTCTTTTTCCCAAAAGATTTTGTCTAAATCTTCCTTGTTTTCCTCTAAGCATGTCGGACAAACTTCGAAGAGGGGATTGGACTACTTGAGTTCCCCGCTGCGAAGCATCGATAAGTGAATCAACTGATTCCTGAAGCATTCTTTTTTCATTTCTAAGGATTATTTCAGGCGCTCCCAATGCAATAAGATGTTTTAAGCGATTGTTTCTGTTTATAACTCTTCTATACAAATCGTTAAGGTCTGACGTCGCAAAGCGCCCGCCGGACAATTGAACCATTGGACGCAAATCCGGTGGAATAACAGGAAGAACAGTATAGACCATGTCTTTTGGCGAAACTTTTGCTTTTCTTATTACTTCCAAAAGCCTTAATCTTTTCACCAGTTTGAGATATCTCTGACCTTTTGCCTTTTCAACATCTTTTCTTAAGCTTAGAATGAGCTCATCAATATTTAGCTTTTCAATAAGCTCTAACAAGCCCTCTGCGCCAGTCTTGAAGGTAAAGAAAACAGGAATATCATACTCTAGAACTTTAAAGTATTCATCTTCTGACAAAACCGAACCGGGCTTCAAACTCTTAACAAGAGCGGAAAGTGCATCTGCGATCTCATCGATTTTTTTGCTCTCTGCTGCGATTCTATCGCCAATCCGCATTACTCTTTGACGCTTGGAAAGCTCAATTTCTTGTTCTATTAATTCTTTTTGCTCGGGTTTTGAGCTTTTTGTTTCTTTGCGCTTTCCTTCAGTCTCCTTACTAATTTCCTTTTCTTCTTTTTCTGCATCTTTTTTAAGGGTGTTTTTTCGTTCTTCAATGTTTTTTGCAAAATCTTCTAAAGCTTTTTTCTTTTTTTCGTCGTCAACTGAGGTTACTAGATATGAAGCATAGTAAATTACAGATTCCAAATCTTTTTGAGACATATCTAAAATTAATGATAAGGGTGAGGAGGAGCCTTTAAAGAACCAAACATGAGAAACAGGAGAGGCCAGTCCAATATGACCCATACGCTCCCGCCTAACTCTGGACAATGTTACTTCAACTCCGCATTTATCACAAATTATTCCTCTATACCTAATTCTTTTATACTTTCCGCAATAACATTCCCAATCTTTTGTAGGACCAAAAATTCGCTCGTCAAAAAGCCCATCTTTTTCAGGCCGCAGTGTTCTATAGTTGATAGTTTCAGGTTTGGTAACTTCACCATAGCTCCAGCCCATTATGTCGTCTTTTCCAGCAAGCAAAATCTTAAGTGACTGGAAATCTAAAATATTTATATCTTTCATTTTTTTATTTCTATCCATCCCGTTAGAAGCAGATCGCGATCTACTTATCTCTCCTTTCTTTTTTTACAATTTTGTTTCGTTTCATATTTATATTCTCCCACTAAAACCACTGCGATCGCGGCTTCTAACGGGAGCCATTTACTGCTCCCTCTGTCTGCGTGTCGCCTGGTGAAGGCACTTCATGCGCTCCCGCTTCCTTCGTAATTTCGTCTTTTGCGCCAAGTGCTGCTTCCATCTCTTTTGCTTGCTCTTCAACTTTTTCATCAACTCTTGCCTGGGCCATTGGTTCTGTCATTACAGGCTCCTCTATAATAGTTGCGCCCATTGGAATAACATTTAAGCCCAGCGCCTGGAGCTCTTTAATAAGAACTTTAAAAGATTCCGGAACTTTTGGTGTTGGAATACTAATTCCCTTAACTATTGCTTCAAATGCTTTAGCACGTCCCACAACATCATCAGATTTAATCGTCAACATTTCCTGAAGCGTATAGCGAGCTCTGTGTGCTTCAAGCGCCCAGACTTCCATTTCCCCAAGACGTTGCCCTCCCATTTGTGCTTTTCCTCCCAAAGGCTGCTGAGTAACCAGCGAATATGGACCAGTTGAGCGAGCATGAGTTTTATCCTCAACCATGTGGATAAGTTTCATAATATATTCAACTCCTATGACTACAGCATTCTCATAAGGCTCTCCTGTTCGACTGTCGAACAATCTTGCTTTTCCATTCTCAGGAAGACCGGAAATTTTAAGCTCACTTACAATCCTATCCTCATTTACTTTCTCAAAAACAGGAACTCCTACTTTTTTTCCTTGCTTTAGCGCTGCCCATCCAAGATGTGCTTCCAAAAGCTGTCCTAAGTTCATTCTCGCTAAAACAGATATTGGAGAAATAATAATGTCCACCGGCGTTCCGTCTTCAAGGAAAGGCATGTCAACAGCTGAGACTATCCTTGAGATAACGCCTTTGTTTCCGTGCCTGCCGGCAAGCTTGTCACCAACTACAACGTGGCGGAATTGCGCTACTTCAACAATTATTTTTCGCAAGGTCCCAGGCTCTAGCTCATCGCCTTTTTTTCGATCAAGGATCTGAACGGAGATAACAGTTCCACGCTCTCCGTTTGGAATACGAAGAGATGTGTCGCGAACCTCCCGTGCTTGTTCTCCAAATATTGCCCGAAGCAATCTCTCTTCTGCAGTAAGTTCAGTTTCACCCTTTGGAGCAATTTTCCCAACCAAAATATCTCCCGGGCCAACTTCACTTGAAAGAACTACTATTCCTTCTTCGTCTAAATTTGCCAAATCTTCTTCTGAAACATTTGGAATGTCCCGCGTTGTCTCTTCTGGTCCAAGTTTAGTTTCAACAACCGCGGCTTCATATTTTTCAATGTGGATGGACGAGAGAATGTCTTCTTTTACCAAGCGATCCGAAATAACAATCGCGTCTTCATAGCCGAGACCATCATACGAAGCATAAGCTATTAACAAATTCTGTCCAAGCGCCAATTCTCCGTTTTGAGAAGAAGGTCCATCTATAAGAAGATCTCCTTTTTTAACTTTTTGTCCCGTCTTTACCATTGAACGCTGTGTATATGCCGTTGCTTGAGAAGTCCTTTGAAAAGAATCAATTTTATATGTAACTTCTGAGCTTCCTTTTCCTTTAAAAGTAACCTTTTGTCCATCAGAGTAAACTACTTCTCCATCCTCAGATGCCCTGATCACTCTTCCCATAACTGCAGATACCATTTGTTCCATTCCTGTTCCTATAATAGGGCTGTGGGGTTTTACCAAAGGCACAGCCTGAGACTGCATGTGAGTTCCCATTAAAGCACGGTTAGCCTCGTCGTGTGAAACGAACGGGATAAGTGAAGCTGCTGTTCCAACAACTTGGCGTGGCACTACGTCAATATATTCAATTCTCTCTTTTTCAGCTTCGATAAACTCGCCTTTATAGCGCAAAGGTACTCTTTCGTCGGTTATTGTTTGGTCTTGATTTAAAACTCCAGAGTGGGTAATATAATGTTCTCTTTCATCGTCGGCTGCCATATAAACTATTTCAGTTGTTGCTTTTGTTGCGCTTTTGCTTCCTTTTTTTATGTGCTCAACTTTTCTGTATGGAGTTTCTAAAAAACCAAATTCATTGACCTTTGAATACAGTGCAAGATAAGTTACGAGTCCAATGTTTGGTCCTTCAGGGCTTCTGATAGGACAAATCCTACCGTATTGAGAACTATTAATGTCTCTGATTGAAAACGCTGCCCGCTCACGCGAAATTCCACCTGTTCCCATAACTGTTAAACGGTTAAGGTTATCTATTTCTGAGAGGGGGTTGGTTTGGTCTAGGATTGTGGAAAGTTGGGAGGTTCGGAAGAATTCGTTAATTGAGGCCATAATAGGTCTCGCATTAATAAGACTTGCAATTGTAACCGGAATTTCTGGCGTAATCAAACTCATTCTTTCTTTTATAGAACGCTCTAAACGCAAAACTCCGACTCGAAAAGCTGTTGTTGCAACTAATTCTCCAACTCTTCTTATTCTTCTATTTGCTAAAGAATCAATATCGTCAACTCCGTCCTGTCCATGCGATAACGCAATTAAATATGCAATTGCCGAAGTTATGTCATCAATTGTTAGAATCCGTTCCTGCGCTGGCTTAAATCCCACAACATCTTTCAGCTTTTTATTCATTTTGTAGCGTCCAACATCTCCCAGGTCATAACGCCTGTTATTAAAAAACATTCCAAAGAAGTTTTCTTTTACTTTTTCCAAAACCACAGGTTCTCCTGGATGCATTTTTTTAAATATTTCTATTAATGCTTCGTTTTGTGAGCCTGTTTCGTCTTTTTGAAGAGTATTATTGATGAATGAGGTTTTTCCGTCAGCTTCGGCTTCTGCAAATCTGGCTTTGATCATCTCATTATCAGAAACTCCAATTGCCCGTAGAAAAGTTGAGGCTAGGAATTTCCTTCGCCTGTCAATCTTTACAGTTATTGTTTCGTAACGGGTAGTGGTAAACTCAAGCCAGCTTCCATGAACTGGTCTGATTTCTGCTGTGTAAAGAGTTTGTCCCGTAACAACATCTTGGGTTGAAGTGAAAAAAACGCCCGGGGATCGGACGAGTTGATTAACGATTGCGCGTTCAATTCCATTAATAATAAATGTTCCGCGCTCTGTCATTTTTGGAATATCACCCAAGAATACTTCCTGATCTATCTCTCCGTCTGTTTTTTTATTAAGCAAAGTTGCTTTTGCATATAAAGGGGCATCAAATGTAAGTCCTTTAAACAAACAGAGTTCGGGATCATTAGTAGACTTACCAATTCTGTAGTCTTTGAGTGTGAGGGTCCAGTTTTTGCCTGTAAAATCATCGATAGGAGAGATTTCCTGCAAAACTTCACCAATTCCTTTTTCTTCAAACCATTTATAGGATTCCTGCTGAACTACTAAAAGATCTAGCTGTGGAAGTACAGGGAATTTCTTGCCCCAGTCTTCTCGTGGTTTAATATTGTCCTTATTGTCTTTTGTGTCGGATTTAGGCATTAGTTATTAATAGGTGGGCAGGCTACATCGACAAAAAATGCACATAGGTGCATCAACCGTTCAGGCTTTTCGTCTTAAAGTAATATGTTTATATCAAAAAAATTATAGGCCTGTCAAGGGGGAATTTATCTCACTTCAGCAAGTTGCCTATTTCCATTAATAATCAAGTCGTGTGCAGTCACCCCTGAACTAGCAGCAAATTGTCCATAATTTCCTAAAAGAATATCTAGGGCTCTTCTTACATCCTCAGGAAATCTTTCATCAAGTCTTCCTGTTGCTTCTGAAAAAACTTGCGTGGGAACACTTATACCTCTGCTAAGATTTCTTGGATCCCTCATCCTAAAAGCGGGTATTTCTTCAACGGGTAAACCTCTAAGGCTTGCCCGAATAGCAATATGATCATAACCTAAGCTTTGATGTTGAGCAGGAGCTCCAGGATATAACGGCTCATCTGGATGTGGGTCACCAGGATAAAACAATGCCTCTATTTCAACAGAGCCAGAAGTTGGCGTAATAATTGGATCTCTTAAAATACGTCTTTGACGATGAAGCCATGGGAATTTTTGTCCGATCTTATAACCAATTGTATATTCTGTTACTAGTTTTTCATCGAATATTTTTACAGGCTCTATCGATCCCGCTCCGCCCCAATCCCTTCTAGAAAAATCTGCTAATGCGCCCATGACTCCTACTTCCCGTAGTACTTTTGATGTTTTTTCAATTCTTTCTTTTGCATCTCTCCTAAGTCTTGCGCTTACCATATCTCTTATTTGCGCCTCTAGGTCTTGAGGGTTTGTACCTGATTCATGAATGTCTGTCATATATCCTATATTATATCATCGCTTTTCCATATCGTGGTCACTGAGGCCGAAGTGGTGGCCTATTTCATGAATCACAGTTCCTCTGACTCTTTCTCGAACATCATCTGCGCTTCGGGAAACCATAAGAATAGGATATTTAAAAATTGTAATTTTATCAGGCAATACTCCGGTATAATTTGATCTTTTGGTAAGAGGAATTCCCTCGTAAAGGCCGAACAATAATGAACGGCGATTTAATCGTAGTTTTGCTATTTGGACAGGACTTGGCCAATTCTCAAAAGTGACGCCTACATTCGCAAGCTTTTTTGCAAACTCTTCCGGAAGACTGTCAATGGCTTCTCCAACCAATTTTTCAAACTCAGCATCTTCCATGGACTTTAGATTATACCATTGTCAGATCGGAAGCAGGCTCTGATGTGTAAATCTGTATAGGAACCACAGATTTTCTTGCAAATTCTTCTCTCTCTTGCTTTCTTTGGCGTACTCTTTGGATCACGTCAATCGCTCCAAACCTATCATCAACATCTAGCATTCTATAAGACTTTGCCAGGCTACCTCTTACTGTACCAACTGTTGTATGCAGGAAATCAGCAATTTCTCTGTCTGAAACAGAAGGATTGACTGCTAACAAATGCAATGCGTTATACGCAACTAGCGGCAAAGTACCTACCTGGAAAACCACAGCATCAAATTGCGTTGCTCTTAAATGCGCAAGATGTAGCGTTAAGGCATGCGTTCTATTTCTAACTCCCATCTCATCCATAAGCTTACCTGCACGTTTTCTAAATTCCCCTTCAGTCTCTCCAAAATCTGGCCCTATTTGCTTATATGGCTTAGAAGCTCCATCCTCAACTATTGCCTGAAATCTTCTGCTTTTCTCTAGATCTAATTGATCAGGCGCATAAGGAGAAATTTCTCCCAATAACGCTTCTGGGTCTAGTATCCCGGCGCCTGCTGCAACCACAATTGCACTATTAAGCGAGTCTACTCCTCCCATTCGACTTTGAACATTTGAGAGATGATTTTTTACAGTTTCAACAGAAATTCCGAGGAAACCACCAATCTGTGGCTTAGTAAAACCTTGAGCATATAAAGTTAAAAGTTGAGTTTCTCTTGGCGAAAGAGGATGAAGTCCAGTACTCTCAATTTCATTGCTTGGTTTTGAAATATGAAATCCCACCCGATCTCGGGGCAATACTGGAATTACCGATCTTCCTGATTCTGTTGCTGTCATGACAGACAATTATAGGCCTTAAGTACAGGTAAATCAATAAATAACTACTTCTTGTAAATATATTTGCTCCAGAGTTTTTTGAAATAGGGAAGTGTTAAAGTTGAGAGCAAAAACCCAACTGAAGGTACAATTGCGTTTATCCATGGGTCAATCCGGACTACAAACTTAAGATACAATGCAATCGCAATATAAGTAAAAGCTGCAAGTAAAATTTTCCTAGAATAAGATGTTTCCCACGCTTTATCTATTTCTACTTTATTGTTTCTCTCTTCTATTTTTGAGACTCTTTCCTCAAGATTCATGAAGTAATTATATCATCAGATTTGCAACCCTGTTATATAATATTGTCATTATGGGATTAACAGAAAGAGCTGGAGAGATTAGAGAGAAAGCTGGAGGAATTGCAAGAAATTATAGTAGAGACGCCATTACAACAGGCTTTTTTGTCACATCAGGTTATTACCTCGCAGAAGGACAACCTATACACGCAGCTGCATCTGCGATATTAGGAGCAACTTTAATAGTACAAGTTCATCGTAATATTACAGGAAATGTTGGAAATTTGGTTGAATTAAGTGAATGGGATAGTATCAGGGCACATGGAAAAGGAGTTGTTGAAGGAAGATCTAGAGCTTTACATACTATCGGAGAACTTTCAAAAGCACAATTTAATCCTGAAGAACCAGTCTATACTCCGCTTGACGGTTCGGCTCCATTAAATACCCCTATTGAACTAATGGCATCATTAGGAGGAGATGTGCAATCAATTGCTACTAGAATTGAATTGATTCTTAGACATGTTAAAAAAAAAAGGATGGAAAACTCACAACTGCAGAAAATGAAACTCTAAGAAGAGCACAAACATTAATTAGACTGGCTCATATTGGGGAAGGTGACTTGGATGAGGAACAAAGGAAAAGATATTATAATATTCATAATAGAGTTCATCAATATGAACGCTCAATGGGACCCCATAAATAAAGGGAATATTTTCCACTTTATCTTATAATTTAATCTATGAAATACACAGTTTTACTTTATTATAAATACATCGAGATTAAAGATCCTGAAAAGGTGATGGATTGGCAAAGGGAAATTTGCACCAAACTAAACCTTAAAGGGAGAATTTTAATTGCAAATGAAGGTATTAATGGAACGCTGGAAGGAATAGAATCAAACGCAGAGAAGTACATAAAATTAGTTGAATCCGACAAAAGATTTCAAAATATAAACTGGAAAAAGTCCGATGGAACAGGCTCTGCATTTAAAAAATTAGTGGTAAAAGTGCGCCCTGAGATAGTTACAACTGGAATTAAAAACAAAGACTTTGGTCCTCTTAAGAAAGTTACGGGTAAACATTTGTCTTCTGAAGAACTTAAAAAATGGTACGAAGAAAGAAGAGAGTTTTACATAGTAGACATGCGAAATGATTATGAATTTGAGATTGGAAGATTTAAAAATTCAATCTGGCCTAAAGGCCTTGGACACTTTAGAGATGTTCCAAAGGCTATAAAAACTATTTCAAACTTAAAAAATAAAACCGTAGTAACAGTCTGTACCGGCGGAGTTAGATGCGAAGTAGCTTCAGGATTACTGCTCAAACACGGATTTAAAGAAGTTTATCAGCTGGAAAATGGAATCGTAACCTTTATGGAAAAATATCCAAATACGTATTTTGAAGGAAAATTGCTTGTGTTTGATGGACGCGAAACAATTGCTTTTAATCAAGACAAACCTGAACATAAAGTGATCGGAAGATGCAGAATTTGCAGAGAGACAAGTGAGAACTTAGTGAATTATTTTGACGGCGGAAAAAATACCTATGGGATAATTTGTATTGATTGCTGTAATAGCGGAAAAGTAGAACTCGAGCGCAAGCCCACAAGCCAACTTAAGAAAAGTTAACTACAATCCTACATTTTTGATGATGAGGGAGATTTCAACCAAATCTCCATTTGTGATTTTTTCCTTTATTCTTATCTGCTTTTTAATTGGGAGCAAATATGTGCCTTTTTTCTCCCAGAAAATCGAGGTTTTCCAGCTAGTTTCGCCTATTCGAACAATCACTGGAATTGATCCCCACCCACGGTGAAGATGGCCAAATCTATATTTAATTCCCGAAGATTCCTTAACTGGCACGGTAATCATATACCATGGAGCAGGAGCTTCATAAATCCATAGCCTGGCTTTAAATTTTACTTCAAATTCATCCACGGAAAAATTATAACACTAGAATAAAGTAAAATAATAATTTCTGATATAATTCCCTATATGACATCAGTTGAAGATTTGCTCAAACAATTAATGTCCATTCCTTCTTCGTCCGGAGATGAAGCCAAAGTTTGCCAATTTGTATTTGATTTGCTTACAAAAGAAGGTTTTAAAACCAAAAAATACCCTGTGGATGATAAAAGGTTCAATGTTGTCGGAACGCTTAATGACAAACCAAACATTTACCTTCAGGCCCATTTAGATACTGTTCCGCCTCATATAGATTTTAGAGAAGATCAAGCAAACATTTACGGCCGTGGTGCTTGTGACACAAAAGGATCAGCGGCAAGTATGATTACGGCCGGAGTTTTGGCTAAAGAACAAGGGCTTAAAAATTTTGGATTAATTTTTACTGTTGGTGAGGAAACATGTCTTGACGGCGCGGAAAGCTTGATGAAAGAAGGTCTTAAAGTTCCTTTTGTAGTTGTTGGAGAGCCAACATCTCTTGAGATAGTCAACCAACATTTTGGATTCTTAGCAGTAAGGGTTAAAGCAAAAGGTAAAGCCGCGCATAGCAGTAGGCCTGAAGAAGGAATAAACGCGCTCGACCTTCTTTTGGAAACAGTCAAAAAAGTAAAAAATCTAAAAACTCATCCTGAAACCTTAATGAGCTTAGTTAGGCTTAATGGAGGCGTTGCTGATAATGTAATTCCTCCAAGTGCTGAGGCGGTTTTTAGCTTTAGAATTTCTCCCAAGGACAAAAGTAATTATTTCAATTTTTTTGAATCTCTTGCCAATGACAAAATTACGATTGAGAAAATTATTGATGTTAAGAGTATCCATACCGATGTCCCAAAGGAACTTTCTTTTATTAAAGTCGTGCGAACTGTAAAGTATTTTACTGAATTGTCCCTTTTCAAAAACGGCGTTATCATAGGCCCGGGAGATATTAAATATGCGCATGGAGCAAACGAACAAGTTTCAAAAGCTGAACTGAAAAAAGCAGTTGAGCTTTATTCCCGAATTATAAAAAACTACGCACAAATCTTTGACAATGAATACGAATAAATTAGTTTTACCTCATAACTCAGCGCTCATTATTATTGATGTACAAAAAGGATTTGATGATCCAAAATGGGGGAAGAGGAATAATATTCGTGCAGAAATCAATATTTCTAGACTTCTTAAAGCGTGGCGACAAGCAAAAAGACCAATATTTCATATCAAAAATGACTCGACTGAAACCAGTTCACCTTTACGGCCCAATCTTCCTGGAAACGCAATTAAGGAAATTGTTAAGCCTGAGACGAATGAGCCATTGATTATTAAAACAGTTAATAGTGCATTTATTGGTACTGATTTAGAAAAACGACTAAGAAAAGCGGGAATAAAAGAAGTTGTCATAGTGGGCTTAACGACAGATCATTGTGTTTCGACAACTGCACGGATGGCTGGGAATCTAGGATTTAATACCTATGTTGTCTCAGATGCAACTGCCACCTTTGATAGAAAATTTCAAAGTAAACTCTATAGCGCGAAAATGATGCATGATCTGGCGCTCGCGAGTTTGCACAATGAGTTTGCAACAATTGTTACAACATCACGATTGGTATCCTGACTGTTGCTTATTGCTTAGGATACATCAATAACTGCCCTTTTTGTTACATAACACTTCCGTAAGTCTCATTATGAAATAATTCACAATGAGTTTTGTACCAGACTCCAATCCATAAATTTGACAAAAAAAATAAATCTGCTATTCTATTGACAGCATTAGGAGATCCGCCGAAGCAAAAGCTAAGGTGGACGGCAACCGAGATTGTTTTTTAAACAGGACGCGGTGCCATTCCGAGAGGAAATGTGGCTTATGTGCAAAAATTTTTCTTTTACTTCAGAATCAGTTTGTGCAGGACACCCCGATAAAATCTGCGACTCAATTAGTGACTCCATCTTGGATGAAGTGCTGCGTCAGGATAAAGAAGGAAAAGTTGCTGTTGAAACTTTGGTTACCGCTAATAAAATAGTAATTGTAGGCGAAGTATCAGCGAACGCAAAAATAGATTATGAGAAAATCGCAAGAAAAAGAATAAAAGATTTAGGCTACACTGATCCTCTTCTAGATTTCACAAATTTGTCAGATGTTGAAGTTTATATTCATGAACAATCCGGTGAAATCGCAGAGGGTGTTAGTAAAAAGAAAAGGGGTGCAGGAGACCAGGGCATGATGTTTGGATATGCCTGCAGAGAAACAAAAAATTTAATGCCTCTTCCTATCACAATCGCTCATAGATTGGCGGAAAAAATAGATCAAACAAGGGAAAAGAAGACAATTCCTTATCTTAAACCTGATGGAAAAACACAAGTTACAATTGAATATAAAGATGGGCTGCCGTATAAAGTCAGGCAGGTTGTAATTGCGGTTCCTCATCAAGAAAAAATAAAACTTGAACAAGTTAAAAAAGACGTATACAAAAAGATTGTCACACCTATCCTTGAAGAGTTTGGTTTTAAAATAAAGATTGAAGATTTAATAGTAAACGGCACAGGAATATGGCATTTTTCAGGACCTGCTGCAGACAGCGGACTGACAGGGCGAAAAATAATAGTGGACACCTATGGCGGATATGCCAGAGTAGGAGGAGGCGCCTTTTCAGGAAAAGATCCGACAAAAGTTGACAGAAGTGGCGCTTACGCCGCAAGATTTTTGGCAAAAAATATTGTGGCAAATAAGTTAGCTGATAAAGCAGAAGTTAGACTTGCCTATTTCATCGGCGCTAAAAAACCTTCTATGCAAGAGGTGGAAACTTTTGGGACAGAAAAAGTTTCAAGAAGTGCAATTGTAGATTTTATGTCAAAAATGCTCGATACTTCTGTTACTGGAATAATTGAGGGATTAAACTTAAGACGTCCAATATATTTAAAAACCTCCACCTACGGCCACTTTGGCCGCCCGGAATTTAGCTGGGAAAAGATTTAAAAAGGAATGTCGTCCGCTTTTTGAGGTTCGAAAGATTTTCTGTAAATGCAAAGCGTGCAAGTATCTGTTGATTTAGGAATGGGGCCATTTAAAACTCCTGAAATTTCGCGGATCAAACTGAAAAATCCTTCCATGTCTTCCTCTATAGGATGCCAGGTAGGACTGGTTGTAAAAACAAACTTTCCATCCTTGTGTTCGATACTTTCGGGAGAAACTGAAATTAATCCAATTTTGGAGACTTTAATCGACTCCCCTTGTGCAGGATTTTCCAAAGCAAATTTGTATGCATGAAGTTGGGAGGAAAATTTTTGAATCTGCTCTTCATCCGGTTTGGTTATTTTAAAATCAATTACCCCGTATGTTCCATCATCCAATTTGGTCAGGACATCAAACCGTCCGCTAATATAACAATCCTCTGCTCCCGGAATGGGCTTAGACTTTAAAAATCCTTCCTGAAATTCTATGGTTCCACCTGGTAAATCAGGATGAATATCACGTAAACTTTTCCCCATGACCGAATCTTGAAGAAGAATGTTAAGTCTGCCAAAGATTGCCGGAAATGGACCATAATATGCATTTCCGTTTTTCACTTTCTGATAAAAACAAAATTTACAGTCTTCCCAAAGATATTTAAAATCCGACGGACTCAATTTATACATTTGCTTTTGCGGCATGAGAGATAATTATACCACCACGGAGCTACTTTCTGCTCCCAATCTAGCGCTCTATTCCTCTTCTGGGAATTCCAAGGGGAACCATTGCTTTGCTTTCTAATACATAACCGGGACCAACTACTAAATGTATCGCTTCTCCATTTCCAATGCCTGAGTCTAAAACTGGCACAGAACTGTCCGGCTTTCTTAATCTGCCCATAATAAGACCAATTTGCTCTTCATGAGTAACGATTGCTCCCATCTCTTCTGCTTCCATTAAATCGCTAATGATTCTTTTGAATGCTCTATTAGCCCGTTCATCGGCTGTTTCAACTGATTCATCTATAAATAAATCTTCCGGTTTCTCTATTATAGCCTGTGGCCATCCCTCAAGAGTAGAATATTTTACCGGTCTTAATTCCGAATACTGAATCAGAGGAACATTAAACCCTGACGCTAATATCCGAGCAGATCTCACTGCTCTTGCGGCAGGACTTGTATAGACCACACTTATACGAGGTAACTGAGACTGCAGACTTTCCGCTAAATACCCCATCTGCATTTCTCCAAGTATGCTTAAAGGCTGATCAGGGCCATAAATTAAAGGCTCATTATTTGGACCTTTTGGAGGCTCAACTTCTCCATGACGAATAAGATAAATATTTACACTCATGAGGAGGGATTATATAGCGTGGTGTAATCAAAATCAAACCCGCGGCCTGTCAAGAAAAACTAGGGGATTATTTTGCGCCTACAATTCCGGCCGCACGAAGCTCAACCGTCGGAGGAGTGGGATTTGAAGTAGAAACATCAACAATCACAAAACTAAGCGGCGCTCGGAGTGTGGCTCTGCCGATTGCAATAGCATCATTTCCAACTTTAGTTGCGGTCAATACAAAACCTGACTCAGTGAATAAAGTTTCTCCGGTTCTTAGTAAATGAGCATTTTCAAGTCCTAACAACTCAACAGCTTCGGGTGTTACAGCTTGAAACCCGCTATCAGTTAGTCGCATATCTGATGATTCACGACTCACTAAACTACTTAATTCTTTGGGAGTCGTACTTTCAGGAGTAGTATCTCCCTCATTTGGTAAGTAAAATCCCGGCCTAACGGCAAACCACTTACGTTTAGAAGGTACTGTTTCAGGATCTGGCTGTCCTTCTGAGACTACTAATGGAAAAGCGGGAATATCCATACCGGCTTTTCTCAATCTTGCAATTGTTTCGCCTTCTGGATTATGAATAAAGTAATTTCTGGTCCTTAATTTTTCCTCTTGTTCTGGGGAAAGTTCTCCGGGAGAAAGATGTTTTCCTCTTTCTTCACCTGCACCAAACATGCGGCCTACTTGTCCTACTGCTCCAACTGCCACTACCGCTACGCCTACTTTAGCGGGTTTTACTAAGTAATTTATTAACATTTCTCTTCTTGGAATTTTTCTTTCTGGAGCTGCCATATTACCGCCACCATACTCCCTTTAGATTGTCTTGTCAATACTTTTCCCAATTTTGACCCAATAAGTATCACTTTGAACATATACTGAGAGCTAATTAGTGAACAAAATAAAGCAATTTAGATTGCCTTCGTGTGGTTATTGCGAGGTTCCCGGAGGAGTCTTCAAAACCCACGGACCTTCTTTTGTCCCACTTCCTTTTACCATGACACCTTTATACCACATTTACGGACTCTTCAGGGAGACCTGAATATAACTAGGAAAAACAATTAGCTAGTTAAATGGTATAATGCCTGAATGGGATATCCAAGTAGAGACAATAGAGGTGGAAGAGGCGGCGGACGCGATTTTGGCGGAAGAAGTTTTGGTGGCGGAAGACCAATGCGTCCGGCAGAAATGCATAAAGCCGTATGCAGTACTTGTGGAAATGAATGTGAAGTTCCCTTCAAGCCAAGTGGGGACAAGCCTGTTTACTGTAGAGATTGTTTTGCAAAGAACAGAAGCCATGATAATGATAGAAGTTTTGGAAAAGACAATAGAGGTAACAGAGAAAGTCCGCGTCCGGAATTCAAAAGATTTAACGAAGATAGACCTATCCCATCTCCAAAAAATCATGAGTTAGACACTATTAACTCTAAGCTTGATCAAATATTAAATTTATTAAATTCCCAAAGTCCTCAAGCACCAATAAAAACCCTAACCGAACCTGAAGTTATAGTAAAAAAGAAAAGAGCATCTAAAAAAGCAGTTACCGAAGCCCCCGAAGAAACCCCAATCGAATAAATTTTCTAGAAACCCCCAAGGACAAAATAAAGCAATTAATCAAACTAATAAACTTAAGTTTGTTAGTTTGATGTTCTGAATGATTTTAGAAAATTGACAAAAGTTTTTCCATAGGGCGAAAGAGAATGCTCTACGTATTTACCTTTATAATTTTTAGCTATGAGCCCTGCCAAATACAATCTCCTTGTATGTTCACCAATGGTTTTTTCATTCGCTTTTAATCTCTCGATAATACTCTCAAGCGTTATGCCGTTTTGCTCAGCAATTAATAACAAGATTTCTATTCTGTAATGATTGGCCACTCCTTTTAGATGCCGTTCCATTTGTTTCGCCGTCTTTACTTTCCCCATAAATTTATTATGCATAAACATACCAACATTCTCAAGTTTATAAGGATGTTCCTGTTACAGGTACATATGGAGGCTGTAGGAAAAGAGAACGGAGGATGGAAAGAATGGGAATTTAAAAACCCCGGGCCAAAATAAAGCAATTCCGCGGCTAAGAAGCCAAATTAAACATCCTTAAATTCTCCCTCCAGAGGCGGGCAGGCAAGTATTTAAGGGTGTTTGTGTTGAGGTTGGTGGGTAATTTATTCAAGGTTATTATTTTCAGGGCGAGCGAAGCGAGCCCTAAAACCGGGTTGGAAAAATCGGACTAAGAAATCAGATTATCATTCTGGTTTTCTCAAGTATTTAAGGATGCTTTCGTATTGGAATAATTGATTAATATTTAGCTAGGGTGTGTGAATCACAAAAATCCCGGCTAAGAAGTCAAGTTAATTTTTCGTCCGATGTAGTCAAATTCAATTTTGTAATTATTAAAAAAGCCCTGTTGTCCAAGTATTCCATATCCATTGTCAGAAATATCATTTGAAAAAACTACGGGAGTATTAATAAAATTATTACCAATACCTATATCAATTGCTGTGAAATATCCAACGCCTTTCCCATTTATTCCGCTAAAATTAACAGGATTTTTGAGTTTTGATAAATCAATTTTGAGGATTTTAGCTATATCTGAATGGAATATGTTAAAGTCTGCGCCGGAATCTAAAAGTGCCAAATAGTTAAATTCAATTTTATTAAATTTAAGAGTTACAGGAATTATTGGTCTATACCATAATCCAGTCTTAAGATAGTCAAACTTGTGCTTCACTTAACGAATCCAAAATACGGAAGATTATCCTGTGGCACTTTAAACATCGTAGGCTTTTTATATCCTTTATCTAAGGCTTGCTTGTATGCTTTTTCAGCATTTTTATTGGAGCTAATTACTTTTTTTAATGACTCGTCTAATGCTACCCAAAGACCCTTATACTTATCAAATACTTTTGTTAAATTAGTATTCATTTTCATGTTTTTATTATAACACCATTAACTAGAATTTACTATAATTTTTTTATCTTAGAGAACTTAATCTAAAAATCCCGCGGGCTAGAAGTCAAATTATCATCCTTAAAAACTCAAGTATTTAAGGGTGTTTGTGTTGAGGTTGGTAATAATTTATTCAAGGTTATTATTCTCAGAGCGAACGAAAACAGGCATAAAATTGGATTGAAAAAATCGGTCTAAGAAGTCAAATTAAAAAGTGCGTAGGACCGCTCGCATCCCACCGTCTTGTTTCATACGCAAATAGCCTCGTCCGTCCTACGCAGTACAATTATAGTAAATTTTAAAATATTAGCTAATCTAATTATCATACTAACATTCTCAAGTTTGTAAGTATGATGTTTCAGTGTGTTTTTTGGAGTTATCTTAAGAGGATTGGATTAAAGAAAAATTTTACCTCGGGCCAAAATAAAGCAATTCTTTTGATTTCTATGTATAATCTCCTCGTGGCAAAAAATCACTTCTTCAAACCTGTATTTTACCGCTCTGATGATGAGTCAATATTATTTAAATTCAATACCGATCTTGAACTAATTTCTCTACCGCAATTTACAATTAAACGTGAAATTAAAACAGAAGAAGATTTAAGAAGAGAGATGGGAAAATTGGAGGATTTTATGAAGAAACTTGGAATCACCTATCTGGAGACACCATTTTTTGAATCAAAAATTGAGACTCTGGATGGAAAGGAAAAAGCATTCTTCTTTTTTGTAAATCAAGTTTCAACAATACCATTATCAGACGACTACACATGGATAAATGCGGATGAAGCAATGGTTAATGAGGATATTGCGTGGTGGGACCGAAATGCAATCATAGCCTACATCCCGTCTGTGCTGAAAAATTAAATCCTGGGGCCAAAACAAAGCAATTCCGCGGGCTATGAAGTCGAATTAATTAAGTAAAACGATTGACAGATTAAGAATTAACGCAAAGCTTACCCAAAGGATGTAGGGAATTAGTAAATAGCCGGCTGTCTTTGAAATAGGCAAAAACAATCTGATAGTCACAAAGATAGCAAACCAAAGAGCGATTATTTCCAAAAGCGCTAAGAAAGGATTCTGAAAACCAAAGAAAATAAAAGACCAAAGCAAATTTAAGAAAAGCTGAACAAAAAATACCTTAACCGCCAAATCCTTCTTTTTTGATTTACTTATAAGTATCAAATAAAGAGAAATTCCCATGAGAATATAAAGGATTGTCCAAACAGGTCCGAATAGAAAATTCGGGGGATTGAAAAAAGGCTTATTAAGCGCCTGGTACCAAGTATTTATTGAGGTAAGGGTGAAATAAGAACCCACAAATCCTGTCAAAAGCGGAAAAATCATTGACGGAATTAAAAGTTTAAGATTCACAAATTCAGTATAACAGCTTAAATCCCCAGCCCAAAAATAAAGCAATTTTTGTTATTCTAGTTTTCTTAAGAATTTAAGAATGGACGACCCGAGAGGAGAAAGCGTATGTAAAACTTCTGAGCTTCTATTTCTTTTGTTTATCAAACCGGCAAGAGTGATTCTTCTTACGTGCTCGCTGGCTGTTTTGTAATTTATTTTAAGTCTTTCGGAAATTTCCATAAGAGAAAGGTCAGGATTGGAATCCAAAAGTTCCAGCATCTGGATTCTTCTGTGATTAGAAAATCCTTTTACGGTTTTTTCCATTTTCCTGTAGTTAATCATAAACCTAATGTATCATGTCACTCCTAAATTCTCAAGAATTTAAGAATGATAGATTAAGAACATTTTTATACAGACTATACAACTAGATTAACGGGGTGGGGAAGAATAAGTCGGGGCCGGGCGAAGCGAGGCTTGACGTGGCGGGGGCAGGCCTAAAACCGGGTTGGAAAAATCGGTCTAAGAAATCAAATTAAACTGTTGCGAAATTTGAATATAAATTTTTCTGGAAATCAAAAAAGGTTGTACGGATTCTATCTACACCACCAAGCTCTTCCTCCGCGTCAGCTATTGCACTATATTTTAGATTAAGAAGTTGCGGCAATCTTTCCTCATCCAATTCCTCAAAGCCATCTTGAACATACTTTGATAAAACAAATTTGAGAAAGTCTTTTTGATTTTCATCTAAATCTGCAAATATTCTCTGTTGAGTTTCTTTAGCTCTTTCTTCTCTCGTAATGGGTTTTATTGCGAAAGACACGTAAGCTAAAACATCAAATAAGTCACTATCTTCTGCGTTTATCAGCTTTTGCAGATTATCTAGCTCATCTTTTCCATATCCCAAGTCAGATATTTTATCTAGAAATGCTTTCCTAGTTGCTGGATTTGCCCAAATTCTTCGAAGCTCTTCTTCGTCTTTAAAGAAAGATGGGAGAGTTCCGAACATGTTCCGTAGAAACTCTTCAGCGGAAATTGGCTTTCCGTCTGCGCCCCAAAAAGATGTTGCAATCATATGCTGGATTTCTCTTTCTTTGCCATCTGCTAATTTTATTTTTAACTTTATTGTCGGCTCAGGTCTTGGACCTTCTGGCCCTGGCTCTCGTGGAGGCTTTGGCTCTCGTGATACCTCTGTTGTTTCATCTATGGGTAATCCGTCCCATTCAGGATCTGAAAAATGCTTGTAAGCGTCAACAAAATCTAAAATCGTAAAAAACCATTTACCTTCAAAAAGCCTAGTTCCGCGTCCAACGATTTGTTTAAATTCAATAATAGAATTGATTGAACGCATCAAAACAATATTTCTAACATTTCTAGCATCAACTCCCGTGGAAAGTTTTTGAGATGTTGTTAAAATCGTAGGAATTGTTTTTTCATTGTCTTGAAATTCTCTTAAATATTGCTCGCCTCTTAACCCATCATTCGCTGTAACTCTCACGCAGTAATTTGGGTCTGAACTTTTTTTATACTGATTAATTAAATCCCTAACCGCTAATGCATGATCTTGACTTGCGCAAAAAACTAAAGTCTTTTCTTCTTGATTAATTTCATCCATGAATAATTGGACTCTTTTTGCCTCTCTCTCTTTAATTTCAATAATCCGGTTAAAGTCTTCTTCTTGATAGATTTTCCCTTCCTCGACTTCTCCTTCTATAATCTCATCGTCAGAGGTATAGATATACTCGTCTAGTGTTGTTTTAATTCGTTTTACTTTGAAAGGAGTTAAGAATCCATCGTTAACTCCTTCTTTTAGAGAATAGGTATAAACGGGGTTTCCAAAATATCTATAAGTATCGACATTGTCTCTTCTTTTTGGTGTTGCAGTTAAACCGAGTTGAAAAGCTGGCGAGAAATACTCTAGAATCCCTCGCCAATTTGATTCATCATTTGCTCCACCCCGATGACACTCATCAATTACGATAAAATCAAAAAAGTCTTTCGGATAATCACCATAATATGGAGTATCACTTGGACCAGTCATAAATGTTTGAAAAATAGTAAAGAAAACGCTCGCATTTGTTGGAACATGGCCTTTTTTTCTTATATCTAGTGGACTTATTCTAATTAAAGCATCGTCTGGAAATGCAGAAAATGCATTAAATGCCTGATTTGCCAAAATATTTCTATCTGTTAAAAATAAAACTCTTGGTCGTCTTTGTCCATCTCGCTTAAGATTCCATCTAGATTGAAATAATTTCCATGCAACTTGGAAAGCAACAAAAGTTTTTCCTGTCCCCGTAGCCATTGTTAGTAAAATTCTATTCTTTTCATCTGCAATAGCATCTAAAATTTTATTTACTGCAATCTCCTGATAGTATCTTGCAGTTTGTAAACCTTCTAATGGAATTTCTGCAAATTTCTCCTTCCATTCATTGTGATCTGAAAAAATATAACTCCAAAGTTCGTCTGGAGTTGGGAATTTATCAATATATTCTTCTTTTCCAGAAGTCATATTTATTTGATAAATCTTTTTACCGTTTGTCGAATATGTATATTTTATATGGAGTCTTCCAGCGTAATCTTTTGCCTGTTGGACTCCTTTAGTTTCACTATCCGTAACAGGTTTTGCTTCCACAATTGCTAGTTTTTGGTTTTTATATTCCAAAACATAATCGGCTTTTTCCGCTTTACCACGAACTCCACCTGCAAGGATTTTTCCATCTGTAAAATAGTATTCTCTACGAATTTTTGATCCTTCAATTTCTCCCCAACCACTTTGCTTAAGCGCTGGGTCAATTAGTTCTGCTCTAGTTTCTTCTTCATTCATAATTTAATTATAGCCTTCCCGCGAATGCTTCGGCGAGAATTGATTTTTTCAATTCTTCTAAGTCTACAAGCTTTTTCCCCGCATTTTCTTTTACCTTTTCAATCTTTTCAAAAACCCCATCTAGTTTTTTTACAATTCTCTTTTGTTCAATTATCGAAGAGAAGGTTATCTCAGCATTTAATATTTGTTGCTTGCTAATGTTTATTTGCAAACCACCTCTACCTAAACTCTTATAATACTGATTTATTTGCGGGCTAGTTAAAGCGTATCTTAGGAATGGGAAATAAATAAGCTTATCGTTTATGTTATAAAGCTTACCGACTCGCTGATTAAGAAGAAGATTCTTCCCATTCGTTTTTACTATAGTAGGAACTCCCAAAATTTTTGTCTCCGTTGCTAAATCAGTCATAGCAATAACTACATCATTATCTTTTAACAAGAAATTTTTATATGTTTCTGCGTATTTATCTGGAAGAAACTTTGGATTATTGTATAAATTAACACTCCCGTCAGGACGTATCTGACTCATTCTAAAATTCATTGTATTTGAATTCTCAACATAATCTTTTGATTTGAATGCGAAGCCATTTTGTAGGTCGCAAATTTCTCCAAGTTTTTTTGTCTGCCAAGCACTATTGAGCTTAATTATCATTATTTATAATAATTTTTAACAAAATTAAATATTTTTTTAAAATTATCTTTTGTGGTTTTTGATACCTTTACGTCTTTTTCCATTAAAAGAAGTTGATTAATCGCTAAGTTTAAATTTTTCTTTTTAACAGATGGGCTATTAAACACTTCCTTAACAATATTTTGCTTATCAGTATCTACTATTAATTTTTCAGTAGCTCCTGAAATTTTCAGAATATCTTTCAATGTGAAAATTCTCTTCTCGATTAATACTCCAAACTCTCTTATATACTCTTTTTTAGCATTCTCACCTTCAACATCTCCATCAACAATAACGATAAATTTCTTACCCCAAGACAGATATAATCTAATTATGTCCCATAGCTTTGTAGCTCCCGCGCCCGGATAGAAATTATATGAATATTTGTCTCTTAGAACTATTTCCTGAAAATATTTAAATGTGTACCAATCGTTTTTACCTTCTAGAATACAAATGTTGGGAATTGGCTCTACAGAACTTGGCTTGTAATCCAAAGCATCTAAAATAGGCTGAAAATATGACACTTTATCATCACCAAGGCCCTTACCGACATAAGTATAATATTTTACAGCCGTTATATTTGCGCTATCGAAAAAAGTCATATCGCCACCCAATGCGTTTTCTAAGACTTCATTGATTATGATGTAAGCGCCTGCGAGCCAATCTATTTTTATTAAATGATGGCTGTGCGTAGCATAAATTACGAGAGAATCTTTACTTAATTCCCCCAATGCTTCAACTATTTTGATTTGAGCAGATGAATGTAAATTTGATGCGGGTTCGTCTAAAAGAAATAAGATGTTTTTCGTTCGATTTTTCCTAAATTCCGTAAACAGTAAAAAAGAAAAAAACCATTTACATCCCTTACTTCTTTCATCAATTCGAAAACTCTTATGAGTAGTCGTTATTACATCAAAAGAAATATTTAAATAATTACCATCTGGAATGCAGCTTAATTGAATTTTTTCAAAATTTAATTTTTTCCCTGTATCTACAAAGAGTTCTTTCCATCGCTTTGTAATAATTTCATTTAACTTACCTTCCATTTCTGATAAATGTTGCTTTGACAAACTTTGATCTGTATCCCAGTTGTTAACAACTCGTTCTTGAAAAGATTCAAATTTTGGATTTGTTGACTTTAAAATATCATCCATGACAAATTGCCATGTTTTATTAAGTTCAACTTTAATATCGTCACCAAAAGGCGTTCCTTCTGGACTGTTTTTTTTAGTAAATTGAATTTTTTGAGGGATTTCAAAGATAAAATCATCATAATATAGTATTTCAGGAACAACTTCTTTCTTAATAAATTTAATTAATTCTTGCCAATCAGGATTATTTGAATCAACCAAATATTTTTTAGAAGTATCTGTTTTTACATTAAAGCTACAAGTACGACTCGTTTTATCGCTTTGATAAGAATCTAATTCAAAAGGAAATTTATATGTATATGAAAAAGTTTCTGGAATAACTAAATTTGTTCGTTTCCCCATTTGTTTCTTCCAATAATTTTCGATTTTCTTTAGATCATCGGCTTCAAACAAAAGATTTCCGGTAATTTCAATATTCCCCGTGAATCCAGCCCCCTTTGGTCTAAAATCTATCAATTCAACATCAGTGGGTTCATCTCCTTTTAACATTTTATAAAATAAGCTAATTGCCTCCATTATCGTAGTTTTTCCACTTTCATTTAACCCAACAAGTGTTATAACGCGGTTATTCGAGAGGTCAATATCAACTTTATCTACCCCTTTAAATTTTTTAATTGTAAAGTTTGTATATTTCATATCTATGAGCTAATATTTACTTAGTTCCTGCAGTATCTCTTCACTTTCTTGATCTAGTTTTTTTATCTCTTTTAAAATTTCTTTTGGGCTGCGGAGTTTTATTTCGTTATTTTTATTAGGATTTTTGACTGAAAGGTCAAAAGTTGTTTGATCTATGTCTTTTACATCAACTGTCCAAGAATTTTCAGAATCTGCTTTTGTTTTTTGGAGATTTACAAAGTCTTCCAAGTCTTTTTCGCTAAGTGGGTTTGTTTTGCCTAAATTTCTTCCCAAATTTAGCTGATAATACCAAATCTTTTTGGTTGGGGCTCCCTTTTCAAAAAACAAAATAACTGTCTTTACTCCTGCACCAGTAAATGTGCCACCTGGCAAATCTAAAATTGCATAAAGATTGCAACTTTCAAGAAGTAATTTTCTTATAGAAACTGAGGCGTTATCTGTATTGGAAAGAAAAGTGTTTTTAATAACAACTCCTGCTTTTCCTCCTGCTTTCAAAATTTTTATAAAGTGTTGGAGAAACAAAAGCTCTGTGGCGCCAGTTTTAATAGGAAAGTTTTGTTGAACTTCAGATCTTATATTTCCTCCAAAAGGCGGATTGGTCAAAATAATGTCATAGCGATCTTTTTCTTGAATATCTAAAATATTCTCAGCAAGCGTATTTGTGTGAAGAATATTGGGAGCTTCAATTCCATGAAGAATCATATTCATAATTCCAATAATATAAGCAAGAGATTTTATTTCTTTTCCGTAAAATGTTTTTTTCTGAAGAATTTCTACATCTTTTGTAGATAATTCTTTACTGTTTTTTAAATACTCAAAGGCCTCTACTAAGAATCCAGCAGAACCAACCGCTCCATCATAAATAGTGTCTCCAATCTTAGGATTTACTACTTTAACAATAGTTTTAATAAGAGGTCTTGGGGTATAGTATTCTCCACCATTTCTTCCAGCATTTCCCATATTTTTAATTCGGGCTTCATATAAATGAGATAGTTCATGCTTTTCTGTTTTAGACTGAAAACGCATAGTATCTACTATGTCTAAAACTTCTCGGAGATTATACCCACTCTGGATTTTATTTTTTAACTCACTGAAGATTTCTCCAATTTTATATTCAATAGTATCTGGGCTCTCAGCTTCACCTCTAAATCTCTTAAGATAGGGAAATAATTTTTGATCAACAAAATCTATTAAGTCATCTCCTACCAGTGCTTTATTATGGTCTAGTTTTCCGTCAGTTGTTTTTGGAGCTGCCCATATATCCCACTTAAATTCTGGTGAAATAATTTCTTTATAAACTCTACCTGCAAGAGCTGCTTCTTTTTTCTTTTCTATTTCTAAATCATTGAGATATTTTAAAAATAATATCCATGAAGTCTGTTCCACATAATCAAGCTCACTACTTACGCCTGCATCTTTTCGAAGAATGTTATCTATGTTTTTAAATGCCTGTTCGAACATTCTCGAATTATACTGCGTTGGGGTTCGACATGCCAGCTCACCATTCACTTCATTCGGGGCAGGTTTTCTACGGGAAGACGGAGATTTAGGATTTAAGATTAATGATTGAAAATTCTTAATTTCTAAAAATGTAGTTACGGCTGGTGGGTGAACTATTTATTATTTTGCATCTGCTTCATTCATAAAATTATTTTCCTTTCTTTTTAGATCTTATCTCTGAAAGCTTGATAGTAGACTTAGGTAAATAATTTTTAGATGTAGTTACTTTTCTTCCTGTTTCCTGTTCAAGCTTCAATCTTGCATCACCAGCAATTCTTCCACCACGTTGAGATACATATTTGTTTTTTACAAATCCTTGTGGATTTTCTGTCTTTGTAATTTCAGTTGTAGCAGCTTCACCAAGTTGAGAAAATAATAACTCTAAATCATTCATATGGTCCCTGAGATTTTCACGCTTAAGCCCTTTTAATTTTTTATATTCCATTGGTGTAACACCAAATGTAGCTTTGGATATTTCGGCCGTAAGAATTTCATATTCTTTCGGTTTTTCTACTCCATGTTTTTGCCACTCGTCTGTAAGCTCTTCACGGATTGCAATACCTCTCATTCTCCGTTCAATCCATTCAGCAGGATACCCTTTTGCTTTATATAATGCTCTTACTCTTTTTTGTGCAAGCTCTGGATCTTCAATCTCTTGAACACGTTCATAGCCAACTTTTGCGAGCCAAAGTTTAAAAGGTTCTGCTTTGGGTGAAGGAATGGATTGTATCATTCGAAACATGGCTTCTGTATTCCAGCACAGTAATTTTTGTTTACCACCTGTTGTTTTAAATTCAAGAGTAAGGGGGGGTTCAAATTGAACCCCCCCTCTGATAAATAATTCACTAAAAGACTTGTCACGATTACGCATATTCTTAAGATACTGGTTGGGATTTTTCGAATCTGTTAAAGCAACAACAACATCGGCAATAACAAACCACCATTCATTTTTATAAATGGTTTTCCGAATTTCTTTCTTCCTAAAAATCGCAATTTTTGTATTTTCCATTTTTAAGTATTGGGTTATTCGGAACTTCCGAATAACTGATTATATTATAACCATCCTGCGAATGGCTGACTGCATTTGGTGAGGGAATTGACTGAATAAGACGAAGCATTACCTTAGTATCAGCTACATCAGTCAGGCGCATTTTGCCGTCAGCTGCCAATAATTTCAAAGCGTTACATTTTGTAACGGTTTCATTCGAACCCTCATCAATAAGACGTTTTTTAAGTACGCGCCAGTAAACCTGCGGATTGTCACTTTCAGTAAGAGCGGCGATAACATCCACAACCGCAAAATACCAGAGTTCTTTTTCCTCGTCCCAATGCCGACGGATTTGTTGACCTTCAAAGATTGCGATTATTTTATTTCCTGTGTCTTTCTGCATACGAAAATTATACTGCTTTAAAGGCGGTTTTTCTACGCGAAGAACGAAAACCTATGATTTAAGATTAAGGATTTATGATCTTCCTTCGCACAAGGCTTCGGAAGGACAAGTTTATGAATAAAAACATTGTCAAGGGAAAGAGGGGCCGCGGTTATAACCCATCTTTGAATATGTCTCAAATCTGGTGTATAATACATTTACAAGTAATTCCTTAGTCGTGGGGTTCCGGATGGTTCCTCTTAAAAGCGACTAAGGTTTTGTTATATTTAAGGGAACAACGGGCTCTCTTCAATAATCTTATTCTTTATCAATTTATAATACGAGTCATCCCCATGTTCATATTTTCTAAAAATAGCCCAGCTAGCAAAATCAACAACCTGCAGGGCCTTTTCTTCTCTTGGTGTTTTTATCTCGATCTTAATTAAAGCTTTATGTTTGTTTTTTAATTGGCCTTCAATATAGCTTCTAAAACCCTCATTTATAAATTTATTTGTTTCTCTTTTTTCCGCAATTAAAGTTATTTCTCTATCTTTGTCCAAATGCTTTGTCATAATTCTATCTAAAAGAATATTTGTAACATAGTTATAAAGAACGTGTTTTTCATCTTGTAGATGGGTATAAACTTTAGATTTATTTAAATAAATTGTCATAATAGCAATATCTTTTTCTGACAACGATCTTAAAAGTCTTTTTCTTGTTATTGGCTTTTCTTTTACAGAGTGCAATACTCCTCCACTTAATCTTTTTACCCTCTTCCTTAAATTTTTATGAATTTTTTTAACTATACTCTCTAAAGGCTTTTTATCTGAAGCAAAAAGTACAGTAATTACAAAATATTTAGAGTTTTTCTTTTTAGGATTAAAACCTAAATCCCCTGATTCATCAAGAAAAAGATATTTCATAAATAAATGATACTGCTTTGGAGGCGAGTTTTCTATGCAGAGAACGGAAACCTATTACTCCAAAAAACTTGTGGTAATATCAGGTTATGAAAAAATCCCGGAAAGAATTTAAACCTACCAAATCCGAGCTCGACTTAATTAACGCTATTTTTTATAGCAAAACCAAAAGGCGCAGGCTGAAAAATTTTTACCTTAGGATCCAAAAAAATATTCTTGAAACCTCTGATTTTACAAAGAAACCGGTCTTAAAAGAAGAACTGGCAAAGCGAGTTGAGGATGTTTCAGACCTGGGGGATAGTATTGGAGGACTATATTTAATAAAAGAAGCAGAAAAAAATGATAAGGAAATGCAGATGATTAACTGCAGATTCAAACTTTTTAAAAAAGATAGAGCCTATATAATCGCAAATACTTACGAATCTCCCCACAGAAAGAAAAAATTAAATAAAACATTTCACTTTATGCCAAATGGGTTACCCTTAAAAAATAGAAAAAGGGAGATCAAATATAGAAACAAATTTGAATTTTCAGACTATGAACTAGTTGATGAGGGTATTTTTAGACAAGTATTTACCCAGATAAGAGGTTCTATTATTTCCTATAAAGGTAAAATATACAATTTCAGAATAAAATATCAGGGAATAGGTCCAAATAAAAAAACCTACCGGATAGAGATGATGAGATTTGAAAAGAGATAGATACTGCTTTGGAGACGGGTTTTCTACGCGGAGAACGAAAGCCTATGATTTAAGATTACAGATTTATGATTTATGATCTTCCTTCGTCAAGGCTTCGAGGGACAGGTACTACAAATAATTACCAATAAACTAATAACTAGGGATGATTTAAGATTTATGAATTCTAAAACAGGGGATTAGTAGTCTCTTCTGTCCTTAATTCTTCCATCTCTACCATGAATAAAAACAGCAGTACCCTGATTTTGAGCTACCGATCTAGCATACTCATTTGCTTCAGATTGAGTAGGAAATATTTGACTCGCTCTATCAGAACCAGCACGCTTTACGATCCAGTCATTTCCCCTTGGAACAACATGTTGATTATTCATTCCTTTTTCGACTGCATCTCTATACGCTTTAATAACCGGGTGGCTTTGGTTTGTTTTATATTTAATTTTTTTCATATATATCCATCTATTCAAAGACTACTTCTGAGATTATATCATCTTCTGACATTTGTATTCCATCAAGATAATCAATTAATTTACTTCTGTCTTCAAAGGGTAATTTAGCGAATTGCAAAGATTGACTTGGAGTATATGAGCTTTCAATAATTACAATTGTAATATCCAGATAGTTTTTAGCAATCCACTGTATGGTTTTTCTTGATCCAGAATGCGTTTGATAAAAATAAACATCGCTAAATTTTCTGTCTCTATTTAAGAACGCAATAAAAGCTCTTTTTAAATCGTCAAGAATAACAGAATAAATTATTGGAGTTTTACCGGCTTTGAGGACTTTACTTATTTTAGTTTTTGCACCTAATTCAGTTGATTGAGTAGCATCAAAAATAATAGAATCCTCATTGATAAGTTGAGTCGAAATGAACTCAGTTTTACCAGAGGCTGTTCCTCCATTTAATAAAATAACATTCTTGTACTTTTCTCCTCTTAAAGCTAATTCAAATTCAGTATCTGCTATCTTAGCCGATTCCCTATGAACTTCGCCCGCTCTTTCTGGTGAGTAGTTAGGTAATTGTTTTTTTATTTCATCAGCTGATATTATCTTAGCCATTTTCTGAAATTATACTGCTTTGGGGGAGGGAATAAAACCGAAGGTTTTAGAATTATGAATCATGAGTTATGAATTATGAATAAAGTTTTCTCTTTGATTTAGCCCGAAATCTGGTGTATAATACATTTACAAAGACTCTGTTTTCGAATTGTCACCGTATGGTGCGCGTTCCAAACCTACGTTTGGATAGAAAGCAGAGTCGCTTTATTTAAAGACCCATATATCTTCAAATTTCTTAGCTTCCTTAAATAATTCAAAATATTTTTTATCCTTTCCTGAATATTTAGCGAATATGCTCCCAGCTACCATATCAGCAAGTTGAATCAAGGTATTTTCTTTAGAATCAACAAATTTTAAATCATTGAAGATTTTCTTGTTTTTGTTATCTAGTTCTCTGCTTAAATAAACTCTTAAGTTATCCCTTAAGAGTTTTTAGCCTCTCTTATCAAATTTCAGTTTTGCATTCTTAACATGTCCCTCGCTATGCTTTAGAACTTGCATAATAATATAGTTATAAAAATCCTCTTTATAGTTTTTAAATCTTGAGCTATATATGACATCTTTTTTAACTACTATAGCTCTTGCTCTATATTTAAAGCCTTTGGTAAGCTCTATGAACTTTTTCTTAAATTTAGAGTTGCATTTATTAAACTTAAATTCGTAATAATCAGAAACCTTAAGTTTTCTTCTTAGCTCTTTTATAGATAAGGAGGTTTTTTCTGCCTCGAGATTATCATCGAAGATAACTAACGCAATAACAAATACCTTGCTTGAACCTTTTTCAACTTTAAAACCCGGATCTCCAGAGTCATCAATAAAAACTATCATAAACAAATAATACTGCTTTGGAGGCTGGAAAGCGAGCGCATGCGAGTGCTATTGACTATTTATTATTTACAATTGACCATTTACGAGGGAGAAGTTACGGATTTATCCTTCGGCAAACTCTTCAGAGTAAATTAGCTATTTCCTTGACTTTGTTTTCCATACTGTTTATTGTATAATTACATAGCTCCTTATAAGTGAAAGCAGGCTACACGCCTTGCGTGAGGTAACTCACCTAGCTTACAAGGGGCTTATTTTTTTAAGATCAAGTGGATTCTTCTTGGAATAAAAATTATTAGGATACTTATCTAAGTCATAAATATCAACAATAAATTTCACTTTTTCCTCAATAAATTTAAAATATCTATCTTGCCCTTTTTCGAAAAACCTCTGGATACTCCAGTTAATATAATCGATAATTTGTAGACAGGGTTCACCTGATGGGATTTGAGGATATATATTTATCCTAGAATCTATTTTTATATTAAACTTTTTCTCAAATTTAACTTTTGCTTGAATTATTGCGTTTTCTAAAGGCTGTTGCCTAACTCTTGATCCCCTAACTGCAAAATAAATCTCATTATTACTTGACGTATGCAGTTTATTTTCAAAAAGCTTACTTACTAAATCATCATAAAACTTGTATTCTTTTCTTTCATATTTTTTATTAAACATATCTGGAATTTTTCTTCCCACGTAAATCTCTGCGCTAAAATTTAAATCTTTTATAAGCCTGAAAACTTTTTCTTTAACTTCTGGGGTGTCGTCTTTTGCATGAAATGCTATCAAACTTTTCTTAATTGATGGAATATCTTTTAAATACGCATCTTTAGATATTTCATCTCTTAGTTTTGCTAAAGCAAGCCTGATAGAACGAGGATCGTCTGTTTTAATAAACCCTAAAATGAGTGTCCTAGAAACACCTTCATCTCCAACGATAAGTTTTCCATATTTATTGTAGAAAACTGGATCCCCAGACTCATCTACGAAAAAGTGTTCTGTTTTCTGTGTTTGTTTTTTCATATTTTAATTATAACCATCCTGCAAGTGGTTTGTGGCGTTAGGAGAGGGAATTGATTGGATAAGACGAAGCATAACCTCGGTATCAGCAACATCAGTCAAGCGCATTTTGCCATCTTGAGCAATCATTTTCAACTGGTGACATTTTGTCACCACTTCACTACCCTCTGTTCTCAATCTTTGGGCGAGTTTATTCCAATACTTTCTTGCTTTAGAAAAATCAGATTGATTTGCTAAGATTTGCACTACATCCACAACCGCAAAATACCATAACTCCTTTTTGTCGTCCCATTGACGGCGGATTTGTTTACCATCAAAGATAGCGATTATTTTATTTCCTGTGTCTTTCTGCATACGAAAATAATACTGCTTTGGAGGCTGGAAAGCGAGTTAGTCTCCCTGCTCAATTCCGTAATTGGCAATGGAATATTGCTTTTATTCGCGTATTCTGGTATATAAATGATATGGTCCCCAATGCAAATGGAAAGCACGTGCTAATTGTCGAAGATGAGGAAACATACGCTAAATCAACCAGCGAACGCATGACCCATGAAGGATACAAAGTGACTGTTTGCTATGACGGAGAAGCAGGCCTACAAAGCGCACTCGCAGATCATCCTGACATCATACTGCTTGATTTAAATCTTCCAAAAATTACAGGAATGAATGTAATCAATCGTCTGAGACATGACCCCTGGGGGGAGAATGTTCCGGTAATTATTCTTACCAACCTCAATCCCTCAGATGAGCTAATGACAGGTGTTTTGATGAATCAACCGTCCTACTATTTACTCAAAGACCAAACAACGCTTAATGATATGGCTGAAAAAGTGAAGGGTATTCTACAGCAAACTCCCGTTGAAGAATCCTCGTTTTCCTAATTGACTTGGGCTGAGTTATTATGTTAGCGTGAGATTAGAGTCATATGACATTAATGTTTGAGATCCTGATTTTTTCGCTCATTATTACAGCACTTTTCCTCTGTTTTCAGTTGATCCGAACTATCGCCAAGGGAGTAATGAATGTCATTTTCTGGTCTTTCACGCTAGGCATTTTCCTTTTTGGCGCATCCCGGCTTTTCCTTTTACTTGAAGATTCGGGCGTGTATCAGCTCCACGAGGTAACACTCCATGTCTGGTGGCATATTATTTTTTATTTGGGTGTAGTTTCATTTATCTGGGGCGGAATGCGGCTTATGGAAATCGCCAAATCGCAGACACCGGTTGGTTTTTCCCAAAAAGACAAAATTATTTTTGCCGTTTTTCTGCTCATTACTGCCGGTATTTTTGTCATTGCCATGCCTCTTGAAAACACATTGATGCCCCTTCTCGTTGATTCCCCGATTGACAAGCTTGGACTGCATCATTTTGTGGCAGTTATCTTAGGTTTGGTTGCAGCCTTTTACTTATTTACGCTTAAATCAATATGGGGCAAACTTCTGACAGTTGGTATTATGCCAATAATCGCATTTCTCGCTCTGATAGGCTTACAGCATCTCTGGGAATTTTTAGCTGAGAGCCTGAAGGTAATCGTTCTTCCCGACGCAACAATTGAATTCGTCGAGCAATTAATTGTCATACCCGCATTGCTATTTTTCAACTTTGCGCTTCTTCGTATCTTAAAAGTTATAAAAGTAAACGCGGCGCCTCAGGCGTCATGAAAGGAGGTAGTTACCATGGCAGATGTCGACATATATAAAAACATGCTCTCTGACCTTATTAAGAAGCAAATGATTATGCTTGGGCCAAATGTTGCATTGGGAACAGCGCGAAAAGTAAGCGGAATTACCGTTTCAGAAGATGGAACAGTCACCGATATCACCGGCGAACCACAGGTTGTAATGGAAGGCGTTGCGAATGCATTTATGAATTTATCGGGACAGATCGCGCAGATGACACTGAAGACAATTCTTGAGAAATACCCAACCATTAAAACGCAGGTCAGTTCCTAAACATGCTATTATGAGTGTATATGGAGCTGCTCCTCTCCTTTAGCATTGTTTTACTCGTTATTGCGATAATTTGCTGTCTCTTTCTTCTTGTCCTAAAAGCGAAATTAGAACAGAAAATAAAGAATACCGAAAAAGATCTCCGGCGCACACGGTATGAGACGCTTCTTCTCGCTGAGCTTGATGACAGAATCGGTGTCTCAATGGATACTGCAAAGGTTGGCGGAATTTTGATTGGATCCCTTGAGAAAGTGATTGAATATAATGCAGTATCCTATCTTATCATTGGTAGCCAAAACCAGCTCACTTTTCGCTGCATTGTCCGTGAGCCAGTAAGCCATAAATTTATTAACGAACTCAAAAACCGCATGCTTGCTTCATTTGGAGCTATTTTAGAAATCGACCTTAAAAACAGTGTGCTTGAGGAAAACATTACAGGCGCAGTGCTTGATGATACTGCTTCGGGAACTATTGGGTCATATTTCCATATCCCGCTCCTCATAAATCAAAAAGCGGTTGGCGTTATCACCGTTTCATCAGCAAAAACCAATCTTTATACACCTGAAAACACCGAAGTTCTATACACAATGACCAATAGGGCGTCTATTGTCGTAACGAGGATGGAGGCAATTCTGGAGCGCGAGAAGATAGCGCAAGAAAGAAGCAGACAAGAGGCAGAAAGACATGCATATCAGGCAGAAATACTGCGTGAGCTTGGGGAGAGGGTAGGTTACTCACTTGATGTTGCCAAGACCATGGAGATTATTACCGGAAGCCTCGGCAAACTGCTTGAATACCATACGGTCTCATCAATGATAAAAGTAAATGATAGGATCGTATTTAAATGTAGTCTGAAAGAGTCGGTCAATAGAGCATTTGTTACGGACGTCAAGCAGAAAATGCTTGCGGCATTTTCTGCCATGTTTAATAAACCCTTGGCGAATGCTTCTCCTGATGAAATTATTACCGGTGTTATTTTTAATGAAGGCATTACAGATCCGGTAAGATCATATTTTAACCTACCGTTTGTCATCAACAACGAAGTAGTAGGCCTTATAAATGTCGCCTCCCCTAAAGGCGGTCTTTATACGGAAGAGGAAACGGCAATTCTTTATACCATTACCGCACAGACTTCTACCTCAATGAGTAAGCTGGCACAGGTTTTGGAAAATGAAAAAGGAAAGCTGAATGCGCTTGTTGCAAGTTTGAATGACGGTGTGATTATGGTTGATCCCAACTGGCAGCTTTTGGTTATAAATCTGCAGGCGCGGAAGTTTTTTACCCTTACAAACGGTCAGGTAACGATACTAGATGTTTTGGACAAGTTATCAGGCAAGGTAGACCTTCGGACAAAAATTGAAGAAGCAATCACCAAAGGTGCACTCATTACCATTCCTGAAATAAGCCTTGAAGGAAAAACAATGCAGGTATATATCATTCCTGTTCATGGCAAAGACCGGCAACTTCAAGGATCAGTAGTAGTCTTTCACGACGTCACTAAAGAAAAAGAGCTTAAGACTATGCGTGACCAGTTTGAGGCGATGGTAATCCACGATCTCCGGTCACCGCTCGCGAGTATCAAAAGTACTTCGGAAAACATCCTTGAGGTGCAAAAAATCCATCTTACTCCGGATACTGCTAAGGCAATTAGCTTGATTCATCATGAAGCTGATGATATGTCCCGTCTTGTCAATGATCTTTTGGATATGGCGAAACTTGAGGCAGGAAAGTTTACCGTACTGAAAACTCTGGAAGATCTTAACAAGCTCTGCAAGGATGTTCTTATATCAATGCAGCCGTTAGCGCTGCAAAAAAATATCTCTCTTTATCTTGAGACAAGAGGTAATCTCACAAATATCTCCGTTGATGAATACAGAATCCGCCAAGTACTGACCAACCTCATAAGCAACGCCATCAAGTACTCCGACAAAGGAAAAATAACAGTGCGGGGAGTCAGGGATGAAAACAGTGTAACCGTTTCCGTAACCGATGAAGGGTTGGGTATCCCTAAGGAACGGATTACCGAGCTTTTCTCACGATTTTCACAGATACAGCTCCAAGGAAGAATCGGAACTGGTCTTGGATTGTCAATCGCCAAAGGTATTATCGAAGCACATGGAGGACGGATCTGGGCGGAAAGCGAAGAGGGAAAAGGTTCAAGGTTTTCATTCAGAATCCCCTTGGGAGAAAATCAGACTGTTGTTGCTCCATATCCTACTCAACCAGGCTAGTTGGTGAGTTTGGCAGCGGCCTGGATTGTGGTTTTTACAGTAATTCTTTTAGCCGCGTTATCAATTTTTATTTGCTTGAGTTTTTCTCTTTTCTTTCCGTCCTCAAGAATTATCTTTTCAAACGCAGATTGACACTCCTTGTTGGTACAAATAATTTTCGTATGGCGAAGCACCATACCTCCATGGTCGTTTTTAATCTGCTCAATCCACGTTTTTGAAACTTTTCTCCGACTACCACACCTATCACAGGCAATTTCAGAGATTGATTTTGGATTACCGATTTTTGGCATATTCAAACTTTCTTCCGATTTAATATCTTCTGTCTGAATCTCTATTATTATCTCTTCCTTGGTAACTTCTTTGTCCGCCGCCTCCGCCAAAACCACCACTTCGGTGTTCTTCTCGGGGCCTAGCTTCTTTAACAACAATTGTTCTATTATCTAGAGTTGAGCCGTTAAGCTTGTCCATTGCTGTTTTAGCTTCTTCATCTGTTGCCATTTCTACAAAACCAAAACCTTTGCTTTGATTTGTGTACTTATCCATGATTACTTGAGCGGAAGTTACAGTTCCAATTTCAGAAAAATGTTTATTTAGTGCGTCACTTGTTGTGTCGTATGAAAGTCCTGCTACGAATAAATTTTTTGCCATATTTTCTCCTTTCTTTAGTGTTTAATTAATAAATAGATGAAAAATAAAAAATGAGGATTTTTTAAATTAAGCCTAGGAATTAATTGTATATTTATTATAGCACTTTTTAGCTAAAACTCCTAATGATGTATTTTGATCTAATTGACAAAAATAAGATTTAGATTTAATCTCTATAGACTCCGAATAGAGAGGAGAAAGGTCGAGCTCTTGGGCCATTCGTGGCCTAAAGGCAAAACCAATCAATTTTCTTAAGCGCATTCGATATAAATTTACTTGGAGTTATCTATGGCAGGACAAGTAAATGTTGCAGCACCGCTAAGGAGTTCCTCTTCTGGGGACAAGTGCTGCGTGCTATGACAAAGGGACGAGATGGTCCTTCAAAGTACCAATTGAATTCTAGGTATTTTGATGGTAGCAAGAATGCAATCAGAAAAAGAGAGTGAGCAGGCATCTACTTGCAAGCTCTCTTTTTTTATTTTGGGTTGAATACGATTATGCTTGTGGGGGAGATAAAGCTTCATGTACACCCTGACTAAATTCGTCAGAATAAGCTGCTTGAGCCATTACCGTAGATAATATCCTAAGTGTTAAATAACCAGCCAGAGGCAATCCTACTAAATTACCAGTAATAGGTTTTCCGGTGAATCCATCTTCTCCTAGCTGTAAATCCATGATAGCTAAATCTACTGCCATTACAAATCCTATGGGGTCTATGGTTGGATCTACTCTTCCAGCCAATAATTTTGCGAATGAATACGCATGCTCGCCAAGATCAGGAACGAGTGTTTTTAAATCTCTCAATTTATCTGCGCCCGGATTTGGAATCTCAACTCGTGCAGAAGCTTCAATTCGTGCGGTTGGAACTGCAGACGCAAGGATAAACGTTTCTGGTTCAGGCAATTCACCTGATGCGCGTCTGGCATTTAATTCATCCATCGCTCGAAACCAGCTTGCGCTAGCTTCGTTAAAGCCAGCATATTTATCTTTTCCTAATCTTTTAAGACTAGCTAAATGACTTTCGAAATGAGATTTCTGTGTCTTTCTTGAACTTCCAGCTCTTGCAACCGCTTGTTCAGCTGCTTTTGCATCGTTTAGGCTGCCAGTACTTCTCGCTTTTGCAATAATAGCGTGAGCGTATGCTCTTCGTTCACGTGGATTATGTGACTCAGGTCCAAAACTCATATAGAGGCGGATTATATCAAAAGGAAATTTCTTTGTCAACTATAGGATGTTATAGCTGTGCGAAGCTCTCTTTTTTTATGGTGTTGGCGATGGGCTTTCCGCCGGAGTTGCTGCCGGGTCAGGACTTGGAGTCGGAGTTTCTTTGGGTTTTATTTCCAGAAGCTCTATTTCAAAGAGAATTGGGGTATTTGGAGGGATTGGACCTGCTCCTTTTTCTCCATAGGCGAGCGTTGCCGGAATAATAAGTTTTCTTTTTCCTCCAACTTTCATGCCAACTACTCCTCTATCAAATCCCGCAATTACTTGTCCCGCTCCTACAGTTATCTCAAACGGCTGGTTTCGCTCATAAGATGAATCGAATTTTTTCCCGTCCAAAAACGCTCCGATATAGTGAACCATAATAGTGTCTCCTGCCACAACAGCTGATCCTGTCCCTGTTTTTAAATCCTGACCCTGAAGATCATTAACAACCGGGGTTGTAGGAAAGGCTGTCGGTTGTTTTTTATTAAAATCCCAATTCAGAGGTTTATCATCCATGCTTGGAAGCTTTGACGATTGAAACAGGAAAAGAACAATCAGAAGAAGAATAAGGCCCATTCCCCCAACTGCAGCTATATGTTTGTTTTCCATAGGTCGCTATTATAACAAAAAGAATGCACAATTCTAGCTCAGAGTATTTCTGATCCTCCTACGTGAAAAACTTCGGCGGGACAGGTATAATCTAACCATGAGCGCGAGAGAAATTATTGATATTTATATTTCTTTTTTTGAAAAGAGAGGGCACAAAAGGATTGCAAATTCGCCACTTGTTCCTGAGAATGACCCAACCACTCTGTTTACCTCTTCCGGCATGCAGCCTCTGGTCCCATATTTACTCGGGCAACCGCACCCCGAAGGCAAACGCTTGGTGAATGTGCAAAATTGCTTCCGCGCGGTGGACATTGATGAAGTTGGAGATAACCGTCATACAACTTTTTTCCGGATGCTTGGAAATTGGTCGCTGGGCGACTACTTCAAACAGGAGGAAATTCCCTGGCTATGGGAATTTCTAACAGTCGAACTTGGACTGCCTAAGGAAAAACTTTATATTACTGTTTACAAAGGAAATAAATATGTAGAGTACGACCAAACTTCAGAAGCCCTCTGGAAAACTATTTTCCAAGAGGAAAATATTGACCCCAAAATTTTCACAGATGAAACTAACTGGTGGAGTAGATCTGGCCCACCCGACAAAATGCCGACGGGAGAACCGGGGGGCCCGGATACTGAAGTTTACTATAGATTTGATGACGTAGAACATAATTCGAACTGCGGAGGTGACGACCCTACAAAATGTAACTGCGGAAAATTTTTAGAAATTGCCAATTCAGTCTTCATGCAATATCTCAAGCAAGAAGACGGATCTTTAAAAGAATTGTCAAACAAAAACGTAGATTTTGGCGGCGGCCTCGAGCGAATACTCGCTGCAGTTGAAGATAAATCAGACATTTTCCAAACTTCACTATTTACTTCGATGATTCGAATCATCGAAGTGGAAACAGAAAAAAAGTACTCTGATAATTTTAGTGCAATGCGGATTATCGCCGATCACCTGACTGCTGCCACTTTTCTTATTGCAAATGGTATAACTCCGTCGAAAAACGAACAGGGATATATTCTTAGAAGACTTTTACGAAGGTGTTTTGACAAATTTAATGAACTCGGAGGAGACAATATTGAAAGCGTTCTAGAAAAAATCATTGAACAATATAAACCCACCGATGAATACCTAGTTAATAAGTTCGAAGTCATTAAAAATACAATTTTGGAAGAGAGACAAAATTACGGAAAAACGATTAGCAGGGCAGAAAAAATTATTTCTGTTCAACAAAATATTAGCGGAAAAGCTTTCATTGTTAAAGAAATCAGCGCGCAAGATGCGTTTAAAACGTATACTTCTCACGGTTTGTCTCCTGTTCAAATAAAAAGCTTAGGTTATGTTTTTGATGACCAAAAATTTGCACGTCTTATGGAGGAGCACCAAAAAATTTCCCGGGTTGGTTCAGGCCAGAAATTTGCGGGAGGACTAGCTGACACTAGTGAACAAACTATTCGGGGACACACTGCAACGCATCTACTTCACCAGGCAATCCGCGATCTGTTGGGCGAAGGAATTCATCAGTCAGGATCAAACATAACAGCGGAGCGCGTTAGGTTCGATTACAATTTTGATAGAAATCTGACTCCCGAAGAGATAGGCAAACTCGAACAGAAGGTAAACGAAAAAATCGAGGAGAATCTTCCAGTCAAATTCGAAATTATGTCTTTAAACGAGGCGAAAAAAATAGGTGCTATAGGTTTGTTTGACGAGAAGTATAGTAACAAAGTAAAAGTTTATTTTATCGGCCAGTATTCAAAAGAGTTTTGCGGAGGACCTCATGTAGCCTTTACTCGGGAGATAAAAAGTTTTAAGATAATAAAGCAGGAGAATATTGGACGCGGCCTGCGAAGATTGTATGCCTTAGTTGGCTAAATTTTTCTATGAACATACCAAATCTGCCTTTTTTAGAGAAGAAGAGAAAATCCGAATATTTTCTTTCCCTTGTGCTTCGAGATGAAAAAGCAAGCGCAGTTGTATTTGAAGAAGTAAGCGGAAAGATAAATGTTGTTGGGCAACATAGTGAACCTTTTAAAATCTCTCTTGGAGATGTAACAGAAGAAGAGCTTTTGGAAGTAATAGATAAAGCTGTATCTAGCGCTGAAAAAAATCTTCCTCCTAATGTAGAAAGCCATAAAACCATATTTGGAGTAAATCAGGACTGGATTACTGATGGAAAAATCAAACCGGAATATTTAGCAAAACTTAAAAAGGTAAGTGATGAGCTTGAGTTTAAACCCATGGGATTTTTGGTAATTGCCGAGGCAATTTCTCATCTCCTGCAAAAAGAAGAAGGCGCGCCACTTTCTGGAATTTTAGCTGAGATTGGAACAAAATCCATTACACTTTCTATATTCAAAGCAGGAAAAATTATTGAATCAAAAACCGGCCCTATACAAGATTCCCTTATTTCAACAGTTGAAAATTTGCTCAAGCACTTTGAAGCCTCTGAAGTACTCCCTTCAAGAATAATCTTGTTTGATGGAGGAAAAGAAGAGTTGCAGCAGAAATTTATTAGTCACAAATGGAGCAAAGACCTTCCTTTTTTACACCTTCCTCAAGTAACAAGTTTACCTTCAAATTTTGACGCGAGAGCAGTTTTAAGTGGAGCAGCAAGTCAAATGGGTTTTGAAATTTTAGAAGGCTCTATTGTTCATGCGGCCAAAGAGGATGGAGTTAAAGTTGATGCTCTTAACATGGCTATTGAATCTGAAGAAGATAAAACTCTAGCCCAAGCTGCTTCAGAATTCGGCTTTGTTGAAGAAGATGTTAAGAGTAAAAAAACAGTGGAAACCGAAATGTCTTCAGACGAAAAACCGAATAAACCTCTGGAAATTACAGAATCTGAAGAAGAACCAAAAACTGCAGTTATGGATAATATAACTGTTGCAGATCAATTTAGAGAAATCCCTGAAGAGGTAAAACTAAAAACAACACAAAACAAAACTTTTCCTGTTAACGCTTCATTTATCACTTCTGGTATCTTGGGATTTATGAAGAAAATTAACATTGGTTCGCTCATCCGCGGAGCCAACAACTCGCGCAAAAAACTTTTAATCGCACTTATTCCGCTAGTCTTCCTTTTTTTCATTTTTTATCTTTATGTATTTGCAAAAAGTGCAACCGTAACGCTTGATATTAAAGGCAACGTTACTGATGAAACAATAAATGTTACATTTGCGAAAGAGAGCAAAACAAATGCGACGGACAATGTAATTAGCGCTGAGTTTATAACAGTTTCTGAGGATGGGAAAAATTCTACGGCTACTTCCGGCAAAAAAGAAATCGGAGATAAAGCCAAGGGAACCGTAACAATTTTTAATAGCAACACAACGGGCGTAACAATTCCTACGGGAACAGTTATAGTCTCTTCAAACGATTTGAAATTTGTGACCGATAAGGCTGTGACTGTTGCCTCCTCCTCCGGCGATATCTTCTCAGGAACTGATCCTGGAAAAGCAGATGTAACTGTCACCGCGGAAAAGTTTGGAACCAATTATAATCTCCCGAGTAATACCAAATTCAGCGTCGAAGGAAGCTCAGCTATTGCTGCAAAAAATGACAAGCCATTTGCAGGAGGAACAAAAAAAGAAGTTAAAGTCGTTTCCAAGAAAGACCAGGATAAACTGGTCAGTGACTTACAAAAACAGCTGGAGGGAGAAGCAAAAAATGACATACAAAAAAAGGCAAAGGGAGATTCTGTGGTTCTTCCCAACTTTATTTCGGTTGAATTTGACAAAAAAAGTTTTAGTAAAGATGTGGACGATGAGGCAAATGAAGTATCTCTCACTGCAACTATTAGCTACAAGGGTGTCTCTTATAAAAATTCGGACATAATCGCATTCGCAAAAGATAAATTGGTAAATACAAATAGTGATCTTGAGGTAGATGAAGAAAGCATTGAGACAAGCGCAACGGATCTAAAAGAAAAAGGTGACAACGCAAGTGCAAAATTAAAAATCAAAGCGAGCCTTGTACCAAAAATTGATGAAAAAGAATTGGCCAAAGAAATAAAAGGAAAATCAACAAAGGATGCGACTGAAAAACTTAATCAAATAGATGAGGTACAAAAAGTTGAGATTAAAATGTTTCCTCCAATTCCTTTCCTCCCTAAACTTCTTCCATTCTCCTCAGGAAAAATAAAAATAGTTATAAATAAAAATGGCTAAATATTACCACAAAGGAAAAAAAAGAAATTATAAAATACTTTTTAAGTTGTCTAGTTTTGGAGTGTTAATTTTTGGGGCAATTCTATTTGTATATACATTTTTCCCGCTTATCTCCTGGCAGATTTATTTTGCGCCTGCTTTTGCTTCCCAAAAAATTGATGCTCCTATTCCAAGTAATAGCATCATAAACCCGGCAAATATTGGGGGTCTTATCGCCAGCGCAACTAATTCCTTAGGCACAGATTACACGAATGCTTATAATTGGTATCCCGGCGCGCAGGAGAAAGCAAGCAATATTGCAACGTATAAAATTTCTATTCCAAAAATTAACATCACAGATGCAAAGGTTTCAAATGAGGACAATGATCTGACACGCCATATGGTGCAATTCAACTCCGACACACTTCCTGGAAAAGATGGAAACACTATAATCTTTGGCCACTCAACTCTTCCCCAGCTTTATGATCCGAATAATTATAAAACTATTCTTGCCAATGCTTACAAAATTGAAGTAGGAGACAAAATAATTGTTGGCATGGAGAAAGCAAAATATAATTACAAAGTAGAGAGCGTCACCGTAGTTGAACCCTCGGACACTTCAGTTCTTGCACAAAATTTTTCAGACAGTTTTTTAACAATCATTACTTGCACTCCTCCAGGGACTATTTGGAAAAGACTCATAATAAAAGCAAGAATTCAAAAAATATAATGGAGAGAACTGGTATTCAAAAATTTTTATTTAACATCTGGCCCTCCGTTTATAGACTAGTAAATGGCTCTTTTTACTTTCTTTTAAATTTAGTAAAAACGACAGTTCGCATGATGATAAATCAAGTAAAGCATGGATCCCGTTAAAAGCCGCGATCGCATATGACATCTAATTGAAAAATGCAATTTATGAAAGTAAATAAAACTATAAAAGAAAGGTGGTTTAAGCAGATCGCGATCTGCTTTTAACGGGATGGATGAAAAAGAACAAGCGATAGCTGCCATTAGAAAAAAGCTAATTGGTAAAAAACTCAACTACAAAGAAATTTATTCCATAATGGATCAAATTTCTCAAAATAAATTAGGGGATGTTTTAACCACTTATTTTGCAGCGTCCGGTTTTTCCAAAGGTTTTTCAGATGAGGAAATATATTTTCTGACAAAAGCAATGGTTGAAACAGGACAAAAATTGAAATTTTCAGGAATTGTTGCGGATAAACATTCAATCGGCGGAGTTCCCGGAACTCGAACTACATTAATTGTTGTTCCAATCGTAGCTGCAGCAGGATTTAAAATTCCCAAAAGTTCTTCAAGAGCCATAACAACACCGAGTGGCACAGCCGACGACATGGAAATTCTGGCCCCTGTTAATTTAACAAAACAAAAAATTTATAGCGTTGTCAAAAAAACAAACGGCTGCATTGTTTGGGGAGGAAGTTTTAATATTGCTCCAGCCGATGATGTAATTATTAAGGTTGAAGAAATTCTTCTTTTTGAATCCTATGATAAGATTTTAATTTCCATAATGGCAAAAAAAATTGCTTTTGGAAGCAACCATGTTGTAATAGATATTCCTTACGGAAAGTCTGTTAAAGTTCACGCCTTAAATGATGCAAAAATATTAAAGTCTAAATTTGAAAAATTGGCGAAGAAGTTTGGTATCAAAATAGAAGTTCTGATTCATAAAACTGACGAGCCCGCAGGACGAGGAATTGGACCAATCTTAGAAGTAAAAGAATCATTAATGGTTTTGGAACAGGACCCAAAAAGGTCATTGGATCTTGAGGCAAGAAGCATAAACTTATCAGGAAGCTTGCTGGAACTCTGTCTAGCAGATAGTCCCAAGAAACTCCAAGAAAACATAAGAAAAAAGCACAGAAACGGATACAACTGGGCTCAGGATCTTTTGGAAAGTGGACTCGCACTTTCAAAAATGAAACAAATAATTAAAGCTCAGGGAGGAAATCCTAATATAGAAAGTAGCGATTTGAAACCGGGAAAATATTCATTTACTTATCTTGCTCCCAAAAAATGCGTTATTGAAAGTTTTAATGTAAAAAATATTACGATTATAACAAGAATTCTTGGAGCACCTGACATGAAAGGATCTGGAATTTTTCTTAATAAAAAAATAGGGGAGATGACCGGCCGTGACGAGCCAATCTGTACTTTCTATAGTGAAAACATGTATAATCTTAAGGAGGGAAAAGAGTCATTAAAAAACTTTCCTTTAATGATTTTTAAATGAAAAGAGTTTGGGTAACAGCTATAATACTTACCGCACTAATAGTCCTTTCACTTATATGGTGGGTTCGAGGAATTTCTCCTGCAAACTCAAAAGATAATACTCCTAAGATTTTTATCATAGAAAAGGGTCAAGGAGTAAGAATCATTGCTAAAAATTTAAAAGACCAGGGTCTTATAAAAGATCAGATTGCATTTTTTCTTTTAACTAAACAGCTAGGACTCGACAGTAAAATTCAAGCCGGAAGTTTCAGGCTAAACCCTTCACTTTCTGCTAAAGAGATTGCAAATCAATTAACTGTGGGGACTTTGGACATATGGATAACGATTCCTGAAGGTCAGCGCGCAGGAGAAATAGCCGATACATTAGAGAAAAATATGCCTAATTATGATCCTTCATGGGAAAGGGTTTTGGAAGAAAATGAAGGATATCTTTTTCCGGACACTTATCTTTTACCAAAGGACGCAGAAATTGAAGCAATAATTAAGATCATGAGAAATAATTTTGATTCTAAATTCAAAACACTGAATGTATCAAAATCAAATCTTTCAAAAATAGAAATTATAACATTAGCATCTCTTATTGAACGCGAAGCAAGACATGCAAATGACCGGCCTTTAGTTTCAAGTGTTATTAATAATAGATTGGATCTTGGAATGAAGCTGGATATAGACGCGACACTTCAATATATAAGAGGTTATGATAGAGTACAGAAAAAATGGTGGCCAAACAATATTAGTAACGCAGATAAACAATCAAACTCTCCATATAATACATACACTAGAGCCGGCCTCCCGCCAGGGCCAATCGCAAACCCAGGACTTTCAAGTCTAGAAGCTGCAGTAAATCCTTCGGACACCCAGTACCTTTATTACATAACTGACGGGAATGGAGTAAATAGATACGCGGAAACTCTTGAAGAACACGGAGCAAATATAGAAAAATACGGCCTTTAATCGCTTCGCCAGGTACAGTACTGTACCTGGCTCCGCCCTAAATCAAAAATCAAAAATAAAATCTCAAAAATAGCGAGGGGTGAAACTTCAGGACCCTGAGCAATAAATACGGATACCCGGCGGCTCAGAATGTCTAATTTTTAGCGGTTTTCCTGAAGAATCTTTTACTCGGAGATTTTTCCCCGTGGCCATTCCCGTTTGAGGATTCAACCACAATGGACTCTCCTAAATCTTCTATTTTGTCTTCCAACTTATTTAATTGAACCTTTGTTTCTTTTTTTGCTTCGTTTTCCAGATCTTTAGCAATTTCTCCCAATCCTTCAAAGCCCTCTTCTGTTATAGTTTTTAGAATTTTCTTTCCTTTTTTAGTCCCAAGCAAAAAAACTGCAAAGCCCCCAAAAATTACTCCTAATAAAAACCCATCAGAAAATCTTCCATGATTACCCATTCTTCTTTTCCTCCTTATCCTCAGTTACCTTTTTAATTATATTTGCAATTGCTCCGCCAGCTTTAAGTCCCATTAAGACTGAGGACAAACTAGAAAGAGGCGCAGAAACGCTATCTGTTATCTCTCCAGTATTATCTAAAACTTTATTTGCTTTTGAAATTGTATGCCTAAGATCGCGGAGAATAAAAAATACCTGAATTCCCAAAACCAAAAGAAGAATAGTTAAAGTCAGTATTACTATAAATAGAAGTATTTGAGCAGGATCAAACATGGTATTAATAAACTATAATAAGTGGGCCTTGGTGTCAATATACCATCAATATATAACACTAGTTCGGTTTAACTAAAATTTTTACTTTCTTTGTTGTAACTCTGCCAAATCTATTTTCAACCTGAAAGTTTATACTGGTGTCTCCGGGGAAAACTGTAATTTCTTTTTTAAAATTCCCATCGCTATTTATGCTAACTTGCTCATTGTTAATTGATAAAGTTGCGTTGGGATCTGTTTCTCCTCTGACTTCAACTGTTAGAGAATTAACTGTCTGATTTTCCGAAGGATTATCGACTTTAAGACTTGGATTAAAAAACGCCGATCTATATTGGAAAAACAAGAAAGAGGCGATAATTATAAAAATAATGCCGATTAAAAATGCACTTCTACCTATTTTAAATTTTGGAATGGAAAATTCGCCTGCATTTATGAGACCTTTTGGCAAAACTTCTATCGATTTCCTTTCATCGAATTCACGCCTGAAAATTGCCAAGCTTTTCTCAATAGGAAGACCTAGAAATTTTGCGTAATTTCTAACAAAACCATATGCATACGAAGCTCCGGGAAGCTTTTTGTAATCTCCCCGTTCAATCGCGCTTAAAAACTCTTCCCTGATTTTTGTGGCTCTAGCAACTTCTTCAAGAGTCAAATTTTGTTTTTTTCGTTCTTCTTGGAACTGCACGCCAATTAGTATCATATAACTAAACTAAGCCTGAGGCTCTCCTAATATCTGGCTGGGGTCTTTGATTAGAACATCTCGCGGCTTACTTCCTTCTGCTCGACCAACTATTCCTGCTGCTTCAAGTTGATCTAAGATTCTTGCAGCTCTAGAATAACCAATTGATAATCTACGCTGAAGTAAAGAAGCCGATGCCTTATCATATTCACAAATGATTCGCACGGCGTCGGCAAATACCGCGTCTTTACCGTCCGCTCCAGATGTTCCAATGCTTCCTCTAGGCGCATAAGGGGTAGAAACAATTTCCTCTGTATATTCAACAGCAGGAGATTTAGATTTAAGAAAATCCACTAATTTTTTAACTTCTTTATCAGAAACAAATGCTCCCTGAATGCGGGTTGGTTTGGCTTGGTCGGGCGGAATGTAAAGCATGTCTCCACGGCCTAAAAGTTTTTCGGCTCCGGGCCCATCAATTATTACTCGGGAGTCAATCATTGAGGAAACATTAAATGCTATTCTGCATGGAATGTTTGCTTTAATAAGTCCTGTTATAACGTCCACTGAAGGACGCTGGGTTGAGACTACCAAGTGAATTCCTGTAGCTCGAGCCATCTGAGCAAGCCTGGCAACAGTATCTTCAACCTCAACGGGAGCAAACATCATAAGATCCGCTAATTCATCAACGAATATTACAATATAGGGGAGTGCTTGAAATCCTGCTAATTCGTTATATCCGTCAATGTTTCTAACACCACGCTCGGCGAATGTTTTATAACGCCTATCCATTTCATTTGTTGCCCACTTAAGTGCTGAAAGAATTTTTTCAACGTCCACAATAACTGGGACCATCAGATGGGGAATACCGTTATATCCTGTAAGCTCTACACGTTTGGGATCAATTAAAATTAACTTCACTTCTTCAGGACTTGCGCGGAATAAAAGTGAGGCAATAAATGAGTTGATAAGTACCGACTTTCCAGAACCGGTGGTTCCCGCAATTAAAACGTGGGGCATTTTGCCAATATCAGCAATTAAAGGATTCCCGGAAACATCAAGCCCTAGAGAGACTATTAATTTTGATTTAGCTTTTCGCATAAGATCTGACGCGAGCATTGTACGAAGCGTTACAACCTCAAGTGATTTATTAGGAATTTCAATTCCGACTAAATTCCGGCCCGGAATTGGAGCCTCAATTCTGATTTGACCGGTTGGAGCCTCCGTATTAAGGGCCAAATCATTTGCCAGAGATGTAATTTTACTGACTTTGGTACCAAGCGCAATCTCTAAGGCATACTGTGTAACAGCAGGACCTAAATTTACCTCAACAACTTTTGCCGTAATTCCAAAGCTCTGAAGCGTTCTTTCAATTACTCCGGCTGTTTCTTTTACGTCTCCTCTATCAGCTTTTCCTCCTCCGCTATCCTCAAGCATATCTATTGGGGGATATTCCCAAATCAAACCGCTGGACAATGTGTTACTAACAAGCTTTTCAGAAATCAAAGATTCGTCTTTCTTGACAGAATTGCTAACAATTGCCGGCCCCTTAGTGTTAAACTGTCCTTCTCTAATTGTCATTGGTTTATTAAGAAGGTCTTTTCTTTTCTTAAAAAATGACAATGGCACGAGCTTTTCTGCAGTTTTTTTTGTGGCGCTTAGCCCTTTTACCAGTTCATCAACTGAGGTATCAAACAGAACTATCAAACCAATAAAAATCCCTGCTAAAAACACTACGAATGTCCCAAGAGGAGTTAAAACATCAGAAACATTCGCAAAGAGTAAACTTCCAATATAGCCTGACCTAAAAAGTGCCACCGCGGAAACAAAAAGAATTAAAAATCCAAATGCTACATTTGGACGAGACAAAGTAAACTTAGTCTTGAAAAATAAAAAACCAAAAAGAATTAAAACAAATCCAAGAAAGAAAGAAAACGGCCCAAAATATTGCCTTATGAGCGTATTTATATAAACAAACGTACTTCCGGAACCGGTAAATGAGAGAAAAAGTAAAAGCCCGGCTACGATTTGACCAAAAGCGAATATAGTATATATCGTTTTTTTCTTGAGTTTTATCTTAAATTTAGCGCGTTTGCCATAGCGACCACGTTTACCCATAATAACTTATTATAAACGCTAAAGGGGGTGAGTACAAGAAAGTGGATAATTTATAAAGTTAGGCTCTGTGAGGAATTGTTAAAGGACGTTCCGTTTCTACTCGAAGACTTCTATCTCCAATTGAACTAAACGATACATTCACTAATGCAGCAGGACCATTACCATATCTTACTCCTCTTACTCGCGCTTCGAATACTCCGCCTCGCGATTCTTGTTCCCAATCAGCTTCGTTTATTCTAATAATTTCCCCCGGGCCGGGTTGTTGTCCGGCAAACCCACCTTTGGATTCAGCGCCACCTAATGCCATATTTACTCAGAGCCTCCTATGTTCGCACCGGGTATTCCCGCTGGAGTTAAACCATCAAATACTGGAATCTCGTGCTCGTGAAAACTGTCGGATCTTATTGGGGTGGCAGCTCTAAAGCCAGCTTCAGCAATATGTGAAGAACCACCGTTTGGCAACCCTGACTCAGATCCATCTTGTCCACCATGCGATACACCGTTCGATTTAGTTGCTCTCTTATCCGGAGGTAGATAAAAAGATCCTGCATCTAATCTAACACGAGGCACGCCACTGAACCCGATTGGGGGAGTTTCAATAATGTGAACGCTAGGATTGGGAACATGACGTGTTCTGTCTGATCTCCAAGTATCTGCACCAACTGGCATCGATTGTAATCGATCTGTCATGCAAACATGATAAACGATCACCTTAAAGATAGCTTGACTTGAAACGGATCTTTTCCTGACACATTCCTGACATAAATTAGGTTTGCTAAAGATACCGCAAACAACTAAAATCAGAAGCATGAATCCCGTTAAAGACCGATATTATTATGTTTACATCCTACAGAGTTTGAAGAGTAGAAAATGGTATACAGGTTCTGCTGTTGATTTACGTAAGCGTTTTAAAGAACATCAAGATAATCAGTCAACTTATACGAAGGGAAGAGGCCCTTTTAAATTGATATACTATGAAGCATCATTGCATGAGGAGGATGCAAAAGCGAGAGAAAGATATCTCAAGTCAGGAATGGGCAAAAGATATCTTAAAAACAGATTAAAACGCTCGCTGTCTTTAACGGGATGAATCCCAACTTAATTGAGCAGAGCTATCCGATTGATTTTAGAAAAGAAGAAGCGCAAGAACTGGGAAACCATATTAAAAACCGGAGGTCTGTGGTTTTAATAGGAATGAAAAGGGTAGGGATTAGTAATTTTCTACGATTCTTTTTATATCATAATGGCATTACTAAACAATATCTTGATGATAATAAGTATTTTTTTATTCCAGTGGACTTAAATGATTTGGTTGAGCGGGAAATTTATCCTTTCTGGGTTTTGACTTTCAAGCGTTTAGCAGACAACGTTGAGAAATCAGATATGCCCGCGGGAGTTAAAAAACAGATTGATCTTTACTTTTCAGATAGCATTCAATCTCAAGATTTATTTTTAACAATTGATAATTTACGAAAAAGCCTGGTCTTTCTTTGCGGAAAAGGATATCTTCCGACTATATTTTTCATAAGGTTTGACCGGATGAAAGATTCAATCACTCACGACTTTTTTGCTAATTTCCAGGGACTAATTGACGCAACACATAGACATCTTTCTTATGTTTTTACAAACGCAAGGCCACTGGACCATATAGACCCAACAATTTTTACCAAACAATCCATGTTTGTTTTTTCTGACAATCTTTATATAAAGCCGGCAAAAGAATCCGACACTAAAATTGTCTTTGAATCAACTATTAAGCAGTATCATTTGAAACTTTCCGATACTTCAATCGCGCAACTCTTAAAACTAGTGGACGGACACACCCAATATCTGCTATTTGCTCTTATTTCTCTAAGAGAAGCGGGCATAGAACCGGAACCCGGCAAGCTTTTTGAGTTTTTGAAAAATGATGAACGTATTTCTCTACAATCTGAAGAACTTTGGGAAAGTTTGTTTCAATCAGAACAGGAAGTGCTCTTAAAAATTATTTCAAAAAAAGACCTGAGTGAGGAAGAAATCAAAGAAGGACAATATCTAATCAACACTGGATTTTTTGATTTAGACACTCTTAAAATTTTTAATCCCATCTTTGATTATTTCATAGAAACAAAAGGGAAGGAAAAAAGAAAAGAAAATTCTTCGTCTGATTTTTCCAAAAAAGAGAATATGCTTTTAATATATCTTGAGCAGAACAAAAATCAAATTTGTGAAAGAGAACAGATAATTGAGGCTGTTTGGCCGGAAGCAGAAGCGCTGGGCGTAACTGACTGGGCAATTGATAGACTTGTCGCAAGAGTAAGGGCAAAACTCAAAGACCACAATAAAGATTACGAGATAGTTACAATCAAAACAAGAGGATATAAGCTGGTTGATGGATAGTGGATAAAGCGCCAAATGGTCACCACATCGCACAATAGCGAGCCGGATTCTCTTCTGGAGAAGCTTGGAGTTAAAGTAATCAGGAAACGAGCTCCCAAACGTTGAGGTCGCCGTCTTTAAGAGGAATTTCACCTTTCAAACACCTAACAATAAGATCTGCAACTACTCCTGGATCTGAACCTTCTTGAAAATCCCACATTTCAGTCTTGGTTGCACCCGGAGAAACAGTAAAAATTTTAAGATCCGGATATTCTTCCGCAAGACTTTTGGTGAAACCGATGACGCCGAACTTCGTCGCACAATATACACTCCTACCAGGGTAGGGGATATGACCGGCGCGGCTCGCAATATTTATTATTCCCGTCTTTATTTGAGGAAAAGCAGCAGAAGTCATTTTTATCATCCCCTCCAGATTTGTCCTTACTTGATTTTCTATTTCTTCAAATGTTTCGTGTTCAAATTTCTCCCAGCCAATTACTCCCGCATTGTTTATCAAAACGTCAATGTGGCCAAATTTTTTTTCAACTTCCGAAACTGCATTTTTAATGCTCCCATCATCTTTTATGTCAAGTTTAACGATCAAAACATCAGGCGAGCCAAGCTCCGAACATTTTTGACGAACTTTTTCCGCACCCTGTAAATCCCTATTATAAGTAACTACAACCTTTGATTTTTCGCGGGCCATCGAATATGCGATTGCTTCTCCAATTCCCTTACTACTACCTGTAATTAAAACAATTTTGTTAGTTAAATCCATCCCGTTTAGAAGCAGATCGCGATCTGCTTGGATCTCCTTTCTTTATGATTTTGTTTAATTTCATAAATTATATATTGCCTTGCTAAAAATATCCCATGCGATCGCGGCTTCTAACGGGATCCATTATTATCGACTATAAGTTCCTACTAATTCACACTTTTCAATAATACTCCCATTTATTTCCTTTTCAAGCTCGGAGCGGCTTATGTTTGGAGTAACATTTAATTTTCTATTCAGGCCGTAGAGTTTAAAATGGTAATGGTGGACTCCGGCTGGAGGACAAGGCCCTAAGTAGCCTAACTGTCCAGCGCTGTTTGTTCCTTGCTCAGAGCCTTCAGGGATGTTATTTTCTACGATTTCATGAGTTTGTGGCGGAATGTTCCACATTAACCAATGGGTAAAAGTACCATTTGGAGCATCGGGATCATCCATTATAAGGGCAAGGCTTTGGGCATTTGTAGGAGCATCTAAAATTTCAAGTGGCGGACTAATACCATCGCCCTCACAAGTATAAATTGGTGGAATCAGTTGATTTTCTTCAAACGCGGGACTTTTTAATTTCACTATTTAATTGTAGTGATAAAAATTAAAAAAGCAACATGAAGACTACCCTTCTGCAGAAGATGAGATACATCGGTAACACTTCGTCTCTCAGCGTAAACACTTTTGAACTAGAATAGTAAGTTCAAAAGGAGGTGAAACCGATGATTAAATATGGAAAGCCTGGAAGCTACGAATTCT